>SCPP01001563.1_pt1:0-492500 | contig 496730 bp, 709 predicted proteins | sample 6106811 | NCBI WGS metagenome assembly SCPP01 (sample SAMN10720449, study PRJNA508395) | human gut metagenome | isolation source: Participant 2 stool, 15 month | host: Homo sapiens | collected 2018
TTTTTACGGTGCTGTTTCCATGTTCGATAATTCCAACAGGTTATATCTTCACCATCCAGTAATATTTTGCCAGAAGTTGGTTTCTCAATGCCGATCAAAGTCTTGCCAGCGTGCTTTTCCCGATCCGCTTTCTCCCTCAATAGCAAGACTTTCACCTTTACAAAGGTGGAGGTTGATGTCCGAAAGCGCATTAAAATCTCCCTGATTCGCATTATGATATACCTGATTTACATTCTGGATTACAATTTCTCCCATTTCCATTCACCCCGACTTTCCCTATGGCTCAACGCGGAAAATTGTTTCATCCAGTCTGTCTGCGGACTTGACAAGAGTTTATCCATCGTTCCATGCTCAATAATTTTTCCGGCTCCCAGAACATAAACGTTCTGACATAAGTTTTTAAGTGCGGCCACATCATGGGATACAAATAATATGCCTTTGTCCTTCATTTGCTCCTGCATGATGAGAAGCAACAAATCCCTGTTTTCTTCATCCAATGCAGCGGTTGGTTCATCGGCTAAAACATAATCCGGCGACATTCCCAATAAGATTGCCGCAGCTACTCGTTGTAGCATTCCGCCTGATAGTTCAGACGGATACGCACCCAAAATCCGATCCGTGTCTTTTAGATTTACGGAAACCAGTTTCTCTTTCGCCAGGTCAGTTGCTTCACTTGTATTCAAATGCAAACGATTGACAAAGGTTTCCCGCATCTGATAACCGATTTTTAATCGGCTGTCAAAAGCCGTCATAGGGTTCTGGGGGATAAATCCAAGCTTCTTCCCACAAAGCTCACGATGTGACTTGCGGGAAAGATGTGATAAATCTATATCGTCCAACAAAATTTTCCCGGCATCAATATGACAGCTTGTGTGAAGCATCCCCAAAATGCTCCGCAGCAAAGTTGTTTTCCAGAGCCGCTTTTACCTGTAAGTCCAATCACACGGCCTGCAGGAATTTCCATAGATATGTCTTTCAGAAGGTAGCGGCCTGACCGTTCCTTGACATCTAACTGTTCAATTTTTAACATCACTCTGCCTCCTTCGTTGTCAACTGCATGCCAATGACGTTAAAGCAGAGTGTCGATAAAATTACCGCCCCTATTGGATGAGAATCATGGTCGGGTGAAGAACCAAAGCACCCCTTGCGTCTAAAATCATACTTCCCCAATCTACTACATTATCACCAAGCCCTAATCCAATAAAGGAAAATCCGGTAATAGCCAGAATCATATCCGCACAGGAAAGGCACAGAAAGCGAATCATTTCGGCAATCAAATTCGGGAAAATATGAATCAGCATGATTCTGAGCTTTGAAGCGCCGGAAGCGATTGCACACATGACATAAGCTTTTCCCATTTCCATGTCGGTACGGGTACGAACCAGTTTTATGTATCTCAAAATGTAAGACACAGTGAGCGCGACAAGAGTAGTTTTCGCTCCGCTGCCCCAGGCTCCAATAAACACAATTAAATACGCAATCGGGGGGGAATGGCTGTAACAGCGTTAATCAGGCCATCAATAAGTGCATTTTCTTTCATAATGGCCCGGCTTGTCACCATTCCGATAACAGTGCCAAGCAGAAAAACAATAAGAGAGCCTCCTAATACAATCCCCAGCGTTGTCCAGCCACCATAAAGAATCCGTGACAGAATGCAGCGCCCTAAAGCATCCGAACCAAACGGATATTCTGCGCTGGGATCAGCATATCTCTCCAACAAGTTTGATTTCATTGGATCGTTGGGTGCAAATAAAAATCCGGCAAAAAAGAAAATAATCACAAGGGTTGGAATGAAAATCGCACACCATTTCCGAAAACGCTTCGTTTTCATTTACGCCACCCCCTTTTTACGCCCGATTGCCCACTGCACCAAGTCAGCGGCAATGTTGCAAAGAGCAATCGCCAGCGCCAGAAAAAACACCTCGGCGTGTATCATGGGATATCGCGATCAAGCACATGGTTTACAATCAGATAACCAAATCCGGAATTGAAAAATGGATTCAATCACCGTTGCGTTAGCCAGTGCCAAACCAATGCTTTGTAAAAAGTTTGGAACTAAACCCATCGCTGCCCGCGGAAAAAAATGGCACAGCAAAAGCCTTTTTTCCGAAAGCCCACGGCAACGGGCATAAAATGCGTAATCCTCGTTGCTTTCATGCTCCAGAGCATCCATCAGAAGCGGCGTATAGAAAGAAGCCCCGAATACGCCAATGCAGATTGCCGGAGATATGTAGCTAAGTAGGGTTGTATTTCCTGCCACAGAAATTAATGACTTTTGAACAGCAAAATAATCCAGATAAACGGTTGCCAAATAGAAAGAGGGTATGGACACACCCAAAATGCACAAAAGCCTGACTGCCTTTTTCGGAAGTTTCCAGGGAAGTAAAAAGGCAATACAACTAACGATTACAATGAAAACAACCTGAAGATAGATGCCAGAGCTACAATTCCAAGCGTTTTCGGAAGGCTGTGGCAATATCCGTCCAAACATCATGTCCATTTGCCAAAGAAACGCCTAAATCAAAATGCAGTAAGTCCCATACCCAACGGCCATACTGGACAAGCAATGGTTTATCAAACCCCAACTGAATCCGAATCTTTTCAATCTGTTCCGCTGTGGGGTTTCCGATCATCCTCTTTGCATAAGCTGTGGCTGGATCAACGGATGACAGTCTCATCAGCAAGAAAGACAGTAGAGTTACAAACAATAAAGTAAATATCAGCTCAACCAGTTTCCGTAGGATATATTTTCTCATATCCCGTTTCATAATACCGACTCCTTCGCGGGTTAGAACAATCTAACCTCTATTCAAAAAAAAGAGCGTCTGCACGACGCTCTTAAATCATCTGCTAGTACAGATGATAGTATATTGTATCTGGTATTTTGCCGCCACTCTAAAAAGACCAAACATCCTCTATTTGGACAACTTTTTTCGGAACTCGGAAGGCAGTTCTCCAAATTCCTTTTTGAATACTTCGGAAAATTTACTTGGATTATCGTATCCCATTTTAGCCGCAATTTCTGTTATGCTGTCAGAAGTATCCCGAAGCAAGATCGTGGCAGCCTGCATACGATAGGATTTCATATAAGCATAAATAGAACACCCATAAACGCCCTTGAAGCAAACCTTCATTGAGGTAAGAGGAATTTCAAATTTTTCTGATAACTCCTGCAAAGTATAATGGTTGCGAAGATCAGCTGTCATATATTCCTGCATTTTCTTTATTGTTTGTACTTGATTTCTTGCAAAATATCTTCGTTCTTCCTGGTAATCCTGAAGCGAAACCTGATTCAGAAACATCAGCAATTCCAACACTTTCACTTTTAAATAGTAAACGATCATCCGAGGCTCCACCCGATAAAGTTCGAAAAATATGTTCAATTTCGCTTTGAGTTCTTAATACAATGCAGGTATCATTCTTGCAAAACTTATCTGCAATCGAAAAGACATCTATATTCAGACCTCCAATCACACTTTCTATCCGCTTCATAGTTTGATCTGCCGTAGGCAGATCAATGGTAATAGAAATGCCGTGATAATGCGACAACGGAAAGTAAGTTGATGTAGTTTCGTTTGTCAGGCGGTTAATTGCAAGATCGCCAGCACCGACATACTGATAATCTCCATTAGCAAATTCGCATTCAAAACGTCCTCCCGGCAATGATTGATTTCAAGTACATCAGAGTGCGGAAGCTTGTTTTGATTCTGTCCATCGCTCATGTGAAAATCATTATAGAATAATTCAATACCCGGAAGAATTTCATAGCGAGTGATAACACCCTCTCCAGTTACATTTTCATTCTGTAAATGGAGCAGCCATCTTCGCTGACAATTTTTGAATTTCCGGGTCAAAAGTCTGTAAATTGCTGTTCGCTCATTTGTATTTCTCCCTGGTTAGCATAAGCAAACCACGGTTAGTATAGCATATTTTCATGGCCGCAGTCCATGGATGTTTTGAATTTTGAAGTATGCGTGTTGATTCTCGATATCATAACTCATATAAAATTTTTATTCCTCTCTTTTATGCACTCTTTTGTAAACTAACCATACCTTAATAAAATCTATTTGCAATGTTTAACTTCGGTATAATCATTCCTATTCGTCAGCACAATAAGGTTATTCCTTTGCGTAAACCGGAACGATAGAATATACTTGAGGTGAATGATTATGCCGATTGATGATTTAACTGCTTTAGGGCAGAAAATGCGGAAAGCCCGAAAGAATAAAGAGCTGACACAGCAGGAACTTTCTGATCTGAGCCATGTTTCTGTAAAGCAAATCGCCAATATTGAAAAGGGAAAAATGAATCCTTCCTATTTAATTTTAAGAGCATTGGCAAAGGTTCTGCACATCTCTTTGGACACACTTATAAATCCAGACGTCTCTCTGGAGGATGAAGGTGTTAATCAGATGAAATTGCTTTATTCTAGCTGTCCGCCAGAAATGCGTGACACCCTGTTACATCACACTCAAGAAACGGCGAAAGAACTGACAGAGTTGTCCGAGAAATTTAAAACGAATTGAACCAGTAAGTGAAGTTTAACGATTCTCTCACTGGTTCTTTTCAATTTCGGAGAAAAGAGGCAAGCAATGCCTGTGTTAATACACACAGACCCGCAGAGAAGAAAATCCATCCCTTTGTGATTTTCCTCTCCGCTTGCTTGTTGAGGGCAGCGCCCCCAAGCCCCTTTGAACACAGAATTTCATTCTGTGGCTGCGCGTTCTGCGAACGCTTTTGACCAGGACCAGCTTACCGCTGGCCGTGGTCTTTTTCTTTTTCAACATCCTGTTCTACCTCCATTTTCAGCACTCGATCTACATTTGCCTTTGCCGTTAAAAGCTCCCGCATTCCCTCACGGGAGCGCCGATACTCGGAATAAGTCTTTTTCTTTTCTTCCAGCAATTTTGCGTACTCTGTCTGTAACTCTTTGACCTTGGGCAGCTTCTTGACTCCCATCTCATCAAAGGCATTCTTAGCAGCCTGGTGGAGCAGAATTTCTTCCTCATGTTCCTCCCGGAATTTCTTAGAGTAACCCGCCTTGCGGTATGCCACATAGACCTCACGGGTCTTGGCATAATTTACGATGTGAGTACGCAGAACAGCGATCTCTGCCATGCGCTTTTCAGCCGCTTTGATCTGCGCCGAAAGATCATTGTGATGTGCCGTGGCAGCCGCAGCCTTTTTTTCCAAAACCGCATACTCCAGCAGGTTGTTCTCTGACAGGTAATTCATGGTCTGCGCCATTTGTTTCAGATTAAAAACCTTGGCCCATCGAGCATAGCCAGCACCTTTTCCAGCCTGCAATTTTGCCTGAATGTCCACCAGCAGATTGACCTTCGGCGGCTCTGCCTGTGTGACTGTTTTCTTTCGCGGGGTATGTGCTTTCTTCCCTAAGAGAACTGCCCGCAAATCTTCCAATCCATATCCTTCGCCCAGACTGTCCATGCGGGCGGCTTTCTCCCAACCAGAGAGTTTCAGTCGATACGATTTCCCGCGCTTTGAGACTTCACAACCATATTCTCGCAACAGCTTCAGCAGTTCTTCAAAGTCAGCAGGACTTTTTGATAATGCGTTGTCAATCGCCACACGCAGCAGCTCTCGGTGAGAGGGCTTTGCCTGATCGCCCAGCCATTTGTTATAGCTCTTTCCGTGAGATTTCGGATTCTCTACAATGGACAGTCCATTCTCAATACAGATGGTGTCACTTAGCCGGCGAATCGCCTTGGTGCTGCCCCAAAAGTTGCGGAATTTCCGGTCATACTCTAAGCTGACCGATGACCAGATAATGTGATTATGAATGTGCGACTTGTCTATGTGAGTGCAGACCACAAAAGGCATGATTGCCTTTGGTAAAACGCCTTGCAAATTCTACGCCCAGCCGGTTTGCTTCTTCCTGGGTAATCTCACCGGGGCGGAAGGACTGGCGCACATGATAGGCAATCACATCATCCGCACCGCGCACTCGTCCGGTAGCGGCAATGTACTGCCGCTTTGCCAGAAGGAACTGCGCATCCGCAGTCCGGCTGTCACACGCATAGCCGGTAATGAGCTTGCCGTTATCTGTTTTCTGTGGATTGGCCACATAGTCGATGATGTCACTGATCGCCCGACTCTCTGTGCGGCCTTTGCCGACATGAAGCGGCATGATTCTTGTAGTTGCCATAAAAAGCCCTCCTCTCAAAATATTTTCTCTGAACTCTTTGTGCCTATCGTTGAAATAAACTCTCCTTATGGGTATAATATAAAGAAACTACCAATACCTCAAAGGAGGGATTTTATGATAGAACAGCTCATTGCTGAAGCAACAGAATGTGATTTCAAAGTTGCTCTCGAAACGAAAGAAACCCAAAAAGCTGGTTAAAAAGTGTCAGTGCCTTTTCTAATGGAATCGGCGGAACTCTGTTTTTCGGAATCTCTGATGACCGGAAACCTATCGGCTTGTCCGATGTTCAAAAGGATGCTGAAGCGATCAGCCGCTTAATCAAAGAACGTATCACACCATTACCGCAGTTTATCTTAAAACCATTGCAGGAAGATGGTAAAAAACTATTGGCTCTGGAGGTTTCTCCTGGTCGCAGCACCCCATATTATTACAAAGCAGATGGAGTGATGGAAGCATATATCCGTGTTGGAAATGAAAGCGTAATTGCCCCGGACTACATTGTAAATGAACTAATTCTAAAAGGAACCAATCAGTCCTTTGATACTCTAACAACAGACGCTATGAAAAAGGATTACAGCTTTACACTTCTGGAGGCAACCGATCTAGAACGAACCGGTCTCCGCTTTGAGCCATCCGATTATGTTTCCTTTGGTTTGGCTGACAAAAATGGATTCTTGACCAATGCCGGGAAGCTCATGACCGATCAGCACACGGTTTATAACTCCCGTATGTTTTGTACCAGGTGGAACGGCTTAGAAAAAGGTTCTATCTTTGATGATGCTCTGGATGATAAGGAATACGAGGGGAATCTGATTTATCTGCTGAAAAGCGGCAGTGAATTTATTCGCAATAATTCTAAAGTGCGATTTGTTAAAGAAGCTCAGTATCGGGTAGACAAACCGGATTATGCTGAACGAGCTGTGACAGAGGCTCTTGTCAATGCGCTCATCCATCGTGATTACATTGTGCTTGGCAGTGAAGTCCACATTGATATGTTTGATGATCGGGTGGAAATCACATCTCCGGGCGGTATGTTTGGCGGCGGCTCAATTCAGGAATACGATATTTACAGTATCCGTTCCATGCGACGAAACCCTGTGATTGCTGACCTGTTCCACCGCATGAAGTACATGGAACGCCGTGGAAGTGGCCTACGCAAAATCGTCAGTGAAACCGAAAAGCTGCCTGGATACACAGAGGCATATAAGCCCGAATTTTCCTCAACAGCGACAGATTTCAGAGTTATTTTGAAAAATGTGAATTACAACTTAGAGGGTAACTCCCACCAAGTTACCCACCAAGTTACCCACCAAGTTATTGAACTATCAACGGTGTACAAACAGATTTTGGCTTTTTGCACAACACCAAAATCAAAGAAAGAAGTTGCAGCATTTTGTGGTTTCAAAGATCTAAGAAATTTCACCTTGAAGTATATCGATCCGCTTTTAGAAGCAGGGAAATTAGAAATGACGATTCCCGATAAACCTAAAAGTCGTAATCAAAAATATATTACAGTTCGTTCCGAATAAACAGAGAAGCAGGGCATTGGGTCTCATCTCCCATTGTCCTGCTTCTTTTTCATTCCAAATTATATTCACATCATTTACCCATACACCCAATCCTGTATCGCAAATTTCAAATCCTGCACCTTACCCAACAGCCAGATCGCAGCAAGCGGCAGCCCCATCGGGCTAATCAAAAAAGCTATAACCAGCAAAACCACACCATTCTGCGGGGAATAGGTAATAATCACAGCCACGCCAAGCAGAGCAATTACCGTGCTTAGCAGACCAAGCACCAGACCGGATATGTAGATCAGCCCCATGCAGAGCCAGACAAAAAGCGTCAACACCAAAACGACCGGTGCAGTTACGATCATCAGCAGGCATTTCAAAATTTTCATTCCAGTTCCTCCCTCCAACACTCCAGATACCGTTTGCACAGGGCATCCGCGTCTCTCTCATCATCTTCCGTCAACTCCCGTCTGCCTTTGGTCAGTTCAATCTCCACATAAGTCCTGTAATCATCAGCTAAGAGATTGAACAGTTCCTTGGGAGTATGGCACACCTCGCCAGAGCAATAGTGAAAATCTTGGTCAAATTCAACTCTTACACATCCATGGCGGCTGATATAAACTTCTATGGTCTCGTCTGCGGTCAGGTAATCCGCAAAAATCTCCAGCACCTTTTCAAAGGTCAGCATCTGTTTTCACTCCTTTGCTACGCTTCTTATTCTACTCATATTATCCGGTACGGACAGGCAAAAGACAAGGATACCGGCAAAAAGAAAAAGCGGAGGGAGGTGCGGCGAAGAAACGCCGTTCCTCCCTCCGCAAATGGAGTATCTGTCCCTGTTATGAAAGTTTGGAGAGTTGGGTAAGGATTTCCTTCACACCCTCCCACAGTTTTTCCTGCCGCTGGGATATATCCTCCAAGTCAGCATTATAAACCCGCCCGGTCTCATGCACCTTGCGGGTCAGCTGATTCAAGTTGTTGCTGCTTCGACGCAGCAGAGATACCAGTTCTTTCAGCTCTGGCAAATCCAGCTTGCACCACATAGCCGTCCAGTGCCATTTTCCGCAGATAGGCGCTCAAATTCTCTGTCCCGTATTGCTGCATCTTTTGATGGATCAATTCCAATTCTTCTGCGGATACCCAAAACAGAACCGGCACATCCCGCTTGCGCTTGGGGCTGCTCATCGCTCCGGCTCCTGTTTTCTTTGGGGCGGCAGGCTTATGGGCAGGCGGTTCCTGTTTGAGCTTTTGCAGGACAGAATTTTTCTGCTGTTCCTGCATAGTTTTTCTGGCCTGCCTGGTAAACAGGTCGGTCAGACCGGGATTGACCCCATCCACAACCAGATAGGCACAGTGGCGGGAAGCATCGCTGTCCTCCGGCATGGGAATGGTTTTTGCCCAGGCTTTATTGTCCTGAGAAATACGCCCGTCATGGTTCTTGCGCTGGATGGTGTTGGCAAGAATAAACTGTACCCGTTCCGTCCCGAACTTTTCCAGCACATCTTTGACCGCCGCCTCCGTATCCAGCCGATTCTCTGCATAGTGAGCGCTGATGGCCTGTTCAATAGCTTCTTTGCAGGCGCTGTTCGCCTGATATGAACGGTTATATTGTGCCATCTCCTCCATGCTGGGATGCATAGGAGGCAGAATGGGGTAGAGAGGGGCAGTCCGTAATTCTTCCTGCGCCCTGCACACATCATCGGCACGGTTTTCAATGCTGTCCCGGATCACATCCATGTAGCCGGTCTCCAGCTTTTCAAAATAGCGGTACACATCAGCCAGCGGCGAGGGGGATTCCAAAAGTGCCTGTGCCTGTGCGTCGGTCAGCTCCAGCTGCTCCATCGCCATCACGATGTCCTCCCGGACCGTGTACTCATAGGTGTGGTGCAGGATTTCTTCCGGGGGCTGGCTTTTCAGCCAGTCCCTGTATTTTTCCTGCTCGGTGGCCATCTTTTCATAAAGGGTTGTATTCAGATCGTTGGTATTCATGTTATCGCACCTCCTCATGCTGTTTTGGTTTCTTGTCTGTACTGCGGGGCGTCGCCGGACGCTTCAGGCTGTCCAGCACCGAAGGCCGTGTGCTTTTGGCAACGACAGCTTCATCGTGTGCCGCGCCCTTTCCGTCGATGTTGAGCAGGGTATCCAGCTCCACCAGACGGGCATTTTTGCTTCGCAGTTCTTCTTCATAAAGGAATGGCTTTCCGACTTCCTCCTTTGCGGCAGCCTGCTGCTGATAGAGGTTATCCAGCTGGGCCTTTGCCGCCTCCAGACGCTGGGGCATCTGGGCGAGGGCATTGTCGATACGGGTAAGATTTCCGCGAGGGTCTGTACCAAGGGTTGCCCGGTGGGTCATCTGTCCTTTCAGCAGGAGCGTATACTCCTGTTTCCATGCGGAAAATTCCACGGATATGGCATAGCCCCGGTAGCTGCCGATCTGCACCGGATCGGAGGTTTTGACCTCCTTGCAGGCATCCAAAAGGGCTGCACCGGCGTTCTCCTTATCGGTCAGCAGATCACCGCGGATTTCCATACCAGCAAAACCGTCCTCCGGGTGCGGGTGCGCTGCCAAAACCTCCAGATCGGATTCAAAGCCCTTGATAAAGCCTTTGTGCTTTTCAATCTCCTCCGGGAAGTATTTGAGCAGCTGGTCCTCCAGACGATATTGCTTGCTCTGGTGGTCGGCTTTCATCAGCTTCAGGCGGGATACCTCCACATCCAAATCCATACGCTCCTTGATACGGGGATCTCCGGCGCACAGGGCTTTGATCTCGGCAAAGGAAAGCGCCGTTTCGTCCACATCATCGCAGGAACGCACCGGCGATTTAGAAGTCATGATCTGACTGATGAATTTTTGTTTATTCTCCACCGTCTGCCAGAGATATGCGTCAAAGGTTCCTTCGGTCACATAGCGGTACACATGGACCAGGGGATTTTGATTGCCCTGACGCTCGATGCGCCCCTTACGCTGGGCAAGGTCTCCCGGTCTCCACGGACAGTCCAAGTCATGGAGCGCCACCAGACGGTCCTGCACATTGGTGCCTGCGCCCATCTTGGCGGTGCTGCCCAAAAGGACACGCACCTGACCGGTACGGACTTTAGAGAACAACTCCTTTTTCCGCACTTCGGTGTTGGCTTCATGGATAAAAGCGATCTGGTCGGCAGGCATCCCCTGAGCAATGAGTTTCTGACGAATATCGTCATATACCGTAAAGGCCGGTTCCTGCTCCGGCAGGGGTACAGCGCCTTCCAATGCGTGAAGCAGTGGATTATCCAGCGTTTTCGCCGCCTTGCTTACAGGAGCTTTTGCCTGTGGTGTAGAAATGTCGCAGAACACCAGCTGGGTCAGCTTGTCAGCTTCGCCATCCCGCCAGATCTGCATGATGTTGTCCACGCACTGATTGACCTTTGTGCCAGGTTCATCCGGCAGCATCTGGTTGACGATCCTCTGGTCAAGCCCCAACTTGCGGCCATCCGAGGTAATCTTGAGCATATTGTCCTGGGACGGGTCAACGGTTCCGCTGTGTACCAGCGATGCGCGCTCCGAAAGGGCCTTGACCATTTCCTGCTGATGTTCGGTAGGCTGCGCCACGATGTTGTGGTATTCCACCTCCGGGGTGGGCAGGTTCAGTTTGTCGGCGGTCTTGATGTCCGCCACTTCTTTGAACAGGTTCATCAGCTCCGGCAGATTAAAGAACTTGCTGAATCTCGTTCTTGCCCGGTAGCCGGTGCCTTCCGGTGCCAGCTCCAATGCTGTGACGGTCTCCCCAAATCGGGAAGCCCAGCAGTCGAAGTGGGTCATGTTCAGTTCTTGCAGGCGTTCATACTGAAGGTAACGCTGCATGGTATAAAGCTCGGTCATGGAGTTGCTGACCGGGGTGCCGGTGGCAAAGATCACGCCACGGTTTCCGGTGATCTCGTCCATATAGCGGCACTTGGCAAACATATCGGAGGATTTCTGTGCGTCCGATGTTGATAAGCCTGCCACATTCCGCATTTTTGTGTATAGAAACAGGTTTTTATAGTTGTGGGCCTCGTCCACAAACAAACGATCCACACCCAGCTGCTCAAAAGTTACCACATCGTCTTTTCGCCCCTCGGCTTGCAGCTTTTCCAGTCTGGCTTCCAGAGACTTTCTGGTACGCTCCAGCTGCTTGACGGTAAAACGCTCACCGCCACTGGCCTGTACCTCTGCAATCCCCTCAGTGATCTCGTCGATCTGTTCATAGAGAAGCCGTTCCTGACGCTCCCGGCTGATGGGGATACGCTCAAACTGGCTGTGTCCCATGATGATGGCATCATAATCACCCGTCGCAATACGTGCGCAGAACTTCTTTCGGTTATGGGTCTCAAAGTCCTTTTTGGTGGTAACTAAGATGTTGGCGGAAGGATAGAGGCGCAGAAACTCCGACGCCCACTGCTCGGTCAGGTGGTTTGGAACCACAAAGAGAGATTTCTGGCACAAGCCCAGGCGTTTGGCTTCCATCGCAGCGGCTACCATCTCAAAAGTTTTGCCTGCGCCTACTTCATGTGCCAACAGGGTATTTCCTCCATACAGCACATGGGCGATGGCACTTTTCTGGTGTTCCCGCAGGGTAATGGCCGGGTTCATGCCCCCAAAAGTGATGTGGCTGCCATCATATTCGCGGGGACGGGTAGAGTTCATTTCTTCGTTGTACTGGCTCACCAAAGTCTGGCGGCGTTCAGGATCTCTCCAGATCCAGTCCCTAAAGGCTTCCCGGATCGCTTGCTGTTTTTGAGCTGCCAGCGTGGTTTCTTTGGCGTTCAGCACCCGGCGCTCTTTGCCATCCGCGTCCTCCACCGTGTCATAGATACGGACATCCCGCAGGTTCAGGCTGTCCTCCAAAATCTTGTAGGCGTTGGCGCGGCTGGTCCCATAGGTGGTATAAGCTGCCACATCGTTGTAGGATACAGAAGATTTTCCCCTTGATCTGCCATTCAGCGGTAAAGGACGAATAGTTGACCTCGATACTGCGCTGGAGATAAAACGGCGTATTGAAGGTCTCGTACATAAACTGCTGGATGTACTCTTTGTCAATCCAGGTAGCGCCCAGACGCACCTCAATCTCCGACGCATCCAGGTCTTTGAGCTGGGCGGCGGTAAGAGCTTCCACATTAACTGCAAAAACCGGGTCCTGCTGTGCTGCCCGCTGTGCCTGACGCAGCTTTCGGCGTACATTGCCAGAAAGGTATTCATCAGCAGTCACATAATGGGGCGTTCCGTCCTGCTCCAACTGTCCCGGTACACGGAAGATTACGCCTTGCAGCTCTCCGGCCAGTTCTTCTTTTGTTTTTCCGGTAAGCTGGCTCATATAGCCCATATCCACGCAGGCTTTTTCCGAGATAGACACCGCCAGTGCTTCACTTGCCGTATCCACCACAGCCACCGCCTGATGGGGCTTGATGGTCCGCTTGGTGAACATATCCGCCTTGCGCTCCAGTTTACCGTCCTCGTCGATGACTTCCAGCGCACAGAGCAGGTAATAGGAAGAATCGTCTGCATAGGCCAGACGGTTTGCACGGTCATTGATGAGACCGTATTTGGCAGAAAAGCTGTCATAGAGCTGGTTCAGTTCCGCCTGCTTTTGGGTAATGGTGCTGTCCGGAACCGCAGCATCCATCTGAAGGTCGATCAGTTCCTGCACACAATCACGCAGTCCCACAAGACCTTTTCACACGGGCTTCTGCGGTGGCGTTGAGGTCAGGGCGCACCATACGGCTGTTTTCCCGGTAGTACACCTGCCCGTCTACAATGGCATAGGAATAGTTCTTCACATTGGGGTCGGCAGGAATGGAGGTGTCAATGGCTTCGCCCTCGCCCAGCTCCGGCAGCTCGGCCTCCTGATAAGTGCCACGAATATACTTCACCGCATCATGCAGCTGGTCGGAAAGCTCCAGTCCCTCGATAGGGTTCACAGTGTAGTCCATACCATGTGCAGTGCTTACCGGCTCCTGTCTGCCCAGCACCATTTCCGGGTGGTCGATAAAATAGCGGTTGATGGCAAAGCCGTCCTCGGTCTGTCCGGTCTGAGTCCATTCCGGCACGATGTCCAGCGGGCGATCCCGCTTTTGGAGGAAGATGATGTCTGATACCACCTCGGCACCGGCATTCTTTTTGAACGCGTCATTGGGCAGACGGATGGCTCCCAGCAGCTCGGCACGTTGGGCAAGATAGCGGCGCACGGTGGAATCCTTGGCATCCATCGTATAGCGGGAGGTTACAAAAGCCACCACACCACCGGGACGCACCTGGTCGAGTGCTTTGGCGAAAAAGTAGTTGTGAATACTAAAATTCAGCTTGTTGTAGGCTTTGTCATTGACCTGATACTGACCGAAAGGCACATTGCCGATGGCAAGGTCAAAGAAGTCACGGCCGGTCGGTGGTCTCAAAGCCGCCTACTGTGATGTCCGCCTTGGGGTAGAGCTGCTTTGCGATGCGCCCGGAAACCGGGTCCAGCTCCACGCCGTACAGACGGCTGTTTCTCATTTCTCCGGCAGCATACCGAAGAAATTGCCCACACCCATAGATGGCTCCAGAATATTTCCGGTCTCAAATCCCATGCGGCCCACGGTCTCATAGATGGCCTGGATTACCGTAGGGCTGGTGTAGTGGGCGTTGAGGGTAGAGCTTCTGGCGGCGGCATATTCCTCCGGGGTCAGCAGCTCTTTCAGCTGGGCATATTCGGAAGCCCATGCCGGTTTTTCCGGGTCAAAGGCGTCAGGGCAAGACCGCCCCAGCCCACATAGCGAGAAAGAACCTCCTGCTGTTCGGGGCTTGCCTGCTGTCCGGCAGCTTCCAGCTCTTTCAGCAAACGAATGGCATTGATATTTGCCTGGAACTTGGCTTTCGGACCGCCTTCACCCAAATGCTCATCTGTAATACGGAAGTTTTTGTGTATTGCGGCGCAGGTTGGCCTTGTATTCCTCATAGGAGGCTTCCTCGGCAGCTTTAGCATTGGGGAAGGTCTGCCACTGGCCATTGACCTGAATGGAAACCGGGTGTTCATCCAACACTTCCTCAACGGTTTTCTCCGGCTCAGTCACAGGGGCTGGCGGCTCCGGCTCCTCGATATGCAGTCGTTCCACCACCACATCATAAGGCAGATTGTTCTTATCGCCCGGATAGACGGCCACGGTCTCGGAATGGAAGGTCGGGGATTCGGCAGCCGGTTCGGGCTGTTCCTGTCCAAAACCATCCTGCTGACGGGCATACAGCCCGCGCAGCAAAGACGCAACCTCATCCCAGCGGAAATACAGCATAGCCAGACGCTTTTCCTCTGCATCCATGACTTCCAGCTCCATGCCCTGTGCCGTGGTACGGTAATCGGCAATATCGCCGGTCTCCAGATTCAGTGTCTCGATCTCACCGGAATAGGCTCTGCTCAGCCAGTAGGCGATCTCGCTGTTGCTCCTGCCGGATTGCAGCAGCGTGGAAATCTGCTTTTTATCCGCTTCATCCATCAGTCCATGAGCCAATACATCCCGCAAGTCCTGATCTGCCTTGTCCGGGTCAGTAGGAAGAAACTCGGTATAGTAAGCATTGCGGCGGTCTGCCCGAAGCAGCTGCTCGAACTGTTCTTTGCGCTCTGCCCGGTAGATGGGATATACCATCCCGGTGGGCAGAAGCTGTACGGTGTCCTCCCGCAGCTCGGTGATCTGATAGGCGTCATCCTCGATATACACGGTATCGCCCACGGCATAGACCGGGGCGGCTGGGTCATAGGAGGTTCTTTGCGGAATTGGGCGGCGAACTGCGTCATATTCCTCATCGGAAATGGAAACTTCGGAAGTCTGTTCTGTCTCGGCAGCTGCAATCTGCCCTACATCCGACACCACCTGTTGGATAAATGGGTCATTGTCCAGTTTTTCCGGGTCTGCCACCTGGCCGTTGACGATCCCTCTTTCCTCCAGGGCTTCCCGGATGGCGATTGGGTCGATGTCGTCAAAACGGTCCTGTTCTTCTTCGGTATAGAACCGGTCCTCCTGAATCAGCTGGGCAAGCCTGCGCTGTACCTTCGGCCAGGGCAGCTGCGTTTCCTCCGGGCTTCCGACACGGACAACGAACAGGCTGTTGCTGTTACTGCCGCCGTATTCCTGAGCCAGCCATGCGGCGGTATCTTTTCTCTCTTGCATGCTCTTTCATATAGCGGACAACAGCGTGTTTACTCTCAATATTGCCGTTCCATGCACAAAGGGCAGTATCAATATCTTCCTGAGAAAGAGGGCGCAGAAGCTCATGGAGCTTTGGATAGGTCTCGTCGATCACTTCCCGGTGTAATCGCTGACGGAACTCCGGCACATCCGAATAGAGGCGGATCAGCTCCATATCCTTAGAGCCAAGGACCGCACGGCGCACAGCGGCATTGCCCTCAATGACAACATTCTCACGGTCAGAATGCCCGCAGGCATTGCGGTATGCGGCATCCTCGGAAATAGCGGCAGTCACCACAGGCTTATACTGCTCAAACTGCTCCCCAAGGGTAGGCTTTAGCGTTTCTTTCTCCATCTCCGGCTGCTGGGCTTGAATGGCATCTTCTTCTGCCTGTTCCTTTTCAGACTGGATTTTGTCATACTGCGCCTGTTCCTGTTCGGTAAGATAGCGGTCTTTCTGGACAAGTGAGGTAATGCGCTTGGCAACCTTTTCCCAGTTCAAGTGAACATCCGGGCAGTCCTGCTTTTTATAGTGCAATCCTTTCCCATCGTGATCTTCGCCGCTGTGTGTTGCGCCAGACAAGGCATGAGAGCGTCCGCCAATGCCATACTCGTCTTTGAGGAATCTCACTTTTTCCTTATCCGTATGGTTTTCCATGAAGAACGCATAGATACGGCCTTTTCCTCCGGCGAAACTGCTTCCGCCGGTCATGGCGGCGTCGATCTCATCCTCGGTAATAAAGTGCTGGACGGTTGGCACTTGGGAAAGCTCTGAAGAAAAGATCCTGCGGGGCAGGTCAAGATCCTTCAGGTTCTCCCAGATCTCCCTCGGTCTGTGGTAGTGAAAACGCAACAGGTCACGGTCCTGCTGATAGGCAGTCCAGAAGGCGGCGTATTCTTCCTTGAGGGTCTGGCGGAAAGCCGGGTCACTCAGCTGCTCCGTCAGGCGGCGGGTCTCCTCCGGGAAACCATTGCCTTTGATCTCTGACAGGCAGGACAAATATCCGGCTTCTCTGGCACCCTCACTGAGATCGTGGTACAGATACCAGAGCTTTTCCGAAGAGGAGGGAGCGTTCATAGCCTGCCGCTTCTGCAAGCTCCACATTGGAGGCAAACTGGCCGCTTTCCAAAAGCTCCCCGATACGCTCTGCGGCGCTCTCCCAGGAAATGACCTGGGCAGACCTGTCATAACGGACAGACTTCCCGTGGGAAAGATGGATACCATCCTCGGCATACCATGCACTCACACTGCCAAGGCCGTTGCCGCCGTGGTACAGCGTTTTCAGTATCTCGGCAATCTCAGCGGTGGTTTTCTGCTTTTCAAAGGCTGCAACCACACGCTCCCTCTGGCGGTCTGTATTGCCGCCCAAACGCAGCACATGGTCGATGTCATTTTGTGCAAAAGAAAAAGCAGAGGATGTATGCGCTACATTCTCTGCCTCATCTATGGATTGGATCTGTTCCGCTTCGGAGAGGAACAGGTTTAGGGTCAGCTGTTGATAAGCTCCGCCATCAGGATTTCCTCGGCCTGAGCTTTGCAGGTGTTCATCAGCCCCACCCACTTCATGGGATCGCTGGCTTTCAGTTCCTCGGTGGCTCCCGCTTCTTTCGCCAGCTTGGGGCATCATCTGCTCCAGTCTGCTCTGGGCGGTCTCGTCGATCTCCAGAAGGTGCTGGTACAACTTCTCGCTCAGCAGCATCTGGTTGTAGAGGATGGGACGGTGTTCCTTCAGGTAGGTTTTCCTCATCCTGCCGTACTTGCCCAGGGGTTTCTCCGGCTGCTGGCTCAGCTTCAGGTCGGGAATCAGATAGTCTCCGTTCTGGATATAGGTCATGGGATTGTTCATCTTGTTTGCTCCTTTCTTGGTTGGCTTCGCGCTCTGCATTTCGGACGGTAACGCCGATCTGCCGCAGCACCTGCTGGTTGATCTGGCTGACCGCTGTTCCCAGCGCCCCGATGGTGGACGGGGTATTGAAATCAAAGATTGCCATGAAATCTTCGTGGTCGAAGTAGCGTTCCGGCTCCAGTCCACAGCGGGACATCAAAGCGTAAGTGATGCTGACGGTGGCTGCTGCCTTGAACTGTACTCCGATGTTAAACTCATCATATTCCTCCAAAAAGGAACCGTCAACGATATAGAAGAAGTCCTGCTGATGCTCCGTCCAGTATTCCTCCGCCAGTTTTCCGGCTACCTTAGTGAGCTGTCCGGCAAGGTCATCACCGGAAACATCATAGGTGCGCTCCAGCATGGCCTGCACGGAATCCAGATGGCGCTCCTCCAGCTGCCACAGCCAGGGAGTGCGGGAATGTTCACGGGTTCCGGTGTCGGAAATGTCAAAAGACATAACGCAGGCGAGGTCTGTCCCCGGAATCGTCCACCAGAGCGATCCCCTTGGAGCCGCGCCTTACATACCGGCCCATCTTTTCATTCCACAAATCGTACTCTGCACAGGCGGTAGCGTCCGGGCGCTGGGCATAGATCATCAGCTGCTCATGGAACGGGTACTTGTAAAGTCGGGAAGCAGTGGTGAGAAACCCTGCCCATTCCTGCCAGCTCCCCGTGAGCTGCGTTGTCACCTTCTCCGCCATCTGTGCATATAGTTCAGCTTTGGTTGGCATAGTATTCTGTCCTCCTTTCGGTTTTTGGGGGTAAAAGAGGTGGGGTGGCATATTGCCACCCCATCCCTGCGATTATGGTGTTTACTGGTCAAAATCCGGATACAACTCCAGCTCGGCAAACTCGGCATCACTCATGGCCTGGAGCTTGCCCAGTGCGCTGTCTGTCAACTCCCGCAGCTCGGTTTCCTCCGGGGCCAGCTCGCCGCGCATCTCACGCAGGCTGTCGATCAGTCCGGTGCGGCTGCCGGTATTGTAAATGCACATCAGGTTCATTTCCTCAAAAGTAAAGTTTCCCATATCAAATCTCCCTTTCTGCACTCTTTTTTTGGGCGCTGTCTTTTTGTGTTCTGCCTTGGGCTGGCTTTTCAGCTGCTCCATGACGGACTTTTTCTTTTCCCGTTCCTCCCGATGGGCAGCGGCAGCCAAATCCATGAGGGAAATGGGCTGACCGTTGCGGGCCTGCTGTTCCAGCTCTGCCACCGTAGGCTCTTTTGCGCCATTGTTGATGATACCGTCGATCATGCCGTAATCGTCCTCCACGGCCATCTCCGCATTTTTCAGCGGATTTTCCGGCAGGAATCCGGGGATCTGGGTAAAACCAACACTGTCACAGTAATGACAGGATACCTTACCATCCTGCTTGATCGCAACGATGTCACTGACACTCATAGAAGGACTGTGAAAATCCGCCGGCTTTTGCAGATTAAACTGCTCATATAGTTTTTCCAGCTGCTCCGGCACAGTGCCAGACTCCCTCAGCGGAGCTGTGTAAATGAGGTCATAATTGCTGCGGTCTATGGAAATGTCATGGGACTTTAACCAATCCAGATTCATAAAGCGCACATTCTGCGGATCGTCACGGCTCACCTGATAGATAGCAAAGCAATCTCTGTTCTGGGATAGAAATGCCTGTTCGCGTTCCTGCTGATGTTCCTGACGCTCCATGACCTTTTCGTGGAACTGGAGGGCTTTTCTCCCATTCCTCACGGTCCACACCGAAAAGACCGCCATGATCCATGATTTCCTGCGGGTCAAACACCATGCTCTCCGTATTGTCCTCATGCAGCACATAGACGGTCAAACCGGCGGCATCCAGTTCCAGCGCCCGTTCTCTGGTAACAGGGAGCATCCCATCATAAGAGTAGCCGTATTCCTGCATATCCGGTGTGGAGACCTGCTCATCCGGCATGGGGTATTCATCCAGTGCCTGCTCCTGTGCTTCCGGCAGTTGGGAAGAAGCAGCCATCTGACTTGACCTCTGCCTGCATCTGCTGGTAGGCCGCTTCCTGCAAGGTCTCTACCATAGACAGGGGTGCGTGTCTGAGCGAAGTGCTGTCCAGATCGTTATCATCACAAATCTGGAGAACTGCCTTCATGCGGGAAATCTCCGGCATATCCAGCTGACCACCATCCAGCTCTTTCATGGACGCGGCATCGTAAAGGGTATAGTCCCAGCCGCTGTCACAGGGCTGGATATGAAGATAGGTGGCATCGTCGATCAGAAACAAAGCCTCCTGCTGGTTGGCGTCCGCCCCCAGCACCTCCATTTCCGGCATGGCCGTAGCCAATTCCTTTACCGCTTTTTGCACCAGAGGATTATCACGGTAATAGTCGATTGCCTGGATGGTGTCCAGGTCAATGGTCTGGCCGGTCAAAATCGGAAAAGGTCCTTCATAGTCGCTTCCGTCTTTCAGCTCAAAACCAATGCCCTTGATCCCGTTCATTCGCTCTGCTGGAATCTCCTGATAAATGCGGACAGCTTCCTCCAAAGACAGGTTATCGTGGTATTCTCCGAGGTTTGGAAATTCCATGCACTCTGCTACATAGTAGGTTAGATTGCCGGTCTGCTGTCTATCAGATACCTTAGCGGCATCTTCTGGCTGCTCTATCGGGGCGGTTTCCGGCTCTGCCTTTGCATGAGGGTCGATTCCGCGCTCTTTGCAGATTTCCTTATAGTGGCGCTCAATGTCGGAGATCAAAGTGCCGGAGGTTTTGTTGATGGTCTCCAAACTGGCTCTCAACTCTTTCAGCTCCTTGCCTTGACTCCAACTGGCAATATAGCCAAAGCTGTTTTCTCCTGTCTCAATGCCAAAATACTTGCAGACCGCATAGGAGATGCTTTCAGCCTCCACTTCCTCCGTGTGACGGTTTTTGATTGCCCGTTTTTCTGCGGTTGGATCTTCCTCAACTGCAAGACGCCATTCAAACTGATTTTCGTCCACATAACGCCAATCCATATCAGAAGCAAACTGTTCGGCTTCTTTTTCTGTGGCAAAATCCAACTTGAAATCATGTTTGGTTCCACCTTCACTCTCCTGCACAACCTTCCATGACGGTAGCATTTCATATTTTTTAGGGTCATGGAGCTTGCTGTGGGCAATCTCGTGTACTGTGGCTGAAACCGTCTGCACCTCACTCATGCCCTGACGAATGGCAATTTTCTGATGATCAGCAGAAAAATAGCCGTCCGTATCAGCGGCCATTGCTTCAAAAGTAATCGGCACCGGTGCGCTGCGGCGCAGGGCCTCCATGAATGCCTCATAATTTGGCACATTGCCGGAAAGGGAGGAAGCAAGCTCCGGCAAAGGTTTCCCGTCGGTCTGACTCACATCAAAGACCTTGACAGGGCGGAACATGGGAATCTCAATTTCTTTTTCCTCTGTGACGATCTTTCCGTCTTTATCCAGAATCGGAGCCTTGGTATCTGGGTCCAGCTTCTGCTCCTCGATTTTCTTCTTATACGGTGTTGGGAGCAATGATGGTAATGCCATGCTCGCCCTTTTTTACATGACGCTCAAACTGGTCTTTCCACTTATTGTATCCGGCTACCAAAGTGGCGTCCGGCTTCTGCATATAGATGAGCATGGTGTTGTTTACCGAATAGCGGTGGAATCGGGACATGACGGACAGATAACGCATATACTTTTCACTCTCAAACAATTCTTTGATACCCTGCTCGATGCCATCTGTGATTTCCCTTAGCCGTTCTCGGTTGGTGGGTTTATTCTCAGCCATGATTTTCAATCTCCTTTCCAAGTGTGTGATTTCTGCTGTGTGTTCCGCAATCCATGCCTTTTGTTCTTCTTCACTTTCATAAAGAAAAAGGTCCAGCAGGTATTCTACATAGGCTTTCTTCTGGATTGCTTCCACAAAACGGGGGTGCGGTTCTTCCTCCGGTGTTTTGGGAGAACGGTCGGCTTCCCATTTTTTCAGCAGATAGTAGTAATCGGACAGTACGCGGTAACAGCGCTGTCGATCCTCCCGAAACTTCTGTGCCTCGTTTTTTTGTCGGACATATCTCCTGCGGGGAAGGGCCTGACTGTCATAGATCAGGCCAAAGTCCTGTGCCAGTTTCTCCGCCGCTTCTTTTGGGGAGATGTTAAAGAGCTTTGCGGTAAAGTCGATCACATCCCCATCTTCACCGCAACCAAAGCAGTGGAATCGCTGGTCTACCTTCATGCTGGGGTTCTTATCATCGTGAAAAGGACAGCAGGCCATGCCAGTTCGCCTGACTTTTATCCCATAAAACTCTGCCGCTTCTCTGGTGCTGACCGACTGCTTGACTGCTTCAAATACATTCTCTGCCATGTGCCTTTAACTGCCGGACTTTTTCACAGGGGGCTGGTATCCGGCGGCTTTCGCACGCTCACTGGCAGCTTTGCGGCGTTCTGCGCTATATGGCTCCCTGACTGATACACACCGCTTGGGGACGGTAAAGTTATGGGCGTCCTTTCGGATGATCTGGTCGGGGTGCTTTTTTGCCAGCAGTTCCAGTTTCTCCATCAGGTGGGGATCGTGGGTGTAGACCTCAGCCATTGGTTCTGCCTGGTTATAGAGGAGAATGGTTTCCCGTTCCACTAAAGAGAGCTTCATCGGCTGCCTCCTTTCCGCTGGTCAAATTCCAGCTTGAAATTAGCGTACTGTCCATCGTCCTCCAAAACCACAGTGGCATCGTAGGTCTTGCCGGTTTTCTCCGAATATAAGCCCGTCACACGGACACGGCCATCGTTCAGCAGCGCAGACACCACAGCCTTGGTCGGCTTTTTTTCTTGGCAGCCTACCATTTGTTGTTTTTCCAGATTGCAAATCTGCAAGAATCATTCTGACAGAAGAAGCCTTTTTGCAGTTCTGCAACTTCACCGCCGCAGCGAGGGCATTTGCCTACCACTTCGCGGGGCGGCGTGAACAGATACTCGGTTCCCTTGATGACCTGATAAGTCCCCACCAGGTCTCCCAACATGGTGCTGATCCCGGCCAAAAACTCCTCTGGGGCAAGCTGCCCGCGCTCGATCTCTCCCAGGCGGTACTCCCACTCGGCAGTCAAAAGCGGCGATTGCAGCTGTTCCGGCAGGACCGTGATAAGGGATACTGCATCGTGGGAAGGAAGAAGCTGCACCGTTTTTCTGCTCTTTTTTCGTTCCAGAAAACCGGCAGATACCAGCTTTTCCAAAATACCGGCACGGGTGGCCGGTGTCCCCAGACCTTTTCGCTCAGCCTCCTCTGGCATATCATCTTTCCCGGCAGTCTCCATCGCGGACAATAGGGTGTCCTCCGTAAAGTGCTGAGGCGGACTGCTTTTGCCTTCTTTGACGATTGCCGCAGCAACCGAAAGGGTCTGGCCTTCGGTCAGCTCCGGCAGAGCTTTCTCTGCGCCCTCTTTTTTTGTCTCCGCATCCTTCATTTTGGCACGATAAGCGTCCTCCAGTGCTTTCCATCCGGGGTGCTTCACTTTTTTTCCTTTGCGGTAAACTCCCCACCGGCACACGCTGCAATCACAACGGTTTCCGAATAGATATGGGGCTGGGCTACGGCACACAGCAGACGAAGGGTCACCAGCTCCAGCACCGCTTTTTCTCCCGCAGGAAGGGCAGAAAGGTCTGCATCCTTGAGATTTCTGGTAGGGATTACTGCGTGGTGGTCGGTTACTTTCTTATCGTTGATTACCGTCTGCGGATCACAGGTAATGGCGATTTCTTTGCAAAACGGCATAGCGTTGGCAACCAGATTGACCAGCACCGGCAGGATGTCTGCCATATCACCGGTCAGATAGCGGCTGTCAGTACGGGGATAGGTGCAAAGCTTCTTTTCATACAGACTTTGTAGATAGTCCAGGGTCTGCTGGGCTGTAAATCCAAGCAGGCGGTTGGCATCTCTTTGCAGGGTAGTCAGGTCATAGAGGGCAGGCGGCTTTTCAGACTTTTCCTTGCACTCCACCTTTTTGATCGTGACAGCTACACCCTGACAGGTTTCCTTCAGCTGCTCAGCAGCGGCCTTATCCGCCATGCGCTCCCCAGATACGGTAAGACCGGGTAGCTCCAGTGCCACGGTATAAAAGGGAACCGGCTTAAAGGTGTCGATCTCAGCTTCTCGCTGAACAATAAGCGCCAGCGTCGGGGACATCACGCGCCCGATGTTGAGGGTTCGGTGATACAGCACGGAAAAAAGCCTTGTCGCATTGATTCCCACCAGCCAGTCGGCCTTGGCACGGCAGAGGGCAGCATCCCGAAGTCCGTCATAATCTGCACCGGGGCGCAGGTTTGCAAAGCCCTCCCTTATGGCAGAGTCCTCCATCGAAGAAATCCAAAGCCTTTTCATAGGCTTTTGGCAGCCTGCCAGCTCATAGACGCTGCGGAAGATCAGCTCGCCCTCGCGTCCGGCATCACAGGCATTTACCACCTCCGTCACATCCGGGGCATTCATCAGCTTTTTGAGAATATCAAACTGCTTTTTCTTATCTTTTCCCACCACCATCTGCCAATGTTCCGGCAGGATAGGCAGGTCATCATATCGCCACTTGGCATACTTTGGGTCATAGCTGTCTGCATCCGCAAGACCGGCCAGGTGGCCCACGCACCAGCTGACACGCCAGCCGTTGCCCTCCAGATACCCGTCCTTACGGACGGTTGCGCCGATCACCGCCGCCAAACTCTGGGCAACTGATGGTTTTTCGGCAATTACCAATTTATGTTGAGCCATGATGGTTCCTCCTCTCTTTGAGCCATCGGGACATTTCCCGGTGACAGATACCTACGCAGGGTCTTCCATAATTCCCGCAACCATAGCAGGGGTGGCTGTGGGGTAAAGAAGGAGGACGGGAAGTTTCCTTCCCGCCCCCCGGCCTGCGTGTCATCATGCGTTCATAGGGACTGTCTGTGAATCGGGTCATTTCACGCTGTCCTCGTCATCTTCTTCTGTGCTGCCCCCGTCAGCATCCGGCTCGTCCGACTCCTCATCCTCGGTTTCCCATTCCTCGCCATAATCATAATCGTCCAGACTGTCATTGCCCTTGGTCTTAGGCTTGTTCTTAACGAGCTTCAAGTAGGCAAATACGCCACCGCCTCCCAGCAGAGCCAGCAAAAGGACCAGCGCAGCCGGGTTCAATCCGGCAGGCTTCTCCTTTTTCCGGCTCCGATGTTTCTGCCGGAGGTTCCGGTGCTTTGCCCGTACATTTACTCTTATCAGTTGCGCAGACCGGGCAAGCCGTATTGACCCCCCTGCTTCACATTTTGTTGAACAGCTACACACAGCAGCCGGCTCCTCTTTGACATTTTCATCTTCCATCAGTACCATCAAATCAGCTTCATCCACCTGATTCAGAAAGTGAACAGCAGTCTTCTTTATCCTCATTAGCCCTGTCGATCAAGATGTAAAAATAGTTGCCAGCCTTGGTGGTAACGGTAATGAGCTGCTTATTGCCACCAAAATCATCCACCAGAGCGGCGTTGCCATCTGGTGTTAGTGCCGGTGCCGGTTCTGTTTCTTCCACAATCACATTGCTGTCATTGGTAGAATCCTCTGCCGGTGCCGCCGGTGCCGGTTCTGACCCCTGTGCGAAAGCAGGGATCGTAAAGCCAAATGCCACAACCATTGTCAGGCAAAGGGCGGAAAGTGTTTTGCAAATTCTTTTATTCTTCATAAGCGGTAGCCTCCTGATTATTTGATTTCGACAGTGCCGTATCTCTGCCGTGGTTCATTCCACCGGAAAGCATAGCGTTCAGCTGTGCTGGAGTCATGCGTAACGCACGAACCATCTGAACGATTTCCAGATTCTCTGCCTCCGTTTTCTGTGCTTCCAGGGTCTTGAGCTTTTCCTGATATTCCGCAATCTTCTCACGGGTTTTCTCAATTTCCTGGTCGATACGTTCAATTTTGTTTTTTGCCATAACCGTTCACTCCTTTCCACAAAGTCTGTTACCAGTTCATCAGGCCGTAGCCCTTAATACTTTGATAATTCAGGTCATAACTTTTGATCTTGCAGGCATCGCCGGAATTTCCCTCCACCGTATAAACACGGCTGCCATCCGTACCGATCACGATACCCACATGGTCTGCTGTCCCATCCAAATCCCAATCAAAGAAAATTGCATCTCCGGGAGCCAGATTGTTATAGCCTCTTGCACCCCATTGTCCATGAGACTGGAACCACGGAACGCCCTGCCACTCACAGCCTGCAAAGCGCGGCTCACTTTTTCCTGCCTGGTTATAGCACCAGGATACAAAGCAGGCGCACCATTCCACGCGGCTGTCAAAGCCATACCAGCTCCAATAAGGATAGCCGCCCACATTGCCGACCTGACTTTTCGCCAGCTCCACCAACTGCGGATTTCCGGGACGGGTACCGTTTACGAACTGCACACCGGACAGATCTTCGGAATTACTCATGTCAGGGGAACCACCGCCAAACAACAGCGGCTTATTGCCCATGGTCTGCCGGTAAACCTGATACATTTCCATCTGCTCCGGGGTCAGAATCTCCGACGCCACAGCGGAAATGGGCTTGCTGGTGAGTTTCACATTCAAAATGTAATACTCATAGGGGACTTCTTCTGAGGTGGTCTCGCCGGTCTCCGGGTCGGTGGAGGTCTCCGTGCGGTAGCGAATCTCCACTTCCTCAGTAAGCGTCAGCTGATACTGTGCTGCAAACACACGCGCCAGCTCTGCCTGAGCGCTCTGCTGGGTGTAACCTTGCAAAACGGCAGACAGAAATGCTGCCAGCTCATGAGGGTCATGGCCGATCATACCAAGGTCATAGCGATACTCGTCATACCCTGGGTGGCTGCTTTCTATGTTGTCGATTTCCTCCTGCAACTGGGCTTCTCTGGCCGCATAATCTGCCTCCACTGCCAGCATTTCCGGGTCATCCGACGGATAAGTGGTGCCGGAGAGAACGGAACCGATGCTCTGCGCCATCATGGAGCAGGAGGACATGGTATTCATCAGCATACAGGTAATGAGGAACAAAACCCCTGCCATCAGGAAACCCTTCTTGTGGCGCACGACGAACGCCCCTGCCTGCTGTGCCTTTTCTTTTACCGTCCTTGCGGCTTTTCCGGTTTTGGACGCAGCCTGGGCGGTATTTCCGGCAGTCTGACCAGTGCGCTTGGCGGTGGCATACTGCTTTTTGATGGCCTGTTTTTGCTGCCAGCGGGAAAGAGGGTTGCTGGCAAACTGGGGATTTTCCTGCAAAGATTTCTGGTACAGAACATTTACATTTGCCTTTTCCAGTTGGCGCTCTGCTTGGGCTGCTTTGCGGTACGGCTTCAGCTTGTGGCTGCGATAGCCCTCCCGCACCAGATAAGCGCCGGTCTCCACCGCCTCCTCGGACTTGTGGGCGCTTTCCACGCCCACATTGTCCTGCTCTGTTTCCCGGATCTCTTTGTGGAGCTTGCCTGCGACCAGATGGACGGGAGCTTCCCTGACTCCTTGAGAAACTTTGGAAGGTGGCTTTTTCTTGTCCTCAAAGGTCAGCTTCGAGGTCTTTTTTCCGGTATCCGGGTCAATGACCGTCTGCCTGACCTTTTTCTTTGGGATATTGGCCTGCGCCTTATCTGCTCTGGCCGCAGCTTTCTCCGCTTTACGGATCGGCTTTTCCAGTGCAGGATCAGACCGTTCCTCATCAGTAAAGCGCAGGCGCGGCTCTTTATTCAAACCATTCCCCCAGCATGAGGGAGGACATCATGTAGTGCAGCTCTGCATAAATGGCCATTCCCACGGGATCGTTGAACATACAGCCGGACAGGTAGGCATAAAACTGTGCCACCACATCGGACAGGATCTTCGCTTCGGTTCCTTCCAGAATCAGGCCACCCATACCTTCCTTGGCACGGATGGCGCTCCAGACCTCTGCCAGACGGAGAAGCCCCACCTGACCGGTCTCATTCAGTTCTGCTGCCTGATCTGCCGCCGTGCGGCACTCACTTACCGCATCGGCCATGACCGTAAGCAACTGGCTGCGCTGGGCATTTACCGCCCTGTCAAAAAACATCAGCGGGTTTTTATTCAAAATGTTGGGGTTCATCATCATTCATCCTCCTTCTTTTTCAGTTCCTGGGGTTTGGTGGTCATAATGCGGTAAAGCTCGGTATTCTTCGGGAAGTGGTCTACAAACGGCAGGATCGTGGAGCCATAAAACAGCAGGCCCTCGCCCTCACCGGAGTGGGTCACATAGCTAACTGGTGTGTGGAAATGCCCAGTTGCTTGGCGAGGATCTGACGGTCTCCGCCTGCCTGGTTGAGCATATAAATAAAATCAGAGTTTTATAGTGATAGGTAAGCCTCTGATATCATCTCGGGCTTTTCCCCCACTCCACACCGTGCATGCGACTTTCACCGCACACGGCGTTCCATCGGTTAGTATTTTTCATTGTCTAAACAATCAACCTTTGAATAGAATAAAAACTGTAGTAGTTGAAATAAGATTAAATAGGTTGCATGGAAGCCAACTCACGAAGGTGGTTAACCTTTATAAGCTGTTTGTTATCTAGCTGTAGTAAATCCATATATTTGTAAATAGTTTCCGCTTTTGAAGCATGAATGAGTTTATGGACGGAATTCTTTATGAGAATAAGATTCTCATAGGCATCCGTACCGCCTAAATGTCGAGGTAACTTATGATGGCAATGAATTTCCCCAACAGAGGAGAATTCAACACCGGTTATAGCACATTTTCCCCATTGGGCTGAAAAGAGAGATATTCGATTGTCTGCGTATTCCGCACTATTGGAATAGACTGGTTGACGCATGAGAGCCAACATCATAGGGATGTTGATTCTCAGACAGTTGTGAATACCTTCACGTCCTTCGGGAGTGTAATAATTCCAGCTCTTCTTACGGAAAAGCGGATTTTTGTGCTGTGTGTATCCTATTGGATACACGGGCTCATTCGTACCAGCGACATATCGCATCATTTTGGATTTACCAAAACGGGCTTTTTCAAACTCCGTAAGCTCTCGCCCTGTTTTCACAAGGCGGTTGCCTGTGCGAGTGCTAAGCCTGTTTGTCAGCAAGGTCATGACTGTGCGGTTAAGGGAAGCACAATCATGATTAACATGTGTGGCAATACAGTAGTAATTCTGCATGCCAGTGACCATACTGTTATAGAGTCTGATTTCACCCTGTTCGCCATATATTTTGCGAGGGTGAGCAATTCTCTTTGCCTGTTCTTTTAGCTTCTCCCTTTTGTGCTCCAGATTTTTATCTGCGATATGAGATATAACCACGAGTTTGTTGCCCTTCCTGTGCACTTTCATTTTGAATCCGAGAAAATCAGAATAATGATTTCTTACATTTACAATCCTCGTTTTCTTTTCAGAAATTTCCAGTTTGAGCCTTTCTTTCAGCCACAGAGTGACTGCACATTTGGTGCGTTCAGCAGAGTCCTTAGTCCTGCAAAAGATTCGAAAATCATCTGCATAGCGGACAATGAACATTTCCTTCAGGTTAGATTTCTTAGCCTGTCGATAGCCATTGTCGGGTCTGGTATTCCGTTTGCAAATCGGACACCATTGCCATTGACTTTCCACCCAGTGGTCTAATTCGTTAAGCACGATATTAGCCAGGAGTGGCGATATGATACCTCCCTGTGGGGTTCCTTTGTCGGGCGTGATAAAAGTCCCGTCCTCCAGTTTGATAGGTGCTTTGAGAATTCGTCTTATGACAAAAATCAACTTCTTGTCATGAATACCCATAGCCCATATCTGTCGTATCAGCTTGGCGTGATTCACATTATCAAAGAATCCTTTTATATCGAATTCAATGACATAGTGAAGATTGGCATGTTGAAGCAGCTGATAACTTCTTGCTATGGCATTCTCTACCGAATGGTTCGGTCTGAATCCATAGCTGTTCTTGCTGAACTTAGCTTCACAAACGGGTTCCATTACCTGTTTGATACATTGTTGAACAAGCCTGTCCCAAATACATGGGATCCCTAGGGGTCTTGTCTTACTTGGGTCGTATGGTTTTGGTATCTCCTTACGCCTTACAGGTTTTGGGCGATACCCATGTTCACTTCCATTAATAATAAATCTAACTTTTTCAACAACTTCATCGGGGGAGCATCTTCCGATGTCCTCGATTGTGAGATTGTCTGTGCCATTTGTTTTACTTCCTGTATTTTTCTTGATATTTCTGTACGCTAGAAGAATGTTTTCCCTTTGAAGGATGACAGACATTAAATCTGTGAAAACTTCTCCGTTCAAACTTGCCTGGTATAGATTATCAATCGTATTCTGCATTCCGTAATACTCGTTGTGACGCAGATTATCTTCACATAGCAGTTGCTTTTTCTTTTTCATGGTCATAAGGCATCACTCTCCTTTCTTGGGAAAGTGTCCCTTTTTGTCATACTCGTAATCCTTATAAGATTGAATGACAATAATTGTTTCTAACCGACTAAAGCCCATTCCTCGAGCCCGCCTTTTTCGTAGGGCTGTCATAGGTTCGAGCTTCGCTTTTCAGCACAGATTAAGCGGCTTATATGATTCGTCCGCAGATTGCTTATGAGCAACTCTGTACCTTTCCACGTTCCGATAATTCTATCTGTGCATATATCCTTAGGTGTCCGCTATAGTCCTGTCAGCTTGATTGTGCCTATAACACAATACGGAGTTTCATATTTTCGATTCTTACTCCACCGCACTGACCCACAATTAAGTGTCCATACATTTCTATATGGTAAACATCTAGACCCGTACATTCGCGGTTTTCGTCAGTCCGTCGTGGACATTCTCACCATAGATATTTTATAGACTCCCGACGTGTCATCTGCATACGGTACCTCTACCGCACTTTCGACAGCTGTATTTCTACACTGTTTCGGCAGACTTCCGCCGACTTTATCGAGCTCCAGACCCCAACCATTACAGTCAGAGCCGGTCGAAGTATCAGAGAAGGCATTTCAGGGCGTTACCCCATCATTCTACCTTTCGAATTATCAGTTGTTGCTTACCTCGTATGGAAGTAAGCCCGACGATTTTAGCATCGCATGGCCATAAGTCTATGAAGTTTTACCCTCATAGAGCGATGTTTGTGCGTCAACGTGTCGCACCAAAGATATTTTCCACCTCGCGGCTTGCCAAAAGGTCTTTGACGTTCTGCGTAATGGCTGTGGGGATACCGCCCCATTTTCTGAATCGCTTCCAGATTTCAACGGAATAGGCGGCGGTCTGTTCCTCTTTCAAAAGCAGGTGCATCTCGTCGATGTAGTAACGGGTGGACTTGTGGGCGGCACGGTTAATGGTAACGCGGTTCCATACCTGATCCTGAACCACCAGCATACCGATTTTTTTAAGCTGCTTGCCCAGTTCCTTGATGTCAAAGCAGACAATCCGGTTATCAATGTCCACATTGCTCTGGTGGTTGAACACATTCAAAGAACCCGTTACATAGATTTCCAATGCCGTTGCAATGTACTGAGCTTCTTTTTCTTCCTGCTCCCGCAACAGGTTATAAAGGTCCTCAAAATCGGCATATTCTCCGGCTTTGGGTCATTGAGATATTCGTTGTAAACCAGCCGTACACAACGGTCAATAATGGTTTTCTGCACCGGCTGCAAGCCCTCCTTACCGCCCACGATCAGCTCACACAAGCTGAGGATAAAGTCAGACTTGAGTGACAGCGGGCTTTCATCATCCGAATAGTCCAGGTTCAGATCCATCGGATTGATGTAGTTGGTTGAGGTAGGCGAGATCTTGATGACCTGCCCATGCAGACGCTCCACCAGAGGTGCGTACTCTGCTTCCGGATCACAGATGATGACATCATCACTGGTAAGCAAAAAGCAGTTGGCAATTTCTCGTTTTGCGCTGAAGGACTTACCGGAACCCGGCGTACCCAGAATCAAGCCGTTGGGGTTTTTCAGCAGCTTTCTGTCCACCATAATGAGGTTGTTGGACAGAGCATTGATGCCGTAGTACAGAGCTTCTTTCCCGTTCTGGAACAGTTCCTGCGTAGTGAAGGGCACAAAGATAGCCGTGGAACTGGTGGTCAGCCCTCGCTGGATCTCGATCTGATTGAGTCCCAGAGGCAGACAGCTCATCAGCCCTTCTTCCTGCTGGAAGTCCAGCCTGGTCAGCTGACAGTTATACTTCTGGGCAATGGAGCCTGCCTGGAAAAATGTTGTTGCCAAGCTGCCGGGGATTGTCCGCTGTGTTCAGCACCAGGAAAGGTCAACAAGGAACATTCTCTCGTTGCGGCTCTGCAAATCCTGCAAGAGTTTTTTCGCTTCACTGCCGTAGGTGGCAAGGTCAGATGGAATGATGTCCATGTCGTATCCGGCACGGACTGCTTTTTTCTGTTCCTCGATCTTGCTGCGGTCCAGGTCGGTAATCTTCCGCTTTACCGTTTTGATGGCTTTCACCTGATCCACCGATTGAATGTGCATACTCACAATGAGCGAGCTTTCCATATCCAGAAAATCAGCCAGCAAACGGTCATTCAGCTCCGGTGCGAGAATCTGCAAAAAAGAAACAGTCCCGTATTTCTTGCCCATGCGGAACTGCTTGCCGGTGCGGAACTCAAAGGAGCTTGGTGCAATAAAATCTTTCGTGGACAGGCCGGAAGGAGCCAGCCAGTCCCATTCAAACTGAAACGGGAGCTGTTCATCCATGTGGAATACCGCATGAAGCTGAAAAAGCCTTTCTTTACCGTCCAGCGTTCTGGCAGCTACACCAAGACGCTTGAAGTTATTAAGTATATCGGTCTCAATACGCTCCAGACGGGGCTTGGCGGCTTTGATGCTGTCAGCGTCGATACCAAAGGTCAGGTATTTGGTCTTGATGAGACCGTTGTTACCTCTGGCCAGCTGATTTTGCAGCATTGTGGTGTATTCCTCGCGGATACTGTCAAAGGCGTCCCTCTGGGGCGGGATGGAAATGGAGTTAGCAAAGGTCTCCTCCGATGCCGCAAGGTTCAAAAAAGACAGCTGGAAATGAATCGAGCTGTCAAAATAATTGAGGAAATCACACCAACCCTCAAAGATTGCCGTCTTATCTTCGTTTTGGGAGAGCTGATAGTTGATGTCCTGAAACTGAATGGTCTTTGTGTAGTGGCTGTCCGATACGCGGCAGATCCCGTCCGGCCACATCCGTTCATAGGAGATACTGTCCTGCGCAGATTTTCCTTTTTTGTCCGTGCGGTTAGCGCGGGCAATGGCCGCTTCGATCTGCTTCTTATCGGCGCGGGACAGTTTTTTCTTTGTCTTTACCGGCTGCACAGTTTTTTCCTCGGTTTTTCCGAACATCCGATGCAGCCATTTTTTTATTGCGGTGAACAATGTCATACACCTCCTTATCGAGCATTTCCTGCCGCTTTAATACGGCATAAAAGTTATTGGTCTGGTAAGGACGCTGCTTTGGACGGATCACAGCTACTTTGAGAATGTTGCCCACGATCTTTTCCAGGGGCTGTCCATGCTTTTCATACATAGCCAGCATAAAGAAGGGCAGCATAACCAGCATCATACACATAGCCGCTACACTGTTTCCGGTAGGTTTTCTGAGCAAAAAGAAAAGCGGTACGCCAATAAGCGCTCCGCCCGTGAAGCAGATAAGCTGCCGCTTGGTCAGATTGAACATGACCTTTGTCTTGACTTTGGATAAGTCTTTGGGTACGGGTACATAAGCCAAGTGGAAACCTCCTTCCGTTTTAGTGCGCCTGAAAGACTGATTTGGCGAGACTGCCGGTTTTGAACAGCGTAAAACATAGCAGTACGGTGTAGCCCACGCAACTCCAGATTGCCATGATGATGTCATCTTCCAGAGCGATGTTCTGCACCAGCACAGCATAAATTGCCACGCAGACGATAATGAGAAACGCCTGAAAGCCCAGCGCCAGCAGGGAGCGGAGGTAATTCTGGCCCATACCGCCCCATTCTTTACCCATCATTGCAGCCATTGGAACGGGAGCCACCGAAGTCACAAGGTAGATTTCGATCATACGGCCATAAATAACGATAAAGATACAGATATATAACGCCCACATAGTAATGCCAATAAAGAGGGATTGGAACCACAGCCCGAACAGCGGTCCCAGATCCATTTCCATCAGCCTCGGTTCCAAATCGGTCATAACTGAGGAAATGTCAATGGACGCATCCGAATTGATAACCCCTGCCGCCTGCGCCACTACGCTCTGCGCCATATCAAAGACGCCCATCACGATATTCCATGTATTTGTGACAATGAGGATGGCAGCGGCTGATTTGAACACCCACTTGAAAATCATCCAGGTGTCCACATCATGCAGGTTGTTCTTGTCTGCGATCATCTGGATCAGGTCTACGGTCATCACGATAGCCAGGATCACGCCTGCAATCGGCACCATGATGGAGTTGGACAGATTCTCAATCATGCTGAAAATACTGCCATTCCATCCCTGTGGGGTCTGTCCTACCTGTACGGATATATCCGCGACCTGCTGGTTTACACTGTCAAACATCCCCGAAAGGTTGCTCATAATGCCGCCCACCAGCATTTCTTTCAGCCAATTCGTCAGGGCTTCAAGTAAGAAATCCATACGGTGTCAACCTCCTTTCCGCCGCCCCCGCAGAACTGCGGGAGCGGCAAGGATTTCATGCAGGAACGCTTAGACAGAGAACAGCCCGGAGAGCAGAGGTACAAGAACCATACCAACAACGGCTACACCAGCACCGGCCATAAGCTGCTTCATGCCCTGAGATTTAGCGCCGGGGTTGTCGTTGCCGTAACCTTCCAACAGGTTGATAACGCCCCAGATACCAAGACCAGCGCCCAGAGCGATAACGAGAGTCTGAAGAACGGTAATTGCCTGTTCAAAAAATGCCATAAATAATATTAGCCGGAATCATTTGAATGATTAGTTAGGTTTGTTTCATAAGCGCACAAAAGCCGGAACAATCTGCCCTCGATATATGAGAGCCTGATCCCGGCTGTCCTCCTTTTTCATTATTTTGTTGATGATTGCCCGCTTTGTACGCCAATGGCCTCAACAGAGGCAGTTGCGGCAAATAGATACGATCACTCTCAGCGGAACCGTATTACACGCCCTCCGTGTCTACTTCATATACATCGCAGACCTCATCAGGCTTGAGTTTTAGTCTGGCAGACAAAAATGCTTCAATATCAAAGGTATTTCGCTTGTCTGCATCAGCTGTGTATTTGAAATTAGGGTGTCTGGTAATGTCATACTTGTCTGAAAGAAACGGACGCACACCGCGCAACTGGAGGATACACTTGCCGCCATCCATAACAGCAAGCTCATCCTGGCTCATCAGCTCTTTTCCCAATTTCTGATAGTTGAGCGAGTGGGAGGTCTCCCGTCCCACGGCTCTCTCCGGTGTTGTAGGTGTCTATGGTTTCCTTGCCCAGCACAGCAGCCAGCTCTTTCAGCGTTGTTGGCTCTTTGCCACCCAGGAAGATGGAAGTATCCATATTGCCGATGATGGTATCGGCATTATCTTTGTAAATTGCCTTGAGCTGGCTCTGTGCCTGCAACACCAGACAGGCAGAGATTTCACGGCTTCGGATGGTGGCCACCAACTTTTCCAGCTTCGGAATCTGCCCGATGTTGGCACACTCATCAATCAGACAGCGCACATGAACCGGAAGCCTGCCACCATACACATCATCGGCCTTTTCACAAAGCAGGTTGAATAACTGGGTGTAGCACATGGAAATGAGAAAGTTAAAACTGTCATCCGTATCACTCATAATGAGGAACAGAGCCGTTTTTCTGTCTCCCAGCGTATCCAGTTCCAACTCATCGTAGGATGTAACCTCGCGCAGCTCCGCAATATCAAATACGGCCAGACGCGCACCGCAGGAAATCAAAATTGACTTGGCTGTTTTGCCGGCGGCCAGCTTATATTTCTTATACTGCCGCACTGCGAAGTGGTTTGGCTTTTCCGATTCCAGTGCATCAAACATCAGGTCTACGGGATTTTTGAACTCCTCGTCATCCTCCCGGACTTCCATGGCGTTGATGAACTCGATGAGGGTGGAGAAGTTTTGCTCCTCCAACCGGAGCTTCATAGTGGATATATCCGATCAACGCGCAATACAGCAATGTTTCCGCCTTGACCCAGAAATCGTCTCCGGCCTTGCCTTCGCCTTTGGTATTGGCAATCAGCGTTGTTACCAGCTTCAAGATGTCCTTTTCGCTATGGATATAGGCGAAAGGGTTATAGTGCATTGATTTTCGGAAGTTGATTGTATTTAGGACCTTGATTCGGTACGGCTCATAAATGACCTTGCCGTGCTTATCCTTCATGGGCTTTCCGTCCTTCCCCCCCTTTGGAGCATTTTTCCGCACTCCACCAGAATTGTTCCCTTCGGGTCCGTCACAACATAGGCTGTGCATCTGCATGGGTTTCAGCCAGAATCGGGTCTTACCGGAACCGGAGCCGCCAATCACCAGTACATTTTTGTTTCTGGCGGTCTTGGGGTCCTTGGGGCGGCTGTTCATGGTCGGCTTTCGGTTTTTGTGAGAATGACATTGTTCTGGAACACCGGGTCGATGTAGGGAGCAATATCCTCACGGGTTCCCCAACGGGCAGAGCCATACTCCATGCCGTGACGGTACTTCTTGGCGTTTTTACTTTTGAGATACACCGCCAGACGCAGGCCAGCACCGCAGCACAGCCCACCAGCAGATCCAACGGGTGCAGGCTGGGCCAGAAACTTTGCAACGCCCCAGGCAGGACAGCAAACAGGGAAAGGAATTTCTCTGAAGCATTTGCTCCCCTGAGCCAGCCGCCACGCTTCCCCGAAGTTGGTAGCAAACAGCCCCATCAGGAGATAGGGCAGGTTCAGCAAAACGAGCTTTTTGATGTCAAACTGCTTTTTCATCGTTCCAGCTCCTTTCGCTTGGTGCGGTCCACCACGGCATTTTTGACCATCTCTTTGAACTGGTTAAGTTTTGCCAGTACGGACGGGCGCTCTGTTTTCGTTGCCTTTTGACCTTTTATTGGTGTACTCTGTAAATGCAGCGGTCAGCGCATCCGCATCGCGACCCTTGAAGAAAATCAGGTACTTTGGCGGAGAACTGCTGCGATCCTTTTTCACCGCATAATCCACACCATATTTCCGGGCGATTTTCTCAAACTCCTTGATGGAAGGGGTCTGTGATCTCGATATTGGAGATCCCCTGATTCTGACCAATGAGCTGCTTGACGGTCTGTTTGCCGTGGGGTGTCACAGGAGCGTCACGGCTTCTCTGCTTTTGCAGCTTCTTTTCCTTGCAGTGGGCAAGGTACTTGCTGATGGCGGCTTTGAGCAGCCTGCCGGTAAACTTTGTTCCACTGACAACCAGCGTTAAAGTCCTGTTTTCCACTTCTTCCTGCATTTTCATCGCCTCCTTTCCACAAAATGTGCAGGGGTGGTGCATTTATTTCTAAGGCGGGACCACCAGCCGCCGGAGAAGAAAATATTTCTTCATCGCTCCATCCCGCGGCTCTTTTTCTTTACCGGCTTCTTATCCGGCAGATTCCACTCTTTCCGAAACTCTGCCACACCTTTGGGGTCAAATGCCTTCAACTTCTCCAGATCAAAGGCAACGGCAGAATATTTTCCATAACCGGACTGCACCTGATAGGGAAGCACCTTCCCCAACTTGTTCTCTTTGATGAATCGCAGCAGGTCCTTGCTGATGTCACCGGAAATAAACGCCTCTCCGGGGTCCAGGGAATACCCCGGAAGGTTCACCGTCATATCTGCAAACGCTTCTGCTCCATCTTCTGTATGGGTAATCATGCCGATATAAAGCCGCTGATTATTCGCATACATTCCAAGTTGCAGCGATATGGTTTCTTCCCCATATTCCCACTTAAAGGGTTCTTTCTTTTCCTCATTCATATCGGATTCCTCCTATCGTATCTGTTCTTTGTGGTCATAAAACAAATCTCCATTTCTGACCTTTGCATGGCTGAGAATCTTGATCTGCCCCTTTGCCTGACTGTCCAGAGCTTTTTCATAGCCTATATCTGACAAAAACAGGCGGGTGCGTTCTCCTTTCCAGCCCACCGGGGAGTCATGCGTCAGCACATCAAAAATAATCATGTGCCGCGTGTTCTCCGCAAATCGCTGGAGATCCATGTAGTCATGGCCGTGGTAGTTCTGCGCCCCGGCTTTCTGGCGCATTTCCTCCATCAGCTGACCGATTGTTTTGCCTTCCTGCATAAAACCCACTTCCTTTCTGTTCTTATGAGACCAGCAAGATCATCTCCCGCAGCTGGGCAAAGTAGAGCTTTCCCTTGGGCGTAACCAGCGTGTAGGAGCCGGTATGCCCGTGATTGCAGTAGTCTTTCACACAGAACAGCCCCGTATTTTTCACATTGGCATAAGGCAGCACATTGCCGGATGCCGTGCGGTACACAAACCGCCGTTCTATCAGAAAGCGGACAAACCGGCGCTCCGGGACATCCAACTCTTTGGCGGTAGTCCTGAGATTGGTGCTGTGCTTTAAGTCGATGAACAGGTCATAGAAAGCGGCTTTGCCCTCCAGCTGTGCATTTTCCTTACGCAGAGAAATATTCGCTTCACGCTCAGCCAACAAGTCTGAGCAGAGCTTCATCAGAGCCTCCGGGGAAGTAGCTACCTCCCACAGCATCTCTCTTTTGTGAGATAGGCCCCGTGCTTGCGAATGGTAGGCAGAACCTCATCGAATACCCACTGTTCAAACTGTTCTGCCGATGGCAATTTGCTGTGAACAATCAGGCGGTACAAATCTCCTTCGGGGATAAAAGTCATACTGATTTTGCGGTCGGGGCTTTGTGGGTGAGGTGCGTCGCGTTTCACGACATACCTACAATGGCGGATAATTGCATCGCGGGGATTGCTGTACCCCAAAGCGCCGGCCACATCCGTTCCGCAGAACAGGTATTTGCCGTTTTCTTCGATGACCCGGATACTGCCAAACTCCGGGTTTTTGAAAATTTCCATCTGGTTCATGTCGTGCCTCCTTTGGCATGATAAAGGCGGCCTTTACCAGCCGCCTGCGTGCATATCGTGGTTGACCAATGAAGTGAAGTGATTATTCATGGTGGTAGGCGCATTGAACAGCACCGCAAGCAGGTACTGCTTCATGTTGCGTACCTGGGTGGTGTTCTTTTGCAGACAGTCCATGACAAACTCGATGTGGGAGCTGTCCAGTTTCAAAAAACGGGAACGCACGATCTCGTGAGGAAAGTCTGCCCCAGAGATCCGGGTGGTCTTTCGTCTGGCACAGACCGTTTCTACCAACAGCTCTACGATCTCATTCAGGTCATCCAGGTAGAGAGGATAACGCTGCTTCAGACAGTCATACTCGATATTCTCCAAAATCAATTCCCGATAATTTTCTATCTCTGTGACAGACATCGCATCTCTTCCTTTCCGTTCCGGCGGTCTTGCCGCCGCTGTTTCCCGGAAGGGAATGGAATCGGTACTTGCTCTCTAAGTAATTGATTTTTGGGTATTTGATTTCTCTATATTTAATTCTGCGGGCTTTTCCGTATCCGGTTTATCCATATACGGGTTTTCCGTATCTGGTGAATCCGTATCCGGTTTTCTAAGCTGTGGCTGCTCGTATATGACATACTCTGTATCGCTGATGCGTCCCTGCCGGTCACGCAGCTTGTGCCGCACAATGTAACCGGCAGCCTCCAATTCCCGCAACGCAGCGCCTATGGCATCCACGCCCTCCTTACAGATCTTTGCAAGACCACGGGTGGTGTAATTCCAGTCCTCTGGCAAAGATAACATCATGGAAAGCAGTCCCTTGGCTTTTAACGACAGGTTTGCATTTCGTAAATGATGATTGCTCATCACGGTATAATCACGGGTCCGTTCAATACGAAAAACGGCCATCGACCTCACTCCTTCCGAATTTTGGGTACAAAAAAACCGCAATCCTCATTCCAAAGAATTGCGGTGTTCAACACTTTTCAAATTTTCTTGCATAGAACCAAAACAGCGGCTTTCGAGGACGCGCCTCTGTAAATGACTCCTCCTGGGCGAAAGGAAGTGTTTGCATCACTCGGTCAATATCCGTTGATTCCATGTCATGCTGAGATTTGCAATCTTCCCGGATTGCTTCTTGAATTTCCTTTACCGTACACATAGTCATTCCTTTCCTTTCGTTGTATGGGTTTATGAGCGGCGGCGTTTTCCCGGTTTGAAATCGAGGATATGTCCCTCAATCACACGAGCGTAACGCTTGATCTTAATCTCCCGACGCTGCTGGCTTTGCAGGGCAGCCTGATACCCGTCCTCGGTCAAAAACAGCCGCATTTCCTCTCCGGGGCTGCCGTAAGCGGTGCTGGGACGCAGGACGGAAAACTCAATCATCCAGCGTGTGTTATCCCAAAACCTCTCTACGGCGAGAATTTTGTGTCCTTTCAGCTCACGGGCTGAAATATCCCTCATAGGCGGCTCCTTTCATCGTTCCTGGTCTCTCTGACGCTTTTTCTGCCATGCCTCCAGCAGCTTTATGATGGTTTCCTGCATCCGCTGGGGCGTATAGCTTTTAGGGAAATACTTCCGCAAGGTGTCAGAGGTAAATGTCACTCGATCCAGATCGCTTTTCTTTTCCTCACCCATGATGACACGCATCATATCGAGAGTCAGATGCCCTTCCTGACTGTATTTTCTTGAGCCGCTGGGCTTGGGAAAGGGGTAGCCTGTTCGCTGTCCATCGCGTCCAGCAGGTCTACCTGTTCCTCTTTTTGAGAAAGGACAGCTCATAGGCAGGGTTCAGGGCAATTTTCTTTTCATCCACCATATCCATCAATTCAGGAATCAGCTCAGTCAGACGGATATAGCGCTGAACTTGATTTCTGCTTGAACCAGCCTGCTGAGCCAATATTTCATCGGCACGCAACCTCGTCCCAACTTGGGACGAAGTTAAATCTACTCGTTCTCCCTGATGTTTCATGGCATCCAGCTTCATTTTGTAGGCAAAAGCCCTTTCGCTTGGAAGAAGGCTTTCTCGCTGCAAGTTGCTGTCAACCATAATGATTGTGGCGGCATCATCATCCAAATCCCGAACAATGACCGGCATGGTCTCTTTTTCTGCCAGCTCACTGGCTCTGCGCCGCCTGTGTCCGGCTACCAGCTCATAGCCACCCTCCGGGTCGGTCGGGCAATCGCGGGACCAGAACGCCATACTGCTTGATACTGTCTGCGGTTTCCATCATTGCTTCGTCATCCTTGACTTTGAATGGATGCCCTTTGAACGGGTGCAGTTCCGACAGCGGGATTTCTACTACTTTTTCTCTCTGAGCATCGGCACGGCTCTCCTCCGTAGAAAACAAATCATCTACCGATGCCAGCTCTACTTTTTTCGCGCTGCTTTTCAAGTTTCAACACCTCCTTCGTCAGATTTCGATAACCCTCTGCCACCTTGCCGCCATGGTCATGGGCGAAAATACTTTTCCCTCTGCACTAATTTCCTTTGCACGGACAGAATGGGGAATCTCCGTTCCAAAGACTTTGATTTTACTTCCATAGGTGTCCCGCAGCAAAGCAGCAATCTCTTTGGCAAAGTTGGTGCGGTTATCCACCATCGTCAGCAGGATACCGTCAATCTGGAGCTTTGGATTGATCTGCCGTTTCACCTTACTGACCGTAGATAGAAGCTGTTCCAGCCCTTTGGCGGGCAGATACTCTGCCTGAACGGGAATTATGATCCTGTTCGCAGCCGCCAGCGCATTGACCGTAAGCATCCCCAACGAGGGCTGACAGTCAATCAGGATATGGGAATATTGTCCCTTCAGTGTGTCCAGATATTGCCGTAAAATCGTTTCACGGCTCATGGCGTTTACCAAAGAAACCTCCATACCGGAAAGCTGAATATCCGCAGGCATCGTCAACGCCTTCTGCATGATGCAGAATACCTTCTCCGGGGCGTATAGGCTGATCCATCAGAATTTTGCCCATTGCATCCGACAGTGTAAATGGCAGCTTGTCCGGTTGCGGATTTCCCAAGCTGATTGTCAGGCTTCCTTGTGGGTCCCCGTCGATCAGAAGCACTTTCTTTCCGGCTTGCGCCAGCCCGATTCCCAAGTTGGCACAGGTTGTTGTTTTGCCAACGCCGCCTTTCTGGTTGGCAATGGCAATGATTTGTGTATTCAAATAAACCTCCTCCTTCTACAAAAAATATCCCTATTCCGAAAAATAAGGATGAAAAAAGCCGCTTACTCAAATAAATGAATAAACGGCTATGTAAGAAATATTCGATTGTAAGTAAAGTTTTATATCACTGCAAAATAACGAAGTGCATCTTTGATTGCTTCTACCTTTTCTGGTGTCGGATGCTTCCTCGGCTGTTTCAATTCTTCTACCGCATTAGGAGCATCATACATTGGCAAGCCTAAATCTCTCTTTACCTCTGCGATATATGCGGTATGTACCTTGAAGCCGTATTTCGCTTCTATGTACTCCTTAATCATTTTGTAGGTCACTTTTTCTTTGGGCTTATACGCTTCGGCTCTTTTAGCAATACTATCTACCGGAATCTTGCCCTCGCCCTCTCCAAACTCCACATCAATGTGGATATAACTGTCGGCTTTTTTGTGGGATAAAAGAACTACCGTCTCCACATGATATGTATTGTCGTGAAACAAATGTCACCCTGTCCCTGACAGCGGTATCAATGCCATGCTTTGATAAAAAATGCGGACTGATACGGATATCCTTCGAAAAAACATAATGTATATTCGGATATTTGTCAGCCAGACGCAAAATATCCATATCATAATGATCCTTGTGGCTGTGACTTGCAAACATATAGATTTTTGTATCCGGCTCATAAGATGGCAGCTTTCCGGAAAAATGCATACCCTCCACCTTGTCTCCATCAAAATAATCAAATATAAGCACCTTGTCATCCAGTTCCACAAGAAAACAACTGTGATGTATAAAAATTATCTGCATGTAACCTACTCTCTTTCGCTTTTAAATCAGTCTTTATGTATCATTATGCTATCTTTATGCTATATAGTCAACTTATATTTCGTATAATATAGTAATTAAACTCTAATTACCAATCAATAATTATATGATTAAAGGGTCAAAATACCTTTTGACCCCCATATCATTATATAATTATACAAATCATGCCACCATTTGAGTCATTCACAATCTTTTGCATGGTTTCAAGCTTTATCTGGCACTCATCATCCATCTGCATTATTTTGCTTCTTATTCCGTCCTCCATAAGCTCACCGACAGACTTTCCAAAAATATTAGTCTTCCAGACTCCACTGTCACTGTTTTCACCATTTTTTATGTAATCTATCAGATCCTCTGCCTGTTCCCTGCTTCCGACTATCGGCGCTATCTCGGTCTCGATATTAGCCCTTATCATATGTATTGACGGTGAAATGGCCTTCATTTTTACACCAAACTTGTTTCCATGGGCTATAAGCACAGGCTCCTCCATTCGGATATCAGACAGCTGTGGCATCACAACACCATAACCCTTCTGCTGCACCGATGAAAAAGCATCCTTAATCTTTTCGTACTCATTCTTTTCCTCAGTGAGTGAAAGAATCAGGGAAATCAGCTCCTTTTCCCCGGAAACAGTCACACCGCACAGCGCGGAAATATTCTCGTAGTAGTACTTCTCTGCAATCTCAATTTTAACCTTTACCACACCATCAGACAGCCCCATCCCGGCAAGAGATACCGCTTTTAATATATCCCCATCCGATTCAGGCATATCAGTGCTCATCAGTGCGACATCCTTCAGCTTTGAAGCCCTTGCAAGAAAAGTCTTTGCATATGTAATTACAGCCTGCTTTACATAATTGTCATAAGGCAGAAGCTGCACCCATTTCGGTATATCATAGTCCACTCGTGACTGCAAATTCATATAAGAGCTTTTCCATGATATCTGTAATCTGTCCCATGCAAAGCTTTTCACAGTCTATAGGAATGGCAGCCGCTTTATACTCTCTGCTAAGTGACTCGCATAAAAGTCTCGTTTCTGCTGCAAAAGGCTTTGTAGTATTTACCACAATTACAAATGGCTTTCCTGAAGCCTCAAGCTGCATGACGGTTTCTCTTTCTGCTGCCTCATAGCTCTGTCTTTTATATCGCCTATGCTGCCGTCAGTGGTTACAAGCACAGCCACTGTCGAATGCTCCTCTATTACCTTTTTTGTTCCTACAACTGCAGCCTCCTCAAAAGGTATATCCTCGTCGAACCACGGTGTTTTGACCATACGCTCGCCGTCCTCCTCGAGATAACCGACAGCATCCCCACTGTAAAGCCCACACAGTCCACAAGGCGTACCTTCACAGCGCTGCCATCATCCAGACTGATAGTAACCGCATCCTGTGGAATAAATTTCGGTTCAGTCGTCATAATAGTCTTTCCTTTGCCTGATTGCGGCAGTTCATCGACTGCACGCTTTTTAGCATACTCATTGTCCATCTTTGGGATTACACAAAGCTCCATGAAATGCTTTATAAATGTGGACTTGCCTGTGCGCACAGGACCGACGACACCTATGTAAATCTCGCCGTTTGTGCGGCATCTGATATCTTTATATAAATCAAACTCTTTACTGTCCATAGTACTGCCCATAAAGCTTCCTCCATACACTTTATTCTATAATCAAAGTGTATTCACCTGCTCTTTGAATTATTACACATAAAAGGCCACAGGCTTCAAAACAGATAACCTGTGGTCTTTTGTAATAATATATAGTATTTTAAACCAAACTACTTAGCAGCCTTTTTCTCACATCCTGCTGTCTTGCTTGTAGAAGCATCAGCTGTTTCTTTAGCATCTGATTTGTCAGAAGCCTCCTCGCTCCTCTCAGACGTGCATACATCTGCATACACTTGTGGAGCTTCTTTGCAAGCTTATTGTCTATCTGCTCGAGTAGCTCTCCACTGCCAGTTGCCACCGGTAGTTGAAGGAATGTTGATACGGGCCTTTGAATCAAGTCCAAGCAGATCCTGCATAGGAACAATAGCCATATCGGCAACTGATGACCATGCCGCACGCATCATGCCCCAGTTGTAGCCCTCCTCCTTTGTGAGGTTTAAGTAATCCTTTGCAAACCTTACGCAATCCTTTTGAGCTGTCTTCATCCAGCCCATAACTGTGTCATTGTCATGGGTACCTGTGTATACAACACAGTGCTGCGGATAGTTATGTGGCAGATAATCGCTATCTTCTCTTGAATCGAAGGCAAACTGGATAACTTTCATGCCAGGGAAGCCTGAATCCTTTAAAAGCTTCTTTACGGAAGGTGTGAGGAAGCCGAGGTCCTCCACGATGATAGGAAGCTTGCCGCTTCTTCTCAAGCACGTTGAATAAATCCATGCCAGGTCCATCTTTCCATACACCGTTCTTTGCTGTATCATCCTTTGCAGGAATAGCATAGAATGAATCAAAACCTCTGAAATGATCGATTCGCACTATATCATAAAGCTTTGCCATAGCACTGATACGCTTTGTCCACCAGCTGTAGCTGTCCTTCTTCATAACATCCCATCTGAAAAGAGGATTGCCCCAGAGCTGTCCGTCAGCTGAGAAGGCATCAGGAGGACATCCTGCCACCTCGATTGGATTTAAGTCTTTATCGAGATAGAACTGTGTAGGATTAGCCCATACATCTGCTGAATCCATGGCAACATAAATAGGTACATCTCCGATAATTCTTATGCCCTTTTCATTAGCATATGCCTTTAAAGCAGTCCACTGCTTGAAGAAGAGATACTGGAGCATCTTGTAGAAGGCAATATCATCAGCATACTTCTCCTTTGCTTCTTCTATAGCCTCAGGTTTTCTAAACTTAAGAGCATCATCCCACTCGCTCCATGCCACTCCGCCATTGGCATCCTTTAATGCCATAAAGAGCGTGTACTCATCAAGCCACTCTGCCTCTTTACTGCAGAATGCCTCATAGTCAGCCGGTGTTTTCTTTGAAAACGCTCATATGCCTTTCTTAAAAGAGCATATCTGTTGACATACATGATGCCATAGTCTACATACTGTGGCTTTTGCCCCACTTATATGACTCGCACTCCTTCTTTGTCAGAAGCTTGTCCTTGCATAAAAGCTCCAGATCGATAAAATAAGGATTGCCTGCGAAGCTTGAAAATGACTGGTATGGAGAATCTCCATAGCTGGTAGGACAGATTGGAAGAATCTGCCAGTATGTCTGACCTCCCTTCTCAAGGAAATCGACAAAACGTCTTGCCTCCTTTCCCATAGTTCCAATACCATACTGTGATGGCAGTGATGAGATTGGCATTAATACACCGCTAGTTCTCATGTTATTTTTCCTCCCTTTTGTTGTATACTCATTGTTTGGCTGCGTGAGCCTGTATTTTAAAATAATATATAATATACATATGAAATCATATGATATTTTCGTTTTATTTAGTTATTATAACATCATAAAGTGCAACTTGTAAATTAAATTAGTTAATGTTAATATCAAATTAATAAAAAGTTTAAAAGAGGTGTAACAAAATGAATGAAACAACCAGGCAATTGATTGTGCATAAGGTAAAGCATAATACGAAACGCCTTATAACATCCATTAAATGGGTAATCTTTTCTATCGTTGTCGGCATAGTCGCAGGAAGCTGCGGCACCGCATTTTATTTTGCCCTGTCGGTCGTAACCGATTTCAGAATGAAATACCCTTGGCTCATTTACTTTCTGCCAATCGGCGGACTTGCCATTGTAGGACTCTATCATCTGTGTAAAGACGATAACGACACCGGAACCAATCTGGTAATATCAGCTATCCATTCAGGCGACAAGGTGCCCTTTATAATGGCCCCGCTTATATTTGTATCCACACTTATCACTCACCTGTTCGGTGGCTCTGCCGGCCGTGAGGGTGCTGCACTGCAGATGGGAGGCAGCATCGGAAGCTCTATAGGCAGGGTATTTAGATTTGATGAAAAGGACAAGCATGTCATGATTATGTGTGGCATGAGCGCTGCATTCAGTGCATTGTTTGGTACTCCGATGGCAGCCGCTATTTTTTCCATGGAGATGATAAGCGTCGGTGTCATGTATTATATAGCACTCGTTCCATGTGTGATAAGCTCCCTCATCGCTCACGGTATCGCATCATACTTCAATGTTACAAATGAATTTTTTGCTATTGAAAACATACCGGACTTTACTATTTTAAACTCAGTAAAATATCTGTGCTTGCAATACTGTGCGCACTCGTAAGCATACTCTTTGTGTGGCCCTTCACTCAAGTGAGGCGCTGTACAAAAATATCTGCCTAACAAATATACAAGAGTATTCATTGGTGGCTGCTTTGTCATCATAGCAACTATGCTTGTAGGAAACCAGACATACAACGGAACCGGAATGAGTGTCATCCAAAGCAGTATAGACGGCTCTGTCAGACCTGAAGCATTTCTGCTAAAAATCATCTTCACCGCACTGACTCTTGGCGCAGGCTTTAAGGGCGGCGAGATTGTACCATCCTTTTCATAGGCGCAACATTTGATGCCTGTTCGTCAATCTGACAGGCTTTGAGCCATCGCTGTGTACAGCTGTCGGCATGATTTCACTGTTCTGTGGTGTCACCAATTGTCCGATTACATCGCTGCTCATCAGCTTTGAGCTGTTTGGCTTCGACGGCATGCCGTACTTTCTTTTGGCAATTCCATTCAGCTATATGCTGTCAGGATACTTTGGCCTGTATCGCAGCCAGAAAATCGTATATTCAAAATACAAGACAAGCTACATAAATAAATCAACTCACTAACATTTGCTAACTGCAACCAGGCATGATACCCCAGGTATTATTGCCTGGTCTTTTATTGTAAAGAGCTTTATCCCCGCAGAAGCTTCATCTGCAAGAACCTCCCACAAAGCATCTGCAAGTGTAATTGTGATTTTATTTTTGCCGGCATTGTAAGCTACGAACACCTTCTCTGTATCGTTATCAATAGTATATGCTACAACACCATCAGGCATATCATCCATGAAATGTATGGATTTCTTAATCTCATCTACTGTGTCAAGATAAAATGACTTGTGAGCCCTTCTTAGTGCTATAAGCCCCTTATAGTAGGCTTTAAGGTCCGAAAACTGCTCAGCCCTGTCATAATCTATTGCATTGACAGAGAGAGGACTGCAATAGCTGTTCTCTACAGGAGCACCATCAGCCTCACTAATCTTTGTTCTACCAAACTCCTCTCCATGCAGGAAAAACGGAATCCCCTGCGCTGTAAAAAGGATGGCTGCTGCAAGCTTATTCATACGGATACGCATCTCTTCACTCTCATGTGAATTGGATATGATAAACCTGTCCCAGAGAGTATAGTTGTCGTGACATGACAGATAGTTAATCGACTGCATAGGCGATTTGGCCCACTTAGCACACGTAACAGCCTGCTTTAGCTCTTCACCTCTGTCTGCAGCTCCATTGACAAAACCCAGCTCATCCATATAGAATACATGTCCCTTTACCGCATCACGTATATCATCCGAAAACATGCCGATGCCCGCTGTCCTTGGAGCATTTATTTTCATGCCACGCTCTGATTCTGGCAGAGTGCTCTCTCCACCTGTCCAGCCCTCTCCGTACATTATTATATCAGGATTTATTTTTAAGAGAGCTTTTCTGGCTTCGTTCAATGTCTCGATATCAAGTACTCCCATCAGATCAAACCTGGCCATCAATGTGATACTCACTCGCCCAGTAGCACAGCGAATCAATGATATATTTTCTGACCATAGGCTTCTCTGAGGCTATTTCATTGCCACAGGCTGATGCATCAGAGTACTTTGCAGCATCCAGCATGCGGTAGAAATAATTGCCCGCAGTCTTGTAAAAGCAGCTGTCATGAACATTGAAGGTATGATTGTAAACCACATCCATGATTACACCAAGACCCGCCTCATGAATCGAGTGTACCATCTCCTTATACTCTCTCACTCTCACGGCTCCATTAAACGGATCTGTCGAGTAAGAGCCCTCCGGCACATTGTAATTGTACGGATCATAGCCCCAGTTATACTGCTCCTTTAAGGAATCACTCTCATCAATGCTGGCAAAATCATACGACGGCATAAGCTGCAGATGTGTCACCCCATATCCTTGAAATACGAAAGAGTTTTATCCTCAGTAAATGCCTTAAACTTACCCGGATACATAGAATGAGCAGATGCACCGGCAGACACATCCGCGATAGACACCTCAGTGATAACCATGCTCATGGGGTCTGCAAGCTTTGGCCTGTCCTCATCTGCAAATCCATCGATCAGTCTTTGACAGGTCAATAACCATAGACCTGTGCCCATTTACACCGCAGGCTCTTGCATACGGATCATGCGAGTTGAATGTGCCATCTGCGGTATGAACCTCATATGTATAATAAACACCATCCAGATTTCCCTCTGCAGTAGCAGAAAAAATACTGCGAAGCTCTCCCTCTCCGCGCATCATCTCAAGCCTGCCTGTCTCGGCCGAATCATTTCCCTTATCATAAAAAATAACAAAAACACTGTCCGCAACAGGCGAAAACAGTGTAAATGTTGTCTTTTCCTTTGAATAAATCGCTCCTAATTTCATAGCACTATCCTTTTCGTTTATTTTCGTATACATTATAATAAAATTTACAATAACTGTAAATAGGGCAATTCAACCAATTTTCAAAAACTTTTTAGTCAATGTGCCATTTTTTCTTTTGCTGATGTGAAACAATCTTTATATACAAAGATTGTGGCAGAAATCTGCCACAGGTTGTAGCAAGCTTCATCCTAAGAGTAGGCACTATGACCGTTTTGTGCTTCATCATCCGGTCTATGGCATAATTGGCGCAGTATTCAGCGGAAATCCCCTTCAGCGCAAATCGCACATTCGCCACATCATTGAACTCCGTATCAACCGGTCCCGGACACAGACACCCCACATACACATGGCTGTGGCTCTGTCGAAGCTCACATGCAACAGCCCTTGAAAGGCTCGCAACATATGCCTTAGAGGCATAATAGGCAGCCATGTACGGACCGGCAGGAATAAGCCCCGCAGAGCTTGCCACATTTAAGATAAAACCTCTGTCCTTTACCCTCATCTGTTTTAAAAGCTTTTTCGTCAGGAAGTGTACAGCACGCACGTTGACATCTATCATGCCCATTTCCTTAGCTATATCAGTCTCCTCAAACAGGCCACAATCACCGTAGCCTGAGTTGTTTATAAATATTTCTATATCTTTTCCTCGAGATAGTCCGAAAGTCTCTGACACTCATCAAGCTGCATCAGATCCGCGGTAAAAATATCACACTCAAGCTCCTTATGTGTGGCTTTGAGCTTATCAGAAAGAGCTGTAAGCCTCTCCCGCCTTCTGGCAACAAGAATCAGGTCATACCCCTCCTTCGCAAGTCTCTTTGCAAACTGCTCACCTATTCCTGAGCTTGCTCCTGTAATCACTGCATACATATATCATATCCCCTATTCTTCAATCATAAGCTCCCTGGAGCTCGCATCAAGCTCTACGCTTGTGTTGTCACTCTTATACATCTCAAGCAGCAATAGCCACAGCGTGTGAATCTCGTATATGAGAATATTGGATGCCGGCACTGAGTATGGAAGCAGTGTGCTGATATCAAAGTATCTGATGCCAAGCGGCGGTAAAAAAACAAGGTTGGTTGTCTGTCTTTTATCACCGGCAGTATGAATCATCTCATATGTAATCATCACAAAATCACTGCCCTTATAGGTACACTCATATGACACGTAGCACTCATCAACAGTCCAGGTGATGCCATCCTCTGTAACTGTCGGCTTTACGGCCTCATCATTGTACTCTGTAGTCTGACAGGAAAGCTTCCACTTAATCTGCCCCTTCTTTGTTTCCTTTACCATATCGGTAAGCTCTTTAAGTAATTCATCTTCTTTTTTCATATTATACACCTGTTTTCATTATCAATGCTCATCAACTCTCACACCATGTACCACAAACCTGTATGTCTCACCGCTTGTGGAGCAGGTTGAAAGAGTCACAACCTTGTCATCCTTTGTCGGGACTATGCCTGTATCCTTCATTGATGAGGCAGCCATCCTCTGTACGAATTTACCAAATGTCTCGTCAGGCTCAAAGCCCACGGTATACTCATCACTGTCATCACTTACCGTTTCATATGAGAAAATTTGGTACCTATACTTTTTGCCATCGACAAGTATCTGGAAATACTGATGGCTGTCATAGTAATTCTCATCACGGTTATAGTACTTAAGCTTTCCAAACATCGACAGGTTTTTCATATTGTGTCCATAAATAATTGTATGGCAATCGCTGAAATCAGTCTTATTTGAACCCTCAAGGAAGATGGAGCCTGCAGTAGCATGCTCTCTCTTAAAGGTCTTTCTGAGGTAATAGCTGTTATCCCCCGAATACATGACAGGATAGCTGATATCCTCATTCTCAAAATAAATCCAGCCAACCACATCAGGGTTTTCGCTCCTTAGACCGGCGAAATCAATATCTATATCATCATACCACGGCGACTGTGCTTCACTGCCTTTCGTGCTGTCATCATCCTTCTTTGAATCGTCCACTGCATACTCATCCTGAAGCTTCTCATATGTCTTATCCGAGGTATTATAGTCAGAATAAATCTTAAACAGATGATAACCCGAATAAGCCACAAGAGACAGACCAATTATCAGAACTATAAATCTAATTACTTTCTTAACCATTTGTTTTCTCCATTTTTTTATCAGTCAGTACTGTAATACCGGTAAAAATAATCAATAATACAATGAATACAAATTTACCTTGCGAGGTTCCTAAAAAAGAAGCCGGATAACCAAGCACCGGGACATCAAACACAGGCACTCCGATCACATCAGACCATGCAACCGGCTGTACATCATTCACGATTGGCATCTCCCTTTGTAGTGTAGGTCTTTTCATCTGTATTTATTTCAACTACCCTGTGAGTCACAAGCTCGCCATTTCTGTAAAGGTAATGACATCACCTGTCTGTATCCCACCGGCACCCTCCTTTACATACAATAGGCTCCCCTTCATGTAAGAAGGCTCCATGCTGCCGCTTACAATTACCATTGGCTCGATACTAAACAGCTTGGGAGCAAATATTACAGCAATAATTAAAATAAGAATTAATAAAATTACACTGGAAATAATGTTAATAAGTCTCCTCATGAAAACACCTCTATATCAGAAAATATCATTTGTCACTCACAAAACTGCTGTAGCAGCTTACCGGCTCAATATCAAATTTTATCGTCATATTACTATGTGTGTCACACGTATGATTGAACCTATCGATAATACGCTTCATGACATCGGAGGCTGTATCGCATGAGCACTTCGACAAAAGCACAATGTACTGTGAATCACTGTACTTTGCTGCCACGCAGGCACTTTCTAAGTGCTCTTTCAAGTGTATGCATGGAATCCTTCATCTGACTATGATTCTTATCCGGCTGACTGCTATACATTGGCACAACAGTGACAAGCACCAGACTCTCGAATCGTAGAACGGGCACTCTTTCTGACCTCCAGATGATAAATCTCCTTGAATACAGGATATCCGCACATGAAAACACCCTCCATGCTCTCCTCGTTGATATCCTCCTTCACCTCATCTATATTGTAGCTTGAAACACCCTTTGTGACAGATAAAAGTTCCTCATACACCTTGTTGAGCATGACAGTCTTTCTAACGCCAAGATCCTTGTCCATAATAGCCTTGGCAGTCTCATAAGTATCAAAAGCCATCTGTACCTTTTTGGTACGCATGCGTGCCATAATAAGATATGAGTATATCTGCTCATCCGAGCGCTCATATACAATCGCCCTGATGCACAGCTGCTCAAGCTTCTCATAGCAGCCTGTATCAATATACATCTTTGCCAGAGCCTTTACTGTATTCACGTATCTTGAATGGTAAAATGCATTGAGCGTCATAAACCAGTGTGTATCTGTCCTAAGAGGCAGGAAATCACCATGATAAAGAGCTATGGCCTTCTCATAGCTTTCAATAGCGGTCTCCTTGCTCCTGCAAAATGCCATCTCCGCCTCATTTATATATCTGTCAAACTCTTCGACATCAATGGTTACTTCCACATCATCATTCCATTTGTACAAGCCGCCTCTAACAGAGACTATGCACTCCTCGTCAAAGGAGGCATCTCTTAGAGCCTTTCTGAGCCTGTATGCCAGATTCTTAAGGGCTCCTACCGGATTATCGGTCTCTTCCTCAACCTGCCATATAGCCTCTGAAATATCCTCTATACAGACACCCTGTTTCTGTTCATCGCCAGATATACAAACAGCTTTTCAAGCTTCTCAGACCGCCATGCCCCTTCCTGGACAGATGTTAAGCCATTACCTACCGTAAAGCTGCCAAAAGTTTTTAATTTAATCATATAAATCTCCCCATTTCTGACATTAAACATTATATAGTCATAAACATATTAATCTTTTTGGAATCCCTATAAGACTCAAAAATTAAACCCAGATTAAAATTTACGCAAATCATCACTGCCGTCGTCGACAGTATTTTGTATTTTCATTATCTTAACAAAGTATGAGTAGTCATCATTTACCTTTACCTCACACCTGTCACCCACCTTGTGCCCGAATATAGCTGCACCAAGCGGTGACTCCTTGCTTATCAGATTCTTTAAGGAATTGCCCCTTACTGTTGTGACAATCTTGTATGTCTCAGTCTCATCATCATCCTCAAAATACACATCAACCGTATTGAACATACCCACCTCATCATCCTTTGACTCATCGGATATGACAACGGCAGTCTTAATCATCTTCTCAAGGTATCTGATACGGCTCTCGTTCTGGTTCTTAAACTGCTTGGCGGCCTTGTACTCGAAGTTCTCGCTCAAGTCACCCTGGGCTCTCGCCACCTTTACGTCATCAAGAGCCTTCTTTCTGACAACGAGCTTTCTATACTCTATCTCGTCCTCCATTTTCTTTATATCATTTGCTGTCAATTCATCATGCATGTCTTAAACCCTCTTCCTGCAAAATTGCGTCAAAATGTATTTAGAGAAGCCCTGCGATACCACAAAGCAGCACAATCGCACCAAGAACTATACGGTACCATCCAAACACAATAAAGTTATGCTTCTTTATGTAGCCCATCAGGAATTTGATAACAATAAGTGAAACGACAAATGCCACAATCATCCCGATAATCAGAATGGCAGCCTCTTCCCCTGTAAAATGAAATCCAAATTTAACAAGTTTCAGGAGACTCGCACCAAACATAACCGGAATAGCAAGGAAAAATGTATACTCAGCGGCAACAGTCCTTGAAACACCAATTAAGAGAGCTCCGACAATAGTAGCGCCTGAACGTGATGTACCCGGAAAAACAGCTGCAATAAGCTGGAAAAATCCAATCATAAGCGCAGTCGTGTAGCTTATGTCGACAAGTGAATTAATCTTGGCAGACTTGCCATTATGTCTGGTCTCAATCACAATAAAAGCGATACCAAAGAGTATAAGCATGATAGCTACTGTCTGGAAATTGTAAAACAGTCTCTCGAATACATCATCAAAAAGAATTCCGATAATAGCTGCGGAACAGTTGAAACAAGAATATGAAACCACAGCACGAAGATATCAGTCTTGACCCATGCACCGATACCTGTCTTTGCAAGAGGAGCTTTGTTATTCTTCCTGCCGAATGGCCAGATCTGGCTCCAAAACAAAACAACAACCGCCAAAATGGCTCCAAGCTGGATAACCACCTCAAACATACTGTAAAAATCGTCCGGGTTCTTTCCTATTCTAAGTGGTAAAATCTCATTCAAAAGAATCATGTGGCCGGTGCTGCTGATAGGCAGCCACTCTGTAATGCCCTCCACAATTCCAAATATAACAGACTTGATAATGTCAAAGATTTCCATAAATAAATTTCCTTCCTTTAAGATATTTTCTACAACTAATTTATTATATTATTTTTCCAATCACAAGTCCATGGAATTTAAGAAAAATTTAAATTAAATCTTTTCATATTAGAAAATTTTTTGTAAAATACTCATAGCAATTATGAAAAAGTGAAAGGACAAAGACAAAACATGAAGAAAAAAATCAGTATCATGCTTTGCATAGTACTCTTCGCCCTGACAGGCTGCACCACCTCCGGCAGCACAATACGCTTCGGAGCAGCCGATATTGGTGGAATGTACTATTCATTTGCAAATACATTTACGGAGCTTGCCAATGAACAGGGCTATGACTTTACCTGCAAGGTCCGTACCACAGCAGGCTCTAATGCCAATATAAGGCTTTTATCCGATGACTATATAGAAATAGGCATCGCACAGGCAGACCTGATAGCCGACGCCTACAAGACAAATGAAGATTTAAGGGCTATAGCAGGGCTTTACACGGAGACCTGTCAGCTTGTGGTCCGCGCTGATTCAGACATACAGACTCTTGACGACCTGTCAGGACACACTGTAAGCATCGGAGCAGAGGAATCCGCCGAGCGAAACGCCAAACAGATTCTTGAGTTTGCCGGTATGCCATCATCCCTTGTTGCCACCAAAACCTGGACTATATCGAGGCCACAAAAGAGCTAAAAGCCGGTGATATAGATGCCTTCTTCTGCACTGCCGGACTCACCACCACTGTCATAGATGAGCTCTCAAAAGAATGCGACATAAGGCTTATCCCGCTGACAGACACTGTGATAAGCAAGATGCTTGAAATCAGCTCTGCCTACACAAGCGAGGTCATACCTGCCGGCACATACACAGGCCAGACCACAGATATAAGCACTATAGGTGTAAAATCAGTGCTTATCACAAAGTCTGATGTATCCGACGATACAATTGAGCAGCTTACATCGCTCCTGTTTGAAAAAGAAAATGAGCTCTCCTACTCCAACTCTCTTAAGCTTGAGCTGACATATGACTTTGCAACAGACGGTATACCTATTCCATTCCACAATGGAGCGAAAAGGTATTATGAAGCCTGTGGATATAGCACAAATTAATTCGCGAATTAATTTTCGACCTATTACGTAATGTTCTAAAATATAAAAGAAAATAACAAGAATATAATCAATTAAAATTGAAAGGTAACACATGAAAATACAACTTGACATGTACCAGACACTGGCCGTTGCCGTGCTTGTACTACTACTTGGAAACTATTTAAAAAAGAAAATATATTTTCTTCAGAAATTCTGTATTCCGGCGCCTGTCATAGGCGGACTGATTTTTGCCATCATGACATGTATATGCTATGTCACAGGAATCGCAGAATTTTCCTTTGATGACACACTGCGCGAGGTCTGCATGGTATTCTTCTTTACATCTGTAGGCTTTCAGGCAAATCTCAAGGTATTAAAAAGCGGAGGCAAATCGCTCATCGTATTCCTGGGACTGGTTATAGTGCTTATCATATTACAAAACTTAACCGCCGTGGGGCTTGCAAAGCTCTTAAACCTGAATCCGCTAATCGGCATGTGCACCGGCTCTATTCCTATGGTTGGCGGACATGGCACCGCAGGAGCCTTTGGCCCGGTGCTTGAGGACTTGAACATAAAGGGTGCCACGACCATCTGTACAGCCGCAGCTACATTTGGTCTCATCTTTGGAAGCCTGATAGGCGGACCTCTTGGAAAAGACTGATTGAAAAGCATAGCCTGCTTAATACAGCAGCAAACGAGGATGACAGCCTGCTGGTGGAGGATGAGAAAAGCATGAGCGCCACACAAATATGTACGCTGATGCCGTATTCCAGCTTATCCTGGCAATAGGTGTCGGAACCATCTTTACAATGCTGCTCACAAAGACAGGGCTCACCTTCCCGATATATATAGGAGCGATGCTTGCAGCCGCACTCATGCGAAACATATGTGAGTACACAGGAATCGCCACTATCCATATGGGAGAGATAAATGACCTGGGAGGTATAAGCCTCTCTCTATTCCTAGGCATGGCAATGATTACACTAAGGCTCTGGGAGCTTGCATCACTCGCTCTCCCGCTCTTCATACTGCTTGCAGCACAGGTGCTTCTCATAATCATATTCACGTATGTTATCGAGTTCAACATCATGGGGCGCGACTACGATGCAGCCATACTTGTGTCAGGCACCTGCGGCTTCGGAACCGGAGCCACGCCAAACGCCATGGCAAATATGCAGGCTGTCTGCGACCAATATGTGCCATCCATCAAGGCATATCTGCTCATACCGCTCGTAGGAAGCCTGTTTGCTGACTTTTTGAACAGCCTTGTAATCACATTCTTTATAAACCTACTGTAAAACAACCGGAGAAAAATATGTTTGAAAAACTTAAAAAAATATTTAAAAACAGAGAAGAAAAAGAAAAACATAATTACGATTTAACTTTTGATAACGTGGCAATCCCAGAGGTGCACGTAAAAAGCACCGAAAGCCACGAGAACACTGATAAAGAAAATGCACCTATCAGCTATGACAATGTTGCCATACCTGAGGTGCATATCAGAAACAGAAAAAATAAATAAACTAAAACTCCATATGCCTTTTGCCCTTTCACAAAGCACCTATCCTTCCCTGCTTATTGTCCTTATTCTGCCTTCTCAACAGATATTATCTTTCCATCAAACGGATCTACCTCTGAAATAGTTCCGGTATATTTAACAGTCACCTTATCTCCGCTTGCGACACTCTCGAGTCCGTCAGGCTTCTCATCGAAGGTAAAGCTGTATGGTGTATCCTTGTCATCAGTCACTACAAACATGAAATCCTTTATGTCATCGATTGTTCCTGTAAGCTTCTTCTCTTCCTGTGAGCCCTTATCATCTTCATCCTTGGTCTCAGCCTGCTTTGCATTTTCAGTGCCTGCTGCCTTATCCTGCTTTGTATCGCTCTGTCCGCAGCCTGAAAACAAGCCGGCGCAAAGCATAGCTCCTATTACAATTGTAATCAGTTTTTCTTCATTATGATATACCTCTTTCTTTATTTATAAGCACTACTATGAGTACGTTTTCTAAAGAGTACTCTCCTATCAGCTTAAAGTAAATAGAATACATAAAATATTAAAAAAATCTTACGAATTACTGCTTTTTTGAGCCTCTTGCGAGCCGTGCAGGATACCATTTTTCAAACCATCCGGTAAATATGCCCATCAATAAAGGCATCAGATTGTTTACGACAATAAGTGTAGCTCCAACACCTGCCTTTTTCAGCAGAAATGTCCACACTGCTGTCAACACGTATAATACTCCCCATGCCGCGGCAAGAATATAATTTGTCTTCATAAAGAGAGATTTTTATGTGCGGCTTCACCCCCATAATTATATTTTACATATGCAGCACATAAAGGTTCTTTTGTCAGGCATGAAAGCAGCCAGAAGAGTCCAAATACAAGATATCCGATATCTGTTGATATGTCACCTGCTCCTGTCAGGCTTGCAATCGCAGAAAGTATAGCAACAGCTGCCATAGAGAGCTGATCCCAGATGACAAATTTATGTTTTCTCATAATAAAAGGTATAGCAGATGCCACAAGAAGAGTAATCACAGAACCCTTTTCAGTATTGACAGAAACTGCTATCCAAAACGTAATCCATGGTATCAGCATTGTCGTCATGGAAGGCTTTTTCTGTACCTCCACACCTTGTGATGTTTTTTCTGCATCTTTGACTGCCGATGTACTTCCAAAAATTTATCCCAGTTTACCATCAGGGAAAAATCACCTGTCACCGTATACATCTGTTTCCCCAATGCTTCTGCGCCACCGATTTCTCCACGGGAAATAGCTGACCATACAGTAAAAGGCGTATCTATGCGAGTAGTCGCGGCAAGGCTTTGGTCAGTAAGCACCTCACTACCTTTATCATCAAGCTTTATTTGGTATGTATGCTTCAAATCGGTATAGCATATCTCAAGCACGCGTTCCTTTCCGTCATAGGTATCCTTATTGTATAATGCAGCCATCTGTCTGGTGAAAACAAGGTCATCCGCTTCCTTTTCTCCTGTTGTCCTGCTGATTCCCCAGCTGGCATCCGCCATACTTTCAAATACATCCCTTGGATATAAAAGAGTATGGAGCGCCGCTTCTGTTTTTCAGATATTTTTCCTGTGATGGCATATTCTGCCCCGGCACTTTTACCGTAGCCAGATATTCGTCAGTCCTCTTTGACAGCTCTTTTACACGAAACAGCTCACCCTGACCACAAAATATGGTTGTATAATGCCCTTTTCCAAGGAAATGGTCAAACATCCGAAATACACTGTCATAGTTTCCAACAGCAGAATAAAAGCCACAGGTGGAGATCAGCACATGTCTTTTCCCGTTCATATCATATCTGCAATCATGGCTGCCGCTTCCGTATCCGTCATCCTTTGTACTCATAAACGGCAGGCTCATGGGAAGCTGCCTGTCAATCACGTTCTTTAGTATTCCCGGCACACTAAAATAGTACAGAGGAAACGACCACACAACAATATCCGCTTCAAGCATTTTCCCAATAACAGTCTGCATATCGTCATTTATGCAGCACACCCGGTGTTTTCTGCCAGCACGCAAAGCATCCTTTACACGCAGCTATATTCATTGAGGCTACATGCATTTCATCAATGGATATAGCTACATTTTGCTCTTATATCCTTCTTTGAAGCCTTCTATAAAGCTGTTTGCAAGCCTTAACGAATTGCTTCGTTTGCCTTTTGGACTTCCGTTAATCAGAAGTATGTTCATGCTTTATGTCCTCCTGTAAGTATATAGTTAATTTTAGTATAGCGGATTGACAGGCAAAAAACAATTAAAGTTTAGACTTAGAAACAATACCATAATTATACATTCAAAATACATTCAAATTCTTAAGTATGCCTTGTAATTATAATACTATGATAGTAAAATAGAGCTATATTATTACGAATCAGGAGAATTCATATGGGTTACGATGAAAAAATTTTTAAAGCAAAGGCGAATATCAAGGCCCGCAGATTATGGCTTGTTTTGCTATATTGCTGACCGCAAATTATGGTACCGACACAGCAAATGGCGCTTATTCTGTCAGTAATTATATCATTTTTGTTATTTTATGCTGGCTGCCTTTCGTGTGTGGTGACATACTTCTAAAAAAGAAAGGGAAGGATAATGACCGGTACAGGCTAGCATTCGTCATCGGATATGGTATTTTTTACGTATTTCTTTTGTGTACGACAACCTCACCGATTGCATTCACCTACATACTTCCGATAATCAGCCTTATTGTATTATTTAAGGATGAGAAATTCATGATTTACTGCGCTGTTGCAAATATGCTAAGCCTTATTGCAAGTATTGCATTTCACATATTTGTGCTGGGTCAGAACACTGCTGTAGACCATAAAAACTTTCAGCTTCAGATAGCATGTCTTTTGCTTTGTTACATAGGCTATATCATGTCGGTGCGCCACCTGACTGAGTCCGATGCTGCACTCACAGAGAGCATAAAGTCTGATTTAAACCGTGTTGTCACGACAGTTGAGCAGGTTAAAACTGCCAGCAACACTATAATGGACGGTATAACCGTGGTCCGTGAGCTTGCTTCTGAAAACAAGCATGGCTCAGATGTTGTCGTTGAGGGAATGAATAAGCTTACCGGAAATAATGAGCAGCTTCAGTCCCACACTGCTTCTTCCCAGGAAATGACTACCGATATAAGCGCGCAGGTTGAGAATGTTGCAGCCATGATAAATGATATGGTTTCCGACAACTGAATCAGGCAAGCATGAAAAGGTCAGCTCTGAGGACCTTGACGGTCTTGCCCAGACAGTAAAACCATGTCAGAGCTTTCTACAGAGGTTGAAAGCATCCCGACTACATTCAGAGATGAATTTGAGATGGTTAAAATGAAACCGAACAATTGATAATATTTCAAACCAGACAAATCTCCTCGCTCTTAACGCTTCTATCGAGGCTGCGCGTGCAGGCGAAGCAGGTAAGGGCTTTGCTGTTGTTGCCGAACAAATCCGTACTTTAAGCACTGAGACAAGAAATTCATCCGGTCAGATCAGTGAGGCGCTCTCACGGCTTGACGAGATTTCCGGAAAGATGACCTCATCCATTGAAGAAACGCTCCGTCTCATCCAGCTCACTCTTGAGAAGGTAATGCAGACCGGTGAAAATGTAGAGAAGATTACAAAGGATTCCCATAAGCTTGGAAGCCATATCCGTGAAATCGACACCGCAATGCAGGAGGTTGAAGCATCTAACCAGCAGCTTGTCGACAATATGGAAAAGGTATCTGACATCGTAGAAACCATGACCTCATGTATCGATGCCTCTGACGCGATAAGCCGCAAGATGCTCAGTAAATATGATGAAAGTGCAACAAATATCAATAATATCGAGACTGTTATCCAATCTCTCATGCACGAGCTCGGAGTTGGTGGATTTATGGGACTTGATGATATCCGCCCGGGTATGAAGGCCAAAGTGATCGACAGATGTACAGACCGGCAACGAGTTCCATTGCGAAGTAAAGGCTGTTGGCGAAAACAGTCTTAAGCTTGTATCGCGGCTTATCTGTAGACTCATCCAGACCTTGCAATCTGTATGTTACAGTTGGCAATGTAATGTACTGCTGGAAGGATCTCACAATCACAGATGAACTTGTGATAACAGTCAATACACAGCCCGAAATCTTGAACCGTAGGAAATATCCTCGCATGGATTTATCAAACAATTGCACTATCAAGCTTAAAGGAACCGACACCACATTCAAAGGAACTCTTGACAATATAAGTGCAAACGGCTTTGCATTTTACAAAGGATCCTTATTTCGTGGATCATAAAGGAGCGAAGGTCACTATCTCGATAGAGGACTTTGCGCTTGCTGACCACTCAGTATTGGAGGGATATGTAATCCGCTGCTCAAATAATGACGGAACATATATCGTCGGCTGCCAGATGCCTGAGGATAATTATTATATCCAGACATATGTCAATGAACAGCTTCGTGCTCACTCATAAAATAAAAGCTATGAAAGCCTTTAACCGGGCTCTCATAGCTTTTTTTATTGATAATCTTCTATATCCTATTATCTTCTATCTATTATCTTTATCTTCTATCTGCATGATGTTTTCCTCTCTGGACTCTCATATATACATTGTAGCTGTGAATGCTGAATATTATGATACCTAGCAATGCACAGGTTATCACAATTGTACGGATGTTCTTCTTTTATAATCATAAATGTGTTCTCTCCATACCTTAGTACCTACATCGTATCTGTACTTCGTTCTCTATTCATATCACATATACTTGTCTTTCTAGTACCAATTATGCAACATATAGTGCCTAAAATCTATACTCTCGGCGCGAAATGTAGTTTTCATGGTGTGAAATGCAGTTTGGCAATAAAATACAAGGGAAAGTACTAAATACTTTCCCTTGCATAAATTATATGTAGACTTTTAAATTAGAGTCTTTGTCTATTTTGCCTGCTCTGCGATAGCAGCCTGTGCTGGGACAGGCCTGTAACGTACATTTATCACTTAAAGATTGCAGATGCTGTTTTTTTCCAATCGGAAGAGTCTTGCTTATATACCTCATTACCGAATACCGGATTCAAATACCAGATAAATGCTCCGTGATCAAAAACAATCTGATCAACGAAATTATTAATCACAGTATCAGGTATCTTAGTCCTAGCATCAAAGGCAGTCATCTTGATAAACTCAGAAAGACTTTCAATACGTCTGTCCTTTGCGCCATTATCTTCCAATTCTAAAACTCGTTGTCTGCATTCATCATTTAATTTCTCTAAGTTTGAAATCTGATCTTCTAATTTTTCTTGCTTCGGAAGACTTCTCTGGAAATATCTCCTTCAGAACACATATCAACCAGATTGGCAAGCTGTCTGTTCAGCTTCTCAATCTGACGATTGTTTGCATCAAGCCGTTCTTTATCGTTTCTCGAGCCTTTACTTCAGCAACATCCTGTGCCATAGCCATAGCTTCCTTATAGATTGCATCTTTGTATCCACTGTGTTTCTTGCAAACCTGGATACCTCTCTGGTAACAATTAGATCAAACTTCTTTTCTTTTGCATCCTTGAGCATACGCATAAAAGACTCACGCTTATGAATAGATGTATCGGTAATACCTTCATTAATATATCTATCTACTAACGTCCAGTCCGCATGCCTGCTCAAAATATCATCATAGTACTGCACCTGATTTTCCAATGCAGATATCTGCGCCTCATGCTCTGTAGAAACACGGGCGTAGATGGCAACTTTTCTCGCCATATCGCACCTCGCATTCCTCAATCAAGCTGTACTAGATGAGATCTAGACACAGCTCAATTATATAATTATTATCTTGTTTACTCAAGGGGTATATTGCGTTTTTTAGCGATATACCGCAGTTCTTCGTCTGTTATCTTTCCTTCTTTGTTAAGCTGCTTCATTATGTCAAAAGCAGCATACTTAATAGCCATTTTCTCAGCTTCAAGGAAATGTAATCTCTTTAATTCCTTCATGACCATCCCTCCTAAAGCTTCTCGATGAAATAATTTTCCATGTAGGAAATCAGTTCACAATGAATACGGCTTGCCTTTCTCCTGACTACAGGAACCGTTACACCAGCTTCTTCAGTCAGTGTGTAGTAGTCCTTCTCCTGCTTAAGAAGCGGAATGATAATCTCCTGCTCCTTCACGCTAAGTGCATGCAAGTGTCTTCTGAAAGAAGCGTATTCATCAGCCATCATCACAATGACGTACTCTCTTCGCTTGAATTCCTGTACCAGAGCCGGATCTGATAAAGCATCCTCTGCTGAATTCAGTCCATTGATAGCTCCCTCAAGCAATACATCAAGAACCGCTTCATCTGCTGTAGGATTACTATAGTTACCCAAATTCTGAATACGGACTCCAAGTTCATCTTTATGATTGCTACGCTTTCTTTCCTTCTCTGCCTTAATCTCGTAGATCAGTCTCATCTTGCAATCCTCGATGATTCCCTGGAAGGAAGAGTAATTAGAATAGATCAGCTCGGTCCTCTCCTCGCTGACTTGTTACCGTAGTTTTCATAAAAATTAACCTTAGTGGCCATATACACCTCCTATATTCAGTTGTGTTTATGTCACTAAGCTGCGCGCTGCTTCGTAACTCTTTACAAGAATTATGATAAGAAAAAAGACTTCTATTTTCGTCTGCGTTCTGACCACTTTGGGTATACAATTTAGACAAAAAAATCAGCCTATGTTCTTTGCATAGGCTGACCTTTAATTAACCTTATATCAATTAACGTCTTTTTGTTTCAATATACTCCGCTTCTAATTTTGCTTTATTTTTCTTCATTACTATTTTTGTCAAAAAATCTTCATATTCACATGGACGCTTTTGATACAACCCACTACACAATGGCGAGTCCTTTCCAAACGACCTAAATTTGGAAATCCTATTGGTATCCGGAAGACCATCTGAATAAAGAAAACATTCTCGTGGTAATGTCTTCATCCCATTAATACTTCTATCAACAACCCATAGCTCTCTTTCTTCATCATACATAGACTTACAGTATATGCATTCTCGTCCTCCATCACCTACATATTGATCCCACAAAACTATATCACTAACAGAAACATCTTCCCTTATGTTTATATGTTGCCCAGTTTCTGTACGTCCTGAAGGATATATCTCATTTTCATTACCATCATAGGAATAAGAGGACAAAATGCTAACAGGAAATGTCACGCTTCGACAAGACTCATCCAAAGCTGTTCTGTTGCATCTTCCAATTGATAATGAGACAAACAACGCACAACTGATATTTTTCCATTCTTTACTAATTTTGACTCGTTTAACTTTTTGAACATGTTTAATTACCTGTTCCATTTCTTCACATGCTACATTTATATCCTCTTCTGGTAGAGAGTTAAACAACACACTTGTGTTAGTATAGTAATCATAACCACAATTAGGTAATCTATATATTCCTAATGCTCTAGCAATGCAATATTCAATAAATGCTTTGCCTATTTTATCTATACTTGCTTGAACATATCCAGTAAATTTCACGCTTTTATATAAACACGACTGATCTCCCCATATTGCTGCACGCAATAACGGATTGTCTATTAACGCCACATCTTTTTCAATTCGCATCATTTCTTCCTCATTTTATATCTAGATTTTTTTATATCTTTCGGTACCAACGGAATCTTTACCGTCATGAATAACATTTTTACTTCACCACTATCAACATTCTGATACAACCAACGCCCAATAAGCGCTGGTGGTGTATCAATCAAATCTCGAATAATAAAGGTTGTCCCTGGTTCTAGTTTCTCAATTCTTTCTATTAGTTGTTTGTATAGTGATGCATACGAGCGATCACCACACGCTCTAGCCTTACATAGCTCTGATATATTAGGATATCCGTCCTTTCTCATATCTTCTTCAAGCTTAATTTTCTGCTCATCAGATATCGTGAACTGTACTCTATAGCTCATATTTCAACCTCCATTTCTATATGCAGGCGATTGTTCATTCATCTGTATATAAGATACCATGGGATTGAACAATCGCCAAGACTATTCTTCCATTTCAGCAACGATTTTTATATGTTCAAGAGCTATTCTTCTTCTTTTATCCGTTTTCATCTCTTTCATCAATGAAACAACAGCAAATATATACGGATCCTCGTCAGCTGGAGATTCTCCATTCATGATATATTCTGGAGTAGAATGTAATAACTTAGCAAGGTCAACAAGAATATCACCACTTATTCCTCTTCTATTTGATTCATACCCATAGATAACACTTTTTCCTCCATGTGAAGAGCAAATCCTAATTCCTCTTGGCTCATTCCCATTTCAGTACGTAACTTCTTAATTCTCCCACCAACTGTGGTTACATCAATTGCTCCATTGTTTCTGTTCACTTTCTTCATAGCTACATCCTTTCCGGTGCCTTCCAAAACAGAAACGAACCGAAAAGAGCGCTGCAAAACAACTGCTAAAACCTTCTGATACGCATATACGTATCTTCCAGTAAGCTTCTGTTTTGCAGGCCCTTTTAATCTGAATAGATGTCTTACGCCCTTGCTGCATCTATCCGTAGCTTCTGCTTGCTTTCTGACAAGTACCAGATCTCCGGGAGAGATTCCAGCATCAATCATGGACTCGCCGTTAGCTCTAAGTAGGAAAAGTTCCGTTGCCAAACATAGAAACAGGCAATGACACATATTCTTCTGCGTACTCTTCCTCCAGTGTGGGAACGCCACAGGAAACAGCACCTAGAAGTGCTACGCTTGTAAACTCTGTCTGAACCTTCTCAGTCTGCTCAGTAGAAATCTGCTGGCCATCATATCTGATCATGCCATTGTCACTCATGGCTAACAGATACTTATATGCAGTTCCTCTAGCAATACCGACCGCATTGGCAATCTCTGTTGTAGACGGTGAGTGGCGATAATTTTGTAGTATTCTTCTACAAATGCCTTAATAGTACCCATAAGCTCTGTAGATTTATGTCTCATACGCCGCTCCTTCCTAAAGGAAGCAATCTGCTTTCGTTACTTCCTATTTGAAAGTATATCATTACGAACACTTGTTTGCAATATTAATCTACAAAATAACGAATATATCTGACAGACGTGAAAATCGTGCACTCCCCCTTTTATGATTCTAATGGTAACAAAAAGCCTGTCCCAATATAGGGACAATAAAAAAACTTCCTCAATCATATCGACTAAGGAAGTTAATGAATATTCATTATTATTTGCTCGAAACCCCGAGTAAACGGGATAGGAAGTTACAATCAATTACAGCGCTCAACACCAGTACCAAAAGATAAAATTGTTAAGATATTACTAATCATAGACATCCCTCCTCGTATACTTGCTAATGTTATATGTCCTCGTTTATACATGTTAGCATACACCATTTTTGGTTCCGGAGCAGGACACTTATATTATATCATGCCTTAATTAGATTCTCAATTAGTTGCATATAAGAATAAATGGTATACATATTATTCCATTTTTCTTTCTTAGGAAGCAACTTACTTAAAAACAATATCGCTTTATCCCCATATTTCGCATTCAACAAGCTTAGCACCCAGTGATTAAGCTTGTTCTTATTAACATGTAATACTCTTGCATCAAATATCGAGTCATTTTGGGCTAATGCAAGTAATCGGGACTCAACAGCGCTATTCAAATCAATTCTATTATATGTCTTCAGAGTATTTATTTCAGGATTATCAAAATCGAGATTCTTTACTTCCTTGAAATTTGTGCAAATAAAAACTACATTTTCAAAAATAGCATCCTTAAAATCTGCATCTCTAAGGTTGCAGTTATAAAATACCACATTCTTAAAGCTGGTATTTTTAAATGATGTTCCCCGTAAGTTACAGTTAAAAAAATCAATCCCAATAAGATTAGCATTTCTAAAATTGCAATTTGTCATTATAGAAGCTTGATATTTTACGTTATAGAAACGGGCTCCCACATAACATAGCTTATGCATGTTCGCCTTATAATTATATTTGTTTGAAACTCCGCTTAGTTTTTTTGAGCAATGTGTCAAGGTAAAAAATATGGGTTTTCCCATTCTTGCTCTTATTGCATTTCGATTAATCATTTTCCTTCTTCTTTTAGCTACTTGCTTTTTCTTTCCACGTCCCAATTATTCTCTCCAATTTTTCATATGTTTTGGTTTTAGTGTGTTCTATACTCATCCAAAATCACTGCTGCACTTTCGTCATTACATTTAATAAGCGCATTCAAGATTCTCTCATACGCATCATGATAATCGATCAGCCTTAACAACATCTGAAAACTTAAGCAGAACCTTAAGTACAATCGATTTCAAGATAAGAACACAGTTTTGTCAGATACTTCTCCAGTTTCAGACAGCGCTTCAACTACTTCTGCGAGAACCGGTAAAACTTCTGGTAATAATTCATCAAATTTCATTTGATACATAGACATTACTACATCTTTTTCATGTCCCTTATGATACTTTCCCCATAATCTGCATAAAATGTTTTATCATTGCAAGAATAATGGGTTGTACACTTATTCCAGTTACTTCCAAACCGTTCATAATCAAAAATAAGTATTCTCTCCAATCCATTTTTTACAAACGGAACTTGAATCCTATCGATAAAGCTTTCTGCGTATTCGAGACATTTACGTAGTTGTATCCTTTTCCCATCATTTTCATATGAGCCAAAATATAAAGCCCCACATGCTCGAAAATTGATATATATGCCTTAATAGTATCGTTGCTAAACATCTGATAATCCACATTATCAAATAATAGATTTATCGCTTCCTGATAACTACCATTATCTTCACCCAATTCTCTTTCGAACAATTTCTTAAAATCAAGTCTCTGATAATACGTATTCATAATAGAATCCCTATTATCTTCACTTAGTTCTTTAATAAATATAGGCATCACTTTCTTAGCAAAATCCACGAAATCTGAATCAGATAGTTTTAAACCTACATTCATTGCAACAAAAAGAAGTCCCGGATCTAATTCTTCTATCTTTATCGCTGAAAGATCCAAGCTATTCTCTTTATACAAGTAGTCTTCTATTATGCTATCTTTCTTAGAAACATATACTTTTCCCATAAGCCTTAACAATATCATCTGGTTTAGGTAAACCATAAGCAGCAGGAATACTATATGTTTTACGTCTGCATTTTTTCATGATTTTTGGTTGTAAATTGTATGATTCCATTCATCATGTGTACAACAAATAATTGTGTTAAAAAGATCCGCGCCACCCCAGGATTGTTGAATAAGTAAGTTGTAATTAGATTACGCAAGAGACCAATCTGCCCATTTGCCCCACTATTCATAAGACATGCAACCATAAATCTCTTTAATCTGTTTCTACTCTCATCACCTATGTCCTTTGAATATTGCGCAATCAATGCTGCCGATAGTTTCAAATCGGCTACATAACTATTTCCAGAATGAAGATTTTCGATTCGATCGAGCCATTTATTGACATATTCCTTCCTCTTTTCTTTTGCAAGATTATCATCCCTAAAGGCAACGCATAGGGCCAATATGTAATAATCTTCATATCGAACTTCATCTTCTGAAGATTGCATCAATGACTCTAATTGTTCTATCAAATCATGTACTTCATGAATATCCGCTTTTTATCTATAACATCCTTAAATTTAGTCAACACTTCATTTTGCGGTTCGTTATTTTTTTCGTTAGCATCAACTATTTCCTGCGTTTCCTTTGAAAGTTTCGGTTCTATTGAGATATATTTATCTTCTATAATTCTCACATTGGCATTACGCATATCCATTTTCTGAACCTGCAATAAAGCATGCGCATCTTTGGAATCTATCTTTTCATAAAGATAAGTCAATGTACTTATGCATTTTTCTCTAACGTCTTCCTTTTCCGCCGTCAACTGACACCAGGCCATATAGTCCTGTATTCCTCGAAACATCGTTTCTCGATGCGAATACCTACCATTAAAATCAGGAATTCCAACAGCCAACTTGATTTGATCTAATAACAGTTTCTTTTCTGGCGTCATTATCCTATGCACTTGCCACTGAATATCCCATGATATAACTTCCAGGCTTGATGCTAATTCTATAGCATATGCAGGAAGCGAGCTCTTAAATTCAAATGCAATATCTTCAATAACAGTCAAGAGGATTACATTTGTCGACTTTTCCATAATCTGCTCTTTAATATATGTCGCAAAGTGATTAAATAACCCACTATCTTCCTCACATACATGAAGTATTTGAATAGCAGACTCTCTCAGCCAATACACCATGTCCCCAATTAGGGTAGGAATCATATTCTCTTCTCTTCCAGAAAACCACATTTTGACTGAACCAAGATACTTTTTTTCAGACTTATGTGCGCTATCAAACAAAACAATTTCTTCTACTCTATTTGAGTCTTCAGCAGAATAAATGGAAACAAGTTTATTAATTAAGGTTATAGTCCATATCAAAGCATCTTTAAACTTTCTTTGATATATCAATCGCAAGAATATTTCATTATTAACATTCTGGTGCTTATAATGGTAATCTTTTCCTTCACCTCGTAATCCCCACTGAAAATCACGACTAATCCCGTCACCATATAATTGACGGCTTATAATATCTCTTTTATTTTCTTCGATCCAGATGGTTTCAGCTATCTTAAATAATTCGGCACACAATCCATCTACCAATGGTTGGGTAGCATGATCAAGCGTCCATGAGATTATTTCCGCAGCAATTCTAGTCTTTGATTCATCTTCAACATACAAGCTTTGCAACATTTTCCAAAAGTCAATTGTCCATGAACGTGCGATTTTAGGTAGAGCATATATTACTTCTAGTCTTGGAGTCAGATAGTCCAATGTTCTCGTAATATGTGCTGATAATCCGTCTTGAAGAAACGAATCAACATAATACTTCATAATTTCAAAAGCGTATTTATCAACCTCATCATCACGAACTCTGGAACGTAATACATAATCTGAGCATAATTTAGTGATTTTGCTTTCAAGTTGCCTATCTTCATATTCTTTGTACTTATAAATAAGACCAATCAACGCAAGACGACCATATCCACTAGCATTAAGCCTAAGAATAGATATAGAATCATATTCAATAGAATGAACATCCCCATTTCAAAAGCAAAACAATTTGTAATCTTTATAAACTCCTCTAATCTTGCGTGTTCAAGAATATTAATACCCTGTTCATCAAAAACTTTTACAATAAGGACTCTTTATCAATCCTATAATGGTATTTCTACTCCATTCTGATGATATGTCATTATCAAACACAAGCGATTTTAAAACTTATCTCGATTTGATCTTGCAAGTAGTTTATTAGATACCCATATTTGATATCTACGGTAGGCTCCTTCTCCCATGCTCTCAACGCATGCAAAAGCAGCGTAATTTCCTCTGCTCAAATCAAATTCCTGTCAAAGTCTCTCAAAGCAAATATCTTCATAGATATCATATTTTAATCTAGCTAGATTTTCATTCACTGTTATTACGTTATTTGATTTTAAGAAATCCAAAATCTCACAATCTAGCTCATCACATCTGACTCCTGTTGAAAAACGTTTAGAACGCTCTACCACCAATTTTTCTATAATAGAGGCAACATCATTTGTACGAAAACCTTTTTTAATAGATTTTTCATTTAAGCAAATACAGTTTTTCCAGATGTAATCTCTAAATTCGTTAACGTCTCCAGCTTTATCAATATCTATCCCCTGTGAAATAATTACATCGATATAAAATGGGGAACGCAGTAGCTCTGAATACTTTCCAGACGATGACATCACTCTTATAACCGGATATTTTTCTGAAATCTGTTTCAACTCAGTGTTAGATATGTCCTCAACAACATACTTTTAAAGTCAAACAATCCAATTAATTTTATGAAGGCACCAACGTCACAAGTTCTACATGATGTAACAAAAGATACTGTAGGATGCTTTTTAATTTCATATAGCAATGATTGCAGAAGATCCTTTGTGAATTCACTTGCACTAGAGATATATTCTAAGGCATCTAAATAAATAACAGCCTTTTTCTCCCCCAAATATTTCAGTGCTTCGACCACATCAAGATCCCAAATATTATTTATACTGTCACATGATGCAATCTTTTCAGCACGAGCAAAAATCACCATTTCTTCTTCCATCAGGACTTTTTACAAATCGCCGATTTCCCACTACCAGCATCTCCACATACAACTTTGAATTGAGCATCATCATCTTGAATACTCTTTAATAACGAACTTCTATCAATTTCATATTCACCATTTATCATGGTGCTTATATTACTTAGTCCAACATTTTTACTGATATCAAATATGTTTAATAGTTTTGATGATATACTAGAGATGCCATCAATTTCATATTTCAAAAATTCATATAACGATTTCTGAAATTCGATATCATTGCATGCTCGCTGAACTATCATTGATGTAGAAACAAAGTTATCCTTAACAGAAAAAGGGAACCTTCCAATCTGATTCTTACCTACCAAATCCTTAACTTTTTGTTCTGTATCATTGCTCAACACAAAGAAAACAGGCGCACTAATATTGGACAGCTCAGGATATTTTTCTTCTTCTAAAGATAGTAACGTCTTTTTTATTTTGCCTGGTATATCTTCTTGCGTACTTACTTGAACATATATCTCGCCATCTTCAGACAACAAATCCACACAAGGATAATTCTTCTTAATTGAATTTAAATTTGTAAACTTTTTTTTTTTTTTTCCCATACCAAAGATTGCAAATCTCTTGAGCAAAAAGTTCAAACAACTGAGCCTCATCAAATAAACTATTCTTATTTGCAATCTTTATTTTTGCTTCATATGCTGAAATATATTCAATAATAAAGTCTATGCGTTCCTTGCTTCCTTCCAATATCAACCTCTCCCATCTACTTATGTGTTGTGTTAATCTAGTCAGTTATTAACTTATTTTTCTGAAGATACACAATAAAATCTTCTATCATTGTTTGTTTACGGCTTATAATATCGCTTTCTATATAATCGTCTTTACTTGCAGCCATTTTTCTAAGCTCAATAATTCCAGTTGCCGGCTTATTCTTCCCACTATCGGTAACATAACCCATATAGTATTTCTTTTTATCTTCGAAACGATAATCAGATGCCCTTATATTAATTGATTTTTCCAAAAGTGCCTTATTTCCAAGCGATTCAAGACTATTCTTATCTTTCAAAGATTTTTCGTTATCTTGGCGCTTTCTTGAAAAAATATGCTCAATTTCAAGAACTGTATCAACCGGTATCAGCTTCTGATCCTTATCGTGATAGCACCACCATGCCAGCATAGACTTTGTAATTGGTCTACCTTTCGTAAATACGTAGTTATAAAATGCATTCTTAACAACATGCTTTTCAAACTTATAATCAGCAAATTCAACCGGTTCACCGTTTACGATCTTAATCATCTCTGGATAAGCCGGACTTCTAAGTGCATTTACACCAGGTCTTATAACTGCATATGTCCAAACAAAAGCTGTAATCTTATTCAAAAACGCGATTAATGATGTATCTTCAAGATTTCCTTCATCATCTTTATTTGCCATAAAGTAGACTGAAAGCAAGTATGTCCACATCCCATTAGGTGCATAGTGGAGCACTGATAATAATTTCAATACATCATCAGAAAAACTATCATCTTGCAATTCGACCTTTTTCCAGAAGAGCGCTAAGCTTTCTAGATTATCCAAAATATGGTCATTCTTCAAAAGCTTATATTTATCACGCTCATAAAACTTTCTTAACGCTTCTGTTGTCGTATTTTTATTTCCCTGCTTAGCTCGTTCAAAATACATATAACGAGTGAATAACTCGTCCATAGGCGAACCTGTAGCGGATGAAAAGATTTCCTCACATATAGCCTCAAGGTCCCTCCATCGACGTATGAATTCCTTTTTCTGACCCTTATCAGAGTAGTATTTATAAAACTGCGCTTTAAAAATATCCGTATCTGATAAAGGCTTGCCTCTATCATTCAACGTAGAGAATATTCTTAATGCCGTATCCTGTGATTCAGCTTCAATAGGAAGCAAGATGCAATTATTCATGATTCTATTTGGCAAATAAGCAAAATATGTAGGATACTTTTTCAAAAACTCCTCTATTCTATCTAAAAAGAATCTGTAGTTCTGTGCATATTTACTCTTCTGAGAAGCATCCACCTCACCACTCTTTAGAATAGACAAAAACTGCTCCTTATCATCATCAGTAGATACTTCTGAATCAATCTTCAGCTTATTTTTATTCGCAGTACCAAATTCGTCTGTTTTCCAGATACATTTTCCTATTGCCTCAGCAGTCTTAATGGAGTTTTCATCCTGCATATTTCCAAAATAAGAATAGAAAGCTCTTAACAGCAACATTAATGTTGTTAATCTCTGCTGGCCATCAATAATTTCCTGTTTGTTATCATCATTTTTAAATGTGACAATCGGGCCTAAGAAATATTCGTCATTCTCAGAATCAAATTCGCTATAATTGTCATTTGGAAATGCAAATGCAAAAATATCATCCCACAAGGTCTGACATTCATTCTCATCCCATGCATAAGGTCTCTGATAATCTGGAATAAGGAAATCTGCTTTTTTATTAGTAAATAGTTCCTTTATTGTTTGCTGATCTATATTAAGTTTTGACATTGTAGTTCCTCCAACTTTTATAATAGTATTTATACCTTCTTAAAATCACTTATTGATTTCTGAAACATACTCACTCAATCTGGAAGCATAATTCGACACTCTTTCTTCCATCATGTCATTATTATCTGTCCACAATTCGCACTGTAGCATAACAGTCTGGGCAGCATCATCCATTCCTTCTGGTGGATATTTATGTTTCTTCAAAAGTTTCTTAATCAGCATACGCATTTTTGCTCTGGCGGAATCACGCTTCTGCCAGTCTATTGTCTTATTCTTTCTTAATGCATCTGCCAATTCCTTAGTAATGGCTATAAGTTCTTCATTCTCATAAAAATCCATTATAGCCTGCGGTTTTGTTAATGCATCATAAAACGCTAATTCATCTGCTGTTAATCCTAGCTTCTGTCCTTCTTGTTGCGCGGTTTGGATTTGCTTAGCAAGATTAAGCAATTCTTCAATAACCTGCTCGTTGGTAAGCATTCCGTTAAGGTATCTGTTCATTGCCTGTTGAATGATTTCACTGAATTTCGCAGACTTAACAACATTTGTACGTTTATAAATAATCACCTGTTCTGAAATTAATTTTTCAATAGCTCAACAGGCAGATTCTTCTCCTTCATCTTGCCTATTTCTTCAAGGAATTTAGGATCAAATAATGAGAATTCGCCATCCACATCTGAAAACAGATTAATAACGCCACTACTCTTAATACTCTGCTCAAGCAAGGCATTAACTCTCGCATTCATCTCTGGTAAGGATATTTTCTTACCTTCACCTTTATCATTTAAATATTCCCCAATATCTTCTGCTTCAATGCTTCCGGTTATGTATTTAGAAGGGGATATATTATATTTTTTATTTCTGACTTCATCTATGGTTGCTTTTTTACAAAAACCAACTGTATCGATGTTTTCCTCTCCGTTTTGAAATCTATGAATGTAATCTGCTATCTTCATAATATCAGCGTCAGAAAACTCTTTCATTGTTCTACTTATCATGTGTCCAAGTTTTCTTGTATCAATAAAAAGGATATCAGTATTATGCTTTTGTTTATTAATAAACCAAATTGAAACTCTTATCTTAGTTGAATAAAATAGTTGAGCCGGTAGCGACACTATTGCTTCTACTAGATTATCCTCTATAATTTTTTTTCGTATTTCATATTCTTCACCTGTATTTATTGAAAGGGCTGTGTTAGCAAGAACTAACCCCATTTTTCCGTTTGGTGATAAGTGGTGTATCATATGTTGAATCCATGCAAAATTGGCATTGCTTGCAGGTGGCAAACCATATTTCCATCTTACATCATCTATTAATGATTCCTGTCCCCAGTTTGAAAGGTTAAAAGGCGGATTTGCCAAGATATAATCTGCTTTCATAGTTGGATGTAAATCATTTGTAAATGTATCTGCGTGATATGGTCCAAAATCAGCTTCAATTCCCCGAATTGCCATATTCATTTTAGCCATTTTCCATGTATCTGGATTACTTTCCTGTCCATATACAGAAATTGTTCCACGACGTCCATTATGAGCGCGGAGAAAATTAACCGATTGAACAAACATTCCGCCAGAGCCACAACATGGATCGTATACTCGACAATTCTCTAAAGGTTCTAAAACTTCTACTAATGTCTTTACAACACTTGCCGGCGTATAGAATTCGCCTCTTTTCACTCCTTCATATGCTGCAAATTGAGCAATACAATATTCGTAAGTTCTACCAAGAAGATCTGCACTAACTTCCGCATTGCTCATATCTATATTGTTGGTAAAGATATCTACAACTTCGCCCAACACTCTCTTATCAAGATCTGGACTTGCGTAATTCTTAGGCAAGACACCTTTAAGTGCCTTATTGTCGCTTCAATTGCGCGCATTGCGTTATCAATTACTGTTCCAATTTCAGGTGTATGCGCTGCAGCAGCAATTGTATTCCATCTAGCTTCTTCAGTCACTAAGAAAACATTTTCCATTGTATATGCATCAATGTCGTCTTCGAATCCATCACCTTCTTCAACAAGCTCTTGATATCTCTTATCAAAAGCGGCTGAAATATATCTTAAGAAAATAAGTCCAATAATAACCTTTCTATATTCCGCTGCGGGAATATGTCCCCAAAGAACACACGCTGCGTCCCAAATCTGTTTTTCAAAACCAATATTTGCATTTGTCTTATCCGCCACTATTTTGTTTCCTCCAAAAAGATTTTTATAAGTAACATATTACATTTTTGCCTGTCCTAAAAAGCGGACTTTACATCAACGATGTTATTTTACATTCTTATCAATACTAATTATGTCACCAAAATCGCAGTCTAACTCCATGCATATCTTCTCCAAAACACTCATGGACACAGTCTCGCACCTGCTCATCTTGGCAAGTGTACTACTGCTAATTCCGATGTTTTCATTTTCAACAAGATCCATCTTTTTCATATTCTTGTCGATCAATAATTTCCATAATCCGTTATAAGATACAGCCATATAATTCCTCTCTTATGGGGATTACCCATCTTGGTGAAGGACCCGAAAGTCCTCATAAATAGTTCTAGTGTATATTATACTATCCAAACCATATATTTTCAAATACATTTTTCGACTTTTCGAAACTCTATTTCGAATTAATAGCTAATTAGTTTTATTTTTGTAATATTATTCGTGATTATCTTGTCGTTTTTCACCCGCTTCGCGCGGCACCATCTTTGATGATGTTAGGGCGCGTCTTCGCAAAGTGGCGAGCAGTGCTTTTTTGTACAAAAAGCTACTTTCCGCTCGTTGGTGGCACATCCCCAATCCCCTTGAACAAGCTAAACGCTTGGCTAAGCAATTCTTACGAATCGCTTTATTTTGCTGTTGGATATTTCTTCAGAAATAAAAAAAAGAGGGGAACCCATAAGTCTTAAACTTACAAATTCCCCATTAGAATTATCGAATGATATTGTGTTTTCTGACACGTTCCTTCTTCTGCTCTTCATCACTTTTAAGGAACTGGTCGATATCATATTTTGCTCTTTGAATCTCCTGCATATCTTTCTTAACGACGATATTCACCGTACAGCTTTTTCTTTTCTGCAAGGATCTCGGCATACTCTGCACTGAGATCTTTTACCTTAGGAAGCTTCCTCAGATGAAGCTCAGCAAAGACATTCTTGGCAGCCTTATGAAACAGGATTTCCTGTCTGTGCTCTTCCAGGAATTTCTTGCTATATCCGCATTTACGATAATCCGCATATACGTCTTTGGTCTTGAAGTAGTCAAAGATATGCTTCTTCAAGACCTGAATCTCAGCAAGTCGTTTCTCCTTTTCTTTAATGGAAGCTGAAATTTTCGTAAATCGCTCTGTTGCTGTTTTCACATTTTCTCCAGATCATCATAGCTTCGGATGTCATGCTGCTTCAGATATAAAACTGCCTTGGCCACCTGCTTTGTATTAAATTTCTTGGCAAAGCGGACATAATATTTTCCTTTGCCCTGAGCCAGTTTCTTTTGAATATCGATAAGAAGGTCAAACTCATGATCTTCCTTTTTCGCTGGTAAGTCTTTGGCGGATTTTCGGTTTTTCATTATCGTAGAAAGCATGCTCCATCTCACCAGCAAGAATCTTCTTAAGATCATCTTCTGAATAGCCATCACCCAGAGAACGAAGCCGGATGAAGCGTTTCTGATTTTTTCCCTTTAGAGAAATATGCTTTCCACGCTTAATCTTGTATCCGGCATCTTCCAGTTTATAAAGTAGCTCATTAAAATCTTTTGCGCCGCCTTCCCTAAGAATCTGATCAATTGCATCTCTGCGAAGCAAGACCAACAAAAAGAAATCTCTAAACTTATGGGTGCAATCAAGACTCGTAGAATTAAAATGATGTGATTATGAATATGCGCCTTGTCTGTATGAGTCGCTACGATAAAAGCATGATTACCTTTTGTAAATCGCATGGCGGTTTCATAGCCTACCTGATCCGGTGTGATTTCTCCCGGTTTAAAGGATTGCTTGATCTGATAAGCGATGATATTGCCCCTGGGATGTCTTCCTATCATTCTTCTCCTCTCAGATTTTTACTGTTAAAGCATTATTCATGATTAAACACCCCAAAATTCTTTGTTTTAAAATAAAAAAAGGGAATAAATCCACGCTTTCGGATTTATTCCCAAACATAATACAAGGGAAAGTATTAAATACTTTCCTTGTAAAATCTTATATATAGACTTTTAAATTAGAGCCTTTGTCTATTTTGCCTGCTCTGCGATAGCAGCCTGTGCTGCTGCAAGACGAGCGATCGGTACACGGAATGGTGAGCAAGATACATAGTCAAGTCCTATCTTGTGGCAGAATGCGACTGATGAAGGATCTCCACCATGCTCTCCACAGATACCTATGTGCAGATTCGGATTAACTGGCTTTCCAAGCTTAATAGCTGTCTCCATTAATTTACCAACACCTGTCTGATCCAGCTTAGCGAATGGATCGTTCTCGAAGATCTTAGCGTCATAGTAAGCATCAAGGAACTTACCAGCGTCATCACGAGAGAATCCGTATGTCATCTGTGTAAGATCGTTAGTACCAAAGCAGAAGAAGTCAGCTTCCTTAGCGATCTCATCAGCAGTAAGAGCAGCTCTTGGGATCTCGATCATTGTACCAACATGGTACTTGATGTCGCTTGCAGCAGCGATCTCAGCGTCAGCTGTCTCAACAACTACCTTCTTAACGAACTTAAGCTCTTTCATCTCACATACTAATGGGATCATGATCTCAGGCTCGATATCCCAGTCCGGATGAGCTTTCTTTACATTGATTGCTGCACGGATAACAGCGCTTGTCTGCATCTTGGCAATCTCTGGGTATGTTACTGCAAGACGGCATCCACGGTGTCCCATCATTGGATTAAACTCATGGAGAGAATCAATGATAGCTTTGATATCCTCTACTGACTTATTCTTAGCCTTTGCAAGCTTCTCGATGTCAGCTTCCTCTGTAGGAACGAACTCATGAAGCGGTGGGTCAAGGAAACGAATTGTTACAGGGTTTCCTTCAAGAGCTTCGTAAAGTTTCTCGAAGTCTCCCTGCTGCTCTGGCAGAATCTTGTTAAGAGCTGTCTCTCTCTCCTCTACTGTATCAGAGCAGATCATCTCACGGAATGCAGCGATTCTCTCTGCATCAAAGAACATATGCTCAGTACGGCAAAGTCCGATACCTTCTGCTCCAAGTTCACGAGCTTTCTTAGCGTCAGCCGGTGTATCAGCGTTTGTACGAACCTTAAGTCTTCTGAACTCATCAGCCCATGCCATAACACGTCCGAACTCACCAGCGATTGAAGCATCAACTGTTGATGATTCCAGCGTAGATGTTACCTGTTGTACCATCGATAGAGATCTCAGATCCCTCTGTGAATGTCTGTCCTGCAAGTGTGAATTTCTTATTCGCTTCGTCCATTGTGATGTCACCACAACCAGATACGCAGCATGTTCCCATTCCACGAGCAACTACAGCTGCGTGAGATGTCATACCACCACGAACTGTCAGGATACCCTGAGCAGACTTCATACCTGTGATATCTTCTGGTGATGTCTCAAGACGAACAAGAACGACTTTTTCTCCTCTTTCAGCCCATTCAACAGCGTCATCAGCTGTGAATACGATTTTACCACAAGCAGCTCCTGGAGATGCTCCAAGACCTCTTCCTGCTGGAGTTGCAGCCTTAAGTGCAGCTGCATCAAACTGAGGATGAAGAAGTGTATCAAGATTACGAGGGTCGATCATTGCAACAGCCTCAGCTGGTGTCTTATGTCCCTCATCTACAAGATCACAAGCGATCTTAAGAGCAGCCTGAGCTGTTCTCTTACCATTACGGCACTGAAGCATATAGAGCTTCTTGTTCTCAACTGTGAACTCCATATCCTGCATATCATGGTAGTGGTTCTCAAGCACATCGCAAACCTTAAGGAACTCAGCATATGCCTCTGGGAACTCCTGCTCCATCTGAGCGATTGGCATTGGAGTACGAACACCGGCAACAACGTCCTCGCCCTGTGCATTGATCAAGAACTCACCCATAAGTTTGTTCTCACCTGTAGCTGGATCACGTGTAAATGCAACGCCTGTACCGGACTCGTTATTTAAGTTACCGAATACCATTGGCATTACGTTAACAGCTGTTCCCCAGGAATAAGGAATATCATTATCTCTTCTGTATACATTAGCTCTTGGGTTGTCCCATGAACGGAATACAGCCTCGATAGCAAGCTTTAACTGCTCTACAGGATCTGAAGGGAAGTCTGATCCTAACTGTTTTTTGTACTCAGCTTTGAACTGCTCTGCTAACTCTTTGAGGTCAGCTGCTGTAAGGTCTACGTCAAGTTTAACACCCTTCTCTTCTTTCATCTTGTCGATCAGTTCTTCGAAGTATTTCTTACCAACTTCCATAACGACGTCAGAGAACATCTGGATAAAACGTCTGTAGGAATCATATACGAAACGCTCGAATGCCGGATCTGGGTTTCCAGCGATCATAGCTGCAACAACATCATCATTAAGTCCAAGGTTAAGAATTGTATCCATCATACCAGGCATAGAAGCTCTTGCTCCTGAACGAACAGATACGAGAAGAGGATTCTTAAGGTCACCGAATTTCTTTCCGTTAACCTCTTCCATCCATTTTACACCTTCCATAGTCTGAGCCATAATCTCATCGTTGATCTGTCTGCCATCCTCATAATACTGTGTACAAGCCTCTGTTGTTACTGTGAATCCCTGTGGTACAGGAAGTCCAATCTCTGTCATCTCAGCAAGGTTGGCACCCTTACCACCGAGAAGATTACGCATGGTCATGTTACCCTCTTTGAAGGTATATACCCACTTGTTTGCCATTTTGCAATTCCTCCTAAATTTTATTTCTGGTATGGTAAAAAAAACCATCCATATACTTGATTAATGTGTGCACTCATACAAGCGCACACATTAATAATACCATAATTTCAGCAAATATCAACTAATTTTTATTATCTTTTCCCTTATGTTTCATACTATTTTTTTGAACACGGACAGACTTAACATTCTTTACTATGACAAATATCATAATTGCAAGAATTGCAACTATCCCAAGCGCACCAATAGTCAGCGGAACGGCCATTCCACTCTCACTGATCATGGTGGCAAGCGGTACCTGCTCATCTGCTATATCATGCTTATTGTCGTTTGCCGCCTGCGGTACCTGCTCATCTGCTATATCAGTATTTGGCTGTGCCTGCGGTGCCTGGATTCCATCCTGCGGATCATTCTGTCCGTCAGGCACTATTGTGTTTGCGGCATTTGCTCCATCTGCAGCTCCGTTATTTGCCGCTCCTGCGGCATTGCCCGCTGCATTGGCTGCCCCGGCTGCATTTGCAGCTCCTGCGGCTGCCTGATTGCCGCCTGCCGCAGTATTGTCATTTGCTCCATTTCCGGCAGCAGCCATGCTTGATGCAGCCCTTGAATATACAAAGTTGAACACGTTTTCTGACGCATTTGACGACAGCTTTCCTGTCTGATTATAGCTGTCCGGAATATATCCATCTATATACAGATATGCTATAACCGGCTCATCGCCCACATTACCATAATAGGTACGGCTTTCAGCAAGCTTATTGCCATCTGTATCCACATAGTTGACTGTATACTCAGCAAGCTCGCCCGGTATGCCGTATGCAACAACATAGTCCTGATCTCCCGATACGAGAAAAGCCGACTGTGCAACTGTATTATTGTCACGGCCGCTTAATCTGATTCCCTTTACGTAGTACTTGCTGTTTTCATTAAGTGCCACACTGCCCTGTGCATCACAGCTGATGACATCTCCATATTCAAGACCTGTGACAATTATTTTGTCTCCTTTAGCAGAAACAGAAACCGAAGCCTCATTGCCTGATGCCTTGCGCACCTGCACACCACCGTTTATGCTTCCCTGACCTCCGGCTGAGAAGGAAACAGTGTATGTATATGAAAATGCCTTTGCATCTGCTGTCTGTGAGAAAACACCGGTTATGACAACAAGAGCTGCAAGAAAATATTTAAGCAATCTTTCATTTTGCTTAGCCCCTTTCTGTCACTTACGAAAGCCAGTATCATCAAAATAATACCAATCACAAACACTACAGCTGACGCTATTGACCAGATATCTCCGGTCTTTACCTTGCTTGTTGTAGTTATAAATGTAGGTGGATTTGATAAAGTTGGATCAGAGTTATCCTCTACCGCAAAGTTCATCATAAGCTTTGCAAGTGTATCCCTGATATATATTACCCTGACTCTCTCCGTCAAGCCCTACTAAAAGCTTCACGCTGCCTCCCTCTCCAGGCTCTAATGTCTTTAAATAAAAGAACTTATCCAGAGAGTTTGTAGCCTCATTGAGTCCTTTTCCGGCTGTCGTCTCCTTCTCACCACCTACGCTGGTGCTGCTGTATATAGTGTCCTCTTTTCCATCCGGTCCTACGAAAGTAAGAATATATGAGTATCCACCATTTTCAGCAACAGCCTGTGTATCCTCAAGACTCTTTAATACATCATTGGACATATACCATTTCGTCGAAATACTGCTGTTATTCTTTATATCAACGGAAAATGTGACAGAATCTCCCGGCTCCATCTGTGAGACAGAGGCTGCTATTTTATTTGAATCGAACGAACTGACCATCTCCTTGCCGGTAAACTCACATGAGCCGGCTGTAGTAGTATTCTCATCTGCAAATACAGTGCCTATCGAACCAAGGATAAACAACATGCATGATAATAATGCGATAAATTTTTCATATTGTCCTCCTTTACTCTAAGCTAAGTGCCCCGTCATCTGATATATTTACATCAACACCCCACGCACTCTTAATTGCGTCCTTTGCATTGTGTGTCTGTACTGCATCAACAGTTGCCTCCAGCACAAATTGCGCACCATCATATTCATAGGTAGTAGTGATGGTTGTAAGTCCGTTATCATCAGTCTGTGATGTCTGACCCACAATGGCTGCAATATCGCCGGATATACTGATTTTGTCTGTAAAATCAGTGGATGTCTGACCTTTTTTTAAAATAGAATTGTAGTAAAATACATTTCGCTCTGTAGTCTCAGCACTCTTATCCTCTGTCCAGCCATCGTTTGTAAAGTCAATCTGTATCTTTGATGGATCAAGTTTTGAAAGCTTATCACCTGTCTCCTTATCTGCCCAGTAATGCTGCACAGACACTCTCACATACTCATCTATCGAGCCGCTGTTTTGACAGCAAGCTTCTCATCGTACTTTTGTCGAGAATCAGTTTTTCATCTCCGGCATTCTTTAGCATATCTCCAAGCAGCACTCCTGTTGCCTCGCTCCAGTCATCATCCTTATGCTTATAATCTCGCCAGCTCACATCATTGCCATTCTCAGTCAAAGTAACACCGATGGATTTGATGTCAATCTGAGCCAGATAATTATCACTCATATATGTAAGAGTCGCTTTTGTAGATCCAATCGTCGATGCTGCAAGCATTATCGCAGAGGATGCTACAAGTATAATTGGAAGTTTTCTCTTCATTACTCTTCGCCCTCCTCTTTATCATATTGTGCTGTCGCATCCCATTTTGCATCAGGTGCGACACACGGATTGCCATTCTCATCATATGTGACAGGAGCACACTCTTGAACCACAACTACATTGAAGCTGGTCTTTACCTTTTCACTAACTGTGATAGCTGCAACAATCGGCTCGGTTTTGCCACCAACCGGCACTACCTGACTGTAATACCAGTAGCCATCATCTGAAAGGCTCCAGTTTGAGCGATGCCTCTATATCAAACTGGCTTGCTGCAATTACCTTTACTCTGACAAAACAGTCTGCTTTTCCTGTATTCTCAATCTCAATAGTTTTCTTCCAGTCCTTAAACTTCTCCTTGACATCAGTTGTAGGACCGATATCTACTGAGATACCGCCCTTTGCCGTAGCATAGGTTGTAAAATATGCAAGTGTCGGTTTAACTGAAACACCACAGACAATGAGTGTTGCAGCAAAGGCTGCACATACAAGAATACGGTGATTTCTATTAAGTTTTTTACAAGACTCTGATAATTTTTTCATTAATTCTGCACCCATTCCCATCCGGTTCCGTCATACTCAAAATGGTTTACGACACCGGTACTATAAATCAATTTGTCGTTGTAATCGTTTGTGAAATCAACATCCGCGGTCTCACCGGCCACAATCTGTGTCTCTATGCTGTCTGAGGAGGTCACGATAACTGCCAGCGGCATATACCTCCTTTACTATCACCCTTGACCCTGCCGGAATATTGTCAATAACTACGCTCTTAGCCCCTGTACTGTCAAATCTGATTGATGCGATATCTGAAAACACCACATTACCATCCCTGTCGTAGGCCTCAACATCAAATGCAAACACCGGCTCACCGAGTGCTGTATTGTATGTCTTTAATGTTTTATTAATCTGTAAGCTTCCCATAAGCCCGGTCTGTTCAGGCTTCAGCTCGATATCGATATCATCATATATCCATGAATCTGAGCCGCTTCCTGTCATAGCAAACTCATTATTAGGAGCCGAAACCAGATACGGCACAAATGTGTATCCAAATCTTGCCGAATTAGCCGGCTTTGCATATACCAGATACAGTCCCGTCTTAACGCCTGTAACGTTTCCCCTTCCGTTTGAAACATCTATTACCTCATCTGCTGTCAAAGAACCTTTGTCTGCAATGTCCGCAGCTGTCTTTGCCATCTTTTCCCAGTCATCTGCGGTAGTTTTACTGCTGATATCTGATATAGATTTAGCCAGCTCATCAAACTGCTTCGTTGCAGTGTATACATCGTTCTCATCTACATCTGCCACTCTATAAAGCTCTACGGGAAAATCCACAGTATACAAATCCTCCCATGTATCGGGGATATCAACTGTTATAGAGCATTTCTTATCAATATCAATATGCGTCCTTGCAAAAATGCTTCCACATGGCAGAGAAAACAAGACTATCGCTGCTATAGCTATACTGACAGCTCTTTTTAAACTATTGTGCATTTTTCCTCCTTCCTGATTCTATCTGAATCTATACAATATCGTTTTACTAAGTATCTTACAAATTATAATATACAAAACCAGAAACAGAATGCCAAGCACTATGGCTTCATGTAACGGCTGTACCTGCTTTACATCCTCTACAATAAGTCCCTGTGCATCATTTGCAATCCTGTGCCCCCTGATAAGAAGCCTGTGGGAATTCACTCCATACGGTGTACATGTAATAAGTGTACAGTAATCCTGCCCTTCCTCAATCTTTAAGTCATTAAGCTCATCAGGTAAAACAATCCTTATCTGATCAACCTCGTAGGTCAGTGTCTCGCCAAGCACATACAGCTTAAATGTGTCACCCTCCGCCATCTGGTCAATATCCGTAAATAGCTTAGATGACGTAAGTCCTCTGTGTCCTGAAACAGCACAATGTGTGCTTGCTCCGCCAACCGGAAGCGATGTGCCCTCGATATGGCCAACACCTATCTGAAGTATTGTATTGTCTGTGCCGTGGTAAATCGGCAATGAGACATTGATGGACGGAATCTCAACATAGCCCATGACTCCTGTGCCAGATACATCAAGTAGGCTTTCATACTCTGCTCTGTCCGAATCAGACATATCATATCTGTCCTGCTTGCTTAAAAGCTTTTCATTGTAAGCCTCTGCCGCCTGTCTCATTTCTTCAAGCTTTTGTTCATCTGTATTGTCTACTGCATCGACATAGCTTGCGATTGCCCTTGACTGATGGAATGAATTCCAGTAATCACTCACCGTCGGGTATAGCAGTAAGGACAGTCCTGCAAGAAACACTATGACAAACAAAATAGTTGATAATTTTCTTCTCATAGCACTCTCCTTACTGTTATCATTTGCATAATATAATTATGCCTATTGTAACTGCCACGAACCACTAAAGTGGCTCATGGCAGATATATTTTATCATAAAATGATATTATTTAACACGCTTCTTTGTTACAAGAACAATTCCGCCACCGACTACTAATATAGCACCGATTACATAAATTGCAACACGTCCGGCACCACCGGTTGAAGGAAGGACTGAGCCCTTAAAGTTCTGTACAGGTGTGCTTAAGCTGCCCTCAGCTTTATCAGCTTTAAGTGTAATATTACCGGTCACCTTATCTCCGCTTAATGACTTAAGCTCAGGAGCATCAGACACAATTGAGTGGTCTGCTGTAATTGTGAATGCAATATCTTTTGCAGTGTTGTAGCTATCGAGTCTTTGTCTCCTTAAGTACGTAATCACCGTCATCAAGTCCGCTGAATGTGAAGACATCATTCTTATCACCGGAAATTACCGCTTTGATTTCTTTGTCTGCTTCACCTTTAATATTTTTGTAAAGAGTGAACTCTGCACCATCGAGTGCTTTATTGTTCTCATCTACCTTGTTGATTACAACCTTGTATGTAAATACGATTACTGTATCATCCGGAGTCTCACCTTTGTCTCCCTCACCACCGTTGTTAGGGTTGTTAGAGAACTCAAGCTTAACCTTATTTGGGTTTCCTTTTGAACCGATAACAGCATTCTCATTGAGAGTTGCTTTGTACTCAACTACAATCGTATCACCATTTTAGCTTCAAATCCTTCTGCTAAAATGTTGTCACATGTAAAGTAAGCTTTTGCTAGCTGCGTCATAATTTGTTTTAAAGAATTTTGTAACATCCTTATCACCTAATTTAACAGTAACAGTTCCTTCATTGAAATCAAGTCCCTGTGAAGAGTATCATCAAATTTGAGGTAATATGACTTATATGACTCAACATTTGCAGGTAATGTAGCTGTAAGCTGGAATGGAACTACATCTCCGATATCATAATCGGCTGAATCCTGCCATTCTGTTGTATCACCTGTTGTGTCGTTTGTGTCTTTTACTTTCTTCTCAACAGAAGGTACATCTGTCTTAGGTGTGATTGTTGTATCAGCAACGATATTGAGGATATACTCTGTGTAAGCCTCGTCACCTTTTAAAGAGCTATCCTTATCCTTGATAAGATAGTAACCAGGCTCAAGTCCTGTAATCTCAGCTTTGCATTGTCCTGTGTTACTGAAACAGAACCTGCTACTGTAGTGCTTAAAGCTGAAGCAATTTTCTGTGCCTCTGCCTTAAGATCTGAAGAGTTCGTCTGCATTCCTGAAAGCTTCTCTACATAAGTTTTTGCATCATTAGCAAGATCTGTCTTTTTGTCTGCCTTGATACCGGTACCCCAGTCAACGTTTGAAAGTGTTGTCTGTGATTTTGAAAGATCTCCCTTTAAAATCTGGTAAGCCTCATAAGTGTGGCCTGCCTTTGCCTCATTAACCGTGATGGTAAATGTTTTTGCGCCTTCGCCCTCAGCAAATACTGTAACGCTCATTGCAAGTGTAAGTATCATTGCAAGAACAAAAGCAATGCTTCTTTTGATTGTTTTCATATCGCATTCTCCTTTTTTATAATGTTTTATGTTTTTTATAGAAAAGTGTTATTACAGCTATTGCTATAAGCACAGCTCCACTTAACATATACAACCATCTGTTACCGCTTCCACCTGTTTCCGGAAGCTCATACTCTATGAGTTTGTTTGTAATCTCAACAGTACCGGACTCTATTGCATTGGCGCTGCCCGGTGCAACGTTTGCATCGGTCTTTGACATTTGTGTACCATTTATATCCTTAAATATATATGAAACATCATAGCGACATACTGTTGTTCTGATTTATTCCAACCTCTGTCACATAATATTTATATGTGGTACCGGTCAGAATACCATTTTCATTTACATCCTGCAATGGCATATTTTCAAATACATATGACCATTCACCTGCCGAATCAGCTGTCAACTCAACCGGATTGCCATACTTCTTATCATTACCAGCCGAATCCACCTGATGCAGTTGCAGAAAGATCTTTCCATCAGTCTTATCTAATGGATTATTCTTAGAATCAGTCCATTTTTTATCGACTGAAATGCTGGTGGTCGCAACCGCTACATCCTCATAATAGTACGGTGTATTTACCTTTGCCATATCACTTCCCTGTAATGAGCTGTTTTCAGCTACAACAGGATGTGCTGAGTTATCTGCACTGAAATAGAAATACTCCTTATGTGGCTCTGCCGAGAGTATGTAACCATCCGGTGCCTTTGTCTCAACTATGTAATACTGTGTATTATACTCCAGATTGTCAGTACTCATACTGATATCAATTCTGCCGTTCTTATCGGTGGTATACTTACCTAACGGCGTATAAGAGCCATCCGGTGTGTATCCAAACAATTCAAACTCAGCGCCCTCAAGCTGCCTTCCATAATCATTCTTATCTACCTTATACAAGGTAAATGTATTGCTCTTAATTACTCCGGCAGATGATTTTGACTCTTTGTAAACTGTCCGGTTATCCTTTCTGTCTTCTCCTTTCGATGCCCTCAAGCTTTGCTGTATTGCTGACATCCATTATAATCGGACTGTGTTCACCAGGAGTACCAATAACCTGTGCATTGACGATAAGTATATGTCAGCATAATGGCTTTACCGTCGTATATCTGCTTTTATGGTTCTATATGAATCGGCGCTCCAATCATAGGTACCATCCTGTATACTGTAATTCCACTTACATTCATCTATCGTTTCTCCCTGCTTATAAGTTCCATCGCTTTGCTTAATAGCTTCTAAACTGAACTGTAGCCGGCATTAAATCGATATACCATAATGTCTGAATACCATTGCCATATGTGTGTCGTAAATTTAAGCACATCTGTCAGCTTTAATGTATCGCTATCAGGCAGATAGTCCTTGCCATCAGGGTTTATTATAACCGTATAACGCAGCCTGTGATTGTCTTCATCCCACTTGTAGTTCTTGGAAATAACCTTATCCCCCTCAGTAGGATTATCACCGCCCGATTCGTCAGGCTTTGACATGGTCTGTGTCTGAGAAGCCGATCCGATTTCGCTGTTTGTATTTGATGATGCTGTGGCTGTATTCTTATAATCCACTCTTTACCGGCTTCAAAATTCTCAAAATCATCTATCGTGCACTTGTATACTACATATATGTGAGAGTTCTCATTCCAGCCATGTATTTCTGTATTGGCTTTATCAGGCTTTATAACTCTTGTAACCACGGTATTTGTGCTTTTATCAAGCGTTGTGCCGGTTTGAATTCCTTTTGTGAACCAGTCGCCGTCAGTTACGGTATGCAATGTGCCTTCAAAGTCAGGATATGTAAAGCCCTCCTGATTAGTATAGGCTAGCATTATCTTTACACTCTGCAGTGTAACACCCTCCGGAAGCTTATCAGTGATAGTATACTCTGTAGCATCAGCATCCATAAGTACATCAACGCGCCATGTGAGTGTTCCATCACTTTCTGTGGTTTTCAAATATGTCTGACCTGTTTTACCGTTTCCATCAGTCTTTTCAATCTTTGATGTCGTATGGCTATAAGATGCAGATGCACTTGAATTTAAAGCTTCAAACTTATTCACATACTCAAGCTTTCCACTTGCTGTTGTGTCGGCAGTTGTGCTGTATGTAAATACGACAGTCTTTTCACTGTTGCTTGTCGGATAATCCTTATTAAAGCCGATATTTACCGAGGTAAATCTGTAGTCATCAAATTCGGATACTTCATTAAATTTTGCCGTTTTGACTTATTATTCTTATCCAGATATTTAACAGTAATGTCACCGATATATCCATCAAACTTTACCTTAACGACTTACAAAATCATTCATCTGGGTATAAGTCATGTAATGATAATTCTTCTGAGATTTGGATGACATTGTATCAGCAATGCCAAACTCCTTAGGAAATCCCGATGCCGAATTGTAAACTTAGCCTCCCATTTTAAAGTATACAGACTGTTATCTGTCTTTTGAGCTTCAACAAGCTTCTTTGTAATATCCTGCTTTGTTTTGGAACATTTACGCTTGAAGAGCTGTCATATGACTTATCATCCTTAGTGAGAGTAGCCTTATTATTAAATTTCTGGTCATCAAATGTCTGCAATGCATCTGTATAGTATTTGACAGTATACTTATTGCAGTTCTTGTTACCATCTGTAGAATTAAATGTAACCGATGTCACCTTGCCACTGCTGTCTTTGTTAATTGTATACCCGTCACTAGGTGATATATCAATGTCTGTAATCTTATCAAACATATCATCTGTCGACAGCTCCCGCAATATCCTCACAGGTTTTATTTACTGTAACCGTCCAGATAATCCGGTTATTAGTTTTATCATATTTGCCGGATTTTTCTATAAGATTTTTGTAATACTTTACGTAGCTGCTTGATGTATCTATAACAGTTTCTTTTGAATTTTGTTCTGTTGATTTACCTGTAACGAAATTAGTTGCCTGCCATGTAGCATTATTTCCCAAATCTCCGGCATTGGTCGTAATACCTGTATGTAATAGAACAGCTATCACCTGCCTCTAATTTTGGAAGCTTTGCAGTAAGTGTTGCCTTTCCCGCGTCTGCCGGGTCATTCTTTCCTGTCGCCGTTGCAGTATAGCTGCTGTCAATAATCTGACCGTTTTTCTTTATGCTGTAGGTAAGCCCTGTTGTATCAACACGCATGCCATTGCCGTTAAATTCATCTGTGATTTCAATATCATCGTGTACCTTTTCAGAAGATACATCTACAGTAAACTCAACATAATAATTACCGTTTTCATCAATAGCAATATTATTATTATTTGTATTGCTCTACTTTACGGAAATATCGTAGTTTAAGGAATCGTTTCCGTTCCAGTGGACATTATCCTTGTCTACTGTTATGGTGACATCACCACCGATATTGATATCAAGATCACCGAATCATTGGTCTTACCCTCACCAAGAGCCTCAACCTTTGCCCAGCCTTCTATATCGCTGCTTTTACCCTCGATATAGCCATCTGCAAATCTTATAAGGATAGCATATGTCCCATCCTCGTTTTTGATATATCTGTACTGGAACTGTTCTATATCACTGTTGTCGTCACATTTTGTCGTCCATGAATTGCACAAATCATCCGGAATAGTCACCGACGGATCATAGACATAATAATAATTCTTAACAGTATTGCCATTGGCATCTACCGTGTCATTCTTGCCGATTCCAAAATTCAGCTGAACCTCAAGCTTGAACTTCTCGCCGTTCCAGTCCGCTGACTTGCCCTCACTGGACATTTCGGTATATGAGCCATTTGATTGCAGTTTTTGAAGATTAACATAGTTTTCTGTGACATTATCTATGGTAAAATCCTTCTGATTCTGATCTGCTGCTGATGCAGGTTGTATAAGTCTGTACGCAGTAATGCCCAGCACTATAACAGCAATTGAAATAATAAATGTAGCAAGCTGTCTACGTCTTCTCACTCTTTTAAGCCGCTCTTTCCCGAGACGTTCCATATCCTTATCCATTCTGCATCCTCCTTTCATAGAGTTATATATATTTCATTTTGCTTAATCGTTATTCAACAGCTAATATATTACACACTTTTGGTCACACAACGGTCACACGAGCCTTTAAATCGGGATTTTCTACTTTTTTACCAAAAATTCCAAATAACACTAGTCAATTTTGCCAATTTTAGACAATGGCCAGATGGCAAATGTAATTCTGCCGACTACCTGCTCCTCTGAGACACAGCCTATAGCTGTATTTCTTGAGTCAAGTGATACGCTTCTGTTATCGCCCATCACGAAAATCTTGGATTCAGGAACGATAAGGCAGCTCTATATTACAGTCTCCTAAAGCTTTTTCATTGAGATACGGTTCATCAATTGCGATATCGTTTACATAAACCGTGCCATCCTCTGATATATTGACCCAGTCACCCGGCATCGCAATAACTCTTTTACAAGTATCTTGTTATTGTAATAAAAGCTATGACATCTCCTGTTTTGAAGTCATGCCCCTTTGATGCCATAAGCCCCTGTCCCTCCTGTAACGTCGGTGACATGGATGTTCCGGTCACCTTCAAAATAGGGAGCCACAGGTTTGCGACCAATATTGCTGCCGCTGCCACTACCACAAGTGTTCCTACGGTATTGAAGAGTGTTGCTGCAAATTTGTTGTTATACTTCACTCTTCTCAGTTCCTGACGCAGCTCCTTTATGCCAAGATCATCGCTATAACGGTCATAGTCGTCTGTCATGATACTGCGATAGCCCGATGTATCTTCAGTCTTCTTAGCACTTTTATTCTCAACTTCTTTATTCTCAACTCTGTTTTCTTCTGAAACCTTCCTTGATATTTCCTTTTCTATATGTACAGATATATCCTCCGGCCGGTTTTCTTTTTTAGTCTGCTGAAATTCCTTCTCTATTTCAATATTTTCTTTCTATATCAGGAGTTATGTCTGGCGCCGGTGTTACATATTTGACCGGAATTATTTCCGCTATTTCCTGTGATATATTTTCATCAACATTTTGGGTCTGCTTATGTACCTGCGTTACTTTTTCAGATGACTTAACAGATGTTTCCATCATCTGTGCCAAAAGTAAATCAAGCTTATCCTCATTGGTAAGTGGTTTCTGTTCGACATCCTTCAGCTCCTCGTCTTTGCTTAAATCCACTACATCAATATTATTTTTGCTTTCTGCAACAGCTGCAGTATTGTTATGATTAATCTCTGCAACTACCTTTTTATTGTATTCAGCATCTGTGCAGCTTTTTGTCGAATTTGTGAGGTTAGCTGATTTATTCTGCTTAATTTTCTTCTGTTCTCTTTTTTTTCTTAGCTCAATGTACTTTACGGCAACTCTTGCCAGAGCATATATTGCCTTTTTATATATTTTTTCTATCATTCTTTTGTCCAATTATCCATTTCATAACCACAAAATATTGCTTCTATATTATTTTCTTGTCAGATTATTTGAAGCCATGGATATTACGGCGGCAAATTTCTGGATTTCCTCTGTTGCTGACGTGAGTTTATTAATTGCAGCATTGATATCACCCGATGTCTTTACCTCACGCTCAAGTGTCTGAATATGTTTTTTTGTCTCGTCAAGCTCTTTTCTTAAGTGTTCAACCTCTTTACTTCTGTCTAAAAGCATCTCTAGCAGCTCACTTCTGCTCAGCTTCTTTAATTCTTTTGCTTCCATATTCATAATCTCCATATATCAGAACAACCAAAGAATAGCTTACTATATCTTTGGTTGTCATTTGTCATCTATATTATATCATAAAATTTGATTTCTGATATGTTTTTATATTAATTTTTGTGACCTAATTCCTAATTTTGTATAATTTCACAAAATACACTTTCAAAAAAAGTTGTAATTGCTTTTTTTAAGCCTCATTTAACAAAAAATATCGTTAGTTTGTACAAAACTAGAATTCAAATTTCTTTGCAAAATAAGCATCAAGCTCATCAATTGCGATACGCTCCTGCTCCATTGTGTCACGGTCACGTACTGTCACGCAATGGTCTTCCTCTGAGTCGAAATCATATGTCACGCAGAATGGTGTTCCGATTTCATCCTGACGGCGATATCTCTTTCCGATTGTTCCTCTGTCATCATACTCACAGTTGTATGTCTTTGAAAGCTGTGCAAATACCTTTTCAGCACTCTCATTTAGCTTCTTTGACAGCGGAAGTACTCCAATCTTTACAGGTGCAAGTGCTGGATGGAAATGGAATACTGTTCTTACATCTGGTTTCTCCGGTGTACCGATATTCTCCTCATCATATGCACTGCAAAGGAATGCAAGTACAACACGGTCAGCACCAAGTGATGGCTCGATAACGTATGGAATGTATTTCTCCTTTGTCTCATCATCAAAGTATGTAAGGTCCTGTCCGAAACTTCCGATGACGTCCGAGATCATAATCTGTACGGTCAGCGATTCCCCACAGCTCACCCCATCCGAATGGGAAGAGGAACTCGATATCTGTAGTTCCCTTTGAATAGAAGGCTAACTCAGCAGGATCATGATCACGCAGTCTCATCTCATCCTCCTTGATTCCAAGAGAAATGAGCCAGTCACGGCAGAAGCCTCTCCAGTACTGGAACCACTCAAGGTCTGTGTCCGGTTTGCAGAAGAACTCCAGCTCCATCTGCTCGAACTCACGGGTACGGAATGTGAAGTTACCCGGTGTGATCTCGTTACGGAAAGATTTACCAATCTGTCCGATACCGAATGGAATCTTTTACTGGATGTACGCTGTACATTCTTGAAGTTTACAAAGATACCCTGTGCTGTCTCAGGACGAAGGTATACGGTGTTCTTCGCATCCTCTGTAACACCCTGGAATGTCTTGAACATCAGGTTGAACTGACGGATATCTGTAAAATTGTGCTTGCCGCATGATGGACATGGAACATTGTGCTCCTTGATGAAATCTACCATCTGCTCGTTTGTCCAGCCATCAACTGATGTCTCAAGCTCAATACCATTGTCCTGCGCAAAATCCTCGATGATTTTGTCGGCTCTGAATCGCTCGTGGCACTCCTTACAATCCATAAGCGGATCTGAGAAGCCGCCGAGATGTCCTGATGCAACCCATGTCTGAGGATTCATCAGGATCGCACAGTCAACACCTACGTTATACGGATTCTCCTGAATGAATTTCTTCCACCATGCTCTTTTTACATTGTTTTTAAGCTCTACGCCCAGGTTTCCATAATCCCATGTATTGGCAAGCCCCCCGTAAATTTCTGAGCCCGGATATACAAATCCTCTTGCTTTTGCTACCTGTACGATTTTGTCCATGGTCTTTTCCATAATTCTTGTTTCCTCTCTATCTTACTTATGATTTATTTGTATTCGTAACTGTTCAGTACCTTCACAGCTGTAAGCTGCAGGCGCATTAGAATCAAATGTACTGAATAGTTACTTGTATTCTTAATTAAATAACAATTCACGCCTTAATCTACTTATATATAACATATGTGATATATGACACCGGCGCCGAATTGTCCTCCTCACTGTCAAAGTCAAATGTGACCTCGTTGTCTTGCTTGACCGAGTTTAATATATCATCATCACTGACACTACCATCCGCTCCGTTTTCCGTTCCTTCCGTCGCATCGGCTTTTACTGCTTCCGTGTTCTCTGTGACACTCTCTGTCCCTGTGTTTTGTGATGCAAGCAGGCTGTACTTGTCACCAATCGCAACTGTTTTGTCATCTACAAGCTTTACTTTGTCGACAGATGCATATAATATTTTCCCTTTCACATGCAAATTTGAGCTGCCTTCGTAAACAACGACCTTGTAGCCGGTTTCATCCAGAAACTCAGATGATTCACATTTCTTTGCCTTGCCATCATCTATCGCTGCGAAATCGGTCTTGAAATCATATCCGGCTGCCAGAGCCTCCGCAATCGTCCCTGAAAAAAGCTTTGTCCCATTGAAATCAGTGTATTCATCGGTTGACGCATAGCTCATGGTAAGAGATGCCTTCTTTTTCTCGACAGTCAGCTTTTTGAGCTTGATTGAACCGTCATTCTTCTTATTGTAGTCGTCTATTGACTTGTCCACATAGCTTTGTAAGTCATCCTGCTTGTATGCAGCTGTATCAAAGTCCTCGACATCTGTAGATACCACACTGCCGTTTTGCAACAAATACCGTGCTGTCCTTGGTATAATAATCCGTACCGCACCCGGCAAGCAAACCGCATGTCGCAATAACAGGCAACAGCATTGATAGCTTTTTATTCATAGCTGCCTCCTAAAATATAATCTATGATATTATACCCTTTTGTATATATGATTTCAAGTATCATATTTTAAAGGGCAACGACATGCATAGTATCTATTAATTATTTCATGATTTAATTTCATGCTTTAATTTATCACAGAAAAGCTGCTGATTTAAAATCATGATGCACATAGATTGAAAGATATTCCTTCATTATGCTTCTCAGCTCCTCAAGCACATCGTCTGACACTGCAAATGTGTACAGCTTCGTGATATCAGCTGAAACAATATACTGCATGGTATAGAGTGTATCGCTTAGTATACGCCTGCCCTGCACCTGCGTGCCACAGTTGTCACAAAACACCCTCCGCGTATTGACGAAAAACATTAAGTCCTTCCCTTGAATGACAGTGTATACACGAAAACAGCGATGGACCCTCGCCATTTATCGTAATAGCCTTAAGCTCAAAAACAGCCCTGACCAGCTCATTTTTATATGCCGGTGATTCAAGAGCCCGGAGTGATTGATAAAGGAGCTTTAACATATCCTTCTCGTCATTGTTCTCGACAAAAATATCCGCAGAACTCCAGAAAGTAAAACCCGGTGTATACTGCTTCCAAATCCTGTGTCAGCCCCCTGAAATAGTTGCTGATTGTGACCTTTGAAAGAGAATATGCGCTTTTACCCTCAAACAGCTCAAACTCACCGAACGAAAATGGATTGCTTCCTGCCATAAGCTGGCTGTTTGGACGTCTTGCGCCCCTTGCAAAGGCTGTGATTTTCCTCGTTCCTTTGTGAGAATCGTTATTCTTTTGTCAAAATCCCTACCGGCATGGCTGAAAGCACCATACCGGTCAACACTACACTCTGTGACATCTTAATCTTACTTTCAAAATACTATTCTTCCTCTTTGTATCCAAAGTTCTTGATGAGGAAGTCGCTGTCTCTCCAATCCTTCTTTACCTTGACCCATAGCTTCAGATTCACCTTACAGTCAAGCAGTCTTTCCATCTCATAGCGCGCATTGGTGCCGATTTTTGAGCATACTGCCCTGCTTTCCTATAATGATTCCCTTATGGGAGTCTCGCTCGCAGACAATTGTGGCATCCATATCTATAATAGAACCACTCTTTGTCTTTCTTGTCTTCATGCGGTCAATTCCTACTGCAATGCCATGCGGCACCTCGTCATTTAAAGCATGGAGCGCTTTTTCCCTGATAATCTCAGCACAGATTGCACGCTCAGGCTGATCTGTGATGGTGTCCTCATCATAGAACTGTGGGCCATAAGGCAAATACTTAAATATAGAATTAATAACATCATCCGTATTCTGCCCTCTTAAGGCTGACGTAGGAATAATCTCTGCAAAGTCGAATACCTTGCGGTAGGTGTCTATATACTCAAGCACCTTTTCCTTTTCCACTGTATCTACCTTGTTGATAATCAATATAACAGGTGTATTAACCTTTTAAGCTGCTCTATAATATGCTGCTCTCCCGCCCCGATAAAGTTGGTCGGTTCCACAAGCCACAGCACAACATCCACCTCATTCAATGTCTTTTCCGCCACATTGACCATATACTCGCCCAGCTTATTTTTGGCCTTGTGTATTCCCGGAGTATCAAGGAACACTATCTGTCCCTTTTCCATATCCGTGTATACTGTCTGGATGCGGTTTCTTGTGGTCTGAGGCTTGTTTGAGGTGATGGCAATTTTCTGACCGATAAGCCTGTTCATCAGTGTTGACTTGCCCACGTTTGGTCTACCGATTATTGTAACAAAACCCGATTTGAAATTCTGTATCATTTTTCCTCCTATGTGAATCTGTATTTATATAAGCTTTTCAACATTCTCAAAGAGCCCTGCTGACTCTTTAATCATATTTTCATTGCCGATGACACATATACTGTCCTTCTTAAGTACTGCCTCTACAAGGTCTGCAAGCCTTCTGATATCCTCCGGCTGTGCATTTAGTATCTCATTTCTCTCCTTTTGAATCTGCTCGTAGGTAATACCCTCGAGATATGCCGACAGTGATCTGCTTCCCTTTGCTTCCGGATTCATAGGCGTATCAAGAGCACTGAAGGTACCGATAATATACTTGGTCATATCCCTCTCATCAGGCGAAAAGCTCTTTATATACTCAGGTATCCTGTCATAGACATCAAGTGTGTCTGAAAGGTTAGGATCTCTATATGAGACAAAGTAGCTCTCCGCTTCTAAGGAATGTATTCATGCAGCCGTAAGCACCACCCTTTACCCTGACATTTATCCAGAGATAATCATAGCTTAAGATGATACGCAGCAGTCTCAGTGCTCCGGTGTATTCATAGCCCTCACAGATGAAATCACCGGTCTTTGCCACATACTGTATCTGTGATGCATCAATAAATGCTTCCTTTGCTGTATTAAAATGAACCTCAGCCTGATTGCCTACAGCACTCATTTTATTAAATCCAGCTATAACTTTTTCCAACGAAGGCTTTGCATTGCAGTATGCCTCGTTATTTCCGGTAAAGCTGATAAGCATTCTGTTTCTTGCAAACAGCTTTTTGGCTATTGCAGCAAGCTTATCTGACACACTCTTTGGTGACTCGGAAAGTTCCTTTTCTATGCGGCATATAGAGCGGTAAAAAGCAATTCCCTTTAGCTCGTCCTGATAAAGCGCGTAGCGCGAGAAGCTCGACATACTTCGCATAGCTGCAACCAGATGACCGGAACTGCTAAGGTTAGCCTGAAGCCTTGCCTTAATCTGCGCTACAAGCTCACCCAGTCTCTTTGTATCTGTAAAATCCGATGAAAGAAGCATCTGCTCCATAAGCTCAAGTGCCTTGTCAAGATTTTTCTCCAACACCTTAAGCTTCACCTCAAACTTAAACACGAAATTATTTCTATCCTTAATATCCGGGTGACTTGCAGTACCTGTGCTGATTCCGCCGGTATATATGTTGGTAGCATTGGCTAAATCGGTATAGCTGTACTTTTCGGTGCTCACCAGCCCGAGTGCGTTTGTGAAGAAGCCAAGATAGCCAAGCTCACTCTGAGCAAAATCACCTGCATCAAATAAAAATGATATATAATCAATGCCGTTTGACTCTATGTCATGACGCACAACCTTTACATCCAAAAGCTCATCCTCAATGTTTGAAAAAGGCATAGCATTCTTTTTCATATCCGCTCTTGTAAGCATTGGAAGCTTGCGCAGGTCTTCATCCGACGAAGGCTCCTCCTGGTATTTCTTTAAATGCTCTGTATCCTCAATCAGCTTTTAATCTCTTCATCCGAAAGAGATGCCTTGTAATCGGAAAGCTCCTTTGCCAAAGCCTCCTCCCTCTCATTGCCAAGGCCGCGCTTCGGCTTTACTGTGACAGATGAACCATGGGTATTGTCAAGCAGATACTCCTGTATAAGCTTTTCAAAATAATCAGTATCTACAGCCTTTCGAAGCTTTGCAAAGGTACCAAGACACTCCAGATGTATAAAAGGCTTCATATCATCAAACAGCCAGCTGTCTAAACAGTTTAATCCAAAAAGGAGTCCCTTAGGAAACTGTCCGAAGTCAGCCTCCCTGAATTTGAACTCGCTGCTGTTGATTCCAGCGAGCAATGCTTCTTTATTAATTCCTGTTTTAACAACTTCTTTAAGAGTGTTTTCTATAATACTTTCAAACTCATCTGCGAGATGCATTGGCATTCTTTGCCACAAACGAGAATACCGGCTGCAGAATGCCAGCATCATATGAGCCATACACATCATCACCGATTCCCGCATCTATCAATGCCTGCTTAACCGGTGCTCCCGGTGAGCTGACAAGTGCATAGTCAAGCACATCAAATGCCTGATAGAGCATCTCATCAAGCGAATCCCCTACCACACGGTTATAAGATAGATAAGTCTTATTCTCCTGTGAATCATCCATGGTAATTGAATACTGCGCCTCAACATTCTTTATTTCATCAAATGCAGGCTGTTTATTAATTTCTGAATTAACTTTTTATAATCATACAGGCTCAGATATTCCTTATCCAGCCACTCAAGTCTCTCGACAACATCCATATCACCATACAGATAAATGTATGAATTGGATGGATGATAATACTTGTGATAGAAGTCCAGATATGCTTCATACGTAAGCTTAGGAATATACTCGGATTACCGCCAGAATCCTTGCTGTAGGTATTGTCCGAAACAGTGAGCGGTAAATCTGGCTTGAAAGCACCTCGTCAGGCGATGAGTATGCTCCCTTCATCTCATTGTACACCACTCCGTTTATCTTAAGATCATCATCCTTGCCTGTAAGCTCGTAGTGCCAGCCCTCCTGCTTGAAAATCTCCTCGTACTTTGTGATATTCGGATTAAACACTGCATCCAGATACACATCCATGAGATTCTTAAAATCCTGATCATTGCAGCTGGCAACAGGATAAACTGTCTTGTCAGGGTATGTCATGGCATTTAAAAATGTATTGAGCGAGCCCTTTGCCAGCTCGATGAATGGATCCTTTACCGGGAACTTCTTTGAACCGCAGAGTGTGGTATGCTCAATAATATGCGGTACACCCGTCTCATCCTCCGGCGGAGTCCTGAAGCCTATATAAAAGACCTTGTTATCATCATTATTTGATAAAATGGCAATCCTTGCACCACTTTTTTTGTGTCTCAGAATGAATCCGTCCGACTGGACATCCTCCACTCTGTGCTCATCTAAAATCTCGTATTCAGCCAAATCGTGAATTGTCATCAATTATTCCTCCTAAAATGCGATGATGATAGTATACCACATTTTTACATATTATAGTTAAATTATAAGTATATTTACCACAAAAAATCTGTTAAAGTAATATTCTGCAACATCCGGCTTTAAAAGTCAGAGTCTATGCTCCTCTTCTGAATATTAACATCCATCTGCGGAAACGGAATTTCGATGTTATTTTTATCAAATGCTGTTTTAATTTCTTCTGTAAGCTGCCATTTTGTGTTCCAGTAATCCTCGTTCTTCACCCAGATTCTCGCACCAAGCTCTATTGCCGAATCCTGCAGCTCACTCACAAACACATTGCTCGGCTCATCGTGAAGCATCGTATCTGCTGATGTGACAACAGATTCCAGCACACTCTTTGCAAATGCTAAATCTGTGCTGTAGGATACTGTTACTCTCAAATCAAGCATCCTCTTATCCATCATAGATACATTTGTGATACACGAATCAGCGAGCTTTCCGTTTGGTATCATAACCATCTTGTTATCTATTGTCAAAGCCTTGTATAAAACAGATTTATATCCTTTACAGTGCCCTCTGTACCACTTGAACCGTCAACTATGTAATCGCCCACGCTAAACGGCTTCATCAAAAGAATAAGCACGCCTCCTGCGAAATTCGACAGACTGCCCTGCAATGCCATACCTACAGTAAGTCCGGCAGAGCCAAGAACCGCTATAACAGAGCCGGTCGCCACTCCAAAGCCCGAAAGCAATGCCATGACAAGGATAAAATACAAAAAGTATTTAATAACATTTGCTAGAAATGATGCCACTGCAGCGTCCATTCTGCTTTTATCAAATCCTTTTTTAATTATTTTCACAACTGATTTAATCACCTTAATACCAATAAGCAGTATCACAATCGCAACAACAAGCTGAACAAGAAAGCTGATAAGCGATGGCATATATTTCTCCAGATACGTCTTTACAACGCCCGGGTTTTCAATAACCTGCTGTACCTCGGTGTTTGCAACCGGCACTGATACTTCACCAAGAATTTGTCTAATCATATAATCTCCTATATATCTTTTATATATTTTCTATCTTTTATATCTTTTATATCTCTTATATCCCTTATATCTTTTATATATTTTCTATATTTGTTATTTCCTTATAACCCACTAAATCCCCATATAAAATATGGGGATCAGTATTTAAATCAAATATTAATTCACTATTTAATAACTCTCACTCTGAGCACTCCGTCAATGGCAGAAAGCTTCTCAACGGTAGAATCATCAATAGCTGAATCAAGATCAAGAAGTGAATATGCATAGTCGCCCTTGCCCTTGTTTGTCAGATCAGATACATTGATATCAGCCTCTGCAAGAGCTGTTGTAATCTGTCCAATCATACCCTTAACATTCTTGTGAAGGATTCCGACTCTGCCTGAAGCTGTGCATGCACCCATGCTGCAGTCGGGAAGTTGACTGAGTGAACGATATTACCATTCTCTAAGTAATCTCTCAGCTCCTTGACAGCCATAACTGCACAGTTGTCTTCTGACTCTTCTGTAGATGCTCCAAGATGAGGTGTTACGATGCAGCCCTTTGCTCCAACAGTTGTGTTGTTAGGGAAATCTGAAACGTACTTCTTAACCTTTCCCTTGGCAAGTGCATCTACCATAGCCTCTTCGTCAACAAGAAGATCTCTGGCAAAGTTTAATACGATAGCGGTTGGCTTCATCATTGCAATAGCATCAGCGTTTATCATCTTCTTTGTTGAATCAAGAAGAGGTACATGGATTGTGATGAAATCACAGTTCTTGTAGATGTCCTCAACATTGCTGATATGCTTAACGCTTCTTGAAAGGTTCCATGCGGCATTTACTGAGATGTATGGATCATATCCGTAAACATCCATGCCCATATGTACTGCAGCATTTGCAACAAGTACACCGATGGCTCCAAGTCCGATAACACCGAGCTTCTTGCCTGAAATCTCTGTTCCTGCAAAGTTCTTTTCTGCTTCTCAGCTGTCTTTGCAATATTCTCATCGTTCTGGTTTGCAAGACACCAGTCGATACCTCCAACGATATCTCTTGATGCATAAAGCATTCCGGCAAACACAAGCTCTTTTACACCGTTTGCATTGGCTCCCGGTGTATTGAATACAACGATTCCCTGCTCGGCACACTTGTCAAGCGGAATATTGTTTACTCCTGCTCCTGCTCTTGCCACAGCAAGCACCTTGTCACCAAGCTCCATGTCATGCATAGCGGCACTTCTTACAAGTGCTGCATCTGCATCCTTAATATCATCAACCTTTTATAATCGTCAGAGAACAGGTCAAGGCCCACTCCTGCGCTTGGGTTTAAGCATGTGTAATTGAACATTATGCATTCTCCTCTTCAAATTTCTTCATAAAGTCTACAAGCTTCTCAACGCCCTCTTTTGGCATAGCATTGTAGATAGATGCTCTCATTCCGCCAACTGTACGGTGTCCCTTAAGGTTTACAAATCCGGCTGCAGTTGCCTCCTTTACAAACTTGGCATCAAGCTCTGCATCTCCTGTTACAAACGGAACATTCATGAGTGATCTGTCCTCTTTTCTTACTGTTCCTTAAAGAGCTTGCTCTGATCAAGGAAATCGTAGAGAATCTTGGCCTTCTCCTCATTTCTCTCCTTCATAACTGAAAGACCGCCCATCTTCTTGAGCCATTTAAATACCTTGCCACAGATATAGATGCCGTAGCATGGTGGTGTATTGTAAAGAGAATCATTATCAGCTGAGTCTTCCACTTGAGCATGGTTGGTGTGCCCGGTAGACAATCATCTGTGATAAGGTCCTCTCTGATAATTGCTATAACTACTCCGGCAGGTCCTACATTCTTCTGTACTCCGCCATAGATAACAGCATATTTTGATACATCTACAGGCTCTGATAAGAAGCATGAAGATACATCAGCTACAAGGTTCTTTCCCTTTGTGTTTGGAAGCTTCTTGTACTCGCAGATATACATGTATACCATATCATCTGTGATTGGTAAATCTGAGCAGTCGGTATGTATGAGAAGGTCTCATCTGCAGACGAAGCAAGCTCTACGGCGTCTCCGTAAATCTTAGCCTCGGCAAACGCCTTTTTAGCCCACTGACCTGTGATAATGTATCCTGCTTTTTATTTTTCATAAGGTTCATCGGTACCTCAGCGAAGAACTGTGAAGCACCACCAAGGAAAAGCACCTTGTAATTGTCAGGTATATTCATAAGCTCGCGGAGATCTTTCTCGGCATCCTTGATGATGTCATCAAACCATTTAGATCTGTGGCTCATCTCCATAACAGACATTCCTGTTCCCTTGTAGTCCAGCATCTCTGCTGCCGCTTCCTGCAATACCTCCTCGTAAAACTGCCGGTCCGGCTGAAAAATTGTACACTCTACTCACTCTAATTTCCTCCTTGTGTCGCATTGTAGTCCTCTTCATCGAAAGACTCGTTGATAGGCTTGCCCGGCGCAACCATAGGCCATACCTTATCATCTGAATCAATGATACAATCGATGACAAACGGTGTCTTGCTCTTTAAGGCATCTGCAAATGCTTTTCAAATTCTTCCTGGGTCTTAACACGTCGTGCGGTGGCTCCCATTGCCTCTGAAAGCTTTACATAATCCACCCCATCATCAAGTACGGTTGCCGAGTAATGCTTCTCGTAAAAAAGAGATTCTGCCACTGGCGTACCATACCAAGCACATGGTTGTTTATTATAACCTCGATAAGAGGAAGCTTTTCTCTTGAAGCTGTTGCAAGCTCGTTCATGTTCATTCTGAAGCATCCGTCACCTGCAATATTGACTACAGTCCTGTCGATTAGCTGTCTGGGCACCGATTGCAGCACCGAGACCGTATCCCATGGTACCAAGACCTCGATGTAAGAAGAGTTCTCGGCTTGCTGTATTTATAATACTGGGCTGCCCACATCTGATGCTGGCCGACCTCAGTAACCATTATAGCATTTCCTTTTGTCATTTCATAGATTTTTTCAATAACAAATGGTCCGCTAAGTCCCTCTTTGTGATAAGTAAGAGGAAAAGTCTTTGCATATGCAAGCACATGCTCAACCCATGAATTGTGGTCAAGCTGTGTGAGCTTTTGTTGATGCGTGTAAGTATTTCCTTCACATCGCCTATAACACTCGATGTAACACGGATATTTTTATTAATCTCTGCTGCGTCTACATCAAACTGTAATATCTTGGCCTGGTCTGCAAACTTTTTAGGATTGCCAAGCACTCTGTCCGAAAAACGTGTACCAATCGCAATCAAAAGGTCGCACTCTGAAACTCCAAGGTTTGATGTCTTTGTGCCATGCATACCAAGCATGCCTGTGTAGTTATCACTTGTGCCGTCATATGCACCCTTGCCCATGAGCGTATCGCAAACAGGTGCATTCACCTTGTCTACAAATTCCTTAAGCTCTTTGCTTGCTCCGGAGAGAACCACTCCGCCTCCTACAAATATATATGGCTTTTTAGATGCTTTTATGAGTTCAATTGCATTATCAATGTCACTGTCTGTAATTGTTTCTGTCACACGCTCAGGAAGCTTGATTTCCTGCCTGGTGTACTCTACCAGATCTGCCGTAACATTCTTTGGAATATCCACAAGCACAGGACCCGGTCTGCCTTTTCTTGCTATATCGAAGGCTCTGCGTATTGTATCTGCAAGCTTCTCTACATCCTTTACAATAAAGCTGTATTTGGTTACAGGCGTTGTAATTCGCAATATCTATCACCGAAAGCTGTCCTTTCCAAGTAACGAGACTCCGACATTACATGTGATTGCGACGATTGGAATCGAATCCATGTATGCTGTCGAAATTCCTGTGACCAGATTTGTCGCCCCCGGTCCGCTTGTAGCCAGACAGACGCCAACCTTTCCGGTGCTTCTCGCATAGCCGTCGGCCGCATGGCTTGCTCCCTGCTCATGTGAGGTCAGCACATGCTTAATCTCCGGATGCTTGTAGAGCTCGTCATAGACATTAAGGATGGCTCCTCCCGGATAACCGAATACTGTGTCAACACCCTGTTCTTTTAAGCATTCTATAATAACCTGTGATCCTGTTAACTGCATCTTGTATTCCTCTTTTTCTTATACGAATCCTTTACGATAATAGGTGAAAGCCTTATTCGTACTGAATTTTCTATCAAAATTTATACTACGCGTTCTGCTCGCCCGGAAGTGCAAGGATGGCTCCTCTGTTTCCTCGATGTAACAAGCGCTGCGTATCTCTTCAAATAGCCAGTTGTAACCTTTGGCTCCCTTGGCTGCCACTTTGCCTTACGCTCAGCAAGCACCTCGTCTGACACATCGAGCTCAAGCTTCATGTTTGGAATATCAATCTTTATGATATCTCCCTCTTCTACCAGGGCAATCGGTCCGCCTACTGCGGCCTCGTGAAACATGACCTATTGAAGCTCCTCTTGAAGCTCCTGAAAAACGTCCGTCTGTGATGAGTGCTACAGAGCTTCCAAGTCCCATTCCGCAATAGCGGATGTAGGATTAAGCATCTCTCTCATTCCAGGGCCGCCCTTTGGTCCCTCGTATCTGATGACAACTACATCACCCTCTACGATCTTGCCGCCCTTTATTGCTGCAATTGCATCCTCCTCGCAGTCAAAGACTCTTGCAGGTCCTTCATGGACCATCATCTCTTCTACAACTGCAGAACGTTTTACTACAGAGCCGTCCGAGCCAGATTTCCTTTAAGCACTGCAAGTCCTCCGGTCTTTGAATATGGATTGTCTACCGGTCTGATGACCTCGGGTCTCTATTGACTGCATTCTTTATATTCTCTCCAACTGTCTTTCCTGTAACAGTCATACAGTCTGTATTTAAAAGTCCGATATCAGCAAGCTCTTTCATGACAGCCCACACACCGCCGGCCTCGTTTAAGTCCTCCATATATGTAGGGCGTGCCGGTGCAAGGTGGCAGAGATTTGGTGTTTTCTCACTGATTTCATTTGCAAAGCTGATATCAAAGTCCATTCCGATCTCATGAGCGATAGCCGGAAGGTGAAGCATACTGTTTGTGGAGCATCCGAGTGCCATATCAACTGTGAGTGCGTTCATTATTGCATCCTTCGTGATGATATCTCTCGCCTTGATGCCCTTGTTGTACATATCCATAACAGCCATTCCTGCATGCTTTGCAAGACGTATACGCTCTGAATATACAGCAGGTATTGTTCCGTTTCCGCGAAGTCCCATACCGAGTGCCTCTGTAAGACAGTTCATAGAGTTGGCTGTGTACATTCCCGAGCATGAACCGCAGGTAGGACATACCTTGTTCTCATACTCACATACATCATCCTCAGTCATAGTACCGGCAGCGTATGAGCCGACAGCCTCAAACATCGATGAAAGGCTTCTCTTTCTGCCCTTTACGTGGCCTGCGAGCATTGGTCCGCCTGATACAAATACTGTAGGCAGATTAAGACGTGCAGCCGCCATCAGAAGTCCCGGCACGTTCTTGTCACAGTTTGGAACCATTACAAGTGCATCAAACTGATGAGCAATTGCCATACACTCGGTGGAATCTGCGATCAGATCTCTTGTGACAAGAGAATATTTCATCCCGATATGTCCCATTGCAATTCCATCGCAGACTGCGATTGCAGGAAATACTACAGGCACTCCTCCTGCCTCTGCAACTCCAAGCTTTACAGCCTCAACGATTTTGTCTATATTCATATGGCCCGGAACAATCTCATTGAATGAGCTTACGATTCCGACCATAGGCTTTTTCATTTCCTCCGGTGTAAAACCAAGAGCATTAAATAAACTTCTTGCCGGTGCCTGCTGCATTCGGCTCTTGCGTTATCACTTATCATATTTTATCTCCTTATTTATCTCCGACTATTTCTTTGAGTACTTCATCATTACTACTGTATACACAACAATCTGCATATCTATAACCTATTAGCTGTCTATTATAAGTCATGCAGCTACACACGTTCTGCGATGAGATCCCCCATCTGTGCTGTGCCAACCTGTGTGATACCCTCTGTAGTCTCACCCGGCTGTGGCATGATGTCGATTGTCCTGTAGCCCTCCTTAAGCACCTGCTTTACAGCATCCTCGATTGCCTGTGCTTCCTTGTCCAGATCAAATGAATAACGAAGCATCATAGCTGCGGAAAGAATTGTTGCGATTGGGTTTGCGATATCCTGTCCGGCGATATCCGGAGCTGATCCGCCGCTTGGTTCATACAGACCGAATTTTGTATCGTTCAGACTTGCACTTGCAAGCATTCCGATAGAACCTGTCACCATACTTGCTTCATCAGATAAAATATCTCCAAACATGTTCTCTGTTAAGACCACGTCAAACTGGGCCGGATCCTTCACAAGCTGCATTGCACAGTTGTCAACTAACATATGTTCATATGTAACTTCCGGATAGTCCTTAGCGACCCTCGACGATCTTTCTCCATAATCTGGAAGAATCAAGTACATTTGCCTTGTCTACGGACGTGACCTTTTTCCTTCTCTTCATGGCTATATCGAAGCCCCGCTTTGCGATTCTTCTGATTTCATTTTCATTGTATGTCAGTGTATCTGTGGCCGTAACAACTCCATCCACCTCTTTTGTCTCTCTGGCTCCGAAGTAAAGACCTCCTGTAAGCTCACGCATAATCATCATATCAAAGCCGTCTCCGATGATATCGCTACGGAGCGGACATGCTGCAGCAAGCTCCTTGTACAGGTATGCCGGTCTAAGATTTGCAAACAGATTGAGCGACTTTCTAAGCTTTAAAAGTCCTGCCTCCGGACGAAGCTCAGGTGCCAGCTTGTACCATGGTGATGTGGCTGTGTTGCCACCGATAGAACCCATCAGCACCGCATCTGAATCAAGTGCAGTCGCAATAGCCTCATCTGTAAGAGGAACACCTGTAGCATCAATTGAGCAGCCACCCATAAGGATGTCTGTGTAGTTGAAGCTGTGTCCATACTTGTCTGCTATTTTGTCCAATACCTTTTTGCCTCAGTGACTATCTCCGGTCCGATTCCATCTCCTGAAATTACACCAACTTTATATTCCATAATTTCTTACCTCTTTTACATAAAAATACATATTCTTATATTAAAGCATTAAAGTAGTTATTTCAATATGCCGGGATATTTTACTTTTTCATGCAATTTATAACTGCAGCTTATAATAACTGCATACTATAATAACAGTTTTTTATTATTATTGCAAGAGATGCGGATAATAAGAAAACCGCCACTTATGTGACGGCTTTACAAATCTGCATTATTTAGCTGAATCCTCTGCTTTCTCAAGGTCAGCGATAGCTGCCTTCTGCATTGGAATACGGCAGTTCTTGTTGTTACCAAACTCAACGATTACAGTATCGTCCTCGATATCGATAACTGTTCCGTAGAATCCACTTGTTGTAAGAACTGTGTCTCCTGTTGCAACCTCATTAAGCATAAGCTCCTTTTTCTTCTGCTCCTTCTTCTGTGGACGGATCATAAGAAAATACATAACTGCGAAAAGTACTACTAACCAGACAATCATTCCAACTGTTCCTGCTGCCTGACCGTTTGCTAAAATTGATGTCATCAATTGTTCCTCCTAAATATTCTATAATTGATGTGTTCTAAGCACTATTACCATAATACACGTTAAACGTGCTAACGGCAAGGATTTTTTATCATTTTCGAGATTTTTTATATTTATCTGCTAGCTCTGCTCTCCCTGTGTCATTCCATAGAGCTTTTCAGCCTTGTATGAGGCAAAACGGCCTGCATCAAGTGAATCCCTTATCTCCTCCATCATGTTGTTGTAGAAATACAAATTATGGAGCACGCACAGTCTCATTCCGAGCATCTCCTTTGCCTTTAAAAGATGCCTGATATATGCACGCGAATATGTGCGGCAGGCAGGACAGTTACAGCCCTCCTCAATAGGGCGCATATCCTTCTGATACTTCTGGTTGAACAGATTCAGCTTTCCATGGTTCGTGTAGACATGGCCATGGCGGCCGTTTCTGCTTGGATAAACACAGTCAAAGAAGTCGATTCCTCTCTACACCCTCAAGTATATTGGCAGGAGTTCCTACTCCCATCGTATGTAGGTTTATTAACAGGCAGATGAGGCACTGTTTCATCAAGAATACGGTACATCTCCTCATGGCTCTCACCGACCGCCAGGCCGCCGACTGCATATCCGTCCAGCTCAAGCTCAGAAATGCGCTTTGCATGGTCAATTCTTATATCATCATAAATAGCTCCCTGATTGATACCGAATAAAAGCTGCTCCTTGTTGATAGTATCCGGTAAGCTGTTTAAGCGTGCCATCTCCTTTTGCATCTCTCAAGCCAGCGCGCGGTCCTGTTTACAGAGTTTGTCACATACTGTCTGTCTGCAACACTCGATGGGCACTCGTCGAAGGCCATCGCAATCGTGGATGCAAGGTTGGACTGGATCTGCATACTCTGTTCCGGTCCCATAAAAATCTTGGCACCGTCAATATGCGAGTTGAAGTACACGCCCTCCTCCTTTATTTTGCGAAGACCTGCCAGTGAAAACACCTGGAATCCGCCGGAGTCTGTAAGGATTGGTCTGTCCCACACCATAAATTTATGCAGTCCGCCAAGCTCTTTAATGATTTTGTCTCCGGTTCTTACATGCAGGTGATATGTATTTGACAGCTCAACCTGACACTTTATCTCCTTTAAATCGTCCGTAGAGACAGCGCCCTTTATCGCACCTACTGTTCCTACATTCATAAATACAGGTGTCTGTATATCTCCATGCACAGTATGGAATGTACCTCTCTTGGCACGTCCCTCTTGTTTTAGTAACTCATATTTAGCCATATTTTCGTTTAATTCTCCTGTTTCTTTTACTTATCGCCATTGCCTACGATTTTTCTTATTAATATTCCGTTGGTCAGCAGTGTGGTATCTATGCAATGCCTCTCAAAAGTACCTCGCCGTCCTTTGGCACCTCAATATCCTCATCAGAGCAGTTGACTATAACCTCCACATATGTATCCACCCAGCCCATCTTTCTGAACTGGATTACCCTTGGATTGTCAGCAAAATCGTCGGAAATGGAAGTTTCTGCCCTTTAAAAGCGGCTCACTCGCCCTTAAATGAATGAGCTTTGATACCATCTCAATGCGCTCCTTAAACCTGCCTGCCTCAATATCATCCCACGGCATACATCGTCTGCAGTCAGGGTCATAGCTGCCCGGCATGGCAATCTCAGTGCCGTAATATATACATGGGCTGCCCGGCATGGCAAAAAGTACTGCAAGCTGTGCAAAGTACTGGTCGAGATTCTATGTATCAGAGCGAAGGCGCTTTGTATCATGTGAATCAAGCAGATTGAAAAGCACATCATTGGTCTGCTGCATGTAGTTGGTATAACATCTGTTTATAGTATACTCAAAATCCTGATTCGTCTGGCTCTTATCTATCCAGAAATCCTTGATGCTCTCTCCAAGCGGATAGTTCATAACCGCATCGAACTCATCTCCACGCAGCCACGGAAGAGCATTATGCCATATTTCTCCCAAAATGTAAATATCCGGATTAATTTCCTTAAGCCTTGCCCTAAGCTCCTTGCAGAAGCGGTGTGACACCTCATTTGCCACATCAAGGCGCAGTCCGTCTATATGATAATTTTCTACCCAGTTGGCGCAGATATCGATAAAGTATTTTCGCACCGCCGGATTATTTGTATTGAGCTTTGGCATATTGTCAAAAAATCCAAACGTATAAAACTGACCCTTTTAGCCGCTCCATGCTTAAAGTCAAGAGGCCATTCATTGATCATAAACCAGTCATAATACTCTGAATCTGTCCCCTTCGCTAAAACATCCTGCCACGGTGCAAAATAATAGCCACAGTGGTTAAACACTCCGTCAAGCATTATTCTCATATCACGCTTATGGGCTTCCAGTACGAGCCTCTTAAAGGTATCTTCATCTCCAAAGCGCGGGTCAATCTTTGCATAATCCGTTGTATCATACTTATGATTGCTCGGTGACTCGTTTATCGGTGTCAGGTAGATTCCGTTTATTCCAAGCTCCTTTAAGTAATCAAGCTTTTGAATGATTCCTGCGAGGTCTCCGCCGAAGCACTCCTCATTTTGACCTTTCCCCTGTTTCTCCACGGAACAACATAATCAGGATCTATCGAGTGGTCTCCATTGCAGAATCTATCCGAAATATCTGATACCATATAGTGTCATTTACCCACTTCGGTGTGACCGGAATATCACACGGATTCATCCACGGGAATACAAAGCACTGGCGGCTTCTGCCCTCAAGTGCCATCTGCTCTGCACTCACGAAGCCATCCTCAAAGTAGAACCATCTCTCATCCTCTGTGATGAGCTCAAAATAATATTTAAGTCTCTTGAATGGTGGCTTTACCGTGGTTGTCCACCATATCTGGTGCTTTAATTTCTTTTAAATATTATCGGCTGCTTATCGCCATTCCAGGTCTCACCACCGCCTAAGATACCGGCTGCGAATGGGTCACCAAGTATGATATTTACTTCCTTCACATCATAACCGGTCTTTATATTTATGATTAATTCATCCTCATTTAAAGGATAGCAGTAGTTGTCATATGCCTGGTGAAATACCCCGTTAAATTCCATGTTTTCTCCCTCTTTTGCGGTCTTATTGTAGTTGTTTATCATCGTGGCGCTAAGGACGGCACGTAAGTCGCGGCTACCGTGAGCGTCCACGCGCTGCCCTGTTCGCTACGCTGCGCTGTTAAGATTCTGTACGAATTATGCTTATAGGCTTTCTTTTGCTGACGAAACCGTCGCTACTCGCCCTCCGTGGCTCGATAGCTCCTTGCCCCGGCGTCCCTGCCGGTGCATTTCTGTGTATCGAAGCATAATTCTACAGACTCTAAACAGCTTCGCTATTCGCTCTCAGGGCAGCGCGTGGACGCTCGCGGTGGCCGCGGCTTACGTGCCTTACGTTGTGGCAAAATTGCTACAAATGATGCTGCTTAATTATGCTTCGCTTAAATTATGCTTCGCCTAATTTGCGCTTTGCATATACAGGCATGCAAGCATGCATCGATGATACCTTTTGACCCTTTAATCACATAATTATATACAAACATAGTTCGAAATTTATCTAAATAAAATAATATCATAGTTTTCTTGACTATTCAACTTGGTATTACTTATAATATACCTATTATTATAAAAAGGAGACCATCATGGCAGGTTCATCATACGGAAATATTTTTAAGGTAACAACATGGGGAGAATCACACGGAAAGGGCTTAGGTGTCGTTGTGGACGGCGTTCCTGCGGGGCTTGAGCTGTGTGAGGAGGATATTCAGATATTCTTAAACAGAAGAAAGCCGGGACAGTCAAGTTCACTACCCCACGCAAGGAGGATGATGCGGTTGAAATTCTCTCCGGTGTGTTTGAGGGAAAGACTACAGGCACACCTGTTTCTATGGTTGTATGGAATAAAAATCAGAAATCAAAGGATTACAGTGAGATTGCTTCGTACTATCGTCCGGGGCATGCTGACTTTGCTTTGATGAAAATACGGCTTCAGAGACTACAGAGGCGGATGTCGTTCTTCGGGACGCGAGACAATAGGCCGTGTTGCAGCAGGTGCTATCGCTGTAAAGATGCTCTCGGGCCTTGGCATAAAATTTCTTACATACACCAGGTCAATAGGTCCTGTTACAATTAATGAGGTTAATTTTGATGCCCATGAGATTTACAATAATTCACTTTATATGCGATGCCGATGCAGCGCTAAAGGCTTCTGAATATCTGGAGGAATGCCTTAAATCACTCAATTCCTCAGGCGGTGTGTGTGAATGTGTCATCACAGGTCTTCCTGTCGGGCTCGGTGATCCTGTATTCGCGAAAATTGATGCCAATCTGGCAAAGGCTATTATGTCTATTGGAGCTGTAAAGGGCTTCGAAATCGGCGATGGCTTTGATGCAGCAAAGGCAACCGGACTTACAAACAATGATGCCTTTATTATGAGGGATGGCGCTGTTTCAAAGAGACAAATCACTCCGGTGGTACTCTCGGCGGCATGACAGACGGCTCACCGCTTATTTTCAGAGCTGCCATAAAGCCTACTCCTTCAATCGCAGCTACACAACGCACTGTAAATAAATCCGGCGAAGATATAGAGATTTCCATCAAGGGACGTCATGACCCGATTATCGTGCCACGTGCTGTTGTTGTTGTTGAAGCTATGGCTGCAATTACTATTGCGGATGCACTGCTTATGAATATGGGGGCACGCATGGATCGCATCACAGATTTTTATAAAAAATTATAACTTTGTCCTATAGTAAAAGCATCTATCCGGTTTTCGGACAGATGCTTTTATCTATTTCATTGGAACAATCTGTAATGTTTTTCCTAATGAATTCAAAATATATTTTAGAATATATTTCCAAGAAGCAGCGGATTAAACAACATATACTGCGCATTCGTCACCCCAAAAGCCACAAGTGCCAGTGGCAGCACAATAAAAAGGATGCATGATATAATCACAGACATGCCGCTTCTTAAGTATTTAAACATTGCAAAACAAACAGGCTGACCAGTAATCCCCTATAAAGCGCATCAGCATTATGATAAGTATATACTGCCCTACCGATATATTCTGCGAAACACGCCACAGCTGCTCCATACTTGCCGCCGGGCATTAAGTCCCTGCGTTCCATATGCCGAAAGCACATTGCACAGCCGCACAATGTATACAAGTGTAAATGCTGTGACAGTACCCAAAAGCCAAGTATGCGTTTGATTCCCATATGCTGTTTCCTGCCACGGCGGGTAGTTCTTAAAGACGGATTTCATGGTTTGCATAATCCGCTCCGCATATACCGCAGGCTATTGCTATTAGGAGAATAACATACACAAAGGCCTGTGCTGTATCACGGTTTTGAAGTCTGTTCTGTCGGTAAGGATATCATAGCCCTTTTCAAAACCGCCAGCCCTCTTTTAACGTCTTAAGATAATCCACATGTGCTGTAAGCTTGTTGAATGCCTCCTGTCTGCTCAGTTCATCCTTGTACTTTATATTGATATAGCTTTCACTCTTCCCCTGCTCCATATCGTAAGCAATGTCATCTGACAGTCTGTCGTATTTTGCTCTTTCTTCATCCAGAAGCTCATTGGTTTTGGCAGTTAAAGGTCCATAATATTTGTCCATATATTCCTTGTAATACACCTCATCAACCGAGTCATAGGAAAGCTTCTCTGCCGGATTCCACCATACCACAAAATAGCTGCTACAATCAATATAAGTAACACTTTTCCCGGAACAAGTGCCTTATAGCATTCGTGCAAAATAAAGATGTATGACAGCCTGTATTTTTACCGCAGGCAAAGCCGGGCAGTAAAAGCAGCCTCTTTTCATGCACCGAATTGAGATAATTTGTAACCGCAAAATACATACAGCTATACACACAAGCCAGAATAAGCCATACAATACCCCGGTATTAAGCGGATATCCAAACAGATTGATATTGACATAATCAGAAAAAAGTCTGCCTGTCGACTCCATACATGATATTTATGTACTTAAGGAAGGCTAGGAAGCTGGTTCGATATCGTTGTGTAGCAGATAGCCTCAATAACCACGGTCACTGCAGAAGCAACGAACACAAATATAATATTGTCAAGCGCTGCGCATATCAGCATAAAAAACAAGCCAAGCAATATAAAGCTTATTATTTTCACAGGAAAATAGCATGCCAGAAATTGTCCTATACTAAGCTTAAACGGACTGCCATAGTACAGATAAACACTTTGAAGCGGACTTTTCAGATTTATCGGATTGTAAAAGCACATGCTTATGACTGCATTGATTCCATACAACAGCAAGGTGATAAGAATGACCGCCATAATCATCACAAATGACTTTGACGCCATAAGCTGCCTTCTGCCCCTTGCAGTTGTTCTAAGCAATGCAAGCTGGTTCTCGCTTTTTTCATAAAACACAAGATTGAGCGCAATGATAAAAAGCATAATCACAGCCACATAGTCGGTAAGCTCATTGTCTGTAATATTCAAAAGTCCCGATGCATCAATAACCTCAGGCACTGTACCTTTAAGCTTACTGTAGACTCTGCTCGTTTTAGCAGCATTTTTCTCTGCGAAGCCTCCATTGCCGGAAAACTTATTCATAATCGAAATCTCGTCAGCCTTTTCATTTACAGAGTCGAGATACTCATCATAAGACAGACATGCTCCTACTTCCTTGTATACCCTGCTGCACAGACTAATCCTGCCGTAAGTTTCTGCCGTCATCTGCCTTTGTTCAATTTCCGGCAAAACCTCCTCACGGCTGTAATTGCTTATTTCGCCATACAGCGCGCTGTAGTCCTTATCTGTATACCCATCATCATTTACGGTATTCATGGTATACAGTCCAAGAACAGGATTAAGAACAAGCAAAACAAAAGAATAAGCACTGTTCTTTTAGTCAATAGTTTACATATTTCGTTTTTTACTATATCCATTTTCAGTCCCCATTAAGATACAAATACAAGTCCTCAAGATTTGGCCGCACAGCCTCCTTCTGCCATCTGCCATCATACGAATCGGCAATAATGCGGGCTATGACACCGTCTGCATCCCTTGAAATATTGCTCACCTTATATCCGGTGTTCACCTCATCTATCTCATTATCCGATAAAAAAATATTCCATACCTTTCCATCCAGCTCCTGAAGCAGCTTTGACGGAGAACCACTCCTTATTATTTTACCGTTGCTTAACATAACTATCTCTTTGGCGATAAACTCAACATCCGTAACCACATGAGTCGCAATAATAACAATCTTGTCCTTTGCAACCTCTGATATCAGATTGCGGATTCTGATTCTCTCCTTTGGGTCAAGCCCTGCCGTTGGCTCATCCAGTATAAGTATGCCGGGATTGCCTATGAGTGCCTGTGCTATCAGTGCTCTCTGCTTCATTCCGCCCGAAAAAGCTCCAAGCTTCTTTCCAAGGACATCATCAAGCTTTACCATGCGCACATAGTGATCTATATCTTCCCCGGCTTCACTCTTTTTTAATCCTTTCAGGGATGCCATAAAGTAAAGAAAACGCCTAAGACTAAGCTCCGGATAAATATTCTGCTGCTGTGGCATATATCCGAGAAGCTTCCTGTATTCACTTCCAAGCTCGTCTATGCCCCTTCCGTCAAGCAGCACACGGCCTTTTGATGGAGTCAGATTGTCAGAAATGAGATTCATCATAGTTGATTTACCGGCTCCATTAGGTCCCAAAAGCCCATATATGCCGGGTGTAAATGAAAAAGACACATCATCCAGCGCAGTTTTATCCTTATAAACTTTTGTAAGCCCCTCCAATTCAAGTGTCATTGTTTATATTCCTCCCACTGGTTTCTTACACTGTCAAGATAGCTGTCCATTCCATCTGCTGTAAGCTTTTCCTTTGCACCTTCTATACTCTCCTCAACCGACTTACCATTTAAGCCATTCATGAAATCCGAAAGATCATTTGAGATATTGTTCAAATTCTCCGTATCAGGCTCAAAACCGATAAACGGAGATACTCCGCATTGTCATAAAGGGCAAAACTCATCTTTTCGATTTTCCATGTATCTTTCACCTGTTACCGGATATACATTTATAAACAGATCCAGACAGAGCTTACTTAAATAGTCATCCTCCAGATCAGTACCATCCGTATTGCATGCAACACCGTCTACGACCTTGTAATCCGTGCCTTCCTGTCCATACAGGAGAATATCTGCGTACTTTCCGTTTCCATATAACAGACCTAAAAACTCTACCACAGCATCGACATCCTTAGTGTTTTCGCTATACCAATGGATGCGTTTACCCTTGATGTCAGATAATGCTCTACTGTTTTACCGCTATATTATCTTTTGAAAATTCTCGTCTATCTCTCCGGAACACAAAGCTACAACAAAATTGCCGGACTTAACATTTTGTAATATTTCCTCATTATTTAATCCGATATTATTAAGGTATGTTATCTCACCGGTCTCATCGTCCTTCAGGTATCCGTCTTTTTTCATCTTATCGAGCCCCTTAAGATATTCCGTAAACTTTTGCGATTCCAGTGGATTTTCGACTGACATCGTATCATAATCGAAGCAAAGTCCGTTTCTTATCTCACAGCCGATCATATCTCCAAATACATATCCGTTTATGAGATATTGAAATCCCGGAGCTTTGCTGTTATCCCACTCTGAAGCCTTGAGTATCTGATAAATTCCATCTATGCTTCCATCCCACGAATTTATGACATCATCTGAGATATAATCCCTGTTAAATGCAGCATAAACTCCATTATCATCTGCAAGTGCCGATGGTATGGAATAAATATGTCCGTCACATTTTGCCATCTCCCAAAGATTCTTTGGGAAAGCATCATAAAGTGTCTTTCCCTGATCTTTCGACAAAACATCATCGAGATTTAAGACAAGATCCGAACTTATAAGGTCATATACCGGATTATTTCCATTCTCATCGCCTAAACCTAAAAATGCAACATCTGTTTCCCCGGCAGCAAAGGCACTTTCAAGCTTCTGGCTGTATTCATCATACTCCAGATATTTTATATTCAGCTCATAGTTGTAGCCATCACTCATAAGTGCAGCATTAAACTGCTTAAGGTTATTCTCATCAATCCTGCAAATATCGGGTACAGCAAATGTTATGACCTTTGTATCCGACTTTTGACTGTTGTCTCGGTCTGTCCCTCTTTAAGTTTTCCTGAATCGCCTGCTTTTTTATTAATACATACCGCTGCTACTGCCGCCACGATCGGGCAATCACTACAACTGCTATTAAAACACCCTTTTTCTTATTCTTCATTATAGCACCTCAATTTTCTCGGATTAAAATTGCCTTTATTCAGATTATCAAGACTTATAACTCCAAGTGAAAATTCGCCTTCATCATCAGTATAGTTGACATATACCGACTGACCGCATATGTTTTCAATACCAAATGCCTTTTCAGTAGACAGCTTCATCAGTTCTTCACTCTTATCATCCTTCAAGCGGTAATATGTCACTTCATCACTGTTTTCTTCAGAAAGGGCATAATATAGAAAATCTCCGCTCTTTTTTAATGGTCCATATTGTGTTTTTCCATCCGCATCTATCGGAAGCTGTCTTGTCTGTCTGCTTTCGGTGTCAAACACAAAATATCCATCCTTTGACGAATAATAACCATCGCCATCTAACAGCCTAAGATTGTTAATATGGTCTATTTCCGTCAGACATGTTGTCTTTTCATCTGCTATATCATATTGATATATTCCATTAAGCATATTATCGTAGGCAAAGACTCTGCATCAGCTGTCGCGCCCTCCTCTATCATCAGCTCTGTAACATCATCTCCAAACCGCACAGTCGAATAGTACACTGCACCGTCTTCATAATATATGTCCATAATATTTGACTGTTCGCTTGTTATCTTATCACTCATATACACCTTGTAATTATCAAGATCTATAACAAAATACCGGCTTCAGGCTTATCATCATTTATAATCTGTCCTTCATCATTAAGCTCCACACTGTTGCTGTAAGCTCCTATAACATAATTATCCCTGTACAAAACAGCCTTAACATGTTGAACATTCTCTAATTTAGCTGTTTTTTTTCGATTCTCACCATTAGAATCCATCACATACAGATACTGTATTGTCATGTCTTCATCTGACATATTTCCTATAAAATAGAGATGATCATTGTAAATTACCGCTCCAGCTTTTGACAATCCATAAAAAGCTGCAGGGCATGAAGGATTCTGATTTGTGCGTGAGTATCCTTCATGTGTGCAGTTTGGCTTGTCACAATAGACAATGTCCTTGCCGGATACTGTATCAATAAGATGCAATATTCCCGAGCCATCAAGATATAATACATTATCCTCAGAGTAGTTATAATCCGGTTTACATTGGAATATGTGTATACCGTATTAGAGGTACTGCGGTTTTTATTCTTTATTATAAAAACCGCAGTCACAATACAGGTGATAAGTATGAAGATGATGAATGCGATTAATATGCGTTTTTTCTTCATAGTGCCCCTCCCTTTTTGATAATATTATACATAAAACAAATTACCCCGAATACAAAAGGCGAAATTAGTACTTTTCAAGGTGAATTTATTAAATTTTCATCAATATTTTCACGGTGAACCGTTCATCTGAACACTCAAAATCCAGTGTGCTTATATATTTATCAAGCACTTTCTTTACATTCTTTAATCCATAACCATGTTCTCTTACAGATTGTTTTGTCGTAATCGGCAATCCCCCTTTAAATATCACTTTTTGTAAACACCTATTACTAATCTCAACAACAAGTGAATCCATTAAATAATTAATTTCCAAATCTATGCTTGGATTTTTTACATCTTTTTGTGCCTCTATCGCATTCTCCAAAAGGTTTCCAAAAATAATATTCATATCATATGCCGATAAGTTTAAATTACACGGAACCACAACTTTAACATTCACCTGAATTTTCTTATCTACCGCACGCTGAAGCATATAATTTAAAACTGTATCAAGCGCCGTATTTCCCGAATCAACCAGTCGCCTTGATTCTACAAGATTATTCTCCATAGCTGACACATAATTTTTTATCTGTTCTATTTCGCCTGTTGAAGCAAGCACCGAAATCTCTGCAAAATGACGTTTCATATCATGTCGAAACGATCTTAATGCCTCCATGTTTTCATTCTGAAGCATAATCTCTCTTTCATAAGAACTAACCTGATCTCTAAGTGCCTGATTTTCCAAAGCCTTCTGAGAAGACTTAACAAGATCATCCATCAGATATGAAATAATAATATTCACAAGCAGAAATGCTCCGCACACTAACGAAAGAGAAAATGATGACACGGTTTTATCCATAAATATTACTATTGATGTTATAATACATACTAATAACGACGCAATAATAAACAACCAATAACGATTATTCAGCTCTATGCCTAAATCATTTCCAAAAAATCTTTCTGTAATCAACTGTGCAGCATGCAATAATAAAAGAGCAAATATACTTACAAAAGCTGAATATCCATCATATCCAAAGGGTTTTATCAAAAATGCACTTACTACTAAATCTATGAGACAGCTTACTGCCAAAATATAAAAAACAAACATGCATTTTCTTTTTATGGTCCCATTGTATGATAAAGCAATTGCTGACAGCCCTAAGAAAATACTAAGGAAATTAAATATCGGTTTATGAAAAACAAGTTTACAAATATCGCTATAAAAACACTAAATAAATATGCAAATACCTTTCGCACTCTGTTTCCATCATTATCAAAAAAAGTATGGGTAAATCTTTCTGCAATAACAGTCTGAGCTGCCTTTGTAAACAAAATAACCATTGCTCTTTCAAAAGTCATATCACTTCCTTACTCCTTCCATAGTTAAAAACTGCTTGCTTAAATGAAGCCCTTTTAGACTGTGCTATACTTATTTCCATACCATTTTTCAGTAAAACAGCATCACTTTTCCATGATTTAATACATTTTATATTGACTATATATGACTTGCTTATGCAGACAAACTGAAACGGAAGATTTGATACAATATCACTAAGTTTTCCATAATAAGATACACTTTCACCATCAGTTTTACATATAGTAATAGTTTTATTTCTGCTGGAAAACAACATAATTTCCCCATATGGAATAGAATATCCTGTCTTATTATATGTATATCTGAATTCTTTTTTCTGCACATCTTCAAGTTGTAATATTTTAGTCATGGTATCATACAAAACATTATCATCTATCGGTTTTATAAGGAAATCATATGGATGAATTTGAAAAAGTTCCATAGCATAGCTTGTTTTATGAGAAATAAACACAATATTCATCCTGTCATTATGAAGCGTTTCCCTTATATATTTTCCTGCATAAACCCCATTATCACCCGGTAACTCAATATCCAGAAAAAGTATCTGCGGATTGAATTCTTTTATGTCTCTGCATAATGACATAGAATCATACCATACTTCAACCTCGCATTTTTCAGCTCTGTTATTAAAATATTCAATAATTATTTTTTCGAGTACAGCGCACTGATTAATCTCGTCATCACATATTGCCACTTTATAAATCATTTGTTATTTTTCCTTCTGTTATCTTACTCCAAAATTACTTTTTATAATTTTATCTAACATAATAGATAAAATCAACAATCCATGCACAAAACGAACATTTTTTGCAGAAAATGGACATAAACTATGGTCACATATTATAATGGGATAATAATAGAAAAACTAAATTCATTGTTCTCATTTTTAATAACATATTCGCCATTGTACTTTTCTATAATTTGAATAATATTTTTTATGCCAATGCCATGCATTTCCGGTTCATCTTTTTTACTTGTTTTTATTTCATTATCACTGTAAATAATTGGATTACTGCATGTATTTTTCACTGAAAGAACTATAAGATTTTCCTCTATCACAAATTTTAGTTTTATAGTTTTCTTTTCCTCACATTTTTCACATGCTTCAATGGCATTATTTAGCAGATTTGCTAAAATTACTACTAGATCCTCATCCTTTATTACAATTTTTGATAAATCATTTACCTTAAACACAAAAACAATATTCTTACTGATAGCCTCCTGATACTTTGTATTAAGAATCGCATTTATTATCACATGATTTGTATTGATTACATTCTTTTCTCCAATAAAAGTATTGCTGATATTTCTTACATATTTACTTGCCTTGTCATATTCATGAGCTTTCAATAAAGATTCTATACACAATATATGATTTTTAAATTCATGTGACTTTTTTTTCTGAATTTCATAATTTTCCGAAATAGAACGGTACATATCAATTTGGTTTTTAAACTGTAGTCCCAATACTTCCTTTTCATGCAATTTAGCTTCACTAGTTACAATATCGTTAATCAGGAAATATACAAATATATTCATCACAGCCAATCCCAAAGAGATAGAATATAAAACGTTCGCCTGCACTTCATTTTTTGTATATTGAAACGTCATAATCATTGCTATAATTGTAATTATTGTAAATACAGGAAAAAACAAAAATCTTCCCCATATTTTGTCAGGTAAAGTCTCTGTTGATTTTTTTCCAAAGTGTTTTTTTAGCAGTAAGATACATAAAAATACGGTAATCTTGCTAAAAATAACAACCAAGCTTCCCTCTAACGCATATCCTTTTTGTACCTCACCCGCTTTTGAAATAATTGTGTTATTACTAATATAAGCTATATAATCAACTATGATTGATAATCCTTGATATAATAATGCAAAAATGACTGATTTTTTTATACTAATTTCAAAATAAAAACTCATAATTATAACTGCAGCCAGTACAACCAACGTCATTTTCAATATAAGCATATCAGACAAAAATAATCCGCATAAATAATAGCAGCAAATCAATGATAGCATCAGCAAAACTTTTTGACTTTTTCTTAATCTCGAATTTTCTTTGCAAAAAACATCGTAAAATAAATTACAACATATCGCTTCAAATATAATAATTACTAAACTGAAAAAATATGTAAACATATATCACAATTCTCCCTTATATGAAATGAATGCATCCTTCACATTCTTATATCTTGCCTTAGGTATAAGCAATTCCTGATTATTACATAACAGTACTTTATAGCATTTAACACTCCTAATATATTTCAAATTAGTCAAATAGCTTTGATGGATTCTAATAAAATGGAAATCTTTTAGTTCATTTTCCAGCTCATTTAATGTGCCATATAAATTATAGATTTTGATTTTATCCTCCATGATATAGAATTGCAGTTTATGTAATTTGCTTTCAATATATAGTATATTGTCTATATTAATCTCCTTTTCTCCTTCATTGAACTTGAATTTTTTCTTTTTACTACAAAATTCATCTTATGAAGAATGGCATCCATGCATTCGCTTATGGAAGCCTCCAAATTAGTATTATTTTTCAACAGATATCTTATGGCTTCGACCTTGTAGCCCTCCAACGAATAATTTATATAAGCTGTCACAAATACAATATATATTTCAGAACTATATTCCCTGATTTTTTGTGCCGTAACAATTCCATCAACATCATCCATATTAATATCCAAAAAAATGATGTTGTATTGTTTAATTTCAATTCCTAAATCAATTATTTCCTTACCTGATGAAAATGTATCTATTTCATAAGAAATCTCTTTTTCATTTAAATAGGCTGCAACATATTTATTTATATTATCTCTAAATACTTTTTCATCATCACATATAGCTATTTTTAACATTTTTTCTCCATTAATATCTGTTGTATTTCAGTTATTATTTCAACAAATTTTCAAATAATCCGTATTTTTTTACGAAAAAAATCCGCAATACTATAATTTAGTATAGCGGATTCATTCCTAAAAAACAATTATTTTAATCTAAAGCGATAGCCTCATTTTCCTGACGTCTTAAAATATCAAACTCATCGGTGTCTCTGACAGCTTTACATAGAATACCTGCTGTGGATGTGGGCATGATTCCATCTCATTGCCGTCCTCATCAACGAGTGCAAGCACTGTTGCAAGCACATTGTCTCCGTTTGGCTTCATGATTTCAATCTGCTCGCCAACTGAGAACTTGTTTCTCTGCTCCATACGGTAGAGGCCTTTTCATTTGGAGCACCTACGATACCAAGGTATGTGTAGCCCTTCTCGTAAGTATTGTTATCGTATATCTGAGTCTCCTCCGAAGGCTTTCCGTAGAAAAGCCAGTGGTAAACTGTCTGTAGGTACAGCTCTTTATCTGCTCTAAGTACCATGGCATATTTGCCTCGTATTTCTCGTGACTCAAGATAATCATCTATCGCCTTGCGGTAGGTTCTTGCTACTGTTGCGACATAGAGAGCGGTCTTCATACGTCCCTCTATCTTGTAGCTGTCTATTCCTGCATCAATCAGATCCGGGATATGCTCTATCATGCACAAATCCTTTGAGTTGAAGATATATGTGCCGCGCTCATTCTCGTATACCGGCAGATACTCACCCGGGCGCTTTTCCTCCACAACAGAGTACTTCCAGCGGCACGGATGTGTGCACGCGCCTTTATTCGCATCACGGCCTGTGAAATAGTTGGAAAGCAGGCATCGGCCGGAATATGAGATACACATTGCTCCGTGCACGAAGGTCTCTATCTCCATCCTGTCATCTATATGCCCTCTTATCTCCTTTATCTCCTTAAGCGAAAGCTCTCTGGCTGTCACCACGCGGCTGGCTCCGAGATTCCACCAGAACTGATATGTGCCGTAGTTCGTGTTGTTGGCCTGTGTGCTGACATGTCTTTCTATCTCCGGGCAGACCTCCTGCAATCATGAAAACTGCCGGATCTGCAATAATCAGTGCATCGGTCTGTCGGCTTCATATTGTGAAGCTCTGTAAAATATTCACGCACTCCGTCAAGGTCATAGTTGTGAGCCAAAATATTGGCAGTAACATACACTCTCACACCGTGAGCATGCGCAAAGGCAACTCCCTCTGCCATCTCCTCCATGGAGAAATTCTTAGCCTTGGCCCTTAGTCCAAATGCCTCTCCACCGATGTAAACTGCATCAGCTCCATATATAACTGCTATCTTAAGTACCTCCAGGCTGCTCGCCGGACAAAGTAATTCTATTTTTCTCATTTTTTCTCCCATACAGTTTTGTATTCATCAAATATATTCTACACCGGTTACTATAGCTTTGTTGACACCGTAATGCCATCGCCTATAGGCATCACTGCCGTCACCAGCTCATCGGATGTGTAAGCTCGTAGAGATACTCCCTCATGCGCTTGTAGATGGTACGGTTTCTGCGCTCAACGATATAGTGTGATTCTATGATATCGCCATCCTGCAGCACATTGTCGGACACCAGCACCCGCCTGTCTTTAAAGGCGAAGCACCTGTGGCATAAAGTTGATATACTGTCCCTTTGCCGCGTCCATAAATATCATGTCGAACTGTCCTTCAAGCTGTGGAAGTATCTCCGTTGCATCGCCCTCTAAGAGTGTAATCTGCTCCTGCTTCCCGGCTCTTTCAAAGTTGGCCTTTGCGATAGGTATTCTTTTTTCGTAATTTTCAATCGTCACTATCTGACAACCCTTCGGTGCATACTCTGCCATCAAAACGGCAGAAAACCAACCGCTGTTCCCACCTCGAGAATACGCATTGGTTTTGCATTGCAAGAAGCAGCTTTAAAAGCTCTGCATCTCTTTTCTGATAATCGGAACGAAGTCTCTTAATGCTTCCTTCTCTATCTCATCTAATACAGGCGTGTTGCCTCTGTCCAAGGAATTGATATATGTGACAAGTCTCTCATCAACTATCATTCTTGTATTTCCTAATCTAATTATTGACACAAATGCGCTTAACGGATAATTACTGTGTATCCGAAGGCTCCGTAGTCTGTGTCTGTTCTTCATCGCTCTTGTCGGAGGACATGATTACCATCATATCCTTTGCTGTCATTGAAGTGTTGAGTGTGTAAATCCCTGGCTTTATATGCCCTGAGTAAGCAGACAGCTTAAGCTGGAGATAAAATAAATTGTGATCCTTACAAGGCCCTTGTCCTCTAAAAGCTGTCCAAGCTCCTCTGCGGAGATGCCCTTTTCCACCTGAACGAGTACATCCTGACCATCGCCATTTGTCATGGCAGGCTCAGTAAAAACTCTGTAGCCAAAATCATAGCAGATGCTGCAGATTTTTATGCCCGCAAACAGCACTAAAGAGCAATCATTATTGAAAAAGCAACCCTTATAAAACCAAATAAAGCCTTGTTAAAATCCATAAGCTATTCCTACACTTCCATAATTATAGGTATAATCATCGGTCTTCTCTTTGTTTCCTTCCAAACAAAGTCTCCCAATGCATCCTTTACCTCTGTCTTTATCTTGCCCCAGTCTGTCACATTGTTGTCTGTCAGACGCTCCATTGTGTCATCCAGCACGCATTTCGCCTCATCCATCAGGCTCTCAGAATTGCGCACATATACAAATCCTCTCGATACTATATCAGGACCTGCAAGCAGCTGTCCTGAGCCTGCCTCAAGTGTCATCACAACGATGATGATTCCATCCTCAGCCAGACGCTGTCTGTCACGGAGCACGATATTTCCTACATCTCCTACACCGAGTCCATCGACCATGACATTGCCCACAGGCACTCTGCCTGTCACCTTGGCACCGTCCTCATTGATTTCAAGCACATCTCGATGAAAGGATCTTGATGTGGTCTGTATCATATCCGAGCTGCTCGGCTATTTTGGCCTGTGCCACAAGATGCTTGTACTCTCCATGAACAGGGATTGCATACTTTGGATTGACAAGAGAATAAATAAGCTTTATATCCTCCTGGCACGCATGACCGGAAACATGGACATCCTGGAATATAACGTCTGCACCCTTCATCATGAGCTCATTGATGATACCTGTAACCGACTTCTCATTTCCCGGTATAGGGTTTGAGCTGAATACGATGGTATCGTTTGGCTTTATGGATACCTTTCTGTGGGTACCGTTTGCCATACGTGAAAGAGCTGCCATTGTCTCTCCCTGGCTTCCTGTCGTGATGATGACAGTCTGCTCATCGATAGCTTCTAAGCTGTTCTACATCTATAATGATATTGTCGCAGCGACAGATAACCAAGCTCTGAGGCTATCGAAATGATATTTACCATGCTTCGTCCCTCGATGGCCACCTTTCTGCCATACTTATAAGCAGAGTTGATGATCTGCTGTACACGGTCAACATTCGAAGCAAATGTTGCAATGATAATTCTGTTTTTCCTGTGATCCTCAAAGATGCCGTCCAATACCTTTCCGACAGACTTCTCAGACTGTGTGAAGCCCGGTCTTTCTGCATTGGTACTGTCGCACATAAGCGCGAGCACGCCCTTCTTTCCAATCTCACCAAACCTTGCAAGGTCGATTGCATCTCCAAATACAGGTGTATAATCTACCTTGAAGTCTCCTGTGTGGACAACAACTCCCGCCGGCGAATAGATTGCCAGTGCTGATGCATCCTGGATACTGTGGTTCGTCTTTATGAACTCAACCCTGAAGCAGCCAAGGTTGATATGCTGTCCGTATTTTACGACTTTTCTCTTGACAGTCTTGAGCATGCCATGCTCTTCGAGCTTTCTGTCAATAATTCCGATGGTAAGCTTTGTAGCGTATATCGGTACATTTATCTCCTTAAGCACATATGGAATAGCACCGATATGATCCTCATGTCCATGAGTGATAAAGAATCCCTTGACCTTATCGATGTTCTCCTTAAGATATGTGATATCAGGGATAACCAAATCTATTCCCAGCATATCGTCCTCAGGGAATGATAATCCGCAATCAACTACAATAATACTGTCCTCATACTCAAAGGCAGTAATATTCATTCCAATCTGCTCTAATCCTCCAAGTGGAATGATCTTAAGCTTACCTGTATTCTGTTTTTCTGTTTTCTTCAAAATATTACCTCCAAATTTATTTCACGTACAACTGCAATCCTAATATTCAAGTGCAGTGTCATCATCCGTAAGCTCAGAAAATACCTTAGCAATAGCCGAAAACTCAACATCGTCTTCAACCATCTGATAAAGCACCTCTTCATCCTTTGTGCTTACTTCTTTTAAAATATATGCTTCACAGTCTCCGCTTTCTTCTCCTTCGGAAACTAAAAGATATCGTGTTCCATTAAGTGTTGTCTCTTCTTCAACCGCAAACTCGACAACATCATTGGTCTGCGGATCAGTAAATTTAATTTTCTGCATAAAAACTAAGACCGACTATTTGACAGATAATCCAAATATCCCTGCAAAATAAAATCGCCGCAATCTCATCAACAAACTCCTTGCGATTCTCCTGCGTATGCCGGTTTCCATCATAGAACGGTCGGCTGCGACTGTAGTAAGACGCTCATCCCAGTATATGACCTCAAGACCTGTGCGCCTTGCAAGCATATCACCGAACTCCTTCGTCTTCTCGCAGCGTTCTCCTTCCGTGTTATTCATATTTTAGGATAGCCGAGCACAATCCTGTCCACCTTGTACTCTGCAATAATCTCCTCAATACGTGCCAAAGTCTGTCTGAGCTTGGATGGCGACTTCCTGCGCACTATCTCAACACCCTGTGCTGTGATCAAGAGCTCGTCGCTCACCGCAACTCCGACTGTCTTTGAACCAAAATCAAGACCTAATATCCTCATATTAATCCCATGCGCTGTTCTCAATGTATGTCTTGAGAACCTCCTCCACAAGCTCGTCTCTCTCAACCTTCATGATGAGACTTCTCGCGTTATTGTGGCTTGTGATATATGTTGGATCTCCGGACATAATATATCCAACAATCTGATTAACAGGATTGTAGCCCTTTTCCTTTAATGCCTTGTACACAATCTCAAGTACATCGCTTACCCTCAGGCTCCTTTTGAACTGTAAAAAATTGTGTGTTGTTAATATTTTTTTCCATACGTTTCGCCCTTCTTGTAATATTATTTTATTATAAATGTAATAAAATTACAACCTTTTATTATTCGAAGAGTAATATTTCGTCTGTAAGCATACCCGATATACGGCCTGAAACTATCTGATTTTCAAGGTTTTCGTCAGTTTTCTTAGCGACCTTGACATATTCCTTAGTATATCCGACAAAGTATTCTTTATCACCGATTACGGCCTTTTCCTCAAAAAGTACCTCCTCATTCTTTCCGATATAGAATTTCCTGAACTCCTTAGACATGTCATGACCGAGTGCTATGAGCTTTTCGCTTCGTGCCGCCTTAACTTGCTCATCTATCTGGTCAGGCATCACTGCGGCGCGGGTGCCTTTTCGCTTTGAGTACTTAAAGATATGCATCTCATAAAATGTATATGCTCAAGATATGCCTTAGTCTGTTCAAACTCCTCCTCTGTCTCACCGGGAAATCCCACAATCACATCGGTTGTGATGGCCGGATGAACAAAATATTTACGCAAAAGCTCACAGCCTCTCTCGTACTCTTTAGTGGTATATTTTCTGTTCATCCTCTTAAGTGTTGCATCGCAGCCGCTCTGAAGCGACAGATGGAAATGAGGACAGATTTTATCAAGCTTTGAAAGCTCGCTCGCAAAGTGCTCTGTCACAATCTTAGGCTCAAGTGACCCAAGCCTGATGCGCTCTATGCCCTTTACTGCGTTCACTGCCTGTATCAGCTCAAGAAGGCCTGTAGCTTCCTCAAAATCCACACCGTATGAGCTTAGATGGATACCTGTCAGCACAACCTCCTTGAAGCCGTTTGCCGCGAGCCTTTCAACCTCTGCTATTACATTTTCAAACCTACGACTTCTGACACGTCCTCTGGCATACGGAATGATACAATAGCTGCAAAACTGATTACAGCCGTCCTGCACCTTGATGAAGGCTCTCGTGTGCTCCTTTGTCTGGTCTATAAAGAGCTCCTCAAAGTCATGCTTTCCATCATTTATATCGTCCACGGTATCGTTTACACTGTCCAAAGAGTATTCCTCAAGCAGCCTTACAAGGTCATGCTTTCTGTCATTTCCGATGACTATGTCCACCGATAAATCGTTTAATACCTCTTTTTCACTTGTCTGCACATAGCAGCCGGCTGCCACAACTATTGAGTCCGGATTATTTTTCTTTGCCTTGTGAAGCATCTGTCTGGATTTTCTGTCAGCCATGTTGGTGACTGAACAGGTATTTATGACATATACATCAGCTTTTTGTGTGAATGGAACTATCTCATAGCCCGCCTCCTCAAGCAGATGCTGCATGGCTTCCGTCTCATATGCATTTACTTTACATCCTAAATTATGTAAGGCTGCTTTTTTCATTTTATTTTTTTACTCCTATTTAATTGACTTTTCCTTAAAAAACTATTACTATCTATATGACAGTAGTTATTTAAGGAGGTTTTCAATATGAAAACAGTACAGATTTCATTAAACTCAATCGACAAAGTCAAATCATTCGTTAACGCTATTACTCAGTTTGATTTCGATTTTGATTTAGTGTCCGGCAGATATGTCATTGATGCTAAATCAATTATGGGTATCTTCAGCCTAGACCTCTCTAAGCCAATAGAGCTCGCTATACATACAGAAACCGGACTTGACGAGATTATGGAAGTATTAAAGCCATATATCATCGACGAAGCCAAGTAATACAGACACAATGATTTGATTAATTAGGACCTGAAGCTCAGGTCCTTTTTATTTTGCTCTAAGGTGGCGCTGATTACTCAGCATCCACCATAATCACTTCTGTAGTATCTATAGCTGTCTTCATAAGCTCATCTATCACATCGTTAAGTCTTTCCTCAGACTTCTTAATCCTGTTTATATTTGGCTTTGTAACAGGATGCTTTGCTACGAAAATAGTACAGCAGTCCTCATACGGAAGAATCGATGTCTCATAGGTATCAATTTTGTTTGATATATCAATGATATCATTCTTGTCCATGGCAATGAGAGGTCTGTATACAGGCATATGGCACACCTCGTTTGTTGCAGCAAGCGACTGCATTGTCTGGCTTGCAACCTGTCCGATGCTCTCACCTGTGATAATGCCTAAGCATTTATCCTCATCGGCAAAGTGCTCTGCTATCTTCATCATGTATCTGCGCATGATGATGGTCAGCTCATCATGAGGACATTTCTCATATATGGCAAGCTGTATATCGGTAAAATTGACAACATGCAGCTTTATCCTGCCCGAATATTTAGCAACCTTCTTTGCAAGGTCTACAACCTTCTGCTTTGCTCTCTCACTCGTATATGGCGGTGCATGGAAATATGTGGCATTGATTACCACACCTCGCTTTGCAATCATGTATCCTGCAACCGGGCTGTCGATTCCACCTGAGAGCAGAAGCATTGCCTTTCCTGCTGTGCCAAGCGGCATACCGCCAGGTCCAGGAATCTCCTCTGAATAAATATTTATCATAGGTCTGATCTCTATATTGATCATAACCTGTGGATTATGAACATCTACCCTTGTCTCAGGAAATGCCTCCAGCACCTTTTCACCGACTGCGGCATTTATCTCCATGGAGGTCATCGGATAGTTCTTTCTGGCCCGTCTCGCATTTACCTTGAAGGTAAAGCTCTTATCCTTGTATACATGGTTGATATGCTCGATAACTGCTTCACAGAGCTTGTCAAAGCCCTCATCCTCATGCAGCTCGACCGGACAGATACCCACGATACCAAAAATTCTTGACAATGTGGCAACTGTCTCGTCATAATCATAGTCTCCGTCTGTCTCCACGTACACACGTCCGCTTTCCTTCCTTACCTCAAAGCTTCCATCCACATTGCGAAGCTGATATTTGATATTCTTAACGAGCGCGTCTTAAAAATGTATCTGTTTTTGCCCTTTATCGCAATCTCAGCATACTTGATCAAAAATGTCTTGTACATGTAACTCTCCTGTTCTGGTTTTATTTATTATTTATTATTTTTAATTACTCAATATTTCATTGTATACGTAACTTTTTAGCCCTTCATGGTTACCGGCTATGCTAATACCTGCGATCTCTTTGCAGCTCATTAGCGCCTTGTATATCTTCGCAGCATTGGTATCACCTCTGCCATCACTGATACAGCGTAATCAATTTCCTCCTGTGTGGTATTCACGCAAAAGCTGAATCTGATCGTGGAATCCAAAAGTGAGGGCTTAAGCCCTATGCTCTTTAGTGTTGAACTGATTGCCGGTTTGTTTGATGAACAGGCACTTCCTGCAGACACATATATCTGCCTGTCCTCAAGAGTATGAAGCATAACCTCCGCTCTCACACCATCTACGCTCACGCTTACCACATGAGGTGCATTTGTATGGTCCGTGCGTCCATTTACAGATACTCCGTCAATACGCTGCACTGACTCTATAAAATGATCCTAAGCTCATACATATGTGCTATTTTTTTATCAAAATCCGTGTAAATTTCCTCTGCTGCCACTCCAAGACCTGCATATGCAGGAACATTTTCCGTACCGAGCGCATGCCCTTCTGTTGGCCGCCTCCGTATATAATCGGCTTGATTTTAGTCTTGTCCTTTATATATAAAAATCCGCTGCCCTTTGGTCCGTGAATCTTGTGTCCACTGACTGAAAGCATGTCTATATTCATGCGCTTTGGTCTGATTTCAAGCTTGCCGTAGGACTGTATGGCATCCACATGAAAAAGTGCGGCAGGATTTTTCTCTTTTATAGCTGCTCCCGCTTCCTCAATCGGCATGACTGCGCCAATCTCATTGTTTACATGCATAAGCGATACAAGAATTGTATCCTCCCTTACAGCATTTTTCAGCTCTTCAACACTTATCACGCCGTCATGGTTTACAGGCAGATATGTTATTTCAAAGCCCTGCTCCTCCAGAAACTGCATCACAGACAAAACCGATGCGTGCTCTACAGAAGATGTGATGATATGCCTTCCTGCACGCTTATTGGCCATTGCAGCACCTATTATTGCAGTATTATTCGACTCTGTGCCGCCGGATGTAAATAGTATCTCCTTGTCCTGCACTCTGAGTGTCTTTGCAATCTTTTTCTTAGCATCATTAATATAATTTTCTGCCTCAACGCCCTTCATATGAAGTGATGAAGGATTACCGTAATCCTCTGTAAGCAGCTTATAAACCATATCTGCCGCTGCTTTTGAGCATCTGGTTGTGGCAGAATTATCCAAATATGCTTCCATTTTTGCTCCTAACTTCTACTTCTTAACTGTTAAGTATCTCTACTGTCTATACATCCAAATTGTATACAAGCATGGCAAGTGCAGCAAGTCCTGCTGTCTCCGTGCGTAAAATCCTGCGTCCCAAGCTTATTCTGTGCATTGTGACATGCTCATCCACAAGTGCTATCTCCTCCGGTGCAAAGCCGCCCTCAGGACCCACGACAACACCGATAGTCTGACCAGCCTTAAGCTGCCCCATTAGCTCTCTTGTCGCATCCATGCCACGCTCATTCTCATATGGCACCAGCGTGATGTCAAGCTCTGAAGCGATTTTCAAAGCTTCCCTGTATGTAACCGGCTGCTTCACAGTGGGAATCACAGTGCGCTTTGACTGCTTTGCTGCGCTCTCAGCGATAGCCTGCCATCTCTGCAGCTTTTTCGCTGCCTTTTTGTCATCCAGCTTTACCACACAGTTTTTCATGGCAACCGGTACTATCTCAGATACACCAAGCTCCACAGCCTTTTGAATAATAAGCTCCATCTTATCGCCCTTTGGCAGCCCCTGATACAGCACGATGTGATTGTCAAGCTCTGTGCCTGTCTCATCTGCACTGTCAATAGCTGCGATGACCTCATCATCCAGAATCGACGATATGTGACAGAAATATGCCTGTCCGGATTTTGAGCTTACTCTTATTTTTTCCCCGTTTTTCATGCGCAGTACATTCTTTATGTGATTTACGTCACCTCCGGTGATTGAGATGCTGTCAGAATGAACCTGCTCTTCCTCTACAAAAAACTGATACATAATCCACCAAACTATTTAGTCAGCTTCTGCGCAGTGATATTGACCCATTCACCCGATGATTGATTTCTATCACCTTAAGCCCCGCTGCTTCGATAGCCTCTTTAACTTCATTTTCCTTGAAATCTATGATTCCCGATGTGATAAAATATCCGTCTTCCTTTAATCTGTCAGGAATAACAGGTGCCATAGGAATGATGACATCAGCAAGGATATTTGCAACAACGATATCATATTTTTCTGTACCAACCTTCTTTTGAAGCTCTGTATCATCTATGAGATTGCCGACATAAAACGTGCCAAGCTTCTCATCCAGATGATTGACCTGCATATTGTCACGCGTAGAAATCATGCAGTCAGCATCAAGGTCAGTACCTACAACCTCCTTTGCACCAAGCTTTAAAGCTACAATTGAAAGGATTCCGCTTCCACAGCCCACATCAAGCACTGTAGGTGCTTCCTTTGCGCCCTCAATATACTTGATAAGCTGCTTGATACAAAGCTGTGTTGTCTCGTGCTTTCCTGTACCAAAGGAGATTCCCGGATCAATTTCTATCATAAATTTATCCGCATCCTCAGGCTTTACCTCTTCCCATGTAGGCTTAATCAATATATCACCGATTGTAAATGATGAAAAATACTTCTTCCAGTTATTTACCCAGTCTACATCCTCTGTCTCAGATGACGAAATTATACCGCTTCCCACATCAACAGTATCTCTTAAATCCTCAAGTCCAAGCTTTACCTTTCTAAGCATATCTGACTGATCACTGCCATCATCCTCAATATAAAAGCTGACATGGCTTATGCCCTCATCCGGAGGCAGCTCCGGCAGAAAATCAATAAACATATCCGCCTGGTCCTCTTTGGTCGGGAATATTGTCCTCAATCTGGATCCTCTATACCAAGCTCCATAAGCATGCTGCTCATGAAATCCTCAGCCGCGGTTGTTGTCTCAATCGTGTATTTCTTCCACTTCATATAAAAATCCTCTCTTAATAAAATAGATATATAGTATAAATACAGTTTTATTTCAAAACATTTCCGTACATTTTACAAGGCAGTCATACGACTGCCTCCACAACTTATCTCATATAATACCATAAAAATGTGCTGTATAAAAGCCCCATTTTTTTATACGTAAAAATAGTAAAAAATGCCCCGCCACACATGGCGGGACATATATTATAGGACATCTATTACAGATCATCTATTTACAGATCGTCCAAAGACTCCTTGAGCTTATCCATAAATCCTTTTTTTTTTAGAATCAGTAGAAGCTCCGCCCTCCTTGGTCAGAGAACCGCCTGAAGCTCATCAAACTTCTTAAGAGCCTCCTTAGCATCCTTAGACAGACCTGTAGGCGTATTGACAACAAGTGTGACATAATGGTCACCTCTTATTGCTTTATTTCTTGTTGAAGGAACACCCTTGCCCTTTAAGCGGATACGTGTACCTGTCTGTGTACCCGGTGCAACTGTGTATATAATATCTCCATCAACAGTCTTGATTCTTATATCTCCACCTAAGGCTGCAATAGCATACGAGATGGATGCCTTTGAAAAGATATTAACATCCTGACGCTCAAAATCCCTGCTGCCTGAAACAATAACTTCAACAAGAAGATCTCCACGCGGTCCGCCATTTATGCCCGGCTCGCCGTATTCACGTATTCTGACACACTGTCCATTATCTATACCGGCTGGAATCTCAACAGTCTTTCTGACCTTCTTGGTATTGTAGCCTGTACCGTGACATGTAGGACACTTATCCTTTACTACCTTGCCCGAACCACCGCAGGATGGACATGTTGTGACATTCTGCACTACACCAAACAGAGACTGACTCTGTCTGACAACCTTACCTGTACCATTACACTGGGTACATGTCTCAGGAGATGTGCCCGGCTTAGCTCCGTTGCCGCCACAGGTAGAGCATGTCTCCTTATAGTTGAATTCAAGCTCCTTTGTACAGCCAAATATAGCTTCCTCAAAAGAAATTCTTACACTGAGACGGACATTTGCACCCTGTGCAGGACCATTTCTTCTGCCACTGCTTTTCCACCTCCGAAGAAATCTCCGAAAATGTCACCAAAAATATCCCCATATCCATGCTCGAAATCAAAGCCACCGGCTCCGCCGCCTGTGCCATCAAATGCTGCATGACCGAACTGATCATACTGGCGTCTCTTATCCGGATCAGACAATACGGCATAGGCCTCCTGAGCCTCCTTAAACTTCTCCTCACACTCTTTATCACCCGGATGAATGTCGATGATATTTCTTCGCCTGCTGTCTGAAGGCTTTTAATCTCTGCATCTGTAGCGGTCTTAGATACTCCTAATACCTCATAATAATCTCTTTTTTCTGCCATAATTGAAAATTCCTTTTATTATACAACTAATTCGCAAGGCCGGCCAAGCGGCCAACCTTGCGAGTAATTTTACTTTACGCAGCCATTATGATGCTTTGATTGATAACCCTAATTACAGGTCATTAATCCTCATATCATTATGGCAGCATCTGTTTAATTATACTTCCTTGAAATCTGCGTCGATGACATCATCATCTGCACCGTTTGAAGCGCTTGCATTCATATCAGGTCCTGCTCCTGCTGCTCCTGCATTCATGTCAGGTCCTGCTCCTGCTGCTCCCTGCGCTGCCTGAGCCTGCTCATACATCTTTGCAAATACCTTCTGTGCACTCTGTGTGAGCTTCTCCTGTGCTGCCTTAAGCTCTGCAACATCAGCCTCTGTCATAGCCTCAGCCTCTTTATGTGCATCAAGGAATGACTTAACTGCTGCGATATCAGCCTCAACTGCTGACTTATCAGCGGCATCAACAGAATCTCCAACCTGCTTTAATGCATCCTCTGTCTGGAATACAAAGCTCAGCATCATTTCTTGCATCGATTGCTTTCTCTTCTTATCCTGAGCCTCGAATTCAGCTGCTTCTTTTACAGCTTTATCGATATCGTCATCAGACATATTAGAACCTGCTGTGATCGTAATATGCTGTTCTTTACCTGTTCCCAGGTCTTTAGCAGATACATTTACGATACCATTTGCATCAATATCGAATGTAACTTCGATCTGCGGGATTCCACGTGGAGCCGGCGGGATTCCATCAAGTCTGAACTGTCCGAGGGACTTGTTGTCTCTTGCGAACTGTCTCTCACCCTGTACAACGTTGATGTCTACTGCTGTCTGATTATCTGCTGCTGTTGAGAAGATCTGGCTCTTCTTTGTAGGGATTGTTGTATTTCTCTCGATCAGTCTTGTAGCAACTCCACCCATTGTCTCGATAGACAGTGACAGTGGAGTTACATCAAGAAGAAGTACTTCGCCTGCACCGGCATCTCCTGCAAGTTTACCACCCTGTACGGAAGCACCAAGTGCTACACACTCATCTGGGTTAAGGGATTTGCTAGGCTCTTTGCCTGTTAACTGCTGTACTTTGTCCTGTACGGCTGGGATACGTGTAGAACCACCTACAAGTAATACCTGTCCAAGGTCTGCATTTGTAACGCCTGCATCCTTCATAGCGTTCTGTACGGGGATTGCTGTTCTCTACCAGGTCTCTTGTCAGCTCGTCGAATTTAGCTCTTGTAAGGTTCATATCGAAATGCTTCGGTCCTTCAGCTGTTGCTGTGATGAACGGAAGGTTGATATTTGTAGTAGTAGCTGAAGACAGCCCTTCTTTGCCTCTCTCAGCAGCTTCGTTTAATCTCTGGAAGAGCCATCTTATCTGTAGAAAGATCAACACCCTCTGCCTTCTTGAACTCATCGATCATCCACTGTGTCACTCTGTTATCGAAATCATCACCGCCAAGGTGTGTATCACCGTTGGTAGCCAGTACTTCGATAACACCATCACCGATCTCGATGACGGATACGTCGAATGTACCACCACCAAGGTCGTAAACCATGATCTTCTGCTCTTTCTCGTTGTCAAGACCATAAGCAAGTGCAGCTGCTGTTGGCTCGTTGATGATACGTTTTACATCAAGTCCTGCAATCTTACCTGCATCTTTTGTTGCCTGACGCTGAGCATCATTAAAGTAAGCCGGAACTGTGATAACAGCTTCTGTTACTTTCTCACCAAGGTATCCTTCCGCATCTGCTTTTAACTTCTGAAGTACCATAGCTGAAATCTGCTGTGGGCTGTAGCTCTTGTCATCGATCTGAACTTTGTAATCTGTTCCCATATGACGTTTGATAGAAGCGATTGTCTTCTCAGCGTTTGTAACTGCCTGACGTTTTGCAGGTTCACCGATAAGTCTCTCTCCTGTCTTTGTGAAAGCAACTACTGAAGGTGTTGTTCTTGCACCCTCCTGGTTTGCTATAACTGTAGGTTTTCCACCTTCCATAACTGCTACACAACTGTTTGTTGTTCCTAAGTCAATACCAATAATTTTACCCATTTTATTTTCCTCCTATTAAATATAGTGTTTTACCTGTTTAATATATTTGTAACCATCCGTTGTCTCACATGAATCCCTTAAATGCTGTCTGCATTCATATAAATCTGATTCACTGTCATGCCGGATAGATGTACACATCATTACTGTACTACCGATACCATGCTGTGGCGTACCACTGAATCCTTGTACATATAGCCCTTCTGAAGCTCCTGCGCTACGGTGCCTGACTCAAGCTCATCATTTTCAACCTGCATCACTGCATTGTGGAAATCCAGGATCAAATTCCTGTCCTACACACTCTATCGGCTTTACACCTGCAGCATCAAGCTCTGTGAGCATCTGCTTATAGACCTTATCCATACCTGTGATAAAAGGATCATCCTTCTTATCATCCGGTACTGCTGCAAGACCTCTCTCGAAATTGTCGATTACAGGAAGGATTTTCTCAACTATTGTCTTTGCTCCCATGTCAAACATCTGGGATTTTTCCTTCTCACTTCTCTTGCGGAAGTTCTCGAACTCTGCCATCTGTCTTTTCAGACGGTCGTTAAGTTCTTCTATCTGCTCATCCTTCTTGTCTTTCTTCTTTTTCTTGAAGAGACCTTTCTTTTCATCTGACTTATCATCTGACTTATCATCTGCTTTTGCATCTGCATCAGCTAAAGCGTCATCCTCTGATTCAGTTTCATTCACATCTGTATCTTTTGCTTCTTCGGCTGCCTGAGTGCTTTCCTCATCAGCTCCTTCAATCTCTATCTCTTCTGCTTTGTTTTCTGCAGTCTCACTGTCGATTGTTTCTTTTTTAATATCCTCTGGCATTTTTGACCACCTTCCTATGTTTCATCCTCAGACTTCTTATAAATTCCATCTAACTGGGATTTAAGAGTCTTTAGATTATCCATTACTTTTCATAATCCATGCGCTTTGGTCCGACAATTCCTATCGTGCCCTTTACGCCCTCACCCAGATCATATGTCGCAGTGACAACACTGCAGTCCTTCATGGTCTGGATCGGAGATTCATTTCCTATATAAACCTGAATACCTGTTCCATTGTCCTTCTTCTCGGAATCGGATAGGGATTCAGTAACAAGGCTTGCTAGCTCTTCCTTTTCCTCAAATGCTGACAAAAGCGTCGCTGCATTATTGGAATCCGAAAGCTCAGGATACTTCAGAATATTTGTCGCTCCGCTGGTGTAAATCTTAAGATCCTCACTCTCCGCGAAGGTCTGTGCCAATGCATCAATCACATCAGAGACAATTCCTGAATGAATACCAGCGCGTTCCTTTATGCTTGCAATGTTTCCAAGATTAATCTCGTTCATTGCGAGTCCGTTTAATGAGGTGTTAAGCAGAATGTTGAGCTTAAGTATCGTCTCATTGTCAAGCGGCTCATATAAATCAAGCATCTTGTTTCTGACCATATTATTGTTCATAACAATTACTGCAAGCAGGTGCTGGTCGTCAACCTGTGAAAGCTGGATGAATTTCACTTTGTTGTGATTGACATCCGGTGCAGAAACAAGTGTGGCATAATTGGTATTGTTTGCAAGTACCTTCGCCGCCTGCTTTAACACCTGCTCCATCTTCTCGGTATTTTCAATGACCAGCTCCTTCATATCAGAAAGCTCTTTTCCTTCTTATCATTGGTCTCTATAAGATGGTCTACATATAATCTGTAGCCCTTATCCGAAGGAATTCTTCCTGCTGAGGTATGTGGCTGTACTATATAGCCCATCTCCTCTAAGTCGCTCATCTCATTTCTGATTGTTGCCGAGCTCAGATTAAGATCTGTATATTTTGAAATTGTACGTGAGCCAACCGGCTCTCCTGTGGCGAGATAATTGCGGATGATTGCATCCAGTATGGTAAGCTGTCTCTCGCTCAATTCTAGTTCTTTGTTTTCATTTTCCATTGGTCACACGCTCCATCTGAAGTATGCTTTTAATTTGTTAGCACTCTGTATTTTGGAGTGCTAATTTTTTATCTGTACATAACATACCACCACCTATTAGCAATGTCAACCCTCGAGTGCTAATTTTTTTAATAAAATTTTTGAAACCCCTGATTTTACTGGGGTTTCAGGCTTTATTAATTTTCTATTAAATTGATTTTGACGTTTACTGTACCATTACTGTACCATTTTTTCAATTTTTTCATTTCATGCTTAGCATCAAATGCATTATTTAGGTGGTTATACACGTCTAATATTACATCACTTTTGGCATGTCCCATTATATATTGTGCTGCTTTAATGTTCACACCGGCTCTTGCCATATTAGTGCATCCGGTATGTCTCATAACATGAGAAGAGAATTGATGAATAAGAACTGGCTCTCTTTTTTCTTTTGATGCTTTTTTCAATTCATACTCGTTATAGTACTTTACTACATTATATAGAGCATTGTTCACACCATTTGGCATCATAGGGCGTCCATGCTTCGTTAATCCTTATGCCACACTTTACGCTTGTAAGAGGGCAGGTCGGAAATATACTCACAGCCAACTTTCGCCTGCATATCCTTAAAAATATCGCTCATTTCATCACTCCAATCTGAAATTTTGAGTATAGAAAAAGCAGTCAATCCTAAGACTAACTGCTTTGTGTATAGGTGTATAAAATTATCATATTTTCCTAATGATTTATAACTGTTTATCAAAATACATAATTGCAATCAATTCAAGCAAATTACGCAAACCAATAAAAAGTTCTCCAAAAAGAATTACTCGGTCAAGTGTAAACATAATTTGAATATCTATAAATAATGGTACTGATGTTGCAATCGCTAATAATATAATCAATGCCCAATTTGCTATATTAGCAGACCGATTTGCTTTTAGCTGTATCGTCAACCAGCGTTCATCACCCTTATATTCAACTTGCTTTTTTGCTTTCAATATATAAAGCCACAACGTTGCTCCTAATGCTAAAACAAGAAAAATCAAGATAATAATTTGCTCATTCATACTATTTGTCCTCCCTATGCTCGAAAACTTCATCAATAGAAACACCAAATACTTCTGCAATTTTAAATGCCAATTCTAATGACGGAGTATATTTATATTTTTCTATTGATATAACTGCTTGTCGTGAAATTCCAACTTTTTCAGCTAAATCTGCTTGTGTCCAGTCCCTTTCAGCACGTAAAACTTTAATTCTGTTCCATATCAAAGTTATCGCTCCTCTCCTAAATGTAATGTACTGATTACTTTTATTGTAATGTACCCATTACATTTTGTCAACACAAGAGTACATATAGAATTATGATTTAAAGCATTTAAAGCATTTAAAGCAATTTTTCAATTTTCATTTTTTTAATTTCTGTTCTAACATTCATAATTGATAATATAATCTAAATCCTACGCACCGATAATCTTATTGAACAGCTCTAACAGTACATCTTTCACACCGCCAGCATTGAATACCAAGCCGACAGCAATTAAGGCAACTACCAAGAAGCCGATAAGTTTGGAAAACTCACGCTTGAAACCTAAGTAGATACCGATAACCACGATCGCCATAAGCATTAAGCTCTGTGCGTTTGATAAAAACCATTGATACAAATTTTGCCCGAAATTCATGTTATTTGTCCTCGCTTTCTTTTAATTGTTTCATTTCATAGTCAGCTTCTTTGCCAACATTTAAAATACACATCAAGACTACGCCGATACCCATTCCCATAGATACCAGTAGGAAGTCTTTTAATAATACCCACATTTTTTATCACTCCTAACTTTCCACCAAATCTTTTGCAGGGGTCGTCTGCTGTTTGATTATCATTTCATGTTTTTCTGTGAGCTTTGCCTGCTGTTCGATTGTTTCCATGTAGTCTGTACCGTTTCCCTTATCAATCTTTTTCAGCATTTTCAAGGTTGGTGCTACCTGCCTTTGTACCCAACGCAATGTACGGTCTAAGGTGTAAGGCTCTGGCTTTGTCGTCAGCTTCAAGCTCTGTCTGTTATCGCCAATAAACCAAGCCCAGCGGTCATTGAGTTTCCAGTCATTTTTTCGCTTGTCGGGTTCTTCATCAACAAATCGCACATACTGATTGATGATAGAAAAGGCGGTCTGTTCTGCGTCATAATAGGTCAGCAAATCCCGTACTGCATAATAGGCACGTTCATTTCTAAGCCGTATCTCAAAACGATTGATAATATCGGCTTCTTCCAGCGGTGTCCCTAACTTGACGTACTGCTCATAGTCCTTTTCATAAATACAGAAATACACATCTGATTTCAGCGACCCAAGATAAAGGGTGCGTCCCATATATTCTCTGTCGTCCTCTCTGTGCTTGATAAGCTCGCCCGACTGATAAAACTTATAACTTCTGGACTTTCCGATATATTCCCGTTTCCTGCATTTTTCCGCAAGCTCTGGAATATCCAAAATGCCCGTATGGTCGTTGATAGCAAGGTCGATACGCTTCATCACGCCACCGTCTATAAGTGCGTCCATAAGAAAGTCATACCAGCTTCTTTGCTGTGCCAGCAGGTAACTTTCAAACTGCCTGCAACCACGCCCCTTTAACTCTAAAAGGACACCTTTTTCTTCGTCAGCCGACGTATAGATAAAGATGTCCCCTAAAGAGTAATGCTCCGTATAGCTGTAATGTCCGTAATCTTCATGGAGCATATAATTGATATTCAGTTTTAATATATCTTTGATGATGTGCTGTATATCCAGCGTGGGAAAACGAATTTTCACATAATCAAACAGCATGGTAAGCGGTGCTTCTGGATTGAACCTTGCCAGTTCCTTATGCAGAGTTTCCAGAAGTTCCTTTGACGGCTTCATTTTTCCACTTTCTATCTTGTTGAAATATTCCCTTGTGATACCAGAAGCCACCGCCAGCCTGCCTTGTGAGATACCGTAAGCAATCCGTTTCTCCCGTAATTCTTTTATCCGTTGTTCTTCATTCAGAACCATACCCCCCAATCTGTAAAGTGTGAAGTTTTTTAAGGCGACTTCACACCAGCAATCAGAGCGTGAGGGAGTGCGTCATATTCCCAGACAAGATTTTTCATCAGTCTAAGACAGCCGTTTTCTGCCCGTACTTCATCAATGGTAATGCGGTTCGCTATCATATCATAAAGCAGGGTATATTCGATATAGCCGTCATGCAGGGTCTTGTCGGTCAGCTCACAATACAAGCCACTTTCCAATTTATCCTCTAACCGTAAAAGCTGGTCTTGATATTTCCCCAGCGTAATTTCACAGCGGATATGAAGCAGTCCCTTTTCCATTTGATAATAAATCTTTGGAAACCAGACGATTTTTTCCCTTGATCTGCTTTGCAGGTTAGTAAAAAAAACGCTGTCTTGTACGGTATCGGCTTCATACCACTTATTTTCCAGTATCATTCGTGCCAGCTTTTGACGGTGCAGGAGCTTCTTGAAACCGTCGTAACAGAAGCGGTAATACAGAAAAGCGACCAATGCACAAACACCAGTCGCTATCAGTATGGCTATGAAGTTGTAAGGGGAAAGCGTCAAGCCATTCTCTAACAAGCTGAAATGCTCCCAATCGGTACGCATGAGCTGTTTCATATTCAGTAGCAGGAGAACCGCCACGAATACAAACAGAAGCGTCCCTATGGAAAAGTGGTAGACAAGGTGCTTGTCGCTGGCTCTGATACGGTGTCCTTTGTTCCAAATCTTACGCATAAATCAATCACTCCTTTCTGGGTATGAAAAAAGCAGTCAATCTTTAAGACTAACTGCTTATATCATTATTCGTATTTTTTCCCAACAATATAGGTTGTTACTAACATTCCTATCAGCAAAATAATTATAGCTGGATATTTTACAGTATTCCATAATGAAATGCCACCAACTAAAAAACTGATATAGCAAATAATAGGATATAGAATAGCAGTTCCTAATGTAAATACTCTAAATACTGTTAATACATATCCCCAGTTTGCATTATTAAAAGATAGCCCTGCCATGTGTATTCTGAAAATTCCTTGTGATACAAAATTAACTTTATTTGTATCATAATATGTCGGTAATAATTCTTTTGCAAAAATGCAAAGCCAACTTGCAAACAAAAGCATTAACAAAGATATATACAAACTATCTCCCATTTGTTCTATGGAAATTCCAGAAACAGTTAATAATATTGCTTCTATAACTACCACACCGATTGAGATAAGAAATGCAAATATCCAGTTCTTTTTTCGTTGACGAATTGTATCACGCAACGACAAGTCTAACGAGTTTACAACAAGAGTTTCTACCACATCACTATTTAATGTCTTGTTCTCTTTTAATTTTTCTCCTTGTAAAAGTTCTGTTACTGTAATACCAAGTACATCAGCAATAGGGATAAGTAATGTAACATTTGGCATACTGTTTCCACGTTCCCATTTACTAACTGTTTTATCCGACACAAACAACTTATCTGCTAAGTCCTTTTGTGTCATTTGTTTTTCTTTTCGCACTTCGGCTAAAAAGTGTCCGAATTTTTCATTGTTGATTTGATACATTTGTGCCACCTCCTATCGTTATTTTAACCATTTACGATAAGGTAGGCAATCTACTAACGGGAGAGTACCGCTATTTTTCTAACCTATGAGGAGAATTTTTATTTTTTCGGCTGTCCCTGCGGTGTAGGGGACTGTGGACTGCCTGCGTTCTGGTTGCCTTTATTCTTCAATACAATATCCTCTGCTTTTACATACCAGTCCACATCTGCACCCGTATAAGTTTTTCGTGATACCGTATCGGCTACTGGATTGACAAGCTCCACAACTGCATTGTACGGAAATTCTCTTAACGGTACTTCTGGCGGTACAGACACGGGGATAATTCCACCATGCAGACTGCACTTCAAATCATAGATACGCTTTTTAAGCTGGGTACTCGGTGTCCCGTCCTCATTCTGTAAGAACACATCACGCACGGAAAACTGGTTACTTCCAGATAATACGGCAAGGTCGCCGTCCTCGGTAATCTGTGTAAGGTATAAGCCTTTTATCTGTTCGGACTTATCGCCAGCCTGCATATATGCACCGTCTAACAAGTAGCCGTTTGGAGCTTTTGTTTCCTCAACGGTTAGTGTTCCAAGTGGAAGAACCGCCTTGCCGTCCTGCATATAGAAGCTGTCGCCAGATACCTTGTATGCGTCCGCTAATTTTGTGATGTAGTGGGTTGTCCCGTCGCTGTCTGTTTCAGCGATTGTCTTTGTAACCCATGTACGAGTAGCTTCGGCAGGGAGATTGTCTTTAGTATAGAAGCCTGCATAATACTTCCATGTAAATTCCGCACCTGCTAGAGAAGCGTTTCCCTGCGGATTGTCTTTTCTGTGTTTCCATATCAATCTTGAAAAGCTCAATCAAAGTGTCTGTTACTTTCGGTGTATCTGATACTTTCAATGTCGCTGTCTTTCCAGCTTCAACCTTTAAGGAATATACAGTTTTATCCACTTTATATCCTGCTGGTGCGGATAATTCCTTGATATAGACTGTGCCTACTTTTCCATCTAACTTAATAGCAATGCAGTCACTTCCAATTACATCTTTCCTGTAAAGAAGCGAACATTCGAGAAACCGTTCTTTTCGATATACCCATTTTCTTCCGCATAATATGCCTGTGTTGCAGACGGATTCTTCTCTATAATCTGCAACAATTTTTCTATCTGCGTCTGTTCCTTATTAAGCGGCACTTCAGCGCTATTAGTGCCATCATCGTCGCCACATTTAACGCCATTAGCGCAATTCTTGGTGCCATTGGCGTTAATCATGGTGTTATTGGTATCAACCTGACCTCGATAAATATTGATACGCAGATCCACTTCGCCACCAATAAACTCCGGCTCCCGCAGTCCGGCAGCTTTTACTTTATCAATAATTCTCGGAATGCCGCTTCCCCAATGCTCGATCAGATTCATGTAAGCAAACGCATGAGCAAGGGCTTCATTTCTGATTTTAGAATAGCCTTCTTTCATACGCTCCATCGTTTGTCCCATTGGCAGCTTTCCTGGGGAAGTAATTTCTAATCGGTTGTCATATACCGCAACCTGTATTGTACCATGATCCAGATAACTACGGTGTACCATAGCATTGATGATCAACTCACGAATGCTTTTCTCCGGCAGGTTCTCTTTAAACTCCACCTTCTTTGATTCTCCTGTAAGAATTTCTTCTATGGTCATTGTAACACCTCGCTCTCTTTGGTAGCCTTTACTGCCATATTTTTACTTGATTGATGAAGAAATTGAACTCAGTGCTTTGTTTAAAGCATCTTCATCAGCCTGTTTTTTTCTCTCACTTTCCCACATACCAAGTATCTGATAAATACATTCTTTCGCAACAGGAAAATACTCTCGGCATTCTTCTTCGCTTAACTCATGAATTCCCTTGCTCAAAATTCCATAAATAGTTGTATTTTTGACCAATATATCTGGAAGATATCCTTCCAACATCTTAATTCTTTCAGCAACTCTCGCCTGTTCAAACATCTCGTTATCAATCACATCAGCCGCAGCTTCTTTTGCTTTGTAAACAAGTCTTTCAAGAATTCGTCTCAAATAAACATATGAACCAGCACCAACACCATTTGCAAAAAGTCCTATTGCGGTTCCAAGTTCCTTACGATCTTCCTTCGAAATTACATGTTTATATGCATCTAATTCTGGGAATGTCATATCTGCAACAGATGGATACTGTCCAATTTTCATCATTGACTTATCTGTTGTTAGAACAATATAATCAAGATGATGTTCCTCATTCATGCTACAAATAAATTTGAATACCAAAATCCTTGACACTTCTTCAATTTGTGATTCTTTCCACTTCCATACCGTATTTCGTTCTTCTACGTGTCCTCCAACCGTCGGTGTATTTTTAAGAATATACAACTGCTGAATTCTCCAAACTTCTTCTGAAAGTTTTTTTGAATAGCATTTATTATCCTTATCTTGAATATATATATAAGGCTTCATTGTAAAAACACGGTCTTCTTTACATTCTTTGCAATAAGCACTTATTCGAACTTTTCCATCAAGTAAAAGAATTAAATCTTCAATATTGTCTTCATCTATTTTCATTGACTTATAAAGCCCGCTGTTTGCAAAAAATTTGCAAATACATTATCTTTTCCAGAAACTATATTTGATGGTATTGAATCAAAAATATTATGTCTCACTTTATTCTCTCCTTTACTACCGCTTTTTCAGGCACTTTCTCCTCATATTCCTGTTTCAATTCCTCTGCCAAATACGCATCGCTCATGCAGTGCATATCAGAAACACCGTCACGGATCAGCTGATAAACCTGGGAATGATAAAAGAAATCCAATGCCGCATCCAGTGAAAGTCCCTGCTGTTTCGCAAAGCATTCAATGACACGGCTATATTTTTTCTGAAGCAAAATCGGATTTGCTGTCATAGTGTTTCACTCCCTTCAAAATGCAACAGAGACAGTGCTTTCTCTGTGCGGAAACATATTTGCAGATTCGGCTTTTCATAACGCAGGCGGTTGATAGCTTCCGTCTTATCAATCAGTCCGTCAAAAAATAGTTCCACTGTATTGAACACCTTATCATTGGCAACACCACCTACAACAAAGTCATAATCCGTCGAATCTTTTCCGCTGCGACAGTTCAGAATGAAATCCAGCCATTCTTCGGAATAAGAATCGAATTTCAGCGTTTTCAGTTCAACTTCCCGGCTTTCATCATATTCATACCGGGAGATAATACCATCTTTCCCACGACGTTTGAACTTACCACACCACTTCGCCGCCTGTTCATACAACGGCGTGACATAGAAGCCACGCCCGAAGTCTACATTGGGGCGAGAATGAACCAAATCCGGCTTTGCAATTTCTAAGAAAGAACCATGATAGAGAATCATACTTCCAACCTTCCTTTCTTTCATCACGTCAAGAAGGTCATCAACGATATATTCCCGACTCTGGGTATGCAGCACTTCATATTCCGGCACAATGTAACCGTTCAGAATATCGCTTTGTTCGGTAAATGCCTGATAGACACGCTCTGCATCCACACCTAGCTTTGCTGCAACATTTTCAATACAAAATACAGCAAACTCTAGCTCACTGGAATTTTTGATTCTTTCATCCGTTATCATATGCAAGCCCTCCTTTTACGATAATTTTGAAAAATTATCTATTAAAATCAAATAAAAAGTAGACGGATATTTTCTACCACAATTATATTGTGGCTGATTCGCATCCAATGACTTCCATAACTGCTTAATATCTGCAAATTCATATGGTTTAGTCAATGGCAATTTCTTTGGCGGCTCACCATACGAATAGAAAACCACCTTATCTAATGAGCTTTTTCTGATTCTACACCTGCTCTCATTATCTCAAATTCCTCTACATCCGAATCATGTAATTGCTTTAGTCTTTGAAGTACCTCAATTCCTTTCACTTTATCCTGAGCTTCTTTATATTTATTCTGTCCACTAAAATTAAGTAGCGCATTACAATAACATTGCGGATAATTCGGATTCATAACGATTTTTCCGTTTTGCTTGTTCAAAAAGCCCTGAACTGTTTCAGGATTTTCAGAATCTGCAAGGACAGAATAATCCCCATGCTTCTTATTGCCTTGTGTGTATATTTAACTGATTGTCTATGTCCCGTCCAGCATACATTACTCTAAGTATTGTTACAACTTTTTATCGCTGTCGGAATATAAAGAACAAGATAATTATCTACTGGTAATATATGAAGTTCACGACTTTTCCATGGTTCTTTTTCATATTTTCGATAACGCTTCGGCATCGCATCAAGACTTAATATCTGTTCTTCTAGACGATCAAGTTGTCCGATTGCATTTTCTGGTGATTGTAATTCAAAAGCAATATATTCAAAAATTTCTCTCAAATCACGGTCTGCCTATTCAGATACTTCTACTTCATATATCATAAGCCATAATCCTTGCGAATATCAGCAAAAGCTTTCTTCGCATTTTTTGTCCGTCTATCATGCATATCTGCATATCCTTTTTCCAATTCTTCATTGAATTCTACTTCTGATAATGTGCTGATATCAACAGGTCTAGCGGATGGTATTTTTACTTCAAATGGAAGTCCTCTCTGTAAGATAATCTGTTTATAAAACATATTGATAGCACTAGAAGCAGGAATACCAAGTGCAGACAAAATACTTTCTGCTTTTTCTTTGACTTCTGGTTCAATCCTTGCATATAAATTTGCTGATTTTGTAGCCATATAAAACATCTCCTTTCGTGAGTTGTTCTTTCTATCTATTTTATATGCAAATGTCCGCACAATAGCAATACTAGTTTCACATAAAATATTGTTCAATACATAATAAAGGCTTTCAAAACATCCACATCTGAATTGCCAAACTCACAAGTTGGGGAACATCTGAACAGCTGAAATCCATAATTCAGTTATTATTATTCCTAATCAAAATCTGTATGATTTTATCATAATTTTCCGGTCTGTGTGGAAACGTACAGTCTGTACATACCTTGATTTTTTCCATTCTTCTCTATGTAGGTCTTACTTCCGGGACAGTTTGGCATACTATACATAGGACAATAACAAAACAGACAATTAAAGTCATCCGAAAGTCCCTTGTGACACGGAAAATATTTGCAATCTTTGTTTTTAAAGTATTTATAAGAGTTTTCCATTTTATTCCTTCTATATTCATATGCTTTTCTCACAAAGCTCTCTGCAAAATGCGGATTTGACGGATAATACAGGTGCGGAAATCCAAGCCAGTAATTATCACGGCTTATCACGCAGTCGTAGCTTCTGCCTGTGGCCGGCTTGGTCGCAATACAATCGGCTCCGTTATCGGTGCTGTCGTAATAATGAAATTCATGCGTCTTTATTTTTTCATTTGGCGGTAGAAAATTGCTATGCTTTTCCGCAAGCTCAATATATCCGAACCTGACCAGCTTTCCCTTAAAATGACACCCACCATCCAATGCGCCCACAAGCTGCGACACACTCACATCATTTTGTGTATCTGTATTATATTGTGTATCTGCTTTGTTTTGTTCATCAGCCTTGTTTTGCTCATCTGTATCATCACAGATATTATGTATATATGTGTGAAGATACATAAATCCTCCACACTCGGCAACCGTCGGCATTCCGGCTTTAAAAGCTTTTTTTATGGCATTCAGCATAGATACGTTTTCACTCAGTTCCTTTGCATACAGTTCAGGATAACCGCCACCCAGCAGCATTGCATCACAGTTATCGTAGTTCTGTATCGTGCAGCGGCGAAAAATACAGTAATTGTGCTCCGCATTTTTCGAGCATTCTTAGGTTATCTTCGTAATAAAAAGCAAAATGCTTCGTCCATGGCAACAGCTATGTTTACGGTATTATTTTGGTCTTGAGGCCTCATCAGTTCTGCATTTTTAAGGTTTGACGCTTATCTTTATCTGCATTTTCGCTGTCACCGATTTCATCAGCATCTTCTGCTATATCCATAAACAAATCCATATCTATTGTCTTTTTAGTCTGTTGGCAGTTTCATTGAGCTGTTTTTATATCTGAAAGCTCATCCGGCATGACAAGCCCCAGATGTCTGCTTGAAAGCCCGATATCCTTTTGTTCCGGGAAATACCCGACTACTTTTACGGAAAGCTCCTTCTCTATCAGAGGCTTTATGATGTCATAATAGCCCTTCGACATACGATTGAGCAGAACCCCCTTAATCAAGTGGTGCGTGTCATACTGCAAAAAACCGGCTATAAGAGCAAGCACTGACTTTCCCATGCCCTTTGCGTCCACCACGAGTATTATCGGAGTCTGCGTTACCTTTGCCAGATGGTATGACGAACCCTGCTCATATATTCCGCCAAGCCCGTCATATAATCCCATCACGCCCTCAAGCACCGCAAAATCACCATCGGCTCTTTCATCTAAGAAAAGCTGCACTGTTGTCTTTTCATCCGTAAAAAACGTATCGAGATTTTTGGATGGTACGCCAAGCACCTTTTTGTGAAACATTGGGTCAATATAATCAGGTCCGCACTTATATGACAATACGTTTTTCCACTATCCTTTAATAGCTGCAGTAAAGCGCAGGTTATCATTGTTTTTCCACTGCCGCTTTTTGGTGCGGCTATCATAAAACGATTTATTTTCATGTATTCATCCTTTATTTCATCATATACCTTAAAATATTAGCCTTCGATGATTTATTATGGGTTGTAGCATAAAAGCCCAGGTTAAAATTCAAACGAACATATCCACACCGGATTTTCTGCCTGCATCAGATGGTAATGTCCTATCTGCTTTGAGCGGCTGACCTGCAGCTGCACGATATCCTCATTTTTCACATCATATGCCGACATTATTTCCTTTATCTCACAAATTGTTTCCATGGAAATTGCATTTATCACTATACGGATATGTGGATTTTTGCTTTAAGAGCCTCTATTATTTCCTTTAGATTGCCACCGCTGCCTCCGATAAATGCGTGTGTCGGCACCGGAAGATTGTCCATCCCGTCGAGCCTTTGCATTTATCACATGGATATTTTCAAGTCCATGCTTTTCTTTATTTTGCGTGATAAGCTGCACGGCATTTTCCTTCTGCTCGATGGCATAGACCTCCATATCATCGGAAAGTGATGCGGCCTCTACCGCTATGGAGCCGGTTCCGCTTCCCACATCATAAAGCACTGAATCCGATTTCAAATGAAGCTTGCAGATGCTTACATGCCTTATTTCCTCTTTGGTCATCGGAACCTTTTCACGGATAAATACTGCATCACTTAGCTGCGGTGTAACATTTTTGCAACCGGATTGGGATTTTTATCATGCAGATATACAGTCCCTCCCTTTTAAGCTTTGTGCACTCCTGTGGCGAAAGCTGCGATATAGTTTCATCCGGATATGATAGCTGGTATCCCACAGTTACCGAGCATTTTTGTAAACCATACCTTTCGTCACTGCTTAATATGTGTCCAAGCATATTTACGTCCCTGACTCGGACATCAGCATAAACGTTTTTGCATGATGGCTAATCCGTGATGTGATATTAGACAGCTTTACTCCGTGGATGCTGCATATATACGCATCGTTGTAGGTTTCACCGACTGCTGCCGCCATATATGACACAGATGAAATTCCAGGAATGATTGACACGTCCGCATTTAATTTTCCTTCAGATATTTCATTTTTTATCGCCAGATACAGCTTTCTGCTTCCACTGTAAAAGCCCGTATCTCCCGAGAATAATATAAGAACATTACTGATTTTTTCAGTATCTGCACAAATTTCGTATAGATAAGGAATAATCTGTTCTGCAAGATAATACGGCTTTTTGTCTATCTTCGCACTGTATTTTTCTATCATGCGGCTTGCGCCAAGTATAATATCAGCGCTTTCTATTGCATCTGAAACAGCTTTTGTCATGCAAGCATCATTTCCCATTCCAATGCCGGCAAGCATGATATGAAGCTTGTTATATTTACTGTCAATATATTCACAAACAGCTTCAAATGACATTCCATCATCCTGCACACTTTGCCCCACAATATAGACCGGAATATTTTTATTTTTTGCGGCAGCTATTTTCTCAATAAAGCCACCGGCCGCACCGCTTTTTTTGGTGACCAGACATCTGATGTCATACTGGTCAATAAGTGCCTCATTAAGCTGTGTGCTAAACGGTCCCTGCAATGCCAGAATGTGCTTTCCTGTAATATCATTGTGCATGCACAAGCTTATGCTCTCAAGCCCCGGAAGCACGCGCACATACAATCTTTCCCTAACGTCTGAGGTTTTACAATACACTGACAGCTCCTTGCTTCCTGTTGTGAGCAGTATATTTCCGTCTGTATTGTTGAGTGCCTTAGCACATGCTTCATTGTCCTCAAAATAGCGGATATTATCATAATCTGCTGATATATCCGTATCCCTTTTAAGACGCACATATTCGATATTATCTGATATGCTGCTATCCGCCTGATTGTCTGTAACAGCATGTGCCTCATTAAAAGCATAAACTGCCTGCTTTATATTTTCGGTAACTATGGCTGCATACGGATGGGTTGCATCCACTATGAGCTTACATTTTTGTTCCGCAAAGAAGCTTCTCATGCCTTCGCTGTCCATACGCCCCATATGAACATGCGCGAACGGATTTTCATGCAGCACGATTTTTCCGTATTCTGTTGCCACGCAAACCGTATGCTCTATGCCTCTTTTACACAGATGCTCTGATAGCTTACGTCCCTCTGTTGTTCCTGCAAAAATCAGTATTTTACTCAATCTGATATCCTCTCCTTGTGACAAGCTTTCCGTCAATTATTTGTGTACCCTCATTGCCGATAAATACCGTCGTAAACATGTTGACCTGTGCACTGCGGAGTTCACCGAGAGTACAGACCGTATAGCTTGTTCCCTCACGTCCGATATTTTCGACATAGCCGCAGGCTCTATCCGGCTCTATCGCACGAAGCAGAATATCACAGGCTCTCATCAGATAGTCCTTTCTCTTGTGACTTGACGGATTGTACAGTGCTATGACAAAATCACCCTCTGCAGCAGCCACAAGACGCTTTTCAATCTTATCCCACGGCGTGAGCAGGTCACTTAAGCTGATGGTGCAAAATCATGGTTTAATGGTGCTCCAAGCACTGCCGCACCACTGTTTGCCGCTGTAATGCCGGGTATTACCGAAAGCTCTACGTTATCGTATTCCTGCCCAATCTCATACATAAGAGAGGCCAGTCCGTATATTCCGGCATCGCCACTACATACAAGGGAGACTGTTTTGCCCTCGTGCCCTTTTAAAGCACAGATGACATCTTTCTTTTTCCGACGCATTGAGTGGTCAAAGCTCTTTTGTCTGGAATTTTTCTCCAAGCAGCTTTATATATACGGTGTATCCCACTATGACATCACTCGCTTCCAGGGCATCAATTGCCTGCTTTGTCATCATGCTTTCAAAGCCCGGCCCCATACCTACTATGTAAATTTTATTCATGTTAATCTCCATCTCTACTAATTTTATATAACCATGCAGCTATTTGCAATTTTAATGATATGAAGGACAAAAGTTATTTTACCCTCATTTATGATTAATCAGGATACCTTGCTGCCGCAACCGTTACACTGTCATATTTATGTTTTTTATAAATAAGTTCTCCTGCTTTATTACATTCCCTGTTGCATGCAAGCACCGCTGCACGCTCGCACACGTTGTCCACTCCAACATGCTCCCTGACAAACTGCGAGGCACTGAATTCTCCCTGCACCGCCATAAGCTCATCCGCGGTATAAGTGACAAATTCTATCCTGTTTCTTTCGCAAAATTCCTTTATTCCCGGTTCATCTTTTTTCACATCTATTGATGCAATCATGTCTATATCCGAAATATCTATTTGAAGCTTTAAAAGACTTTGTCTGATTGCCCTGTCAATATTTTCAAACGCTGTATTTCTTCTGCACCCAATACCAAGTACAAATTGTGTGGGTTTTAAGTAAATACTGCCATTTTAGTGTCCTTTTTTTTCGCATGATACTACAATATCAGCTCCGTAAGCAGGTGGAAATCCACTGTTTTATTACATCAGCACTCATATCAGCTTCATCTAAAATGCCTTTATAAGCTGCCTATGCTTAGCCGGAATGTGCTCCCAGTCGACCGACATAGCAACCACTTCCCCCGCCAATACCTTTGATGACACTCTGGCGATGCCATCTTTATTGACGATTGCAAGCCTGCATTTCTTTGCAAAAACATCAACTGCAAATTTATTATTGATATCAGTAGCGGTTGTTATAACAGGTGTAGCATTCATCAGTGCTGCTAATAATACAGCAAGCTCATTGGCACCTCCCACATGCCCTGAAAGAATCGGAATAACAAACTTCCACAGCTCATCTATCACAATAACAGGACTGTCTTTAAGCTTGTTATTAACAGAAGAAGCTATAGCCCTCACTGCAATACCACATGCCCCGATAAAAATCAGAGCCTTTTTCACTCATCTGTGCAGCTGTCCAGTCTGATATATTTTGTGATATGTAGCCGGTATTTCTATAATTTTCATCGGTGGAATTTTTAATATTCACATCCGATAATCTCGAGCACTTGGTAAAACCTCCACCTCATATTCACTTTTTTCAAGCTTATAAGCTATGTCACATGACAGCCCATAGCCCTTTTTTGTGAAGCTTACAATGCAAATTTTCATATTTTCAGTTCCCATATATTTCCCATATTTATATATTCACGCCTTTTTTCAATCGTTATCCTTTGGCTCTACTGAAGCCTTGCGATACTCTGTCGAAAAATCAGGTGCGTAAAGTCTTGATTTCTCGTAATGCCTGTGAGCTATGACATCCCCCACAAGCACAATCGCTGTCTTTGTGATATTATGCTTCATCGCAGTCTGCTCCAGTGTAGCGACAGTGCACACGTATGCCTCCTCCTGTGGCCAGGTTGCCTTGTATACAATTGCAGCAGGTGTATCTGCCGCGTATCCTCCCTCAATAAGGCTTTCCGTAAGCTTCTCTAAAAGCCCGGTGCTTAAGTAAATCGCCATGGAAGCGTGGTGTGAGGCAAAACTTGCTCTCCTTAGGCGGCACCTTCGTGCGCCCTCCATGCGTGTGATGATGAGCGACTGGGAAATACCGGGAAGCGTGTACTCAATGTTGAGCGATGCAGCAGCGCCAAAGCACGCGCTCACGCCCGGACAGCTCTCATATGGTATTAAAAGAGAATCAAGCTCATCCATCTGCTCGCGCACTGCGCCGTATATGCTTGGCTCTCCCGTGTGCAGGCGCACAGTAATTTTTCCGTCTGCCTCAGCAGCTTTCATGACTGCGATGACCTCATCCAGTGTCATTTTGCACTGTTATATATTTCACAGCTCTCCCTTGCATAGTCCAAAAGCTCTGGATTAACAAGCGAGCCCGCATAAATTATCACATCTGCCTTTTGTAAAGACGCATTCCGCGTACTGTTATTAAATCTGCTGCGCCTGTTCCTGCGCCAACAAAGTAAACCATTTTTCTGCCTTTCTGCTTTTTGCAAGCTCACCAAATTCGTTTGAATACATGATACAGTCTATCTCAAGTCTGCCCTTTGCCCTCTTATCCAGATAAAAGCATATGCGCTCCATCGCATAATCCATCACCTCATACAGCCTGCCGCTTTCCTTAAGTGCCGCCAAGGCCTCCTCTGTCGTAAGGCTGTCCATAATGCGCTTTATGTATTCGGGCGCTACACCACACTTAAACGCAAATGCCGTCAAAAGCTCTATCCTGCAGTCTGCCTCCCTCGAATGAGTGTTCATGATGCCTCCTGCTACCTTTATGAGCTTTCCTATATGTCCTGTCAAAAGCATCCTCTTAAAGCCCATATCTGCAGCCATATCAATTGTTTCACCGATAAAGTTGGAGCATTTGACACTCCTGTCCAGATCATAGCCATAGCTTTCCTTCATAAAGTCAAGACCGTAATTTCCCGGCGCAACCGCCACATAATCATACCCAAACGAATATCTCTGCCTAAGCTCCACCCTTATCGTATCAATAAGAGCCTGTGAGCTCATGGGCTCAACAATACCGCTTGTGCCGAGAATTGATATACCACCAACTATCCCAAGTCTAGGATTAAATGTCTTTTCTGCAAGCTCCTTTCCCTTGGGAACCGAGATTGTAATGTCAAGTGTCCCCTTAAAATCCAAAAGCTCACAGACCTCCCTTACCTCTTTTTCAATCATCTCACGCGGCACATGATTGATAGCCGCGTTTCCGACAGGCTGGTCTAATCCGGGTTTGGTGACTCTTCCCACTCCGTCACCACCGTCAATATTTATGATAGCCAAATCCTGCTTTTTTGCATAAAGCACAGGTATCGGAATGCAAAATCCGTACTGAAGCATATATATAGGCTCCGGTGGTCACATCCGGGTCATCCCCTCCATCCTTTATCACAGCACAGCTTACCTCGTTTTCACTTCTTTTTATGTCGGTGATATCAGCCGTGTAAGCTATTCCCTTAGGTGTCTGAATCGTTATTTTGTTTTTAGCCTTTCCGGTTAAAAGCATATATGCCGCCGCCTTTGATGCCGCCGCAGCACAGCTTCCTGTGGTAAATCCGTATCTCATAATCACTAAATTTCCTCATGCATCAGCCCCTATCAACCAGACTGTAAATCAGCGCATTGCATATGGCAGCTGCAATATTGCTGCCACCCTTTCGTCCGACATTTACTATGTATGGCACTCCGGTCTCCATAATAAGCTCCTTGGCTGCCTCCACATTGACAAAGCCCACCGGCACACCGATTACAAATGCAGGCTTATATATTCCTTTTTCTATCATATCGTACAGCTCTATAAGCGCTGTCGGTGCATTTCCTATCGCAAAAATCACAGGCTTATCTATCCTTGATGCAAACTCCATGCTTACTGCCGCGCGCGTTGTCTTTTTCTCCTTTGCAATAAGAGCGACCTCATCATCAGCCATAAAGCAGTGCGCCTGTCCGCCGAATTTTGCCAGGTATTTTTTATTTATGCCTGAAGAGCCATGTTGGTATCGGTCACTATATCAGCGCCCTCTGATATCAGCCTTTTGCGATAGCAACGGCGTCCTTAGAGTATTTAAGCGTCTGTATATAATCAAAATCAGCACTCGTGTGTATGACTCTTTTTGTTATCATCTCCTGATCAGCAGGCAGCGTAATCTGCATTTCAGACAGCTCATGTGAAATTATCTCAAAGCTTCTCTTTTCAATCTCCATCGGCTCTAACTGTTTAATTTTTTCAATACACTCACCTATCACTTTCAATAATCTTACATTTTCATTAAATGTCTTTACCGCCACTCGAAAATACCCTTCCGAAAGCCCCACATAGTTGGAGCAGTCCCGTATCAGTATTCCCTTATTAAGCAGTATATCATATAATGGAAGCTTGCTGTAAAACAGTATGAAATCAGCATCACTTTTATATACCTTAAAACCAAGCTTTTTTAGTCCATCTGACAGCAGCCTTCTTTGTCCGCTCACATACGATGCCGTTTCTTTAATATACTCTGATTCCATAATGCATGCCTCTCCTGCCATCTGTGCCAGGACAGACACGTTCCACTCCGGCAGATTTCTTTGAACCTTTTGTCTTACTGCCTCATTTTTACTGAGCATATATCCAAGCCTTACTCCGGAATAGCAAAAAGCTTGGTAAAGGCTCTTACAACAATCAGATTGTCATAGTCACATAAAAGTGACAAAACAGAATAATTTTTTCACAAAGCCCATGAAGCATTCATCTGCCACCACATAAATATACTTTTCTTTGCAATGCCCTATTATTTGCTTCATGAAAGTGCAGTCTGCAAGATACCCTGTCGGATTGTTTGGATTTGCGATAAAAAATATATCTGTATCATCTGTAAGCATATCCATTAAAGCATCCCGCCGTGCAGCAGGAGAAAAATCACTCTGCTCATCCAGCAGGAAATATCCGATATCACAGCCGACTGCACGAAGCACATGCTCATAACCGAAAAAGCCTGGGGCCGGAAGTACTGCTTTTTTTGGTTTTATGGCATGAGCTATCGCCATAAAAAGCTCTGAGGCTCCGTTTCCGGGAATTACATCCTCGCTTTGTATGCTGCAACCTTGCTGTGTGAAATACTCTGATATCGCTTTTTTAAGGCCACTGCACGCCATGTCGGGATATCTGTCTGCATACGAAAGTGCATCACTCATAGCCTCTTTAACAGAATGTGGTATGCCAAGAGGATTGATATTTACCGAAAAATCCATATTTACTTTATTGTTGTATATGTCACCGCCATGGATGCTTTTCATTCAAGTCCTCCATCAATTCTTACATCAATTCTTCCATATTCAAAGCAATATTAAAACAAGACTCATAACCGCCACAGATAAAAGCTCACACAAAACGCAGTAATATACATCAGCCTGTTTGCACGCTTTATATCCTCATACTCTATCTCACGCAGACCGTCTCCTATGTATTTTTTCTTCACAAGCTTCCCAAAATACACTGCATCACCCGCCAGCTGCACCCTTAAAGCTCCCGCACATACGGACTCTGTCTGGGCTGAGTTTGGGCTTGCGTGATTGAAACGATCTCTTTTAAAGATGTGGTATGCATTTTGCCATCAAAATGCCTACCACCGATAAATGCCGCAGCAATCATCAGATATGCACTGATTCTTGCCGGTATGAAATTGACCACATCATCAAGCCTTGCAGCAAATCTGCCAAAATACATATATTTATCATTTTGTAGCCAAGCATCGAATCCATCGTATTCACAGCCTTGTATACAAAGCCAAGCACCGGCCCGCCGATTGCCGTATAAAGCATAGGTGCAATCACTCCGTCAGATGTATTTTCAGCTATCGTCTCAACTGCCGCCCTTGTGACACCTGCTGCATCAAGCACAGATGTATCTCTGCCAACAATCATGGAAACAGCCCTTCTTCCTGCATCAACTCCATCTGTCCTTAGCGCATCGTACACCCTCATGCTCTCCACACGAAGACACTTTGTGGCAAGAATCTGCCACGTCATGACAGCCTCTGCTATTACCCCGGCATACAGATTTATGCTGTATGCAGCCACAATAATAATTACCGACATTGCAAAAGTTGCAAAATTACAGTAAAAGCAAGAAGCATGCCTCTTTTATATTTTATTAGATTTAATTTTTTCAGAGATATTATATCCGCATCACAATTAAGCCTCTTATCGAGAAAAGAAATGAGTGAGCCGATAAGCCCGACCGGATGCGGTATAAAATGCGGATCTCCTATTAATAAATCAAGCACAAAGCCTGCTATAAATGCAAAATATGATAACACATATGTTAGTCCTTCTTAAATAAATCATAGCGATATGGGCACTATTTCATTAAACACAATCTCATTGCCCTCAACCGCCACCTCACACGAGTAGCCACAGCCGTTTTTCACCTGGTAATCATAGTAATCCATATCACAGTAATGGCTCATTATCGCCATGATAGTCCCTCCATGCACAAAAATACTATTTGTATCTCTTTATCGAATAGCCCTCTTAAGCTCTAATGCCTGTGTGAGCGCCCTCTCAAAGCCACATATACTTCTTTTGCAAAACTCTTTTCTGCTCTCTCCGTTTGGAAGGCAAGTGTTCCACCACTGTCAATCCACGCCTGATATGAGTCCCTGACACGGATATCTGTGCTAAGTTCCTTATAGCTTTTTAGCTCCCATTCACCGAAATCCATCTCTGCAAACTCTTTTACGGTATGAATTTTATGGTGCTGTGAAACCGGCAAAATAATCTCTGCCGTCTGTTTGCAGCGCCTCATTGGACTGGTAATAATTATCTGCTCCTTTAAGCTATTTTCCTCCAAAGCCTTGTATACACCATTATTTAGTGCATTTTAAGCTCAAAACTCCGGCTTCATCGAGTGACTCATCTGTCCTGCCCAGATATCTGTGTTCTCTGTTTGAGACAGTGCAGCCGTGTCTTATAAATATACAGTTTATTTTATTTTCTGACCGATTCCACATATTACGCGAACTACCTCGTCTGCTTTTTGCAAGCAGTATCTCTGCTCTGCCTGTCTGCTCCCTGTACTCTCTCAAACGCATCAAGAGGCACTATGCCGTTTCCAATCTCATCAGCAATGACTATTGTATCCTTATTTTCCTCTGCAAATTGCATAAATTTCAAAATATATTCCTGCAGTGGAAGATTTTTCTCAAGCACAGCCCTGATAAAATAATGGAATTTATCTATTATGAATACACGCTCATCATCGACTGGCAAATTCCATGGCCAGTCCTTGTATGATTCCTTATCATCACAAGCATCATTCTTTAGGAAAAAGCAGTCATACACATCATATTTTTCTGTTTTTCTATCATATTTTCGAGCACATAATCAAGCTTTCCCTGTGCCACTCCGCCTATCACAAGCTTCATATTTTCTCCAATTCCAAAGTTTAAAATTCATAATACAACTTTTATCAAAATACTAATCCGTACCATTCCTATATTCAAAACAAATATACTAAATAATAAAAGAGACACCACCCAGTGCCACTGCCATGGCGCACTCACATATACACACAAAATACCCTGCCGTATCGCCTGTGATGCCGCCAAGCTCCTTTTTTGTTTTCACATAATAATACCAAAAGCTAAGTGCTGCCGCAATGATCATAGCCACCGCATAAGGCAGTGACACAATGAGTAAAACAGCCATACACAGTGCAAGCTGTATGTATAGTGCTGCCCTGACAATCGTTCTGTGTGCAGTGTCTGCAAACATAAATAACAATCCATCGCTTTTTGCCGATTTAAATGACACAACAGCTATTCCGCTTAAGCATCTTGCGATGAAAAAGCCTGCACAAAACAATAAATGCTTTATCATTCATTATCTGAGAAAAGCTCCCATGAATAATAATCCGTAGGCTGCAAGCATTATAACGGCAAACGCTCCTATATGTGAATCCTTAAGTATTGCAAGCTTTTCCTCCCGCGGTTTGTATGAATGAAATGCATCCATTGTATCCATAAAACCATCTATGTGAAAGCCTCCCGTAACCGCTATCGGAATGAGTGCGCCTATGCATACATAGCAGATATCCGCCACTCCAAAATGAGAGTATATATATCTCCAAAGCATAAGAAGCAGTCCAATCACAGCTCCTATCCACGGAAAGAATACCAGCATGTACTTCATGTCATCATCATTCCATTTAAATTGTGGCATAGGTATCTTTGAATACATGGAAAAAGATACTATGCACGACCTTATTAACTTCATAATACACTTAACCTCCACACCGCTTCACTTAACCGTCACCGGAATGCCTGCAACCACCTCAACGACACACTCTGCCATCGCAGCAACCCCTCTGTTTACAATTCCCATTGCCTTTATGTAATTCATCGTTGATTGATCATAGCAGACTCCGTCTTCAAATACATTGTTTGTCACAATTACAAGCTCAGCAACATTTTCACTTAAGATACTTACCTCTTTTAACACCTTTTTACTCACACGGCTGATTTGAGCAGTCTCATAATCCTTCATCTTTTCAGTGGCATCCAAAGCCTCTTTTTCAGCTTCGGCAGCCTGTATACCGGAAGCATCTACAGGTGGAAACATCTCATTTGCCACAAGGTTTGACATACACTCAAGCAGTGCTGACCGCCCGGTTTTTAAACTGCTTTCTGATTGCAGCTTAGAAACCGCATTTTGGATATCACGAGGCTGCTCGATGGTAATAAAGCCTTTTCCGGCACGAAGTCTTCTGTGCCTGTCTATCTTCCGCTGTCCCTCATCATCAAATACCTGCATGGTAGCAATGTAATATTTTTCTTTGCATCCCTTTTCATTTGACGCGTAACAAATATACTTTTCTGCATATGCTGATTTGCCGCTGCCGCTGCCGCCTGTTATAAGTGTAATCATCTATACGTACCTCTCATACTGTGATACCGAGATATCGTCGAAGGTTGTCCGGCCTTTGTATACGCTAAGTGCCATATCCAAAAGCGCAAACATCATCACGGCACCAGTTCCCTCTCCAAGCGCAAGAGATGCTCTTATGACCGGCTTTACGGAAAGTGCCTCACACAAAAGCGCCACGGCAGGCTCCTGCCCTCATGTGATGGAATGATAAAATCAGTAACTCCGAAAGAAGCCTTCCTGCTACCAACGCTGAAACCATGCTTATCACTCCGTCGAGCACAACAGGAATATGGTATAATGCACCGCCTATACACACTCCGACAAGTCCTGCAATATCGAGTACTCCGACTGTCATAAGTATCTCAAAGGTGTCCTTATTATATAAATCATACTTTTCTATTGCGCTCTCAATTACACGGATTTTTTTCTCAAGCCCACTGTCGTTTAGGCCTGCTCCTCTTCCTGTCACTGTGGCCACATCGCACCTTAGCATGGCGGCTGCCATTGCCGCACTTGTGGTGGTGTTTCCTATACCCATCTCACCGGTTGCAATAATTCTGCAGCCGTTTTCCTTACACTCACGCACTATTTCTATACCTGCTGCAATCGCTTCAAGTGTCTCAGCCATTGTCATGGCAGGCTCTTTTGCAAAGTTTCTCGTGCCCATGCGCACTTTTCTTTGAAGCAGCCCTTTAACACTCTCGTCACTGTTTATTCCTATATCCACAGGAATTGTATCAGCCCCTGCAGTCATTGCCATGCGTCCGACAGATGAAGCCTTCCTTGCCATGGATTTTGCAACTGCAAGTGTCACCTCCTGTCCGGACTGGCTGATGCCCTCAGCAACCACACCATTATCCGCACACATCATTATGACCGCCTTTTTGAGATATCTATATTTTCATCTCCCAAAACAGCACCGATTTTGGCCGTTAATAGCTCAAAATCACCCATGCCGTCGAGTGGCTTTGCCACCGAATCCCAGTTTGAACGGATTTTTTTGTACATTTTACATCGTGGCGTTATTTTTATTTTTAATTCTTCAACTGTAAAATGGTCAGAAATAATATTATTTTCAATCATATCTTGCCTCACGAAGCATGCCGTACACTGCATCCATATCCAGATACTCCCTCAGTGTATCCGCAAGCCTGTCATACTGTTTTTCCTTAAAGCTCTTATAACTTACAATAGCGCTGTCATTTACATCAATGCCCTTTTATCGGCAATATAATCCACTATCACTCTGGCTGCCTCTGCAGTATCAAAAATGCCGTGGATGTACGAGCCATACACATTTCTGCCATCAGATATGACATTATTTAACTCATTTTTCCTGTCATCACAAGCCCCTGCTCATCTGAAGCTGTGCTATATGCGCTCTTACCCATATGTATCTCATAGCCCAGAAAGTGACAGCCTGAAAGCCTGCTCAATACACCATCTACATGTGCTATTTCACCGCTTGTCTGAAGCCGTGTCTTGCTGTCTTTTAGAACGGTATCTATAGGAAGAAGCTCCATGCCACGCATATATCCGCCCTCCTCAACACCGTCGGGTCGGCTATTGAAGCCCCAAGCATCTGATAGCCTCCGCATATTCCAAAACAGGTATCTCACAGGAGAGCTTTTGACAGCTGCCTCAAGTCCGTTTTGTCTCATCCACAAAGATCCCCATCGTATTCTTGCTTCCTGGCAGAAATACTATATCCGGATGACGCAGCTCATTTACTGTTGACACATAACGCACAGTCACCTCGGACATCTGCTCAAAGACGTTGAAATCCGTGAAATTTGATATTCTCGGATATCTGATGACCACTATATCAATAAGCCCATCTGTCTTTTGTCAAAGCGCTCTGTCAGGCTGTCCTCATCCTCAAGCTGTACATCCATATATGGCACCACTCCGGTGACAGGCACCCCGCCTCTCTCCTCAAGCATCTGTATCCCCGGGTCAAGTATCGTCTTGTCTCCACGGAATTTATTGATAATAAGCCCACAGACACGATTCTTTTCCTCCGGGTTAAAAGCATAAGTGTGCCAAGCAGCTGCGCAAAACACCACCTCTGTCGATATCACCCACGAGCAGCACCGGTGCATCCACCATATGCGCAAGCCCCATGTTTACAATATCATTTTCCTTCAGATTTATCTCTGCCGGGCTTCCGGCGCCCTCAATCACTATGATATCAGCATACTCCTCAAGCTTTTTAAATGCCTTTTTTATATCCGGTATCAGAGTTTTCTTGTATGCAAAATACTCTCTCGCCGGCATGTTCTTAAGCACCCTTCCGTTTATAATCACCTGTGAGCCTATATTATTTGTAGGCTTTAAAGAATAGGATTCATGCACACCATAGGCTTAATGCCAGCTGCCTCAGCCTGCATCACCTGGGCCCGTCCCATCTCAAGTCCTTCGTCTGTTATATAAGAGTTGAGCGCCATGTTCTGTGATTTAAACGGTGCCACTCTGTATCCGTCCTGTCTGAAAATACGGCACAAGCCCGCGACAAGAAAGCTCTTGCCTGAATTGGACATTGTACCCTGTACCATAATTACCTTTGCCATATCTATACCTGCTGTCTGAATTTACGTGGTAGTCTGTTGCTTTATCATGAATATTAAACTGTAGTGTGAACAGTAACTTCCTTAAAGCTGCGCCAATTGTTCCTCCAGAAAAGGAATTTTTATAATTTTTCCTGTAGAGACTGCATACTCATAAAGCCTGCTGTTAAACTGCTCATACGTGCCAAACTCTGTTCTGTCACATATAACGCCCTCGCATACATCAATTAGCTCCTTTGCCTTTTCAATAAGGGCATCGTCTACAGGCTCAAAGCTTCTTGCGCTGACAATCTCAGCAGAAAGCGCCTTTGCCGCAGGATAATCCAGATCATTTTCATAGATGATTCCTGTCGCAAACGGGATACCCTTTCGCTGTAAGCTCCTAAAGCTTTTTCTGCCCAAGCCCCCTCCTGCTATGACAAATACCCTCGCCATTCCATCCGGTTTTTCCAGCTCTAAATCCTCTCCTGTTTCGTCAAAGCTTCCTGCCGTAATTCCAAAAAGCCCTGAAACATATTGGTCAGTAAATACCTCCTCTGGAGTTCCGTATCTGTCCACATATCTGCCATCTATACACAAAACATGGTCTGACACACGCTTTGCCATATCAAGCTCATGGAGCGACATGATAACCGTAAGATTCTTCTGTCTTTTAAGCCTTTGGAGTATTGATAAAAACTCAAGCTTGTACTTTATATCAAGATATGAGGTAGGCTCGTCTAACACTATAATCTCCGGCTGCTGGCATATAGCACGTGACAGCATGACGCGCTGCCTTTGACCATCGCTTATCTTTGTAAAATCCTTATCTTTTATCTGTGATACATTGACCAGCTCCATCGCTTCATCCACAGCCTTTTGTCCTCATCCGAAAGTACTCCGAACCGGCCTGTGTATGGGTATCTGCCGGTCGCAACCACATCATAGCAGGTCATAAGCTCCGTCTTTAGCTTATCGGTGAGCACAACAGCCATTTTCTTTGCAAATTCATTGCCATTCATCGTCACTACATCACTTTTATCAAGATATATCGTACCGCTCACAAGCGAAAGCTGTCTTGCAATACTTTTTAAAATAGTCGATTTACCGGCACCGTTTGGCCCGATTAATGTGAGAATCTCTCCCCTTTTCAAGGAAAAATCAATATTTTCAATAAGCGGCCTGTTATCATATCCAACAGCCAGCTTTTGTGCAGTAAAATAATATTCCATCAGACATTTTTCTCCTTGCTGCGTCTTATCATGATAAACAGCACTACCGGTGCACCAAATACTGCCGTAACCGTGCTGATACTAAGCTCCGTAGGCGCAAACATCATCCTCGCAAGCAAATCACAAAACAGGCAGAACACCGCTCCCCCAAGGAAGCAGGCCGGTATCATATATATAGGCTTTGTGCTCTTTAGCATGCTTTTACTATGTGTGGCACGGCTATTCCGACAAACGATATCGGTCCCGCAAACGCCACTATACATGCGGAAAGCAGGCTTGAAAGCAATACCAGAAGCACCCGGATACGCTTTATGTTTACACCCAGATTTACGGCATATGACTCTCCGAGCTGATATGCCATAAGGGGCTTTGACATGAGAAAAACAAAGATAAATGTGATTCCCACCACAATGCTCATCACCCCGACGCTGTCCCAGGTCATACCCGAAAAGCTTCCCCTTGACCAGTTATGCAGGTTTACTATGTCGGAATCATCTGCAAATGTCACCACAAACTCAGTCACCGCAGAGCATATGTAGCCAATCATGACACCGCTCACCACAAGCATAGACATGCTGCTTACCTTTCTTGAAATGATAAGCACAAAGCCCATTGAAAGCATTGCTCCCAAAAACGCCGCTGCAATCATGGCTAGTGAGCTCACACGTATGGCATTTCCAAGTAAAAATACCATAACAAGTGCCACAATCATCTTAGCTCCCGATGATATGCCGAGTACAAAAGGTCCCGCGATTGGATTATGAAAAAAAGTCTGCAAAAGATAGCCTGCAAGCGCTAACGCCCGCCCAGTATCATCGCTGCGATAGCTCTTGGCATGCGGATATCCCACACAATACGTCCCACCCTGTCTGAGTGATCATAAAGTGTCGCAAATGCAGCCTTAAATGATATGTGTACAGTTCCTATGCACACATTCATGATAAGCAATATGATAATTAAGATTATAAGAATAATAAATGTTGTAAAACACCTTATTTTTCTGGTTTTTTCCATGTTGTAGCTCCGCTTTTTATCTTTTTGTGCTATTGATTTTCCTGCATTCTGTCATATCCGTTAACAATTCAGCCCACCACATACATTCCACAAATCACAGTTATCTGATCTTAAACAGATATTTCATGCCGCTGTCAGGTGCACCTGTAATCATCGAATGCATATCATCAATCATATATCCGATGGACATAGACTGCTGATACATATCGTTCGTGGTGCAAAATACATTGCCGTCTTTGACTGCCCTAAAATCAGCAAGCACCGGGCACTTGTCCAAAAGCTCATTCAGATTCTTCACACCGCCGTCTATCGCACTGTTATATATCAGATAGTCAGCATCTATTGCTCCATTGTAGAAATCCTCAAGCTGCATATTCATGGTTGACCTGCCTGTATCGTCGTCATTTGATGCATCAAAAATATATTTTCCACCGGCAAGTGAAATCATCTTTGGCACATAATCTGTGCTTTTGCGCACCTGAACCTGTCCATTGGATGTGATATAGAAAAATGCAACTGTATCACTTTTTGTGGCATCATCCGTATCGGTACCATCTGTCTTTGCGATGCGATTTACAATATCCACCTGCTCATTAAAGAGCTCATCGGCCTTTTCATCCCGGTCTGTGAGTGCTCCAAAGAACTTCACCCACTCCACTCTTCCAAGCGGCTCCTCCTCATAGCTTGAGTACTCGATTATTGAAGGGATATCAAAACTTTTAAGCTTTTCCGTTACCTGCGGCGAATGGGTAATCATAGTATTTTCTATGGCAAGTGAACAGTTTTCTGACACCAAAGCTCATAATCGGGCTTTGAATATTTGCCGGCATATAACATCCTGCCACTTTCAAGAGCCTTTCTTGCACTGTCAATGTACCAGCCAGCACTGTCAAGCCCCGAAAATTTAATAGTGTCCACTGCATCAAGCTTGTCAAACATATCCATCACCCCTGATGCGACCAGATACAAATCACTTACAGGCTCCTTCAATACAATGATATCCTTGTCAATACCCTTTGAGTCTTTCTGCCCTTTGGCACGGTAAGTATTTGGGTACCGTCCTTTGTAGTAAGTATCTTGTATCCACCCTCATAATAGTCAACGGAAAAATTCTTTGCATATAAAAGCTTCATACTGCTCTTATATATAAGACCATTTTGTGCCTCTGTCTCAGCCTTCGATTCGGTATTCCCTGAATCGGAAGAAGGACTGTCGCAGCCTGACAGCCAGAACAGTCCTATAATTGATATCAATATATATATAATTATCTTTTTTCTTCCATGCATAGCTTAATTATTCTCCATCCTCACCAAGCACCTCTGTAGCAGAATCTGAATGGAAGGTGAGTGTGTACTCAACCTCGTGCGGCTTGCTCATAGCAACTGTATCTCCGATAACCTGCATAGGTGTATCAAGCTTAACCGGAATTTCAAATACAGAATTGCCGTCTGTATTTACAGGCATGTATTTCTGTCCGTCAACTATCATATAGTCATAGTTTGGACTGCTCCACTGCACTGTTGCAGTAGCGGCTCCACCGCTTATAGTCACCTCAGCCGGTGATGCAATGCTCGCCTTACCGCTTCCGCCATCGAAATCGAGATTGATATTGTATGTTCCGTCAGGAAGCTCTTTTCCTGCACTTTCAGATACGCTTGCATCTGCGTCCGCAGGTGTGGCATTTGAGACCTTTACCTTGTGGTCATACCATTTGCCCTTTGTACCGATAAGTGCAAGGTCAAATTCCTCATCCAAAACAGGAACCGGTATATCAAACGCATTGACCTCCTCAGTTGTGCCATCGCCATAATCGACAGTCTCTACAGTTGGCTCTAAAAGCTCAGCCTTGTCCTTTGAGGCATCCTTTGCTGTTCCCAAAAAGAGATTTACAATGTGTGTGGATGTAAGAGCAACATGTATTGTTGCCTTGCCATCCTTCACGGTGAGTGTACCTTTGTTGTCATATGCATCATTCACATGAAACATTGAGCTGTCTGTAGTAAACTCTGCTGTATATGTACCATCTGAAAGTGCTATCTTTTCTGTTTTTCAGCCTTTTTTGTGCTCTCTGTCGCGTCCTGCACTGCTTTTTTGCTTTCTGTTTCAGCTTTTGCATTCTTATTGCCGCAGGCTGCCAAGCTCATGGCACAAACCAGTGTCATTGCAACGATATAAGTAAACTTGTTTCTGAATAATTTTCTCATGTCCGATATACTGCTCCTGTTATTTTATAGCTTCCCCACTATACATTTAAGTAACTGCTACTTGCTCATAGCAGCCGCTGTATGCTCAACATAAAGCTTCTGGATACCCTCAATCTCACCAAGTCCGTTAATCTGTGTATCGATTTTATCGAACTTTCCTGATGCCTTAAACTGTGAAAGCCATGAATCATCATCACTTCCCGCCATATCGTTGTTCGCATGATCTCCTGCAACAACCATCAGCGGACGAAGGATGACATTCTTGTAACCAGCGGCTGACACCTTCTCAATGACAGACTCACATGATGTATCTTCCGGCTCACCCTCTACAGTTCCGATAAATACATTGTCATATCCAAGCTGTTCCATCTGTGTCTGCATCTGGCTGTAAGAAACTTTTGCTGTATGAGAAGTTCCATGTCCCATAAATACAAATGCTGTGCCCTCTTCCTTTGCAGCATCAAGGCTGTCATAGCCTGCCTTTTCTACTGCTTCCTCTGTAAGAATTTCTGCAACGGCCTTTTTATCCTCATTTACAACTGTTGCATCAGCTCCAACCTCTCCGAGAAGTGGCTCTGCAATCTTAACAGATTCAAACTTATCTTTATACTTCTCTACAGCCTCTGAAAGCTCATCATATTCTGCTCCATGCATCGTGTGTAGGCTGTACCACAAGATTCTTTACACCATTTTGACTGCACGCTCAAGTGCCTGATCCATATTGTCAATCTTCTCGTCATCTCTTGCCTGTACATGATTGATGATGATCTGTGCTGTAAATGCTCTTCTGACTGACCAGTCAGGATTTGCAGCTGCTATTGCATCCTCCACACCCTTGATATCAGCCACACGGCTGTCGTTGAAGGATGTACCAAAGCTTACTACCAGAATCTCGTTCTCACCGATCTCATCCTGGTTTCTCGGATCATCCTTGGAAGCATCTCCGGTATCTCTGCCGAAATAGTCAGGATCAGCATTTTCTCCCTCTACAAGCTCCTTCTGTGCGTCTGTGAGCTTGTCCCAGGCCTCCTTAGCCTCCTTGCACTGCTTGTCTGTATCATCTGTTCTCTCCTGCACGTAGATTGCATCGATTAAATCTGCCACATGCATTGCTGCCTCCTGATCTGCGTTTGCGCTTGTCTCACTCTCTGAAGCCTTAGATGCCTGTGTATCATTCTTTGCATCATCTGCCTTGCTGCCACAGCCGGTCACTGCTGTCATAGCCATAACTGCTGCCATCAGTACTACTACTAATTTCTTTTTCATGTTTTCTCCTTTTCATTCTCCTTGCAGCTATTAAGCTGCACATGTTTTAAATATGTAAGACGAAAACATTTAAAGCGTCAAAAATAAAAGCTCTTTGTACTATTATGTCAAAGAGCTATACATGTCAAAATCCTTCTAACCCAGACTATACGGCTATCATAACCTTGTCTGTAATTATAATTATTTCATCACGTACAGCCAGTTACTCGTGGCTTGAAACACTATTGTTTCCGTACAACACAAAGGCAGGTCTCCCGGCTTATATATCATTGCTTCGGCCGTCTTCCCGGTTGCCCAGTGACCTATCGGCCGTCACTCCTTAATTACGGTGACGAGTTCGTACAGGATTCTCACCTGTTTCCCTTTTCACCGGAGCCAGCTTCACATCGCCTGTCATAAATCAGATTCAAATGCTTGTCTGCTCCGACACCTTTATGCTACATATTCAGTTTCTTCGTGCGTTGCTTATGCAATCGCTTGGATTATTATATTACAACTTGTAACATTATTCAACAGATTTTTATCAGACGCTTTACACACACATTTACAAAAGCGGTGCAAAAAGCTGCAAAATACTCTGCAGCAGCCTGCCTGCAAATGAGATATCATTTGTGCTTTCCTCATACACCTCCTCTGAAACCGCAAACGTCTCTATCGCATCCTCTTTTATTTTTCCGATGCACTGAGTCCTGTACATGTATACAAAATCCTCAAAATTCCAGTACATGCTCCTGAAATCCAGATTGCATGTGCCAACTATCGCAGTATCATCATCTGCCACAATACACTTTGAATGTATAAAGCCGGGTGTGTACAGATATATCCTTACCCCCGCCTCGATAAGAGGTCTGAAATTGGCTTTTGTCTGCAGATAAATGAGCTTTTTATCGGGAATCTTAGGTACAACAATACGCACATCAATACGACCTGGCTGCCGATATCATAGCATGCGACAGCTCCGTTCCAAGTATCAGATACGGTGTAAAAATATAAACATATTTTTTAGCTCTTGAGATGATACTCACATAAAGATTCTCTCCTACATCATCATGCTCAAGTGGAGAATCGCAAAACGGCTGGACAAAACCGCTTTCCTCTGACTGGCTGAAGGTATTGTGTGGATTCAGATATTCATCATGCACAGCATTGTCCTTATTGATATAATTCCACATCTCAAGGAACATCGTTGTGAAACTGTTTACACACTCCCTCCACACGGATACCGGCATCCTTCCAGTAACCAAACCTGATTTTTTTGTTGATATACTCATCTGCTATATTGTAACCACCGGTATGCGCCACACGTCCGTCTATCACCAGTATCTTCCTATGATCCCTGTCATTCATAATTACTGAAAGCATGGGCTTATATGGATTGAAGCGTCTGGTCTGTATTCCGATGCTCTCCATCTCCTTTATAAAGTATGGAGGAATGGCATTTATGCTGCCAAAATCATCATATATGATTCTCACCACAACTCCATGCTTTACCTTTTCTTTGAGTATATCAAGTATCTGATCAAGCATAACGCCACTGCCGATTATGAAATACTCCATAAAGATAAACTTTTCAGCTGACCTTAAATCTTTTAAAATGCTCTCAAAAGCCTCCTCACCTGATTTAAAGTACTCTGTGCAGTCCTCCGCATACAGTGGATATTTCTGATTTTGAGTGATAAGCCTGCTTTGTCTGTATGCATCCATATCTGTCAGTCTGAGTGTCTCATTTAGCAGCTCGTTCTCAGGCCGAAGCGGCGCATATGCTTCCACAATTCTTGCCATTCTTTTCTGTGTCTTCGACGTAAGCTCCGGTCTTCCGAAAAAGAAATAGCACGGAATACCAACGATTGGAACACTCAGTATCAAAATATCCATGACATTTTTATATACATTTTCATCCGCCTGTTGACAATATAAAGCGAAAGCAATATAGCTGCCACATACATCAGATCCTGAAACACCCTGCTGGCAACAGAGGCCGTATAAAACAAAAAGAACCACCATATCATCTGTATGATTATTATTGTCGAAACGATAAATAGCTTTGAAAGCAGTCTTTGTAATATTTTTCTCATATAAGCCCTACCATGAAATTACAATTATACAACCTAATATTTCCTATATTATCTATAATAAATCTCTAATACATATTATAATATTCCCACCAATTTATCAACATTTATAATCCCCCACGAGCCTTTGTGACTATCCCCTGCCCTGTCACATGTATTATACAGTGCTAGCTTAACCGCCTCCGGTCTCATATTTGGATTTTTTTCCAATAGAAGTGCTATGGCACCTGACACAATCGGTGTAGCCATTGAAGTACCTGTTTTCCTTACATATGTGCCATCTCTCGTTCCAAGGCTTATGATATCATGCCCGGGAGCCAGAATCTCAGGCTTTACAATACAACAGTCGGTAGGACCTTTGCCACTTCTTATATCATCAAAGCTTCCGACTGTTATTATTTTTCTTGAAATTCCCGGCACAGTTACAGAAAACGGTGCCGGGCCGTAGTTGCCCGCTGCTGCAACAACTACTACTCCCATATCCCACAATTCATCTATCAGCTTCAATATCTTAATACGCTCTGCTGTATCAGAACATGGCAGATATCCTACAGAGAAGTTGAGTATTTTTATATTAAGTCTGACACAGTTTTCTTTTATATACTTAAGTGCACGAATTGAATCCGACGTCTGCCCCATGCCAAGATAATCAAGCACCTTAAACACATATAGTCCTGCCCCCGGAGCCATGCCTATATCTGCAGCCGATAATATACCGCACACATGTGTACCATGCCCGTTATCGTCATAACATGTCTCCTTTCCACCCACAAAATCCATAAAGTGCTTTATGCACCCATCAAGCTGTTTGTGTTTAAACACACCCGTATCAAGCACTGCTATATTGACATTTTACCACTATATCCATTTTTATATACCAGATTTGCATTTATACTATATTTCGCATTTTTCATTATTATTTTATTTTTTAATTTAGTATATGATTCGTTTTCACAATATGACACAGACGCACCTGTTTTGCCTTAACTCAAACCTCATTAATATAATTTCATATATTAAAAGGACTGCACCTGCGTGCAGCCCTTTACCTGGATATTATTGTTATACTTTAACGTATATTAATTAATCCTCTTTTACATCCTTCATAGAGAAGCTGATTCTTCCCATCTTGTCCTTGCCAAGGCAAACAACCTTTACCTTGTCTCCAAGTGTGAGTACATCCTCTACTCTGTTGATTCTCTCTTTTGCAATCTTAGAAATGTGAACCATTCCCTCTTTGCCAGGAGCAAATTCGATGAAAGCACCGAACTCCTTGATGCTTACAACTGTTCCCTCAAGGATCTGTCCCTGCTCAAAATCAGTTGTGATAATCTTAATCATGTCGATTGCCTTTGCAATCATCTCTTTATCTGTTCCGCAAACTGAAACAGCGCCATCATCTGTGATATCGATCTTGACACCGGTTCTATCGATAATCTCATTGATTGTCTTACCACGCTGTCCGACAACATCACCGATCTTTGATGGATCGATTGTAATCTGCTCAATCTTTGGAGCCCACTCATTTACTTCTTTTCTAGGCTCAGCGATTGCTTTACTCATAACTTCATCCATGATGTAGAGACGTGCCTCACGTGTTCTCGCGATTGCCTCTTCAACGATTGGTCTTGTCAAACCGTGGATCTTAATATCCATCTGGATTGCTGTGATACTTTGTGTAGTACCTGCTACCTTGAAGTCCATGTCTCCAAAGAAGTCTTCGAGTCCCTGGATATCAGTCAGTACAATATAATCATCATCTGTCTCACCTGTTACAAGTCCGCATGAGATTCCGGCAACCATAGCCTTAATCGGAACACCTGCTGCCATAAGTGACATACAAGATGCACATGTTGAAGCCATTGATGTAGAACCATTAGATTCAAATGTCTCAGAAACTGTACGGATTGCATATGGGAACTCAGATTCCTCTGATGGAAGTACCGGAAGAAGTGCCCTCTCTGCTAATGCTCCATGTCCGATTTCACGACGTCCTGGTCCTCTTGATGGCTTAGTCTCACCTACAGAGTAGGACGGGAAGTTGTAGTGATGCATATATCTCTTTGTTGTGATATTAGCATCAAGTCCGTCGATTTTCTGAATCTCTGATAAAGGAGCAAGTGTTACAACATCACAAATCTGAGTCTGTCCACGGGTAAACATCGCAGAACCGTGAACTCTCGGAATCAAATCAACCTCTGCTGCAAGCGGTCTGATCTGATCGATTGCACGACCATCCGGACGCTTATGATCTTTGAGGATCATCTTTCTTACAGTCTTCTTCTGGTACTGGTAAACAGCTTCACCAAGAACTGCAAGGTACTCCTCATTGTCAGCGAAGGCTTCCTCTAACTGCTCTGTGATAGCTCTTATATTTTCCTCACGCTTCTGCTTCTCATCTGTGAATACTGCCTCCTCCATCTGCTCAGGAGTAACAATTTTCTTGATATCCTCAAACATCTGCTCGAATAGCACAGCTCTCATACTCATGCTTTGGCTTGCCAATCTCATCACGGATCTGATCCATAAATGCGATAACTGTCTGGTTGATATCGTGGCACTTGTAGATTGCCTCAATCATCTGATCCTCGGAATCTCATTGGCTCCTGCTTCAATCATGATAACCTTTTCCTTTGTAGAAGCAACTGTGAGCTGTAAATCGCCCTCATCCCACTGCTTCTGTGAAGGGTTTACGATAAACTCTCCATCAACAAGTCCCATCTGTGTCATGGCACATGGTCCGTCAAACGGAATATCTGATATATGAACAGCAAGAGCTGTACCGATCATTGCAACTATCTCAGGACGGCACTCAGGATCCACTGACATGACAAGGTTGTTTAATGTAACATCATTTCTGTAATCCTTTGGGAAAAGAGGTCTCATAGGACGGTCAATTACACGATCTGTAAGGATAGCGTTCTCAGATGCCTTTCCCTCACGCTTGTTAAAACCACCCGGAATTTTTCCTACAGAGTACATCTTCTCCTCGAACTCAACGCTGAGTGGGAAGAAATCCACACCGTCACGTGGCTTGTCAGATGCTGTAGCTGTTGAAAGGACTGTTGTATCACCATACTTGATAAAAAAGCTCCGTTTGCTGAGCTGCTACTCTTCCGATATCTACAGTAAGAGTCCTGCCGGCAAGTTCCATTTAATAACTTTTGTACATATTAATTCTCCTTAAAAATTCTTTTGCAGAAGTGTATTCCTCTTCCGAAACTACTAAACAATACATGTATGCTCATGCACTCTTTAGTGGTCTCGGCTTACTTCTGCTTTTCAAAAAACAATAATAAAAACAATAATAGAGCGGAATAATAATTACTCCGCTCTAAAGAAAATACTATTTTCTAAGTCCTAAACGCTCGATAAGTGAACGATATCTCTCGATATCAATCTCCTTAAGGTATGCAAGTAATCCACGTCTCTGACCGATCATCTTTAACATTCCTCTTCTTGAGTGATGATCCTTTGGGTTCTGTTTGAAATGCTCAGTTAACTCTGCGATTCTTGCTGAAAGAATTGCAATCTGAACCTCTGGTGAACCTGTGTCATTTGGTGTTCTACCGTACTCTGCGATAATAGCCTGTTTCTTTTCCTTTGCGATCATTGTTGATCCTCCTTATATTATAATGCGCCCTGATAACTGTATGATGCTCAGCAATAGGTCGGAGTGTCCAACTACCGAACATGGGCAAAACCACACTTATGCAGTATAGCATAGTAAGCATTTGTTGTAAACTGTTTTTATTAATCCGGCAAATATCTTACGACACAAATCGGATTTCTGTAATATGCATTTGAAACCTTGATTCCATCACGCTTGTTGCTGGCATGTACAATCTGTCCGTTTCCGATATAAATTGCAACATGTGAGATACTCCTTCCACTTCCGTAGAAGAATAAATCTCCCGGCTTTGCTTCAGATGCACTGATTTTTGTGCCGTATGAAGGCTGTGCTCTTGATGAATGCGGTAATGAGATTCCATACTTTCCAAGAATTCTCATTGTGAAGCTGAGCAGTCAACTCCCTTCTCAAGGCTTGTACCACCCCACACATATCTGTTTCCGACAAACTGTAACGCATACGATACAACAGATGCCCTTACATCTGATACGCCGTCACCATACTTCACCTGCTCTATTGTCTTTGCTGTAGGAAGTGCCTGTGCCAGTGTCACATAATCCTGTGATATATATCCTACCGAATCATCCACACTTATCTCAACCCAGCCGTCAGCGACAGAATTAACCGTGAATGCCTCTGAATTTCCAACCTGCGAAAGCACCGCAGCCTCTGTTGACTTCTCTGCACGCACATTCAGTGTTTCCGTATTTACTGTGGCAACCGTCTTAATCTCCTGTTCTGCAATAGCCTCTGCCTCATCTCCTGTCACAAGATACTGCTTGTTTACATATCCTGTCACCTTGCCTGATGTGACCTTGTACCATTCTCCGGCATCCTCAAAGAAGCTCACAGGCATTGTGATTGGTAAGTATTCCTATTACCTCGCTGTCTGTCGAAGCTTCCTGTCTAATATTTAAGTTTCCGCTGCTGATAACCGACATACCAAGATTTGTGTAACCACAGGTCTGTGCGGCTGTCGGTGTCTGGGATGCCTCATTTGCCTGTTCTGTCTCCTGTGCAGTATTGCCAACCTGTGCACCCTGAGCAGATGCAGTAACAACATTGCTGTCGTTTTGCGCTACCGATACGTCAGCTCCATAATAAGTAAGAGCCGATGTAACCCCTGCTGTAAGAAGCTCCGTAGCATCTGCCGCCTCTGTCAGACCAAGAGCCACCCCCGCATTGACTGTTCTGTTTTCCTTTAATGATGCTCTGGCATCTACTGTGCTGCTTGAACTCATAGATACAGCACCTATAATAATAGCAAACGCTACAACGCCTGCTGCCTGTCCTAATTTTAATTTATTTTTCATATAGCCTCCAGTTCATGCTATCCATAATCCCATGTTTACGAGTATATCACAAATTGTTAAAATGTCAATATTTTTCCGTAATATTTCCGTAATATTTGTCATTTTTTCGTTATTTTGGGTAATTTCGCAAAAAAACAGCCACACTAGAATGTGTGACTGCCTGCATAATTGATTGTATAATTGATATCTGCACTCATCTGGCTCTTTAACGCTTCTATTGAATCAAACTTCATCTCAGGTCTTACGAACTTATGAAGCTCTACCATGATATCCTGTCCGTAAACATCCTGCCCAAAATCTATGATATATGTCTCTGCACCGATTGGATTTTTGCCCTCTATAGTAGGCTTGCATCCTATATTGGTTACACCAAGGTACCAGTTGTCCCTGACAAGAACTCTTGACATATACACTCCCTTTGGTGGAAGCAGCTTATCGTGCGGCACTGAAAGGTTGACTGTCGGAATGCCAATAGTCCTGCCCAGTGCTCTGCCATGCACTACTCTTCCTTTTATGAAAAAGGGATATCCCAGCAGTTCATTCGCCTTTTTAATATGTCCTGCCGCAATCTCCTCGCGGATATAGGTACTGCTTATATCCCTGTCTCCATCCTTTATCTTGTCCACCACAATAAGCTCGTATCCAAGCTCTCCTGCCATCGCAGAAAGCAGCCGATGGTCTCCTGCCCTGTTGTGCCCGAAACGGAAATCATCTCCGACAATGATACACTTGACATTAAGACTTTTAACTATCCATCTGACAAACGCATCCGCCTCCATCGTCATCACCTGTGGCACAAACGGACACTCTATCAGATAGTCAATACCTGATTTTTCAAACACATACTCTTTTTCATCGTTTGTGATTATAACCTTTGACTCAACGCCAAGTACCTCCGATTTGGGAGGAATGTCAAACGTAAATATGATGCGCTTGTAGCCATGCAGATTGCTCTGTTCAATTTGCTTTTCCATCAGAAATTCATGTCCTCGGTGAAGCCCGTCAAACTTTCCAAACGAGATGACGGACGGCTCCTTGACATGAAAATCCAGAGTTTTGCTTATATATTCCATAATATCTGTATACTATTCTATTCCATAAAAATCTTAACCGGCTTAAACTCACCGGTCTCATCAAGATACGAATACACACCGACAAATATGCCCTCATGATTGTATACTCTGTATCTTATATCAGAGTCAGCACTGTGTTTTAAATAATCCGTAAGCACTGCCGGAATTTTATTTCCATTTCTGACAAGCTTATCAGCATCTGAAGCAGTATGCACTGCCGGCAGATTTTCGAATACTCCGTCAACAGGCATCACCATATCAAAGCAGCCTTCGTCCCCCCTTGACTGAATCTGCGAAAGTGTAAGTGCATGCTCTAAGTCAAAGCCTGCTACCCTTACTCTAAGCAGTGACTTCATACAGCCATGGCAGCCCAGCCTCTCTCCGATGTCATTGCACAGCGTCCTGATATATGTGCCCTTTGAACAGTGCACCGTCATCGTAACCTCAGGCAAATCAATGCTTTCAACCTTGATATCAAACACCTCGATATCCCTAGCTTTTCTCTCTATAACCTTGCCCTCCCTGGCAAGCTCATAGAGCTTTTTCCCATTGACCTTTAGAGCCGAATACATTGGCGGCACCTGCTTTTGTCTGCCAATAAACTGTGATATTGCATCATACACCGCCTGATCAGTCACATTGACCTTAGCCTGATTTAAGATCTGCCCTGAAATATCCTGTGTATCTGTCTCCTGTCCTAAAAGCAGCACAGCTTTATAGACCTTGTCCTTATCTGTCAAAAGGTCACACACTCTGGTTGCCTTTCCAAGGCAGACAGGAAGGACTCCTTGCGCATCAGGATCAAGTGTACCTGTATGACCAATCTTCTTCTGGTGGAATATGCCTCGAAGCTTTGCCACAACGTCAAAGCTTGTATAGCCCTTTTCCTTGTATACATTGATTATTCCATTAACCATCTGCCCAAGAATCTCTCCCTAAATATTGTCCTTAACTGCTGTAAGAATGCGCTCTGTCGCCACATCAAGCGGTCCTTCGATTGTAAATCCTGCGGCCTTTACATGTCCGCCGCCACCAAATACCGACGCAACCTTTGCCACATCATAATCACCGTTTACGCGCAGAGTGCCCTTGTAGGTACCATCCTCATTTTCGTAGTGAAATACAGCAACCTTTATATCCTTTGTCACACGCAGCTGATTTACAATACCATCAAGATGCTTTGGTAGCACATCATACTTCTCCATCTCAGCGCGCGATGCAGACAATATAACATCACCATTCAGATACAAAGCAGCATTCAAAAGTGCCTGCCCCATAATCTTGTTCTGGGCAAATGTCTTTGTATAAAATGTATCATCGATTATCCTTGAATAATCAATGCCCATCTCCATCAGGGAGCCTGCTATATCCATAGTCTTTTTTGAAGTGCAGGAATACTGGAACACGCCTGTATCATGCACCATGCCTGTGTAAATACACTCTGCTATCTGTATTGTGATGCGCTCCTTCGGCAGAAGTTCAAACACAAGCTCACAGGTTGAGCTCGCATCCGAAAGATGTAATTTGCGTCTGCAAAGGCCCCGTTTGTAACATGATGATCTATGCAAAGTGTCCTTTTGCAGACTCAAAATACTTAGCTGCACTTCCCAGTCTGCCTGTGTCACTGCAGTCACATGCTATGAACAGATCGTATACTGTATCATCCGCATAGCTGCTGTCAATCTCATCTGCTCTTTGCATAAACTTAAAGATGTTTGGGCTTGGCTCTAAATAAAGCCTTGCCTTTATATCAGGATAATAATCCTTTATGTAGTTGTATACCGCAAGTGTTGAGCCGACACAGTCGCCGTCCGGTCTCACATGACCGGAAACGGCAACTGATTGTGCATCCTTTAAAATAGAATCAATCTCTGTCATAATCAATCCTCTTTGTTAATCCTCTTTGAGATTTTTTGTTACTTCATCAATCTTTTTAGACATCTCAACACCATACTCTATAGACTGGTCTATGATAAATGTAATGGCAGGTGTATTTCTTAAATTGATGTTCTTTGCGAGAGTTCTGCGTATATATCCCTCCGCTGACTTAAGTCCTGCAAGTGTATCAGCCTGTGGTTTCTTGTCACCAAGCACACTGATATAAGCCTTTGCTGTCTTTAAATCAGGTGCCACCTCGACAGCAACAACACTTGTCATGGGATTGATACGCGGATCCTTTATCTCACCGCGTATGATATTTGACAGTTCACGCATTACCTCTTCGTTGATACGAATATTTTTTATGCTGTTCTTTCTCATATAATCCCGCTTTCTTTTTATATTAAACCGTAACTATCCGAATAGCTGCATTAATTCAAGATAACCAATATATGATTATCTCGGAACCTCTACCATCTTGTAAGCTTCAACTATATCGAATTCCTGAATATCATTAAATCCGTCAAATACAAGACCACACTCATAGCCTGTCTTGACCTCCTTGACGTCATCCTTGAATCTCTTGAGTGAAGCAAGGTCTCCCTCGAATATCTGCTCACCCTCTCTGCTAATTCTGACACGGCAGCCTCTCCATAAATCCGTCAAGCACATATGAACCTGCAATGTTTCCAACGCCTGAAGCCTTGAAAATCTGTCTGATTTCCGCATGACCGAGAACTTTCTCCTCAAAGACAGGATCAAGCATACCCTTCATGGCTGCCTCTACATCTTCGATGGCATTGTAGATGACCTTGTAAAGTCTGATATCTACGCCCTCACGGTCTGCTGTAGCCTTGGCAACAGGATCGGTCTGACGTTAAATCCAATGATGATCGCATTTGATGCAGATGCAAGGATAACGTCAGATTCATTGATCGCACCAACACCGCCATGGATGACCTTGACCACAACCTCCTCATTTGAAAGCTTGACAAGACTCTGCTTAACAGCCTCAACTGAACCCTGTACATCTGCCTTTACGATGATATCAAGCTCCTTCATGTTGCCTGACTGAATCTGTGAGAACAGATCATCAAGTGACATCTTTGCCTTTGTATCCTCGATGAGCTTATTCTTCTCCTCTGAAATATATGTGTCAGAGAATGCCTTTGCCTCCTTCTCTGAATCGCATGCCACAAATGTCTCTCCTGCTGATGGCACACTGTTAAGTCCAAGTATCTCTACAGGCGTAGAAGGCTTAGCCTCCTTTACTCTGCGGCCCTTATCATCAATCATGGCTCTTACCTTACCATAGCTGCTTCCGCATGCGATAGGATCTCCGACATGGAGTGTTCCTTTTGTACAAGCACTGTGGCAACCGCACCACGGCCTTTATCAAGCTGTGCTTCAATTACGAGACCTCTTGCGTTTCTATCGATTAGCCTTGAGCTCGAGCACCTCTGCTGTGAGAAGAATCATCTCAAGGAGATTGTCGATACCCTCCTTAGTATGTGCAGATACAGGACAGAATATTGTGCTTCCACCCCAATCCTCCGGGATAAGCTCATACTCTGAGAGCTCCTGCTTAACCTTGTCGATATTGGCACTTGGCTTATCTATCTTGTTGACAGCAACGATAATCTCTACACCGGCTGCCTTTGCATGGTTGATTGCCTCAATTGTCTGTGGCATAACACCGTCATCCGCAGCAACTACAAGGATTGCGATATCTGTAGAGTTTGCTCCACGCATACGCATTGCAGTAAATGCCTCATGTCCCGGTGTGTCGAGGAATGTGATGTTCTGGCCATTGATTGATACAACAGATGCACCAATGTGCTGTGTGATACCACCTGCCTCACGGTCTGTAACACGTGTCTGTCTGATGGCATCAAGCAGTGATGTCTTACCATGATCTACGTGACCCATTACGCAGACTACAGGTGGACGAGGAACCATCTTGCTCTCATCCTCTTCATCCTCCTTGAGAAGCTCTGCAATCACATCGACCTTCTCCTCTTCCTCACATATGAAATTGAACTCTAACGCAATCTCCTCAGCAGCTGCAAAATCAACCTCAGAGTTAACTGTTACCATCTCGCCCTTCATGAAAAGCTTCTTTACGATGGCTGAAGGCTGAACCTTCATCTTATCAGCTAAATCCCTTATTGTAATCTTCTCCGGAAGAGAAATTGTCTTAATCTCGTTCTCATCCTCTTTTGGCTGTGCCTTCGGCTGCTGTGGCTTTTTCTTTCCGCCGTGCTTCTCGAGATTGATGTAATTCTCCTGCTTCTTTCCGAGCTTATCCTGCTTCTGGCTCTGATTGTGATTATGCTTATTCTTTCTGTCGTTGCCTCTGTCGCGGCTCTCCTTTCCTCTTACATCATCAGGAGCTGCAACTGCAACTGTTTCTTTTCTGAAACGATTTCTGTCATCACATCTGCTGCCTGTTCTATCGTTATTTCTGTCATTGCTCCTGCTTCTGTCATTGCTTCTGCTTCTGTCATTATTTTTGTCAAAGGTTCTGCCGCCCTCTGCAGGACGTCTGGAGTCATTTCTGAAGCCTCTGTTATTGTCTCTATTATTGTCTCTGCTGTTATCGCGGTTATTGTCGCGATTGTTTGGTCTTCTATCGCTGTTTCTGTCCGTATTTCTGCTTCTGTCGGCATTTCTGTCGGTATTTCTGTCAGTATTTCTGTTGTTGATTCTGTCACCATTGTCCTGACGTCTGTCGCTTCTTCTATCAGCGTCAGCCTGACGTGCCGGACGCGAATTGGTTACCTTCATATCTGCATACGGATCCGCTGTACGCTCACTTATAGGGCGCATAGCTCTCTCCGACAGGTCTTGGCTTAATAATGCTGTGCTGCTCAGGACGTGATGACTGATTATCGCGTCTGCCATTGCCATTTCTGCGCTGCGAACTGTTATTTCCATTATTTCCGCTGCCGTTTCCACCATTTGTTTTCCTACCCTGCTTACTGTACTGGGCATTGAAAACTGCTGTGATGCTTGCCTTTTCTTTGGTCTGTCGGCTGCCTTAGCCTCATCCTTTTAGGTTCTTCCTTCTTAGGTGCATCTTTTTTTGCTTCTGTTTTTGCGTACTTCTTTCGTACAATTTGCTGTGCCTCATCCTCAAGACCGCTCTGCACATTTTTGACAGCAAACTGTGTGCCGTTTAATGTGTCTATGACTTCCTGCGACTTTATATTTAATTCTTTTGCAAGTTCATGAACTCTCATTTTGCCATATATCTATTTTCCTCCATTATTCAGTTTTATTCGACTGCAGCTTTTTTATCACTGCATTTGCAAGGTTTTCATCCGTTACTGCAAGGGAAGCGCGAAACTCTTTGCCTATTGCATTCCCTAACCCCACCTTGTCACTATAAAATAAATCGGAACCTCATAGAAAGCAGTCATATCCGAAAAATGCTTCTTTGTGTTGTCTGATGAATCATCTGCAACTATCACTAAAACATGCCTTTCCAGTCTTTACAGCTTTCTCTGTAGAAAACTCTCCGCTAACCACATTGCGACTTTGCTGCTAATCCCAGCATAGAAAGTACTCTATCTGTCAATTTGGTTCATCTCCTTTTCAAGCTCCTCATATACTTGTTCTGATACACTAACACCAAGGGATCGCTCAAGTGCCTTTGTCTTTTAGCCTTTTAAAGCATTCAAGACTCTTACATATATAAGCTCCTGCCGTTTTTCTTGCCGGTTTCATCGAGAATTATGTCGCCCTCCGCAGTCTTAACCACGCGAATAAGTGACTTCTTTTCCTTCATCTCGACAACCTACGCATTTGCGCATTGGAATCTTTTATTTGCCATTACTGCTCATCACCACTATCTGCCGCATCATTTTCTGTACCTGCTGCTTCGTTCTCGTCAGCCTCTGTATCAAAAGCCTCTGCCTGTACATCTGCCTGTTCTGTATCAGCTAATCTCTCGTTCTCAGCAAGCTCATCATCCGAATAATCATAATCGTCATCATAATCATCCTCTTCATAATCATTCTCATAATCCATGAAGTCACCGACTCTCTGGCCTGTGTCTCACTCTTGATATCGATCTTGTATCCTGTCAGACGGGCTGCAAGTCTTGCATTCTGGCCTTCTTTACCGATTGCAAGTGAAAGCTGATAATCCGGAACAACAACCTTTGCTGATTTCTCATCTGCATCTGCGATAACAGAAATAACCTTTGCAGGGCTTAGTGCATTCTCGATGAGCATTGCCGGATTCTCATCCCAGGTGATGATATCGATCTTCTCACCACGAAGCTCTTTTACGACTGCATTTACTCTTGCACCGTTCATACCAACACAAGCTCCTACAGGGTCTACGTTTGGATCATTTGACCATACTGCGATCTTTGTTCTGCTTCCGGCCTCACGTGAAATAGCCTTTATCTCAACTATGCCCTCTTTAACCTCTGTAACCTCTGACTCGAAAAGTCTCTTCACAAGCTCAGGGTGTGTTCTTGAAACAAGAATCTTTGGTCCCTTTGATGTGGACTTAACCTCAAGGATATATACCTTGATACGCTCTGTAGGCTTGAATACCTCACCCTTTATCTGCTCACTCAGTCAAAAGTGCATCTGCCTTACCTAAGTTGATGCTGACATTCTTTCCGATGTATCTTTGAACAACACCTGTCACAACATCCTTTTCCTTGCTGTTGTACTCGTCAAATATTACCTTTCTCTCCTCCTCGGGATTTTCTGAAGGATAACATTCTTTGCGTTCTGTGTAGCAATACGTCCGAATTCCTTTGACTTAACCTCAACTCTCACGATATCTCCAAGCTGATAGTTACCGTTTACCTTGTGCGCATCTGCTAAGGAAATCTCCTCAACCGGATCCTCAACCGTATCTACAACTGTCTTCTCCTGGTAGCATGAGAAAGCACATGTCTCAGGATCGATTTCTACCTTTACATTGTCTGATTTACCAAAATGGTTCTTGCAGGCAGTCACAAGAGAGTTCTCAATTGCCTCAAGTAAAGTTTCTTTACTGATGTTTTTCTCCTGCTCTAATATATTTAACGCTTCTAATAACTCATTGCTCATTATTTTTTCCTCCTATTTGTGTTATCGTGCGCTTTAATTAAAAATCCAATGCCTGACGTATAAGCGCAATGTCACTCTTATTGAATGTAGTCTCATTGCCGTCTTCATCGGTTATTGTCACTGTATCCTTATCATAGGCTTTAAGCAGACCATAAAATTCCTTTGATTTGTTGATAGCCCTGTATGTGCGAATCTCTATCTCCTTATTCATATTGCGCACATAGTCCTTTTCCTTCTTGAGGTCTTCAAGCCCCGGCGAGCTGACCTCGAAGGTGTACGAATCAGGAATATAGTCCTCTTTGTCGAGAATCTCATTCATCTGCCTTGCAACCACTTCACAGTCATCAACAGTTATGCCACCCTCCTTATCGATATATGCTCTCAGGTAGTTCATGCCGCCTTCCTTAACATACTCGACATCAACAAGCTCAAAATTCATGCTGTCAAGAATTGGTTGTATAAAGCTCTCCGTCTTTGCCTCATATACACTTGCCTTTGACATTTTATCACCTCTCTTTTGATTATATGGCTGTAACTATTCACAATTGCTGTGAATAGCTGCCTGATGTTTATAAACGTGAATTGAGAGAGGACTTTTGCCCTCTCAATCTAGTCAACGTTGTTATCATAGGTATAATAGCACTATCAGAAAAAATCAAGTTTTTTTAAAAAAGTACTTGCTTTTTAAAACTCCATGATAGTATAATACACGGTTCGTTGGTCAAGCGGTTAAGACGCCGCCCTCTCACGGCGGAAACACGGGTTCGATTCCCGTACGGACTGCTCACTGATATTTATTTAATTAAATACAGCCCAACCCGAAAACATCGCATTTATGCGATGTTTTTTTATTGTTAGATTGTTGCTGACGCCGGACGCACCCGCAGCAGTAAAATACACCTTGCATGCGCTAACGCTACGCTGTTTAGATACTGTAGAATTATGCTTCACAAATAGAAATGCCCCACCATGGACGGTGGGGCAGGCGTTACGCACCACGGACGGTGCGTAAAGCCGGTTTCGTCATTCTGTGAAACTCTATATGCATAATTCATACAGCATCTTAACTGCAAAGCGTTAGCGCATGCGAGGTATTGTGCATCGCAGAGTGTACTCCGGGCGCCAATATTTCTGATAATTAATCATCATATCCGTTAGGATTGTTCTTCTGCCATCTCCATGAGTCGGCACACATCTCCTTAATACCATACTGTGCTTCCCAGCCGAGCTCTCTCTTGGCCTTTGATGGATCACAGTAGCATGTAGCAATATCGCCAGGTCTTCTAGGCTTTATTGTATAAGGAATCTTAACCCCTGTTGCAGCCTCGAAATTCTTTACAATATCAAGCACGCTGTAGCCGTGTCCTGTTCCAAGATTGTAGATGCAAAGACCTGCATTCTCCTCAATTTTCTTTAAAGCCTTGACATGTCCAACTGCGAGATCAACTACATGGATGTAATCACGTACACCTGTTCCGTCAGGAGTATCATAGTCATCTCCGAATACCCCAAGCTCTTTCAGCTTGCCTACTGCAACCTGTGTGATATAAGGCATCAGGTTGTTCGGGATACCATTTGGATTCTCGCCGATGGTTCCGCTCTTATGAGCTCCGATCGGGTTGAAGTAACGAAGAAGAATAACATTCCACTCATTATCTGCCTTATAGATGTCCATAAGTATCTGCTCAAGCATAGATTTTGTCCATCCGTATGGGTTTGTACATGTTCCCTTTGGGCACTCTTCTGTGATAGGAATCTGTGCAGGATCTCCGTATACTGTAGCTGATGAAGAGAAAATGATGCTCTTGCAGCCATTCTGTCTCATCACATCAACAAGTGTAAGTGTTCCTGCAATATTATTGTTATAGTACTCCCAAGGCTTTGCCACAGACTCTCCTACTGCTTTAAGTCCTGCAAAGTGAATACAGCTATCTATCTTTTCTTCCTTAAAAATCTTATTTAATATGTCTCTGTCAAGGATATCTCCCTTATAGAACTTTACTTCTTTGCCTGTAAGAGCCTTAACTCTGTCAAGTGACTTCTCAGATGAATTTGAAAGATTGTCAAGTACTACAACATCGTAGCCTGCATCAAGAAGTTCCACACATGTGTGGCTTCCGATATATCCGGCTCCACCAGTAACTAAAATTGCCATAATAAATATCTCCTTTTCATTTTTGTTAAATTTATTGTAGCGCATTTGCTCATTTTTGTATAGAATAAAATGTAGAAGAAATATGTAAAAATGTTGTAAAGGTAGGCAATATGAACAATAAGTACAAAAATTCCTATATCGTAAAAGAAAAAGAGCTTGTATCTCTGTCCGTATATAACGTAGGCTTCCAGAGCTGTGATAGCCTGTATCATTGGGGACCCGGTATCAGAGACCATTATCTGATTCACTATATCATAAGCGGTAAAGGCCGCTACACTGTAAATGGCAGTGTTCACACATTAACTCCCGGTGATGCGTTTCTCGTATATCCAAATACCGAAGTGATTTATCGCTGATGCGCAAGATCCTTGGGAATATACCTGGGTAGGCTTTACCGGCAGCGATGCTGCAACCATTTTAAGAGCCACTGATTTCACAAAAGCACATCCATACATACACAGTGTATCAAACGGAAACGAAATCAAAAGACAGCTCATGCATATATACGACGCCAGAGGCACAGAATTTGAAAATGCACTCGAAATGACCGGGCGACTCTACACCACCCTCGCTCTTTTTGTCAGCGCCGCCACATCAAAGCCACCGCAAAACAGTGCAAACTCCTATGTACAAAGGGCATCGAATACATCTCCGCCAACTATTCATACCCTATCACCGTTGAGGATATTGCATCATATATAGGCTTAAGCCGAAGTCACCTGTTCCGTTCCTTCCAGAGCATCCTCGGTGTATCGCCAAAGGAATATCTGACCGATTTCAGAATCAAACAGGCATGCTATCTGCTTAAACACTCCTCATTGTCCATCACAGCAATTGCAGGCTCTATAGGGTTTGATAACAGCCTTTATTTTTCAAAGACCTTTCATAAAATAAAAGGCCTTTCGCCTAAGGAGTATCGCAGTAAATACAAAAAAGCTCAAGAATAAAAAAAGCTACCGGGCTTCACATGAAGCCCGGTAGCTTTTCATATATCTTTATGCTAAACTAAGCAAGCTTAGATTTAGCAACCTCTACTAATTTAGCAAATCCTGCTGCATCTGTAACAGCCATATCAGCTAATACCTTACGGTTAAGGTCAACGTTTGCTAATTTTAATCCGTGCATGAATTTGCTGTAAGAAAGTCCGTTGAGACGAGCTGCTGCGTTGATACGAGCAATCCATAACTGACGGAACTGTCTCTTTCTCTCTTTACGTCCAGCGTATGAGCTTGTAAGTGCTCTCATAACAGACTGCTTTGCTACTCTATACTGCTTAGATCTAGCGCCTCTATAACCCTTTGCTAACTTTAATGTTCTGTTATGTCTTTTCTTAGCGCCTAAACCGCCTTTAACTCTTGCCATTTGTTGATTCCTCCTTAACTAATACTACCGATTACATGTATGGTAAAATCTTCTTCATGTTCTTTTCATTTGTTGCATCTGTCATTGCAGCTTTTCTTAAATTTCTCTTTCTCTTTGTGGATTTTTTTGTTAAGATATGGCTCTTGTAAGCTTTATTTCTTTTTAACTTTCCTGTTCCTGTCACTTTGAAACGTTTTGCAGCTGCTCTGCTTGTTTTCATTTTTGGCATTGTGTGTTCCTCCTTAAATTGTTATCTCTTTTCTGCCAGCACCATACCGATGCTTCTTCCTTCAAACTTTGGTGCTTTCTCCACTACCGCTACATCTGAAAGATTCTCCGCTATATCATCAAGGATATGTTTGCTTGCATTCATATGAGCCATCTCACGTCCTCTGAATCTGAGTGTGATCTTTACCTTATTTCCTTTTGCAAGAAATTTCTTTGCAGCATTCATCTTGGTATTCAAGTCGTTAGCCTCAATGTTAGGTGAGAGACGAATCTCTTTCAATTCAACGGTCTTCTGCTTTTTCTTTGCATCCTTTTCCTTACGGGCCTGCTCATAACGATACTTACCATAATCAATCACCTTACATACAGGTGGCTTTGCATTTGGTGCTATCTTTACTAAATCAAGTCCTGCCTCGTCTGCAATCTTTTGAGCTTCTCTTGAAGAAACAATTCCTAACTGCTCTCCATCCGCTCCAATCAGTCGAATTTCTCTGTCTCTGATCTGCTCATTAATCATTAACTCGCTAATAGTTTTGCACCTCCATAAAAATAGTGGATAGGCAGACTATCCACTATACAATCTTCAACACAAATGTTTGAAAATATTAACGCTAAGTCGCGCCATTGCGCTTAGGTGAGAGTGGATACTCTACTTTGTTTTCATACAACTACTAGAATATAGCACAGACAATTTCTGTTGTCAACACTTTTATCTAAATTTCTATAATCTAATATGTACCAAGAATCTTAAGGGCAATTGCCTCTTCCCTTATGCCTCTTAACGCATTCTGCACCGCTGTATCTGTAAAACGTCCTTCAAAATCAACAAAGAACCTGTACTCCCACGCCTTATCAGATATCGGACGAGACTGGATATTTAACATATTGATTCCATTGTATATAAAGTGTGCCAGCATATGATATAGTGCACCACTCTTGTGAGGTGTCTCAAAGCATATGCTTATCCTGTCCGCATCTCTGCGGCATACCCTTTAGCCGACACAATTATAAACCTTGTTGCATTGTTTTATTGTTCTGTATGCGGCTCTCAAGCACCGAAGCCCGTATATATCAGCCGAGATATGGCTAGCTATGCCAGCCTGTGTGATATCTCCGTCATCCTTTACCTTCTTTGCAGAAAAGCTGTATTCCGACAGCCACCTGGTTAATATCCTTATGCTCATCAAAAATCTGAGCACTGCATAAGCGCCTGTGGATGTGAATACACAGTCCTTATATCAGAAATCTTTGCACCCGGAAGTCCCATCAGACTGTGGTCGATGCGTATAATCTGCTCCCCAACTATATAATTGTCGTATTCAACAAGCAGATCATAGTTTTCAGATACAATACCGGCTGAAGAATTCTCTATCGGAAGCACTGCATAATCAGCCTTTCCGCATTTGATATCCTCCATGGCATCCTTCCAGGAATCCACGTTGTAGCCATTACAGTTCTCACCAAAGTATGTCTTCATGGCAAGCTGTGAATATGCACCCTCAACGAAACACAATCCGTGCATTGGAAAAATCCAGGCTGTCTACCTCAGTAAAGTTTTCCTTCTCCACTATGCCATGCTCAGTCATAAGCTGATACTGCTTCTTTCTACTGGTCGACATAATCTGTTCAAAAGCTCAACTATACCATGCTTCAAAACTCATCATCTGCAAGAGACGATAATTTCTCAAGCTTTTCATCCTCTCTCGTCTTGTCAAAGACCTTTTGCCGGTGGTTATCTTATACTCGGCAACGTGCTTTGAGATATCCATTCTTTCCTTATATAATCTGACTATTTCACTGTCTATCTCATCGATAGACTCTCTCAATTTCATTAAATCTTCCATTATTGTCTCCTAAAAAAGATATAATAAAATATTATTACAAATTTTATAGAAAGGCAAGTAATCCTTGAAAGATTTATCATATATAGATATAATTTAGTTAATAGCTAAGCATAAATATCAAATACCCTCGGGAGAATTACATGAAAAAATATCTAAAAATAATTATTCCACTAATTTTAATATGCATCACAGGCCTTGTTATATACCATTTTGTATCAAAGGTAAAGCTTAATTCATCCTATGTAAATGGTAATACTGCAGGTAATCTGTACAATGCCGGGCTCTTCTGTGAAAGTGACGGTGAAGTATTTTTCTCAAATACAAACGACAACGGCAGGCTGTATGCCATGAATATTGACGGCAGCAATATACATAAACTGAGCAATGACACAGCCATGTACATAAACGCAGATAAAAACTATGTCTATTACGTAAGAAACAACAATCAGAAAATCACAAGTCAGACCTTCTTTTCATATGACAGGAACAGTCTCTGCCGTATAAAAAATGGCCACGGCTCCACCGTGCTGGATCGACCCATGCATCTATGCATCCCTGATAGGCAACTACATATATTATCTGCACTATGACACACAAACAGCTACCTCTCTATACCGCATCCGAATAGATGGAGAAGAAAAAGAAAATAAAAATCACTATCTGTTTACCTGCAACACATCAGACCGGTATTTTTATTATAATAATCCAAAACGGACAGCTATACAGATATGACACTGCTTCACAGAGTGAAGCCTTATTCTACGACTGCAACTGCTACAAGCCGGTTGTGCTGGATGACACAAATGTATACTACATGGATGTAAATCGTGACAATGCGATTGTCCATGTCAATATCAACAATCAAATCCTGTAGTTTTAACGGAGGCCAATATTGAGCATTACAATGTATATGGCAGTCTGATATTCTATCAGCGCGGTGGTGATAATCCGCACTGTGTGTTGTAAAAATGACGGCACCGGCTTTAAAGAGCTTGCTAAGGGTGAGTTTTGCAACATAAACGTAACATCACAGTATGTGTATTTCACAGATTTTGTCTCGAACAAAGAGTACTGTACATCCACACAGAATCCGGATACAATAAAGGCTTTACAGCCATAACAGATAATTTCATTAAAAAGAACACGCATGATTAATCAACTCATGCGTGTTTTTTATTAATTCATATAAAATTCAAATCTTGATCTGTATATATCACTGCACTTTCCGGTATTCTGGTCTATCGCAATAACAGAAAGCACATTATTTCCCTCAGGAACAGGTATTGGAGCTGTATACTCTGTTGATGCAGCACTCGGATCTGACGAATCCCAGGTATAGTATACCTTGCAATTTTCGGTACTGTGATTGTAATGTCTGTCTGTGCACCAAATGTACCTCCGTCGGGTCTATCTCCGGTGCATCCGGTGCCTCAAACTCGATTTCATACTTGGCAGATGCCACCTCGCTTTTGATTCCTCTGTCATCAACCGCAACAGCTGTTATCTCATATGTACCTTCCTTGTCCAGGGTGATCGGGCTATAATATCTTTCTCCTCTGGTCAAAGGATCATCCGAATCATATGAATAGTATATTTTGGTATCGCTGTCTGCATCTATAGAAAGCTCAATAGTCTCTCCATACTTGCCACTGCTCTTGCTAAACTGCGGTTTAGATACAGTATAATCCGCAAAAAGCTTTAAAACAGATGCATCCTTAGCACTCTCACGCAGCGCAACAATTGCATCATAATCCTTTTTTGATTCATAAATCGAGATAAGCTGCTTATAAGCCTCTTTGCTCTTTGGATCAATATTGATAATTTCCTGATACAGCACAAGAGCGGCATCATAATCCTTCTTCGACATATATATATCAGCCAAAGCAAATCTGACATCTGTATTATCCGAATCAATCGACAAAGCCTTCTCATAATAAGAAACCGCGGAATTTATATTTCCCGCCGAATAAGCTGCCTTTGCCTGCTTCACCTGATAATCAAATGAATTGTCATGTGATCTGCTTACATTACGTGTAATAGCTGCAATAAGTATTACAATTGCTACAGCGCACACTACAGCTGATATAATAATTATCTTCTTCTGCTGCGCTCTCTTTGCCCTCTGTCCGTCAGACTGCGGCTTCTCACACGGTTGTTTCGTCTGAGACAGCTGCTCACCTGTCTGAGCCTGTCTCACTTGCTGCTTTACAGACTGTGACATTCTGTCCGGTTTTTGTCCGTTCCACTGACCGGCACTATGAAGCTGTTCCCTCACCGGCTCATCAAACTGATTGTCCTGTCAGACACGGGCTTTGCAGTCTTTTGTCCATCAGTTCGCCTGTCATCATTTCCAACCAGATTATCAAGATAATCATCAAATTCGTTATCAGGCACTATCTGAACCGGATGCCCACAGACATCACAGTACAGACTGCCCGCCTTCAATTCATTACCACAATTGGCACATCTCATACATCTAATCCTCTTACATATTGTCTAATTGTCTAATTATCTCTTCATAGCCTCTACACAATTGCTCATGAGCATCGCAATTGTCATAGGACCTACACCGCCCGGTACAGGTGTGATATGTGACGCTTTAGACACAACAGAATCAAAATCCACATCACCACACAGCTTATTTTCAGCATTTCTGTGGATTCCAACATCAATGACAACCGCACCATCCTTCACATATGAAGCATCTATAAATTTAGGCTTTCCTATTGCCACTATAAGTATATCAGCATTTTTACATACATCTTTTAAATCCTTTGTATGTGAATGACATACCGTAACAGTTGCATTCTCCCTAAGCATGAGAAGTGACATAGGCTTGCCGACTATATTGCTTCTGCCAACCACAACACAGCTTTTACCATCAATATCTATATTGCTTCTCTTTAAAAGCTGAATGATACCGGCCGGAGTACACGGCAAAAAACCAGGCTTTCCTATAACCATCGCTCCAACACTCTGTGGACTGAAGCCATCAACATCCTTCTTCGGGTCGATAGCATCAATAACCTTGTCCTCATCGATATGCTTTGGCAGCGGAAGCTGACAGAGAATACCATTTACAGAAGCATCAGCATTGAGCTTTTCGATAAGTTTTAATATCTCATCCTCCGTAGTCTCCTCTGCAAGTTCATACGAAAGCGATTTGATTCCGACATACTCACACGCCTTTTTCTTGTTGCGAACATACACTGATGATGCAGGGTCATTTCCGACCTGAATCACCGCAAGGCAGCCCTCGATGCCTTTTTTCTTAAGCTCTGCCACTTCTTCCTTAAGCTCATCCTTAATCTGTGTTGAAATTAATTTTCCGTCTATTAGATTAGCCATATTTCCTCCTAGAATAATCCTGTGATCACACCATTGTCATCCACATCAATGCCGTATGCAGCCGGCTTCTTTGAAAGTCCCGGCATAGTCATGATAGAACCGTTTACTGCTACCACAAAGCCTGCACCTGCTGACGCATAAACCTCACGTACATTGATTTTAAAGCCGCTCGGTCTGCCAAGCTTCTTAGCATCATCAGAAAGCGAATACTGCGTCTTTGCCATACATACAGGGAAATCTCCCATTCCAAGGTCTGTAATTCTCTTAAGTTCTCTCTCTGCTGCCGGAGAATATGTAACACCATCTGCTCCATATATTTCTTTGCAACAGTTTCAATCTTTTCCTTAAGTGACAGGCTATCATCATAGAGCACCTTAAAATTGCTTTCCTTGTGCTCGATTGTTTCAAGTGCCTTGTTGGCAAGGTCAATTCCGCCTTCGCCACCCTTCTCCCATACCTCTGAGAGTGCAAATTCACAGCCTCTTTCCTTACAGAACTGCTCTACAAAATCAGTCTCAGCCTTGGTGTCTGTGACAAATGAATTTAATGTGACAACTACAGGCACACCAAACTTGTGAAGATTCTCAATATGCTTCTCAAGATTTACGATTCCAGCCTTAAGTGCATCAAGATTCTCTGATGAAAGCTCATCCTTCGGCACGCCGCCATTATATTTTAATGCTCTGATTGTTGCAACAAGTACAACTGCATCCGGCTTAAGTCCTGCCATACGGCACTTGATATCAAAGAACTTCTCTGCGCCAAGGTCTGCGCCAAAGCCTGCCTCAGTGATAACATAGTCTGCAAGCTTTAATGCTGTCTTTGTGGCACGGACACTGTTACAGCCATGTGCTATATTGGCAAAAGGTCCACCGTGAACTATTGCCGGTGTATGCTCAAGTGTCTGGATAAGGTTCGGCTTTAAGGCATCCTTTAAGAGAGCTGCCATAGAGCCTGTAGCCTGAAGATCATCGGCTGTGACAGGCTTTCCGTCAAAGGTGTATGCCACGATAATTCTGCCAAGGCGCTTTTTAAATCTGCCATATCATTTGCAAGGCAAAGAATTGCCATGATCTCAGATGCTACTGTGATGACAAAATGATCTTCTCTTACCATTCCGTCCATTTTGCTTCCAAGTCCAACTACGATATTTCTAAGGACACGGTCATTCATATCAATACATCTCTTCCATACAATCTGGCGTGGGTCGATACCAAGCTCGTTTCCCTGCTGGATATGATTGTCAAGAAGTGCCGCAAGCAGATTGTTTGCAGATGTGATCGCATGAAAATCCCCTGTAAAATGAAGGTTTAAATCTTCCATTGGTACAACCTGTGCATATCCACCACCGGCTGCTCCACCTTTGATACCAAAGCATGGTCCAAGAGATGGCTCACGAAGTGCGATCATTGCTTTCTTTCCCAGGCGTCCAAATGCCTCCAAGACCTACGCTTGTGGTTGTCTTTCCTTCTCCGGCCGGAGTCGGGTTTATAGCTGTAACAAGTATGAGCTTTCCGTCAGGATTTTTCTTTGTGCGATTGATAAGCTCATCAGAAATCTTTGCCTTATACTTTCCATAAAGCTCTAAGTCATCCTCTTCAATCCCTATAGATGCTGCTACATCCTTGATTGGAAGCATTGTAGCTTCCTGTGCAATCTGAATATCTGTTTTCATTTTTCTTTGCTCCTTTGTGTTAATTATTCTCTAATATAGTATCTAATTCCTCTTTAGTCACCAGAACCTTGCGGGGCTTTGTCCCTCCTCAGTCCCACTACACCGGCCTCTTCGAGCTGATCCATGATGCGGGCCGCCCTGTTGAAGCCAATTTTAAGGTATCTTTGAAGCATTCCGATTGAAGCCCGTTCCTTATCTGTGATAATTGACGCTGCCTCCGCAAAGTAAGAGTCCCTGCCATCATCCGTGTTTTCCACATCTGAAATGGTAACGGTTGTATTTGTCGTATCATTCGACAGGCTCTCCATCTTTTGTGCCACATCATTACTGTACTGTGCATTCTCATTATTTTCAATAATAAATTTCACAATATCGGAAACTTCTTTATCTGAAACGAATGCGCCCTGTACTCGAAGGGCTTCGGAACACCCTGTGGGTCAAATAACATATCTCCTTTCCCAGAAGCTTTTCAGCACCATTCATATCAAGTATGGTACGACTGTCAACACCGCTTGTAACCGCAAATGCGATACGGCTTGGCATATTCGCCTTGATGAGACCTGTAATAACATTAACAGAAGGCCTCTGTGTAGCTATAATCAGATGTATACCGGCTGCTCTCGCAAGCTGTGCCAGCCTGCATATTGCCTCCTCTACATCCTTTGATGCAACCATCATAAGATCTGCAAGCTCGTCAACTATAATGACAATCTGTGGCATCTTTGGCGGTTTTCTGTATCCTTGCCATCCATTGCATCAATCATGGCATTGTAACCGTTTATTTCCGACACCGCTGTTTGCAAACTTCTCGTATCTGTCTGTCATCTCTGAAACCGCCCAGTTTAATGCTCCTGCAGCTTTTTTAGGATCTGTGACAACCGGAATCATCAGATGAGGTATGCCATTGTATACACTAAGCTCAACCACCTTCGGGTCAATCATAATCAGCTTTACCTCATCCGGCTTTGCCTTGTATAGTATACTCATGATAATTGTATTGATACAAACTGACTTACCTGAGCCGGTAGCACCTGCAATTAAAAGATGTGGCATTTTTGCGATATCCGTAACCTTAACCTTGCCTGCAATATCTTTTCCCACTGCAAAAGTAATCTTTGATTTGGCATTTTAAATTCTTCAGACTCCACAAGCTCCCGAAGGAAACAGCAACACTCTGGCTGTTTGGCACTTCGATGCCCACAGCGGCTTTTCCCGGAATAGGAGCCTCGATTCGTATATCCGCGGCTGCCAGATTAAGCTTTATATCATCTGCCAGATTCACAATCTTTGATACCTTCACTCCAAGCCCGGTGTGATTTCAAACCTTGTAACAGCAGGACCGCAGCTTATATTATTCACCTTCGCATTCACCCCAAACACATTAAGAGTCTGTTCAGCTTTGCCGCCGTCTCACGCAGATGAGCCTGCGAATCACCGGTTTTACCCTGTCGAGCCTTAAGCAGATCAACAGTCGGAAATACATACGGCTTCTGCTGGATTGCATTTTCTGCGTCATTTACCGCTATCTGCTCGCTGACTTTTTCAACCTCTTTGGAAAGCTCATCCTTGTCTGATTTGACCTTTTTCTTACCTGGCTCTGCTGCAGGTGGTTTTGTCATTACTGCATCTGCAGCGGAGCTGATAATTTTGATTGCAGCTCATTATCTTTTGTATGTCAAAATCATCAGATATATCGCTCCACGCAGCCCGATATAGGTATCTGCGACACATGGCTTGCAGCTGCTGCACCCGAGCCGTCCGGTTTCATGCCATTAATCTGCTGCAGGGTCTTTCTGCCAAGCTCATCTGCACTATCACTATCGGCTGTGCCACCCAAAACCGAAACAGGCTCCGATGCCACACCAAAGTCCGGTGTCTGCACTATTTCCCCTGCATCCCCTGATGTAAGGCTTGTCGTCTTTTCTCCTTTATTGCAGGTGAACTCGGATAATTCTCTATAGTTATCTCACCAAGCGCATCTGTAGCAGCTGCACCTTGTCCAAATATCCCCACATGCGCTGTATCACTACCTGCCATGCCTGAATCCAGCACGTTTTCACTGCCATCAATTTTTGTATCAAGTGACACGCCTGTTATCTTATTGTCCATCCTTCGGCCGGCACGCTTACTCCTTCTGCCACCTTTTGCAGCCTCCTTTATGTCACTGTCTGTATCATCTGAAGCTAAACCCTCTTTGTCTGACGCTCTTTGACTTATACTGCCGATACTCCTGATATCTCTCATTATTCTCACGCGCTGACTCGTATACCTTTCGTCCGCCGTTTCTCATACCCTTCATAAATGATTTACCGGTAATGAGCACAAGACAGATAATCATCACAACTATTGTCACCACGTATGCACCTATAATTCCTACCGCCGCAACTAAAATGCAGCCTATAAGAGCACCTATAAAGCCACCACCTGAATGCCTTTCAACACTGTCAATGTATGACTGCACCGGTGAAACCGCGAATTCACCATACACTGCCAGGTACATAAACACACATATAAACCATATGAAAACTATGGTCATAACAAGCTTCATGATAGCATATGAATTGCCCTTATTGGACACAGCAAAAAAGCTGCCCACCAGAAGCACAAGCGGAAAAATATATGCCACCATTCCAAATACACCAAAAAGGAAACCGCTTACTGCGTTTCCCAAATGACCGCCTATTCCAAAATTGCTTATAAATAAAAGGATTGAAACAGCTACTACTATCCAGAGAAATATTTCCTTTTTAAAGGCCTGCTGCCTCTCTATCTGAGCCATTCTCTCCTTTTTTGTCTGTCTTTTTGCTGAGGATTTCTTCCTCGTTGCCATGTAACTAACCTCCGTATTTTGATTTACAGAGTATATAATAACATATTTCTTCTGTTCTGTGTAAATTTTCTAAAGTAATTTTTCGATTTTGTGATTAAATGTTCAAAGGTATCATCGATGCATGCTTGCATGCAATTCGATGTATACCTTATTGACCCGCACTACACCGAGAAAGTAGCAATTTGCTGCGGGGACGTAGCAAATTAGCGGATTTCGAGGTGGAGTCAGATTACGGGAATGCGTAGCATGTAGTAATCTGATTAATCATAAATGAGGTGCAAAATACCCCGCCATGAATGGCGGGGCAAAATGTTATGCAAAAGCACAATTTTACAAAATATTTTATTCACCAATAAGGTAATTGTATAATCCCTCATATTTGAACTTGGAAGCATTCCAAGAGAAATCATTGGCCATGCCCCTGTCCACAATCTGGTTCCACTCACGCTTCTTATCGAAGAAGATGTGCTTAGAATAATTGATAACTGCAAGCATCTCATCGGCATTGTAGTTTGAGAATGAGAAGCCATCTCCAATTCTCATACTCATTGTAAGGCTTAACCGTATCCTTGAGGCCTCCTGTCTCACGAACAATCGGAACTGTACCATAGCGGAATGAGATAAGCTGTGTCAGACCGCAAGGCTCAAACCTGGACGGCATCAAGAATGCATCAGCAGCCGCATATAGTTTGTGTGCCAGATCATCGGAGTAACATATATTTGCCGAAACTCTGTCGGTATTTCCATGCATAGTGTCTGAACATATTCTCGTACTGAGGATCTCCTGTACCGATAACAACAAGCTGTGTGAAATCGTCCACGATACCTTCAATCACATGATTGATAAGGTCAAGACCTTTCTGGTCTGTAAGTCTTGAAATAAGACCTATCATATACTTCTTCTTGTCAACCGCAAGGCCAAGATCCTGCTGAAGCTTTGTCTTGTTGTTGAACTTCTTCTTTCTGAAATCGGAAGCATTGTAATTGCAATAGATTCTGCCATCAGTCTGTGGGTCATAAGCATTGTAATCAATACCGTTTACGATACCCTGCATGTCAAAATGTCTGGCACTTAAGAGCCCGTTTAATCCCTCACCGTAGTACTCTGTCTGAATCTCGTTTGCATATGTATCACTGACAGTGGTGATGTAGTCAGCATATACAAGACCACCCTTAAGCATATTTGCGTCCTTCTTGAACTCAAGCTTGTCCGGTGTGAACAGATTGTCTGTAAGACTGAAACACCCTGTACCCACTCCCTGTCCCATATTCCCTGGAACTTAAGATTGTGGATAGTGATAATTGTCTTGATACCCCAGAAGAATGGATTTGCGGCAAACTCATTCTTTAAGTATACAGGCAGAAGACCTGTCTGCCAGTCATGACAGTGTATAATATCCGGCTTAAAATCAATAAGCGGGAGCATTGAGAGTACAGCCTTGTCAAAGAATGTATACTTCTCAATCTCAAACTTAGTGTCAGAAGTATATGGAGAAAATCCTGTAAAGAACTCGATTGTCAATAAAGTGATATGTAACGCCGTCCTGCTCATATTTGAGCACTCCGACATACTTGTCCTGCACGTATGGACCTGAGCTCATATAAAAATGGGTAACATACTCAAAATTATTGCGATACTGCTCCGGTATACAGCTATAATCGTATTACAACCCTTACATCCCAATAGTTCTTGTCAAACTCTTTAGGAAGTGCACCGCACACATCTGCAAGGCCTCCCGTTTTTATAAATGGTACACACTCTGAAGCTACAAATAGAATCTTTTTCATATTCTCCTCCCGCTAAAACCCGTGATATATAATATTTAGTTTACTCTTCCCAATTGTGGTATACTTCAACGTCATCATCATCGTCAAGAAGGTCTAAGATACGGCCGATATTTGTGATGTCAGCTTCATCTGTCAGTGTGACATATGTCTGTGGAATCATTGTGACCTCTGCTGAAGCCATTGTTATGCCTGCCTCCTCAAGAGCAGTCCTGACTGCATCAAAATCAGCAGGTGCAGTTGTGATTTCGTAGCTGTCATCCTCATCGACAAAATCCTCAGCGCCTGCATCGAGTGCTTGCATCATAAGATCATCAGAGTCCATATCGCACTCTTCTTTATCAATAATGATCTGACCCTTCTCGTCAAACATGTATGATACACATCCCTGTGTACCGATGCTTCCCTGTCCCTTTGTAAATGCATTGCGGACATTGGCAGCTGTACGGTTCTTGTTATCTGTAAGAGTCTTAACGATAATAGCTGTGCGATGGTCCATAACCCTCATATGTAGCTGTCTCATAGTTTACACTGTTGCCGTCTCCTGCTGCCTTTTTGATACCTCTTTCGATTGTATCGTTTGGCATATTGTTGGCCTTTGCCTTGGCAACTACCTGTGCAAGCTTGAAGTTATTGGCAGGATCCGGTCCTCCCTCTTTAACTGCAACTGCGAGCTCTCTACCGATCATTGTAAAGATTTTGCCCTTTGCAGCATCATTCTTTTCTTTCTTATGCTTGATATTCGCAAATTTAGAATGTCCTGACATAATTTGTATCCTCTTTTCTACTTTTAAAAATAATCCATACCTTATAATATCATTTTTCTCTTCCGGCGCAAGTTTCTTAATCATTACATGCTTAATCACCTTATCCTCGACGCTCATAACAGAAAATCTGTAGCCATATGCGCTAATCACAGTCTTATCTCCCTCCTCCGAATCTTATCCGAAAGCGATATGATAAAACCGTTAAGCGTCTCGTAGGCATCATCATCAACAGGCAGTGACAGCGCCTCCTTCACATCGGAAAACTCAGTCATGCCGTCCATTATAAATGTCTCGTCATCATTCTTTCTGATGTAGTTTTCTTCCTCATCGTGCTCATCCTCGATATTTCCGACAAGCTCCTCGAGTATATCCTCCATCGCGATAAGTCCAGATATCTGTCCGTACTCATCCACAACCATCGCAAGATGACTCTTTTAGACTGCATCTTTTAAACAGATCATTGATGTTTACCGTCTCGGGTATGAAGTCCACCGGCCGGATAAGCCCGTCTATGTCCTTGATACTGCTGCGGTAAACCTCATTTTTTTCAAAAAATGTAAAAGCATCCTTGATATGTAAGACTCCGATGATACTGTCAACATCATTCTCATAGACCGGAAAGCGAGATTTGCCGGTATCTATGATAAATTCGATTGCATCAATAAAGGACATACTGCCGTCAAGGCTTACGATATTTTTGCGGTGAGTCATGATATCTTTTACTTCCTTATCATCAAACTCAAACACATTGTGTATCAGCTCTGCCTCAGATGCAAGGATTGTTCCCTGCTCATGCCCTCCCTGACCATGGAAATAATTTCTTCCTCTGTGACATCATCATTTCCAAGTATTCCATCGAGAGTCTTTTTGTTGTTTTTCATTCCATAAAGCAATACTCCAATACACAAAAGAAGTATCACTACAAGTATTGATAAAATTATAATTGCATATAACATAATGTTTTATTATCCTATGTAATAAGTTCTAAGCTGATTTCAAGCGCCCTGTCTATTTTAAGCAATGTGTCCTCATCAAGATGGCACACCTTATCCTTAAGCCTTTTTTTGTCGATTGTGCGAAGCTGTTCTAAAAGCACAACCGAATCCTTTGCAAGCGCATACTCCTTGCAGGCAAGCTCCACATGTGTGGGCAGCTTTGCTTTATGCATCTGCGAGGTTATTGCTGCGCAGATTACCGTCGGGCTGTGTCTGTTTCCGACATCATTTTGTATTATAAGGACAGGTCTTATCCCGCCCTGCTCTGAGCCTACAACAGGCCTTAAATCAGCGTAATAAATATCTCCTCTTTGAATAATCATACACGAATACACTCCATATTATGGTATACAAAAGTATCTCCAGATTTTTCGAGTGTATTCTTAAAAGTTACACTTTTTTAGTTTTTGTGGTAGATTCTTGGAACACGCGGTGTGATAAGACATGCAAACTCATAGTTGAATCTGCCTGAAAGCTCACCTAACTGCTCCATAGTGATTGTCTCATCCCAATCTTTACCGAGCAGAGTAACTGCATCGCCTATTTTACGTCGGTATGTCTGTCACATCAACCATGAACTGATCCATGCAGACTCTGCCGCATATAGGTGCTTTTTTTCCTTTTATGAGAACCCAGCCCTTGTTTGAAAGTCCTCTTGAATATCCATCACCATATCCCACCGGGACAGTTGCTATCCTCATAGGATGCTCTACCGTAAATGTGCCGCCGTAGCTTATATGCCTGCCCGGCTCAAGCTCCTTTACATAAGCAACCCTGCTGTGCAGCGACATAACAGGCTTTAGGAGATTTTACTCTTGTCTACCTCCTCTGACGGCCACAGACCATAGAGTGTGATGCCTGCTCTTACCATATCCATATTGCACTCGAGTTTCTACTATTCCCGCACTGTTTGAGCAGTGCTTAATCGGGATCTCGACTCCTCTTGCCTCAACAAGAGCTATCATCCTCTTAAAAAGATCAAACTGCTCAAAGGCAGGCTCCTTTGACAGCTCATCTGCCCTTGCAAAGTGAGTGAATATTCCCTCTATCATAATATTCGGCAGCTTAGCAATCTGTGCAATAATATCTGCACTTTCCTCTGTCACCTGAAAGCCTATACGGCACATACCGGTATCTATCTTGATATGTATCTTACAGGTTTTATTCTTAGCGACAGCGATACGCGATAGCTCCTTAGCTGTCTCATATGTACATACCGCCGGGCGCATCGTTGTCCACTATCTCCTCAAACTGCTCCGGGAAGCTGAGTCCTAAAATAAGTATCGGCTTTTTCCTGCCTGCCGCAATAAGCTCCATTGCCTCGTTGCTTGTAGCAACAGCATAGCCCCACAGATACGGAAGCGGCTCCAGTACCTCTGAAACAGCCTCAGCACCGTGACCGTAACCATCAGCCTTTACGACTGCTGACATCATTGTCCCCGGCTTTAGCTTATTGTGCATCGACTCCATATTATATAAAATTGCATCCAGATCTATATCTGCTCTGATTCTGTTAATTGCCATTTTTTTCCACCTTAATCCAAACTTTATCTAATCCATCAATAATATCACTTGCTATCATACCATAAGAGCCGGTATTGTCAAATACCATATCACCGGCAAGTCCATGAATAAATGCACCGTATGCCGCAGCCTTTTTGGTGTCACGCCACTGTACCAGAAGACCTCCCACTATACCGCTTAGCACATCTCCGCTTCCGGCTGTTGCCATACCGCAGTTGCCGGACAGATTGATAAACTTTTCGCCATCAGCCGCTGCGATAATCGTACGAAAATCCTTAAGTACACAAGTCACATTGTACAAGCTTGCAAACTCTCCTGCCACACCGATGATATCCTCCTGTATATTAGCAATGCTCTTTTTCATAAGTCTGGACATCTCGCCCAGGTGCGGAGTCACGATGACAGGCATTTTATGCTCATTAAGTAAAGTCATGTTGTCTGATATGATATTAAGCGCATCCGCATCAATCACAAGAGGTATCTCTGCTGTTTTTAGTACTGTTTCAACTAACATTTTGGCATTATCAGACTTTGAAAGACCTGGACCTATCACCACTGCATCTGCCCAATCAAGCTCTGTCTCAAGTGCTTTAGCTGACGCGATATCAGTACAAAGCAGTGCTTCCGGCAAAGCACATTGGATTATTGAGCGGTTGCACTCCGGCGTTATAATTTTCACAAGCCCTGCTCCGCTTTTGTATGCAGCCTTTGCCGAAAGCACCGCCGCACCGGCCATATTGCGGCTTCCTGCTATAACTAACAGTTTTCCGAAAGTTCCCTTGTTGGAGTGTGCCGGTCTGTTATCAAGCTTCTTTAAATCAGACTCATCAAGAGCCCTTACTGATGGCAGATTACCACAAAAGCTGTGGTCATCTATGCCTATAGGCACCACCTTAACCAGACCGCAATAATCACAGCCCGGCCACAGGAGAAGGCCATTCTTCTTATAAGAAAAGTATATGTGAAATCTGCTTTAAAGTGCATCCCATCACATGTCCTTTATCAGAATCCACTCCCGACGGCACGTCGACCGCCACCCTGTAAGCATCTGTCTTGTTAACGGATGAAATCACATCTGCTAAAGAGCCTTCTATGGCTCGCTTAAGCCCTGTGCCAAACAGTGCATCTATTATTACGTCACTTTTACACACACACTCAATATCAGAGACTACCTTAAAGCCATACCTTGCGTATATATTTTTCTGCAGCTCAAAGAGCTCGCTTCCTGCCTCATCTGTGCCAAAAGCATAGTACACCATGCATCTGTATCCGGCGATTTAAAAGTCTTGCTATCGCGATACCGTCTCCTGCATTATTGCCTCTGCCACATATCACGGCAAACTCCTTTGATTTATCAAAACATGCAACAAGCTCCCGGACAACACCGGCCGCAGCCTGCTCCATCAGCACCACAGAAGGAACCAAAAAGACCTGTGATGTTGTATCGTCCAGAAGCTTCATTTCATTACCTGTAACAATATATTCCAATATCAATTCCCCTTATTCTCATTGTTTGCATTATCAGTATTTGCATTATTGGCATTGAAAACCATAGGATCGTCATATTCAATATCAAAAAGATCTAAAACCTCAGCGCCAAAAATATCATGAAGATACGAATAAATCTCCCTGTTGTTAATATCTCTGTTCTGTTTTCTGATTACATTTTTCTTAAGTTCAACTCTTATATTTGCAATCCAGTCGTCAATTTCTTTTGATTCCAGTTTATTTTTCTCGATCTTTTCACTGAAATAATCCATCGATAAAAGCATCAGCCTGTCATTTACAGCTTTTATATTCTTCTGGATTTCAATAAGCTCTCCCTCAATGTTGTCAGCTTTCTCATTTATCTCATCTATAAGCTGCTTATCCTTGTCACGATTTTCATCGCCGTCATCTCCCATGTTGGCAACAATATTAGACATAATTTTCGACTTAAGCTTTTTTAAATTCTTAAGCTCATTGTTGTACTTTCCCTGCTGCTTTAACAGCTCATCCAGTTCTTTTTCCGTGGCTGATATTTCGTAAGTCTTACCATGAATGGCAAAAAGTCTGTGCCACTTCTGGTCTAAAACCAGTAAAGGCACCTTTTTCCCTTTTAATGCAGCCTCAAAATCTTTTTATCATTCATAAGACTCACCTTCTATTTATTTTTGGAGTTTTTAACAATATTATAGCTGAGCTGCATAAGGCTGTCAGACAGATGAACACTCTCCACAACCACATCTTTATTTGGAATTTCAAGATCCACATGTGCAAAATTCCATATAGCCCTTATTCCTAAATCCACAAGCTTTGACGCAATAGAGTCAGCCTTTGACTTTGGCATGGTGAGCGCCGCAATATCCACCCTGTGTGTTCTGCAATACTCATCCAGCTCACTTAGCATAAGGATTGGAATACCTCGCACACTCTTTCCTGAAGCTCGATTTACGTCAAAAGCGCTGTTATGACAAAGCCAAGCTTTTCAAACTTTACATAATTGGCGAGTGCCTGGCCCAGATTGCCTGCACCGATGATAATTATTCTATGCTCTGTATTAAGTCCCATTATCTTTCCGATTTCCTCGTAGAGAAACTGAACATTGTATCCGTATCCCTGCTGTCCAAAGCCACCGAAATTATTGAGATCCTGTCTGATTTGTGAAGCTGTCACTTTCATTCTGTGACTCAGATCATTTGATGAAATACGCTCCACTCCCTCATCCAAAAGCTCTCCGAGATATCTATAGTATCGTGGCAGTCTTCTGATAACCGCCTGTGATATTTCTTTACTCAAGTCTTATTCCTCCAATCATCAGGATATCATTTCTCTTTTAAAGACAAAACCAAGATTAATTATAATTTTTGAAGGTCATCTGTCAATGTGTTAAGAATTTAACATTAAAAAATTCATAATTATCCCGGGTTATATCTTATTCTAAGGCTAAAACCAAATTTCAGATTAAATTGTCTTCTCAAGTTCCTCTCTGATTGCCTTGATGAAGCCTTCGCTGTTTAAAACAGTAGGATTTTCAATTGTTGTGATGAGTGCAAGATCCTTTGTCATCTTTCCGCTCTCAATAGTCTTTATGCAGGCTGCCTCAAGCTTGTCTGCAAACTCAGAAAGTGCGGAATCTTGTCAAGCTCTCCTCTTTTTCTGAGAGCTCCTGTCCATGCAAAAATAGTAGCTACAGAGTTTGTTGATGTCTCCTCACCCTTTAAGTGCTTGTAATAGTGTCTCTGTACTGTTCCGTGTGCTGCCTCATACTCATAGTATCCGTGTGGTGATACTAATACAGATGTCATCATTGCTAATGATCCGAATGCAGATGAGATCATATCACTCATAACATCTCCGTCATAGTTCTTACATGCCCAGATAAATCCACCTTCTGATTTCATAACGCGGGCTACTGCATCATCAATAAGTGTGTAGAAATATGTAATTCCAGCCTTCTCAAAAGCATCCTTATACTGTGCATCAAAGATTTCCTGGAAGATATCTTTGAATGTGTGATCGTATTTCTTAGAGATCGTATCTTTTGTTGCAAACCACAGATCCTGTTTTGTATCAAGTGCATACTTAAAGCAGCTATGTGCAAAGCTCTCGATTGAATCATCCAGGTTATGCTGTCCCTGAATAACTCCTGAGCCCTTAAACTCATGTATTAATTCTCTAGTCTCAGTTCCGTCTTCTGCTGTAAATACAAGCTCAGCCTTTCCGGGACCAGCTACCTTCATCTCTGTTGCCTTGTATACATCACCATATGCATGACGAGCGATTGTAATTGGTTTAACCCATGTCTTTACGTTTGGCTCTATACCCTTTACAACGATTGGTGCTCTGAACACTGTTCCGTCAAGCATGGCTCTTATTGTTCCGTTAGGACTCTTCCACATCTCCTTTAAATTGTACTCTGTCATTCTGGCTGCGTTTGGTGTGATTGTCGCACATTTTACTGCGACACCGTATTTCATGGTTGCCTTTGCTGATTCAACGGTCACGATCATCTGTACGATTTCGCTCCTCTAAGCCCAGATCATAATACTCTGTCTTTAAATCGATAAAAGGTATTAAAAGCTCATCCTTTATCATCTGCCAGAGAATTCTGGTCATCTCGTCTCCGTCCATCTCTACAAGGGGTGTTGTCATCGTAATCTTGCTCATTCTTAAATCTCCTTTACTTAATAAGGTTTTCCCAACCAAGGTGTTCCATATTTTTCTTTGAATTGTTTATATGCTCTCTGGCGCATTTTCTGCCAGCAGTGCGTCATGATTCTTAATTGCCTCGCATATCTGTTTATGCTCGTGAGTGGAGTTTTGGCTCTTTTGTCTCGCCGAGTGTCACCTTTCTCACTCTGCCGACATACTCATGATAGTCCTTTAATACCCTCATAAGCTCCTTGCTTCCGCCGGCCTCATACAGCAGCTCATGAAACCTATTGTCCAGCTCAAGAAGCTGCTTTGCATTGCCCTTTTTCTCGTGAAACTCCGTGAGATAAATATTCTCCTCCATAGCTGCCATCATCTCGTCCGATATCCTCGTTGCAGCCCATCTGGCACAAAGTCCCTCAAGCAGAGCTCTTATCTCGTATATATCCCGATATCGTCTGTGGAAACACCCTCAACGAACGCTCCTTTATTGGGGATAATAGACACAAGACCCTCAAGCTCAAGCTGACGCAGTGCTTCCCTCACAGGAGTCCTGCTCACCCCTAGCTCATCACCGATATTCTTTTCTTTAAGCTCATCGCCCTTTGCAAATGTTCCTGCAAGTATACCATCCCTGATATGATTGTATACTCTTGCACTCAGGCTGTAATTATCATGTGACATGTACTAATCCACCTCACTATAATACTATATTAAGCTTTTACAGCAATCAGTAATTTGAACTACAAGCTCATTATCTGTGATGGTAGTCACACGGCCCTCGTCGTTCTGCTCATCTACCCATTTCTTTATCATGGTCACAAGCTTTGAGTTCTTATCTACTTTTCTGTCATCCGGCAGGCGGTAATAAGTGTTTATCCACAGCGCTATTCCTGCAAGTCCTGATGTATTGGACACAGCTACAAGAGGTGGTCTGTTTAAGAATTTACCTGTATCGAATATGTTGTAAATTTCCTCATTTTTGAGAAGTCCGTCAGCATGGATTCCAGCTCTCGTCACATTGAAGTTTCTGCCGACAAAAGGTGTACGGCTCGGCTGCACATATCCAAGCTCCTTTCAAAGTACTCTGACAACTCTGTGATAACCGTTGTATCCATTCCATCCAGTGTTCCTCGAAGCTGTGCATACTCAAATACCATTGCCTCAAAAGGTGTGTTTCCGGTTCTCTCTCCGATACCAAACAGTGAACAGTTGACTCCGCTTGCTCCGTAGAGCCATGCCGTAGTCGAATTGTTTACTGCCTTGTAAAAGTCATTGTGTCCATGCCACTCAATCTGTGATGAAGGCACACCTGCATGTGTTAAGTCCGTATATGATACCCGGAACGCTTCGAGGTATAACTGCTCCCGGGAAGTTTACTCCATATCCCATTGTATCACAGGCACGCACCTTAATCGGAATCTTGTACTCCTCCTGCAGCTTCATGAGCTCAACACAGAATGGAATCACAAAACCGTAAATATCAGAACGTGTGATATCTTCCAGATGGCACCTAGGGCTTATTCCTGTCTCAAGACACTCCCTGATGACTGACAGATACATATTCATTACCTCGCGTCTGGTCATCTTCATCTTATAGAAAATATGATAATCCGAACAGCTTACAAGTATACCGGTTTCCTTGAGTCCTATATCCTTTACAAGCTCAAAGTCCTTTTTGCTGGCACGAATCCACGATGTAACCTCCGGGAACTTATATCCTCTCTCGAGACACTTGTAAACAGCGTCCCTGTCCTTTTGCTGTAGAGGAAAAACTCGCTCTGTCTGATTATTCCCTTAGGGCCACCAAGCTTATGTAAATAATCATAAATGGTAACAATCTGCTCCGTCGTGTACGGTGCTCTCGACTGCTGGCCATCTCTGAATGTAGTATCTGTAATCCAGATGTCCTCCGGCATATTGTGAGGCACTATTCTGTCATTGAATGCTATCTTAGGAACTTCTGAATAAGGAAAGAGATTTCTAAAAGTATTCGGCTCATCTACATCCACGAGCTGGTAAAAATGCTCTTCAAGCTGCAGTAAATTTGTTTTTTCGTTCATCAAAACTTCTCTCATCTTCACATCTCCTGTGCTTAGTTTTATCTTTTGAATAATTGTATACAATTATACTTTTTGTGTCAATAAAAAAATTTAAATCTTAGTGTAACACTTTGTTATGTCTATCATAACCTAGAGTGTAAATAAATTTTATTGGAGGTCACTTATGAGTGATTTAGCAGCAACAAACTGTTCATGCAGCAATACAGATAACGGATGCGGATGTTCTTCGATTTTATGGATTATCCTGTTACTGTGCTGCTGTTGTGGAAATGGTAACGGAGGCTCTTTCTTCGGAGGAAACGGCTGTGGAAGTGGCAATAACAGCTGTATCTGGGCTATCATCTTACTTTTCTGCTGTGGTGGCTTTGGCTGTGGAAGCAGCAATAACGGATGCGGATGTGGCTGCGGCTGCTGATTTACATTTTTACTGCGGGTCTTTTCGGCCCGCAGCTTTTTACGATTTTTCAGTATTCTTTTTTTGCCTGCGCTGCTCTTTTTCTTTGAGCTTTTCAAGGACTTTACATTCGCCCTTCACTCTGTGCTTTTTGATGCATTCTTCATCTATCTCGTATACGTCGTGACCATCTATGATAAGCATATATCTTTTTTTAATAATATATGCTGTAAACATGCATAATGTGAATCAGGTGACATATTATATAGAAATATATTTTAAAGGATTTTTATGGACGAGAACAGCCTGTTTACACCATTCGATGAAATAACCCAGACAAGGGAGCTTCAGATGCTTAAAACCATAATCCCATATATGCCGCATGACTCACAAAAGCAGATGACTCTTATGGTTCACTACATATCACTTATGAATTCAATGAGAATGATAGATTGTGCACCGGCACTGTCTGTTGCAGAGACAGAAAGTATGGCAGACAGAAGACTATCCATGCTCAATGCCTTAAAGAAATACTGCAGCAAAAGCGAACAGGATACGATAGACAATCTATTAAATATTTTTCAGTTTTGGACAATAGGGAGATTTATGACAAAGCAGGAATTTTAAATAATTTTGCACAAAAGGAAAAACCTAAGGACACAACAAGTGCCATGCCGTTTCTCATGGAAAGTATTAAGGAGGCAAAGCGTAACGGCATAGAATTTACCAAAGAAGAGGTCTATTCCATGTGCACTGAGCTAAGCAAAACCTGCCCGAGAAAACCGCAGGCAGGTTGAAAAGCTTTAAAAATGCTATAGTTAATTTTTAAACGAATCTGTATTTATGCGAAGTATCTTGTCTATCGGAGCAGGCGAATTTCCCTTGCCATCCGTACCCTCAAGGTACTTCTCCCCGCAGATTCAAAATGACATACAAGCTTTTATCCACACTGTCAAGCTCCTCTGAGCCCGGCGGCATCTCTATTGTGATGTCGGGCTGTTAGGCCTTGACGACAGGGCTATGAGTGATTTGTAGCACTTGATATACGATGACTCATTCCTGCCATAGGAGGTGCTCAGATATACCTTTCCTGACGCATCAAATGTAACGCCCTGCACTCTGGCAGGTATCGTATATGTGCTCAGGCTTGTGAGCCTGTCGTCCATTTGTCATAATAATTTGCTACCATCTTTGACTTAAAAGGATATTATGAGTGGCTATCCACAGCCTGCCTCCATAGAATGTGATGCATGACGGCTTGTTCCCCACATCAAACACATCTACTACACCTGTCGCATCGATGACCTGCTTGGAATTCGCAGTGGCCATTAGAGAGATAAAATCATACGAGATGCGCTCCACAGTTGTGTCGTAGGAATTGCACACCCATACATTTTCCCCGTCAAAGGCAATTCCTCCCAGGTGACTGTTTGCATCCATGCCAAGTGTCACAAGGTACTCTCCGTCCTCCCTGTCAAATACCATAAGCTCCCCGAGTGAGCCCTTGTCATCAGAATAGCTCGTGATAAGCACGTATTCATCCGTGATACAAATTCCCTGAGGACACTGTGCCTCACTGAAAATATAATTATTGAGAAAATCATTTTCCTTCGTCTCCGGCATGCCCGGAATATCTATTTCATCTATAAAATCGTAATCGCAATCCTTAAGCGCCAGTGTATGCGCTTTTTTATTACTCCTGTAATTGTAATGCTCTACGCTGTATTCATTGTTAATCGTCCTGACCCATTTGGCATATACCACATATCCATTTGCTTTTTCGTAGGTCAGAACATCCGCCTTTTTTGAAAAATGCTCATCCAGATACCAGCCATCAAATTTATAACCGTATTTGTGTGGTTCTCTTAGTCCCATGAATTTCTGCTTTGGTGTGATGTATCCATAATTATTGATATTATTTGCCGCACCACCCAGATTATAGTAAATATATGAAACACCATCACTTTCTGACATATTGTCAACCAGTGTATTTAGTGATGGCCCGGAAGCAAAAGAGGCAACTTCTGCCTCTTTTATCTCCGATGCAAACACATGAGTATTGGTAAAATCAATGTAAGTAATATAATTAATGCTATTCTACTCTTCAACTTCAACAAGCTTGCGCCCTTTTCTATCTGTTTTGCAGCCACATCATCCGGTGCCTGCTCATATCTGGCAAACTCATACGAGAATGTGCCGCTTCCACTCGTCATTGAGCGAAGTGTGGCATTGTATCCATAAAGCTCCAGATAAGGAATATCCGCAACTATCTCGATATCCATTGTCTGTCGGGTTCATGCCCATCACTCGCGCACGTCTCTTGTTAAGCTCACCCATCACATCACCTGTATAGCCCTCAGGCACCACAACCTTAAGAGTGGCAATCGGCTCAAGAAGCACCGGCTTTGCCTCCATAATGCCCTTTTTAAATGCCTGCTGTGTTGCCACCTTAAAGGCCATCTCAGATGAATCAACCGGATGATAAGAGCCGTCATACAGCACAGCCTTTATACCTGTCACAGGATAGGCTGCAAGAGGTCCCTTTTTCACGGACTCTGCAATACCCTTTTCAACAGCAGGGAAGAAGTTCTTCGGTACAGCTCCTCCTACGACCGTCTGCTCAAATACATATGGCGTATCCATATCACCTGACGGCTCAAAGGTCATCTTGACATGTCCGTACTGTCCGTGTCCGCCCGACTGCTTCTTGTACTTATACTCTACGTCAGATTTTTTCCTGATAGTCTCCTTAAAGGCTACCTTTGGACGCATAAGCTCTATCTCCACCTTGTACTTTTCAAGAAGCTCACTTCCCACTACCTCAAGCTGCATATCACCGATACCATATAGTACAGTCTGTCCATTTTCACTGTCATTTACACTGTTTAATGTCAGATCCTCCATTAACAGTTTCTGTAAAGACTGGGAAATCTTGTCCTCATCGCCCTTTTTCTTTGCCTTGTAGCGCATTGCCACATACGGCTTTGATATACTTGTTCTAAGATATGTAACAGGCATATTTCTGGTGGAAAGCGAATCTGTCGTAAGGGTCTTTGTAAGCTTTGCAAGCGCTCCTATATCACCTGCATGAAGCTCCTTTACTTCCTCCACCTTACTGCCTCTCATCACATAGAGCTTTCCGATTTTTTCATCGCAGTCCCTGTGATAATTGTAAAGTACATCATCTGTCTTTAGTACGCCCGAATTAACCTTGATCAGTGAATACTTACCGATGTACGGGTCAACTATAGACTTGAACACATAAGCGCTCTTTGATTTTGCAAAATCATAATCAGCATTATACACCTCATTTGTCTTGGTGTTAATACCGGTACAGCTTCTTCTCAGGACTTGGCAGGTATTTCACAATATCAGCCATAAGTGTATACATGCCTCTTGCGAGAATATTTGAGCCCATGAGCACCGGTACAATAGAGCCCTCAAACACGTTTGCACGAAGCGCAGCCCTGATTTCATCATCAGAAAACTCCTCTCCGCCGAAATATCTGTCCATGAACTCCTCACTTGTCTCAGCTACAGCTTCAACTAGGGCCTCACGACATATTCCCAGGTTCTCCTTTGAGTACTCAGGCACATCAAACTTATCCACGCCTCCGCTTTCATTCCATCTCTTTGCCCTCTGCTGGATGACATTGACATAGCCCACAAACTTCTCATTCTCTCTGATTGGCAGATGGAATGGAGCTATTTTCTTGCCGTAAAGCTCCTGCAGCTTTAGCACCACATCCTTGAAGCTTGCATTGTCGATATCCATGTCCGTAACGAAAATCATCCTCGGGAGCTTGTATTTCTCGCATATCTCCCATGCTCTTTTTGTGCCTGTCTGTATGCCTGCCTTGCCTGAAACCACGATGATTGCAGCATCTGCAGCCGATACAGCTTCTTCAACCTCTCCCACAAAATCAAAAAAACCAGGAGTATCGAGAATATTTATTTTGACATTATCCCACTCTATCGGTACAACCGATGTATGTATAGAGAACTGACGCTTTATCTCTTCTTTGTCAAAATCGCTGATAGTGCTGCCATCCGCTACAGTGCCCATTCTGGTGGTCTGTCCTGCCAGATATGCCATAGCTTCCACGAGTGATGTCTTGCCACAGCCGCTATGGCCTAAAAGCACGACGTTTCGAATCTTCTCAGTAGTGTAAACATTCATTTCAAGTACCTCCCTGACATTATTATAGTATGTAAACATTGTACTAATATTTTATATAATTTACAACACTTTTATGCAATCTGACGATTATTTTTTTATTGTTATATTGGAATAAATATGCCAATAATTTATTGCTTTATAGTGTTAAATTGGATATAATATATTGTAAATATTCGAACCACTATAGTGCGATTTTGAGAATGTGCGTGTGGTGATTCTGAATAGTTACAATAAAGAATTAGGAGATACACATAAATGCATTTTGATAAAGTTGGCTTTATAGGGCTCGGTCTGATTGGCGGCTCTATAGCCAGAAAAATGAAAGAAAATAATCCAAAGGTCTCAATTATCGCAACAGCCGGGCATCAACAGACCATAGAGGATGCCTTTGTGCTTGGCCTGATAGATAATAATGAGCTTTTAGAGCTTAACTCTTTTAAAGACTGCGACGTAATCTTTCTGTGTGCACCGGTAAACAAAAATATCGAATACCTCACACAGCTTAAGGATATCATAAAGGATGACTGTATCATCACAGATGTAGGCAGCACCAAAACCCAGATTCACGAAAAGGTTATAGAGCTTGGCCTTGAGCGCAATTTTATCGGCGGTCATCCTATGACCGGCTCTGAAAAACAGGCATACTCAATTCAGACAAGCAGCTTTTGGAGAACGCCTACTATATTATCACTCCTACTGCTGCAACTACTGAAGAAAATCTGAATAATTTCAAACAGTTTGTACTTTCACTGGGCTCGATAGCTCTCATTTTAGACTACAGGGGCACGATCATGCTACCGCAGCCATCAGTCACCTGCCACATATGATTGCATACTCTCTTGTCAATCTGATTGAGCATATTGATTCCGAAAAAGAGACCATGAAAACTATCGCTGCCGGAGGCTTCCGCGATGTGACACGTATCGCTGCAAGCTCCCTGTCATGTGGGAAAACATATGTGAATCCAACAAAAATCAGCTGCTCTCACTCATGGACCAGTATGAAGCCAATTTCCATAAGCTTCGCGAAATAATTGCAGAGGGCAGTTCTCAAAGATGATTGATTATTTCCAGGATTCAAAGAATTACAGGGATTCACTCACACTGCCCGGTGCCAAAATCCGCAAGGATTTCCACGAGGTATTTGTCGATATTGCTGACGAGGCAGGCGGTATTGCAGTGCTTGCAAGCCTTTTAGCCTTCAACGGCATCAGCATCAAGAATATCGGCATCATAAACAACCGTGAGTTTGAGGAGGGTGTACTGCGCATAGAGTTCTATAACGAAGATGCTCTTGAATCGGCTATCAGCGTACTTAAAGAAAGAAACTATACTATTCACCGCAGATGATTTATCCCGTTATATGGTTTTAATCCCAAAAACAATGAGCCGTAAAACGAATTTGATTCGTTTTACGGCTCTTTTTATACCGTCCAATGCAGCACTGTTTACAAATAAGCAAAAAACCAATAACACTTTATTAATATACGCTCTCCTCAAGTACCTCATAGAAATTCTCAAAGGTCTTGCGGCAGCAATAAGGGTCTATTATCTCAACACCCTCTGCCTTAAGCCCCGGCAAAGTAAATGACATGGCTACGCGATGATCGTCATACGTTTTAATTTTACAAGGCTTAATACACTCTGCCGGATAAATCCTTAAGCCATTTTCAATTTCTTCAACCCTCACACCTAATTCCGTCAGGTTTTCCTCGATGGCGTTTATCCTGTCACACTCCTGCAGACGAATATGCGAAATGCCTTCTATCCCTACAGGTGCATTTGCAAACGGTGCAATCGCAGCAAGTGTCAGCGCCTGGTCTGAGAATGTTGACAAATCCCAGCTTCCGCCATGTATATGAGCATTCTTTGGTGGCATACACACTATGCCGTCTGCCTCGTCGGAAATTGTGCAGCCCATATCCGCAAGCACATCAAGAAATGCCACATCTCCTGCAAGCTGTTTTGGTGCACCCCATCACCTTTGACTTAACATGTAAAAGCGGGCTCATTGCATAAAAATAGCATGCAGCCGACACATCCGGCTCTATATCATAGTCTAAGCTTTCATACGCCGCTTTCTTAGGGATAATAAAGCTGTTATTCTTTTTGTCCTGCATCACATCGAGCCCAAACTGCTTCATCATAAGACGCGTCATCTCAACATATGCCATACCATGCGTTCCTGTGACATTAATCGTAAAGTTCTTCTCCATCACTATAGCCGAGATAAGAAGGGCACTCAAAAACTGGCTGCTCTTGTCTACGTTTATATCAACAGTATCAGCATATTCCCCTGTATTTCCGATGGTAAAAGGAAAATGATATTCGTTCTCATCATACTCAATATGAGCTCCCAGCTTTTCAAGCGATACAAGCAAATCCTTCATAGGACGCTTCTTCATCTGCTCAGAGGACACTATATGGTATCTGCCCTTTGACAGTCCAAGAAGAGCTGTAAGAAAACGCGCAGCGGTACCTGCACTTCCCACACCTATCTCAGCTTCATTCTTTGGTATCCTGCCTCCAAAGCCTGTTATTGTTATTTCTCTTTTATCCTCATCCACCAAAACCGAAATCCCAGACGAATCAGTGCATCTATAAAATGTCTTGAATCATCACTAAAAAGACACCCTTTTAAAACGCTGCGCCCGCTTGCGAGTGCAGCGATTAAAAGGGCCCTGTTTAGTGATACTCTTTGAGCCAGGTACACTGGTTACTATATCATGTGGATGATTTACTTTTTTTACTTTATAAATCATTGAAAATCTGATAAATATCAATCTTGAGTGCATCAGTGTCTGTCATACCGATAAACACAGCACCATAGTGATATACTCCTTCTTCACTGTCTGTTCTTCGTACAATCTCGACAACCGCATCCACAACCTCCTTGGTCCAAATTTGGATCTTGGTGTCATAATATGTATGTATATCAAGAGGTACCTTTGCATTAAATCCGATACCGCTTCTGGAAATATCTGTGACATCCACATGACAATACTTAAGTGTTGTCACTCCGTCCTCATCCAGCCGCTCTAACTGTACCGATACATCAATGTCCAGTCTTTTATGTCTTCTCTTTTCTTCCATTCACTTTACCCCATCTATTATATTATTGACTAAGGGAACAAATTACCCTCAAACAACATATTAGTATATATGACTGATTTTACAAGTAAAATTTATTCAGCTGCCTCATCGTCCATATGCATATCGTTTGTTATAAACATAGCATCACCAAAGCTGAAAAACCTGTATCTTTCCTCTACAGCCTCTTTGTATGCATTGAGGACATGCTCTCTGCCTGCTAATGCTGACACAAGCATGACAAGTGTAGACTGTGGCAGATGGAAATTTGTAATCAGACAGTCAATCACCTTAAAGCTGTATCCCGGATAAATAAAGATATCCGTCCATCCGCTGCACTCTTTTAGCATGCCGTTTTCATCGGATGCTGCCTCTAAGGTACGAGTGCTTGTAGTGCCGACAGATATTATTCTGCCGCCATTTTTCTTTGCATTATTAATCTTGTCTGCAGCCTCCTGCGACACCATGTAAAACTCAGAATGCATATGGTGATCAAGCACATTATCCACCTTTACCGGTCTAAACGTGCCAAGCCCACATGCAAAGTCACCTCTGCAATATCCACTCCCTTGTCTTTTACCTGCTGTAAAGTTCCTTTGTGAAATGCAGTCCTGCCGTAGGCGCAGCGGCCGAGCCGTCATACTTTGCATATACTGTCTGGTAGCGGTTCTTGTCCTTTAGCTGATGTGTGATGTATGGCGGCAATGGCATCTGTCCGAGCTTATCAAGTATCTCCTCAAAAATACCCTCATAGCTAAACTGAATCAGCCTGTTTCCATCATCAACCACATCTATTACTTCACCTGTTAAAAGTCCGTCACCAAATATAATCTTTGTGCCCGGCTTTGCCTTTTTACCCGGCTTTACAAGAGTCTCCCATACGTCATTTTGTCTGCGCTTTAGAAGAAGTATCTCTATCTTTGCCATAGTGCCTTCCTTCACGCCAAACAGACGCGCAGGAATTACCTTTGTATTGTTGAGCACAAGGCAGTCGCCCGGTCTTAAATATTTAACAATCTCCTTGAACACATGATGGCTGACTTCTCCTGTCTTCTTGTCAAGCACCATGAGTCTTGAGCTGGAGCGGTCCTCCAGAGGATCCTGTGCTATCAGTTCCTCCGGAAGATCATAATAAAAATCTTTTACGTCCATAATTTTCCTATTCCTAACACTATACTAACGTCTAACCACGAAGTGTGATACCTGCAGTCTCTTTAAGATGAGCAAGTATATCCTTTACAAAGCCCTCGACCTTCTTAGTCTTAAGCTCCTCATCCTTTGGTGTAAATACTACACTGTACGCCATGCTCTTCTTATTCGGAGGAAGCTGTACACCCTCGTAAACATCAAACAGTGTAACATCTGAGACATAATCACAGGCTTCCCTGATACCGTTTTCAATCTGCTCACATGTGATATCCTTGTCCACAACAAAAGCAAAATCTCTCTTCTCATCATCAAATTTTGAGATTGGAGTAAATACTCTGTCCTTTCCATACCACTGTGAAAGAACTCTTAAGTCAAGCTCCATCACATATGCCGGTACTCTCATGTCAAGCTCATCGCATATCTCATATCTTACGACCGAGATATCCGATTTTTGTCCGTCACAGAATACCTCTGCTGTCTGATATGGATGAAGGAATGGCTTTTGAGCCGGCTTGTATGTAAACTTCACATCAAGCGCATCTGCTACAGTCTCAGCCAGTCCTTTATAGTAAAGAACGATTCATCCTCACCGAATACGCCTGCGCATAGTGTCTCTCTCATCCGGATACTCTGTAAGCGGAAGCTCCTTTGCGATAAAGATATTTCCCAGCTCAAAGATTCTTCCCTCCAGGATACCCTTCTTCTGGTTTCTTGCTATGGCATAAAGCATCTCAGAAGCAAGTGTTGTTCTCATAAGCGAGAGGTCAACATTGATTGGGTTTATAAGCGATAGCATGTCTTTCGGTGCATCCTCCGGGAATCTGAGCAAATCAAGATCAGCAGGTGAGAAGAATGAGTAATGTATTCCCTCATACGCGCCTGCTGCACAGAGCACCTCTTTTATCTTGCGCTCTGTCTGCTGTCTAAGGTTGAGTCCTCCGAGTGTAACCTGTGCCGTAGGCATGAATGCAGGAATGACATGGTCATAGCCATACATACGGATAACCTCCTCGGCCACATCCGATAATCCTCCATATCCTCACGGTATGCAGGAATCATGAGTGTCAGCTCATCGCCGCTTACAACCGGTGCAAAGCCTAAATTTGTGAGTATTCTCACAATATCCTCTGTAGGTACCTCTATTCCAAGCACTCCATTAACCTTTGCAATAGAAACCTTCATCTCTTTTGGCTCAAGAGAATTTCCTGTAGTCACCTCAACGTGAGTTGAAGAAACCTTACCACAGCCAAGCTCCTCCATCAGGTGAAGCGCTCTCTTCATAGCCATGGCTGTTGTGTACTCGTTTACGCCCTTTGAGTAAAGTGCACTCGAATCAGATGACTGTCCCAACGCACGTGAACTCTTTCTGATATTGTCTCTTGCAAATTTTGCAGATTCAAACATCACCTCTGTTGTACCGTCGTTAATTTCAGAGTTTAAGCCTCCCATGATACCGGCAAGCGCAACTGGCTTCTTTCCGTCACAGATAACGAGGTTATTGCTGTTTAACTCAAATTCCTTCTCATCAAGTGTAACAATTTTCTCTCCATCGTTTGCACGTCTTACTACAATCTCATCTCCCTCAAGGTATGAGTAATCAAAAGCATGCATTGGCTGTCCGAGCTCTTTTAAAACAAAGTTAGTGATGTCTACCACATTTGAGATAGAGCCTATTCCGACAAGTGCAAGACGCTTTCTCATCCATGCCGGTGACTCAGAGATTTTTACATCATGCACATAGTGAGCTGTGTAGCGAGGGCAGATGTCCTGTGCCAGGACAGATACCTTGAAATTTTCCTTCTTCACATCATCAGCAGTATAGTCAAGCGCAGGCTCCTTAAGCTCTTTTCCCAAAACAGCAGCAACCTCTCTTGCCATGCCATATATACACTGGCAGTCAGGTCTGTTTGCTGTGATTGCAATATCAAAAATCCAGTCATCAAGACCGAGGATAGGTTTTACATCATCTCCCGCCTTAGCATCCTCGTAAAACCAAAAGTCCGTTGTAGCCTGCACCCGGATAGAGGTCCTCATTTAAACCAAGCTCTACGCCTGAACATAACATTCCATATGAATCATATCCACGCAGCTTGCCCTGCTTTATCTCCATCACGCCCTCTATTGTAACGTGATCCTTTGCTGTGGCATATACTGTTGCGCCGATAAGTGCAAGAGGATATTTGCCCCTGCCTTTACATTGTCCGCTCCACAGCAGATCTGGAATGTGCCATGTGCTCCGGCATTTACGACACAGGCTCAGGTGTGTCTCGAATCGGCTCACATTTTTCTACAAGGCCGACTACTACGTTTGAGATATCCTTTCCCACCTCATATGATTCCTCAACCTCGAAACCACATGAGAATAATTTTTCCTCTAACTCCTTTGGTGTTACATCTATATCTACATAATCTTTTAACCAGCTAAGTGGTGTTAACATAATTTTGCCTCCTGTTATATATTCAAGAAAAATGAATCTATTTGTCATCAATCTGGTCTAATACCCTAAGGTCTGACTCGAATAAAAGCTTGATGTTGTTAATTCCGTATTTGAGCATTGCAATACGCTCAAGACCGATACCAAATGCAAAACCACTATACTCATTTGTGTCTATGCCACAGCCCTCAAGCACCTTTTTATTTACTACGCCTGCACCAAGCACCTCAATCCAGCCTGTGCCCTTGCATAAAGAGCAGCCCTTGCCGTGGCACTGGAAACAGCTTACATCAACCTCTACAGACGGCTCTGTAAATGGGAAGTATGAAGGACGAAGACGTGTTGTGACATTCTTTCCGAACATCTTCTTTACAAGCTGGTCAAGCATACCCTTTAAATCGCACAGTGTGATGCCCTTATCTACCACAAGTCCCTCCATCTGTGTGAACATAGGAGAATGTGTCGCATCATCATCCGAACGGAAAACCTTACCCGGTGAAACAACCTTGATAGGTGGCTTCTTTGCTTCCATAACGTGAATCTGTCCTGCTGAGGTCTGTGTACGCAGTAAGAACTCAGGTGATAAGTAGAACGTATCCTGCATATCACGCGCCGGATGATCCTTTGGGTATTTAAAGCTGTAAAATTATAGTAATCATTCTCGATTTCTGTACCCTCGTAAACCTCAAAGCCCATAGATGTGAAAATCTCTGAGAGCTGGTCCTTTACCTGTGTTACAGGATGAAGATTACCCTTTTTGCTTCTCTTTGCAGGCATAGTGACATCTATTTTCTCGCTCTCATACTTGCGCTTAAGTGCCTCTGCCTCAAATTTCTTAACCTTCTCATCAAGAAGCTTCTCAACTGCCTCACGTGTCTCATTGACCCACTGGCCTACCTTTGGTCTCTCATCAGGAGCAACATCCTTCATGCCCTTTAAGACAGCTGTGAGCTCACCCTTCTTTCCAAGAATTGCAGCACGCACATCATTTAATTTTTCAAGACCGTCAGCCTTATCAATTTCAGCAAGTGCTTTTTCTCTGATCTGTTGAATTTTGTCTCTCATCGAATTTCACCTCATAAAATTTTTCTTAATTTGCATAAACCCGTAACTTCAAGCTTGAATTCGCCGTTTATGCGATAAAAAACGCCCCTGCATGGCTATTAAACCATGCAGGGACGAAAATTCCGCGATACCACCCTGATTTCCATTGAAGAAATATCCAATGGACTCTCATTGATATGTGTAACGTACATAACACGTCATGAACTACTGTGCTTCATCCATGCAGCTTCAGTGTGAACTTCAATCAATAGCCTTTTTGTAAGACTGCTTTCAGCCGATGACAATCTCTCTCTGGTCAAAGTACTATAATCTACTATGCACCTTCATTGCTTTTATTATATATAGCTGCGACATATATATCGCAAATGCTTATTTCTTAATAACACATAAGTCATTTTAGCACAATCTCTATATTTTGCAAGTAGAAAATTTTATATTTGATTTATATTTTATTTCTAAGCCCCTTAGGATAATGGTTTTTAACCTGTGTGCCATTCACCTTGCCCCAGCCGGCCGGATATCCATCTACACATACAAGTGCCCAGCCCTTTTTGCATTCAGCCGCCTGCTCATCAGATAACATGATTGACTGACCATTGAAAAAGCCGATAGTCTGCGGATTGTCACATGTAAGCTTTACTACGTTTTTAGCATCATTTAGCTTAAGTGCAAGTGCCAGCGAATGCGACGGCTCAAAGCGCTGTTTTTTAAACTCTCCTATATGAAGCCCTGCTCGCTGCACCTTAAGGCCCTTAATATCCACTTCCATATCAGGCAGCCTGTAGAGCTGCTCCCCAAACATGACAAGCCTTGAGTTTTTTATCCATGCTGCCATATTCTCTGATATGGTCTCATCAAGAAACTCTGAGAGAAGCTTCATATTTTCTTTGTAAGAGCCGGCTTCGTTTCATTTTTCCTGTTCTTACTATTTTTGTTCTTTTTGGTTTTCCTGTCAGCTTTAAGGTCTGTGTCCACACTGCCTCTTCTCACAAGCTTTGCCACAAAATGTCCCTCTCCGTCCACCTTATGCGGCCAGAAGCGCTCCATTTCTTCAAGTGTAAAATCAGGATGTCTCTCCAAAAATACTCAATTACATCCTCATTTTCTTCCTTCGAGAAGGTGCAGGTGCTGTACACTATCATACCTCCCGGCTTAAGCATCACCGCAGCATTATCCAGTATTTCCTTCTGCCTTGCCGCACAGATTGCCACATTTTCCATGCTCCACTGCTCTATTGCCTCGCAGCTTTCGAAACATTCCCTCTCCGAGCAAGGTGCATCCACCTGTATAGCATTAAAAAAGCCTGGGAAATGTGAAGCAAGCACAAAGCTGTCCTCATTTGTCACAATCGCATTTTGATTCCCATACGCTCTATATTCTGCGACAAAATCCGGCTTCTTTGTGTGTTAATCTCATTTGATACCAAAAGTCCGCTGTCTCCTAAATATGTGGCAAGCTGTGTGCTCTTTCCACCTGGTGCCGCACACAGGTCAAGCACTCTCATACCCGGCTTTGAGCTAGTGCAGCCGCCGACATGGCACTTGGCTCCTGTATGTAGTAAAGCCCCATCTCATGATACGGATGCTTTCCCGGACGCACATTCTCATCAAAGTAATATGCCTCATTTGCCCACGAAACCTTTTTATCTGAGGATATTTTAAGTGTTTTCAATATCCGCATTCTTTCTTCCGGGCTTTGTACCTTTAATGTATTAAATCTGAGTGCCTGAAATCTGTTATTGTCATAGCTGTATAAGAAATCATCCCACTCATCACCCAGAAAGGCCTTCATCTTTTTTTCAAACTCTATCGGTAAATTCATTGTCAAATCCTCTTGTTCTCTTACGAAATAATTACAACGTATCTTACTATCACACACATAGTCATGTATCTAAGCACTTCGATATTACCACATTTCTACTATCCATGCTATCAATTTTTTTAAACGTAAAAATTCACCTTTAAATCGGCTATAGTGGCTGTTAAATATAATAAAATCCCGAAAATTATAATAATTGAGACATATCACTGCTCACTACGTACACTGCTTATATCCACCACTGTCACATCCTTATAATAATATCCGATTATATCCTTATAGCCGCTTCCTGCCTTTGCCAGCTTGTCTGCCCCATACTGGCTGAAGCCTATTCCATGGCCAAAGCCTCCTCCGGACAGTGTATAGTGACCATTTGCACCGGCACTCACACTAAAGCAGGCGCTTGGTATCATCGACATATTCTCCCTCACAGAGCCATCGTTTAATGTAACTTTTTTCTGATAATGCCCTAACGCCTTTCTTATATCATTCTCCGCCGTAAAGGTCTGCGATTTGTTTCCATAATTTATTGTGAGCGAAAGTACATAACCAGCATCTGACGTCTTATCGACAGAAATACCTGTTGCTGTGCCGTACTGAGGATCATTGTATGCCGATAAATCAAGCTCCGAGGTCCATCTGTAGTATGGCGAATTGTCATCCACCGACTCCACCTTGTGTATGAAATCCGGTGTACTCGAAGACCATACCTCCATATCCTCGGTTTTTCCGGCAGACGTAGAAAAATAATAACATGTTATTAAGCTTCCTCCACATGAGACAACCTGTCCTGCGGTAGCTTTTACAGCCTCATCGGTCGACTGCTTTGCTTCTGAAGCGTTATAGACCTGAAAAGCCGTGGTATTGTCAATATTTGCTCCGTATAGCGCATACTGTGTATTTTTCATCTGTGAATATACAAAGGTTCTTGCGCAAACAGCCTGAGCCTTAAGCGCCTCTGCATCAAATGTAGACGGCATCTCCGACGGCAGCACATAGCGCACATATGTCTCCACATCGACTGTATTCACCGCCACAATACCTTCTTCTGTCCCGATAAACTCAAATGAGCCCGGATAGCTTTTACCGTTTATGCTGACATAATTGTCTGCTGAGCTCACCTTTATCTTACTTTTCTGTACATTTGCCATATATGCTCCCACATCCTCAATAGCAATGCTGCCACAGTCGGCATCATCCACATAAAGGTTAGACGCTGCACCTGCCGCAATTGTGGGAAACTCATCCTTTCCATCGTTTTTTATAAGCACCCTTATGTATGTAAGGTCTGGTGCCTGTCTTCTGACGATGGCACATATCCTGCCGGAATCAAGTATGTAGGAAAGTGTTTCACTTCCTATTATCAGGTCAGAAACCGATATTTCCTTAGGTGAAGTGCCTGTCTCATCATACACCGGCAGCTCGCTTGACTGCATTGAATGTCACCCTGCCCTGCAATCTGCATGGTACCGTCTCCGTACGACAGCATCACACGATATATCATCCGGCTTTATCTGTATCTTTTTGACCTTAGAGCCACTGATTTCAATATCACAGACACCTGTAAAGTTCTCTTCCATGGTACCCTTTGCCCTGTATAGATCTCCATCACATATGAAAATCAGCCTTCCATCGTCATTTGACACAATATATGCATTCTCATACACCATATCCTTCGTCACAGCCCTCGCCTGTTTTACAAGTGTCCCTTTTTCCTTTTGTACCATAACAATTGAAAAACAATAACCACGCATACCACGGTTATCGCAATCATTATCCAGACCATCTGATTCGGCTTTTGCCGTCTTCGTCTTCTATTTGCCAAATTTCTGTTCTCCTTAACACCCAAATAGTGGTTACTGCTCAAAAATGGGAGCTGCAAAACAGCTCCCTTTATCATCTGTACTTAAGAATCCTTTGTGCTTTAAAAATCTTTTGTATCTCATAAATCTTTTGTGCGTCCGGAGTTCTTTTGTACATTATTATTCTTTTGTAAGAACCCAAAATGCCGGTCCTGTAATTTAGACTCCTAGCGCTCTTGCTAGGTGGGTAACCGCAGTCTGCCTTCTGCCTTCCGCTGCATAATGACGGCCTGACATCCAACAGCTCATATAGGAATCCCGTTTAAAGTAAATGTAGGTTCTAAATACACAGGGTTGTCGAACATCTCAGGTATCTTTGTAAATTCATTATACTTTATTATGTCTCATGTTGCAATGCAAAATTCATGTTAGAATTTAACAAATTTTTCTCTGGCATTTCGTAACATATTTGAAAACCAGATAATTACTGCGACGAATATAATCATCTCCACATATGACCAGTACGGTATCTTTTTGAGGCAATCCGAAACTATCGCAACTATACTGATAACAAAGATCACAATGCCGAATACAAGTGACTTTGGATAAATATAAGCTATATATCCGGCCGTATCCTTTATCTTTTTCATCTCATCCTCAGCCACAAAGGTACTTTCAATTTTGCCGCTTTTCTTCATTCGCAGTGACACAAATATTATGTAAATTCCCAGTATCAGTGTGACCGCATCTATTATAATAAAATAGTCCATGCTTCTTTCTCCTGTATTTTTATTTATTATTCCTAAATAGTTATCACGGATCTTATATATACAAAAAATATGTAAAATCACCAAAATTAGTATAACCTCATGTAAGGAAAAAATAAATGGTAAATAAGTCCCAACTATTTCTTGAATTTCTATTATTAATGTAGTAAAATATATTTATATTTTCAAGGGAAGGAGTTTTAAAATGCAACTTGACGATTTAAAAATACTTATATGCGATGATTCGATTCTCGCAAGAAAACAGATGAAGGACATAATCAATTCCATTGGTTCACCGACTATCATTGAGGCGGCAAACGGACAGCTCGCCATTGATATGTACAAGGAGCATAAGCCAAATCTCACATTTATAGACATTGTAATGCCGGTAAAGGACGGAAATGCCGCTATCTCAGAAATTATGGAGTATGACAGCAGTGCGACCATCTTTGTTGCGTCATCTGTCGGCACACAGTCCGAGCTTAAAAAGGCTCTTGCTGCCGGAGCATGTGACTTCATTCAGAAACCAATCGACAAGGATCAGGTCATAAGTCTGATTAAGAAGCACATAGGAGGAAATTAATATGTATACTCAATTTTTGGCAATTTTCTCCTATCAAAGGGTATATCACTAATGAGCAGCTTTTGACGCTCTCAAAGAAAAAGCACAAAAGCACGCAAAGCTCGGTACTCTTGCCATCCACTCAGGGCTTATGACAGCTGCCGAGGTTGATTCAGTAATAGTCGAGCAGACCCATCAGGACAAGAAGTTTGGTGAGCTTACAATAGAAATGGGCTATCTGACAGACGAGCAGGTAAAGGAGCTCTTAAACATCCAAAGCCGACTTTCTTCTTTAGGACAGATTCTTTTAGACAAAGGCATAATTGACAATACCACTCTCGAAAGAGTATACATGATTACCGCAATGAGAATGCTATTTCCGATCTTGACATGGTACTCGAGGATAAGGACAGTATAAATCATCTGATAGGTCATTTTTGCCAATACAGGCATAGATCCTTCTGCCATTGACATTATGTATCTTGAGCTTTTGTTTAACAGCTCTATCCGATTTGTCGGTGATGACTACACTCCGCTCTCTGCCGAGATATGTGACAGCTTTAGTGCGGACTGCATGGTACGTCAGGACATCAAGGGCAGCTATGCCATATCTACATACATAGGCATGAGTCAGACAACAGCCATCAATTTTGCATCACGCTATGTAAATGAATCATTTTCAGTATACGACGAGTATGTACAGGCATCTCTCGATGATTTCCTGAACTGAACAATGGACTGTTTCTGGTCAACTGTTCAAATGATCGCACTTGAGCTTACTCTCACTGCACGAGCATTTTGATGGACAGACACGCAGCTTCAATAAAGCCTGCAAGCTCAAGCTGTTATACCCTTTCGGAGCCATTCACTTTATTATTGAATTCTAATATCTCTGCAAGGCAGTTTCAGTAATCTGATAATTATTTACTCTATGATCAGAGCACAAAGAACATCTGCAATCAGCAGATGTTCTTTTATGTTGCGCTATATATAATTATATATTAAACAAATTACAATTATGTGATTAAATGGGCAAAGGTAACATTATATTATTACTGCACACCGAGCATTTTCTTAACAGTGTTTTCCATCTGATCCACATCACAGACTGTGTTGTGAAGGATCTTTGCATCCCTGATTTCCTCAATGGCATTTGGTACCTTAACGTTGCCGAGCTTTGAAAGCTCATCGACAAGCTCAAAGTCTGTCATTGAATCGTACTTAGGATCAATTGCATCCATCACACTTCTTGTGAATTTGAATGGACTTGCTGTAGATGCAATAACAGTCTTTGTGGCTGTATCACCTGTAGCCTCCTTATACTTACCATATACACCTGCTGCAACTGCTGTATGAGTATCAATAATGTATCCTGTATCCTCGTAAAGCTTTTTGATAACCTCAGCGGTTTCCTTCTCACTTGTGTAATTTCCATAGAAGTCAGAAAGCTTTTCCTTCATCTCAGGTGTTACAGTGTATTTGCCCTCCTTTGCAAGTGAAGCCATAAGCTGCGCATTCTTATTTGCATCATTTCCTGCGATACGGTAAATGAGTCTCTCAAGGTTTGAAGAGATGAGAATATCCATGGATGGTGAATTTGTGAGGATAAACTCTCTTTTTTTATCATACTCTACTGTTGTGAAGAAATCGTAAAGCACCTTGTTCTCGTTTGAAGCGCAGATAAGCTTTGCAACGGAAGTCCCATGTTCTTTGCATAAAACGCTGCAAGTATATTTCCAAAGTTTCCCGTAGGAACTACGATATTTATCTTCTCATCCTTTGCGACAGCTCCTGTGCAAAAAGCTTTGAGTAAGCATATACATAGTACACAATCTGTGGTACAAGGCGACCTATATTGATTGAGTTGGCGGATGAGAACTGATAGCCTGCGGCATCCATCGTCTCTGCAAGAGCCTTATCATTGAACATAGCCTTTACTGCTGACTGTGCCTGGTCAAAGTTGCCGTGAATACCCACTACATGAGTATTGGCACCCTTTTGTGTAAGCATCTGCTTCTCTGAATCGGGCTGACACCATTCTTTGGATAGAAAACGATAATCTGTGTCCCTCAACATCAGCAAAGCCTGCCATAGCTGCCTTTCCTGTGTCTCCTGATGTGGCTGTCAGGATTACAATCTCGTTTTTAACATTGTTTTTCTTTGCAGATGTGATAAGTAAATGAGGCAGAATGGATAATGCCATATCCTTGAAGGCTATTGTAGAGCCATGGAACAGCTCAAGGTAGTAAGCCCCGTCAGCAAACTTAAGCGGTGCAATCTCAGTAGTATCAAACTTGCTGTCGTATGCCCTGTTGATACAATTTTTAAGCTCTTCCTCTGTGAAATCCGTAAGGAAAAGCTTCATAACCTCATATGCTACCTGCTGGTATGACATCTTAGAAAGCTCCTCAATAGAAACATCAAGTGCCGGAATGCTCTCAGGTACAAATAATCCTCCGTCATCGGCAAGGCCCTTAAGGATAGCCTGTGAAGCTGTTATTTTCTTTTCACTGTTTCTTGTGCTTGAATATAATAAATCCATTTTTTACCTCATTTCTCTTTTTATCTCTAAATCAATATTGCTGCATCTATATGCAGACAATTATTATCCTTTATAGTATAATAAATTTCATATATCAAATCAATAACAAAAATGCTACAATAATATATATATGATTAAAAATATATGTGAAAGGAACACAAATTATATCTATGCTCCAGGGAGTTTACACCGCTGTCAGAAAAGACGGCACCATTTACTACAGGTCCAACATCACCTACAAAAGCAAACACATCAGTCTCGGAAGCTTTGACAGTGAGCTTTCTGCAAGCCGCGCCTATGCCACTGCATCGACAATTTTATTAAAAGAAACAAACAGCATAGAGGACTCTTACTTTCACACCCATGCACTTGCATTTGATAAAATTGTAACTCTTATTAACTACCGGGACAACGGCATGTACATAAAGACGCCCATATATCTGCGCAAAAATTATTTCAGCTACTATCTGGATATATCACATGAGCTGAAATTCGATATAGACGATTTGTTTTACTACTCTGAGCATCGCATATTAAAACGGCAGGGACATCTGTACGTCAACGACTACGGCATGCAGGTCACCCTGCTTAGCCGCTATGGCATACAGCCTCATGCTGTTTGCGGACGGGACTATGTATTTGTAAATAACGATTCAACCGACATGCGCTACGAAAACATCAAGCTGTTAAATCCATACCATGGTGTAGAGATTGTCAAAACTGCAGGGCTCGACAAATATAAAGCACGCATACACATAAACGGCAATTTTGTCATAGGAACCTACAACACAATCGAAAAGGCCGCTATTGCCTACAATAAAGCTGTCGATATGGCTCATGCACATGGCATAGAAAAAAACTATCCGGAAAACTATATCGAAAGTATATCAGGCAAGGAATACGCGGATATTTACACTTCTGTGACAGTTTCCGATAAATATGTGCAGTATCTGCAGCAATTTGATTTATAGAACGCATATCCCACAGTTTGCATATTACCATTACTTTTAATATTGTACTAAAACTCCCGCGGTTATATAACCTCGGGAATTTTATAATTACTTCTGATTTATATAGTTTACAAGTCCCTCGCAGTCGATAATCTTCTGCATGAACGGTGGAAGGCCTGTCCCTTAAACTTCTCTCCTGTTGTCTCATCTGTGATGATACCGGAATCAAAGTCCACTGTCACCTCATCACCGGCATTTATTGCCTTTGCTGCCTCAGGGCACTCAATAATAGGAAGACCTATATTGATTGCATTTCTGTAGAAAATACGTGCAAATGTCTCTGCAATAACACAGCTTACGCCGGCAGCCTTGATGGCAATCGGTGCATGCTCTCTTGATGAACCACAACCGAAGTTCTTGTTGGCTACCATGATATCTCCGGCCTTTACATTATTTACAAAATCCTTGTCGATATCCTCCATGCAGTGTGTTGCAAGCTCCTTAGGATCGGAAGAATTCAGATATCTTGCCGGAATGATAACATCGGTATCTACATTGTCTCCATATTTAAATACACGACCGTGTGCTGCTTTCATTGTGCTTCCTCCAATCTTTACATAACATCCTTTGGTCCTGAAATCTTACCTGTAATGGCACTTGCAGCTGCAACAGCAGGGCTTGCCAGATAAACCTCAGAATCCACATGACCCATACGTCCGACAAAGTTACGGTTTGTGGTAGATACGCATCTCTCGCCCTCAGCGAGCACTCCCATGTAGCCGCCAAGGCATGGTCCGCAGGTAGGTGTGCTCACGATGGCACCTGCCTCGATAAATGTCTTAAGAAGGCCCTCTTCCATAGCCTGAAGATAAATCTTTTGTGTTGCAGGAATCACGATAACCCGATACCATCCGCAACCTTTTACCCTCAAGAATCTTTGCTGCAATACGCAAATCATCCATACGGCCGTTGGTACATGAACCGATTACTACCTGGTCAATCTTTACATCACCCACCTCATCGATGGTACGTGTATTGTCAGGCAGATGTGGGAATGAAACTGTAGACTTAAGTGTGCTAAGGTCGATTGTATACTCCTCATCATACTCTGCATCACTATCAGCCTCATACTCTGTGAACGGACGCTTTGAATGCTCCTTCATGTACTCTCTTGTGAGATCATCTACAGGGAAGATACCATTCTTGCCGCCTGCCTCGATTGCCATATTGGCGATAGTAAATCTGTCGTCCATAGAAAGATATTTAAGTCCATCTCCGACAAACTCCATTGACTTATAAAGTGCGCCGTCCACACCAATCATACCGATGATATGAAGGATGACATCCTTACCGCTGATCCACTCAGCCGGTTTTCCGACGATATTGAACTTGATAGCAGAAGGTACCTTAAACCATGCCTTGCCTGTAGCCATTCCTGCTGCCATATCAGTGCTTCCCACACCTGTAGAGAATGCTCCTAAAGCTCCGTATGTACATGTATGTGAATCGGCTCCTATAATCACATCACCTGCAACGGTAAGTCCCTGCTCAGGTAAAAGTGCATGCTCAATGCCCATTTTTCCTACATCAAAGTAATTTGTAATCTCGTTTTTGCAGGCAAACTCGCGAACACATTTACAGTGTTCTGCTGACTTGATGTCCTTGTTTGGTGCAAAGTGATCCATAACGAGTGCGATTTTATCTTTATTAAACACTCCCTCTACCTTCATCTTGTCAATCTCATGAATCGCTACAGGTGAGGTAATGTCGTTTCCAAGCACAAGATCTAAATCAGCCTCAATGAGCTGTCCTGCACTAACAGAATCAAGGCCTGCATGTGCAGCAAGAATCTTCTGTGTCATTGTCATTCCCATGCTTATATCCTCCTAGCATATAAAAATATTGTATTATGATTGTATCTGAATCAAGTTTACTTAAGACATCATAACATATGATTTACCATAATAAAATACATAATAAACATATTTACCATAACTAAATCTCATGGTATAATAAACATAAATTTGTTGATGTTCACACCTTTTTGTGACAAGCAACGATTACAGCCCATTAAAAGTACAAACCACAGGAGGTACAAATGAACCAGAATCTCTCATCTTACTGGATTTTCTATACTGTCGCCAATGCCGGCAATATATCAAAGGCAGCCAAGGAGCTCTATATCAGCCAGCCTGCCATCAGCAAGTCAATTCAAAAGCTCGAGGACGGACTGGAATGCAAGCTTTTTTCCAGAAGCTCCAGAGGTGTCGTCTTGACCGATGAGGGCAGGCTTCTTTATGATCATGTAAGCGAGGCCTTTGAGGCATTAAATGAGGGTGAGGAAAAGCTGAAGCGCTCAATAGAGCTCGGTGTCGGCCAGCTTAAGATTGGTGTCAGCTCAACACTCTGCAAATACATGCTTTTGCCATATCTCAAGGAATTCATACACAGAAATCCTCATATAAGCATCTCAATCGAATGTCAGTCCACCAATGAGACCTTAAAGCTCCTTGATGATGACAAAATAGATATAGGTCTGATTGGAAAACCAACATCCCTTAAGACTTTCAATTTCTATTATCTGGACAACATTGAGGATATATTTGTCACTACAAAGGACTATCTGCGCAACTTAAGCGCCCGCGGTGTCAAAAAGAGCGAGATTTTGCAAAACTCTACTCTCATGCTTCTCGATAAAGGCAATATGACACGTAAATATATTGATGATTATCTGCAGGAGAACCAGATACACGTAAAGGACTCTATAGATATATCAAATATGGACCTGCTCATCGACTTTGCCAAAATAGGCGTAGGTGTGGCCTGCGTCATAAAAAGCATAGTTTCAAAGGAGCTTGCTGACGGTACCCTGATTGAAATTCCTCTCGGCATACCAATCCACAAGCGTGAGGTTGGCTTTGCTTACAAGGAGTCTTCAAAGCTTTCCACCTCTTTACAGACCTTTATCAAGTTTTATGAGAGCTACACACCAGAGGATTTTAAATAACAAAATATGACCCCGGAGGTATTACCTTGAAAGAACAAATACACACTATCCCAATATCAGACGCCTTTGACAATGCCGGCGAATGCCCTTCTGCTATATAGAAAAACGCACTGAGGATCACGTCATGGATTTTGTACTTGGTCATGGTGCCTCTTACATGGAGGCTGATATCCGTGATATGACCGATAAGGAGGGCTTCTGCCGTGCACATTTCAAAAATGTTTGACTATGGCAATTCACTCGGAAACGCCTGGATACTAAAACCATGTACATGCGCCATATTGAGGAGATGGACAAAGAATTTAAGAACATTAAGCCTGATTCAGTGCAAAGGAGCGGTCTTTTCAAAACAAACGCCTCCTCCAATTCCATCGTGGACTGGATTAACAAGCGTGAATCAACCTGCTTTATATGTGACAGCGTAAACAAGACCTTTAATGCATACATGAAGACCTTCTTCACTATGTATGAAAAGGATCCTGAACTAAAAGAAAAATTAAAGAACACAAAAGGATTTTGTCTCGATCACCTGAAAGTGGTTCTGGAAGGAGCTGACACTTATTTAAAAGGTGATAAGCGCAAAGAATTTTACGATATCGTGCTCCCTCTAATGCACGAAAACATGAACCGCATATATGAAGATGTTGCATGGTTCATCGAAAAATATGATTATAAAAATAAAGATGCCGACTGGAAAAATTCCAAGGATGCGATCCAGCGCGGTATGCAGAAGCTTCGCGGAAGTGATCCATCTCTTCCACCACATGTTCTCAAAATAAAATCACCCGGTATTCTGCCGGCCATCTAATGGCTGTGCAAAATACCGGGTGATTTTTTATTTCATTACGATGTTTACAATACGTCCCGGAACATAAATCTCTTTTACGATATTTCCTGTAAGCTTATCTGCAATAACATCCTTTGCTTTTGCGATAACCTCATCCTTAGGATCCTGTTTTCCGATTGCAAGAGTGCCCGTAGTCTTTCCGTTGATCTGTACAGCAATCTCTACTGTATCCTCAACAGTCTTTGCCTCATCGTATACCGGCCATGGCTCAAATGCGATTGTATCGTCATGTCCCATTCTCTGCCAGATTTCCTCACCAACATGTGGACATACACAAGAAAGCATCTTGATAAGTCCCTCTGCAAACTCTCTAGGACATCTGCCTGCCTTGTATACTTCATTGACAAAAATCATCATCTGGCTGATAGCTGTATTGTAGCCAAGTGCCTCGAAGTCGTTTGTGACCTTCTTTACTGTCTGATGATAGATTCTTGTGAGCTTTCCGTCATCCTCTTCGATAATATTCTCAGGCTCTGTAAAGAAATTCCATACACGTGTGATGAATCTCTTTGCTCCCTGTACGTTGCTGTCGTTCCAAGGCTTTGAAACCTCAAGTGGTCCCATGAACATCTCGTAGAGACGAAGTGTATCAGCGCCGTACTCCTCGACTACATCACTAGGATTTACTACGAACTCTGGGAATCTCTTGCCCATCTTGATACCGTTTGATCCAAGGATCATTCCCTGATGTACGAGCTTCTTAAAAGGCTCCTTTACAGGAGATAAGCCCTGATCATAGAGGAATCTGTTCCAGATTCTTGAATACATGAGGTGTCCTACCGCATGCCCGGTCCACCAACATAGAGATCTACCGGCATCCAGTGCTTTAAGAGCTCCCTGATTTGCAAATTCCTTATCATTGTGTGGATCAATATATCTCATATAATACCATGAGGATCCTGCCGAGCCAGGCATGGTGGATGTCTCACGAGTACCCTTTACGCCGTTTCTGTCATACTGCTTCCACTCTGTAGCGTTCTCAAGAGGTGCCTTGCCATTCTTGCCCTTGTAATCCTCAAGCTCGGAAGGACAAGCGGAAGCTCATCATCAGGAAGGAAATAGATTGAACCATCCTCCTTGTATACGCATGGAACAGGCTCTCCCCAGTATCTCTGACGTGCAAAAATCCACTCACGGAACTTGTAGTTTACAGTTCTCTTTGCCACGCCCATCTTCTCAAGCTTGGCTGTGATAGCTTCCTTAGCATCCTCAACTACCATTCCGGTAAACTCCTCTGAGTTGATGAGCTTGCAGCCCTTTCCAAGATAATCATGCTTCTCAAATGCATGCTCTGATACATCTGCACCATCAATTACCGAATCATCTCAATATCATGAGCCTGTGCATACTCGAAATCTCGCTGATCATGAGTAGGAACTGCCATAACAGCACCTGTACCATAGCTTGCCAGTACGAAATCACCGATGAACATGCGCACTTCCTTGCCGTTTACAGGGTTGATACAATGAAGTCCCTTAAGCTCACAGCCTGACTTTGTCTTGTTAAGCTCAGTTCTGTCCATATCGCTCTTCTTTACAGTCTCATCTATGTAAGCCTGAACCTCTTCTTTGTTCTCGACTCTGTCCATGAGACCCTTTACTATATCTCCGTCCGGAGCAAGCACCATAAATGTGATACCATATATTGTCTCGATACATGTAGTAAAGATAGAGAACTCTCCACCGCCTACAATCTGGGATTTGACCTCGACACCTGTGCTCTTGCCAATCCAGTTTCTCTGCATTTCCTTGGTAGACTCAGGCCAGTCTATCTCATTAAGCCCCTCAAGGAGCTTTTCTGCAAATGCCGGCTGGTCAATAACCCACTGTTTCATGTTCTTGCGGACTACAGGATAGCCGCCACGCTCTGACTTGCCATCTATAACCTCATCGTTTGAGAGAACTGTTCCAAGCTCCTCGCACCAGTTTACAGGCATATCAATATGCTTTGCATATCCGGCCTCATAAAGCTTCTTGAAAATCCACTGTGTCCACTTGTAAAACTCAGGGTCACTTGTAGAAATCATCTTTGACCAGTCATAATCAAAACCAAGCTCTCTTAACTGCTTTGAGAAGGTCTCTATATTCTTCTGAGTGAAACCGTTTGGATGATGACCTGTGTTTACAGCATACTGCTCTGCCGGTAAACCGAATGAATCATATCCCATCGGATGAAGTACATTGTAGCCCTGCATTCTCTTCATACGCGACATGATATCTGTAGCTGTATAGCCCTCCGGATGTCCAGCGTGAAGGCCTACTCGAAGGGTAAGGGAACATATCAAGTGCATAGTATTTAGGCTTTGAAAAATCCCAAACATCTGTCTTGAATGTCTCGTGTTCTTTCCAGTATTCCTGCCATTTTTCTCTATGGCCTTGTGATTGTATGGTTCTGACATACTTGCCTCCTTATATCAAAACGCTCCGCCTCTCAAAGAGACTAAGGCGTATTTTAATCCGTCTGATTAACATTCATAATTTTACACATCACACTATATTTTGTCAAGTTTTGCTATATAAAAAACCCTGTGCATCACTGCCCCGGGTCTTATTGTCATATATATCTGACAGATTAGTTGTTGATGAGTTTGTCCTCATCACTCCAGCTGTAAAGCTTACGGATTTCCTCACCGACCTTCTCTGAAGGATACTCAGAAGCAAGCTTTCATAGCCTTGAAGTGTACCCGACGTCCTGCTGGTGACATATCAAGCAGGAAGTCTTTTGCAAATGTACCATCCTGAATATCGGAAAGAATTTTCTTCATAGCTTTCTTTGTCTCAGCTGTAACGATCTTAGGTCCTGTGATATAATCACCGTACTCAGCTGTGTTAGAGATAGAATATCTCATTCCAGCGAATCCTGACTGGTAGATTAAGTCAACGATCAGTTTCATCTCATGGATACACTCAAAGTATGCATTTCTCGGATCATATCCAGCTTCACAAAGAGTCTCGAATCCAGCCTGCATAAGTGCGCATACACCACCGCAAAGTACAGCCTGCTCTCCGAAGAGGTCTGTCTCTGTCTCTGTTCTGAATGTTGTCTCAAGAACTCCGGCTCTTGCTCCACCGATTCCAAGACCATAAGCCAGTGCTTTATCCCATGCTTTTCCGGTGTAATCCTGCTCTACAGCAATCAGACATGGGGTTCCTTTTCCAGCCTGATACTCGCTTCTTACTGTATGTCCTGGTGCCTTAGGTGCGATCATAGTTACATCCACATCTTTTGGTGGCTTAATGCATCCAAAGTGGATGTTGAATCCGTGAGCGAACATAAGCATGTTACCCTCTTCAAGGTTTGGCTCGATGTCCTTCTTGTACATATCTGCCTGTAACTCATCATTTATAAGAATCATGATGATGTCAGCCTGCTTTGCAGCTTCAGCTGCTGTATATACTTTGAATCCCTGCTCTTCTGCTTTCTTCCAAGAACGGCTTCCCTCATAAAGACCGATGATAACATCGCATCCTGAATCCTTTAAGTTCAGTGCATGTGCATGTCCCTGGCTTCCGTAACCGATAATGGCAATTGTCTTGCCCTCTAATAATGAAAGGTTACAATCATCCTGATAAAATAATCTTGGTTCTGCCATTTTGTTTTCCTCCTGTTATAAGTAAACTATTTATATGTAAGGATTGTCCTGTGACTAATCCAACATAACTACATCATCGGAACCTCTGGTAAGTCCTGTGATTCCCGTTCTTGCGAGCTCTAATATTTCATAGCCGCTAAGTAAGTCTATGAACTTATCAAGCTTGTCCTGTGTACCTATGAGCTCAATAATCATAGAGTCATGAGTGACATCAACTATCTTGCCGTGGAAGATCTCAGTCACATTCATAACTGCCTGTCTTTGTGTATCGAGTGCTCTTATCTTTATCATAATAAGCTCCCTGCACACTGAGAGTCCCGGCTCAAGCTTCTTGATATCAAGTACATCCTCAAGCTTCGCCAACTGCTTCTCTATCTGCTCAAGCACCTGCTCATCACCGCTTGCAACAATTGTGATACGTGTGTAGCGCGGATCTGCTGTAACCCCTGAAGAGAAACTATCAATATTAAATCCCCTGCGACTGAACAGTCCGAAATACGACTGGTCACTCCGGGATTGTTCTCAACTAAAAGAGATAATGCCTGTCTTCTCATCGAAAAACCTTCCTCACAATTTCTATTATTTCTGTTCACATGATGATAATATTACTATAATCTGTATTTGTCAACCAATATCGTTAATATAACTTAAATTCATATTATCAATAACAATATTTATACATCCATAACCTCGATAAATGCCTGTTTTATAACGTTTTATACAGTATCTTCAAAAAAAGCCGGGCGACATACAACCGCCCGGCTTTAGAATTATCTAATATAATTCTGTTTAATATATTATAACTGTGGTCCTGCAGCAACAAGTGCTTTACCAGCTTCATTTGTTGTGTACTTAACGAAGTTCTTGATGAATCTCTCTGAGCAAGGTCTTTTGCCTTAACATCCCACTCAGCAGCGTCAGCGTATGTGTCACGAGGATCAAGGATTCCTGAATCAACTCCAGGAAGCTCTGTAGGAACCTCGAAATCGAACATAGGGATCTTCTTTGTTGGAGCATTAAGGATATCACCAGAAAGGATAGCGTCGATGATTCCTCTTGTATCCTTGATTGTGATTCTCTTTCCTGTTCCGTTCCATCCTGTGTTAACAAGGTAAGCCTTAGCGCCTGACTTCTCCATCTTCTTAACAAGTTCCTCTGCATATTTTGTAGGATGCAGCTCAAGGAATGCCTGTCCGAAGCAAGCTGAGAATGTTGGTGTAGGCTCTGTAATTCCACGCTCTGTACCAGCAAGTTTTGCTGTGAATCCTGCAGACAGGAAGTAGTACTGTGTCTGATCCTCAGGTGTCAGGATAGATACCGGAGGAAGTACTCCGAATGCATCTGCAGACAGGAAGATTACGTTTTTAGCAGCCGGTGCAGAAGATACTGGCTTAACAATATTTGTGATGTGGTTGATCGGGTAAGATACACGAGTGTTTTCTGTAACGCTCTTGTCGGTGAAATCAATCTTGCCTTCATCAGCAACTGTAACGTTCTCAAGAAGAGCGTCACGAACGATTGCGTTGTAGATGTCTGGCTCAGACTCTTTGTCAAGGTTGATAACCTTAGCGTAGCATCCACCCTCGAAGTTGAATACTCCGTTGTCATCCCAGCCGTGCTCGTCATCACCGATCAGGAGTCTTTTCGGATCTGTGGAGAGTGTTGTCTTACCTGTTCCTGAAAGTCCGAAGAAGAGTGCTGTGTTCTCTCCGTTCATGTCTGTGTTAGCAGAACAGTGCATGGAAGCAATTCCTTTCAGCGGCAGGTAGTAGTTCATCATAGAGAACATACCTTTTTTCATTTCTCCGCCGTACCATGTGTTAACGATAACCTGTTCTTTGCTTGTGATGTTGAATGCAACACATGTCTCTGAGTTAAGTCCTAACTCCTTGTAGTTCTCAACCTTAGCCTTTGAAGCATTATATACTACGAAATCAGGCTCGAAGTTCTCAAGCTCCTCTGCTGATGGCTGGATGAACATGTTTGTAACAAAGTGTGCCTGCCAAGCAACCTCAACGATGAAACGGATTGCCATACGTGTATCTTTGTTAGCTCCGCAGAATGCATCTACAACGAAAAGTCTCTTGTTAGAGAGCTCTTTCTTAGCAAGATCCTTAACTGTTGCCCAAACATCCTCTTTCATTGGATGGTTGTCGTTTGGATACTCAGGTGTATTCCACCATACTGTATCTTTGGAGTTCTCATCCATAACGATATATTTATCTTTAGGGGAACGTCCTGTGTAGATACCTGTCTTAACGTTAACTGCACCAAGCTCTGTCTCCTTACCAACCTCGTAACCCTCAAGGCCGGCTTTTGTCTCTTCCTCGAATAATGTCTCGTAAGAAGGATTGTGAACGATCTCTGTTGTTCCGGTAATGCCATACTTTGTTAAATCAACATTTGCCATTTGAATAAACCTCTTTTCTATAAATTATGGATTTACATCCATTTCTTTTGTTAGTATATATGTTTGTTAAAAAAAAATCAATATCTACTTTTCAATTTACACTTATTTCACACTTTTCGACATGTATAATATATTTCCCACAAATCAGCCGTTCGCATATCTGGTGAGGAACTGCCTGGTACGCTCCTCCTTCGGATGGTCAATCACCTCATGTGGGTCGCCATGCTCAACAATCACACCACCGTCCATGAAGATCACCTGATCCGCAACATCACGCGCAAAGGCCATCTCATGCGTGACAATAATCATTGTGGTATTCTGCTGCGCAAGGGAACGTATGACCTTAAGCACCTCTCCGGTAAGCTCCGGGTCAAGAGCTGAAGTAGGCTCATCAAAGCAGAGTATATCGGCTTAAGTGCCAGTGCCCTTGCTATAGCTACACGCTGCTGCTGTCCACCCGAGAGCTGATGCGGATAATGGTTCATCCTCTCAGCAAGCCCCATTCTGTCCAGAAGCTCCTTTCCATGCTCATCAATACGTGTAAGGATTGCTTTTTATCTTTTTAAACTCAGTGTCTCCTGTGCCAGAAGGCGCTCTGCCAGAGTGACATTCTCAAGTGCTGTGTACTGTGGAAAAGATTAAACTGCTGAAACACCATACCAAAATGCAGCCTCTTTTGCGAAGCTCCGCGTCTTTATCCTTGCCCGCTTCGGAAGCATCAAAAGAGTCTCACCATTTACAATAATCTGGCCACTGTCGTCTCTCAAGGAAGTTAAGGCACCGTAACAGCGTAGTCTTTCCTGAGCCTGATGAACCGATTATGGCAAGAGCATTGCCCTCCTCCATGGAAAAGCTGACATCCTTAAGCACATTAGTCCTTCCAAAGTGTTTTTCTATATTTCTAACCTCTAAAATTGCCATGTCTTCCTCCTACCTGAAATAATCCAGCTTTTTCTCGATATAATTAAATAAAAGTGTAAGGATTCCGACAAATACGAGATAAAATACACCTGTATAAAACAGCGGCCATGTAAGTCCGTCAGACTTCATAAACGCCGCTCCCGCAAAGGTAAGCTCGTATGCCGCAATAATTCTGGCAAGAGAAGTATCCTTTACCAGAGTGATTATCTCATTTGACATAGGCGGAACAACACGCTTGATCATCTGAAGCAGAGTGATTTTAAAGAAAATCTGCTGCTTTGTCATGCCTAACACCTGTCCTGCCTCTCTCTGACCGGCCGGAACACCCTCTATGCCACCTCTGAATATAACAGAGAAATAACATGCATAGTTGATGACAAACGCTACAACCGTCGCTGTAATACGTCCGGTCTCGTCACCACTCCATATAGCCTGATGAAGCCACAAGCCCGGTCCGTAGAATATAATGATAAGCTGAAGCATAAGCGGTGTGCCGCGGATAATCCATACAAACACATTCATGACAGCCTTGACAGGCTTAAACCTGCTCAAAAGCCCAAATGCAAATATAAGCCCCAGTGGCAGTGAAAATATAAGTGTCAGTATAAATATTTCAAAGGTGGTCCACAGACCACTCATTAGTGCTTGTGTAACATTCCAGAACATTTTATTTCTCCCGCTCAACAACTACCTGTGCATTGTTACAGTATGCATTTGTGCATTCCATAGACTTTGTAACCTCATCTGTGAGTGTCATGCCATTCCAGACAACGTCAATCTTCTTTGAATCAAGCTCCATAACCTTGTTGTCCCAGTCGATAACTACAAATTCAACATCCACGCCGAGCTTCTCACCGACAAGTCTAGCCATATCTGCATCAAAGCCAATCCATTTGTCATCCTTATCCTTGTAATCCATAGGCTCAAACTCTGTGATACCGACAATCATCTTGCCCTGTGACTTGATATAATCCACATCACTGTCGCTGTCAGACTGCTTGAACTCGCAAGGCTCCTGCTCAAGAAGTGAATCCTGTACTCCGTATTTCTTTGCAATCTCCTGCGCGCTGCCGTCAGCATATGATTCTGCGAATACACTGTTGATATATGAAGCAAGATCAGAACCCTTACGGCATCCGACACCATACTTCTCTGAGGTAAGCTCTGTTGTATGTACTAAATCAGGGTAGCTTGTGCCCTCTCCAATCATGGCTCCTGCCATTAAAAGGTCTATGATTGCCGCATCAGATGTACCTGATTTAACCTCCATAAGCGCATCAGCCTGTGATGAAACCGAATTGTAATTAAAGCCCTTTTCCTTTGCCACAGCCTCTCCTGCTGAACCTGCCTCAACTGCGTAGGTCATGCCGTCGCCCTTTTCGCTTTTTTGTGTTCCTGCACCCTTGCTGCCACCACAGGCAGTCATTGAAAGTGCTAAAGTTGCTGTCAAAAGAAGTGCTAATCCTCTTCTCATGCTCATTTCCTCCATATGTTAAATAATCATTGTAATTATTCAAAATCATCCAATAACTACAACCTTTTAACATATTAGCAAATTATCACGCTAAAGTAAAGAGGAATTATCCACCAAATCAACAGTTATGTTCTTCCATTTTATACAAGCCCCAGACTTTTAATTATATAAAGCCAGAGTGTCAGCGTAAACGCACTGAGCAGTGTTGTGAGCATTATCGTGGTCGATGAGATAACGCCCTCATGCCCCATATTTCTTGCCATGACAAAGCAGCTTACTGTAGTAGCTGAGCCAAGCATCACAAGAATTGCAATAAGCTCACTGTCCCTGAACCCGAAGGCTACCGCAATAGGAAGAAATACTGCCACAAAGCCTACAAGCTTGATAAATGTGGCTGCAAATGCAGGCTTTGCCTTTGCTGATGCTTTTCAAATCAAAGGTGGCACCCATGGCCATAAGCCCCATAGGCGTTGCCATATTGCCAATGCTCGTCACAGCCTTTGCCGGTATTCCCGCAAACGGCAGACCAATAGCTGACCACAGAAGTCCTGCAACAATTCCTAAAATAATAGGATTGGTCACTATTCCCTTAAATGTCTTTTTGAGTACTGCCCTGTCTATGCCGTTTTGCCCCGGCTTAAAAAATGAAAGCACTATAACAGCCATCACGTTGTAAAGCGGTACGCTTCCTATAATCATGACGGGTGCCATCCCTGCGTTTCCATAAATATTCTGGATAAAATGCAATTCCAAGCAGTGCCGCACTGCTTCTGTATGAGGCCTGTATAAACTCGCCCCGTATGGATTTATCCCTCCACAGACATGATATGAGCGTTGAGATTGTAATGCTTATCAACGTAACCACAAAGCAGAATACTATAAATTTAATGTTCCAAACCCTTGAAAATCAACTGCCGCAAGATCACTAAACAGTAAAAGGTAAAGGTATCTTAAACACAAACTTATTCATCCTGTTTGCAAAGTCTTCGTCCAAAATCCCCACCTTGCGAAGAAAAAGTCCAAACACCATCATCAGAAAAATAGGTCCTGTGGCATTTAGACAAAACATTAAATTTTCCATCTCAAATTAAGCCTCCGTCATATCAGTAATCTGTAGTTTATAATTATACTATTTTGTACATTCCAGCTACCACAATAAGCTTTGAACTTAGATATGTCAACCTTTTATTGCACTGTAGATTATTTTAAAAAATTATGGTACACTTATCACATATTTTATTTAGGAAGGAATTAAACGGTTTGAAAATTCTTATTTTATCCTGTGACACCGGCGAGGGACACAACAGTGCCGGTAAAGCTATAAAAGAAGCGGCAGAGCATAAAGGACATTCTGTGACAATGATAGATATGTTTCTCTTATCGGGTAAAGGAACATCGCACGCAGTATCAGGAGCATATATAGGCATTGTAAAGCATATTCCGTTTTTCTTCGGACTACTCTATAAGGTTGGCATGCTGATATCGAGTGATAAACGTAAATCCCCTGTCTATTTTGCCAATGCCCTGCTTTGTAAAAGCTATCAGCATACATTGAATCAAACGGCTTTGATGCTGTCGTCACACCTCATCTGTACCCTGCTGAGACTCTGAGCTGCATGAAGCGAAAAAATCTGCTTCATATCCCTGCCGTCGCTGTGGGAACCGACTACACCTGTATCCCATTCTGGGAAGAGACAAATGTGGATTATTATGTTATTCCACACGATGATCTGACAGATGAATTTGCAAAACGTGGTATTCCTGAAAACAAGCTGCTGCCATTAGGCATCCCGGTACGACAGGCCTTCTGTACAAGAACTGCTAAAGCTGATGCAAGAACAAGATTACATCTGCCATCCGATGTGCCTATCTTTCTTGTGATGAGTGGCAGCATGGGTTTTGGCAAGCTTGCTGTCTTTGCCGCAGAGCTTGCAATAAGATGCCATAATAATGAGCATATTGTAATCATTTGCGGCAACAATACTAAAATAAAACGCATACTGCAAAATGAGTTTAAGTTCAACAAACGTGTACACGTAATAGGCTACACCAATCAGGTTTCACTTTTCATGGATGCCTGTGATGTAATCTATACAAAGCCAGGCGGCCTCACGTCAACTGAGGCACTTGTAAAAATATACCGATTGTACACACTGCTCCAATCCCGGATGCGAGGCAGCAAATGTTGCATTTTTCAAAAAACGTCATCTGTCTGTCTCATCAAAGCGTCTGTCAAAGCAGATTGAGCTTGGGAAAATAATGATAGAAAATAAAGAGCTAAATGCAGAAATGATACGTGCACAGCGCCGTGAGCGAAAGCCCTATGCTGCCATACAGATTGTTGGTCTGCTCGAAGAACTGACTCACACTAATACAACTGACTGACTATAAAACCATGTAACTATAAAACTATAAGGAAATTATCATGCTATATTTTTATTTACACTCTTAGGCTTCGTACTCGGAAGCACTCTCTTTGCTTACTGGATACCAAAACTATTAAAAACATTGATATCTGCACACTTCCCGATGACCACAATCCGGTGTGAGCAACGCATTTATGTATGGTGGATTTTTATGCGGAATACTATCACTCATATGTGAGCTTGCAAAGGGATTTATCCCGGTGTATCTGGGTCAGAAATATTTAGATATTAACTCCCTGCCGTTCGTACCGGTTTTAGTTGCACCTGTCTTTGGACATGCATTTCCTTTCTACAAAGAAAAAGGCGGCAAAGCTATTACCGCCTCCTTCGAGTCCTTTTGGGCCTGTTTCCGGAATTGCATCCGGCTGTCTATTTGGCATTTTTCTTTATATTCTTTTCAGTTGTAGTAATAATAAATCCACATTCGCTCAGATCTATTCTGACATTTGGTTTTTTTGCATTCAATGTCCTTTTGACTATAAAAACAGCCTCAATCCAGATTGGCTGCTTCATAATCGCAGTGATTGTGATATACAGACACCGATAAAGCACAATAACGGACCGGTAAGGATAAGTATACTGCATCAGCGGTAATTATGGTATCTGCTTTTACTCATTGATTTTGCTTCTTACATAACTGTTTATTTTCATACATATAAGAATCAGCACTATCAAATAATATTTGTAATGTACTCTCCTTATAATCCTCCGATATCGCCCATCCGCAAGCGTAATCAATTTGCAGTTCATTTCCGGTGTTGTTTAATTTATCTTTTTCCAGACATAAGCATTTCAGGATTTCATCAACCTCCGCTTTATCTGTGTCATAAATGACTGCTATAAACTCATCTCCGCCATATCTTCCCACAAAATCTTTTCAGAAATACGCTGCGCAAAAGTCCGGCAAACTTTACTATCAGCCGGTCTCCTGCCGAATGCCCCATTGTATCATTAATAAACTTCAAATTATTTAAGTCAAAAACAATGCATGCCGTAGGTGAACTGATTATCTCATTATTGTTCAGAATTTCTTTACAGGCACTTCTATTAGGCAATCCTGTACGGGCATCAGTATATGCTCTTTGCTCTAACAGTTTATTTTGCCTTGCCATCTTCATTGCCATTATGGTCTGTACAATAACCAATATCACAAGACACAGCATATCAAGTGCCGACAAAAGCTCTATGGTACGAATCTTTATAGCGATCTTTTCTGAATAACTTTCTGCGGCAGAGACAGTTTCATCTGCCATCGTAAAATATATTTCACTCATATTAACAATGTCTGTATTTTCGTATCCCTTGTTTCTTACTGCTTCAATTTCTTTTTTTATTTTATTCCAGTAATCAATCTGGACCTGCAATTTATCCTGATATTCCTTGTCCTGAAGCTTTATCAGATCATAATTTCCATCCTGATATTTTAATCCGCTCAAAATATCATCCAAATATTTAATTAATTCATCATTTTGGTTCCCTGTAATTTCTAATTTTACTTCGCGCTGTGTAGCTCCACGTACCAGACCTGCATAATTTATTACGCGTGCTGTCCCCTGCAGCCTGCTAATCTGAATCATCATAAAAATAACAAGAATAACCAATGCAAAGATGAGACAGCTTTGTATAATACCTATTATATTTCTGCTTTTTTTATTCTTTAACTTCATTTTCCGATTTATCCTTGCAATTCTAATGTTCCAACATAGTCTCCATTATTATATACAAATGGTCCAGCCTCTTTCTCTTCTCCGAAATACTCGAGGTCTTAGTGAAAGAATACTTAATAGTTCATCCATATTATTCACCTTTGTTGCCTGATATGGCTGCTCAAATGCTATTTTTCTACAAACAAATAATAGTCACTGTACTTTATCAATACACCTGTATGTCCCACGAACATAGCATCAGAATCCGGATCATATATTGCTATACTAATAAGTGAAATACGATTACTGTCTATTTGAAATCCATACTTTTTCCAGTTGTCAGAGAATGTTTTTTCAGGATGTTTATCATCCGTAATGCTCTTTTCTCCGTATAATGTAGTAAACATGTCTTTATTCTGCTTTATGATTTCATACCTGTCTACATTATCTATTGCTTCCGTATCAAACATTAAATATGTGCCACTATAGCTATCTTCCGTTGACTGTGCGTGAAGCAGCCCATCCAGCAAAAGAAAAGCTGTCATTCTGCAATCTGCATCTGAATAGTCATGCTTTTTCTCCCAGCCATCCATACATTTAACAGTATCTGCTTTCATTTTATATGCATCTGACCAGGTATCCTTCAGCTTTGCATTCTTCCCGGCAGAATCCGCAAAATCAGTCACCCATTCTTTAAAGGTATCTACATGCGATGCCCCGGCTGAACCAAGCTCATCGCACACCTCAGTAATGGTATTGCTTCCACCCATATATGTTGCAGTTGGCAGCTCCTGTTTTTTATTCGAATCCTGCTGTTTCGACTCCTCGGCAGTATCCGTGGTAATATTATCCTTGTTTATATTTTTATTACCACAACCGCCCAACAGCTCTGCACAAAGCATCATTCCAACTATTATTGCAATTAATTTCTTCTTCATGGTTATCATATCTCTTTCTGATTATTTGTACTGTCCTGTACTTTTTTAAAGTACATTACTATTTGTACTATGTAAATAGTATGCTGACAAAATTAAAGAAATATTAATCACTAAAACTTCACACATGCCAAATGTTGATAGTGCCGTCCGGTGTGTAGACTTACATCTTCCGATGGAAGAACTCGTCAGGATTATCCTCCTTTAACGCATCTTACACATGTTTTTTCGCTACTTACATCCAAATGCGAGACATTATATATGAAATATTGTATGATTAACTCACCAAAAGAAAGGAGGATTTTACATGAAAGTAAGTATAGAACTTTCCCCGAATACAGCGAACCATATGCCATCATATATGCAGATAAAATCACTGACAGCATCCAGCGTACCCTTGATATATTCGGTTCAAATGAAAGCCCCATTACAGCTTTTAAAAACGAAAATGATATTGTCATTTTACAGCCAAAAGAAATATACATGGTAAGGGTAGAAAACAAAGATACTATTATTTATGGCAAAGAACCCCGCTACCGTTCCCGAAAAGACTGTACGAAATGCAACAGCAGCTTGGTGCGGATTTATACAAATTTCAAAATCAACTTTGGTCAATCTGTCTTATATGAGCAATGTCGAGGCTGGTTTTAGCGGTACTCTTCTTTTGAAACTAAAAAACGGATGTAAGGATTACGTATCAAGAAAATATCTGCCTGAGTTTAAAAAATATCTGGGATTATAGGAGGACAAAAATGAGAGAAACTATGAAATATTTGATTAAAAACACTATAACCAGCATTGGTATAGCATTAACCGTTTTCTGCGTTACAGGAATGGTATTTGACATCGCCTATGACGGTAATTTCAGTTTAGATAATTACCAATTTTCCAAAATGGTTATCGGATGCATAATTGTAGGTCTGGGTTTTGGACTTCCGACCATGATTTATCACAAAGACAATCTTCCAATGCCTTTTAAAATAATTATTCACATGGGAACAGGCTGTGTTATTTATACAATCGTCGCATATACTGTCGGATGGATAGGAGGAACAAGTTCTATCCTCCACGGAATTATTGCAGCCATATTTCAAATAGCTTTGGCATTTATAATTTGGGGAGGCTTCATGCTTCACTATCGCAATGATGTCAGAAAAATGAATGAAAAATCAAGGAATTATAGACTTGTTCATGGAATTTAAATCAAAAGGAAGAGAGGGTCATTGTCCCTCTCTCTTCTCAATCAACTGCCTGTAAAATAAATAATTTCTTGTAAAAATAATTCCCGCTGATGCCAGTGCCAGACCCAGCCCGGAATAAAAAAATGCCGACAATCAGCAACAACGTTTTTTCTTTACACAAAATTTATCTTTCATCTGCGTTCTCCCTATACTCTCTTAAATACTCCATTTACATAATTCGTTTCCCATCATATGATTATCTTAAGCTATTTCTTTTTTCATTGCCTTGTAGCCAATTAATACTGTCCAAACATATGCACAGGTTTTTGGAATCATCAGCATGCCGATCATCGGAATTACATCAGCCAGCAGTACAACCGAATATAAAATGCAAAGCTCAAGACAATTGTCAGCCACATCCAACGAAAAGAGCTATCGTTATTTTCTTTTGCACTTTTATAGAATAAAACGATGATAAATAATCCCATCAGTGCAAACGGAATATTTCGGTAGATTCCCCATGAAAGCGGAGCATCTACACTGAGCCAGGCATTCTGAGGCATCATACACAGAACAATTCTTAATCCTGCAAGACCATAAATAGCTGCTGTAGTTGCTTTATAGCCTTTAATCTGATAACGCTCACGCCATATATGATAGAGAACTACATAAAAATAGTCATAGTGACGGAGGTTATCCACTTGCCTAAACCAAGCTGTACGGTAAAGTTCTCAAGACCTGTTGTACAAAGCGCTGTTGCACGAGGAACCAGATGAAATGCATCTCCACTTCCTAAAATAACTGCCATAATTCCAAACATGGTAAACTGACGGTTTCCTTTGCTTTTTCGAATCATTAAAATTCCGATTGTGATTACCGAAAACAAATATACGGTATCAAATAAAGTTTCTACAATTGCCTGCATAATAAAATTCCTTTCTTACGATACATCTTTAAACGCTTAGGTGAACATTGTTCATTTTGTCTTAAAAATTTTCCCACACTCTAATGTGGGAGAATTTTAATATAATGTTTTGTTAATCAACATCAATATCGAAGACGGATTATAATCCTGACGAATCATTGATACTAATATTAAAGAAAATAATATATCTGCAAACTGCTTTTCCGTGAATTGTTCATCAAATACATCTGGACGAATCTTAGGATCATTCTTTAATATATCACACAATCCATTAAGAATATGCTCCCATGTTTGCAGCATTTTCTTCTTTCCATCCGTTTTTTCATCCTTCATAAATCCAAACGAATGCAGTGAAAAGAAGCCCGGAAATTGCTCATTTCCATATTGCAGTCTTTTATAAATCCATGAGATACAGGCAGCAACATCTTTAAAAACCTGCTCATCTTCAGGGTTAAAAAAGATTTCACGCCAAATACTCTCAATTGTATCCCCAAGCAGCTCGGCCTTGGATTCATAGTAATTGTAGATTGTCCCCGCCGAAACAGAACATCGGGATGCAACAGCTCGTATGCTTAAAGCAGTCCATCCGTTTTCTTTTATCAGTTCTCTGCTTGCAGCTAATATGTCTTCTTTGAAGTTGCAAGATGGTTCACGAGTTCACTCCTCTCCAATGTAATGTCATTAAGTTATTTCATTAAATGAACGGTGTTCATGTTTAAAATATACACTGTTCATTTTATTTTGTCAATAACTTTTTAGTAATGGGAATTTAAGCCACTCGCCATTTTTAAATGCACAGATTTCTACCTTCGGGTTTGCGTGAATCTGCTTTGAAACATCCTTTACCCTGCCAGTTTGAATATACAGCTTGCCTTCAAAATGTGTGCTGTTCCAAAAGGTCTTACCCTTGTTATATCGTTTCGGACAATCTTAAATGGCATTGTGGCACCTCCTATAAAAATACTTAACCAAAAAAGTTTTCTGCTTTATATTTTTCAATCAATTTCTTATTCTTAATTGTATAACTAATTCCCCATTCTGGCTTACTTTTCTGCCCCGGTTTATCATATTTTCTATCCACAAGTATTGCATTTGGTTTTTGCCATGCCGTTGCTGGAATTATATATACTTCAGGTAATCTATCATCCTCAAACTTCAAGAAACATACTAATCTATATTTATCATCCACACTCATATGTTGTTTCTGCATATATGTATACTTACCTTTATATATACTTTTTACTTGAACCTCATAAAATGTTCCCGTTACTATATCCCTTGCAACAAAATCAACACCATGATCATCTACTTCCGATGTATAAACATCATATCCATATGAAGCAAATTCCATCTTTGCATAATATTCCCCATATTGGCCTAATTGTCTTTGATTGAGTTTATCCCATTTCATCCTAGGCATATGAATTTCTCCCTTCTTATACGTCCATTTTTTAACAACCTTTTACTTCTTCTACCAAAGTAAATTTTTGTCGGAATATCGTTTCTTGGAAAAACATTATTTTCATAAGTCAAATAGCCTCTTTTGTATCAAAATAATTTTTTGCTTCTACTGCGTTATATCCATCATATTTATCAAAATCATCGGCATCATAAACATCCGCTACCGATACAAGCTACTCTTTTATTCTTTGAATGGCATCTATGGTATTTTTATACTCCTTTTGTACATTCCCATATAATGCCTCGTATCCATCGAGTTCTCTTCCACGTAGCTTCTCTGTCAGCTCCTCGCTGACTTTATATAGTCTGTCAAAGCCCAGATTCAGACAAAGTCCCTTTAGTGTATGCGCTGCGCGAAAGCTTCTTCCGCGTTCTGCTCCTGTATAGCCTTTTCCAGATTTGAATAACTGGGATCATCCAGAAATTTTAGGGCAAATCTTTTAACCATTTCTTCACTGCCCATTCTTCCTATTACTCCTTCGAAATCGGCTTCCATACTCTCATAACATTCTTTTACTGTCATCATTCTGCTATTCCTCTCTATTTCATTTTTCTTGTTGCCTTATTACTTCCGATAAAATCGACAGCAGCTTATCAACCTGGAAAAGAAAAAGCATTTATTAATACGTAATCCTAAAATAATCCAAATATGCTTTATATTTATCTTGTGCTGTCAGACAGGTATCTGTCAGATATCCTTTTTCGTTGTCCCATTCCTTCAATCCACGATAATAGAACATCTTCAAATTGTCCTCAATGATGAACGGAACAATATTGTATTTCAGGCACTCCTTAAACATGATCAATCTGCCTACACGACCGTTTCCATCTTGAAATGGATGAATCCGCTCAAACTTCACATGGAAGTCCAGAATATCCTCAAAGGTCTTTTCTTCTTTGGTGCTGTATTCCGTCAGCAAGGCTTTCATTTTATCGGCAACTTTTTCCGGAAGGGCTGTATCCCTGCCGCCAACTTCATTCGGAAGTTTCTTATAATCACCAACAGCAAACCAATCTTTTCTGGAATCGCTGGTGCCATTCTTCAAAACCAAGTGAAGTTCTTTGATGAACTTCTCCGTCAAAGCTGCCTTTGCATCATCAATAATCATGTCTATGCAACGGAAGTGATTTGCTGTTTCGATTACGTCATCCACATTCAGCACTTCTTTTTCTACGCCGATGGTGTTGGTTTCAAAGATATATCTGGTTTGATCGTGGGTCAGGCGGCTTCCTTCCATATGGTTAGAATTGTATGTCAATTCGATCTGCGTTTTATGGTAGATCCCACCGGAATATTTACTTGCCTTTCTGTTCTTTCAGAATATCCAACAGCGTAATCGGTTCTTCTTTTCTTTTGTTAATGCGCTCAGGTTTCTCTGCGTTTTCAGGAAGGTTCCATGTCTTGCCGGTAAGAAATGCACCGTTCACACGCCCCTGGGCACAGTAATTTCTAACACTGCGCTCGGACACATCCCACTTTTTCGCTATTTCAGTAACTGAAAGATATCGCATCTATGATCCTCCGCCATAAATTATATTAAATAACCTTGTTAATCTATTATATAGTATACCACATTATCGGCAAAAACATCAGTATATTTTAATCTAAATTATTATATTTTGCCGTTAAAAATCTATTTCTCAAGTCAGAAAGCCGGACTGTCAAGCGGCTGTTTCATATATTGCGGGATACAAGAAATCTGTTTTAATAGCGTTGACAAATGTGTAAAATGAAACGCTAAATTGAATGCTGTGCAAAAGTCACCTCGAAAATCGTTCCCCCGGTCTTGCCTGATTTAATACAAATACTGCCATCATGTACTCTGACGATTTCACGGACAAAAGCAAGACCTAGCCCTACGCCACCCAGCTCCCGGCTTCTGGATTTATCCACACGGAAGAATGGCTCGAACACTCTCTCCCTAAGCTCCTTTGGTATTCCGCTTCCCGTATCTTCTACAGACAGATAAACATGCTTGTTTCTCTGATATGCGGTTACTGTAACCTGTCCGAGCGGATGATTATATTTGATGGCATTCTCAACCAGATTGTATACAAGCCTGTAAATAAGGATATCACTGCCTATCATAGTGGCATCCTCACATTTTCCAATCAGCTTTATATTCTTTTCCACGGCAAGAGGCTCAAGGTCTGCCAAAACCTCTTCAACAATAGCATCCAATATAATTTTATCATCCCTTCCCACCGTCTGAAGCTCACTCATGTCAAGAAGAGTCTTTACCATCCTGTTTAATTTATCAGTTTGTTCCGTAACCATTTTTATGGTCTGCAAAGTGTCTGCATCATTTCCCGGGTGAGAGGCAGAATTATATAAATCAAGCTGTACCTGCATTAAGGCTAATGGAGTACGAAGCTCATGTGCTGCATTTGCAGTAAATTGTCTCTGTATCTCAAATGCTTCCGACAGACGCTCAAGCATCTTATTATAAGAAATACCCAGCTGGTTCAGTTCCTTAACATTGTTTTCCTCTATTCTTGAATCAGACAGATTCTGAGCCTGTACCTCTTCAATTTTATCTGAAAACTCCCTGATTGGTCTGAGTGCATGCCCGCTTATAAAATAAGTGACGACACCTCCCAAAAGCGCCAGCAAAACCGTGATTATCAGACTGTTTCTTTTATAGTCGGTCTTGTTATTGTACACCTGAACCGAAAATTCATCCGCAAACTCATCCCACTTATCCTCCGGTATGCTGATATATATTTCATCTGATTTGTTTCCTTTTTCATCCCCCTGTGACTCTACCGCATCCTGCAGAGAATCGATGTAATGCACACCATTTTTATAGACAAACATAGTCGCAGCCACATATAATAGCAATACACAATGTAGTAATGCACGTAAGTCTCCACTGTAGCGACATTCTTTTCATCTGTCAGACTCCTCCCGTATTTTATAGCCTTCTCCCACTTTGTTCAGAATCGGATCATATCCCAGCACAGCCTTAAGCTTTTTCTAAGTGAAGACATGTGTACTCTGATTGCTCCGCTAAAGCTGTCTGCCGTGGCATCCCACACATGCTCTATCAGCTCCTCCTGACTCACCGGTCTGCCTATATTGATAAGTAAATATTCCAAAATACCATTCTCTTTTCTTGTCAGTGGAACCGGCTCTCCCTTTGCATATGCCTCGCGTTTAATCGTATCAAACTTTATTTCTCCGCATTTAAGACATATATCATTCTGTACAAATTTCCTTCTTGTCAGACTTCTGATACGTGCCTCAAGCTCCTGCAGATGGAATGGTTTTTCCATGTAATCATTTGCTCCTGCATCCAGTCCCTCTACCTTATCAGCAATCTGACCTCTTGCAGATAATATCAAAACCTTAGTTTCATCATTGTATTTTCTAAGCTCCTTAAGAAGCTCCATGCCATCCATCCCCGGCAGATTCAAATCCAAAACTATCAGATCATAATTCTCCGACAGTATACATTCAAGAGCCTCTTTCCCATCATAACAGGTATCCACCTCATAACCGGCAGCATACAGACTCTTTGCAACCATATCACATATTTGTTTCTCATCCTCAACAATTAATAATCTCAAAATGTTCTCCTGCTTCTTAACAATAATTTTACAACCTATATTGTATAATACCAAAGTCAGCTGGTCAACAATACAACAAAAAAGGAGCAACATTATGTTGAAATACCAAAAAACATGTCAAATCATTCTGCTTATCCTTGGTGTATCCATGATAAGCTATGGTGCAGTCAGAGGTGAGGCGGCTACAGTGCTTGGTAAAGCAATAAAACTATGTCTGGAGTGTGTCGGAATTGGATAAGGAAAAAGAAATTACTATCAAATAAAACTGGCAAAAATACGTGGCTGGATACAGGCCGCAGCAACGCTGCTGACCAATATCCATATTCCAAATTTATTTAAGGGTAAAATATATCAGGGCAATGCAAAAACAGTATGCGTACCTGGATTAAACTGCTACTCCTGCCCTGCCGCGACAGGAGCCTGTCCAATAGGGGCATTTCAGGCAGTCGTCGGATCATCAAAATTTAAGTTTTCATACTACATAACCGGATTTTTTATTTTACTCGGTGTAACTCTCGGCAGATTTATATGTGGTTTTTTGTGCCCATTTGGATGGTTTCAGGATTTACTTCATAAAATCCCCGGAAAGAAATTATCCACAGCCAAACTAAAGCCTCTTAGGTACCTAAAATATGTCATTCTTATTGTTTTCGTTATACTTCTTCCGATGCTTGTAACGAACTCTATAGGAATGGGAGACCCGTTCTTCTGCAAATATATCTGTCCTCAGGGTGTTTTAGAGGGTGCTATACCGTTATCTATTGGAAATGCTGCTATCCGTTCTGCGCTGGGAAAGCTTTTTTCTTTCAAGTGTATGATTTTAATTGCAGTGATTGTACTAAGTATCTTATTTTACAGGCCCTTCTGTAAATGGATTTGTCCGCTTGGAGCAATCTACTCATTATTTAATAAGGTCAGCCTGCTCAAAATCACCGTTGATAGCAGCAAATGTGTCGGATGCGGTCAATGCTCAAAGGCATGTAAGATGGATGTGGATGTGTGTAAGACACCGGATCACCCCGAGTGCATACGCTGCGGTGCCTGCATAAAGGCCTGTCCGAAGGACGCCATCTGCTACCGGTTTATGGGAAAATCATGTCAAAAAAATGACAACAGATAGCTATTAAACATTTTACTATTATTTTTAAAGGAGAAATTACTCATGAAAAACAAATTATCATTTATTTCTATTTTTACACTCTGCATAGCATTATCACTTACAGCATGTTGCGTAAAGCAAGCTTCCACAACAGATTCTAAGAACACTCAGACTGAAGCCGGTTCAGAAGCATCCGGCAAATCAGATTCCAGGCTTGATGATTTATATCAGCAGGAAAATCAGCTTTTTGCAGAGCACTCTGATGTGTGGAACAAGGCATTTGACATGATGAACAAAAGTGACGCCGCTCCAAACGGAAATTATGCTGATTATCTTGCCGATACCGTAGAATCAAACAAGAATTCATTCACAGACGATGAGCTTAAAAACACTTAATGAGGATATGGAAACCATACGAAAAATCGAGGAACAGATAGCAGAGCTTGAAAACAAAAATACATCATCAGACGGTAACAAGAAGGACAGCTCTAAAGCCTCATCTGTATTCAGTGATTTTTCTGGTGAGGATTTTGATGGCAATAAGGTTGATGACAGCCTGTTTTCCGGTAATGCGGTAACGGTCGTGAATTTCTGGTTTACCGGCTGCAAGCCTTGTGTTGCTGAGTTATCCAAGCTGAACGAATTAAACGATGCAATCAAATCCATGGGCGGAGAAGTCATAGGTATCAACACTGAGACCTTCGATGGCAATAAAACAGCAATCAAAGAGGCTGCCTCTGTTCTTGAAAGCCAGGGTGTCAAATATCGTAATCTGTCAATTGACTCCTCTAGCGCTGCCGGTAAATATGCCTCAGAAATCATGGCATTTCCAACAACTATACTTGTCGATAGAAATGGCAATATTGTAGGGGATCCGATCCTTGGGGGAATTGATAACAAGGACAACTATGATGCCCTTATGAAGCAGATTCAGTCTGTAATTGATGCAGACAGCACAAATAAATAGATGTCTACATATAAAAAAGCTCCTGTGCATTGCACAGAGAGCTTTTTAGTCAAATTTGTAATTTATTTCTATACTCGCTTGGTGTCAATCTATATTTTTCTTTAAAAACACGATTAAAGGTTCTAAGACTTCCAAAACCACTGTCCATCGAGATTTCTGTCAGGGTATCATCTGTAGTTTCAATTCTCTGACAGGCATACCCCAGACGCGCCTCATTCACATATTTATTAAAACTGCTGTGAAATGTCTTTGAAAACAATCTGGATAATGAAAATTTGCTCACGCCAAGGTCATGTGCCATTCCATCAAGTGATATACTCTTATTAAAATTGGCAGAAATATATGATACGGTACGGTATATTATATCATCGCTGCCAATTTTGCTCTTTTCCACCAATTTCATCATCGGAATACATCTTGCAAGTATAATCTGTAAATAAGCTTGAACAACCCATATATCATTCTGCACGGTATCTATTATGGATTCCACTGCTCTGTACACTTCATCCGAATAACATCACTTTTACAACAGGATATTGTGGAGCATTATTCCTCAGTACATTTTCAAATCTACCAAAAATCATTTGTGGAGCATTAATAAAAACCGCCTCATTGACTTCTGATGAAAACACCTGATAATGATGTATAACATCAGGAAATACCACTCCTATATCACCTGTTTCCATGTGATACAGCTCCTGTCCTACACCAAGCTCTAATGTTCCTTTCGTAACGCATACAATTTCCATTGCATTATGCAGATGTGGTGGCTGGTGCCGTGGCTTCCGCTTTACTGCAATAATCTCTTCATTTGTATTTTCATACGTTAAATGCACTCAGATCATCTCTCGCATATTATACGATAATTATTCAATTCCTTTTGTCTCTTCTAATCTTTTCATTTGCAGCTTCTACATTCATCTTTGAAAGAAGAATTGTAATAAGAATCTCAAATACAAATGGTAACCATAAATACATTACCTGAAGCATAGTAATTGCAGATGCCGGCTGAGTCGCATTTGTACCTACATAACCACTGATTTCAAGCAGCCATCCTACAATAGCTGTTCCAATTCCACCACCAATTTTGATTCCAAGTGATGTGCATGAATACATAGTTCCATCTACTCTCTTTCCCTGAGTCGTAAGTATACTCAGAGCACTCGGCAATTACTGCATTCATGTCTCCCTGCCAAGGTCCCTGTCCTAATGCTGCAACTGCAGTAAACAGCATCATCAGTGGAACGCTTCCCATGTATCCTGCTACAATCACAAGTGCTCTTGCTATCGTAGCCAGAATATATCCACGTTTATTAAGCTTATACATTCCTTCCACTTTCCAACAAGAGTTGGTGTGAAAATAAGTGCTATTATAAGAGGAATATTTACAGCCCATGCAAATACACCAAACAGATTTTTATTCTTAAGAACCCATGTACAATAATAAATACCTGCACCAATCATAGCACTGTATAACTGCTGCAAAATATAAGTTCCACAAATCATCATATAGTACTTATTCTTAACAAGCAGCTTAAATGCCTGAACAAGACCATACTTCTTTTCTTCATCGTTCTCTATTCCGGAGTTAAGCTCCTCTTCCGGAAGCTCCTTAACCGACAATCCTGAAATTGTATTTACTACAAGGCCTATCAAAGCATAAATAATAGCTACAAATCTCCATGCAGCAGCACCTCCACCGCATACATCAACAAATGCAACTGTTATAGACTGAATTATAAGACTGGTTGAAAAGGCAAAAATAAAACGGTAAGAGCCCATCTGTACACGCTCTTTGCTGTTCTTTGTTACCAGCGAAGTAAGTGCAGAATATGCAATATTATTTGCTGTATAGAATACACCATTCAACAATGTATATGCAATAAAGAACCATGCATACTGAGCAGTCCTGCCCCAGCTTGTAGGAATTGCAAAAACTGCTACAAGTGTCAAAGCACAACCTATATAGCCATAAATCATCCAAGGTCTTGCTTTTCCGAGCTTTGTATGTGTTTTATCAATAAGTGACCCAAAGAAAACATCTGTAAAACCATCAAATAATTTAGATGCTGCGATTAATGTTCCAACGATTCCCGATGCAAGTCCTATAGTATCTGTAAGATATACCATAACAAAGGATGTCGAATGCATATACTACATTTCCTGCAATATCACCGGAACCATAACCAATTTTGTTGTACCACTTTAAGTACGTCTTTTCTTCCATGAAAACCTCCAATTAATTACTTTGTTTTATCTTTAACAGCTATACTAATTTTATATATTTGTGCAAATTTTGTCTATAAACATAATAGGCTGTAATATGCACAAAATGATACTTTTCAAACACTACAGTTTCACAGGTATTTGACTCAATTCCATTTGAAACGTAATCAATACACAATATCATGCTCTAAACATTTTGTCCATAAATGCAAATAGACAAAGCATGCATAAAATGCTATAATTCGAATGGAGGTGTGTAATGTATATTAACACGGGATATTTGAATCATTCACATAAAGATTTTAAAGATAAAAGCCGCCCTCTGATTGTAGGAAGCTGCGGAACCTATCGCCTGTCACAGCATCCTAAGATGCCTACATACAGGCCCAGAGGAAGACTGGATTACCAGATTATATACATATCATCCGGTCTTGTTCATTTCCACTTTGACAATCCTGAAAATGAGACAATCATTCCAGCCGGACATATAGTGTTATTTCGCCCAAAAGAGCTTCAAAATATGAATTTTATGGTAAGGATAAGACTCAGATATATTGGCTTCACTTTACCGGAAGCGACGTAAAACACTTTAAGAAAATACGGATTTACAGACAATAAAAGAGTCTTTAATGTTGGAACATCTCTTGAATATGAACAGGTTTTCAAAAGGATTATTACAGAGCTTCAAAGATGTCGACAATTATGAGGAAATGCTCATGCTTTGCTACGACACCTTTGATTATATTTAACCGTAAAATAACAACTGAGCATGTAATCAGAAATGAATTCCTTGACAGCCAGATGGATACAGCCATTACATATTTCAATACAAACTACAACCGCGCTATTAACGTGGAGGAATATGCTTCATCAATTGGTATGAGCATAAGCTGGTTTATTCGAAGCTTTAAAAATACACAGGTAGTAAACCAATACAATTTATCACATCACTCGGATGACAAATGCTCGTGCTGCTCGAAACGACATCATACTCTATAAACGAGATTGCAGGCATTGTCGGATACAATAATCCACTATACTTCAGTCGATTGTTCCATAAACAAAAGGATGTTCTCCTTCTGAATACAGAGCCAGAAATACATAATAAAATCGAGTAGGAGGCGGTGGCTAACCGCTGTCCTCTCACAGCACCGTACGTACCGTTCGGTATACGGCGCTTTCAATAGTTGACGTGCACTGACTGATAGGCTGTGGCTAAATCATAAAAGCCGCTGTTTATCAGTCTTTCTTTGTCATTGCCATGTTTACTGCAACTGTATGCGTTGCGAACCAATGTCCCCGTCGGGTATTACCCGCTTGCATTGCCAAGTCTTCGGGCACTCCCATCTTGATAAGGTTACGTACCTTCGTCCTTGGTTTCTTCCATTGTTTCCATATGCACATGCGTATTCTGTGATAGAGCCATCCGTTGATCTCTTCGATGTTGTTCTTCATGCTTGCTATTCCGTAATAGTTCAGCCATCCTCTTGCATATATCTTGATTTTCTCAAGGCTTGGCTTGATTGACTGACATCGTTTACGGGAAGACAACTCTTTCAGTCTCAACTTAAACTTTCTCCATGACTTCGGATGAACTCGGACATAAATGCCTTTTCCGTTCCTTCCCAATGCAAAGCCTAGATACTTAAAATTTCGGATTGCAAACACACTGACAGTACGGCTTTTCTTTCTGTTGACTGTAAGTTTCAGCTTCTCCTCAAGGTATTTCGTACTGCTTTCCAGAAGTCTCTCCGATGCCCGTTTGCTCTTCGCAAGGAGCACAATGTCATCTGCATATCTTACGCATGGAACACCTCTTTTCGTATTCCTGGTCAAACTCATTGAGATAGACATTTGCCAGCAATGGTGATAGATTTCCTCCTTGTAGCGAACCTTCCTCTGTGCCAATGACTACTCCGTTTTCCATTACACCGCTTTTCAGATAGCGCTTTATCAACTGTACTACACATTCATCTTTTATATTCTTTCGGAGAAGATTGATGAGAATTTCGTGATTAAGAGTATCGAAGTACTTTGACAAGTCAAGGACTACAGCAAATGTATAGCCTTGTTCGGCATATTCTTTCACTTTGTGTATTGCGTCCTTCGCACTTCTGCCCGGACGATAGCCAAAGCTACCCTCTGCAAACAGCGGTTCATAGATTGGCACTAACTCTTGCGTGATTGCCTGTTGAATTGTACGGTCTACCACCGTTGGTATGCCAAGCTTTCGCACACCACCCTCTGGTTTGGGAATCTCAACTCGTCTTACTGGAGACGGAGTATACTTTCCACGATAAATGCGGTCGGTTATCTCTTGTTGATGCTCCTTTAGATATGGAAGAGCCTCCGCAATGGTCATGCCATCAATTCCTGGTGCTCCCTTGTTTGCCTTGACTCTCTTATACGCTCTGTTAAAGTTATCTTTATACAGTTATCGCTTCTAAAAGTCTCGGCTGTACACTGTCTCTTTCTTTCCATATCCGATTGAATGACCTAGACGCTTTTGCATACCCTTCGTGTTCCGCACTATCTCTTTGCAAACAACCATTGTTTTCAATGTTTTCTGCCATAAACGGTCATTCCTCCTTTCTCGGTCATACTCAAGACTCCTACTGATTCGGTCCTTCACCTCTCGGCTACTATGACCTCTGCTGACTTCTGTGCGTTCAGCATTGCTTTATGCAATGGTTACCTCTTTCAAGGCATACCGCACAGACCTCCTAGGTACCACACGTTTCTTCCTCTCCATCCATCTGCCTCATTTATCATGCATGATTCCGTGTAGTTATCGGGCTTCAACATGGCTTGCTGCCTTACCCACATGCATGACCTCATATGAGATTTCTGTTCGTCAGACCAGAGATTTGCCCGTGAGTTAGTATATTCCTCACATCCAGCTTCCTTCAGATTCCATCTCACGATGGACACCCTTGCTTTCGGCTATATCCTTCCCACTACCGGGCGGATTCGGGACTTTAACCCGTTAGAAACGTGCGCCGCTAGGCGCACAAGACAAAAGCAGGAGCAAATGCTCCTGCTTTATCCGGATACTTATCTTTTTAATGAATGACTAACAGATTGTAAAAGAATAATCCTTATCAGTCTCCGCACTGATATGGTATTCGTCTTCCACATCACTTCCCCAGCTGTCGATACCTCCGACTCCTCTTACTGCTCCGTATACACATAAAACAGTTCTTCTTGCTGGTGGTAATTCCTCATGATGCAGAGCGTTTTCAATCTCAGATGCGGTATAAGGCAGACAAGAAAATGCAAATTTTTCATCATTCTTTTCAATGCGCAGTGTCTGTGACGAGCTATCTGTCCTGCTGTTATCAAGAGCCGTATGTCTTGTAATTTCAAGCCACTCTGTATCCATTCTCATTCCACATTCCTGCGGAACAAGATATTGTGTAAGACTCAGATCACCGATCTCATAGACGCCTTCTTGTGCACCTGCTTTTCTGTCAGGATATGTTTCCCCGGAGAGTCCCTTATATAAATATTTGTCAGCCAATGTTGGCATAATAACTCTCATTCAAATACAGGAAATTAGGGAGCCCTGTACTCCATTATAATGTACATCCACGCGAATCTTTCCGGACGCATCAACGCTATAGCTCACAAGAACAGTTGTCGCCGGAGTTGTTATGGTCTCGGATGTATATTTTACAATAATCTCATCAGCATAAATATCACCGCCATAGCTGTTATTGTCAGGTGCATATGGTTTCTGCACTTCGCCATCCATGATAACCTGTGTTTCCTTGCAGTCAATAAACATATCTGCTGAAAGCCAGCTTCCGCTTTTGATATGGAACTTGCTTCCTCTGTCGTTGTCTGTCAGCGCTCTCCAGAAAGTAGGTTTTGGGCAACGGTACAGCCACTCATATCCGTTTTTAACGATAGATTCCAGTCCGCCTTGTGCATAGGAAAAAATATAATCAAATCCCTCACCATGTACACCAAGTGTATAGTCACCATAGACCACTCTTAATTTATCTGTATAAGCCATAGTAATACCTCACTTCCTGCATTGCCGGTTTCTCTTTTCTGTCAGCAAATACGATTCCATTTGCTGAGAATTCATAGTCTGAAGGTTTATCGTCAAAGTCTCCGCCATAGCGTAAAACTTCTTTTCCTGTCACCGGATCTTTTACAAGAATTGCCTGATCGATAAAATCCCATATAAATCCACCCTGATACATATCATATTTATCAATCAGCTTCATATAAGATCCCAGACCTCCCATGGAATTACCCATGTCATGCATAAATTCACATAAAATATACGGTTTTCTTCGGATTGTTATTCAAATACTCCTCTATATCCTCCGGCTTTGCATACATTCTTGTTTCCATGTCAGAAATCGTATCCTCATATGCCCTATTGTAATAAGAACTTTCATAATGAACTAATCTTCCATCTTCCTTTTCAGCCAAATAAACGTTCATTGCTTCAATGTCATCACCCGCATAAGATTCATTTCCTAAAGACCAGAAAAGGATGGATGTATGGTTTTTAAATGTTTCAAAATTGTTTTTCTTGCACGATCAAGTACAGCCTCTCTCCACTGTGGGAAAGATCCCGGCACATTGCAGGATGGTTCGATCGCCCCTAATTTCTGGAAGGATCCATGACTTTCCAGATTTGTTTCTGCCATCACATAAATTCCTGCATTGTCGCACATATAATACCACGGTATCTGATCCGGATAATGACAGGTGCGTACCGAATTAATATTATTTCTGAACATACATGATATATCTGCCTTCATGTCTTCTATACCAATACATCTTCCGGTTTTTGCATTCCACTCATGACGGTTTACTCCCGTGATAATAAGACGTTTTCCATTCAAATAGACTACTTTATCAATAATCTCAATTCTTCTGAAACCAATATCGTAAGGAATTACCTCGGCCAGTGAACCATCCTCTGCTTTAAGCTCAATATAAGCATGGTATAAATATGGATTATGATTATCCCACAGCCTGACACTTTCCAAGTCAACACAAATCGTGCCTTCCAAATGGTCGTTTTCTTTATTTAACTGTAATGACTTCTCAACTAATATATTTTCTTCTCTGTCTTTTAAAATAAAGCCAGCAGTTACATTCTGACTGTCAGTAGCGGATACTTTCATACTGACAGATACGCTTCCACTCACATTGTCCTGATTCAACACAGGTTGAAACCATACATCATCCATATGTACATCCGGTATCGCTTTCAAAGTAACATTTCTAAAAATTCCAAAAAATCTGAAAAAATCCTGATCCTCTAAAAATGCTGCTGTGCTCATCTTGTGAACCTGAACTGCCAACACATTTCCCGTTTCTTTTATATAAGGTGTCAGGTCAAACTCAGAAGGCGTAAAACTATCTTCTGCATAGCCTACGAACTGACCATTCAACCACAGATACATCGCCTCTTCTACACCTTCAAAACAAATATGGATTCTTTTCCCACACATGTTCTTATCCAGGTCAAAGTATTTGATGTAGGAACCTACCGGATTGTACTCTGCTTCTGAAAACATTCCTTTTTCTGCTCCGGTCGCCTCCATGCTGTAAGCTCCTCTGTGGTACTCTTTTCCTTCCCACGGATACATGGTGTTGATGTAGCGGATCTTGTCATATCCAGCCAGTTCAATATGTCCCGGAACCATAATTTTATCGAATCCTGATGCATCAAATGTTTCCTCATAAAAATTAACTGGTCTTTCCATCACATTTCTGCTGTAAGCAAACTCCCACTGCCCGTTTAATGACTGAAATAATGGGTTTTCCTCTTTTTTCATGGCCGAATAATCCAAATAATAGGAATGATCACTATGCGGAGCTAATTGATTCACCTTAAATACTTCCGGATTATCCAACCATTTCATATCAGCATTCATATTTTTCCTCACTTTACTATTATTAATATATAAAACCAAGAACAATAACTGCTTTGCTACATCTAAGATATAACAAAACCATAGCAAAGAGCAATGTAATAAATTGTACAAATCATGCACAAAATGATACTGTTATAATTACTGTATTAAGCAACTTTTGACTATATATTCTGTTATTTTGGCAAGTAATAATTCTTTTCGTATTCTATAATGACATCGTAAACAGAAAGGAGATGAATTTCCATGAGAAATAAATTACACAATTTTATTGATAACTTACTTAGCTTTTACGCAAGCTTCTTTACTCACAGATTTTATCAAATGTAATGTGCACAGCATACATAAAATACCTGATGTCCCCCATATCCTTCCACTAAAGCTATGAGTCGCATTCCAGTTTTCTTCATCCTGTAATGTCCATACGATCCTGATTCCTATCGTATTGTTCTGCCTAATCTTTGGCAGGTAATTTCCTATAACAATAAACAATAAGCTTGTTCCATAATAAATTAATGCTATAAATAAATCCTCTGTTTCTGCTCCAATATGTGTCAATCTAGCCATACCATTATATAGCAATGTCATTAATGACATAAACTCATATCCATTTCCTCAGCTGCCTTCATCTGTGTCATTTTTTTCACGTAAATCTCTTATATTATTTCCAATCACATATGGATCAAATTTAGTCCTGCCCACTTCTGCTACATCCATCACTTAACATACATAGTCATCAGCGTGTGAAATAGTTACCGAACCGGGCCGATTACTATGCAGTAAACCGCAACTCCCTTTGCTGCAAGTGTCAAAATGAACTTTTCAAGGTCAGACACATTGTCAGTTATCTCATTCAGGCTTCGCACCACAACCACCTGTGCACATTCGCTGTCAATCATCTCAAAGAAATCATTGAGCTCTCGTCTGTCATAATCCAGTGAATAAGATGCATCATGGTAAGCACGCGTGAGTGATATTCCATTGTCATTTGCCATGCTGTTCGTTTCCCCTGCGTCTCTGGTGTTTCCATCTTTAAATGTGTCCTTATCAGGTGGGTCCTAATTAAATTTTGAAAATTGTTACTATATAATTACTTACTTGTTTGTTATACTCTCATGGCTGTGTTATTCACACGAGCCCTAATCATCCCCTCGGAATACTTTTTTAGCATTATTACTCTCCTATTGAGATAAAAGAGTCTGACCGTCTGGATGTATTCGGAAAGGTGGTCGGCAAAATTAATTCTAAGGATGTACCAGATTACCGTTTTTAATGAATTATAATGAAAGAAGTGATTGAATGAAAATAATTAATAATCTTAAGGGAATACGGACACAGCGAAAAATTGCCCAAAAGCAGCTTGCCGAGTGATGAACGCTGTGAAGATACCTTAGAGATTGGGGGCAGGGGGTGACTCTCATCACACCTTGTCCGGAGGGGTTTAAGACATCCTCGGTTGGTGTCACTGACGAATTAGTCTGTGGAACTCGGGCAGACTTGCGAAGCTGCTAGGAATGGTACAAAAATAATTCAAAAAATTTTTAAATTCGATATGGCAATTTGCACAAAAAATATCCGCCTGCAAATCATAACAACTTCATTAGAAAAAAGACAACTTAAAACATCTAAAATCATCTGTTCATAAAGTACTGTTGACTTGTATATTAAAAAAATCTTCAAAAACGATAAAACAAACGTTTACAACAGCATTATCAAAATACATGCGATATAATTCACTCAAAGCTCCGGAGCCTTAAAAAAGTATTCCAATATGCGCATATCGGAATCGGAAGGAGGATAAAAAATGAATATTTTCATCAAAAGTGGCGCAGTCCACAGTGGTTTATCAAGTATTGTAGTAACCAGCATCGACAATACTTCCACCACACCGAAAATTGTTGATTGCGTCAAGCACCTTATCCATCATGAAATGGCGGATGAGCGCGTGCTTGTAACTCCCATTGCTGGAGGCATCGAAATCCGTTACGCAGCAAACGCGGAACAGATTAAATACCTTGAGGCAGGATTAAGGAGTTCCTGATAATTAGTGAAAGAGGCTTTTTAGCCTCTTTTTTAGTATGGAAAATTTCAAGCCATCCTCCGAGAATTTCACAGACGGATTGATTTACGAAACTTGGGCCGTCCTGCAAAGCTGCCATGAATGGTCATATTATAGAAGAAATTCTGCATCTGACAATGAAAAATCAATGTTTCCCAAAGATTTAAGAATTAATTTTTAAGCTCTTATTATATAGAAAGCTTTTTTTCCTTCCGGCTTCTGACACAATTATATATATAAATGAATTTATAGATTTTGTACTGCCATAAAAATTCTCGTCAAATAATCTGTAAAAACTTATATGGAAAGGGCAGATAACAGATATCTTCTATCATACTTATATCGAAGGGAAAACCTTATTACAACCATTTTAACGAGACCATGAGTCTCAGAAAGGACAAATTATGAAATACACAAAAAACAAAATTCCTTACAACATAAGCAAGGATATCCTGCAGGAACAGCTGCAGGAACAGCTGCAGGCATCTGCTGACAGAGATTGCAAGAGGCTTAACTCGCCTGCCCCTACAATTAAAGTCATCAAAACAAAGAATACCTGCAGGGATTTTCATATCAGTAAAGAATTTAATGATGAAAAAGAAGAGACCGAATTAACTTTCTTCATTACAGAAAGATACTTAAACAACATGCAGACGCTTTTTCCGTATAAGCTTGCAGTAGCACTGGCCCAGTCAATCATCAATATGAAGTATGAAGCTAAAGCCATTGAAGACGGATATAGCAGTCTTGAAGATGCCCTTGCAAAAGAACCTGAACTTTATTATGACCTTGATGTTGAAGGAGATGCATTTGCGATTTATAAACTCCTGATCAGCCACACTGACCTTGCAAATTCAGTTGACATCGTGATTGGCAGAGAACCATCGCCTAACGTAATCACCATAGACAAGATAAATAGAGCACTTGATTTTGCAAGGGAATCTGCAAAGTACATCGCAGACGAAACAAATTAGTTCCACCGGGTCCGGGGTAATCCCTGGGCCCGGAAACAATTAATTTTCTATTAAAACTGAATATGATTTTGGACAAAATCGCAAAGTGGAGAACAATATATATATAAAGAATTTTTAAAGCAAGCGTAATTAGTACTTTTTCTATGTATCATATCTAAATTTTTATTATATCATTTTTTTAAAAATATATATTTTTTTTTGGACAAAATTGAATAATTAAATATTATATATGCGTAACATGAAAAATTAACGTCAATCGAATGATTGACAGCACCTCTATCACACAGATAGAGAATAGTCCAGGAGGTTAAATCTATGGATAAGAAAATCATTTTAGGTGCTACAAATAAAGTAGCAGCAATTTTTCTCAGTATGCAAACAATTTTGCAGTGAGAAGAAACATTTTACCATTTGTAAAATGGTGTCACAAAAAGCAGCCAGCCGGCGATAACGCAAAGGGTGAGTCTATGTATCATTTATCTCAGTGTCTGAGATATATAAGCAGCATGCTTAAGGAAACGGACAAAAACAGTCAGACGATTTTCGAGTTGTATAAAAATCCTGTGAAAATCGAGCAGCTTAAGTTAATCTCAGTATACGATGCACTCATCAGAAGTTGGGATATGATAAAGGATTCAACTTATACATATCGTTGTCTCCATGACCTCGTGATGCTGACAAAACTGAATGGAATCTTGATGAGATTGAGCTCAATAATCTTGACAAGATTGAACTCAATAATCTTGATGAGATTGAGCTCAATAATCTTGATGAGGATGATGAGATTTTTAGCCCATCACTCTAAATCAATGCGGTAAATGAGAAATCATTTACCGCAATCATAAAAAGTAATACATCTAAGAAAGGGTAACGGACATGAGTAAAACAAGATCGATTACAGAGCTCGTAAACGAGCTCCAAAGAGAAAATGAAAGCCTTACAGGACTCAAAAAGGCTTCAACACAATGTGCAAGGCAGAGTTTGATCTTTCCATTGAACAAATTCATAAAATCATTGAAAAGGCAAATGCATTGGAGCAGAAGTTTAGCTCTGATCAGGAAATTCAAAAGCCTTACTATTCGTCACACATATAGTAATGAGAGCTGATTAAAATCAGCTCTGCTGTGCCTTAAAGCACAGCAACATAAAGGGTTCAAAATGTATGAACATCGCTGAGCCTAAAGCGAAGTGATGCGAACACCTTTTGAAGCGGGGAATATCCCCGTGTGCTCTCAAAAGAGAGCACATCAAGGATAGAGGGCTATAACTCTGAGCCGTCAGCGAAGAGTTATAGGTCTCGTAAGGACAGAATGTCCTTGTTAGCAAGGGTTAGGGCCTCGCCCAAGGACAGCATGGCCCTGATAGAGCAAGATAACAACTCCACCCTATTAACAAACGTTATGAAGGGAGAAATTAGCAAATGGGTGATTTAGATAAGTTCACTACAGATGGGGTAATTCAGCTTTTCAAGCATAATGGACGATATCACAAGAATAATTCAAATAAAGATATCAATCCATTAAAAACCTGCCTTAATTATTCATTTACTGAAACATCTAATGATATAAAACAAGCTGAAAACATATTTCATGAAGAAATAAGCAAAAGCTATTTGTATGGGCGCAATACTAAAAGAGAAGTTGACGCTATTACTGCATGCGGCTGGGTATTCACTTTGCCAAAAGAGGTGAGCGATTATTCCACGATATCAAAAGATAATATTGCTTATATTAATCCGGAAAAAGAAAAGCTTTTTTTAAAGGAATATACGATTTTATTTCAGCAAGGTATGGCTCTGTATTTTATGATCGCATTCATTATGATGAAGCGGCTCAACCACATATACATATATATTTTATACCGCGCACTAAATTAGATCATGATTTAGCACGCTTCAAAACTCAAAGAACAACAAAAGTAGAGCAGACTGAATCAGGTCGATATGAATTTGTATACAGACTGAAAAGGATAAATATGGCAATCCAATTCCGTTAAAAAACTATGCAAAAATGACTGACTATTACGATACTAAAATTTCTGCTTTTGATGTCTGCAATAAAGCTGAATTACAGCATATACACAAAAATTTGGCGGAATTTATGAAGGCTAATAATATTCCTGGTGCAGATTATGTGTATACAGGCAAAACCGGTGGCATAAATTTTTCAGTAAAACCTGAAAAATATAACAAAACTCACCGGACTTACACTCGATCAGATAAAAGAAATCGCTACTGAAAGAAAAATTGAAATCACTAACAAAAATGAACTGAATACACTCGTCAAGGAACTTTCAGATACTATTCAGAGCAAAGACTGTGAAATAGAAAAATTAAAGAATGAGCTTGACGATATGTCACATAAGCTGCAGGATGCCCAAACTAAAATCAAAGAACTTGAAACCACTGTGGAAAAGAGAAATCATGGGGCACAAAGACATGGGACAACACATCATCCTGGGGCACACAAAATACTACCATTGAGGAGGAAAAACATGGTAAAGAACAAACACATCATAATCAAAAAACTTATTTATTATGGCATTCTGCAATATCTTGTAATGGGAGCTATATTTGCATTTATGTATACTCCTATTTTCGAGTGGTGCTGTCTTTCCCTTAAATTAAGAGAAAACAGTAGCCTGTATCCATTGATTCAATACGGATTAATGGCTTTTCTTGCAGCATTTTGGATTTATTTATTTTTTACAAAAATACGCTCACAAAGATATAAATATCTAACCGGACGGAGCTATGCCAAGGACCATCATCAATACAACAAGACCTATACAGAACTCGTAGAGTTTTGGGAAAAATCAGACCCGTATAAAATTGATATTGAAAAGCAACTGCCTGTCGAAGATTGGCATACAGCAGAAGGAGTTATACTCGGTAAAGCAAAGGATAAATTCGGCACCTATCATCTATTAAAGAGACAGTGCAGCTCCCGGCAATCTGATCTGTTTCGGCAGACCCGGATGCGGAAAAAGTACAACACAGGCTGCTACTACTGCGGCCCGATTTAATGCTGACAGAACAGATGGAGGATGCGGTGTTTTCGCTATATCAATAAAAGGTGATCTGCTCAATTTTGTTAAAGATAAAAGAAAAAATATAAAGGTCTTCACTCCTGATAATGCTGTTGGTTCGTGTCACTATGATCCTTTTAGTGGTTTATCTGAAATGAGCCTCATCGATAAGAGAACATTCGCAGAAAATATGAGTCAGATCATATGTCCGGATGAAGATGGAGAAAATGCTGCATTCTTCGTAGAAGGAGCTCGTGATTATTTCTGCTCAATTCTTCTGTATCTTTGTTTTATGCATGAGACAGGAAAAATCTCCGGCCTCTCAGATTTCTGAATTTGTCGATGAAATACTTAATGACAATGTATTTAATATAACAATGACAATAAAAGCCAGCGGATGCAGGATTGCTGGGGAGTATACCAACTCATACGAGGGTTCATCCGAAAAAATGTAAGCGGAATATATAATCATCTCGTTAAAAACATAAGACCATTTCACACAGGAGCCCTGGCGGAGCTGCTTGATGGCAAAGGGACTGCATTACCCCGATGATTTAAACAGTTCCGATATCTACATAGACGTGCCTCAGGATAAATACTCTGTATATGCCCCTGTCATCAGCATCATTATATCCAATTTTCTCCAGGCATTTATGAGAAGACGACGTCTCATCGAGAAGAAACTGTACCGATTCTTTTTCTTTTGGATGAGGCTGTACAGCTTAAAATACCATTCCAGATACTTGATTCAGCAATGTCAACACTCAGTCAAAGAAGGTAACACTATTCCTTCTGATGCAGTCAATTGCTCAGCTTGAAGCCAAATACGGAGACGTACAGGCAAGAGAAATTATTGATTTATGCTCTTATATCTCTGTATTTAACGCTCAGGATCCTAAAAGCAGAGAGTTTTTCATAAGCTTATAGGTACAAGAAAAATGCTCAAAGGTCAACATCTCTCCCTCAAAGTCCGAATATGATAAAACTGCAGGAGAAAGTGTGACTGTAGAGGAAGAATGCATCTTCAAAGCTGCCGACTTTGGCGATCTGAATGTCACAGACAAAAAAGGAAACGTAACACATCATGTCCTGATTTATGCAGAAGGAAAATATCTTCTCTGCGAGACAACACCGTGTTACCAATAACAGTATAAGTATCAAAGAATAATAGTAATACTATAATTAAAATAACAGGAGAACATAACTATGATATTATCAAAATTACTCAAAAAAAAAAACAGCACATGCCTGCTTGCTATTTCACAAGAAAACAAATGATGAAGAAAGGACACTTTTACAAGTTCATTAAAAGGAAGTTTTAGACGAAGGAAATACCTTAATATACGAAGACAAAGTATACATAGCTCCAGAAGAAGGAGTATTTCACGTTATGGCAGGACTGGATTCAGACAGAACATATTTGGCCATAATATCATTTAATGACTCTAAGCTTCCGGACGGAAAGTCCGGAGAATATCGACAAGACAACGGCTGGGAATATTTAGTTAACGGCTATCATATTGAGGATGCATTCCCAATAGACAGCGAGAAGTTCAGATTATTTTTAAAGGAACATATTGATTTAAATGACGAGCATCAAGTTTCTGCAGCACGAACGCACCTGACAAGAATCAGAGCCTATCAAACACTTGATTTTTTAGATGAACTTCTTTAAAAAAAGTGCAGTATTACTGTTATTTTTTGACAGTAATACTGCTTTTTATTTGGGTATTAGGGATTCAATCCCGAACAAGATCTGTGCTTTGTCTGACAAAGTGCGTATCTTGCAAATAAATATCAGCTTCACGAAAAATAAAGAGGGGTGATTATGCTCAAAATATGCGAAAAAGAAGCATAATCGCACACGAATGATACATTGGTGATACACTCTGATATATTCGTGATACACTCTGATACGTTGTTGATACATTCATGATACATTAATGATACGTTGCTGATACATTGATGATAGAGCTGTTTCAAATAAAAAATCATGAGCCAGCCCTGTTCTTTTACCAGCATGAATATATTTATTTTTTGTCTGCAGCCTGTTTAATGAAGTGTTCAAATGAAAGACCTTTTTTCCAATGTTTCCTTATCATGTTTAGGTCAATTCTGCCATATAATTCATTAGCTTTTTCAATTACATCAAGAATCTCATCACTTTCAAATACTATATCATTATTTTCATTTAGCAACTGCATTGAATACCAATTATACGGTTTCATATTAGCTCTGATAGCATTATAAACAACCAATGTAGCCTTAATATCCTCCAGGCTGTCGTGAGCCACATTATCAAAATCATAGCCATAATATGATGCTGCAGTTGTTAATTTCTGCCACTTATAGTTACCATAATATTCCGACCATTCACCATATATTTCAGCGAACTCTTCCATCGGATCAGAGATTATAGTATTAGGTTTAAACTTAACACCTGCATTTTTCAAAAATGCAAAATCAAAACTAAAATTATATGCAATCATTTCATTGCAATTATCAAAGATAGCCTGTATCTCAGGTAATAATTCATCTATGGTTCTACAATGCAAAACCATATCAGGAGAAATATGATTGACAGCCTCAGCATCCTTCCATTCACTATGCTGAGTTGGTTTTATATACGTATTCAATAAGACTTTTCCAGTTTCATTTATTGCAGAAAACTGTAAAAGCTCATCAGACTCACGATCCAAGCCTGTAGTTTCTGTATCAAAAAATACTTTTTGTCGTTTCATAGGTACACCTCATTTACATCATGAATATATGTAATATCAGTTACAAGATTTTTTATTTTGATTTTAGCAGAGCTTGTGTAACATTTCGTGTCTATAAAGAGATTCCAACACAAGAAAGTTACACAACGTCCTCAGCGAAGTCCGACAATCATCAAACAGATACATTAATTCAAACATGTGTATTCCGAGCAGAAAAAGAAACAACATGAAAGAAAAACTATCTCAAAAACAATATTCAATTGTATCACAACAGAAAGTCAGCATGACTCTTTGTTTTAAGCATCATCAGGTGGCCTGTCCTCATGGTCAACATATTCTGAGCCCGGCCAGAGAGGATGCCACAAAGAATCCCCTGTGGGTCCTTGTACATAACAAGATGCAGCACAGAGTCAAACTGATACAGCCAGTTAGTAGGATAACCTGTACCATCAAAATTAGTCTCAATTAAACCATCATAGGGACATTCTGTCCCAGTATTTCTTATACCGTCTAAATTCACTGGGTATACAAGAAATGGTTGTATGTTTTGTGGTTTCGGAGTTCACCTTGAATCTCCAGAATCCAATCGTTATCAAAAACTGAAAGCAACTCATCCAAAGCAATATGCCTATTTTATTAACAATTTTGGTGGCATGATGCTTCAGTCGGGCTGTGTTTCCGACCTTGCGGTCAGATACATATGAATAGTTGTGTTTATCCTGCTAACACTAATGGTATATCCATTGACTTCATAACAAAATTTATGTATAATTTTGTTATCAAATAAGTCCAGCTAATAAATGTCAATAATTAAATGAGAAAAATTTATTTTGTTTTTTGACTAAAAAAGGGCAGATTTTCCCCTTGGTGAAAATATCGTTTTTGAAAGATATTGATTCTTTGAATTTACAGTATTTTATGCAGCTATGTCGCATTTGACAGCATTGTATTGTTTGATATGCTCCTGAGGAGCAATGATTTTAAATGGTTTGTTGTCTCTGAGTATTGCAAATATCATGTTGCATACTTTATGTGAAACAGCCCCATTGCTACGAGTTTTGGTTTTGAATCACACTTCTTGATATAGTATTCACGAAGGACTGAATTTTGGCTTCTCCATTATGGGAGATACTGATGCTTTGTAGAGTTAACGTGTGAATCACACGTCTGGCGATGGCGGAATCACGCTTAGACATTTGAACCTTGGTGCCTTCAAATTTACCGGATTGCTTTACGGCTGGATCAAGACCGAAATAAGCGAAAAGTTGTTTTGGCTTTGAAAATGCTGAAAAGTCACCGATCTCACCCATGATGGATACAGCAGACAAGAAGCCAGCACCTTTAAATGTTTCAATCAAATGAATCTGCTTGACAAAGTCGGCATCGTCATTAGCATCAACAAGCTCATGGAGCGATTCAAGAATGTTGTTGATTTCTTCATCATATTTACGTATGAAGCTGATATAAAGGCGAATACGCTTGATGTTGCTGTCTATGATGTAACCAAACTGATTTGCATCAGTTGCCGCCTGAATTATGGCATTATACTTATTTTGAGCATATGTAAGTCCAAAGTGAGCTGTTGATTTGATGATATCAATAATCTCTTGCTTGTCTGCTTCAAGAAAAGCTGATGGAGAGGTATAAGTCTCCAATAATGTAAGAGAAGTGTTGATAGTAACCTTGGAAAAGATGCCAAGATACTGAGGAAACGCCATGCGTAATTCACCTTGAAGCTTATTCACATAGGCACTGCGATTATCCATTAAATCGTAGTATTCACGGCACAGATTACGGCAGTTTAGAGCAAGATCTGAAGGCATAAGTGAAACCTTTAAATCAGGTTTCAAACCAACCAAAGCAGCTTTTTTAGAATCAAAACGATCATTATGTACTTTTCGTATGTTAATATTTGTGCTATTCTTAGTGATGATAGGATTAATAACCGAGCAGTTAAAACCCTTATCACGAAGATAGCAGAAGAGTGGGTAATGATAAATTCCCGTGGATTCGAGGAAAATGCGACTTTCCAAAGAATACAACTCTTCTGCTTCTTTTATTTTAGAAACAGCGGTTGTAAGGGAATCAATACTGATATGTAGGATTTTGTAAGGTTTTCCTACGAATTGTTGGTTTGGAAGTGCTATAGACATCCATGAGAAGTCAGCACCGACATCAATACCAACAGAGATGAATAGTTCATCAAGATTAAAAATAACTTTGTTTGACATGAGCAATAGCTCCTTTCTGATAGGAATCCATTTCCAATTTGGCAGGTACACAACCTAGCGCGTTATTCGGGTATTGCCTTCAGCTCCCAACCAGCTAAAACATAAAACCCTGTCGAATGGACTAATTGACTTTTTTACAGGTATCAGTCACAGAAGTGACTTCCCAAGGAGGTGAACATTCTTTGTCCTATCCTAAGAGATAATACCTTATGTTTTATCTGGTGTCTATCAGGAACCGTCAGACATGATAATTATTATGGATAACATCTGATGAAGGAAGAATCCCTTTTTTTGTTATCTGATTTACAGAAACTTATTAACCAAGTAGTCTTGATTGACTACACCATTATTATACTAGGAGGTGTTTTATGCCAGCAATCAAATCAAGTGCTGATTTAAGGAATAATTACAATGAAATTTCTACATTTTGTCATAATTATCCTGAACCAGTTTTCATCACGAAGAACGGAAAAGGTGACCTTGCTGTTATGAGCATTGAAGCCTACGAAGAACTGACCAGCCGCTTTGAACTTTACAGCCAGATCAAGGAAGGAATGGACGATATTGCCACAGGCAACACTAGACCATTTTCCGAAGCTATGGCAGATATCAGGAGCCGCCGCAGTCGATGAGCTATCAGATTCATATCACTTCCACCGCAGAACACGATATTATGCGTGCTGCGGATTACATCGAATTTAGCCTCAAAAATCCTGATGCCGCAGATAATCTGTTAGATGCTGCGACTGAGCAGATAGGCTCACTAGCCGACCTGCCACAGAAGTTCCGCCTGGTAGATGATCCAGTACTGGCAAGCTGGGGCATTCGTTTTGTGATAATCAATAATTACCTTGCCTTTTATACGATTGATGAAGAAAAGCAGACCGTTATTGTAGTCCGATTTCTCTATCAGAAAAGTAACTGGACTTCCATTCTTCGACAGGGATTTTCCCTCATTTAAGGAATCTGTTTTTATGCAGGTTCCTTTTTAGTGCATTGCTTTATAAGCAGCCACACCCGCTACCGCCAGCACAAACACCTCACCCGGTCTCATTCCTGTATGAAGAGATATTAGAAATTTTAATAAATAAAAATACAAAAGGCTATGACCTGCGAGGCATAAAATATAACCGGAATTAGTATTCCAAGTCGCCATAAACAATTATTTTTGTCAACCTGCGTCGCCCAAGTCGCCAATATTTCACTTTCCACGTCGCCAATAATTAAATATGGCGACTTGAGGGCAGCGTGCAGCTATTTTACACCAAATCCAGAAAATGAGCTAAAAGAGACCCATACCAAAATGATATGAGTCTCCAAAAAGCCTATAAAATCAAGCTTTCTATTTAGAATTTGCCCTCATCAGCAGCCTGCTCTACAGAAACTGTAGCCCCTTATTTTACTGGCTTTCTAAGTCGTTTTGTTAGTTACCAGTCTGTTACTATTGACACTTTCTACTTATTTGTGCCGCTTAAGCGTGTGTAATGAAGCAGACGATACCAGCCGCCTTTAGTCTCTTTACCGTGGCTTCCGCATTTTCCTTTTTAGTATAAGCGCCTACCTGTACTTTGTAAAGCCCATTAAGCAGCCTTACGAATACGTCCGTATGTCCGGTCTTCTTAATCTGCTCCGCCATAAGGTTAGCGCCTTCTTTTCTTCTGTAAGCCCCAGCCTGTACCCTGTAGTACTTTTCGGCATCCGCCCCGGCTGCTCCCGCTCCTTGGTTCTCCTGGCTCTCTGTCTTGCCGTCAAACTCTGTAAGCTTATACTGCTCGATAATCTCAATAAGTTTGTTTGCATATTCCGGGTCTGTCGCATATCCAGCAGCCTTAATAGCGTTGCAAGCCTTCTTATAGTCTGTTTCTCCGATTACTTCTTTATAGCGCTTATTTGCCTTCAAAAATGCGCTATGGTCTGTAACGGATTCTTCCCAGCTATCATAAGCGCGGAAAGCTTCGCTTTTCACGGCTACCAGATTTACCCCGTCGTAGCACTCTTTTGTATCTTTGCAATATACTTTACCCTTCCAGGATTTTGTAGCCTTAATTCCGAAAAGGGCTTTACCCTCTGCGGCAAGCCCGGACGTTCCCCAGCCCGTTTCCGTGATAGCCTGGGCGATTGTCAAACTTGCCAGCACTCCGCTTTTCTTCATATCAGCGGACGCAAGCGCGCCCACTGTTTTAATAAAGTTTTTCTGTTCTGTATTCATATCGAAGCCCCTTATACAGCCGTCAAGCTTGCTACAGCTACCCAACTGTTGATTCCCTTAAGCTTTGCTTCCTGTACTCCTTTATTTGTCTGTACCTTGTCTACCGTGTGTCTTTTGCCGCCTAACTGTGCCGCCGGGACTGCTTTTCCTCTGGTCGAAGACAAGCCGCCATATACCGCACCGCTCTTAATAGTAACAACGCTTCCGGCTTTAATTTCCTGTGTTGCCGGGGCTGTTGCCGGGCTGCTTCCCGCTTCCTGGCTGCCTTTCTTTAACCCGAACTGTACAGCGATTGCATTAGCTACGGCTGCTGCAATCTGTGTCTTTTTAGCTGCGTATGCGCTCATATCGTCCTTATCGTCGATAAAGCACACTTCCAGCAGCGCGGAAGATACGCCCGCCGCCTTCGCTCTGTAGATTACTGTAAAATTCGTTCTCTTAACTCCGCGGTTCTTAAAGCCAAGGGCTGCGATACTCTGTACAATCTTCGTTTCTACCCCTACGGTCTTTTCCGCTGTAGTAACGTAGATTTCCGTACCTGTCGTCCGTCCGTTTCCTTTAAGGTCTGCTGCCCCGGAATTAAAATGGACTTCCAGTACATAACCATAGTTTTCGAAGTCAACCGCCAGTTTTCCGGCTTTTGCGTCTTTGTATGCGTTTCTTTCCGTCGGGTATAAATCCACCTGGGCGTATGCGCTCAAAGTCTTCTTAATTTCCTCGACCATGTAAATAGTCTCGTCTGCTTCTTTTCCGAACTGTGATACAGCGCCAGGGTCGCCCGCTCCGTGTCCGCTAATAAGTAAAATCTTCATGTTTCTTATGCTCCCTCTGTGATTTTTCTTAAAATGTCGTCTTCTGTATCTTCATCCGAAACCGTAACCGTATTATACACATAGTCGTATAAGCTGCTGTTTGATTCCAGCATTTTCTTAAACTTCTCTAATGCTTCGTCTAACAGTTCGTCGTATTTTTCTTCCGTAATAAACAGGGTAATAATCGGGAATCTTTCTACAAGCCAGTCCCATACCATAGCCCTTTTTACCTGTCCGGTCTTTCTCTTTAACTCCTTTTCCGCTTCCGTAACCATGTACAGCAGCGCGATTCTAATTTTATCTAACTGCTGCTGTGGTGTGAGTTTCAAAAAACGCAATACCGCATATACGGTAAGCCCCAGTAAAGCAACCACAATTACGAAAATTAACCAGTTTTCAAGAATCAATTTCAAAATCTCCATACTTCGCACCTCTAAAAGTTCTGTATTTCCGTTGGCTCTAACGCTTCGTCTATAAGTGCTTCTGTTTTATCCTTCATCTTTTGTATGGTTCTTTCTTTGATTTCTTCCGCCGGATTTTCTTCGCCCAGGTCGATAAGTTTTTTTATCATACCTAGCTGTATTTTTATACCATTTTCAAGCTGTACCGCTTTCAGATACCATATTACAGCAGCGCCGAACACGCCCCCGGCTGTCGGAATTATGTAAGTAAATACTTCTGTAGGCTTTTCGTTCCATGAAAATATAAGGGCTACTATGCAAGTGCATACAAATATTGAACCAGTGCTTAAAACTACCTTTTTCTTAAATTCCCGCTTCTTTGCTCTCACTGTGCGCTTAAACCTTCCAGGTCTTTAATTCTATGGTTTGCTACTTCCTGTTTTTCATCAAGTACCGCCTGGTCTTTTTCTAATTTGTACACCCTTTCTACTACGTTGTTGTGTTTGTCTAATTTTGCTTCGATATAATTAAGTCTGGTCTTAATCGTCCCGTATATCGCGCCGATAGACACCCGTACACAACTAACTGAATAAGTAAACCTATCCAAAATTCACTACTCAAGCCTTACTAACTCCTTCCTACGGCTCTAACATCCGTTCCAGGTCTTCGCGACCTTCTTTTATGTCTTCTATCATCATTAGTAACTGCTTGTCTTCGTCTTCCATGCTCCTATAGTTCTCTAATTCTTCCAGCAGCAGCCTATTTACTTCTGCCAGGTCTGCTATTATGCTGCTCTGTACCTCTACTACGTCCAGGTCGTAACGTGCTACGTTCGTAGCCTGTACTTCGCCTTCTTTCCTCTGGTTTCTGATTCTGTTAATTATCCGGCGTAATACTGCCATTTCCTATTAACTCCTTTTTCTTAATTTCTGCTTCTATTTGCCCTTTAATCTTCATGCGTAGCCTGTAAGTGTCCGCGTGTTTCGCGTGTCCTTCCCAGCTTGCATATTTCATAAGCAATTTTTCTTTTGTTATTTTTCCGCTTCTGTAGGCTTTGATAGTTGCCCTAATATGTTTAGGGCTACGCTTCCTTATCTTCCGGTAATCTTTGTAAATACGATACCCGCAAAAATCAAAGCCGTTCTTAGCGTTGATTATCTGCGTTTTCGGATTTAAGGTAAGCTTAAGCCGCTCGCCTAAAAATGCGTCTATCTTTTGTAACACTTCTACCAGGTGTTCCCGGCTATTGCTAACTATTGCAAAATCATCCATGTAGCGTATATGCTTATCTTCCTTCAATTCATGTTTTACGAAGTAATCTAATTCATTTAATACCAGGTTTGCGAAAAGCTGGCTTAATAAGTTTCCCACTGGAAGCCCGCGCCCGTCTTCCCCGTAGCTGTCGATAATGTAGTAAAGCAGATTCAATAGGTCTTTGTCTTTGAAAATCCCGCTTAATATTTGCTTTAATACTTCGTGGTCTACACTATTGAAATATTTGTGTATATCCGCTTTTAATATATAAACCTGTTTTCCTTCAAAAGATAGGTTTCTTATGCACTCCTGGGCGTAATCTGCCGCTTTGTGCATACCCTTATCTGTTCTACAGGCGTAGCTATGATAATAAAACCGTCTTTCTACAATCGGTTCTATTTTATTGTTTATCATGTGCTGTGCTACTCTGTCCCTAAATGGTAGCGCGTATATGTCCCGCTTTTTCGGTTCATACACTACAAAGCGCCGGGCTTCCCCTTGTCGGTATGTTCCGGCTTCCAGGTCTGCCACCAGGTCGTATAATTCTTCTTCCAGGTTATCCGTGAACCTTAACACTTCTTCCCGGTATCTTTTGCACTTTCGCGCCTTTCTGTATGCGTCTTCTGCATTTTCAAAGGTCGCTATATCCTTTATTCTATGTTACTTCTTTTCATCTTCTGCCGTTTCCGCTTCCGCCCTTCGCTCTCGCTACTAACCGGAAGCGTCCTTTTTTATGTTTGCCTGGTAGTCCCAGGACGGGCTATACGTTCTGACTATATGTAAATAGTCCTTGCTAGTAAGCCGTAGCTTGCTAAGTCTGAAAAGTCCATAAGTCACAGCCGAAGCGCGCGCCAATGTTAGCGTTGACATTCCAGGGGTAATTGTTACAGTTGACAGCGCGGCAGCCAGCGATAACGCCGTTGTTCCAGTTGCCACCCGCGATAAGGCGAAGCAACGTATAGCCCATATTCTTAACTTTGTACTGATTTAATGAAGCCGCCTAACATTTTTCCTATTTCCGTTAATTTCTTCGCGGCTACTCCGTATGTATGCCCGCTTATGTACTCCTGGTCGTAGGCAATTCTGATATAATACCGTAAAATCACTAATTCTACGTCCGCGTCGTATAAAAGCTTTTTCTTCGTCGTGCTTTTCCCGGCTCTAATGATGTACCGTAAAATATCCATGATACAATTTTTAGTATCTTTCTGTAGTGAAAACTTTTCACTTTTCGGATATTGTCTTAGCACCGGGTATATATACTTTATAAAATCGTACAGCTTTTCTTGTATCTCTAAATTGCTTTTCATATAATCGCCCTTCCTCTGATTCGCGATTATATCACAGCTATTTTGTTTTGTGTTGCCGTTCCTCATTGTTTCCTATATCCTGGAAATTTACCTTAAATTTTTACCGCGTGTGCGGGCTTCCGCCCGCACAAAACAGATTACAGACTGTCACAGCCGAAGCGCGCGCCAACGTAAGCGCCGACATCCCAGGGGGAACTGCCACAGTTGACAGCGCGGCAGCCAGCGAAAACGCCGTTGTTCCAGTTGCCACCCGCGATAAGGCGAACAAGTCCGTAAGTTCCTTCTGTGTATGCCTGTCCGTTTCCAGTGCCTAATACGTCCTTCCAGCTCCAGGACTGTGTACCGTCGTATCTGTAGCTTAATTCGTCCAGCCATTCCCACACATTACCTACGCAATCTACGCAACCGATAGCAGATACAGCATTAACTACTTAACCCGTCGTAGTTCTGGCGGTATTCGTTGTAGCCGCCCAGGCGTTCGTATTATTGCCGTCTGCTCCCTGTGGGCTGCCGTATGCTGCTTGCTGCCATTCCGAATAAGATAACAAGCGCTTACCGGATTTTAAGCCCAGGTCGATAAAGTCATAGCTGTTATGTCCTTCCGTTCCTGTAAGCGGTGTTGCATTGTACGCTGATTTCACGCCGCCTACTCCATTGCTGGACGCTAAGTAAATATCCACCCACAAGCCGCCGCCAGCGTATACCATGCCTTCCGGGCTGCATTTCGGGCGGTGCTTCAACGTCCATACGGAACGCGGAACGATACCGGACGCTACATTAGATTCCCAGCCGCTGCCTTTCTCCGCTCCGGCAGTATTGATAGGAATAAGCTTACTGCTTACTTGTCTTACCCTTCCATAATGGAAGCCGCCGATTTTACGGCTTGTCTCTGCATTGTAGCCGTCCGGGTATGTACTGTTAAGGCTGATTTTGTATACTTCGTCCAGGTCTTCGCTGCCAGGGTCACAAATATAAACATAGTAATCTTTTCCCACCACAAACGCACTACCAGCGTCCAGGTTTCCGGTACTAAGTACTGTAGCGTCCGTTTTGAATACTCCTGTACTTCCGACCGTAACCACACACCCAGCCGTTACCGTAAGTGACGTAAGCCCGGAAGCGGTTAAATATTCCGCCGAAGGTGTTACCAGGTCGCCAATATTTGCCATTTTCGCAACCGTAAGTTTTGCCCGCGGGTCTTTGTTAATAAAATCATTACTTAAAAATCTACTCATATCTTGCTAACACTCCTTTGATACTGTCTAATTCTCCTGGGTAATTCCCAAAGTGTCTAAGATATTTACCGGGCTTTCTACCCTACTTTTCTGCTGTTGTTTCCAGGTCGGCGTTAACTCCTATTACCGTCTTCTTTTCCTCTTTTGCTTCTCCCGTGTCTTCTCCCCGGCTCTGCTGCTCAACCGCTACATGCTCTACGCTTTTAATTGTGTATTCCTTGCCTTCACACAATACCTTAGCGCCCTTTTCCGCTTCTGCCAGATAGTTAGTAGTAATATATCTTTTGTCCTCTGAAATTTCGACTACCGGAACAAAAATATACTTTTCTTCTTCGATTCCGTTAATCACTTCCCTTAACTCTGCTGCTTCCAGTGTGCCAGCCTGTACCATTCCTAACAGGTTATAAATGTCTTTCCCCGTTCCGATTACTTTAGGCATATTCCGCATAATCTCCCGCCTTCCTTATTCCGTTGTTTCGCTTAAGTACCCGCTTCCTAAGTATGATTTATCTAACCACGCTTCTTCCGCAAAATCGTTAAGCTTATCAATATTGTTATAAATGTCCTCTATTAGTCCTTTGTAATTCTGCGCCTGTTCTGCTGCTGCCGTCGCTACCTTTACGGCTTCCTGGCTGGCTGCTGCTGCTGCCGTCGCTTCTTCCTTAACCTGGTTCGCGATTCCTATGGTATCGTTTGCCGTTTTCATAGCTGTAGCAGCTAAAATAGTCGCTTCTTCTACGGTATCTTTTGATTTTTCCACTTCTTGTAATGCGTTTATGATTGCCTTGTACTCTATCGTACTGGCTATCTTATCGCCTACGATTACCGCCGTATCTACCTTTATATTAAAAGTCCAGGAAGCTATATAGCTTTCCTTTTCGTAGACGCTTATAGCGCACTCTGCATATCCGGCGGCGGCTGTCATTTGTTCGGTAATCTCTGCTGTTATCAGATTTTCGACGTAAGTACAATCGTTTAAGATTTCTTCCCCGTCGGACTTCCTACACTCAATCTTTACTTTTGCCCCTTCCGGCATTTCGTAAGGTTCGCCGTCATTCAGCAGCACTACTAACAGGTTTCGCGTTTCACTATCAAACTGTTTAACCCTTATAGTCTTTTCTACGCTGTGACGGGCGAAGTCAAATACTAGCCTTCCTACTACCACTTTGCACCGTCCTTACTCGCTCAAATAGCAATTATTTACATAAGACAAGTCTAACCAGGCTTCGCTACTTTGTCCCGCCTGTATGCTTGCATTGTCGTATAGTTCCTTAGTTAATTCGTAATAGTGTTGTGCATTTTCGCCCCCGGCTGCTGCCGTTTCCGCCGCTGTCTGGGCTTCCTTTGCCTTCGTGCTGGCTGTCCCGGCTGCTGCTTCCGCTTTTCCCTGGGCTGTTTCCGCTGCCGTCTGAGCGCTGGCTGCTGCCTGTGCCTGTTTTGTCGCCGTACCGGCTGCCGTCTCTGCTTTTCCTTGGGCTGTGGCGGCTGCTGCCTTAGCGTTCTCTGCCGCTGTCTGGGCTGTTTCCGCCGCTCCCCTGGCTGTCTCGGCTTTTCCCTGGGCTGTTTCTGCCGCTGTTCGGGCTGTGGTGGCTGCCTGGGCTTCCTTGGCTGCCGTTCCCGCTGCCGCTTCCGCTTTTCCCTGGGCTGTTTCCGCTGCCGTCCTGGCTGTGGTGGCTTTACCTTCGGCTGCTTCTGCTTTCCCCCGGGCGTTTTCTGCTGCCGCCTGGGCTGCTTCTGCTTTCCCTTGGGCGCTTTCTGCCGCTGTCTGGGCTACTTCCGCTTTCCCCTGGGCTGTCTCTGCTGCCGTCTTGGCGATGGCGGCTGCCTGGGCTTCTTTCTTTGCCGCGTCTGCATGTTCTCCCGCTGCCGTTGCCTGTGTTGTTGCTGCTCCGGCTGCTCCCTGGGCTTCCTTCGCCTTACTTTCTGCCTGGGCTGCATATTCTCCGGCTGCTGTCTTTTCCTTTTCGCTTCCGGTCTTTGCCGCTTCTGCTGCCGCCGCGTATTCCTTAGCCGCTGTCGCCTGGGCTGCCGCTAAAGATACCTGGTTACTTGCCGCTTCCGCCGCTGCCTGGGCTTCCTGTGCCTTCGTACTGGCTGTCCCGGCTGCCGTCTCTGCTTTTCCCTTGGCTGTTTCCGCCGCCGTCTGGGCGCTGGCTGCTTCTTTCGCCGCCTTTTCCGCTACTTCCTTCGCTGCTAAAGCCTGGCTATTTGCCCCTTCTATAGAAGCCGTCGCCCGCTGTATGCTGCTGCTTGTCTTATCAAAATAATTTTCTAAGAAGTTCCCTAACTCTACTTCCTCGTTTTCTTTTGTTATACAATTCCATTTGATACGGATACAGCGCGCTTTTACCTCTATCTTTATTCCTTTGTGTCTACAGGTTATCGTATCGCCTACTTCTACGCTTTCCAGTTGCTTATACTCCGCATACTCTACCGTATTTGCCAATTCCACCATATTAACCGTGTAATTAACAGTAGGGTCGTCGATTCCTTTTTTATATTCCTCGTTACAGGCTTTTACAAGCGCTGCCCTTAATGCTGTTAAATTAGCGTAGCCCGTTTCCCCTTCGCTACAATCTTCCTGTAGCTTAATATCTTCAAAGTTTATTACAGCGCCTTTTACCTCTGCGTAGCTTCCTATTTTGGGGCTGTCTACCCACGGTTCCGCCCCTTCCAGGGCATACCCGTTATAAGCTACTGGAATAATTCTTGTTACTACGTCTTCGTCGCTTACGCTTTCTTCTATCGCTTCCAGATTATGCCCGAACTCTGCCCTTACGCCTTTGTCGCTTCCAATCTGTCGCATAATATATACGTCGTAATTATCGTACAGCCGTTCCCCGCCCCAGCGGTTTATAAAGCTGTTTTCGTCGTCGCCCGCTATTGCTTCTACTATGTTCTTCCGTACATAATAAGCCGTATTCGCTGTCGTTATATCACTGTGTGGCGTAAACTTCGTCCCGCTAAATATAATATCAAGCGCCTGTTGTCCGTTTTTGTTTGTTGGGCGTACATCAACCAGGTAGTTTCCTAAGTTGTCGTAGTATATATGCCTTGCGTATACTGTTACTTCGTCGTCGCTCTTTTCTCTTTTGTAGATTCTGAATAGCTGCTTATCTGAATACGGCGTAGGTGCTGCGATAACATTATCATTAACCAGGTATTCCCAGCGCCCCAGGTCGTCGTATTCGTGGGTTAGTTCTATCTGGCAGATTCCGTCTAATCCCCATTCAAAGATACATTCTAAGGGCGTAAGCGTTATATCTCCGTTCTTCTTGTAATTTGTATTAGTACTTCTATATACCTCTATCATAATTCCCGCCAGTTAGGGACTAACACAACGCTAAAGCCCTCTGTATATTTAAAATTATTATCCCCTTCCTGTAAGTAAAGCCCTTCGTACTTCCCGGTAAGTGCCGCGTTGCTAATCTCATTCGCTGCGTTGTAGCATATTTCTAACTTCGTGTCTATGTTTAGCTGCTCTGTCACTTCTGCCGTTACCTGGTTTCCGTTTACTTCTAAGGTTATTTCTCCATTGCCGTATATCTTATATACTGGCTGTGATTCCATATAGGGGTTATACAGGTATTCCCCTATTTCTTTTTCGTCCTGTCCGTCTACCCGATACATATAACTTTCACAAGTGAAAACAATTTCAAATTTTCCCTTGCGCTTCGCCGTTCTTTCCGTATCACTCATTACCGCCTTTTTGACTTTATAGTAATACTCCGGGTCGTCGCTAAGTATCAGCCTGTTATCTTTCCCGCTGTACAGCCACTTTTTTACTTTTCGTAAGTCCTGCGCCCATACGTCCGGTGTCTTCGATACAAAGTTAAAGTTTATCGGTATTTCTATATCTTTGTACGTCTTCTTATCCCTGTGTAACTCCCCGTCGCGTCCTTCCACCTTAATAGTGTCGTACTCCCGTTCCGGTACAGGGATAGTAGGGCGGCTTATTACGCTTAACCCTACGTCCTTGCATGATTCGCCATTATAGAAAATGTGGAATGTTGCCCGCATTATGCCGCCCCTTTCGTCTTATCCTTATCGTTCTGGTCTTTTGTGATTCCCTTAACTACTTCTTTCTTCACTTCCTTAGCAATTACTTTTTGTCTAAGGTCGTTGTATTTGTGGTATATACAATAACTGTAATATCCCTATCCTTTGCAATTTGCTTTGTGCTTACCTCTCCGCCGATAGTAGAAATTTTAGCCGTATTCTTTACCGCCGTTACCGGGTTAACCTCTGCCGCTACCTTAGTTGTCATGCCCTGTAATTCTTCTTTCAGGTCACTCTGTAGCGTTGGCATTTCTGCCGTAATACCTACCCCGATACCTTGCGGTATCATCTTACCTACTAAATCCCTAAATAGTCTTGACGGCGAATGAATACCCAAAGCGTCCTTTGCTCCGTCTAATAAGCTTTTTGCCAGGCTCTTAACCTTTCCGGTCAGCCAGTCCCAACCGCTGCTTATTCCGTTCCATATTCCCGAAACAATATTACTTCCTATCTCCGCCATTTTGCTAGGCAAGCTTCTTACACCGTTTACCACAGCGTTATGCAGCCCCTTAGCTGCTTCCGTTCCTTTTGCCGCTAACTGCGTTCCCCAGTTTACGACTTGCTGTACAGCGCCTACAATAGCATTCCAGACCTTACCCGGCATTTGCGACAATGTAGTAATTGTCTGATTCAGTAAGTTTGTTGCTGCTGTTACCGCCCGGCTTCTCATTTGTTCGCCCCAGCTCGTTACTTGCTGTACCGCACTTATGATAGCGTTCCAGATTTTACCCGGTAACTGCTGCATGAAACTAACCACATTTGCTATAAGCTGGGTCGTTTTTGTTACCGCCTGGGTCTTCATATCCTCGCCCCAGGTCGCTACCTTCTGTACCGCGCTTATAATAGCGTTCCAGATTTTGCCCGGTAACTGCTGCATGAATATTACGACACTGTTTACAAATTCCGGTATTTTCGTCGTAGCCCAGGTGTATAAATCAATTCCGAATTTTATAATATAGCCTAAACAAAACCGATAACGTAAGCGATTTTGTTCGGCAATTCTGAAAAGAACGTAACGACATTCGTTACAAGCTGGGTTATTCCTTCTTCTGCTGCCGTTCTAAGTCCTAACGCCCACTCGCGTATAGCGTCTACAGTACTTATAATAGCGTTCCAGATTTTGCTAGGAAGCTGCTGTAGGAATGTAACCACGCCATTAAAGGCGGATTCGATTTTTGCTACAATATTCGCCAGAAATTCGATTACCTTTGCGAAGGAATCCGGCAGCGTCTGGGTGAAAAATTTCACGATTGCCGTTACCACAACTTCGATAGCATTTTTTATTTTTCCCCACACATTCGCGATAGCTGCTCTTGTGTCTTCGTTTGTGGCGATAAATCCAACAATAGCTGCCACCAACGTAGCGACCAATGTTACAACCAGCATAATAGGGTTAGCCGCCATAGCAGCGTTTACTAACCACTGTACCGCCGCCCCTGCTGTCGCTGCCGCCTTAAAGCTTGTCAACGCTGCTACGACCGCATTTATAACCGAAGCTACCTTAAATGCTACGAAGCCCGCACCGATTCCAGCTAATACGCTTACTATCGTTTCGCCGTTATCCGCAATCCAGCCCAGCCCTTCCAGAAGTGTAGGCAAAACAGCCGCCACTATTTCGCTTGCTTTTTCTACCATATTTCCGAAGCCTGTAGCTATCTTCTCTAATGCTCCGCTTAAGCTGCCGTCCGTTAAATCGGTCTGTAGCTGCCCGATAACTTCCGTTATATTTTCTACCGCGTTCGTAAGTGGTGTTTTGAATTTCTCATAAGCTGCGATTCCTAAGCCTTCTAGCCCGCTTTTCAGTATCGTAACTTTTCCCTGTAAATTGTCGTTCATTGTAGCCGCCATATCTGCCGCCATATCTGCCGCTGCACCGTCACAGTCTGAAATATAGCCGCTTAACTCGTCGAAGCGCTCCCCGCTGTTTGCCAGCAAAGCGTTTACGCTCTTAAGGTCTACTTTATTGAAGATACTATTAAGTACTTCTGTCTGTTCTCCCTGGGTCATTGTTCCCAGGATTCCGTTAAGGTCGTTAAAGGTTTCATTTAACGGGCGCATGTTCCCGTTTGCGTCGAATACCTGTAAGCCCAGCGCTTCCATTTGCTTTTTAGCTTTATCTGTAGGCGCTGTAAGGCTTAGAATTACATTTCGTAACGCCGTTCCGCCTTCTGCTCCCTTTACGCCGTTATCTGCGAAAATACCTAATACGGTATTCATTTCGACCACGCCGCCCGCCAGGTTCTTAGCAGTTCCGCCTACCGTTAGAATTGCTTCGCCTAACTGCTGTACGTTTGTATTACTTTTCTGCGAAGTCTTCGCCATTTTGTCAACGAAGCTTTCCGTAGTCCCGGCTGCGTCCCCTAGTGCGCTCATGCTATCCGTAACCATATCGGAAGCTGTCGCTAAATCCATTCCCCCGGCTGCTGCAAGGTTAAGGACTGTCGGTAACGTCTCTATGGACTTGTCCGCGTCATATCCGGCAAGCGCCATATAGTTAAGTGCTTCTGCTGCCTGTGTTGCCGAAAACTGCGTAGTTGCTCCCGCTTCCTTCGCCGCTTTCTGCAATTTGTCAAATTCTTCGCTTCCGGCTGCTATTTCCTCTGTCGTGATTCCCATAGTAGCCGCTACCTGGCTCATTCCGCTTTCAAAATCCGAACCTACGCCAATTGCTGCCGTCGCAAGTGTCTTTAAGCCATTAGCCAGGGCTTTAACGCCATTTATGATAGCGCTGGATATTAAATTAGCTTTTATAATATCGCCCAGGCTTACCGTTTTCTTCCCGGTTTCATCCATGTTGTTTCCGGCTGCTGTTATTTCCTGTCCGAAAACCGTCCATTTCTTACCTGTGCTGTTTAATTCTTCTTCGGTTCGTTTTAATTCTGTTTGTTGGTCTGCTAAGGCTACCCGCGATTCATTGACTTTAATAGTATTTTTCGCTATCGCGTCTTCCTGTTTCTTAACTGCGTTTTCAGCCTTTGCATGTGCTTCTTTCGTTTCGTCTAGCTGTGCCTTTAATTTTTTACTTTCTTCGCTGTCTTTACCTGTCTCCTTAACGCTTTCCTTGTATGCTGCGGTAAGTTCCGCTACCTTCTCTTTTAACTTCTGCTCTGTTGCCTGTAATTCTGTAAGCTTCTGCTTCTGTGCCGTAAGATTTGTCTGTTGAAGCTTAATAGCGTCCGTCTGTAGCTTTATCTTAGCCGTTAACTCCGTCTGTTTAGCCTTAAGTAAATCGGTCTGGCTGCCTAACGCCTTCGCCTGTGCCGCTTCTACTTTGTATTCGCTGGTTACAAGCTTCATTTGCGTAAGCATTGACTTCATTTGACTGGTAAACTCGCTTGTATTAGCCCCTATTCGTAGACTAGCACCAGCCATTTATATAACTTACTCCTTCGCTTGCGTTTCTCTGTCATATTCGACTTGAAATACAACGTAGTCTAAAAGGTCGCTTAAGTCCGATTCCAAACAGTCCTTATAACTGTTTCGCATATTCTTAATACATATCTGTAAAATATTATCCAGGGCGTTTCTGTACGTTTCCCATATTTCTTCCTGGGAATGTTCCTCGATATAACCATTTTCCCGGTCGTATTCGTCGAAGGCGCTACCCTGGTCTTCTACTTGCTGGCTGCCATTCAAAATGTCGCTTATGTTCCGTATTTTTTCATTTACGGAAGCGTCCACGATTTCGGCTACCGCCTTAAATGTACTAATAACTTCTGCTACGTCCAGTTGTTCTATTTCTTCTTCCTCTATCCTGTCATTAAACACTACTCTGATAACAGCAGAATACAGGTATAATAAGTCGTTTTCGTCTTCGGTTTTGCTTATCAACTCCATAAGCTGTATGTACCGCCTGTAAGCGTATGTCGTGATACTGTAGAAATGCTTAAGTTTCCCGCCGCATTTGATACAGGTATCAATTAAACTTGTGAACTCAAATTTTTTTTTGCGTCTTTCGCCTGTTCTGCCAAACGCTTAATAATGTTCGCATTGATAAGCGCAAAGTTAAAAATAATCTGTGATACGTCCGCAAGTTCCGCGTTTGCTTCCTCAAAAGTAAACTGATTATCATAGATTTCTACAATCGCTTTTACCATGCGGTCTAAGTCGTCGTCTGTGTATGTCTGCTTTTCCTGTGTTACCAGGTCGTCGTATACTTCCCTAAACGCCCGGTATTTCTTTCGCCCGATTTTTCCGCTTTCGTACTCTTTACCGCCTACGGTAATAATATTTGTCTTTAAGGTCTTTGCGGTTTCCTCTGCCTGGATGTTGGTATTATTCATAATTTCCGCGTTGATAAGTGAGAAATTAAGAATAATGCTGCTGATTTCGTCTAAGCCGTCGTCTGCTTCCTCAAAAGTGAACTGATTCCCAAACACCAGTACAATAGCTTCTATCATGCTATCTAAGTCGTCGTCGCTAAAGGTCTGCGCTTCCTTCTCTTTTCCTAACAGGATTTCGTATACTTCCGCAAATTTTCTATATTTTTCTCTTGTGATTTTTCCGCTTTCGTATTCCTTACCGTTTAAGCTGATTTTCATAATATAACCCTTTCTGTAAAGGGTGTCAGATTCTGACACCCTCTCATTTTATTAGTGTCCTGTTTCGCTTTCTGCTTTCGGTACTTCCTTATACTCCTGTACTTCGCTAAACCATGCAGCGATAGCTTCTTTTGCTGTCGTGTGTTCTTCCAGTAAGTTACTTTCGTCCACGATAAGGGCGTAAAGCTTCTTTTTTTCTCCCTCTATAGTATCTTCTTTCTTTCTGGCGTAGAAAGTGAAGGTAATCTTAATTGTTTGGGCTGTCTTTTTGTCCTTAACCGTTTCGTATGTAACGTCCGGGTGTTCCGCTTTTCCGCAATAGTACCAGCTAAATTCGTACTTGCCGTTCCCCTGTTTTGCCCGGAAGCCTAACGCTACTTCTTTTGCCTTATCCCCTTCCGCTTTTGCCAGGAAGCCGTATTTATAAAGAGTATCAAACAGTAACGCATAGTCTCCCGGCGTTAATCTGTTTACCTCTAATTCAATTTCTGTTTTTTCGTATGTCTCTACGGTGTCTTCTACCTCGTCGTCGCTGTAGGTATACTCGACGCTAAAGGTATCTTTACTGTTGCTGCAATTGCCTTAGCAAGTCTTACGGGTACGTCCGCTGCGTATACGTCTTCGTCGTTAGTTGTGACTGCTGCTACGCAAATGTCCTTTACGCCTACCAGGCGGCTTCTGGTAATGGTTTCTTTATTTTCCTTTACTGTTGCCATGTTTTAATTTTCTCCTTCCACATTCATAGAAAAGTAAAAGCGCGCTGCTTTATGGTAGATTCCTGTTTCTACTTCGTACTGGTCGTTTCCGGTAAAATAGGTAAAGCCCACCTTTTTCAGCAGCTTCTTAACCTTCTTTTTCAGCCTAAAGCAGTCTTCTTTACTCCATATATCAACCTGTATGTAATATTCTTCGTTTTCGTTTGTATCTTCGCTAAAATCTATATCTTCGTCACTCATAAAGTAAAATGTTATGTGTGTATCGTTTATATTCTGGTTATACCAGCCTTCTTCCGTGTATACCCCTGTTATCCCTATCACTTCCGCTATAAATGCGGTTAAGTCCAGGTCTTCACTGTTGGGGTATTCCGCCAGAACTCTATTAAGCTGTTCTTTTTCTTTTTCGCTCAAAAGTGCCATGCTTATTCCCCCAGCTTTTCCTTTAATGTCTTTTCGTATTCTTCTTCTGCAATTTCCTTTAGCGCCTGGTATGTTGGTCTAGCTGCGTCTAACATAAAATGTTTAGGCTTGTGCATGGTCGTACCCCATTCATGGAATTTCATATAAAAGAACGGGGAAGTATCGCCCCTGTCCCATCCAACCAGTTCGCCGTAGTTCCCGCTTTGCGTCGTTCCCTTCTTCGGTACATTGTCCGCTGCGTGCTGTCCGTTCTGCTGCCTTTTCTGCCGGATTTCATAGGGTTACTGCTGTATGCTTTCTTCCGTATCTGTCCTTCCGCTTCCTGTAAGCCGATTTCGCCAGCACGTTTTATGATTTTTTTGTTTAGTGCCTTTAGTTCTGATTCCGTAGAAAGTCTTTCTATTTCCTTCTGCATTTCATTCAGCCCTAAAAACTCCATTGAAATATCGAAACTCATACTATTTCCTGTGCCTTTATCACGATTTTTCTACGGTTATACTTTCCGTAGTCTGCCGCGATAATGTTAAACACCCTTTCGCCCCATTTAACCCGGTATTCCTTTGTATTTAAGGCTTCCAGTTTTAAGCAAAACCTGGTTTCAAAATTCACTACGTTTTCTAATTTTGCTTCCAGGGCGCTATATAACTCTTTTCCGTACAGGCTCTTTACGTCACACCAGCACTTATGATAGTCTTCCCATGTTTCCACTGGTCTTCCTTTTTCTACTGTCTTTTTACGTTTTTGAATTACTAAATACATAATCACGCCCCCACATTCGCCAGCTTGTCTAATATGGTTTTTGTGATATTATCGGTTTTTGTGTTGCTTCCTACCGTAGTAGAACGCACTTCGTACATATCGCTTACGATTTTCTTTAGAAGAAGGGCGGCGATTCTCCGCCCTTTTTCGTATTCTTCGTCGCTTTCGTAGTTCGCCTTATCCTTATACCCAGTGCCTACGCAACTATCTATATAAGCTTCGGCTGTCAAAATAAGCCCGCTTATTTCCTCGTCGTCTTCGTCGTAGCTTACCCTTAAATAGTTCTTCGCCTGTTCAAGCGTTAATAATTCTGCTGCCATTTCCTACCCCTTCCGGGACGCATTAGGCAGCCGGGGTAAATTCTACCTTGAAGTCTGCCCTGTCGTCCAACTTCTCACAGTCAAAGCGTTCCTGTACCTTAAGTGCTGTTTCGTCAGATTCAAAGAATACAGACTTATCTGTAGACACTGTGTAGCCCTTTCTTTCAAAGAACTTAACCAGCGCATACAGGTTAACTACATAAAATACTACCTTTCCGGTCGCGCTTGCTGTTACCGCTTCGTCGCTCAAAGTGATAAGCTGGCGGTTCTGGAAGTAGTCTTTACCGTTTACGGTCTTTACTAAATCCAGGTTTCTACCGTTCTTATCTTCCTGGGACTGCAAATATACATAACCTGTAAGGTTTGTGATAACTACAGTCTTTGCGCGAAGTGTCGGTAATACGCCGTCGATTACCTTTTTAACCCCGCGCCAGTCTGTCACGCCTGTAGACTTGTCTGTAGCGTTGTCCTCGACAATCTGTAAGATTTCGTCGTTTTCGCTGTTAACGCCAGCTTCCGCAAAATCCGGCTTAATAACATCCTGGATGATATTAACAGCTTCGTCTTCCTGTAAGTCGTTGGCAATCGGAACTAACGCGCCGTAGTTCTCGATATTGTAGTTAATATCCTGCGTGTTAGCTGCTTCCCCTGTCAACTTAGTACCAGATTTATACTTAGTAAGCTTCTTTCCGCCAATCTTTGCAAACGGCATTTTTCCATGATTGGAAGTAGCGCGTACAATGTGGCAATGTTCCTTAAGGCTGGGAAGCCTTCACGCAATACCTGGATGTCATTAACGAACTGCTCCGGCAGAATCGCGGCGTTGTTGTCAATGGTTACGGCTGCTCTTTCCTCGTCCGTAAGTGCTTCTTTGCCCTTAAGCGCAAATTTTACAGCTACTCTCAACTCGCTTACTGCGGAAGCTGTACGCTTTTCTTCCTTCTTGCGCTTCTGTCCTCTTAATTCCTCTTTTTCCTCGTCGTCTTCTGCTTCTCTTACAGCAAGCAATCTCTGTAATCTTCTTTTTTCCTCTAACGCCGCTTCTGCCTTATCCGCGTCGCGGCTTTCCAGGTAGCCGTTAATCTCCTCTGTTTTCTTTCCGATTAACTCTCTGATTTCCTGTACTGTCATTTTTTAAAACTCCTTTTCGTTTTCTTCCCTAAGCTGCATAAGCCGGGCTTCCATTTTTAATTTTTCTAATCTCTTTTCTTCTTTTGCTTCTTCTTTTACCTTCTCAAAGCTCCTACAGCTAATTTCTGAACTGTCATAAGCGGGGAAGGTGCAAGGGCTTACTTCCAGCAGCACCGCCTTTACTACGCTTCTTTTGTAAATTTCTTCGCCTTCATGTACTACTTTACTCCACCTGTCTTCCTGGCAGATAAAGCCGAAGCTGCTACCGTCTACATCCCCGCGCTGTACGCTCTCTTTTACGTCATTTCCCCAGGTATTGTTAGGTAAATCAATGTCATACGCTAACCCTGTGGTATCTGCCGTATTGAAGCGTAAAGTATCGGTTTTTGTGCTTCCTAACGGTCTGCTTGTGTCGTGATTCCATAAGGCTTTTATCTCTTTCCCCGCTTCTTTACAGCTATTTAAGCTTTCGTCGAAGCAGCCCGCCGCGATTTCCTCTAAATATTTGTCGCCCCAGCGGTCTACTATCAAAACAGGGGTATTGTATTTAACTGCATATCCGCCGATTGTCCGGCTGTCTTCTCCCTCTGCTGCCGCTCTTACTTCCAGGGCGATTCCCTGACACTTCCGGCAGTAATTACGAATTTCCGGGTTTTCTCCTTCCGTTCCTCTATTCGTTGGCATTGCTCCCGCTCCCTTCTTCTTTTTTGCCTATGTCTTTTAGCTTCAAAACTCCGGCATTTACTATTAGTTCGTCCCCGTCCGGCAGCTTTTGGCGCTGTAGTTCTAGCCTGGCTTCGTTCGGGTGTAGATTCCGTTAGAAACATAAGCACAAAGTATTTTCTGCTGTGTTTCTGCCGAAGTCCTCAAAATCACGTTCGTATTAAAACGTGCTTTGTAGCCCTTGTCCCGTTTCTCTTTTGTTAATGCGCTCCATGTAGTTTCCTGTTCTATGGATTCAAACAGTATTAACAGTGTGTCAATTAAAAAGCTTAATTGCTGTTGTTCCAGGGAATTATTATTAGTGTCCTTAAGGTCGTTAAGCTGGTGCATTTTGATACCAAAAGCGCCGCTATCTGGCTTATAGACATTCTTCTAATCTGTTCGTACTGCGCGTCCGCCAGTGACAAATTGATAGGCTGCACACTAAATCCCGCTGGGACTGTAAAAATACGTTTTCCTTTGCTGTAAAGCCGCCCGAATTTCTCTTGTGTCTTCCTTAACTCTTTTTCATCCTTAATGTCAGACGTAAGTTGTACTACCAGCTTATTAGTAAGCCCGTTATCGTACAGCGTATTAAGGTAATTCTGCGCCTTAATCTGTCCTTCTATCGTGCCTTTCACAATTTCCCTAATCGGTTTTGTGTTGATTCCGTCCATTGTAAAGCCCTTGAATATAAGCAAGTCTTCATAAAAGCCGGAATCTGTAAAGCTGCTGCCTACAATCCTGTAATCTACTAAAGCCTTGTGCCTAAGCTTCGATTTTAATAACCCGCGTCGTCTACCGTGATTCCTTCCACTGTACACGGGTACAGCGCTTCTATTTCTCCGTTTCTTCCGTACTGCTTCGCAATCGCGCTAATACCTTCGTGCTGCCTGGTGGCTTCTACCGCCTTCCACATGTCAATAGCTGTCATGTATGGGTTAGGGCGAAGGCTTAACAGTTCGTTTAGTCTTTCTTCTGTTGCCCTTCTTATTCCGTTTTCTGTGTCTTGCACCAGGTAAAGCGGCGTTTTTGCTACCGCTTCCGATAACTGCTTAATACATGTAAAGTACGTCGCTTCCCTCATAGCTGCCGCTGGCTGCTCTGAATCTATCCCGAATACCTTTAGGAATATCTTTTCTTCATCCGTAAGCGTTATGCTATCGGTCGCTTCTTCCCTCTTTTCCAAAAAATCTAAAAACATTACTTCTTACCACTCCTAACCAGCATAACCGCCGCTACCAGCATTTCGCCGCTTAGTAGATATAACCCGCGTGTTTGCTTATGTCATACGTTACCGCAAAAGCAATAACCAGGGCTGCCACTAATAGCGCGTCTGCGACTATTAACCTTTTATTTTTTATCTGTTTTATTCTCTTAAGCATTTTCTACCTTCTTTACATAGCGTCCAGGTATTCAACCGGGTTATAATGTTCAATACCGTTTTCTTCGATACACAATAGCAAGCCCATAAGCATAGCTATAATGCCGTCTATCTTAAATTTCGATTTCTTCTTGCTGTACTTCACGCCTAACATTTCGTCGTAAACCGCTATACAGTTCTTAGCCATGAACCGGAAACACTCATTTTCTGCTATGATGATTCTTTCATCTACTAACAGGTTTTCAAAATCATTTATAACCTGTGTCATGGTCTTCGTTCCCTGTCCTAACGGTATTACTTCCCAGCGGTCTTCCAGCCTGTTAATAATCGTCTGGCTTCCCCACTGGTCGAAGCCTATTTGTTCTATCCTGTACGTTTCGTCCAGTTCCGTAGCATGGTCTAAAAACCTATCGAAGTTTATATATTTCCCGTCAAGCGCTATTAAATCGCCTTTCTTTATCCAGTATTCATAAGGGTTATTATCCTTATGCTGTCTGTATGCTACGGTTTCTTTCGGTGTGTACAGATACGGAACGACTATAAAGCGCCCCGTAGTTTCTTCGTAGAATACCAGGACAAAGCCCGTAATATCGTTCTTGCTGGATAAATCCAGCCCGCCCCAGCACCTCCAGCCTTTTAAGTCTTCTGTATCTACCTTTTTCGTGCATGTGTCCCATAAATCCATATTGATAGCGCCTTTTTCATGGTCTAATGCTACATGCTGGTTTAGGAACATTCTTCTAAACATGTTTTCCTGTAGTGGCATTAGCCTAATGCGCTTTGCATAGTTCGCCAGGTCTTCCAGTTTCCTAAATACTCCTAATGCCGGGTTTGATTTATACCACTGGGCTTCGTCCTCTACGTTACAGTCTTTGTCCGCTTCGTATATCCGATAATAAAAGCTAGGGTCGTTTACCTCTCCGGCTTCTATCTTTTTCGCCATTGTGTAAAGCTGCATTTCCGGGTTTGCTGGGTCTTCCCCGCTGGAAGCTGTCGTAATTGTCATTATTAACGGTTCATCCCATGCACCTTGTCCTGTTCTAAGCTTTCCGTACATTTCGTCGTTTTTTGCCTGGTGTATTTCGTCCAGGACTGCCACATAGTCGTTAAAACTGTCCGCATTATCCGCGTCAGAAGACAGTACCATAAGCTTATTACCGTTGTCCTTCCGTACAATGGTTTTTGTACTGCTCGTTATCTTGCAGTACCGCCTTAAGGTCTTATTTGTCTTTATGAAATGTTCAACAGTTGCGTATAATTCCCCCGCCTGTTTCGTCGTATTTGCTGTTAAAATAAAAAGCGCGCCGAAGATATGCCGCTGACAGAAGAACAAATACACTACAATGATTGCCGCTAAGAATGATTTACCATTTTTCGCGGTATGTTTATATGTGCTTCTCTATGTTTGCGCTTGCCGTCGCTTCTTCTCTTTACACAAAGAATTTCGGTTATAATCTCAAACTGAAATTCTAGTAATTCAAATTGTCGGCTTGCGCCCCTGTCATTAGTCAACTTCGACACGAACTTAAATACTTTCGTTGCTTCTTCAACGTCGTAATAATATTCTTCGTTGTCCCACTTCTTTTGTAACTTTTCCAACCAGGAAGCTAATAGCAGTTCCTTTTTAATCATGCGCTACCATTCCGTCTAATTCCGGGTCTATGCCGCTCTCCGAAGCGTTCCCGGCTTCCTTCATCCGCTGCCGCGCCGCCGGGGTTAACCCCAATTCCTTAGCCCATGCCCTTAATTCTGTTTGCGCTTTGTTTGCTATGCTTACTTCTGGTCGTTGCTGCTCGTAGCCGTTGTCCCCAACAAGCATACTGTAGCCCTTTTCGTCTATAATCTGTTCGCACCGCTGCCACTTTGCATAATTGATACAATAGGCTTCCAGTGCCTTTAAGTCTTTGTCTGTAAAATCTTTTCCTTCTTCCGCTAAAATCTTGGCTACTCTGCGCCATTCCTTTTTAGCGGTATTATTTAACCACTTCGGGCATGGTTTAGGCTTATTTTTTTCTTTTTCATTTTCTTCTTTTGCCATGCTTCCACCTCATGCACTCCCCCCTATAGTAAAAATTGCCGTTTTTTTCAAGCAAAGTTGAACTCGGGACTTTTATTTTATGTTTTTAAATTTTTATATCCCCCTGTCAGAACGAACTCCCTATAGAACCGTTCTAACATTTCGTATAAAATCTTTTGCATTTTCTTCTTTGCCTTATAGCCGCGGTCATACTCCTTATGTATGCGCCTATGGTTCGCTTCGCTTAGTCCTATCACGTTCTCCGCGTCCAGTCTTCTAGCCCAGGCTTCCGTTATCTCTTGTATGTGGTGGTAGTTCTCCGCGTCTATAATTCTTCCAGTCGTATAGTATTCGTAAATGTCTATGCCTAGCTGTGCTGCTGCCTGGGCGGCTCTGAACTGCTCCCAGGCTTTGCTATTATAAAACTGCTGCCGCCTGGCTTCCTGTTCGTCCCTCATGCGGCGCTGCTTATATTCTCTGTACTTCTTCCTGTCTGTTTCCCTGTGCTTATCACAGTACTTAACCCCGGCTTCTACTACCTTGTGACAGCCTGGATAACTGCATAACTTCTTTATCATGTGCCGCCCTTCTTTCGGTTAGCGCTGCCCTGGATTTCATGCAGCGCCGGAGGTTTAGGACAAACAAAAAAGAAGAACCAGACAAAGGGGTCGTTACCTCTGTCTAATTCTTCTTGTGTTTGTTCCTTAATATTACCATAAAGTTTTTATAGTTTCAACCGCTTTTATTTGATTTACCCATATACTTTTAAGAGTTTTAGGGTAGGAAAAAGGCTACCAGCCGTAGCCGATAGCCTATATATGTTACAGTGCCAGCTTATATAATACCAACTGATTAAGGCTTACGCCTTCTTCCTCTGCCTGGATTGCTAACCGCTGGTGTAATGATTTCGGAAGTCGTACATTAAACTTCCCGCTATAGTTCTCTGTTCTTTCCGGCAGCGGGATAGGTAAGTTATTTTCTAACTTAACCTCTAAATATACTTCCATAGCTTCGTTAAGATTTTCGTACAATTTTTCCAACGTATCGCCTGTACTCTGGCAGCCGTCCAGTTCTAAGATTTTCCCGTAAAAATAATGCCCGCTTTCGTCGTTCATTTCCTTTACGATTCTTGTATACGGCAGTTCCATATAATCCTTTACTTCCATTATGTCCTACTCCTTTCTATTGCTCTTTTATATTATATCCAGGTTAGGGGATTTACTCCCCTATCCTGTTAAGTATGTCTACTATGTACGCCTTCTTTAATGGGCTTTCCTGTTTGATTGTGGTAAGGTCGCCTGTCTCTTTGTTCAAGTACTGTTTATGGCTTCCTTTCTGTCTTACTCCTTCGTAGCCGTAAGCCCTTAGTACTTTGTCAGCTTCTTCGGGACGTATTCCGTTCGGCTGTCTTTTCATTTTTTCAATTATCTTTTCTACGCTTGGCACTTGGTTTATCTCCTTTCTGATATTATAGTACCATATTTAGTACTATAAGTCAATTCTTTTTTGCATGTTTTTTATACTTTCTTCTGGTACAAAGTCCATGCAATCGCCGCCAGTTATTAGACTTGTCCGTATTTGCTGCTGCCAACTGCTGCCGCTTCCGGCTTCGTTCTAATTGTTTCTTTCTGTCTCTTATGGACTGCTGCCGTAGGCGTTTCTTTACCTGTTCGTTTCCCATAGCTGCCGCCATTCTTTTATAAAACTCTGAAAAACTGTTTACAATCTGTCTTCCCGCTTCCTGTATTGCTTTCGCTATGCGTCCGAACGCTTCTACTACTGCGTTCCATTCTTCCGGCGTTCCCTTCCATTCTTTCGGTACTTCTGTCATTACTTCCCTTTCTTTCTACCACTGTAAGACTTATCGGCTCTATCATATCTTCCAGCAGTACATAATATGGTTTTTTGTTTCCTGGCGCTGCCTTCAGATTCACATAGGGAAGTGTACGAAGTACGCCAGTATTTCCATATCCGGGATATTCCGAACTTCTTTAACCGTTCCAATCTTCCCCAGGATATGCTTAATATGCTTCTGCTTAACGCCCACTTCCTTAAGCCTGGCTTCTGTGCATGTTACCCGTACTTTCTGCCCTTTTCTTATCTCCATTTCCTTTTACCCCTTTATGTGTTATTACATATCCGCTATCTGTTTCTATCGCTTCTTTGCTGCATAGAAACGGCTTATTCTGTAAATCGTCTACTATTTTCTTGACATCCTTTATATCCATTTTTTAAATCCAGCTTTCTACTACGTTTTATGGTCTTCCTTGCTTCTCGCAAAGGCAGCATAGCCGGGAAGCGCTTTGTAATATCTTCCCGGATTTCCTCTACGGTATTCCTGGTTATAATAATATTCGTCGGCGCTGTCCCTTCAAATAACCGGGCTACGCATTTGTCCGGGTAATCATCCGGGCGATTGAATACGCATATAATAGGCTGCTTTAATTCGCTTGTGTCTACATCCGCAAAGCTTTTAACTTCTGTTGTTTTCATTCTCTCCGCCCTTTCTTGCCGCCAGTTCACAGTTAATAACGATTTCCTGTAAATTGTAAAAATCGTCTTCGCTTATGTATTCCCTTAAATTGAATAAATCCGCTGTAAGAATTGCTGTAGCTTCGGTATGTCTACCGCTTCGTCGTCTGCTGCCGCCTGGTCTTCATCTGCTCCCGTTTCCGGTTCATTCATTGCACCCGCAAGCCCTTGTTTTTCCTGGCTTTGCGGTTCTTTCGTAGTGTCAGATTCTGACACCTTTTTAGACGTTTTCTTAATTGTGTTTTTCAGTGTTTCCACTACTCCAAAATATCCGGCTTCTAGCATAGCTTCCAGCAGTTCCATTAAATCATAGTCCCTAAGATAGTCTGTATACTGCCTATCGTCTCTTTCCAGGTGGAAGCCCAGATTATCGAAGTACACCGTATAGCCTTCGCCTTCATGTTTGAAGCTAAAGCTTGTCTTCCCCGGTGCATACTTGCCGTCTTCGTAGCAAAGCTTCTTTCTGTAGTTCTCAATGATATTTAACAGGGCGTTAATTCCTCTGCTGCCTTTGTAGGATTCTATGAAATCCTTACTAAACGCCCCTGAATGAAGGATAGCGGTAATATAGCAGCTATACGGAAGCCCTCTGGGCGTATAATCTGGATTCAATACGCCGCCAATTTTAAAATGTGCTGTATCGGTCTTTATACTACGCCCGCCTGTTACTTCCGGGTAGTCGTCTAAATCCTGCTGCATATCTACTTGTTTTTCCGGTTCTTTATCCGATACCGGGTACAACTCATTAACCAACTGCACAAAACGCGTCCAGGTTATTTCCTCTGCCCTGTCAAGCCTTACACCCCTTATACTGCAATCATAATCTACGCCGCCGCTATTTCCGCCCGCGTGGCTTCTTCCCAGGTGTTCTATACATGCTTCCTTAAGCTTGCTTCTGTCCCCGTCGTACCGCTTCGCGTGTGCTTCGTAGAATTTCTTTACGGCTGCTGGTGTCGGCTCTTTTTTCTTCTTTTCTTCCTCGACCATTTTCTTAACTTCGCCGCTCAACATTTCCCCGGATTCTATTACTTCCTTCTGCTTTTCCTCTGGCAGCCTGGAAGTTTCGTAAGCCGTGGTAAAATTCATTTTTCCATTCTTAAAGGCTTCTTTTCCTTCCTCACACAAATTATTAGTAATGCTTTCCATTTGTGCCGCTTTTCCGGTCGATACGCCTACAGCGCTTGCTATGTAATCACGCATTTTGCCTTCTATCTGTACTTCCCCGGATTCCTTCGCCGTTATCAGATACTTCTTAAACTCCGCTACGCCTTCCGTTAACTCCCAATCGCTTAAGCGTCTGCTAAAGATATTCGCGCTATGCAGCGTAAGCATAAACATAGCTTCGGACATTTCCTTTATTTTGCAGTCAATCAGCTTAAAACTGTCGTGTCCTCGCTCGATATTAAGGACTGCTGCCGCTGTTCTCCTATGCCCTACTATAATTCTGTCCTGTCCCGCTACCCGTCCTACTATAACTTCCTGTAGTTGTCCCACCAGTAACATATTATCCGCCAGTTCCTCTATATCTTCCTGGGCGTACTTATTATGCTCGCTGGGAATCAGTGTACGCGGGTCTAGCTTTATCTTCCGGTATTCCTCTGTAAATATAATGCCCTGTCGGCTGTTCTGGTTCAGTCTGTCGCCTACTCCTAATCTACCCATTATTTACCCTTCCTTTCTTGTTAATCTTATATATTCTGCTGCCAGGCTCTTATAGTCCCTTGTCGCCGCGCTCCTAGGTGTTGTCTCTATAAGGCTCTTTCGCTTCTCATACGTCCAGTCTACAACCTTCTTACTGTAGCGAATATGTGTATTAAAGGTGCTGTACTCGCTTTTCCGTAAGGCTTCTTCGCCCTTCACTACGCTTATGTCGTTCGTGAACATGGTAACCAGGCATTTAACCAGGGATAAGCCGGGGTTGTACGGTCTAATTTCCTCTATAACCTCTGTCAGTTCTTCCATTCCGTCTAAAGCGTTCTTATCTGCCTTAATCGGTATAATAACGTCGTCTGCTGCTGCCAGGGCGTTAAGTACATTGATTCCGACACCAGGCGGGCAGTCAATTAAACAATAGTCGTACTGTTCTTCCACCTGGTCTAATACATCCTTCAATCTTACAATCTGGTTCGCTTCCTGGTCTAACATAAGGTCTACTGCTGCCGCGTCCATATTCATATTAGCCGGGATAATGTCAAGCCCTACGCGTCCACTGCTGCGTATTACGTCTTCTGCCATTGTATCGGTATCGCGTAAGACGTTTTCCATGCTCTTATAATCATAACTATGTACCCCGAAGAACTTACTTACGTTCGCCTGTATATCGTTATCCACCAGCAAAACCCGGTATTTATAGACTGTCGCCATAATCAAAGCCAGGTTGATAGCTGTTGTGCTTTTTCCTACTCCGCCTTTCAAATTAACTATTGCTGCTGTCCTCATATTCCTAAACCGTCCTTTCCCTTAATATGGTTCAATTCCCAAAATACAGTAACCCGGTTCGATTCCTGGGTACTTATCTAAGAAATAAATGATATTTACCCTCTGTTCTCTCCCCGTGAGTACTCCTAAGTCTTTGTCGTACTCCCTTAGTACTATATCGTCGCCCGCCCTGTAGTCCCGGTCGTTCTTTCTTACTTCAAAAGGCTTATAACCTTCTTCTACATCCTGGTAAAACTCCTTTTCGCATTTGATATAATGTTTTTTCGCGTCTTCCTCTTCTGCAATTCCAAAAAATAGCCAGCTATCCAGCCATTTTCCTACCTTTTCTGCTAATTCTCTTATTTTTCCCATTCCTAAACCTTCCTTTCTGCGGCAGCAGTCTTTACAGGCTCTGCCGCTGCTGCATTGTCTACAGTTACTTTCGTGATATATAACTTTTCCTTGCCCCTCGACCAAAAGTAGGCGCTTCGTCTTTTGTTACTCTTTTTTTCCTAAGCAGCCCATATTATCGCAAGTTCTACAATCTTTCCCGCAAAATCCTATAAACCGCTTTGCATTTACCCGGTCTGTTAGCTTCGCCTTCTCTGCCGGGTATGTGTCGCTTTTAATATCCAGGCTTTCTAATGCTCCGTCCAAATACGCCTTAATAACCTCTATAGCTGCGTCCGAACCATACGCTATAATAGCCCTTCCGCCGATTCTGTTAATAGTGTCAATAAAAATAAGCTGTTCTTCTGTCGCTTTATTGCTTCCTACCTTCAATTCGACATACAGGTTATTATAGCCGCCTGCTGCATACGGTAAGCATATATCGCTTACCCCTGGCTTCATGCCCTGGCGCTTTAGGTCTGCCCCAGCCCTTACGCTTCTCTTTCCTTCGTTGGCTGCATGATACATAGCCTTAAGTACCGGGGTCTGTGACTGCTCCCAGCGCGCCCAATCGAAAACAGCGGCTTGTGCCTGTGCTTCGCTTTCTCTACGCTCCATACTCTAATACCCTTTCCGCTGCTCCCTGGGCTGCCTTTGCTGCTGCTTCTGCTGCCGTTTCCAGTTCTGCGCTTAAGCATTTCCCTTTTGCACTTAATATAATTGCCTTCTTCATGCAGCCGTTATCACTGTAATTTCTACAGGTTTTCATACCGCACACTACGTTAGTACTGCTCATTGTCCTTATCCTTTCCCGTTATTTTCTCTGCCAGCATTAAGACATACAGCGGAAGAACCAAAAACCACACCGTACTAATTATCCATGCCGTTAACGAAGCCTTCCCGAACAGCTCCGGCGTTTCCATTGGTTCGTAGTACCCTTCTTCTTCGTCGTTCTTACGCACCGCCCACATGATTAGCGGTACAGATATAACGGCACATACGCAAAAGCCCACCAGGTACGCCGTAACGGCGATAAGCAACACCTTATTCATGGGTTTTTCCCTGGTCTTCCCCGGCTGCTGCCGTCTCTGCCTTAAGCTGCTGCTTTGCCTTCCCTGGTGTCTCTGCTATGTACTGCCCTACTGCCTTCGTGATTTCTTCCACTGCTAAGGCTGTTACTGCTCCGTCGGCTTCGTATTTCTTTAATACCGTATCTAAAGCCTGTCCCGCTAAGGCGATACCATTTACTAAGCCTTCTTCGTAGCCGTTGTCGTAGCTTCGGTCTGTTACCCTGGATAAGTAGCCGTCTAACTCCTGGCGGCTCATTCTCTTAATGCGTCTTGCTGTCTCTCTGTCGATTCCTAAAGTTTTTCCCATTCTAATTCCGTTTCCTTCCATGTCTGATTGATTCTTACGAACGTATAAGTAAAGAACGTGTAGCCTGTCTTTTCGTGTATACCTTCCCTAACGCTATCGCCGTCCAGGTAGTACGATTCTTCCAGCTTCTTAGGCAGTCTGGCTATTTTGTTGTACCAGCCCTTGTCCTTTATCGGTTCTTTTCTTAAGATTGTCGGTTTTCTTAGGTTCTTAGAACTGTTCCAGCGTTTACCCTGTAAAGCGTCCGGGTCTTTTAACATGCCGTCGCTTTGCTTTATCAGATACGACGCTAACTTAGCATACTGCCCGGATTCATCCAGGGGGTTAAAGTGTGTCCGCCCTCTGCCCTTCCAGGCTTTTGTTATTGCCCGCTGGCTTACTTCGTCTGGTGTATTTATAACTAAGTGATGATGTAGCGCCCCCTTCTTGCCGATTTCCATAACGTGTATGTATTTGAATACCAGCCCCAGGGATTTATACAGCTTCCGCATTTCCTGTAAGAAGTCGTCCGCGTCTGCTCTCATTGCCTTCCTTCCGGCTGGACGTTCACTAAGCTTATAATCTAATACTAAATGCGTGTCCCCTTCCTGGAAGTTCTCGTTTATCAGTCTCCTTAGTTTTTTCTCTGCTGCTCTTTTGTTTACTTCTCTCTGTTCATCTGTTGTAAGCTGCTTCCTCTTTCCCCGCTTCACTCCCTTCTTGTTAAATCTGCTGCTATAATACTTTGATACCTCTATGGTATTTCCAGCCTTCACTACCTCTATGATGTACGGCATATACTAACCCACCCTATCGTTAATACTTTTATCAAGCCATAAAAGGGGCGGAAACCCCTTGAAAAATAAGCTTTTTCGTTGACTTCCGCCGTACATTTTGGTATACTTATTTATGTGAGTAAGTACAACATGTACGGCAAAGCCGCTAGATTATTTCCCGATAGTCTAGCGGCTGTTTTATTGTCTTTTTTGGCTTTCTTCGGGTGTGTGTATTCTGCCGTTAAGCAGTTTCTTTTTTCTTCTGTAATTCGTACTGGTTTACGGACAGTTCGTAGCACCTTCTAGGCTCTTTTCCCTTGTCCCCTAAGTCTTTTATATATTCGCGGCTCTGTAAGCGCCCTACGGCTTCGATACAGTCCCCTACATGCAGTTTTTCCGTTGCCCTGGTGGCTGTGCCGTTCCACATGATAGACGGGATATAATCGCTTAACTGGCTTCCGTCCTCTCTGTGTACCGCTAATAACAGGTCTGCAATCAGCAGCCCGCGCGGTGTCTCTCTAATTGGTACTTCTTTGCACAGGAAACCCGTAATAACTACCTGGTTCGTGATTCCCTTGTAATCGTCGTCTTCCTGGATAGAAAACGCCCTTACGGAAATATCCAGCTTGTCCTTAATGTTCCTGGTTCTGATTTCTCCGGTAATAAGAAGCTGCGCGCCTACTACTTCCCCTTTTTCGTCAATGTCTGCCATGGCGTTATATGCTGCCGTGTCTTCCTCTACCACAATGGGTAAAATGTCAATAATTCCGCTTTCCCTCTGTACCGCAAGGTTAAACTTGTAGTACTCTGTTCCTTTTTTGTCTATGCTTGCCTGTTGCGGGTAGTCCAGGACTTCCCCATACAGTGATATAAAATTGTTCATGCTCTCCTACTCCTTTTCCTTCTCTTTCCAGTAATATTCCCTGGTTTCTCCGGTGTCGTCCTTAATGGTAATCGTTCCCCATGCGTCGCCTTTCCCGGTAATCGTCGCTTCCTTCTTTACTGCTGCCGCCTGGGCTTCTTTTGCCTTTATGCTGCTTTCCGCCAGTGTTGCCACCGTGAACAGAATAAGGGCTACTATTGCTACAACTGCTGCTATGCGCTTATTATCTCTACGGTTTGCTCCCAGACATCCCAAAAGAGAACATACGGTAATTGCTGCTAAGAAAATCTTTAAAAACATCTTTAGTACTCCTTCCACTTTTCTCTAAATTTTGCCAGGCGCTTATTAAAAGCTTCCTGGTTCTGCTCCCGCTTTGGCTGCTCCGGTTTCGGTGTTCCTGGACGCTTCCTAAGTTCCGGTCGCTCCGCTGCCGTAAGCACTATCGTATTGTTTGTGTAAAAATCTACTAAGTGCTGCTGCCCGCATACCTCACAGGTGTTAACTACATTGTCTTTCAGATTCAGCAAGCGGCTGTTGCACTTAAGGCAGTTCCGCGCCTTCTTATTCCCCTTGCTGGCAATTCTCTTTAATATCAACTTTTCTTCGTCCCTTCTTCTGTGTCTCTTTTTGCTAATACCATTTTGGTGGCGATATAAAGCGCCTTCTGTGTTACTTCGTCCAGTCCTTCAAGTAAGTTAGCTTCTTCGGCTCTTGCCTTTTTGTGTTCCATGTTCTCAACCGCTGCCGCTGTCATATTAACAGCCCCCTTTCTTCCTTCTGTTCGCTGCCAGGCAGCCCCGGAACAATCGTTCTATCGTTTCTTCCTGGCTGCTTAAGCCTACCTTCTGCCGGTATACGGTACACACGAAATAACCTTAGATTCTGCCGTAGTACAGTTTCTACGGGCTTCGTTCTCATTTCGCGCCGGGACTAACCGGGTCTGCCTTCTGCCTAATGTTTCTACTTCTACTACAAATTTCTTCACTGTTTTTCACTCCTACTTTTTATGTAATTTTCTACCGCTTCCGTCGCCCGCTTATAACATTCCGTTTCGCTTTCCTCTTTTATTTTGCAAATACTACGGGTTTTCTGTTCTCCCCGGTATTCCCATATTTCTATTAAGCCGTCGTCGTATAAGCTAAAGCGGCTGTGCATACGCAAGTTGCTAACCCTCTGCGCTTGCCTGTACACTCTATAGAATTTGCTAATAGCTATTCTACGGTCTGCTTCTTTGTTATCCGTCTTATGCGCTCCCTTCCTTTCTTCACGCCCTTTAATACCAGGCTTAAAACCTTACAGGCTATTACTGTTGCCGCCAGTAAAATAGCGCCCGCTGCCGTTGTTACCAGAATAATAAAAACTTTCACGCTCAAACTTTGATACCTCTAAACAAGGACTTTTACGACTGCTGCCACAGCCTTTTATCTTTTGCTTCTCAATGCTGCTATTTCTGCCTTAATGTCTTTTCCGGTGTAATCAGCTAAAAGCTTTTCGCTTATCTGATACGCCCAGGAAGAAGAACCCGGAAGCTGTATAGCTATTCCTATGTTTAGCTTCCCTTGCTGCATAGCCACCCGGACAAACTGCGGCGATACTCCTAAAATGTCCGCTGCTTCCGCTGGCTTTATGTTGTTATCCCTCAATTTATCCCGCCTTTCTTGTGTATTCGCCTTCTGCATTTATCCAGGCTTAGGACTGGCTACCGTTGGTAGGCTGCATTACGCTTTTTCTTTGTTCTTTTTCGTGGTATAATTATCAAAAAACTTAAGGGGGTTTACCATGAAACACATTTCATATTCTTTTAGCAATTCTGATATAGAAGCTATCACTTTTGCCCTTACTATCCTTCCGTCCCTGGGTATCGAAGAAACAGAAGCCCAGGCAGCTATTAACTATCAGTGCTGTTGTTCTGCTGGCGAAAGCTTCTTAAGCACGATACCAACATAGCGCCTAATGAATTTCGCGTTATCCTGGCTTCCCTTCAAGCCGTCCAGCTTATCAACCAGGGCGAACTTGAAGTAGACCAGGAAACAAAGCAGAAATGCAGCAGCTACTTATTTACTGTCAATAAGCTTGTGTCTGTCTTTGATAAGCAAATGTCATAGTTTACGCTTACTGCAATTTCATTTTCAAAATTACTATTTACAAGCTGCCGAAGTCTTTCGGCGGCTTCTTTTCTGTCTGGCGGCATTTTCCCACGCTCCTTCCCGGCTTGTTTTACCGTGTAGGCGCTTTTTCTCATTAAAAAAGCTGCTTAAAAACCTGTTAACCTTCCATACGCTCTATAGCTGGCGTAACCGCTGCTATTTTTCCACAGTATGCAGTATCAGCTATTAGCTTGCTTCCTCTGCTGCAAGGTAGCCACCCTTGCCACTAATGCCAGCCGTAGGAATCGAACCCACCGCCTTGTACTACGTCTAGTACCGCTGCGCTCCTCATTACTCCCATAAGTCCATTTAAGATATACGCGCTTCTCTTAAACTTCGTTCCGTTTTCATGTGCGCGGCTGGCTTGCCGGGCGGCTGCTGCCGCCCTGGTACTTTATTACTTCATCCCCATAGCTTCCATCATTATTCCAGCTGTGCTTTCCTTTTCGTCCCACTGTAAAAGCAGCCCCTTAATTGCATATGGAAGGTCGAAAGGTATAGTTACATGTCCTTCTTCCATAGTGTTACAGGTTTCATACATTGCATTGATTGCCGCTAACTGCCATTCCTCTACTTCGTTTTCTTTGTCGCTAAGGAATTTCACTACTTCGCTTGCCGCCTTCATGCAGTTGTGCATACATCTAATATTATTTTCCGCACAGCTTACCATAATTACCGGTTTGCCCTCTGCTTTGGCTTTCTCAAACTCTGCGCGCTGTTTCGCTCCCTTTTCTTCTTCCTCTAACATAAATTCTGCAAAATAGCATACAAGCTGTCTGGTTCTTTTAATTGCCTTTTCTCTGGTTTCTGTAAAATTTCTCATCTTCTGCGCTCTCCTTTACTTTCCCTGTTTCAGTCCTAAAATGTAAAAATATACTTTTCTCTGTAAGCGATAGTCCATTTTGTCAATGAAGCTATGTAATGCTCGTTTAATAGTGTCCGGCTGCATTGTCCTTTACCTTCCTTTCGTTTACCTCTGTGTTGATTACATTTACAGTATAGTAAATTACATATACCTTGTCAACACCTTTTTAATATTTTTGTTGATTAAGTTTACTTTTTGTGCTATCTTATAATTACTATTAAGAAAGGGGGCTTTTCAATGAACGAACGATTAAGACAATTACGAAACTATTTAGGCTTAAGTCAGGAAGCTTTTGGCGAAACTGTCGGCGTTACAAAGGCTGCTATTAGCCGTATTGAAAGCGGCGTTAACTCTCTGTCAGACAGGATGATACTTTCTATTGTTACCCGACACAATGTTAATGAAAATTGGCTTAGAACTGGAAGCGGCGATATGTTTAACCCTATGTCCGAAGACGAAGAATTAGATATGTACATAGGTCGCATATCCGGCAGCGAAGATAAGTTTAAAAAGAATCTGCTTAAGGCTCTTTGTAAGCTTACGGATGAAGAATGGAACGTGCTTAAGAAAATCATTGCGGAAATGAAAGAAGGGTAGACGCTATTTACGTCCACCCTTCAACCCCAGGATATAAAAGTATATCTTCCTTAACAATCTTTCTTCCTGGATAGTATCTATAAGGTTGTGCAGCTTCTCACGCATTATAGTTAAGCCCCCTTCCTTAGTGCTACCCATTATAAAAGATTTTGCCCGGCTTGTCTTATATTTTAAAAACATTTCCAGAATCTTGGAAATATTTTTACTGCCAGGGCTTTAAAGGTTTTACTATGGTATACTTACTTATATTCTGATTCGTACAGGTCGCTAATGCGGCAGCCTAACCCCTTGGCTATCTTTTCCAGGTTAGCCAGTGTAGGCGAAGTCTTCCCGTTTTCAATATTGTTAAGCGTGGATTTACTTACACCTGTTACGGCTGCTACAGCTTCCAGCTTTAAGCCTTTAGCTGTACGGATTTCCCATAACTTAATAATTACCATAATCTACCAGCCTTTCCGCGTGATAGATTCATGGTACTAAAATAGTAAAAAGGTGCTAATTATGGTCGAATATGGCGGATATGATATTAACGAATACTATTTTGAATATCCTGTAAATGCCGCTGGTTATCTTACAATGTGCGTTTGCACTTCTAAGAATTGTATTAGCTGTCCGCATTTCAGATACTGCATAGCTTCCGAACTGCCGGAAGGGCGCTGGATATTAAACGAAAGATAACTTTTATACACCGCTTTAGCCTGGCTGCCACCAGATTAAAGCATAATAAAAAGCCGTCCCAGGCTGCCACCCGGAACGGCTCACGCGATACCTATAAACAAGGGCTTATAAGTAATCAAAACGCACTTAGATTATATCATAAGCCCAGCATTTTATAAAGGGGCTTATTTTTTATACCCTTTTTTAGAAAGGCTGTGATTATATGCTTATTAAATGCCCGGAATGTAACAGGGAAATTAGCAGCGCTGCCGCCTGCTGCCCCGGCTGTGGCTATCCCATTAACACTCCGCCGAAGCCTAAGAAACAATCGAAGAAAAAAGGCGGCGGCTCTAAGCTGCCGAACGGCTACGGCTCTGTATACAAGCTATCCGGCAACCGCCGTAAACCCTGGGTAGCCGCTAAAACCTTCGGCTGGATTCTGGACGAAGAAAAGGAACGGCAAAACAGGTACAGCGCCCTATAGGTTACTTCCCTACGAAGTCGGAAGCCCTGGACGCGCTGGCGAACTATAACGAAAATCCTTACGATATTGACGTACACAATATCACTTTTGAAGAAGTTTATAATAAATGGTCTGCCGAATACTTTCCCACTCTTAAGAGTAAGTCCAGCGCCCGCACCGTGATAGCTGCTTACAAATATTGCAAGCCTATTTATACTATGCGTATGCGCGATATAAGGGTAAATCACTTAGAACAGACCATAAAGGACGCTACCGTAGGCGATAACACTAAGGCGCGCATGAAAAGCCTTTTTAACCTCATGTACCGCTACGCTATGAAGCATGAAATAGTAGATAAAGACTACGCCGCCCTGTGTGACGGCGTGAAGAAGCCAAAACCAACTATAGAACGTATACCATTTTCCCAGGAAGAAATAAAAGCCCTGTGGGATAATATAGACTTTCCTTTTGCGGATATGGTCTTAATCGGTATTTACTCCGGCTGGCGACCGCAAGAACTGGCGATACTGAAACTTGCAAACGTGGACTTAGAAGCCCGTACCTTAACAGGCGGTCTTAAGACAGAAGCCGGGATAGACAGGGAAGTACCGATACACCCGCTTATTTTCTCCCTGGTGGAAGCAAATTATAAAAAGCCCTGGCTATGGGTAGTGAATACCTGTTTAATGATGAAAACGGGCAGCAAGGCACTTACTTAACCTACGATAAGTACCGGGGCAGATTCAAGAAAGTTATGAAGCGGGTAAACCAGAACCATAAGCCGCATGATACCCGCCACACCTTCATAACGAAGGGTAAGTATTATCAAATGGACGTCTATATATTAAAATGATTGTTGGACATGCCATTAACGACGTAACAGAAAAGACATATACGCACCGGGTAATTGAAGAACTGCGCCGGGAAATAGAGAAAATCATAGAATAGAAAAACAGGGGGCGCACCGTCTAAAGTGTGTCCCCTGTTTGTTAGTTACGCGTGTTAGTTACCTGTTAGTTTCGTGTTAGTTACCTACTCTATTTTCGGCTTTTTCACACTTTCCTACAATTCCTGTAACCCGCATAAATACTATATTCCTTAGAACTTGCCAGCGTCTGCTGCTTCCTGAACAGAAACGGCAACTGCTACTGTAGCACCAACCATTGGGTTATTACCCATTCCGATAAGTCCCATCATCTCAACGTGAGCCGGTACAGAAGAAGATCCTGCGAACTGAGCATCAGAGTGCATACGTCCTAATGTATCTGTCATACCGTAAGAAGCCGGTCCTGCTGCCATGTTGTCTGGGTGAAGTGTACGTCCTGTACCACCGCCTGATGCTACTGAGAAGTATTTTTTACCCTGTTCGATACGTTCTTTTTTGTATGTACCTGCAACTGGGTGCTGGAAACGAGTCGGGTTTGTGGAGTTACCTGTGATGGAAACACCAACGTTCTCGTGATGCATGATAGCAACACCTTCCCGTACATCATTTGCACCGTAACACTTAACTGTTGCACGGAGTCCATCTGAGTATGCATGCTCAGAAACGATGTTGAGCTTAGCTGCCTTGTAGTCATACTGTGTCTCAACGTATGTAAATCCGTTGATACGTGCAATAATCTGAGCAGCGTCTTTTCCAAGACCATTCAGGATAACACGCAGAGGTTTTTTACGTACTTTGTTTGCTTTTTCAGCGATACCGATAGCACCCTCAGCAGCTGCGAAAGATTCGTGACCTGCTAAGAAGCAGAAGCACTCTGTCTCCTCCTCGAGGAGCATCTTTCCAAGGTTACCATGTCCAAGACCTACCTTACGGTGATCAGCAACAGATCCAGGAATACAGAATGCCTGAAGTCCTTCTCCGATTGCTGCTGCTGCATCAGCTGCCTTTGTACATCCCTTTTTGATTGCGATAGCAGCACCTACTGTGTAAGCCCACTTAGCGTTCTCGAAACAGATTGGCTGGATTTTCTTTACGATCGTAAACATCAAGTCCAGCATCTTTTGTAATTTTTTCAGCTTCTTCGATAGAGCTGATACCATAGCTGTTTAACACAGCATTGATCTGGTCAATTCTTCTTTCATATGATTCAAATAATGCCATTGTCGTTCTCCTTTCCTCTTATTCCTGTCTTGGATCGATGATCTTAACAGCACCCTGCTCTGGAGTTACGACCGTATGATCCTGAAGCTTTCTCCCAAGCTGTGTTAGCGTCATCACCCTTTTTGATAAAATCTGTCATTTTTCCAAGAGAAACGAACTGGTATCCAATTACTTCATCGTTCTTGTCAAGGGCGATACCTGTTACATAGCCTTCAGCCATCTCAAGGTAACGAACTCCCTTTGCCTTTGTTGCGTACATTGTACCAACCTGTGAACGAAGTCCTTTTCCAAGGTCCTCAAGTCCTGCTCCAACAGCAAGTCCATCATCAGAGAATGCAGACTGTGTACGACCGTAAACGATCTGTAAGAATAACTCTCTCATAGCTGTATTGATGGCATCACAAACTAAGTCTGTGTTTAATGCCTCAAGAATTGTCTTACCCTGTAAGATTTCTGCTGCCATAGCTGCAGAGTGTGTCATTCCTGAGCATCCGATAGTCTCAACTAATGCCTCTTCAATTACTCCATTCTTTACATTGAGTGAGAGCTTGCAGGCACCCTGCTGTGGTGCACACCAGCCTACACCGTGTGTAAATCGAAATGTCCTCAATTTTCTTAGAATGAACCCATTTTCCTTCTTCTGGGATAGGAGCTGGCTCATGTTTTGCGCCCTTAGCTACAGGACACATGTTTTCAACTTCCTTAGTGTAAATCATCTTAAGACTCCTTTCGTTATGGTTTTAACATACCCGATTTATTCTCTCATATTTTTTGTAATAAGTCTAGAGTATCATCGACAAAAAACAACAAAATACAATATTTTTCAAACAACATTACTATTTTTAAGAACTACGTTGTCCTTGTCCTTGAAAATGTGGTTTGCAGGGATGACTCCGCGTACTCTTGAAAGCGGATAGATGTTTGAATTTCTTCCTATTACTGTTCCCGGATTGAGCACTGAGTTGCAGCCTACCTCCACATGGTCACCAAGCATAGCGCCGAATTTCTTGCGGCCGGTTTCAATCTCCTCTTTTGTATCGTAAACATCCTTTACGACTACAAGAGTCTTGTCACTCTTTACATTTGATGTAATAGAGCCTGCGCCCATATGTGATTTGTAGCCCAGGATTGAATCTCCTACATAGTTGTAATGAGGCACCTGTACTGAATTAAAGATGATGACATTTTTGAGCTCTGTGGAGTTACCTACTACTGAGCCCTTTCCTACGATTGCACTGCCACGGATAAAAGCACACTGTCTGATTTCTGCGTCCTCGCAGATGATGAGCGGACCGTGCAGATATGCGCTGTCAAATACTGTTGCGCTCTTTGCTACCCAGATATCCTCTCCTCTTTTCTCATAGATTTCAGGGTCGAGTGTTGGTCCGAGCTCCTTGATGAAATCACTTATTCCGGCAAGTGCCTCCCATGGATAAGTGAACTGCGATAAATACTCCTTTGCGATTGTTTCATCCAGATTATAGAGATTTGTTATTTTTGCGTTTTCCATTTTTCTATGTCCTTTCTTTTAATTATGTGAAAATTATTGACTATTGTTTTAACTGTCATTTTAATATTTAAACTTAAATATAAGTATTAAACATAAATATAAAAATTCATATTAATTATAGATTTAATAATTAATTATAAGCAGAGCTACTCACCGAACAGCTCATGCGCCGCCGCAAATGCCGCCTCCGACACATCATCTGCCTGTGCGCCCTCTGCTGCCATATCAAGACCAGCCAGAAATTCCTCTGGGATTCCCATCTCATCCATGGTTGTATTATTCATGGTTGTCTCATCCGGCGCATCATCTGCCTTGCTCTGCACTTCTTCCTCACCCGGGTTATCGAAATCAAATGATATCTGGTCATTTTCAAACTTAAGGCATGTATCGAATACATTTCCGCCTTGGAGGTGAAGCCTGTGACCTTCTTTTGGTCTTTCCTGTGGTAAACAGCTCCGTGAGAATTTCCTCTGAAAGCTCCACCTTTGCCACAGTATGCCAAACATTGAAACCGCACTCACACTCATATTTCCACTGTGTCTTTTTGAGCGGTCTGCCACACTTTGGACAGAGTACATTTGTCTCGATTGGCTTAGGCTTTTCGGGGAAATCAAAGGCTATATCTCCGTCTTCTGTGAGCTTTAGCGGTGCGTCAAACTTCATGCCTGTCTTTGAGACAAATCGATATAACTTCTGTCTTTTTCTTTGTCAGAAGCTCCTTAAGGACTGATTCCTTTATCTTGACGCTTGCGACCTTGCCCACCATAAAGCGGCAGCTCTCAGGATCATCACGTCTGTTGTTCTCGCATACAAATCCAAACGGTGCCACCTGGATTTTGCCTCCGCACTTCGGACATACTACATCCTTCACTGTCTTTGGCTCTACATGGTCGAAATCAAACTGGACAGAGAGCTTCTTGTTTTCATCCTCCTTAAGCACCAGGCACGCATCGAAGCGTTTCCCGCTTTTGGATTTAAAGCCTCGTATAGTCTCGGTCTTTTTATCATTAAGAAGCTGCTTTAGGTTTGCGGCTGTGATTGTCTTTCCGCAATCTGTCCCACCGAAAAGCGGCAGCTTCCCGGCTCGTCACCCTTGTAGTTCACACAGCCATAGCCAAACGATGTCTTTTTTATCTGACCACCACAAAGCGGACAGACGACATCCTTTATGATTTCGTCCTCCACATTGTCAAAGTCAAATGCCACAACTGTGTGCATTTTCTCACTTTCCTCTGTGACCGGCTCCTTCTTTAAGACGAGACATGCGTTGAAGCGCTTTCCCGATTTTGATTTAAAGCCCTTTATCGTCTCTGTTCTGCCGTTTGCCATGAGCTCTAAAACTGTACCTGTGACAGCTGCTTATCTGCTATCCTTCCAACGAAGAAATGGCAGCCATCCTCTGTCTGTCTGTTATAGTTTGCACATCGGTAGCCGTATGGCGACACATATATATCGCCTCCACAGTCCGGGCATACAATGCCCTCGACCTTTTGCGGCTTTACATTTTCAAAATCAAAGGTGGCTGATACCTTGTTCGTCTGTTCATCCTTGTTGAGCTTTAAGCATGCATCAAAGCGTTTGCCGCTCTTCGACTTAAAACCACGGATTGTGTCGGTTATTCCTTCTTCAATCAGCTTTTTGACCTGCTCCTCCGGAATATCCAGTCCTGCCACCTGTCCGATATTAAAATTACATCCTGATTTATCATTTTTATAATTAGCACAGCCGTAACCAAACGGTGTGGTCACTATCTCACCGCCGCAGACCGGGCACTTGACACCTATCTTTCGTCTGGCCGCCGCACCTCTGGCATTTTTGCCTGCAAAGCTGCTGATACGGTCTGCAATCTCAGGGCGCAGATTCTGCTCAATCATCTTTTCTGTCTCTTTGCGGATAAAGCTCTCAAGCTTTCCTCTGTATTCCCAGAAATCCACCGTGCCCTTGTAATTCCGTCCAGTCCCTTTTCCCAGTTGGCTGTCATCTTTGGATTAAGAAGTGCCGGAACTGTCATGTATACGACCTCAAATACCATCTCGCCAAGGCTCTCGGGTGTGAGTATCTGTGTCTTTTGTTCAAATTCAGATATCCTATACGGACAAGCTTCTGGATTATCTCCGCTCTCGTTGCTGAGGTGCCTATTCGAGCCCTTTATCTGCTCACGAAGCTCCTCGTCCTCGATAAGCTGTCCTGCATTTTCCATGGCAAGCACCATGGAGCGATGTATAGCGCTTTGGCGGAGATGTCTTACCAAACTTGATATTATAGCCTTGGCATGCTATCTCATCACCCGCCTTTAGCTTATCGGCAAGCTCAAGCATCACCTTGGGATTTACGACTATCTCATCATTGCTGCCGTTTGCTGTGCTGTTTTCATCTGTACTATCTGCAGTTTCACTGTTTTTACCAAGTATTCGTGCGTTTGATTCCTCAAACGACTTCTTTTCGGCGGATTCGCCACCTGTAAATAACCCTCGCTCTTTAGTACCTTTGATGATGCAAAAACTTTCCTTATCCACATCTACGACAAGCTTCACATTCTCATACTCTGCCGGTGGATAAAAAATACTAAGGAAACGCCTGACAATCAGCTCAAATACTGCTCTTTGAAGCGATGTAAGCCCCGAAAGCTCTGTAAGCTGACCTGTCGGAATGATAGCATAGTGGTCTGTTACCTTGCTGTCATCCGTGTACTGCGTATCAGCTATGTTGGCATATAGCCTCTTTTGCATAATATGCTCCACAAAGTCTGCTGTCGGTTCAAAACCTTTAAGCCTGCTTATATTTTTCCAATCTCCTTTGCCACAGCGCTTGAAAGCACCCTGGCATCTGTTCTAGGATAGGTGGTGAGCTTTTTTTCATACAGATCCTGAGCCACCTGTAATGTCTCATCAGGGCTGATTTTAAACTTCTTTGAGCACTCTGCCTGCAGCTCCGCCAGGTTGAAAAGAAGCGGTGCTCTTTTTTTAGTAATATTCTTAACTATAGATTTAACTTTCGCCTGTTTGCCGTTTAATTCTTCAATTAAAGCGAGTGCATCTTTTTCCTCTTTGAAGCCGTTTTCCTTGTATAAAAGCGGTGATTCAAAGTACCTTGAGCCTTCTACAGCCTTCCACTCTGCCTCTACACCGGCATCCGTAAACCTGCCGATTACCCTGTAAAACGGAGTCTCCTTAAAGTTTCTGATTTCGCGCTCACGGATTACTACCATTCCAAGCACACAGGTCATCACTCGTCCGACCGCGATTGCCGTGTACGAGCGTGTACCCGCTGCATCGTTTAGGAGATTGCCGTATTTGACCGACATGACACGCGAGAAGTTGATGCCCATCGCATAGTCCTCGATGGTACGCATGATGCCGCTCTTTCCGAGGTTTGCATACGCACTCATCGGCTTTGCCTCTTTTATGCCTCTTAGGATTTCCTCCTCGGTCTGCGAATCTATCCAGACTCGAAGCTCCTCCATGCCTTCCACACCACCAAAGTTTCTGATATTCTCCTCGATGGTCTGTCCTTCTTTTCCGGCATCACCTGCCCAGTAAACTCTGTCAATGTCCTCTCTCTGCAAAGAGCGTGCACAATATTGTACTGCTTGCGCACGCTGTCTATCACATCATATTTGTATTCCTTTGGCAGAAACGGCAGATCCTCAAGACGCCATTTCTTGTATTTCATGTCGTAGGACTCAGGGTAGACCAGCCCGACCAGATGTCCCACGCACCATGAAATCACATATTCTCCATTTTCTATATAACCGTCATTGCGTCCGCTCACCCGCAGCACCTTCGCAAATTCCTGTGCCACGGATGGCTTCTCTGTTATTATCAGTGATTTTCCCATAAGCTCCTCTATAATTCATTCATGTTGATGAGCTTGAATCTAGGGTCTCTGACCACATAGCTTTGCAGTGCAGGCTCAAAATCCGTTGCCGAAAACAGATAATAGTCATCAGATGTAAGCCTTGCCTGCTCCATAGCCATAGCCATATTCTCGCACATATCCATGGTCATCATTGGCTTGTCCCAGTTGCAGAAGCCGATGATACTCCTTCTATCCTCGCTCTGAGCCACAATGTCTATGCGGCCTGTCTTTCCAATCCATGTACCCACACGCTTTATGGTAAACGGAAGCTGTCCCATCTGATTTAATATAAGCAGATACTCTGTGCAGACCTCCCTGAAATATCTCTCAAGATACGCATCAAGCTCTTTTTCTATATATGTATCATAAAACTCTTCCGGTGAAAGCAGATACAGATCAGACATATTCGGATAGACAAACTTAAACCAGAAATTAACAAATGTGTCTTTTATCTGATATACGCCCTTCTTTGCATTTTCCCATCCGCCGGTCTCAAATGAAACTACCTTTTCCACTATATTGAAGGTGGCAAGATTTTTCAAATATACGCTGATTTTGGCACGCGAAAATCCTGTCGCATGGAAAATATCATTGAGCTTGTTCTCACCTCTTGCGATTGCTGCAAGTATTGTGCTATATGCAGAAAGCTCTCGAAGCTCTGCAGATATAACAGCATCCGCCTCACCATACAGTGCTCCCGATGGTGTCAATACGAGCCTGCATATATTATCCTTAAAGGATTTAGCTGCATCCCACTTATCCAGATATGCCGGAACTCCACCGATTGCTCCGTAAATCCTCACGATTTCCGCGACCGAAGACTTTCAAAATGTCTTACAACCTCAAGGAAATTGAGCGATTCAATCTTCATTTCGGCTCCCTTAAACTGCTCTGCTGCCTCTTGTGTGGCCCAGACTGTAGATGATGTGGCAAGTATTATAAGTACAGGTTCCGGATACAGCTTGTGCTTTTAAGCTTTGCAACTGCTTCCATAAATGATGCATCCCTCTTTGCCACAAACTGTGCCTCATCGATTATCACGACAAGCTTGGAAGGGTCTCGATTTGATTCTCGCGAAGTACTCCTCATATGTCTGTCTGCTCAGGCTCAGCTTGTACTGACGGCTTATCTCCTCCCCCATCATCTCAAGCTGATGCTCTGGCGATGCCTGTCTGCATCTGTAGTAAAAGAATTTCTTTCCGTCACAAAATTCCTTTATGAGCTCCTCCTTTTGACAGCCTCTCCTTCCGTAGAGCACTACGAGCTGGTTACCCGACTCTTTATAGAGCTGCTCAAGTTTCTCTAAATCTGTGTGTTTTGCTTTCATAAATATTCCTCCAAAATAATCAACTGGAAATATTATATCACAATTTAACACATATACAAATAGATTTTAATTATAATTTCCGAGCTCCTATTGTAGCTTTCACTTTATTTCTGACAAACATATAGCAGATAGCCTGCATGATGATTGTCGCTATCCATGAACCGGGATATGATATAAACAGGAAAAACAGCGACCTGTGGCTTGGAAACAGACCATATATCCAGATGATTCTGACTCCGACTGTTCCTATTATAGAAAGTATCATAGGTACAGTTGAGTATCCCATTCCTCTTAGTGCTCCCGGAAAAAGGTCCATGATTCCACACAGGAAATATGGGATTGTTGTAATCGAAATAATCTCAAGTCCTGATTTAATTACCTCGCTATTACTTGTATATATGCCAAGTATCTGTGTTCCAAATATGTATGAAGCACTTCCCATCACAAGTGCTACCGCTGTCGTGAGGAACAGACAGTCTATCAGTACCCTGTCCATTCTCTTTTGTTTTCCTACCGCATAGTTCTGGCTCGTGAAGCTCATGCAGGCCTGTGTAATTGAGTTGACAGATACATACAAAAGCCAAGTATATTGTTTGCCGCCGTATATCCAGCCATTGCTATTGAGCCAAAGGAATTGACTGATGACTGAAGCATGGCATTTGAGATATTTATGACTGTGCTCTGTATGCCGGCCGGAATTCCCACCTGAAATATCTGAAGCATATATTCCTTATCAATCGCAAGCTTATTAAAGCAGAGCTTATAGCTGGTATCTGCTTTGCTCAAACAATATAATACAAGTACGCTGGAAACAAACTGCGAAACAATTGTACCGATTGCAACACCTGCAACATCCAGTTTGCACACTATTACAAAAACAGATTGAGCAGTGCATTGATACAGCCTGAAATAATCAAAAAGATAAGAGGTCTCTTTGTATCGCCGACAGCACGCAAAATCGCCGCACCATAGTTATAAAGCATAAAAACGGCATACCGCAAAAATAAATCCTCATATAAATAGTGGAAAGACCTATGACATCATCCGGTGTACCCATGATTTCCAGCGCACCCTTGCAAAAATAACACCGACCACACCCATCACAATACCACTTATGAGTGCAATCATAATAGCGGTGTGCACCGTCTTAGACATCTCCTTCTCCTTGCCTGCCGCATAAAATCTGGCAGCGAGCACATTCGCACCAAGCGATATACCCATAAACAAATTGACAAACACATTGATAAGTGCCGTAGTCGAGCCAACAGCCGCCAGTGATTTGCTGCCACTAAACTGTCCCACGACAATAATATCCACCGCATTAAACGCTAACTGTAAAATACCCGAAATCATAAGTGGCAACGCAAATGAAATAAGCTTATCCATTATTGAACCGTTCACCATATCAATTTCATACTTATTATTCTTCACTTATATCTACCTCTTAAATATATTCTACTCAGATTATCTATTTTACCACGATAAAATATAAATTCAAGCGTAACAAAAAAAGAGAGTCCCTTTTAAGGGACTCGACTTTTGCAAATTAAAATCACAGAGTGAGGATTTTCCGTTCAATACACCGCCTTCACCGAAGAGTACACAGTATGTTCCGAAGAAAAAATATGAACTGCCACGGGATTCCAATAGGTTAAATGACAGTTTAGACTTGCAAACTGCCATAATCTATCCAGAAAAAATCCCGTGGCTGACTTCATATTTTATCTGAGGAATACTACTGTGTGCTACACCGGTGCCCACAGCCCACAAACGGAAAATCCGCCCCTTAATAAATTTTTTCCAATGAATTGCCAACTCTACTTCTTTGTGATGTAACCCTGTGCCTTAAGAAGCTCTGCACAAAGCACTGCTCCACCTGCTGCACCACGTACTGTGTTGTGTGAGAGTCCGACGAACTTCCAGTCATAGACTGTATCCTCTCTGAGACGTCCGACATTGATTCCCATACCATGCTCATAATCCACATCAAGTGCAACCTGAGGACGATTATCCTCTTCACAGTATCTGATGAACTGCTTTGGTGCGCTTGGAAGCCCAAGCTCCTGTGGTACTCCGCTGAACTTCTCGAGTGCCTCGATGAGCTGCTCCTTTGTAGGGTTCTTTTTGAACTTGACAAATACAGCTGCTGTATGACCGTTTAATACTGGTACACGGATACACTGGCATGTGATAACCGGTGACTCTGCAGGAACAATCTGTTTCTTCTCATCATCAACATATCCCCAGAGACGAAGTGGCTCTTTCTCAGATTTCTCTTCCTCTCCACCAATGAATGGAATGATATTTCCTACCATCTCCGGCCAGTCTTTGAATGTCTTTCCTGCTCCAGAGATTGCCTGATATGTTGTAGCAACAACTTCATATGGTTCAAATTCTTTCCATGCTGTTAATACTGGTGCATAACTCTGGATAGAGCAGTTAGGTTTTACTGCTACGAAGCCTCTTTGTACCGAGACGCTCCTTCTGATATTTGATAACCTCCATGTGCTGTGGGTTGATTTCAGGTACAACCATTGGCACATCGTGTCCATCTATGGGCACTATTGTTTGAAACTACAGGAGTCTCTGTCTTTGCGTAGTCCTCCTCGATCTTCTTGATCTCGTCCTTTGACATATCAACGGCTGAGAATACAAAGTCAACCTGTGAAGCAACTTCTTCTACTTCATTGACGTTTTTTACGATGATTTTCTTAACTGCCTCAGGCATTGGTGTGTCCATTTTCCATCTATCACCAACGGCGTCCTCGTATGTCTTGCCTGCACTTCTTGGGCTGGCTGCAATTGTTGTTACCTCGAACCATGGATGATTCTCTAAAAGAGAAATAAATCTCTGTCCTACCATTCCTGTTCCACCGAGGATACCTACTTTAAGCTTTTCACTCATTACTCTAATCTCCCTATCTTCTAGATTTTCTTCGACCATGTCATACACTATACTTTGACATTAAAACCAGGTCATGTCCGCCTGTCGCGTACAACTGTCTTTATAGGAAATATATTACTTGAAACTCTAATGAAAAACAAGGAAAAAACTATATTAAATTAATAATTTTTCTCACTGTTTTTTATAAAATATGCACAAAAACTACACTTCATCCTGCCAATTTGACTTCATATACTCGTCGTAAACGGCAATTACCTTGTCCATTGATGTCTTTGATGGCGCTCCAACTGTACACCTTGTGCTGACACAGGTCTCCATTGAAATGGCATCAAATACATCCTCCTCAAATACCGGAGAGATAGCCTTGAGCTCGTCGATGCTCATATCGTCGATTGCAATGCCCTTGTCGATGCAGTAAAGCACTATTCTTCCTACAATGCCATGTGCATCTCTGAACGGTACACCCTTTTTAACGAGATAATCAGCTGCATCTGTGGCATTTGTAAAGCCATTGTTTGCACTCTTTCTCATCACGTCCTTGTTAAACTTCATTGTATCAATCATTCCTGTAAAAAGTGCGATACATCCCTTTGCAGTGTCGAATGCATCAAATGCCAGCTCCTTATCCTCCTGCATATCCTTGTTGTACGCAAGCGGAATACCCTTCATGGTGGTGAGAAGCGACATGAGCGCACCGTATACACGGCCTGTCTTTCCTCTGACAAGCTCTGCTATATCGATTTTTCTTCTGTGGCATGATTGAGCTTCCTGTGCTGTACGCATCGTCAATCTCAACAAACTGGTACTCGTTTGAGTTCCATATGATAATTTCCTCAGAAAAACGTGACAGATGCATCATGATAGTTGAAAGAGCCGATAAAAACTCAATCAGATAATCCCTGTCTGACACACCGTCCATACTGTTAAGTGTCGGTCCGTAAAATCCAGAAGCTGTGCTGTATAGTCCCTATCAAGCGGATATGTAGTGCCTGCGAGTGCTCCTGAGCCAAGCGGACAATAGTTCATTCTCTTATATATATCGCACAGTCTTGATCTGTCCCTCTTAAACATCTCAAAATATGCTCCCATATGGTGTGCCAGCGTGATTGGCTGGGCTTTCTGCAGATGTGTGCCCGGCATGATAGTCTGTGTGTTTTCCTTCATAATCTTAAGGATAACAGCTAAAAGCTCCTTAAGCTCATTATCAGTCTCCTTCACCGTCTTTCTGGTAAAAGACGCATGTCAAGAGCTACCTGGTCGTTTCTGCTTCTTCCTGTATGCAGCTTCTTTCCTGTGTCACCAAGCCTGTCTATGAGTGTAGCCTCAACGAAGCTGTGGATATCCTCATACTTTGAGCTGATTTCAAGCTCCCCGACTCTACCTCCTTAAGTATCTGCTTTAAGCAAGCCACTATATCATTGCTCTCTGCCTGTGAAATTATGCCCTGCTTTCCAAGCATCGTGACATGGGCGATGCTGCCCTCTATATCCTCTTTATAAAACTTCTGATCAAATGAAATGGACGCATTGAAATTATAAACCAGCTGATCTGTCTCTTTTGTAAAACGACCGCCCCATAACTGTGCCATGAGATTCCTCCTTGATTATTAAATGATGATTTATTTTCATGTATCACAATGTATTGTATAAAAATAAGATGTGATACCGCCGCCTGCTCTAAACAGCCGCTTTACTGTGCTAAATTATATAATAATTTTTGCTGTCACGCAACCACATTTTCACCCACGTGCTGCAATCTCTGTCACGCTGCTCCTTGGAAAATACACATCCGCAGTAGTACTGCCTGTACATATCATACTGCTTTGATATCTCCGTGGACTTTTTATAGCCCTCTTTCTTCTTAAAATCAGAGAAAAGATATCGCACTCCATATTGGCTCTCTAAATCTTTTCCTATCTCATTGAGCTTTTCGGCATTCTTCAACGGGCTGATGGAAAGTGTCGTAGTAAAAAAATCAAAGCCATGCTCCCTTGCATACTGTGCACTCTCCTCAAGACGCAGCCTGTAGCACTTAAAGCACCTCTCCCGCCCTCAGGCACAGCCTCCATGCCGCGTGCCATATCGTAAAAGCGCTTGGTGTCGTACACACCCTCCACAAAGTGAACCGGATTTTGGAAACTCATCTATAAAGCGCTTCTGCTCCTGTGCTCTCATGTGATATTCCTCTGGCGGATAAATGTTTGGATTGTAATAAAACACCGTTACCTTAGCTGTATGCTATGCTGCAACAGCAGCTATGAAGCAAAAGACGTGGAGTGCAGTTATTGTCCATGCAATTTTCTTTTATTAAATCTTCCATTAATTTTTGATAATTTATTTTGTTTGCCATATTATATTATTTCTTTCTCAAAATTCAAATTTTTTGACATATCCCAAAATATTATTTCAGGTAACTATTCTGCATATTTACTATTCTGATTAATTACTATTTCTGATTAATTACTATTTCTGATATAAGCTGCATAATACGAACAAGGACCGGAAGTCTCCTCCCGGTCCGGCTCATACTAATCCTCTTCTTCATATCCGAACATTAGTCTAAAAATCTTTTTTCCTGTTTCAGTCTTGAATATGCGCTTGTATGCCTTGTCGATTGCACGGTTTCCCGCATCATCCTCATACAGATTTACAAGGAAATCAGCCTCAACGAGTATCTGATAATCAAGACCATCTATATTGTCATATGTGTGATGGTGACCTATGAGAAAACATATTCTTTCAACTATGTAATTCTCGAAGCCAAGCTGTGAGAGCATCTTCTGGGCGATTATCGGTCCCTCCTGCTCCAGCTTTCCATCGCACCTGCCATACTCCGCCACACGTATGCCGATATCGTGTGTAAGCCGCAGCCTCAAGTATAAAGAGCGAGGCATCATCAAGCTCCTCTCCTATACCGATAAGCCTTGCATAGCTGTGCACCTTGGTAAAATGCTGGATTCTCTTTGGATCGCCATCATAGTAGGCAATCATATCCATAAACAAGTCGTCTAACTGTTGTTTACTATAACTGTCACTATCCATTTAATATATTTTTCTCCTGATGATATGTTAATTAGTCTCATTGCCGACTTTGCACCGACAATGATAACATACTACAAAGCGATCATTTTTTCAATATTTTTACACAAATATTTCTTATTTTTAAATCACTATGTTGTTTGTCACGCTGTTATGTGGGAACAGTAACATCACTACTTTGCATCACGGAAAAATCCCCTGAATGCGAATTCAGACAAAGGCTTCTTGTAAAGAAGCTCTCCTATCAATATCTCAAACGCCCCACCTGCCAAAATAGCAATATAGCCTAGCAATGCCACCACCGGGAGTCCAAGCTTAAAAACAGCATTAGAAACCGGCACAAACGCTGCTCCTGAAAACACAGTAAAACGCACATAAACAAAACCATGAATACGATAAAGCCAAGTACATAATACTTATAGCATATGCTTGTGTACAGATATACTACAAACAGTACAACATCAATCGTAAAAAGTGTGTAGATAAGCTGCGTCTTATCTGCCACTCCATACTGTATCAGAATGACTCTTTCTACCACCAGAAATGTAAAATAACAAGATTGATTACCGTGCTTGACATCACCGGAATGTATATCTGCAGCTTCTTTTTCAGTGATGTGGACTGGATAAGCTCTGACACATCCATCGACATGATGAGCTGGAATGTGAACATACCACTCATCATAAAGTATACACCGCCTATGATTGTAGTTCCTTTGCTCATTATATCGGATGCAATTCCGAATACTGCAAAGAATACAAGCATGATCACATTCAGCTTCAGTTTATAGCCATATCTCAATAATTTAAATCCTAATTTAATATCTTTCAGCATAATATTTCTCCTTTTCAAATATACTTTCCAATTTAAAATGCCTCTACACATCAACATATGATCTGCGGATACGCACCATCATATGATAATATGTCGCTGCTATCGCTCCTACAAGCACCACTGCTAACACAGGTGCGATAAACCACATTCTCCCGCCATAAATCAAAACAGCTATACTACCTGCAATTGCCGGGAAGATAACTATAAGCGCCAGCAGATAAATATACATTCCCATATCCATGTATCTGAATATATTTAATGAGCCAACCGAAACAATTGAAGATATCATAATAATGTCAAATATCGACCAGATATTAACTCCAAATTTAATAAATGGTATTGAAGCAATGAGTATTGTAATTCCAATACGCAGCGGTCTTATAAGTATATCCACAAGAACTGCATTCTCAAAGTATCTTACTCCGTTAAAACCTGTCTTTAAAAAATGCATGCCAAATGCATTCTTCTTGCACATACAGCCGAAGCAGAAATAGTCCTGCACCACCTCGCACATCATATAAAAATCATAAACAATTACTATAACTCCAATCCATGCCCAGACTGTTTTCGAACAGGCAATTAGCATTGATGTAAAAATTGCTAAAACCGGAATCAGTATATTTGTTATAAGACGATACTTGAGATTAGTCATAACACGGTAATCCCTGATGTATGTTAGAACTTCATTCTTTGCTTTGTTATCTTTTTTATTAATTGTTCTTTCAGTATCATGTTCCTGTGAAAACATTTTTTCATTCATACTTCGACTTTTTCCATAACACCTTACCTCGCACTAGCGCATCACAATCTTTGTATTATTTTTCATGACCGCAACGCTTATCTGGTAAAGTGTCGGAATCTCCTTTGTAACATTAAGTCCTGCGAGCTTATCTATGTTTTCCGCCAAGCATATGCCCTCGAAGCCATACGGGTTTTTGGTCATTGAATAAAGCACCTTACCGGCAGCCTCTGTATCTGCTGCATCTCCTTTAATCAGGATATATTTTTCCTTCAAATCCTCAACAAAGCCCTGCTCCACAATCTGTCCGTTTTCCATTATAATGGCATAATCGGTGATATTTTCCATATCTGAGATATTGTGTGTAGAGAAAAATACACTGCGCTTACCGTTGCCCTCATGGATATACTCGCCAATCATCTGGCACAGCTTATCTCTCATCAGCGGATCAAGCGGCGATGCCGGCTCATCCAGCAAAAGAAGGTCTGTCTTTCGCGCCATGACTCCTGCCAGCATGAGCTTCATCTTCATACCATCCGAAAATGAGCTGTTAGCTTTCTTCATATCAATGCAGCCATGTGAAAATATTGCAAGCCCCTCACAATATCTGTGAAAATCATCTGCTGAAAATCATCAAACATCAGCTTGCTGATTTCCTCGATATCCTTAACTGTCCACTGCGGCAGATAGTATTTGCCGGGGCCGGTATAGCCTATGCGGTTTTTAATATCTCCCGAGTTTTCCTTCTGCTTGTCGGAATACTGTCCAAAGTATGTGATTTCACCTTTATAGTCTAGCCTGATTCCTGCTAAGATATTTAAAAGTGTTGTCTTTCCTGCTCCGTTTTCTCCGATTAAGGCTGTGGCAAAGCCCTGCGGTATTGCGAAATTCTCCACATCCAGTGTAAAGTTTTAAGCTCCTTTGTGATTTTGCTGCCTCAATTGCATTCTTTGTTGTCATTTCCATTCCTCCTGACTCGTTTTCATATCATTATTAAAATATGAACTAATTCTTACTTAAATTTTTCATTGTTTATAGCTATCCATAATCATAACCAATCCACTCCTGTCATTCTACATCAAGCAACGCCTCAAGCATTCCCTTAAGCTCGTCGTTTGAGATTCCGGCTACCTCAGCCGCGGCTATCGCGTCTGTCAGCGATTCCTCCACCTTGCGCAGGTGCTGTTCCTTTATCATCTCACTGTCCTGTGCATTGACATAAAGCCCTTGCCCTGCGCCGCTGTGATGAGTCCCTCATCTGCAAGCTGCTCATAAGCCTTCATCGTGGTTATCACACTGATTTTCAAGTCCTTTGCCAGCCCTCTTATAGACGGAAGGAACTCCCCCTGCTCATACCTGCCGGCCAAAATATCTGTCTTGAAGCTGTCCGCTATCTGCTGATAGATGGGCACTCCTGAATTTTGCATCAGCTTCATATGCTACCTCCGTACTGTATTTATTAGCTGTTCATGTGTTATATATACACTATATACATTTTAATGTCAATACCTTTCTATAATTATCTCTCTAAAGATTTCACCTCAAAATTTTGATTTGACATACACTCTTATATCTGATAATATAATATAGCTTGCCGATATGGCTCAGTAGGTAGAGCGACGCACTCGTAATGCGTAGGCCACCGGTTCGATCCCGGTTATCGGCTTCATACATAAAAACACCTCATTCAAAACTGAATGAGGTGTTTTTATTACAAAAAATCCCCTTGACATTTATAAAAAATATATTAAAATTATCTCGTTGGTTTATTTTTAGTAAACAAAAAATCTATCATTAAGCCTACAGTAAATATAACGTAAAGTATATTAGAAAAGGAAGTAAACATGGATATCGGACATCGTATGAAGGAGCTTCGTATCCAGTACGGACTTACCCAGCAGGAGCTTGCTGACAGGGCTGAGCTGACGAAGGGATTTATCTCCCAGCTCGAGCGAAATCAGAATTCACCGTCAGTCGGCACCCTGCTTGATATCATCCAGTGCCTGGGTATGACACCGGCGGAGTTTTTTACGGATTCGGAACCTGAGCAGATTGTATACAAGGCAAACGACTATTTCGAGAAAATTGACGAGGAAAAAAACAGCAAGGTGGAATGGATCATTCCAAACGCACAGACCGCTCCATGGAGCCTGTCGCTCACTCTTCATCCGGGTGGCAGTTCTGAAATATATCTGCCTCAGGAGTGTGAGGAGTTTGGATATGTGATAAAGGGCACAGTGAAGCTTTGCTATGGTGGCAAGGTGCACACCGTAAAGGCCGGTGAGTCCTTTTATTTTAAAGCCGGTAAGAAACATTTTATTGAAAATAAGTCTTCAAAGGATGCCATGCTCATATGGGTCAGCAATCCTCCAAGCTTCTGACGCTTCCACTGCAGAAGCTCTTTTATAGGCTGTAATTACTGCCGGCCACATTTTTAGTGTGTACAGCAGCAAATTATAAACATACAGTTCCTACCAGTACTATAATTACATGAGAAAGGTTTACACCATGGGAAAGAAATTAATTGATTTTATCGATATCACAAAGTCATACAACGGCAATGTTGTACTCGACGATTTAAATCTATACATCAGGGAGAACGAGTTTCTGACGCTGCTTGGACCATCAGGCTGCGGAAAGACCACCACACTTCGCATGCTCGGTGGCTTTGAGACACCGGACAAGGGAAAAATCATGTTTGATTCAAAGGACATCACAAATGTGCCTGCAAACGAGAGAAATCTGAACACTGTTTTCCAGAAATACTCTCTTTTCCCTCATATGACAATAGCTGAAAACATCGCGTTTGGTCTTAAAATAAAGAAAAAAAGCAAGGCTTACATTGATGACAAAATAAAGTATGCATTAAAGCTCGTCAATCTCGACGGCTTTGAAAACCGCTCTGTGGATTCTCTTAGCGGAGGCCAGCAGCAGCGTATCGCTATTGCAAGAGCTATTGTAAACGAGCCTAAGGTACTGCTGTTAGACGAGCCGCTTGGCGCTCTCGACTTAAAGCTGCGCCAGAGCATGCAGTATGAACTTATCCGCTTCAAAAATGAGCTCGGTATCACCTTCGTCTACGTCACACACGACCAGGAGGAGGCGCTTACCATGTCTGACACCATCGTAGTCATGAATCAGGGCTATATCCAACAGATTGGCACACCGGAGGACATTTACAATGAGCCTGAAAATGCCTTTGTCGCTGACTTTATCGGGCACAGTAATATCATCGACGGTGTTATGATAAAGGATAAGCTTGTCGAGATACTCGGTGTAAAGATGCCTTGTGTGGACGAGGGCTTTGGTGAGAACACGCCTGTCGATATAGTCATCCGCCCGGAGGATGTGGAGCTGGTGCCTGCGGAGGACGGCTACATGCAGGGCGATGTCGTGTCAAATATCTTCAAGGGAGTGCACTATGAGCTTGAGGTAAAGGCAAACGGCTACGACTGGATGGTACACACCACCAAATATGTAGAGGTCGGCAGTCATGTGGGTATCAAGGTGATTCCATTTAATATCCAGGTAATGCACAAGCCTGAGTCCTCAGATGAAAAGGCGGTGGAGATAGATGTCTAAAATAAAGAAACAGCTGCTCGCAGGGCCGTACCTCATATGGATTATCGGATTTATCATACTTCCGCTTTTCATGATTGTGTACTATGCATTTAAAAGCTCTGACGGAGGCTTCACATTTGAATATGTGGCTGCAATAGCGCAGCACACCAATATCAAGGCACTGCTTTTATCCCTACGGCTAGGAATCATATGCACCATAATATGCCTGGTGCTGTCCTATCCGCTTGCGATGATTTTAAACGGCTTAAAGATTAAAAACCAAAGCTTTGTGGTATTTGTTTTCATGCTTCCTATGTGGATGAACTTTATGCTTCGAATACTCGCATGGAAGCAGCTTTTGTCCAAAAACGGTGTCATCAACTCGATACTCACCACTCTCGGACTGCCGGGCTTCAACATCATGAATACCTCCGGAGCAGTCGTGCTTGGCATGGTCTATGACTTTCTGCCATTCATGCTGCTGCCTATATACAACTCCATGACCAGAATCAAAAACGACTGGATTGAGGCGGCTCTTGACCTCGGTGCAAACAAAGTCACAATACTTTTCAAGATTATACTGCCACTTACAGTTTCCGGTGTCATAAGCGGAATCGTAATGGTTTTCGTGCCATCACTCACATCCTTTGCCATCTCACAGATACTCGGTGGCGGCAAGGTCCTGCTCATCGGAAATATCATAGAACAGGATTTCGTCCATGGCTCGCAGTGGGGCGCAGGAAGCGGTCTCTCACTCGTGCTCATGGTATTCGTATTAATCAGCATGGCACTCGTCAATCTGTTTGATAAGGAAGGAGACCAGAGCTCATTATGGTAAAAAAAATAGCATCAAGGGTATATATGGGACTGATTTTTTTGTTTCTGTATCTACCTATCCTTGTATTAATAGTACTCTCCTTCAACAACTCAAATCCAAGGTTAAATGGGGAGGCTTCACGCTCGACTGGTACATAAAGTGCTTTCAGAGTGAGCGGATTATGTCGGCATTTTCTACAACACTGCAGATTACGCTGCTTGCAGCTGTGATTTCTACAATAATAGGAACTCGCAGCCATGGGTATAAGCGCCATGAAGAAACGTAACCAGACAATCTATCTGGGCGCTACAAACATCCCGATGCTCAATGCAGATATCGTGACCGGTATCTCAATGATGCTTTTGTTTGTAAAATTCATGAATCTGGGCTTTGTGACAGTGCTTATCGCACACATCACGTTCAATATCCCTTATGTGATACTCAATGTGCTTCCAAAGCTCAAGCAAACCAACAAATACACCTATGAGGCCGCACTTGACCTGGGCGCATCACCTCTATATGCATTTTTCAAGGTCACCTGGCCTGAAATAAGCCCAGGAGTGTTCTCCGGCTTTATGATGGCGGTCACAATGTCACTCGATGACTTCTCCATCACCTACTTTACGAAGGGTGCGGAGTAAACACACTCTCAACCATGCTTTACACAAAGCTGAAAAAGGGGGTAAAGCCGGAGCTGTATGCCCTGTCAACCATACTTTTCTTCACAGTGCTGCTGCTTTTGGTTGTGGTAAACATCAACTCAAACCAGATACCTGTCAGCGCCTCAAAGAAGCCTGCAAGGGCTAAAAGCTGCGCATCGTAAAGCGTAGTGTGAGCATCGCAATTGTTACAGTACTCGTAATCGGCTGCTTTTCGGTATTTACCATAAGCGCCGAAAGCACAAACAATGACAATGCCATAACAGTGCTAAACTACGGTAAATACATCGATGAATCAGTAATCGACAGCTTCGAGCAGGAAACCGGAATCACCATTAAATACGAGGAATACGAGGAGCTGAGGAGATGTACACAAAGTACAAGTCTGGTGCCATCGATTACGATGTCATCTGCACCTCTGACTACATCATCGAGAAGCTTATAAGTGAAGGTGAGGTCAACAAGATAGACTACAGCTCAATGCCAAACTATCAAAATGTAAATCAGGATATAATCGACATGTCCGCATCCTTTGACCCGACACATGAGTATACTGTGCCTTATTTCTACGGCACACTCGGCATACTATACAATAAAAGATGGCTGATGCATCAGACCTAAATACCTGGGACTGCCTGTGGAACGGCAAATACAAGGACAACATGATTATGATTAATTCTGTCCGTGATGCCTTTACTCCCGCCCTTCGCACACTTGGCTACTCGATAAACGAGACAGACACAACAAAGCTCGATGAAGCATTTGATATACTAAACAAACAAAGCAGTGATGTGCTCGCCTACTACGTGGATGAAACCTGTGATGAGATGGTTGCTGAAAATGCAGCAATCGCAGTGTGCTACTCCGGTGAGGCAGCTGCCGCCATGGCTGAAAATGACAACCTGGACTATATCGTGCCAAAGGAGGGCCCAAACCTCTGGATTGACTCATGGTTTATTCCAAAGACATGCAAGAATAAAGAGGGCGCACAGGAATTTTTGAATTATATCTGCAGTGATGAGCCGGCACAACTCAACTTTGAATATGTATACTATGCATCACCTATCCAGTCTGTCATCGACAACCAGGATGCAGAAACGAAGGAAAATGAGGCGATTAATCCGCCTTCCGATATGCTCAAAACTGTGAAGTATACAGAGCTTTAAATGATGATGACGCAACTCTTTACAACACACTGTGGCAGAGGCTTAAATCGGATTAAAAATGAATTGCGCAGCTATATTTTGTATGATGTCACAAAAATGAAGTCTAAAAATTGTACAAAAATACATATTGCAAACTTCAACAAACAATGATAGAGTAAAACCCACGAAGCGCCCTGCTTCGTGGGTTTTACTTTTCCACGGGATCCGATATTTTTATGCTCCGCAAGGAGATTCATGAAATACACGGAGTTTTTACATACTATAGAAACAGAAATAACCGCAAGACTTGACAATAATTTCAAGCTTACCATCCATCCTGTCAAAAAGAACAACGGGATGATCTACGACGGATTGGTGATTATCAATCCCAAATTCAATATAGCACCGACTATTTATCTCAATCCTTACTACCATTGGTATCTTGATGGTGTATCCATTGATTCTATTCTCGATGCAATTTTATCCACCTACAATGATTTCAAGCCAACTGAAGATTTTGACATAAGCTTCTGTGATGATTTTTCCAAGGTAAAGGAGAAAATAATTTTCCAGCTCATAAGCTACGACAAAAACCAAAAGCAGCTAAAGGACGTGCCCTATATCAAATATCTGGATTTTGCCATCATATTTGAAGTATATGTAGGAGCGCAACTGCCTGAATTTGGCACCATTACAGTCACAGATGCGCTTCTGTCACGCTGGGGCATAGATACAGAAACACTAATCCGCGCCTCAATGCAAAATACCCCAAGGATACTTCCATGCTCAATAATCAACATGGCAGAGTTTCTTGCAAAATGTCCGGCTATGCCAATCAGATGCGAGCAGTCTGTGATTTTGACAGCCTGCCTATGTATATCCTTACAAACAGCAGGCAGACAAATGGTGCATCCGCCATACTCTACCCGGGTGTGCTAAGCTCGCTGGCAAAAAAGCTCGGCGGCAATATGCTGCTCATACCAAGCAGTATCCATGAGTTTCTGGTAATGCCGCTGGATAGCGATATAGATGTCTGCAACCTAAGCGAATTCATCTGTGAGGTAAACTCTACAGAGGTACGCGACGAGGAAGTACTCGGCGAGAGGTACTACATATACGATAGTAAAACAGACACTGTCTACTGATAATCATATAACCTGATAATCATATAACCCGATAACACAAAATACCGGATATCATATCATAGATATGTATCCGGTATTTTACTTTCTAAGAACATAGTTGGAAATTCATGAAAGTTATTGGCCTGTTATTTGCAGAACGATGTACTAGTTGCCAAGCAGCATGTCGTAAAGCTTCTCATACTCTTTCGCAGATGCCTTCCATGAGAAATCATGCCTCATGGCGCGCTGCATCATCTCCTGCCATCTGTCCTTATGGTTTTCAAACACATCAAGAGCATATTTGATGACATGCAGCATATCATGCGCATTATAATTGGCAAAGGAAAAGCCATCGCCCGTATTCTCGTACTCATTGTACGGCACTACAGTGTCCTTAAGACCACCGGTCTCCCTGACTATAGGCAGCGTACCATATCGCATAGACATGAGCTGGCTCAAGCCGCACGGCTCAAAAAGAGACGGCATGAGAAATGCGTCACAGCCTGCATATATCTCATGTGCATTTTCCTCTGAGTAACCGATATATACTCCAAGCTTCTGCGGATACCTGCCATGGAAATAATTAAACATCTCCTCGTACTGCTGCTCTCCTGTGCCCTGCACTATAAACTGTACATTCATGGTGGAAAGCATCTCCTCCATCACATATGCCACCAGATCAAAGCCCTTCTGCTTTGTCAGACGCGAAACTATTCCAATCAGCATGACATCCTTATCCACAGCCAGACCATACTTCTCCTGCAGCTGACGCTTATTAACGACCTTTCCACTCAATTCCCTTACAGAAAAATGCTTATACAGATATGTATCCTTCATAGGATTAAAGACATCATAATCTATACCGTTTACAATGCCTCTCAAATGCCTGCGCCGCTCAAGCATCAGGCCATCCAGGCCCTCTCCGCCCTCAGGTGTACAGATTTCATCTGCATATGTCGGACTGACAGTCGTAATCTCATCTGCATATACTATGCCGCCCTTTAAATAATTAGCCTCACCATAGAACTCCAGCTCCCCGAATTAAAAATATGCTCCGGAAGTCCTGTAACATCAGCCACCTCTTTAATCTTCCATCGCCCTTGAAACTTCATATTGTGAATGGTAAAGACTGTCTTGATACCGGCATAGAAATTGTCTGAGCCGTATACTGTCTTTAGAAAAACCGGCAAGAGTCCTGTCTGCCAGTCATTACAATGTATCACATCCGGGGCAAAATCTATAACCGGCAAAGCCTCAAGCACCGCCTTTGAAAAGAAAGCAAACTTCTCCACATCCTCGTATATATTGTTGTATGGCTTATCTACTGCAAAGTAAAACTCATTGTCGACAAAATAATATGTCACACCATCATACTGCGATGTAAAAATCCCCACATACTGCCTGCGCCAGTTGAGATTGACATAAAAATGACAGACGAACTTAAGCTGTGGCAGTAATTTATCATCCATACATTTGTACTTCGGAAGTATAACTCTCACGTCATATCTGTCCTTGTCAAAATATTTCGGTAAAGATCCCACTACGTCAGCTAGTCCACCTGTCTTCATATAAGGTATTGCCTCTGATGCGGCCATTAATATTTTCATTTTGTCCATGCTGAAACCTCCCCCAGATTACAGTTATTTAAACAACGATTAATCTGATAAAAAATATAGTATACATCCTGAAACCAATAGAATGTATACTATATTATATCACGCGGGAGTACATTTTGCCTAGTAAATTTATCAAAACGTGGTTTTATTTGTCTATAATGACGATTTTACATCCCTAGACGTATTTTGTCTGTAATCAGGGCAATAAACTCCGAATTGGTAGGCTTGCCCTTACCATAGTTTACAGTGTATCCAAACATGGAGTCTATCGTATCCATCCTGCCTCTGCTCCATGCCACCTCGATAGCATGCCTTATGGCTCTCTCCACCCTGCTTGAGGTAGTCTTGTACTTCTTTGCAATAGTGGGATACAAAAGCTTTGTGATAGAGCTAAGCATTTCCATATCCTCAACGCACATCACTATCGCAGTCCTAAGATACTGATATCCCTTTATATGAGCGGAACACCTATCTCATGAATGATATCCGTCACCTGTGTCTCAAGGGATTTTTTCTCCATATATGTATCATCAAGTGGCTCAGTGTCACCGGATGCTCTCTTTACATACACAAGTACCACATCAGAACCGGCATTACCGTTTATCAAGTTGTATGCTTCATCACTACTTCTTGCTGTTCCTAAAAACTCCATGCCCTTTAATAAACTCTGCATGTTTTTCTTTTCGTCTGCTACTGCGACATTTAAAGTGCTCATCAAACTCTCCTATGCCGCCAATTACTGTCATGTCAAAACAAATTGTATGCTTTTATGATAACACATTTTGTCGAATTTTGTCGAGAGCGTATTTTTTTTTTTAATTTTATGTAACCATTCAGCCCACGCATATTCGCAAAACTGCACGATACCCGTGCTTTCTCTATTCTTCAAACTGAGAGTTATACAGCTCTGCGTAAAATCCGTTCTTTGCAAGAAGCTCATCGTGTGTACCCTGCTCGATGATATCTCCGTCCTTCATGACAAGAATCAGATCTGCATCCTTAATCGTAGACAGCCGATGGGCAATGACAAAGCTTGTTCTGCCCTTCATCAGATTGTCGAGTGCCTTCTGGATACGGATTTCTGTACGTGTATCGACAGAGGATGTGGCCTCATCAAGGATAAGGATTGGATTGTCTGCAAGAATGGCTCTTGCTATTGTCAAAAGCTGCTTTTGTCCCTGTGACACATTGGATGCATCCTCGTTGAGCTCCATATCGTAGCCACCCGGCAATGTCTGGATAAAGTGATGCGCATGTGCTGCCTTTGCTGCTGCGATAACTTCCTCATCTGTCGCATCGAGCCGGCCGTAGCGGATGTTTTCCATGATGGTTCCCTTAAACAGCCACGTATCCTGCAATACCATGCCGAATGCATCTCGCAGATCGGCTCTGTTGTAATCCCTGATATCATGTCCGTCTACAAGAATGGCACCTGAGCTTACATCATAAAATCTCATAAGAAGCTTGACCATGGTAGTCTTTCCCGCTCCTGTCGGTCCAACGATAGCAACCTGCTGTCCCGGCTTTACCTTTGCAGAAAAATCATTGATGATGATCTGGTCAGGATTATAACCAAAGTGTACATGCGAAAACTCTACACTTCCCTCGATATGGTCTGGCTTTACAGGATTTTCCACTGTTATATCCTCTTCCTCCTCATCGAGGAACTCAAATACACGCTCAGATGCAGCCGCCATCGACTGAAGCTGGTTTGCCACCTGCGCTATCTGCTGGATTGGCTGTGTGAAATTCTTCACATACTGTATAAATGCCTGGATATCACCGATTGTGATGACATTCTTTATGGCAAGTATACCACCTGAGATGGCTACTCCCGCATATCCTAAGTTTCCTACAAACTGCATGATAGGCATCATAAGTCCTGAAAGGAACTGTGATTTCCATGCGGATTTGTAGAGCACATTGTTGGCCTCCTTAAAGGTCTTTACAGTCTCTGCCTCTTTATTATATGCCTTTATGACGAGGTGGCCTCCGTACACCTCCTCGACCTGTCCGTTTATGTGTCCCAGATACTCCTGCTGCTGTCTGAAGTATTTCTGTGAATGCTTTATGACAAACGAAATAAGTATCATCGAAACTGGCAGGATAACGAGTGAAATCAGCGTCATGAGCGGTGAAATAGACAGCATCATGACCAGTGTACCGACCAAAGTGGCAACAGATGTAATAATCTGTGTGATACTCTGGTTCAAGCTCTGTCCGAGTGTGTCCACATCGTTTGTGATACGCGAAAGTACCTCACCATATGTCCTTGACTCGAAATACTTCATCGGCATACGGTTGATTTTGCTCGTGATGTCCTTACGCATCCTGTAGCAGGTCTTCTGCGTGATGCCTGTCATGATAAGTCCCTGGGCAAACATAAAGATGGCACTCACCACATATAAAGCCAGCGTAAACAAAAGAACCTTTGCAATATAATCAAAATCTATGCCGCCTGTTCCTGCAATCTTGTTCATGAGTCCCTCGGCAAGCGCAGTGGTGGCTTTACCCATGACCTTCGGTCCTGCAACGGAGAAGACAGTCGAAACTGCTGCAAAAATCATAACTGCAATGATAGCAGCCCAGTATCTGCCGAGATACTTTATGAGTTTCTTTGTAGAGCCCTTGAAATCCCTGGCCTTTTCTGTGACCATTCCGGGGCCACGTCCCATTGGTCCTCTTGGCCTCTTAGGAGGCATCTTAAACTGTTCGTTATTATTCTCACTCATCTTACATGCCCTCCTTTTTGTTATCATCAATTCCAAGTTCCTTGGCTGAAAGCTGTGACTGTGCAATCTGCATATATACATCGCAATTTTAAGAAGCTCCTCGTGGGTGCCTTTTCCTACGATTTTACCGTCATCGAGCACGAGAATCTGGTCAGCATGAATAATCGTGCTGATACGCTGTGCCACGATAATGACGGAAGCATTCTCTGTAACCTCTGCTAAAGCTGCACGCAGACGCGCATCAGTCTTCATATCGAGTGCTGAAAAGCTGTCATCAAACACATAGATATGAGGATCCTTTGCGATAGCTCTTGCTATGGCAAGCCTCTGCTTCTGACCTCGACACGTTGGAGCCGCCCTGTGCGATTGAGCTTTCATACCTGTCATTCTTTGTCTCGATAAACTCAGAAGCCTGTGCGATATCCGCAGCCTTTTTTATCTGCTCATCACTCGCGTCTGCTTTACCAAAGCGCAGGTTTGAGGCGATGGTTCCCGAAAAAAGAATACCCTTCTGCGTAACAAAGCCTATTGACTCGCGAAGCTCGCTTAGTGTGTAGTCTCTGATATCGTGTCCATCAAGCTCTATTGAGCCTCCAGTCACGTCATAGAAACGCGGAATCAGGTTTACAAGTGTAGACTTTCCACAGCCGGTACTTCCGATAATTGCCGTTGTTTTGCCCGGCTCCGCCACAAAATCAATGTCTGAAAGCACATCCTCCTTTGCTCCCGGATATCTGAAATCCACATGGTTGAAACGGATAACACCTCTGTGATCAGCCTCAGTAACAGGCTCTTTTGATCATTTACAGTGCTGTTTGTCTTTATAACCTCATCGATACGCTCTGCCGCAACACCAGCTCTCGGAAGCATGATGGACATGGCTGAAAGCATGAGGAAGGACATAACAATCATCATGGCATATGTAATAAACGCAGTCATGGTACCTACCTGCATAGAACCCTTGTCTATTCTGCCTGCTGCAACCCACACGATACCAAGTGTGATGCAGTACATGATCATTGACATACCCGGCATCATAAAGGTCATGACACGGTTTGTAAACAGCTGTGTGCGTGTAAGCTCACGGTTAGCCTCATCAAACCTCTTTTCCTCCTCCTTCTCACGGCCGAAAGCCCTGATAACGGAAAGACCTGTAAGAATCTCACGAGAAACAAGGTTTACCTTGTCTACAAGACTCTGCATAATCTTGAACTTTGGCATCGCAATGCCAACCAGTGTGAAAATAAAAACCATGATGGCAGCAACCGCAATGGCAATCACCCACTCCATGCCGGATTTGGTCTGTGCCACCTTGATGATACCACCGATACCAACGATTGGCGCGTAAAGCACCATACGAAGCATCATAGTAGTAACCATCTGAATCTGCTGTATATCATTCGTGCTTCTAGTAATCAGTGATGCCGTAGAGAATTTGTTAATCTCGGCATTTGAAAAACCTACAACCTTTGAAAAGGTCTTCTCCCTCAAATCCCTGCCGACAGCGGCACCGACCTTTGAAGCCGCAAAACCTACAACACATGCTGCTATAAGCATAATTGCTGCAAAGGCTGCCATCTTGGCTCCTGCCTTCCACAGATAAGCAACCTGATTGGCATCCACGTCGATTCCTGCATTCTCATCACACTTTGTCGCAAAAGTTACACCCATGGACTTTAAAGTAGCTGAACCCACCGCATCGATTTTTTCCTGCACCTTGCTTCTTATCTGCTTTATCATGTTATCATCGAGCGCTACTCCTGCGGGATAGCCGATGCATCCACATCCATCTGCTCACCCGACTGAAAAGCGATATGCCATGACAAGAGGAACCAAAAGCTCCTCATCCAGCTTATCAAGTGTGTCCGAATCAGCTGTCAGCTTGTATTTTGCCACACCGTCATCAGATTTTGAAGCATCCTGCGCCTCGTAACAGTCCGTAAATTTTTCTTTCTCGTCAGACAGCATAAATGTCTGTGCCATCTGATAATCCTCCGATGTAATCTCCTTTGGCAGGATATGCTCAATGCCATGATCCTGGATACCAACATCAATGATGTCAGATGTGTACGCAGGCAAAGCCAGATCACAGTAAGCCTGAGCAATGAGAAAAACAAATATTAATATGATCCATCGCCAGTATGGAATCAGGTTTTTGAAAATTTTACTCATAAACGTTTCCTTTCTTTCCGGTTAATTATCCCCCATACACGAATGCAAAAATATCCGCAATCGTGCGCATACTATCTATTTTATCAATAAGCGCGGATAATTCAATAAAGAAAGTATAAAGAAACAGTAAAAAAACAGAGACTATATAAATGGTTTATATAAGTCTCTGTTTGATAAATTGTGCTTAATCGAAAAGTATGTGATAGCTAGGAGCCTTTGAAAACTAATCCAAATCTGCAAGACCTACACGCTGTATCTGGAAGGTCTTGTATGCCTTTGCTGTTGTAGTTTCTTTATCACCACCGCTCACCTGTGACTGGTAAATCTTACTATATCCTACGGCATAAATCTTTATAGAATTAGCTCCCTCCGGTAAAGCACTCAATGGTACCTTTACCTTATATGTCTTGTTATTTTCAAAGAAGTCCCTTGGATCCTTATTTAATTGACTGTTTTCTTTACTGTTATTTATCTGTTCATTTTCTGTTCCATCATTATTCAGTGTATAGATATCCCAGTCCACCTTCTTTAAGTAAATCTTATCATTTCCGGTGCCAATCGTTTCATCTTTTGGATTTTTTTGCGGATCCTCGATATAAAAGTCCAAATAAACAACAGTTTTTTCATCAATCTGATTTCGCACAAGGTTTGAATCCTTTACCGTAAAATAAACATCCTGCGTACTGTCTGCACCATCTAGTCTGGCATCCGCTTTATTAGCTGCTTCTTCTTCAATGGCATCATCAATAGTTGCATATAATGTAGTTATGTCATTTGAATCAGTATCTGCATTCTCTTTAAGATAAATTGACGGCTCATGAACTGATGCACTATATGCAGCAATCATAGTGTTTATATAAAGTTTCAATTCATCATCATTATTTGAGAAATCGGAATGTCCTACACTGGTATGTTACATTTCCCATTGTGTAAATATAATAATTATTTCTTACATCCTTTGGAGACTGCTCATAAATTCCATGGTTTGACAAGGTATACCATACAACAATATCACTCTCACCATCACCATCAGCATCTTGATTCATATCCAGCTGGTAGTACTGCTTATGAGTGGTAGCTATATTTATTTCGTCAGCAATCTTAAAAGGATATGTGGTAATCTGTCTGAATTAACCTTGACTGCCTTATTAGTCTTAGCTTCAACATCATTACCATCTAGCCCTGAATACAGCCTGTACTCGCCATGATCGTTACCATTATCTTTCCACTGATACTGATTTAAATCTGCATAAGTAAATCCCGATTCTGTCTGACAATAACTGAATTATCAGATTTTGGCTCATATGCAATATCAGTATTATTCTTTTTGGCAGTCTGTACAGCTTTATCAAAATCCTCATCAGTACTCTGTAATGTATTGCCCTTCTTTAAATACTCATTTGACAAGATTCCATACCTGTCCAGTCCGACAGTATCACGAATTATAGAGTTAAACTTATATCCCCAGACATTATTATATTTATTATCATTTTTATTATTACAAAATGACGTTGTATCATGAGCAAACAATACCGGTTTTCCTGACTGGATATATGCTTTTATTTTATCGAGATGATTATTTGTATTATCAATATCATAACAATCACCAAATCCAATCACAAGCATATCGTATGTCTGCAGCTTATCACATACCTCATCCATTTTAGGTACGTTGTCATAACGAACTGTTTCTATATCCAGGTCAAAATCCTTCACTTGACTAAGTAATTTATGAAACTTTGTATTGCTATCATTCTTCTGCGCCTGCATATCAAAATTTCCACTAAAGCCCTCATTATGCTCCAACTTTGAATTAATCTGAAGAATCTTGACTTTTGTAGGACTGCCTTTTGAATTTTTGACATACACATATCCGGATTTCTGATCATATCTGTAGCTATTTGTAGCCTGACTTACACGAAGCTGCCAAGGCATAACTCCTACATAGCCATTCGGCAAATCATAGACCAGTTTATAATTATAATTGCCTGCATTCAGACTATACATATATTTACCATTATCACCCATTACCGGATTCACAATAGTGCCATCACAATATATTTTTATCTTATTTGCATCTATTCCTTCATTGGTTGTCGAAAACTTACCATCGGAATTTGAATCCAAGAACAGCTGTGCATTAAAACTCGCTTTAGAATCCGCACCACCTGCATTGTTTATTGAAAATTCCAATGTAATCTGATTATTACTAATCTCAACATAATCTGTATCTTTTACTTTTTCCTGCTCCTTGAGTAATATTTCAGGTTTTTCAGTAGTCAGGTAGGTAACAAGGTCAGCTGTCTCATTTGACTGTTTTTTTAAATTTCCCTTGCTGTCCACTTTAAGAACATTATCTTTATCTTTTGCATATTTTAAAAAATGTAAAAACATTTGAACAGTTATCAATGTAATCCTCATTAATTCCACTTTTATACTTGCTATCATTGCTGAAAAAGCCATCTGAAAAGACGACAGGAAAGCCCGCCTTTATATAATCCTCCAATTCTGAAACCTTCTGCTTAGTAATATCATTGCCTGAGCCTCTGTATGTGTTTGGAGCAGTTAAATAATCAGCATTATTTCCATTTCCTCTTAATGTAAGCTGAGAGTATTAAGCGCCTCTCCATTATTTATATAATCAGTATCCAGCAATCCCGCATGACCATTCTTGAGCATATCATATCCCCAATAATTTACCACATCTTTCGGATTTATAACAACAATGTCACCAACATTTGAGTATTTAAGCCCATCCATTTTCCAATCATTATATACTGTATGACCATCTCTATAATTCAGATTATCGGCTACAAGTCCCATATATATCATATCATAATTATTGAGATCCTCTATTCTGCCAATAAATTCTGCACTTGTAACCCTTGTTATTGTAACCTTTTTGCTCGGACACCTTGATCCAAGCCACTTTTTTAGCTTATCATAATTTAAAGCGTCAGACTCATTTTTTACAGTTCCGGGCTCTATATCCAGTATGTTCAGACTATCTGTCGGATTTATAATGTCTCTTTTATCGGCATACGATATGATATAGCTTAAAACTATCGCCTTTGAAATCTCCTTGTCATAGTATGCATACTCGTCCTTTCAAGAGTATCATTTTCTTTTCCTGCTTGTATTCTCTGAGTTGATATACTCTGCTATCTCGTCAAAATTCTCATTTTTAGCTGCTTCGACAAATTGAGTTTCATCTTCATTTGCAATAAATGCAGAAGCAAAATCATCTCTTAAAACAAATGGCACATCCGTACTAGGATTATAGTTTCGTGGAATGACATATTCGTTGCCAATTACAAAACCTTTTGTATGGGTTTTACTGTCAACTTTATAATACTTTATGTCATTATTCCAATTAATAAAATTATCAGCTGAGTCCTTAGTAAAATTCAGCGAGCTGAAATTGTTACAGCTCAAAAGACCTGCAAGCTTTTTAATGTTGCTGGAGTAATCTGCATTCGAATCAGGCCACACAATACCATTATCCACTATAACAGGCATCATGATACCACTCTGGTGTACACGCTGGACTATCTGCTTTACCTTGTCCCATGAAATGTCATTATCAGTATTATATGTTGCAGCAGCGTTTCCTAAATCATTTGAAAGGACGGACTTTGAGCCTGAAAGATAGAGTAAATCAATTGTTGACACATCTATCTGCTCAAGCTCCTCTGGTGTGACTGTTTTTACCTTAAAGGTCATATTGGCAGTCTTATCATCATCGCCTGTCTTGCCCTCCTGATTGAATACACCTGTTCTGAACCAGTTATTGTTCTTGAAGCCACCATTATAATATATGTAGTATTTACAGGATAATCAAGCGAGCCTTTTTATCAGCCACCATTATATAGTCACCTTTTCCTTTACCCACATAGGTATATGTCTGGCTGTCCTTAACTATATCAAAATATCCGTCTGTATCGGTGAGGATTACCCTGTCTGTGTTACCATCATTATTCTCTGTAGCAGAATCAGCTATTGAAGCGTCATCTGAAATATCATCTGCGCCGGTCTTACCTGCCGGCTGATTGTCCGGTGTGCCATCATCTATCTTCTCGTATGGATTCTGTGAGTCAAGCACTGCTCCATACTCGCCTGTCTCATCGTAATTAAACTCAATAGGTACCTTAGTGTCCACCTCGTAGTAGGTCTCGTCATCAATGATTTTATCTGCAGGCACATACTCCATCTCAACCGTACAGTATGTATACTTCTCATAATCCGGCTTACTGCCATCAGGCAGACTTGCCATCCGGTCAGCTCTTGCAACAAATTCATATGGTGATGTGATATCTGAATTGTCTTTCTGTAAATATATGCCTTTGGGTCATATTTTGCTATGTTTTGCATGCCCTCAGCAGAACCAATGGCATATGCGCTCTTTATAGAATAAACCACATGCTTGTCTGATGTGTCATCTGCTGTGCCTGTATCTGTCGTATTGTCTGTGCTGCTATCGATATTACCATCTGTACCGCTGTCTGTATTTCCATCAGCTTTCTGTGAATTATCAGTCCCTACCAGATACTGTGTATTTGTCATGCCATCCGGCAATTTGACTGCAGTAAACGCAACACTGTAGTAGCCTCTTTTCCTGTATCCACAGATTCAGAGCCATCTTCTGTCTCATCCTCTCCTGCATGAAAACATAATGGTCAACATTTTGTCTGTAATGACCTGTAGGCAGTCCCTCTTCATTTACAGCAAGCTGGTAATCAGTGTTGAACTTGTAGTCACCCTTCTCCTGCTTTGTCATCTTGTAGCCTTCGGTGCCCTGATTTATTTTATCCATATCTACAAGGGCAAGCTCACTCCAGTCATTGCCCAGACTGACATAGCTCTCCTCATACTGCTCATAGTACAGAGGCTTTGTGTTATCCTTTTATATGTAGTAATAGGCTCAAGCTTTGTTTTCAGACCAGACATATAGTCAGCCCTTTTTTGTACACCGTCACCCTCTTTGTCAGACATCTTTGACAGTGTTCCAAACCAATCGTCAGGCTCCTGACCGTCAATCAGATAGCCAATGGATGCCATTTTCTTGTCGCACCACCTCCACTATATTGAAGGGCTTGTCCTTGCCATGTGAGCTGACTATATCAGATATTCCATTGAATGCTACATTTGCATCGACCTTTGTTAGGCTGTCATTGAGCACAAAAGCTGCCACAACGAGACATCCTGTAAGTGTGAGTGATATTGGAACCACTATTTTTTTTCTTAATTTGCTCATTGCGATTGCTCCTTTGTAAAACTACTCTGTTTCACGATATGTGTAAAACGTAATTGTATTTGACTTAAACTCCGGCATATCCTCAAGTCCAAGCCAGACGCTGATATTTAATTTCTCTCCGGTAAGAAAATCATTTCCGAGAGTGATATGCATTTCTTTATTATAACCTAAAATATAATAATTAAGATAGTTCTTATATTTAGGATCATCTAGCTTACCTTGTGCTCCTGTTTCTCCTGCAATCTCATTTGAACTAAACTTAAATATTCCATCAGGCTCACCATTGCCCTCCGGGCCATAAATCAGCTTGCCATCATCGCCCATTCTAAAGGATATATCTCCCTTGTGCTCTGTTGCACCTGTTGAGCTGACACTTTCTACCTCCATATGCCATACAAAATCCTTAATCTGATATTTGCCATTTAATGAAGAATTTTTCAACTCCCTTCATCAATAAACAATTGATGCGTCTGTCCTAAATTGAAATGCTTATCTGCATCACAATGCAGAATATTGATTGATGTGCTACGTTTACAGTTACCTTTGCCTTAAGGTCTTTGTTTTCATCAGATTGTACATATACCTCAAACTGTGTTATGGTAGTACTCTTGATAAAAATATTATAGACATCACCTTTTTTTTTGCCTTGATCATCAACATCTTCATTTTTTGCTGATACTGACCAGGTAGCTTTTGTTGCATCATATTTTCCGCCCAGTATCTTATCAGTAAACTTTAAATTATTATTCGTTTTCTTCATCTCATAGTATACTGTTCCATTGGTTACATCCTTGCCTTTGTAATATATCCTTATTCCTTCAGGCTCTAACGGTGCCACATACTCCACATCTGCCCCGGTCGGTACCTTATTGCGCATGGTAAAGTTCTGCTTTGAAGTATACTTCTTGTCCCCTGCCTTAAAGTCCACGACAATTCCGACAGAATTCTTGCTTTCTGCCTCGCTTAAATCAGGTGTAAAGCCTGTGACATTTTCTGCCATAAGAGATTCCTTGCCCTGACCATCCGCCTTCACCGCACCAGTTGCAGGATCCAGTGTATCCTTTCGCAGATAGATTTTGTGCTCTGACGGTCTGTATATGATATTGTATGTACAATCCTTGTTGTAAATAATCAGCTTGCTGTCGGATGATGTTTCCTCAGATGATGCTTCTTCGGATGACTCTTCTTCCGCTGATGCAGTTGCAATATAACCGGCCTCAGGGGCTGCTGATGCCACCTCCACCGGCGCTGCCACTGTAGCAGGCTCATACTTGACACCCTTTTGCGCATCAATTATCGTCTCCTATCTGATTCATCGTAAGCTGTGCCTCATACTGTAAATCTACGTCCTTTGAAGCGTATTTATACTGCTTCGTGCTCGTACCGATAAAGCCCACAACAGCCAGACCCAGTATTCCCATTATCGCCATGACAATGACAAGCTCAACAAGTGTAAAGCCACTGTTTTTCCTATTATTTGATTTGTTCATGCGCCTTAAAAGTTTCATGGTTCATCTTCCTCTCCGATTTCATCATACAACCTTATAACAGCCTTGCGTCAAAATAAAATATTCATCATTAAACTATGTAAATTATTCACATACCACCTTGCCGGTCTCCTTGTATATCGTGATAACCTTCTCGGTGCTGTTTTTTTGAATCCAGATACGGCTGCAGCACTTACCATTGGCATCAGGCTTTTGTGCACCTGAGCTTCTGTCAAACTGAAGCACTATCTTGTCTGAGCTGTTCAATTGTGTCTTGTCACTATAATCATCCTTCATGGAATAGTAAACATCAATCCTGCTCTTTCCGATTTTGCTTGGAGCAGATACTGTACCATTTATGGTCGTCTTATAATAGAAGGCACCATCTGATGCATCCTTGTATATTTCAAGAACTGCGCTGTCCTTTCCCATCGTGGTGACTCTTGTTTTATTAATTATCGATTCAATATTTCTGGCACACTGCTTCACCTCAACACCCATGACCGAGCGAATGGATATGGTTGCCGCACCTATAAGTACGACAGATATCGCTATCACTACTATAAGCTCTACCAGAGAGAAACCACCATTATTCTTTTTTTCTTTTACAGACATATTGGATTCCTCCCTTGTATATATCGTCAAAATTTGTCAAATATAAATATTTCGCAGCTGTTTTGCGCCTTAAAAGCCGCTTGTTTTCTACTCCTTGGTCCAGTTCTGGTATGTAATGAGCGTAGCATAATCTATTTTTGTATCTGCCTCTTTCTTATTTGAAAAAGAAGAAACATTACCCAGATAGTTGGCACCGTCCATGAACACATCATACAGGTGCAGTGCATCGTCTGCATCACTTACCTTTTCAAGAAGCAATGCCTTAAATACCTCCTGAGTACCATTATCAATCTCGCACTGGTCTTTGTTTACAATTATCCTGCCCTTTGCAACTATGGTGCCTGTAAAGTCAGCATTCAGTGTCACATCTCCCGTAGCAACAATTATATCCACATTATGTGATTTGTCATTTGCATCATAGATGTAGTTACCGTTTTTGACAATTGCCTGGTATTTTTTTCCCTGATACTCAGTCTCAAATATATGTTTATTACCGGAATTTGGCACTATTTTCAGCAAATTGGTATTGTTAACTATATTTGTAAAAAGCGAAACACTTGCTGCATTTGTCGGTAAATCTGCATAATTTGTCAAAAGCTTTGAGTTTAGTGCAGTATACGTGCTGTAAGGCATCTGACTGTGCATCCATGTCCACACCATCAGCTATGCCCTTCAAAAGGCTTAAATTGCTGCCATCGTAGATGCTGTAATTGCCGGCAGTATAGATGCTTGCTGCCTCATTTACCTTTATGCTGTCAGTATAGAACTTAGTGTATCTATTGAGCTTGTCACTGTCTGCGCCAAAATAGTCTCTGTAATACTCAGCTGCCTTGTTCGTTGGCAGATTTACATAATAGTATACAAGTCCATCATCACTATTATCAGTAGAAGGAACAAAGACCTTCTTTATACAGTTGTCGATTGTCTTTTTCTCCGGCAGATATGCCGAGAGAGACTTACCTGTCTTTGTGCTGACCACATTAGCATTAACTTCAGTATACTTTGTCTGATCCTGTCCGGTTGCCGTGATATCCTTGTACTCCTTATAGGAAAGTGGATTCTTGTTGTAAAGCGATTTGGCATCCGCACCATCTCCACTTGTGCCTATGCACTCGCGGCACAAGGTATGCTATCTGGTCACCCTTTACAGAGATTGACTCACCCATGCCCACATTGCTGTTTTGTGTACCCACACTACTTGAGTTTACAATAGCCTGGGTATTGATATATGCGGTTCCTGCTAACATAAGCTCCCTGATATTTGACATATCAAGAGATGCCTCCCTGCCGTTTATGATAATAGCAGAGCTATCGCCTGCGACAGGATTTTCCTTGTCAGCACCTCCGTTGCCAAAGCCGACGTACTTCGCATTGTTATTCTTATTATTCTTGCCAAGTGTAACCTTTGAGCCTGTACCCTTTAAGGTCATGTCATCTGCCACATATGTCATGCCATCTAAATTGACTGTTGCACCATTTACATTTATGTTGCTTGTCCACAGCTGGCACTGTGAATCAACAGAAAGTGTACTGTTATTGTGTACCCCGCCATATTCTTTTTATTGTACCAGTATCTTTTCCGGCAAAGTCTCCCACCTCTATATCGCCCTCTGCAATCATATAGCTGGTATCCTTTACATCAAGTGTGGCATTGTTTGGAATGGTAACACTCGTAGTAGAAGTCCCTGTGCCTGCCGCATTTTCACAGCCGGCGTAGAGATTACCGGATAGATTCACTTTATTAAGTCCTGATATAATATCCAGTCCTTCATTTCCGACAAGAGAATATGTAAAAAGCTCCGGAACTCCTCCCGATGCTGTAAAGCTCATGGATGGAACTCCCAGAGAAATATCTGTTTCTATTATTGATTTAAATCCCTTTCATCGGTATACTCTACCCTGATGCCATTAATGACTGCGCGGCTGTTGTATACCTTGAGCAGTCCATTTCCATTTTCATCGGCATTTACCGCCTTGACCACAGCGTGTGGCTTTGAGTTTTCGTCTGTGAGCTTACTATCCACATAGTCTTTAAGCTTTTCAGTTTTATAGTGCATACCGGTATTGTCAGACTCAAGACTTCCCTTTAAGCTCTTTAAATACTCCTGCGCAAATATACTCTGTCTGCCGGCCTCATTTATGCTGCTGTCAGAGTAATTCTCCATAACCTTGGTATATCCAGCTGAGTAAGCCTTGGAAATATCTCCCTGCAGACCGGTACATATCTGATCCAGCACACCCTCTGCCGAGTAAAAGTTGTCTGTATTTTTTCGTCCGTCACCTTCATCCGGAGGTTCATAAGCGCTATCCACAGCACAGTCACAGCTAAAACAGCCACTATAGCCATTGCAACTACAACCATCACAAAGGAAGCACCACGGTTATCATTACGCTTCATAATTAATACCCCATGCTTCCGGTCATCGTAACAACCGGGTCTTTATCCTTAAATATATCATCCAGTGAAGCCTTGCTCTCAGCCACCACCATCATACAGCCTTTCAGATGCATTGCTTTTTGTCAGATTCTTTATATCGACAATTGCCTTTACATCATTCTGAATTACATTGTTATTAAAGCCATATATAGCTTGATCGGGCTGTAGTGGATTATCCGGTGCTCCCATATTTACATTCAGATTGGTGGCTATATGAGTATAAGCATGACCTGTACGATTTCCCGGCTCACTTACCTTCACATATGCCTTATATGTACTCTCCTTCGTGCTCAACTCTGACTGATCCGATATAGTCTTTTGCTTTACAATGTTTACCGTGCAGTCCAGCTTGTCCTTATTATTGATTATAATGACATCGTTGCAGGTATTGTAAAGTGTTCCTGTAGATGTGTACCATGGATTGTAAAACAGATAGACATTCCTTAGATTATGGTTCACAGTATCTGAAGAATTATCATAAATCACCATGGTATAATCATCCTTCAGTGCACTATTCGGATCCGGAAAAGTCTTTCTTACTCCATTCTTATTGATAGAATATGAATACGACACCGTAACCTTGGTAGCCTTATTACTCGAAGCTCCATACTTTTCTATATCTATGGTGATAGTTCTTTTGATATCCTGCTGAGTGATGCCGCCTACACCAGGCATATTATTAAATGCATATATAATATTTGTAGCAGAATACTTGTCTGCACTCATGCAGTCGAAATTTGCGTCCATGGCCGACATATCTGCCACCTCATCCATGTTGTACTCTGTAACCTTATCTATATTTGATGCATCTGATTTTGCATCCACTGTCACAAGAGCATTGTATTTCTTTGTACCGACTGCACGCCTGACATATAGAAATAATACTTGTGCGCATCCGACTCGAAATTCCAAAGCGATGTATCGCTTATTTTGGCTGATGCATCAGTCTTGTGGATACAGCTAGTGATGACATAGTCCTTGTTTACAATCTCAGCACTGATATCCTCAAGCCTCTTTACATTATCAAACTTACCCGACTTCTTAAGAAGCTCACATGCACTGCTTCCATCTGATATATTAAAACCGTCCGCCACATCAAAGCCCTCCGACGGATAGTTAAACTGATATGCCAGTGTCTTCATGGAGTTCTTTTCAATACCCTCCATAATGTTTGTCGCCAGATGTGTAGCATTCATCTCGTTTTTAGCCTTTACATTGGTCTTTGTAGCTGTGACAAATGCATTCAAAAAAGGAAGCACGATTATTGCGAGAATAGCAATCGACACAATAATCTCCACAAGTGTTACTCCTCGATCATCGTTTTTTAGCTTTCTCAAATCTGCTTCCTCCCCTCTTGTATTTTGTTATCTCATAACTCAATAATCTAACATTTGATATTTATCACTTACGGTCTCAATAACCCGCTAATCTAATAACCTAATATTATAATAATCAGTTAGTTTGTTGTACCAAACAGATTATTTGTACCATGTGGTACTGCAGGTATGTATGGTGCCTCATATGGCTTATCAAGTCCATACAGGAAATATGAATCCACAAGCATCTCACCTGTCAGCTTGCCTGTCGAATCATCAAAGCTCACATTGAGCGTGCTGATAGTTTTCTTCTGTGATGAACCAATCACCTCTCCAAGCATAGCCTTAAGCCCATGATACTCTGTCTTGAATGCCATAACTGTGCTGACATCATAAAGCTGATAGCCTGTAACCGTAGACTTTGCAGAGCCTGTTGATGTACTGCCATCAGCTGCACTGTCGTCGCCTGTCTGTGACTGAGAGCTGTTGCCATCAGCGGTCTGAGAGCTCTGCGAACTGTCTGCATTACTGCTCTCCGTGGTACTGCTGTCTGTACTGCTTCCTGACGAAGAATCTGTACCTGCATCACCGGTCGGATTATTCACATCAATAGCTGTCGGTGAGCCGACTGTAAGCTCTGTAATATTTGTATTGGTAGATTTCTCGATAGCAACCGCATCCATGATGCCGTTTTCTATCTGTAAATATGAAGGAAATTGTCATATACCTGCTGCATGGCATCAGACATATCCTTTGTCTTCTCTGTGTAGTCATCCGCCTTTGCCGCAAGTGCTGAAAGCTGATTGTACTGTGATTTCAGATTCATATTTTCGCTCTTGAGTGAATCCCTCTTATTGTACTGTGGAATAAAAATCAAAAAATATGTCAGTGCTAAAATGGCAACACCCGCTAATATAATAAGTAACTTTTTATCTCTTGTTGACATCCTAACACCCCCTACTTATTTGTACTGTCTGTATCTGATGATGAATTACTATCCGTCTGTGCCTGTGATGACGCATCTTTTGAGGTATCAGCTGACTCACTGCCCATGCCATCCCCGATTCAGAAGCAGCACTGTCATCAGCCTTTACATATGTGCAATCTACTGTGAACTGAACCTTTGAAGCACCGGTCTCATCAACCTCCTCTGTGATGGTTGACACATTGGATACCATGATACTCTCAAATGTACGAAGCTGTGCAATCACATCAGCCTCTATATCCTTGCTGCCTGTCTTTATAGTCATCGAAACACCATCAGTCGTAACAGACATATTCACAAGCTTGGCCTCTGACGGAATCTTCTGCTCCAGCTCATCCACGAAGCCCGTTATCTCATCATTCTTGTTGGATGAGGCGCTCTCAAGCTTAGTCCAGTCATAGTCCTTCTTGGTCTGGTTGTACACATCATATATATTCTGTGCATATGATAAATCAGAAACACGTGCTTTAAGCGTCATATTGTCTGAAGTTAAAACAAGATTTGAAAAAATGCTGTATGCCGTGATACCAACTGCAACTACCACACACAATCAAAATGAGAAGCTGCACCGCAAAGAAACAGGCTTTTCTGCTTCCTCCTGCCGGTACGGGAAGAGGCTTCCCATCAGGACCGACAGGTGGTTTCCCTGCATACCTGCCTGTGCACCGCCGGGTGTCATAGCACCTGCAGCTGTTCCTGCCATAATCGGAGCACCGATTCCCTTGTTTTTCTTACTGTCAGGTATATCAAGCGGGCTCAATGAACATCCGACACAGTTGAAATACTCTGCCAGCTTTGCCTCTGCGAGGTTTATGCTCTTTGCCACATGTATGCCGTCAAACTGCTGGAGCGGAACCACCTTGACATTGAGCTCATTGGTCAAAAGCTTTGAAAGTCCGCTGAAATCAGCACCTAAGCCTATGAGGAAAATTCTCTCAATAGGAGTATCTGAGTTTCTCGACTGATAGTAGTCTATTACTCGTCCAAGACTGCTTATCAGATTGGAAAGTGCATATGAAACATTCAGACGGAGCTTCTTGAAACGCTCCGAATCAATCTCATGTCCCATAGGATCCATTACACTGCCTGCAGGCTCATCCGCACTGTACCATCAGGCTTTATTGCAAGGCAGGTCTTTCTGCGTGCCACATCAACTGCATCGGTAAATGACAGATACTCTCCAAAAAGCTCACTATCCTGAATCGCCTCAATAGCATCAGCAAGTCCATGGTTGACATTGCGCTGCAGCTTTACCATGCTTCCATCCATTACAGTCAGTGTGGTAGAAGCCTCATCCACCTTGACAGTCACCTTCACATCTCCGGAATCTCTCTTCTCATGAGCTGCTTGATGGCATTTCCACTATAGTCAAGTGCTACAAGCTGCAATCAGCTGCAAGAGCACCATACGACAAAATAAGATCATTAGGCACAGCAATAACCGAAAGACGTAATTTCTTTTCTTCCGGTCTGTCAATCTTCTCTATAATCTGATGTACCAGCTTGTACTGGCTCAAATCCACCGGAAAATAATCCGATGCATTCATTGCAATCATTTCCTTAAGCTGTTTTTCCTTAACAAGCGGAAGCTCAATATCTCTGCTTGCTATACGCGCTGAATTTAAAACAAAACAGCTTTTTGGTGGAAATCTTCTTTCCTTCAGCTTACTGTATAAGATAGAACGAAACATCCCATCCGGCTGAACCACTCCATCATCAATCATCCCCGGTGGTGTCGGAAAGCCGAACATATTGTAAATCTTGGGATTTTTTGCTTTGTAATCAATCTCAACTACTCTGGTAAGGTTCTCCCCTATTTCAATACCGAGTACCCTATTTGCCATAACCTAGTCCTCCGTGTTTATCTTTGTTTTACACTGTATACATCTGTAAAACATTCGTAACTGTTCAGTTACAAACATTCTATATATATTCGGTATATCTGTGCTTTGCTCTGCTTTTGTCTCACTGCTTGTCGTACTACCTGTTTTATATTAAGTACGCTATATTATAACACGTTTTTCAAAAGCCTGCGAGTGTCAAATATGCCGATATCATTTTCTCACCCCATAGCATCGAAATAAATATTCCGGCTGCCAAGTACGGTCCCATCGCAAGCCTGTTGCCTGCGTTTGTTACTTTCATACGAATCAGATGTATCACGGAACCGATGATGCATCCTAAGAAAAATGCTAATGTAATATTCTGCCAGCCTATCGCAAGACCTGCACATGCCATGAGCTTGACGTCTCCGCCACCTATGGCTCTTCCTCCACTTACAAGAAGAAGGATTTCAAGAAATAAACTGACACAAAAGAATCCTATCACATATTCAGACCAATTATCATGGTCTAAAAACACATGCAGGATTCCAAGCACCAGTATAAATATATTGATTCCTAATGGAATTTCATATGTTCTCCAGTCTATAACACTCAGAACTATGAGTGCAGATGTAAGAAAGCAGTAGATGATACTCGTAAGTTCAAGTCCATTTACTGCAAATACTACTATGTATAATATACCGTTTAACGCCTCAATAATAGGGTATTGAGGTGATATCGGTTCTTTGCGGCATCTGCCACGAAGAAACAGCCAGCTGAAAACCGGCACCATATCGTACCACGCAAGCTGATACCCGCATCTCATGCAGTGGGACCTTTCGGTCACCACTGTCTCATGCTGCGGTATGCGGTAGATACAGACATTTAGGAAGCTGCCTATAACTATACCGAATGCAAATATTAAGATGTAGATGGGTATCAGTTCTGGTATCATTTAATAATTATCCCTTCAAAATTAATTTTTCGGTTTAATCTGATCGTCTGTTCCAGTTGCAGTATAATAATCAGATGATGCTGAATATGTAATTTTTCCTGTTGCACTAGTATAAGTAATAACAATATTACCAGTCCACTTAGTTCCCTTTAACCTTGTAGTTTCCAAACCAGTATCCGCTAACGGAGTTTGTGCAGTAGGATCAATCACAGGATCAGCATCTTTTGAAACTGTAACTTTAATGGTATCTGGAGCACCTTCTTTATCTGAATAATATGTCTTTAATGTTGTTGCAATACTATCACAGTTCTGAATATCTGTTGCTTCTCTTGACTTCTCAACATACTTGATAAGCTGTGGAGCAAGTACACCTACAAGCACTGCCATGATGGCGATTACAACAATAAGCTCTACGAGAGAGAAACCTTTGTTGTTCTTCTGTTTCTTTCCTAACTTTTTAAATACATTCTTTACCATAGTTCTTTTCTCCTTTTCATTATAACATGGTTTTTGTGCAAAGAGCTGTGCCCTATCAGCATCTCTTTGGTTTGTATGCGCTCATTGTACCATAAATCAAAGCATAATGCAAGTTATTTTCTAGTACAATAGCACTATTGGCGCACAACTTTTTTCGCTTTCTTTAGCAATTTCAACCAAATTTCATCCGTTTTATTGCATTTATATCATATTTTCAATAAAAATTTTCTCCAGAGCTATACTCCGCCACAGCATAAGGGGCTTCATTCCATGTGCCCGGCTTGTGCACGCTCTCTCTCGTGAGCGAATAGCGGAGCTGCCTAGATACTGTAGGAATTATGCTTTTAGATTTTCTATGCTTGACGAAACCGTCGAAACGCGCCGTCCGTGGCTCGGTTCTCCTTGCCCATTACTGCTCACACCATCAGTGTGACCAGTAACGATTACAGCCCATTAAAAGTGCCTCTACGAGGCAGGGGCTGTAATCTGACAATAGTTGATTTATTGGCGCATAGCTTGACAGCGTGGTGTCAAGCTTGCGTTTGAACAGCAACGATATATTACATCCCAGTGGCAGTTCATTTCTGTGTTTCATGCGCATAATTCAACAGTATCTAAGCAGCTCCGCTATTCGCTCACCCGAGTATATTTGCCAGCCGTTTGTAGAGAATGAAGCCCCATCCTACTGTCAGCAAAAGGGGAAGCAACCTCCGAGTTCTCGCCCAAAGATTGCTTCCTCTAATTTACATTTCACTACAATATTAGCTCACAAGCCATTTTTTACAGTTTCCTCATCAAAATCCACACATTCAGCTATATCTTCTATTGAGTGACCTTTTTCTGAAGTTTCAAAGCTGTTATTTTTGCCTGACGAATTCTGCCTTCTTCTCGACCTTCTTCTCTGCCTTCATTTTTCTGTTCTTCCCACGCCTTGCACATATCAATCACCTCTTCTTTCTCATCTATGTCTATATTCGTTCCTGCAAACAGGTTGATTGCCTCGACTGTCTCTCTGTCCACCTTGCTAAACTTCTCGTCATTCTGCAGCACTTCCTGCATTTTTTCCTTATCATAAGCATTCTGTAATACCTCGAAAAGCTGCGATTGAGGTTCTGAATCCTGTAAAGTCGGTTATCTCCCTCGGAGCCAGCAGGTTAATCCTATAATCCGGTATGAATGGCAGAAGCTCCTCGTCCACATCACCAAACATATCTGACAGCCTCCTTGGTCCATCCCATTCCTTTGTCCCGAGATACACTGTAATCGTAATTACTGGAATCAACTTATCCTCTTTCGTAAATCCCGAGAGAAATTCATCCGATGTTGCCGTATCCTTTTCTTTTCGGTGCTTTTTTGCTGTTTCCTTTACCTGGTTGCCGTATGCCATCACATCATAAAACATGTTTTTTACCGGAATGGCATAGTGTATATCGGACTGATTTTCTACTCCTATCAGTACCACATATGATTTGCCGGTATATTTGATGCTGGCATTTTGAAGATGTCCCTCAGCTTCTGCACCGCTATTGTCTTTTGTCAAGTCCTAGTGCGGTTAGTACCTCCGTTGTGTCTCTTTCCTTAAGGTTTTCCGGCAGTATGACCTCTCTTCCTCCATACAGTATATTGTTGCACAGGTCAGCAAACCTGGCATTGTCAGCAAAGTATTCCTTTGCCATTGAGTCTTTTGCGCTCAATCCTTCTCCTCCTGTTCTCTTGTGTGAGCAGGAAAATTTGGTGCCAATGAGGGTATAGTGGTACAGTTTACAAGGTATACCTGTGCTGTTCTTCTTTAATATTTACGCACGGTATACAGTTCATCCGCCTTTTGACTACATTTTCTGCATTCTGTCTACATACGGCATTTCAATTTTCCTGCTGTTGATTGGTAAATAAAGCATTGAAAACTTCCATGTCCTTTGTAGAATAATGCGAAGTGGTCTGCCCTCTTCAAAGTGGTGCGCACCTGAAAAACTGTTATGTGGTGCCGCTTACAGAAATATAATGCTTTGAGTTGATTGTAGCATAGAGGTGGTGTTTTGTCATCACATTTTTTCTTTTTTGCCACAGCGTAAGGGGCTTTATCCCATGTGACCGGCTGGGCACACTCTCCCGCGTGAGCGAATAGCGAAGCTGCTTAGATACTGTTGAATTATGCACGATACAAAATGCTCTGCCATGGATGGCAGGCAAGGAAACCGCGCCACGGACGGCGCGTTTCGACGTTTTCGTCGAGTATCGTAAATCTTTAAGGCATAATTCCTACAGTATCTTGGCTGCGTAGCGTAGCTCACGTGAGAGAGTGTGCACAAGGCTCATGGGATGAAGCCCCTAGTACCTACAGTTGCTATGCCAGCTTCTTATTTTTCTCAAGAAGCTCATAGATTTTCTCAACATCATAATCCGCTTCATTGACAAGGCTGCTTCGTAAATTGGAGCGATAACCTCCTCTTTTTCTTCCAGGTCATCTGCTATTTCTGCCACACTCTTGTCCTTTTGCAGCTTTTTTACAACCAGTGAGATTATCTTTTGTCGTTCTCCCAATTCTCTGCCTTCATTTTCTGATCTTCCCGCCTTACATATCAATCACCTCTCTTTCTCATCCATGTCTATATCTGTTCCTGCAAACAGGTTGATTGCCTCAACCGTCTCTCTCTACATTGCTAAACTTTTCATCATTCTGCAGCACTTCCTGCATTTTTTCCTTATCATTCGCATTCTGCAGTACCTCGAAAAGCTGCCTGATAGATGTCCTGAATCCGGTAAAGTCTGTTATCTCCCTTTGTTCCGAGATACACTGTAATCGTAATTACAGGAATCAGCTTATCTCTTTCATAAATTGTCTCTTTAAACAGATTGTAGCAGAGCTATGATGCTTTGTCATTATATTTTTTGCCACAGCGTAAGGGGCTTCATCCCATGTGACCGGCTGGGCACACTCTCCCGCGTGAGCGAATAGCGAAGCAGCCTAGATACTGTTGAATTATGCACAACACAGAAATGAGCTTCCACGGATGGGGCTCAAGAATTCCGCGCCACGGACGGCGCGTTTCGACGTTTTCGTCAGTATCGTAAATCTTTAAGGCATAATTCCTACAGTATCTTTGGCAGCGTAGCGTGAGAACAATGCCATGGCTCACCATAATGGGCCCTACCAGTACCTACAGTTGCTATGCCAGCTTCTTATTTTTCTCAAAGCTCATAGATTTTCTCGACATCATAATCCGGCTTCATAGACAATGCCGCTTCGTAAATTGGATAACCTCCTCTTTTTCTTCCAGGTCATCTGCTATCTCTGCCACACTCTTGTCCTTTTGCAGCTTTTTTACAATCTGAGAAATTATCTTTTGTCTTTCTCCTAATTCTCGACCTTCTTCTCTGCCTTCATTTTTCTGTTCCCATTCCCATGCTTACACATATCAATCACCTCTTCTTTCTCATCTATGTCTATATCCGTTCCTGCAAACAGGTTGATTGCCTCAACCGTCTCTCTGTCTACATTGCTAAACTTTTCATCATTCTGCAGCACTTCCTGCATCTTTTCCTTATCATACGCATTCTGCAGTACCTCGAAAAGCTGCGATGGATGTCTGAATCCTGTAAAGTCTGTTATCTCCCTCGGTGCCAGCAGATTAATTCTGTAATCCGGTATGAATGGCAGAAGCTCTTCATCCACATCACCAAACATATCCGACAGCTTCCTTGGACCATCCCATTCCTTTGTTCCGAGATATACTGTAATCGTAATCACCGGTATCAGCTTATCCTCTTTCGTAAATTCTCTCTTTAAACTGATTGTAGCAGAGCTATGATGTTTTGTCATTATATTTTTTGCCACAGCGTAAGGGGCTTCATCCCCCTGAGACCGGCTAGGGCACGCTCTCTCTCGTGAGCGAATAGTGGAGCTGCTTAGATACTGTCGAATTATGCACACGATACACAGAAATGAACTGCCACTGGGATGTAATATATCGTTGCTGTTCAAACGCAAGCTTGACTACATGTCAAAATGCGCCAATAAGTCAACTATTGTCAGATTACAGCTGCCTCGTAGAGGCAATTTTAATGGGCTGTAATCGTTACTGGTCACACTGTGGTGTGAGCAGTAATGCTCAGAGAACCGCGCCACGGACGGCGCGTTTCGACAGTTTCGTCAAGCATAGTAAACCTATAAAGCATAATTCCTACAGTATCTTGGCAGTGCAGCGTAGCTCAAGCGAGAGAGTGTGCACCAGCCGTTCTCATGGGATGAAGCCCCGTCCTACTGTCAGTCCCCTCAGACAGAGAGGCCCTCCGCGCTCGAAAGACTGCCTCCTATCGATCTTTTTTCAACTACAGCTGCTATGCCAGCTTCTTATTTTTCTCGAGAAGCTCATAGATTTTCTCAACGTCATAATCCGGCTTCATGGACAATGCTGCTTCGTAAATTGGAGCGATAACCTCCTCTTTTTCTTCCAGGTCATCTGCTATTTCTGCCACGCTCTTGTCCTTTTGCAGCAACCTGTGAGATTATCTTTTGTCGTTCTCCGATTTCCTTACCCTCTTCTGTTGCAACCTCTTCCCAGTAATCACTCACATTACATCTCGCTCATCCTCCCTTCGAGTTCCATGCTCATTTTAAGTCCATAATCTTCTTCAAGTATCTTCTTTTCTCGATAAACTCTGACTTTGAGAACAGCTCTTCCAGCATTCCTATGAGTTTATTCTTAGACTGCTTTTTATTTTTTGTTGCTCTCGTCCGGACATTTATCAGTGCACCATTTAATTTGTCAATCTGTGGTATTTTCTTTATTTTACCATAAATCAGGCTGGATTTCATCCCAAATTCGATTATTGAATCCTCTGATTTTTTCGTATCCATACATATCCATATAGTATATACGGATTTTAAATCATCATAATTTGAATTTACAAACTCCGTTCCCTTCTGCTCTGATATCATTCTGCCCATGTAATAGGCAATCCTGTTTTCCAGCCGGTAGCCCAGCTTTGATTTTTACTGCTCTTCTGGGCTTCAATATTGATGATAAATTTTCTTCTTTTTCCATTATAATACAAAATTTGATGTCGTAAATAATTTTTCCATCATCCTCATCAACTGACTCATTATTTACGTTCTGGATTTTAACTCCAAGCCTTTCCGGAAATCTTAGCATTACTGTCGGCTCACCAATGCACGGAATTATTTTCTCGGCTTCCATTTCCTTAAATTCCGGCACGAGCGCGAACTATATATAGGCTGCTATCTGCGGATCTGCCAGAATACACTTCACGTAGTCGTCACTGGTTGCCTTGTCCTGCTCTATAGAGCTAAGAGTTCTGGACAAATTTGTCTTCACTTTTCTGTATATCATACACTTCTCCTGTTTCCACATGAAATCTGCATACATATCATTTTTTATAGCCCCATTTTTTGTGCATACATAATTTCAAATGATAATAACCCTTTATATTCCTCAAATAAATGCCCGCCACGCATAGAAACGAATAGACTGGTACTTTAGCTGATATTTATTTTTAACACACAATCGGATTTGTTGCTGACACAGCATGATAAATCAACGGGTAAAGAACATCCCCGAACCATGTATTCGAATTGTAGCCTATTGTATAACAGTTGTCAATGTATTTTTCGCCACAGCGTAAGGGCTTCATCACATGAGACCGGCGGGGCTCTCTCGCATGAGCGCATAGCGAAGCTGCCTAGATACTGTTGAATTATGCACACGATACACAGAAATGAAACCGGATGGGAGCTCAAGGCTTCGCGCCACGGACGGCGCGTTTCGACGTTTTCGTTAAGCATAGTAAACCTATAAGGCATAATTCCTACAGTATCTTGGCAGTGTAGCGTATTTCCTGAAGATATTCAACCGGAAAATGAAGCCATCCTACTGCCAATGTCTCTGCACCAAAAAAGCAGCCTTTGAGCTTCACACTCAAAGTCTGCTTCTTTATTACATAAACTGTCCATGGCGATTCGTGGTAAGCATAGAGCCATAACGGCTGCCACAAGCACACCAACAATAAGTGCCAGAACAAGGATAATCATAGGCTCAATAGCTGCCATAACTGTCTGGGTAGCCAACTCAACTTCCTCATCATAGTAGTCTGCCAGTCGGGTAAGCATGCCTTCCAAATCACCGGTCTCCTCACCGATTTTGGTCATGTGTGAAACCATAGGTGGAAACAATCCACACGCAGTGATTGGCTCAGACAGTGGAACACCCTTACTTACTTCTTCCCTCGCATTTTTGGGCTTTTTTGTAAAGCGCATTCTTCATGGTGTCAGCAGTGATACCAAGGGCTTCAATCATCGGAAGTCCGGAATACACAAGTGTGGAAAGTGTACGCGCATAGTTACTGGCCGCTGTCTTGATGTTTAGCTTTCCGAAAACCGGAATCTTTCTTGCGAGATTACCAAGAACATCTGGCCACTGTCAGTCTGCTTATAAAGCTTGATGGCTATAACAATTGCTGCTATGACAGCAATCACAATATACCAGTATCCAGTGACAAAATCACTCATCGCAACAACTGCCTTTGTGATGCCCGGAAGCTCTGTTCCCAGGTCATTGAACATCTCTGAGTAGCTTGGGATGACCTTTACAAGCATTACAATAACAACCGCAATAGCTACAATCACAACGATAATCGGATAAACTGCCGCTTTTTTATCATGCCGTTAAGCTTTGCTGATTTTTCGAAGTGTGCAGACATTCTGTCAAAGCTACATCAATCTTGCCGGATGCTTCTCCTGCCGCAACCATGCTCACCATGATGTCGGGAAAACATTCGGGTATTTTTAGACCATCCGAGAGAGTCTCACCTTTTGAATCTCGGCATGAACACCTCTGATAGCTTTCGCCATGACCTTGTTCTCAGTCTGATCGGATAGCATATCCAGCGTATCAAGAATCGTAACACCGGCATTGACCATACTGGTGAACTGGCGGCAGAATACCGATAGATCTCTCGGCTTTACCTTTCCTCCTACACTGAATGAGATTTCCTTGGTCAGTGCTGTTGCCTTGGTGAGGCTTATGACCATGTTGCCATCCATCTTAAGCTTATTTTTTGCCTCTGCTTCTGACTCGGCTACTATATTTCCTTTTCTTTCTTTTCCGCTCTGGTCTATAATCTGATATGTCCAGTCAGCCACTTTCTTCTCCTCCTTATCCCTATTCTGTGCAACCTCTAGATAAATTAAATCATAATTTATTAAGACTCCACAACATTATACCATAACAGTAAAATACATACGATTATACCATCAATAGTAAAGGTGTACACGGCTAGCCATGCTTACCGGATCATGTGCATATGCAACTGCAGTCTCCGGCGCTATAAGGCCCTGGCTGTAATACTGTAAAATACAGTCATCCATCATCATCATACCCTCTCTCTTTGATGTCTGTATGATAGATGGAATCTGAAATGCTTTTGCCTCACGAATTAAGTTTCTGATGGCATTGTTTGCAAGGAGCACCTCAAATGCTGCAATTCGTCCGCCATTTACCATTGGAAGCAGATGCTGTGCAACAATTCCCTCTAAAACTCCTGAGAGCTGCACTCGTATCTGTTGCTGCTGGTGTGGTGGAAAAACGTCAATCATACGGTCAATTGCATCTGATGAACTGTTAGTATGCAGTGTAGAAAATACAAGATGTCCTGTCTCCGCCGCTGTAATAGCTGTAGATATAGTTTCAAGATCTCGCATCTCTCCTACAAGTATTACATCCGGATCCTGTCGCAGTGCAGCTCTCAGGGCTGCAGCATATGAGAGTGTATCCTTTCCAACCTCTCGCTGTTCCACTATAGAGCGGCGCCTTGAGTGCAGGTACTCAATAGGATCTTCAAGCGTGATTATATTTTTGGAATCTCTTGATGCAATGACATCTATAAGACTTGCCAATGTGGTCGACTTACCACTTCCTGTAGCTCCTGTCACGAGGACAAGTCCTCTCATCTTTGTGGTAAGATTGACAACCGACTGTGGTATGCCAAGCTGCTGCGGTGTAGGCACATCATATGAGAGAATACGAAGTGCTGCTGCATATGAACCTCTCTGCCTGAACACATTGGCTCTGACTCTTGAAAAGCCCTCCACCGAAAAAGCAAAATCAAGCTCTCCCTTCTCCTTTAGCTCATCTTTAAGCTCCTGCGGAACAATTGGAGAAAGCAGGTTGTCCGTCTCAACATTGGTAAGAACCTGATTTCCCTGCGGTACAAGCTTTCCGTCAATTCTAAGCATAACCGGATTTCCCGGTACGATATGTATATCCGATGAGTTCTGTTGCTGCGCTGCTTTTAAAATGTCTACTATCTGCATTTTCTTTTCCCCCTTAGTTTTCAAACGTGGTCTTTAACATTTCCTGGAATGAAGTAACTCCTTCGAGTACAAGCTTCTCTGCACTCTGTCTAAGTGTATGCATGCCCTCATCACATGCAGCCTTGTTTATATCCTCTATATCAACACCTTTTGAAATAAGTGACTTTATCTTTGGTGTTATGGTCATTATCTCATATATACCGATTCGTCCCTTGTAGCCTGTATTGGCACATTTTTCACAGCCACATGGCTCATAAATCTTTACCGGACGGAATGCCGGTATATTCATAAAGGCCTTTTCCTCCTCTGTCAACAGATGCTCTCTCTTACATGCCGGACAAAGTCTTCTTACAAGTCGCTGTGCAATGATTCCCTTTACCGAATCCGCAAGCAGATAACTTTCAACTCCCATGTACTCCAGTCGTGAAATAGTACTTGCCGAGCTGTTGGTATGCAGTGTGCTGACCACAAGATGTCCTGTGATTGACGCCTGTACTGCAATCTGTGCTGTCTCGATCTCGAATCTCACCAATCATAATGATGTCCGGATCCTGTCGCAGAATGGAACGAAGTGCTGATGCAAATGTCGTCAGCTTTATTATTTACCTGTACCTGGTTTATTCCATCTATATTGGCCTCGACAGGATCCTCGACGGTGATGATATTTACATCCTCCTTGTTGAGTTCTGAAAGTGCCGTGTAAAGCGTGGTTGACTTACCACTTCCTGTAGGTCCTGTAACAAGGATGATACCGTTTGTATTCATCAGTATATGATCAAAGGCCTTAAGCTCTTCGTCTGAAAATCCAGCTCCTTTTATCTCTTGTAAGTGCCTTTTTCTGCGCAAGTCGCATAACGCATTTCTCACCGAATACTGTCGGAAGGATTGATACTCGGATATCATACTCTATCTTGTCTATCTCCATAGTGATACGGCCGTCCTGCGGCTTACGTTTCTCGGAAATATCCATACCACCTATAATTTTAAGTCGTGTAATAATTGCAGAAAGCAGATGTATACTATATGCTGCCTTCTCATAAAGCGCACCATCTATTCTGTATCGCACCCTGACTTTATTTTCCAGTGCCTCTATATGTATATCTGAGGCCCTGAGTCTTGCTGCCTGCTCAATGATAGAGTTGACAAGTAAAACTACCGGCGAATTGTTGACATCCTTGCTGGTAGCTTCCTCAGCCTCGGCATTTTCTGCTCACGCTCTTTTCTCTCCCTCGCATACTCCTGAGCCGCTTTCATAGCCTCTGTATCACCGTAATATTTGTCAAGCGTCAAAGTATGTCTCTGCCTGTCGCTACCGCAGGCTCAACCTGTAGATTGGTAACAATTGAAAAATCATCAAGCGCAACCATATCCATAGGATCAGCCATGGCCACATGCACTACATTGGCATTATTCTTGTCAAATGCATATGGTATCATAACATGCTTTCTAAGCACTGTCTCACTGACAAGGTTTTGCACCTCCTCAGGTATGTTGATTGCGCTCACATTAACAAGCTCCAGTCCCAGCTGCTGTGACAATGCCTTTGCTATCTCAAGCTCATTGGTGAATCCAAGCTCAATGAGTGTTTCTCCTATCTTCTTATGCTTTTCTTTGGCTATAGGCAGAGCCTTTTCCAGCTGCTCCTGAGTAATTACATTTTCATTTATAAGCATATCACCGATACGCTTTTTCTCTCGTCTAAAAGCCATAGTGGCTCCCCCTCTTTCATCATTTAGTAAAATACTACCATTATGATGGCTGTATTTCAAGGGTATTTATATAAAATATACAATAATTTTATTTCAAAACTAAAAAGTAACGATTCCGAGTGCCTGCAGCAACAGTATAAGTAGGAATGCCGGTGCAATAAATTTAACCATGATTATATAAAGCCCTTTTCTGGTGAATTTGCTGCCTCCGCGTGTCACCTCATCTATTATTACCTTTGGACTTACTATCCAGCCAACGAGGATACATGTGGCAAGTGCAACGATTGGCATAAGCACATTGTTGCTTACATAATCCATGATATCAAGTATCTGTCCGACTGTGCCGTTTGGAAGCTTAACCTCCATATAGAGCTTATTGTAGCCAAGGCAGACTATTATCTCTGCAATCAGACCGTATACCGTGACTAAAATTGCGCTTTTCTGCGGCTCCAGTGAAATCTGTCTATAAGACTCGATACAATAGCCTCCATAATTGATACAGACGATGTGACTGCTGCGAATGCAACTATCATGAAGAATATCAGTCCAACGATATCTCCTGCTATTCCCATTTCATTAAATACCTTTGGCAGTGATATAAACATAAGCCCGGTCCTGCTGACATGCCGTCACGACCCATAAATACATATACTGCCGGAATGATCATAAGGCCTGCAAGGAATGCAACAAGTGTATCAAAAATCTCGATCTGGTTAATTGAGCCCATGAGCTTTGATTCCTTCTTGACATACGAACCATATGCAACCATGATTCCCATAGCCACACTGATTGAGTAGAACAGCTGACCGAGTGCATCAACAAATACTGTGACAAGCTTTTGCATTGTAAGCCCCTTGAAGTCAGGAACCACATATATCTTAAGACCCTCAAGACCACTTCTTGCTGCGATGCATCCTTATAATTGAGCGTCAATGAGAAAATACCGATTGCAAAATAAGCACAACAAGGATAGGCATGAGCACCTTGCTGAAGCGCTCGATACCTTTATTGACTCCGCCAATGACAATTGCTGCTGTTATAAGCAGATAAACCACTCCAAATATGATTGGTGCCCACTGGCCTGTGATAAAGCCTGTGAAATATCCATCCGCAACCGCATTTTTACCGCTTCCTGTAATGAAAAGTGTAAAGTATTTTAAAACCCATCCACCTATAGTACAGTAGTAAGGCAGAATAATAGCCGGTACTATACATGCAAGCACACCGATAAACTTGCCCTTTGGATTGATAAGACCATACGCGGTGAGCGGTCCCTGTCCTGTCTTACGTCCTATTGCAATCTCAGTGGTAAGCAATGCAAAGCCAAAGGTCAGAACAAGTATCAGATACACCAGCAGAAAAAGTCCTCCTCCGTCCTTTGCTGCCAGATACGGAAACCTCCATATATTTCCAAGTCCTACCGCACTGCCGGCTGCCGCAAGAACGAACCCAATGTTGCCGGAAAAAGTGCTTCTTGATTTTTCTTTCATTTTCTACTGTCTCCTTAATATATTATATAATTTAATTTCGATTTAATATGGACATTGTTTCCATTTACAAATCTAATATACCTATTATAATCATCTGGAGTACATTTTGCAACGGTTGATATTATTTATTCTTGTGTGGTAGGACATGGCAGGTGTCGTGAGTGCTACGCTATACTGTCAAGATACTGTACGAATTATGCCTCAAAAACTTTCTTAACTTGACGAAACCGTCGCTACTCGCCCTCCATGGCTCGATAGCTCCTTGTCCCGGCGTCCATGCCGGGACATTTCTGATTTTCATCTGGCATAATTCAACAGTATCTAGACAGCTCCGCTATTCGCTCTCACGACACCTGCCATGTGCCACCACACGTAACGCAAATTCACCACAACATAAGGAACGTAAGCCCCAGGTACCGCGGGCGCACACGTACTCCCGCCGGAGCGCATAGCGAAGTGGCTTAGATACTGTAGAAATTATGCCCACAAAACGCAGAAATACCCAGCCATGGACGGCTGGGTAAGGCGTTATGCGCCACGGACGGCGCATAAAAGCCGGTTTCGTCAAGCATAGAAACCTATCAAGCATAATTTCGTACAGTATCTTAGCCACGCAGCGTAGCGACAGGAGTACGTGTGCGCCCGTGGTACCCGGGGCTTGCGTTCCGTACTATTATATAAACGTCCTAAATAAGGTTTTTAATGCCTTCTGTTAAACGCTTTGCAACTCTCACATTGTTCATAGTGTAAAGATGGATTCCCTCCACATCATTAGCTAAAAGCTCAATTATCTGACTCTCGCAGTAAGACATTCCGGCATCAAAAAGTGCAGCCTTGTTGTCTCCGTATCTGTGCACAATCTTCTGGAACTTCTCCGGGAACTTTGCTCCGCACATTGTGACCATTCTCTGAATCTGAGCCGCATTGATACAAGGCATGATGCCCGGGATAACAGGCACATTGATACCTGCAAGCCTGCAATCCTCAGCAAAATTGAAGAAGGTATCATTGTCAAAGAAGAGCTGCGATAAAGAAGCTCTGCACCGGCATCAACCTTTTTCTTAAGATTCTTAATATCATCTACCTTATCAGCTGCCTCGGATGGATGTCCGGGTAGCACGCACCTGCGATACAGAACTGATCACCTGTGGCGTCCTTTATATACTTAATAAGGTCGCTTGCATGGAGAAAATCCTCCTTTGCAGGCACATTTGGATTTCTGTCTCCTCTTAAAGCGAGGATATTCTCGATGCCCTCATATGAAAGCTGTCTGGTGAACTCATCTATCTCTGCCTTGTTATAGCACAGACATGTAAGGTGTACGACCGGCTCCACATTGTACTGGTTCTTGATTTTCTTCGCAATCTCGATAGTCTTGTTATTGTTTGAGCTGCCGCCTGCGCCAAATGTCACGCTGATGTACTCAGGATGACAATCACAGAGTATCTCAAGCATCTCGTCTATATTTTTGAAGTCTTCCTCCTTCTTTGGTGGAAATATCTCAAAGGAGAGCGACTGTGGTTTGTTTGTATGTATCTGTGTAATCTTCATGTTATCCTCCGGTATATATGGTTATTCAATAATTTGTAATTTTTATATTCCATATATTACTGTATTTTTTTGTCATTGTAAAATATATTTTTCTTTTAGTTTGTCATAAATAAAATCTATATCAAAACTTGCTGAGCATTTGATTTTTTTATATGAGGTGATATAATGGGCGAAGCAAATCAAAAAGAGGTTTCACAATGAAAAAAATAGATTTTGATAATGATTCAATAAAGAAAAATATATTGCAGGCTGCTCTGCCCATGCTGGCAGCCCAGATTCTAAGCCTGTTGTACAATATAGTAGACCGCATATACATTGCCCGCATACCGGATATGGGAACCACTGCACTCGGTGCTGTGGGGCTTTGCTTTCCTATTATAATGCTGACAATCGCTTTCTCCAATCTCTTTGGAAGCGGTGGTGCTCCGCTTTTTTCAATAAAAAGAGGCATGAGTGATGACAGAGCCGCCAATACTATAATGAATACGAGCTTTACAATGGTCTGCACATTCGCAGTCGTTTTTACAGCTTTGTGCATGATTTTTGCAAAGCCTCTTTTAATCCTGTTTGGCGCATCTGAAAATGCTCTCAAATACGCTCTGCCATACCTGCTCATTTATTTGATAGGAACACTCCCATCCATGATTTCAACCGGCATGAATCCCTTTATCAACGCTTCAGGGCTACTCCACTACCGGCATGCTGTCTGTTGCAATCGGAGCCGTTGCCAATCTGGTTTTAGACCCGCTTTTTATATTTGGATTTAATTTCGGCATCAAAGGAGCAGCTATTGCTACGGTCATCGCACAAATACTGTCTGCTCTCTATGTGCTTCACTTTCTTAGGAAAAGGCCGAGCTTAAGGTGCGCCTTATGACACTCTCTGAATTTGGTGAAAACACGCGCTATGCAAAGGACATCATAAGCCTTGGAACCTCCGGCTGTGTCATGCAGCTCACAAACAGCCTGGTATCTATATGCTGCAACAACGTGCTTTCAGTGACCGGTGGCGATTTGTACATATCGGTAATGACCATCGTATCAAGCATCAGGCAGATGGTTGAGACTCAATTTATGCAATTGTGGAGGGTTCATCTCCTGTTTTAAGCTACAACTATGGCGCGAAAAGACCGGCCCGGGTGAGAAAATCTATTTTCACTATGGGACTGCTCGTGCTTCTATATACAGCTGTCATGTGGAGTGTAATTATACTTGCTCCTCATGCCCTGATTGCTATTTTCAGTTCCGATGCCACCCTTATGGATGATGCGGTGAAGGCTTTAAATATCTACTTTGCGGCATTTATTTTCATGGATCTGCAGTATATGGGACAGACCACGTTTAAATCACTGAACAAAAAGAAGCGGGCTATATTTTTCTCCCTGCTTCGCAAGGTGTTCATCGTTGTACCGCTGACATATATTCTGCCTTACTCCTTTGGTATGGGAACCGACGGTGTATTTATGGCAGAGCCTGTATCAAACGTGATTGGCGGAAGCATCTGCTTTGTAACCATGCTTGGCACTGTGCTACGAGCTTCGCAGAATGGGCAGTAATTACAGCATCTCATCAATGCAGATGCCGTAGCCTCCGGTCGGATCATCGACAAACACATGGGTGACTGCTCTATTATTTTACCATCCTGTATGATAGGGCTTCCGGATGTGCCCTGCACTATGCCACCGGAGAGCTCTATCAGCCTGTCGTCTGTCACCTTAAGCTCCATTCCCTTGTTTGTATCTGTCGCTTTTTTATCTATATTTGTTATTTCCAGATTATATTTTTCAAGTTTTCCTGATATTTCCGATATCATCTGTGCACTGCCTGTGTGTATCTCATCCTTGCCGGCAACCGGATAATACGTATCCTCTGCGGCATATTCCGACAATTCATTGCTGTCAAGCTGTCCGTAAATTCCCAGATTACTATTGCAGTCAAGTGTGCCTATATGGCTTTTTTTGCCAAAATATACCACTCCGCCTATCTCGCCCGGCGCGCCGGCTTTTCCCTTTTTGATTTTGGTAAGCTTCATGCTGTACAAATCACCACTGTTTGCATACAAGAGATTGCCGCTTTGCGTTCCGTCTCCTATTCCATGCCCCAGCGCTCCAAAACGGCCGTCCTTTGTATAATAAGTGATAGTACCGATTCCTGCCAGATCATCCTTCACCCATATTCCCATATAGTATTTGCCATCATCCATCCTCACAGGCGTGATATCCGCTGACATTTTCTCACCGCCTCGAAGAAATTTAATGTTTACGGTACTTTTATCTTCATGACTTTCATCATGCTGCTTCATAATATCATTCACAGCTTCAGAAAGTTCCTCCTTGTCTGCCACAGTGCGTCCATTGACAGATAGGATATAATCACCGCACTGCACCTTTTTATCTGCCGGATTGACTTTTTCCATCCTCGTCTGTCACCTCCGTCGTATTCACTACAAGCACTCCCTCTGTCTGCTCATATATACCGGTCAGCCTGCCACAGGCATATACGCCCTCAACACTTATTCCAGCACTTATTTTATCTGTCTCTTCATAATCTCTGTGAGTTGATGCTGTATCTGCTGTCTGTCCTATGCCTTGTTCGGTTCCACCGTTTCCACTGTTTTCACCGGTTCCGCCGTTTTCACCATTTTCACCATTCTCGCCCGAATCAGCCAATACACTGGCCGCCTGTCCCGGAAGCCCTGTCGCATATCTTCCATATCCGGCCTTTGATTCATTTAAAAAACTTCCTAATGCACTTTCATCAAATGCCTTATCTACCCTGCTGCACCACTTATCATCACTGCTTAGTGCAAACATAGCTATCACTGCTGCAGCCAGCGTGACACTCACAAATTTTCCAAAAAACTTCCGCATACTATTACCTCCATTTGGATTAGTATGCTCCTGTAATTTTTCTTTTATTCTTTTAATATCTTATTATCTCATTCTAACTATTCCAAATTATTTTGAGCAAAAACCAGTATAGTTTGACAGTTTAGGTGTTTTCCTATATAATTTCGATATATTTATATGTTTATTATAAATTTCACATATTATTCCCACGTTGTTAGTTACAAATAAATACTGTAATAGCTTTATAATTCTTAAATCACCATTTAATAAAGGAGGGATTCCATGAATACATACCTGCTCATCACATCCATAGTAATCTTCTTATGTATCCTGCTAAATCGTGTCTCCAATCGCATAGGCATTCCGGCACTTTTAGCCTTTATCGTGCTCGGCATGCTTTTGGCTCTGACGGAATAATGAAGATAGATTTCGACAATTACGCGTTCGCTGAACAGATATGCTCTACCGCGCTGATATTTATCATGTTCTATGGCGGCTTTGGCACCAACTGGCAGCGTGCAAAGGCTGTTGCCGTTAAGTCTGTGCTTTTGTCCACCATCGGTGTTATTATCACATGCTTTCTCACAGGGCTGTTCTGTCACTTTGCCCTTAATATGAGCTGGGAAATAAGCTTTCTCCTCGGTGCGCTGATTTCATCAACTGATGCAGCGAGCGTTTTCTCCATACTGCGTTCGAAAAGCTGAATCTGAAATACAATACCGCCTCTCTTCTTGAAGTGGAAAGCGGTAGTAATGACCCATGTGCCTATATGCTCACAGTTGCTTTTATATCCATATCTCAGGGCAGCGCAAGCCCGGGAAATATTGCCATACTCATAGTAAAGCAGCTTGCCTTCGGCATAATCTTCGGCGTCCTGATTGCAAAGCTTTCCATCATGCTCCTTCGATATATACGCTTCAAAAGCGCGGGGTTTGATGCGATTTTCATGGTGGGAATAGCTATAATATCGTATGCCCTGCCTGCTTACTTTGACGGAAACGGCTTCTTAAGTGCCTATATAGTCGGCATTATACTCGGTAACACAGAAATAGAAAATAAAAGAATCTGGTGAATTTCTTTGATGGCATAACAGGACTCATGCAGATGCTTATTTTCTTTCTGCTTGGTCTGCTTTCTTTCCCATCAAAGCTGCCACACGTCATAGTACCGGCACTTTTAATATTTATGTGGCTGACCTTTGTGGCAAGACCTCTTTCTGTCGCACTTGTGCTCACACCATTTCGCAGCAAAATAAAACAGCAGCTGCTTGTCTCATGGTCCGGCTTAAGAGGAGCCGCATCCATAGTGTTTTCCATCATGGCATATACCGCCACCAATGATGACCTCGACACCTTCCACATAATATTTATGATAGTACTCTTTTCAATACTGCTTCAGGGCTCAATGCTCCCATGGATATCGCGAAAGCTTGATATGCTCGATAAAACAGCCGATGTAATGAAGACCTTCAATGATTACTCCGAGGAAGCAGACATCCAGTTCATACAGCTTACCATACCGGAAAATCATCTGTGGTGTGGCCACAAGCTAAAGGACCTGACGCTGCCTCCTGAGACACTGATTGTGCTTATACGAAGAGGTGAGCAGAATATAATACCGGACGGTGAAACAATAATTCTGCAAAATGATGTGCTCGTGCTTAGTGCCATCACGATGAGGTACATGGTATAAAACTGGTGGAAAAATAATAGAAAAAGACAGCAGATATAACAATAAACTGCTGTCTGAAATATCAAAAAAACACAATGAGATTATAATAATGATCCAAAGAAATGGGCAGGTAATCATCCCAAACGGAAACGTACGGCTGACCACCGGTGATATACTGGTAATCAACCGCGCCGTAAACTGATAATGTCAGATTTTTTTCTCCATGGCAAGTGCTTTCATCTCGCGTGCGCTCTCCATCACGGTATCTGTGATTTTTGCACCGCCGAGCATTCTGGCAAGCTCAGCCACGCTGTCATTGTCAGTTAGTCTTCGAATCCTTGAAACCGTGGATTTGTTCTCGACTGCTTTTCAATAAGAAATGTGCATCTGCCATAGCTGCTATCTGTGGCAGATGTGTGATACATATAATCTGATGGTTGCGGCCAAGCTCATTCATCTTCTCAGAGACCATCTGAGCTGTACGTCCACTGATTCCAGAATCAATCTCATCGAAAATAAGCGACTCAATGTGGTCATTTTCTGCCATGATTGTCTTGATGCCAAGCATGATACGCGACAGCTCTCCTCCCGATGCTACCTTGCCGAGCGGCTTAAGCGGCTCTCCGGGGTTAGTTGATATGAGAAACTCCGGCGCATCGATGCCGTTTGCCGTATAGTCCGGCAATCTGTCAAACTGCATATCAAACTGTACATCAAGGAAATTCAAATCATTAAGTGCTGATTTAATTTCTGACACAAGCTTTACAGCACTCCCTTTGTCTGATTTCTGATACCTCATCCGATATCTGTGCCAGCTCCTTTTCCTTTTTCGCAAGCTGCTGCTCTAATTTCTGTAAATAAGAATCATAATCATTCAGGACACTGATACGCTCCCTCTTTTCATTGAGTGCTATCAGTATATCATCAATTGAGTTGCCGTATTTGCTCTTTAGATGATTTATCTCATCCAGACGCTTTTGTGTCTCATAGAAGGTCTCCTCGTCAAACTCAGCCTGTGATATATATCCTGATATCTCGTGATTAAAATCAGAAAGCAGACTGTCTATCTCTGACAGCTGACTCTCCAGAGCTTCCACATCCTCATCATAACCTGATACCTGCGACAGCTCTCTTACCGCCCTGCCAATAAGCTCTGAGGCACTCTCCATCTCGCCTCCTGTGGCAGAATATGCAGCATTTACACCCTCCATGATTTTCTTTCCGTTTGAAAACTTCCTAAACTGCGCCTCAAGCTCCTCATCCTCACCAGACACCAGGGAAGCTTCTTCTATCTCCTTCACCTCGTACTCAAGGAATGACAGCTCACGGCTTCTTTCTTCATTGTCGATATTTGACTTTTCATACTCATCCTTAAGCGCCCTATATGCTTTGTATGTGACTGAAAGCTGCTGCTTTTTATCTCCAAGCGGCTGCTTTGCGTACTCATCAAGTATATCAAGGTGTTTTCTTTGATAAAAGTGACTGGTGCTCATGCTGACCGTGGATATCTATGAGATATGCGGCTATTTCCTTCATTCGCGAAACAGACACGGCTTCACCGTTTACCCTGCCGACTGCGCGCGACTGTGTGATTTTACGGCTTAAAATCACGCATCCGTCCTCGACCTCCACATCAAGCTCCCTTAAAGCCTCTATAATCTTTGGGTCCTCAACTGAAAAATAAGCTCCACAAAGCAGGCTTTTCATTGTCTCTTAGCATCTCCTTTTGCACTTTTTCACCAAGCGCCAGATTGATAGAGCCTATGATGATTGATTTTCCGGCTCGGTCTCTCCGACAGTATATTTAGTCCGTCGGAAAACTCAACCTCACACTCATCTATGAGTGCCAGATTCTTTACATGTAGATTTTGTAACATATTTTCTCCTTCCTCTCCCAGGCATGACGATATATGTTATTTTCTGTTACAGTTCAGCTATAATCTGATATTCATGTAACATTATTCCACAATTCTGCGGATTTTTCATCACCGCATATGTATCATCAACAGTCCGATTGCACACATGATTGTGTCATCTCCTGCAATCGAACCGACGATTTCTCTCATCTTCATGGCATCTATTGCAGCACAGACAGCGCTTGCCATTCCCGATACAGTCTTTATAACGAGGATATTCTGTGCCATATCCATTGACAAAAGCCCTCTCTGAGTACTCTTTCGTATTTTTGAAAGGTTCTCGGTGCATCCGTTATCACAGCGTACTTCTGTCTGCCGCTTGCAGTAGGGATTTTCGTGAGCTTAAGCTCCCGATATCCCTGGATACTGTGGCCTGAGTCACGCGAAAACCATCTTTTTCAAGAAGCGCAGACAGCTCATCCTGCGTCTCTACCTCATTCTTTTGGATTATCTCAATTATCTTGGATTGTCTGTTTGTTTTCATGTCCTGCCACCTCATAAATATTATTTGTAACTATTCATTATAACAATCCTTATCTGTGTTATGAATAATTTCCCATCTTTTGCGGAGTATCTCCAAAAGCTTCTCTGGTGAAGCTTGCAGATCTTTGTATGATTGGCTGCTCTTGAAATAACAAAACGGTCTCCCACAGCCAGCTCTGCCGTAGTGTCGCCATCATAGCTGACACACGCCATCTCATCGTTTTGCTCCCTGCGGCTTAGAATCTCTATCTCTATCTCATCATCGCTGAAAGCACAATGCTCTTTGACGTAAGATTGTGAGCATTGTTCGGTGTAAGCAGTATCATATCGCCCTTCGGATCCACAATCGGACCTCCCGCCGACATACTGTAGCCTGTAGAACCCGTTGAGTCGCAACAATGATGCCATCGGCATGGTAATTGTTTAAAACTCACCGTTTACATACACATTGAGGCTTAATATCTGCAAATTGCCCTTTCTATGGATGACTATATCATTTAATGCAACTCTCGAGGTCTCACTGCCTCTTTTATGCCCTGTGAGCATAATACGATCCTCTGTCATGTATTTATCAGCCATGAGCGAATCAATAGCGTCAAATACCGTAGCTTCCTCCACCTCACACAGATAGCCGAGTGTGCCGAGATTCACTCCCATAAGCGGAATCTCAAGTGTCTCCACCCTTGTGGCTGCACGAATCAGTGTACCATCTCCGCCGAGCACAAGAATACACTGCGTATCCTGTGGTATATCCTCAAGCTCAAACTCGTTATCGGATATAGCCTCGACATTGCTCATAAGACCCTTTGCCGTGCCGCCCTTTTGCTCTATGTATGCCACTATTTTATTTGTAAGTGCAAAATCCCTGTCCTTATAGGCATTTGCTATCACAACAAAATGTTTCATAGTCTATTTCCTGTCCAGCTCTCCATGCGCGGCCTCGACCACACTATGAATATCCACTGATTCCTCCTTTATAGGATCATCTGTCTTTTGATATGTACGAGGTACTCTATATTGCCCTCCGGCCCTTGATTGGCGAATACTCAAGGTCTAACACGCTAAATCCATTTGAAAGTGCAAAGGATATGATATTGTTCACTACCTCCTCATGCACTCTTGTCACGGACCACGCCCTTTTTACCTACCTTTTCCCTGCCTGCCTCAAACTGTGGCTTGATAAGACAAACCATCTCGCCACCGTCCTTTAACAGTGCTCTTGCAGGACCTAACACCTTGGTAAGTGATATGAATGACACATCAACCGATGCAAAATCCAGCTCATCATCTATGTCATTGGGCGTCACATACCTGATATTGGTCTTTTCCATGCACACCACGCGCTCATCCTGACGCAGCTTCCATGCAAACTGGCCATATCCGACATCCACGGCATACACCTTTTTAGCACCATTTTGAAGCATACAGTCTGTAAAACCGCCTGTTGAAGCACCTATATCCATGCACACCTTGCCATCCATTGTGATATCAAAGTGCTTCATAGCCTTTTCAAGCTTTAGCCCTCCACGGCTCACATACTGCAGTGTCTTTCCATGAATCTCAATATTGCAGTCATCAGGAAATGTGCTTCCTGCCTTATCCTCACGGTTGTTATTTACAAAAACATTGCCCTCCATAATCATGGTCTTTGCTTTTTCCCGTGATGGTGCAAGGCCTCTGTTTACAAGTAATACGTCTAATCTTTCTTTCATACTGTATGTTACCTCTATCTATAATGCTGCTATTATACGCTTAGCCACCGATTCGGCATCCACATGCAGCTCCTTTTGAGCACCTCGACATTGCCATGCTCCACATAGCAGTCGAAGTGCAACTGTCAACACCTCAAGAGCTATGCCGTTAGTCTTGACATACTCCGTCACATGCTCACCAAAACCGCCGCTTTGCACGTTTTCCTCCATAGTCACAAGCAGGCTGTGTTCAGTCGGCAGTTCCTTAATTGCTTCCTTATCAAACGGCATTGCAAAACGCGCATTGATAAGTGTAGCAGAGATTCCCTCTGCCTCAAGCAGCTTTACCACATCAACGGCAGTCTTTACCATACTGCCGAGTGCCATGATAGCCACCGTGCTTCCTTTTCTGATTAGCTCACTCTTTGCAAGCTCTATCGGCTGTCTGATTTCCTTAAGGCCGTCATAGGCTGCCCCTCTTGGATATCTGAGTGCAATCGGACCGTCATATGCCACTGCAAACTTCATCATATCAGACAGCTCCCACTTATTCTTCGGAGCCATGATTGTCATATTCGGGATGACCGACAGATATGATATGTCAAATATTCCCGATGTGTCTCTCCGTCACTGCCTACAAGCCCTGCCCTGTCGATTGCAAAGATGACATGCAGATTCTGTATGCACATCGTGAAGTATCTGGTCAAACGCCCTTTGTAAAAATGACGAGTACACCGCAAATACCGGGATAAGTCCTGCTTTTGCAAGCCCTGCCGCAAAGGTCGTGGCATGTGCCTCGGCTATTCCCACATCAAAAAATCTATCCGGGAAATTGCGGTGGAATCTGCGAAGCCCTGTTCCATCCGCCATGGCAGCCGTTATCGCAACTACCTTTGGATTTCTCTCGCCCAGCTTCTTCATGACTGTTGAGAAGACATCTGTGTAATTGGCCTTCGTGCGCTTATTCTTTGGAAGTCCTGTCTCTATGACAAATGGCTCTGCACCGTGAAATCTGGAAGGATAACGCTCAGCCGGGTCATAGCGATCCCTTTTCGTAAGCACATGCACAAGCACCGGACCATCCACACGCTTTGCCTCATCAAATACACGGCACATTTCCTTTATATCACTGCCATCCACAGGTCCCAAATAGATAATGCCCATCTCCTCAAAGAACATACCCGGAATAAAAAGCTGCTTTATGCTGCTCTTTGTATTCCTGATATGCTTTACCATACGCTCTCCGTAGATCGGTATATGGTTTAGGGAATTCATGACATTATTCTTAAAATCCCTGTATGCATCCGCTGTGCGAAAGCCTGAAAGATACTGGCTGATGCCCCCGACGTTCTCTGAAATCGACATATTGTTGTCGTTTAGCACTATAATAAAATTGCCTTTAACGCTTGAAGCGTTGTTGAGCGCCTCATATGCCATGCCTCCGGTCAGCGCGCCGTCTCCGATGACTGAAACCACATGGTAGTCATCTCCGGTCACCTGTCTGGCTGTCGCAAGCCCAAGCCCTGCTGATATGGATGTGGAGCTATGTCCTGTATTAAAGCAGTCACAGTCGCTCTCATCCGCCTTTGGGAAACCGCTCATGCCTCCATACTGTCTGAGCGATGAAAATCCATCCTTTCTGCCGGTGAGTATCTTGTGTGTGTACGACTGATGCCCTACATCCCACACTATCTTATCCTTCGGCAGATTAAAGCACAGATGCAGCGCCATGGTAAGCTCCACAACTCCGAGGTTTGATGCCAGATGACCTCCTGTCACCGATATGCTCTCTATAAGAAACTGCGATTTCATCCTTTAACAGCTCAAGCTCCTCGTGTCAGTTTTTTATATCATTTTCCTTTGTATCTTTTCTAAAACCATCCTATTTCTCCCGATGGATCAGATATTCAAATAGCTCCTTAAGAAATGCATCGTCGTATCCCAAATCATCAAGCTGCTCCTCTGCCTCCTTGGAGATGCGCTCCACATCAGAAACTGCTTTATCCAATCCCTCAAATGTGACATATGTCGCTTTATTATTTTTCTCGTCACTGCCTACCGGCTTTCAAGCACCTCAAGTGTACTTGTGACATCAAGCACATCATCCTGTATCTGAAACGCAAGCCCCAGCTTTGCCGCTATCTGCTCCACACATGATACCTCATCAGACGATGCGCCTGCCAGAATTGCGCCTATCATCATCGAGCTCTCTATAAGTGCGCCTGTCTTAAGCCTGTAGATAAAGTCAAGCTTTTCCCTTGTGATAGGACAGTCATAGGATTTCTCACTTTCCACATCGACCACCTGTCCTCCGACCATGCCATACACGCCTGCTTTTTGCAAGCACCGCAAATGCCCTTGCCACACGCGTATCAGCCACTTCCATGTCAAAAGCCTTTGCTGCGGTCTCATATGCCAGGTTTAAAGTGCATCACCTGCAAGAATGCCCATAGCCTCACCGTACACAGCATGTGTGGTCTTCTTTCCACGCCTGTACTCATCATTGTCCATGGCAGGCAGGTCATCATGCACCAGCGAGTAGGTGTGTATCATCTCGATTGCCGCCATAAATGGCTCAATCACTGCACTGCTTCCGCCAAACATATGGTAAGTCTCTTCCATGAGGATAGGGCGAAGCCTTTTCCACCGGCTCTCACACTATAGTTCATGGCCTCAAAAATAATCCTCTGCTGTCCCTCCTCAGCGGGAAGAAACTTTTCAAGCACTTTATTTATATGCTCTACCTTTTGCTGCAGCTCTTCCATGAATTGTGACTTATTTAAATTCCCATTTAAGCTCATCAGAATTCCTCCAGTTGTCCGTCGCTGTTTAGCACAAGCATGGCCTTTTCCATGCCCTGTACCATATCATTGGCACTCTTTACCTCATCAAGCCCCTTCTTGTAGAGCTCAAAGGCCTCATCCAGGGATACATCCGCATCCTCCATCCTCGCCACTATCTGCTCTAAGTGTGCAAAACGCTCCTCGAGTGTCAGTGTTTTTTCATTTTCTTTGCTCATCGTTAATAACCTCCGAAACTACGGCCCTTGCATGACCGTCTATCAGATATATATTTATGTCATCGCCTGCATTGATATCGGATACACTATGCAGTGCCCCCTTCTTTTCCACCTCGACATACGCATAGCCCTGTGCCAGCTTTTTGGCCGGTGAATATGCATCCAGTGTACCTGAAAGCAGTGCCAGACGCTGTCTGCAATCCGAAAGCCTCTGCTTCATAATCCTTTCAAGTGCATCCTCGATATCTGCCAGACGCCTTTTATTCTCATTTAGTTTATTCTGTGGACTAAGGAAATTAAGCCTTGTTTTAATATGTGACAGCTTTTCCCTGAAAAAATCAATCCGGCCTGTCAGATTTCTGTCCATCCTGTGGCGCAGATTATCAAGGCGCTCTAACGTCTGTCTGTAGTCACTGACTGCAAGCTCTGCAGCCGCTGAAGGTGTGGGTGCTCTCCTGTCTGACACAAAATCCGCTATCGTCCAGTCAGTCTCATGGCCTACCGCCGAGATGATTGGCGTGCGGCAGTCAAATATGGCTCTCGCCACAATCTCCTCATTAAAGGCCCATAAATCCTCTATGGAGCCTCCGCCTCTGCCGACTATTATCACATCAAGATTCATCGCATCCAATGTCTGTATGCCCTTCACTATGCTATTAGCCGCACCCTCTCCCTGCACAAGTGCCGGATAAAGTATGACCTGTACATATGGATTCCTGCGCGATGATACATTCCTTATATCCTGCACGGCCGCGCCTGTCGGTGCTGTAACCACGCCGATACGGCCGGCATACTGCGGAATGGGCTGCTTGTACTCTGCCGCAAACATGCCCATCTCCTCAAGCTCACGCTTTAGCTGCTCGAATTTGAGATACAGATTGCCCTCTCCGTCGAGCTCTATCTTTTTGGCATAAAGCTGATATGCGCCGGTCTTCTCATACACCTCAACGGAACCTGTCACAATAACCTGGTCTCCCTCCTTCATGTGGAAGGAAAGTCCTGCCGCCCTGCTGCCCGCAAACATGATAGCGTTCATGGCTGCTCCCGCGTCCTTTATTGTGAAATAAATATGACCGCTCGTGTGATACTTGCAGTTGCTCACCTCTCCTTTATGCTCACCTGTCTGAGCATAAAATCTGAGCGAACATATTTTTAATATAGCTATTTACTTGCGCTACCGAATATATATTTCTATTTGCCATGTTCAATGCTCTATATCGCTGTTCCTCTTAAGCTATGCAAACTTTGCAAGCACTCCGTTTACAAATGCACGACTCATCTGCACCATACTTCTTTGCAAGCTCAACAGCCTCATTTATTGAAACCTTTGTAGGAATATCGTCCTCAAACTTTATCTCATAAACTGCCAATCTTATAATTGCCAGATCAACCTTTGCCATACGATTGGTCTTCCAGCCTGTAGACTTCTCATCGATGAGCGCATCAAGCTCTGCCATATGCTCAATAATTGCACTGCATTTTTCATCAATATACTGTTTTTCCTCGTCTGTAGGATTTGTAAGCTCATCATTTAAAAGCTCCATCTGCTCTGCAAGCTCAGACTTGTCATGAAACTCAACCCTGAAAAGCATCTTAAAAACGTTTTCTCTTATCTTGCTTCTTGTCATTTAAATTCCTCTCGTGAATAGTATTTTATATAAATTAAGGATGTCTGTACGACATCCTTAATTATACTACATTTGTGATCATTTAAAAAGAACTATTTAATTCTCTCCCATATCAACACTTGCTATACGAACATTGATAGTAGCCACAGAAGCCCTGTCATTGTCTCAATTGCAGACTTAACCTTCTCCTGTACCTTTGTAGAAACCTCAGGGATGCTGTATCCATAAGCAATATTGAGTGCTACATCAACCACTACCTCATTGTCTGCTATCTCAATCTGAATTCCCTTTGAGAGATTCTTCATACCGAGCCTGCTGACAATCTCGTTTGTGATATTGCCTGCCATGGAGCTTACTCCCTCAACCTCAGTAGCAGCAAGACCTGCTATGATAGCTACAACCTCATCTGCTACCTTGATCTCGCCAGACTCATCTGATTTGATATTTATTGTGTTTCTATTCTCTGCCATGTCCATGTTCCTCCTTAACCGGCTATACGGTCTGTCCCTTTGCCACGTAAACCTGGAATGAGTCATTTCCCGTAAGTGATCTATTTCTTGATACGCGAACATTCTTGTCTGTGATCACGTACTCCAGATTGGCGCCATCCTCAATTACCGTATCCTGTAGCAGGATGCAGTTCTTGACCTTTGCATTCTTTCCTATCTTGACGCCTCTTGATAGGATGCTGTTTTCCACGGTACCCTCGATGACACAGCCATCAGCAACCATGACATTCTTGGCTTTTGAGCCATTTATGTATCTTGTAGGGTTATCATCCCTGATCTTTGTATAGATAGAATTGCCACTCTTAAACAATGCTTCCCTGTTATCCTCATCAAGGAGCTTCATATTCTCCTCGAAATAGCTCTTCATATCTGTAATCTGTGAAGCATAGCCTGTGTACTCATATGCCTGGATATTGAGTGAATCAGTGTTTGTAGCCATCAGATCCCTTGTAAAATAAGAATAACCATGTACAAAAGCGTCATCCACTATTCTAATGAGCTTCTCCTTCTCCATGATATAGATATTCATGCCAAAGTTTACCTTGCCCATATCCCTGTCATTGATATATATCTTTTTGATACGTCCATCATCTATATCAAATGTATAGTACATCTCATCATTGTTGCCGTTTGGTCTTAAGAATACCTTCGGTACCTCCTGCTTGCGGTACATTGCAGTGATATCAGCCCCTGTGTTCTTATGTGCCTCAATCAGCTCCCTGAAATCAAAATTGAATACATAGTTGGCATCAGCCATGATAACATACTTCTGAGTACACTTTTTCAGATAGCCCTTAAGGCTTTCGATTGCCTCAACACGGCCCTCATACACCTTAATCTGCTTCTGTGCATAAGGCGGAACTATATTGATACCACCATTTTTTCTTGCAAGATCAAACTCCTGACCTGAGCCCAGATGATCCATCAGAGAGTGATAATTCTTCTTAACTATGAGAGATATATTGTCGATTCCGCTATGTACCATGCTTGAAATCAGGAAATCGCAGAGTCTGTAACGACCTGCAAACGGAATGGAAGCCATAAGTCTCTCGGATACCATCTAGGAATGAGGGCATCGTAGCTGTTTGCAAAAATAACGGCCAAAGCCTCTTCGTTGTTCATGTTTAGCATTGTTCCTGGCCCTCCTCAACATCATTATATACCATCGCCTTTGGTCCTATAACCGCTCTGTCGCCAATTGTAACTCCCGGTGCAGTTGTAGCAACATCACCTGTCACGTCCTCCGCCGGCTTTTCTCCAATAACTGCATCACAGCCTACTGTAACACCCTCTGCAACTATACAGTGTGTGACCTTAGCGCCTCTTTTTATCACAGTATCACCCATGACAACTGCATCCTCTACCACAGCGCCCTCTTCTACGATGACACCGCCAAAAGAATTGAATGCTTTACTGTGCCCTTCACTACACAGCCATCGGTAATCATAGAGTCTGTAACCTCTGCGTTGTTGCCGATGAAATGTCCTGTATGGCCGCTGTTACGGCTGTATATCTTCCAGTTCTCATCAAACAGGTTGATACCGCTGTGCTCAGGATCAAGCACCTCCATGTTTGCCTCCCAGAGTGCAGGTATTGTTCCTACATCCTTCCAGTAGCCGTTAAAGTGATAAGCATACATCCTGCGGCCATCCCTCAAAAGGTTTGGAATGATATTGTTACCGAAATCATTCTCTGAATCCGGATCATTTTCATCCTCGATAAGATACTTCTTAAGTATATCCCAATTGAAGATATAAATACCCATGGATGCAAGATTAGACTTAGGATTCTTTGGTTTCTCCTGAAACTCTGTGATCTTGTCGTCATCATCTGCTACCATGAGGCCGAAACGTGATGCATCCTCCCATGGAACCTCCATAACCGCTACAGAAAACTCAGCATTTTTCTCCTTATGGAACTTAAGGAAATCACTGTAATCCTGCTTACAAATCTGATCTCCTGAAGTATGATAACATACTCAGGATCATATCTCTCGATAAATGCAATATTCTGATAAATCGCATTGGCTGTTCCCTTGTACCAGTCTGAGCGAAGCCTTCTGATACGGTGGCAGCACATGCACTCCTCCATATAATCTATCAAGATCCCATGGCTGTCCATTTCCTATGTACTCATTCAGCACAAACGGCTGGTACTGTGTCAATATACCAACTGTATCTATACCTGAATTAACACAATTAGAAAGCGGAAAATCAATAATTCTGTATTTGCCTCCAAACGGAACTGCCGGCTTTGCAAGTTTCTGCGTCAGTGCATAAAGTCTGGAGCCCTGACCACCGGCAAGAAGCATCGCAACTAGCTCTTTTGCCATATTAAAATCCCCCTTATTTAATTTTATTAAATTTTTGTTAGCTTTTGCAATTATTTTGGTTTTTTATAATGGTTTATAGTTATATTTTACCACACTTTGGCATTTATGCAATTCAAAATTAACTAAAAAAAACTATAATTTTTGTCATTATTTTCCAATTATCTCGCGGTTGTTTATGAACTCGTACGGCACCTCCTGGTACACATAATAATTAAGCCAGTTGGAATAAAGTATATTACCGTGCGACCGCCACTGTAAAAGCGGCTTTTGTGTATCATCATTATTCGGATAGTAGTTCACCGGCATATCTATATCAAGTCCCTTTTTCTTATCCCTCTCGTACTCATTGTGAAGAGTATATCTGTCATACTCAGGATGTCCCATCACAAAATCTTTTTCCGGATGGCGGGATGCATGCTTTAATATATCCTCCTTTAAGACCTCGGTATGCCTTGAGTGTGGTGCGTAAAACACGTCATCGAAGCCTCTGACAAGTGGGATTTTTCTGTTCTTTACACGGTGCGCATACACACCAAACTTCTTCTTTGAAGCACACGCTTTGGTATGCCGTAGTGATAATATAATCCTGCCTGTGCACCCCAGCACAGATGAAGTGTGGAGAAAGCATGTGTCTTGCTCCACTCCATTATACTGCATATCTCATCCCAGTAGTCTACCTCCTCGTACTCCATAAGCTCAACCGGTGCCCCTGTGATTATCATGCCGTCAAAGTATCTGTCCTTTATATCGTCAAAGGTCTCGTAAAATTTGTTCAGATGACTGAGTGATGTGTGAGTGGCCTCGTGAGTAGATGTGGTCACAAACGTTACATTAACCTGTATAGGGTATTTGACAGCGAGCGCAGTATCTGAAGCTCTGTGTCCTCCTTTAATGGCATGAGATTTACAATCGCAATCTCCAGCTGTCTGATGTTCTGATGTGATGCCCTGTTTTCGTCCATCACAAATATATTTTCTCTCTCAAGTATTTCCTTTACAGGTAAATCATTTTGTGTCTTTATAGGCATTTTATAACCTCTTTTCTAACGCCCAAACATCTCTATAAATGTATCCTCCGAGATGATAGGTATTCCTAATTCTTTTGCTTTTTTTTTTGATGAAGTAGATTCAGTGTCGTTGTTTACCAGATAGTCTGTCTTTTTGACACGCTTCCTGTCACCTTGCCGCCCTGTGACTCCACATAGGCCTTAAACTCGCTTCTGTTGGCAAAATCATGCACATCGCCTGTGATAACAAAGGTCTTGCCGTTTAAGCTTCCCTCCGACATATCCTTTATATCGACCTTTTCTATGTCAAGCTCCTTAATCAGTGCTTCAAACATCGCGCTGTTTTTTGGATTTGCATACCATTCAAGTATGGAGCCTGACTTTTCCTGGCCTATACCGTCTATATCCACAAAATCTGTGGCATTTCTCATTCTGTCCGCAAAGCCATCAAAGCCTATTGCGTTGACAATCTTCTTGCCTGCATCGGTACCTATAAGAGGTATACAGAGTGCAAATATCAGATTGACCGGGTGGACATGTCTGCTTTTTTCGATGGCAGTCTGCATATTCATGCATGATTTTTCTCCAAAACCTTCCATGCTGCTTATCTTATCAAAATGCTCTGGCAGATGGTATATGTCAGGGAACTGTTTTATAAATCCCTCATTTATAAATTTTAGCATTGTCTGTACCGAAAGTCCATCTATATCCATTCCGCTTTTGCTGACAAATCTTGAAAACTTTTTGACATTCTTGGCTGTACAGTCGGGTTTGTGCAATGCAGCGTCTTCACACCGCTGTTTTTACTCACAAATATGCGTGTCGGATGATGGCACACCGGACATTCCTTCGGTATCTCAACTTCTCCCACCGCATCCTTTACAGCTATGCATTTTGGAATAATCTTGTTGGCTTTTATCACGGAAAGTGTACACTCTTTTCCCACTCCAAGCCTTTCTATTTCAGTCAGATTGCAAAGCGAAGCTCTTGAAACCGTTGTGCCCTCTATCTGCACCGGCTCAAAACAGCCACCGGCGATATTGTCGAAACCGCACACGACCATTCAATATAACGAAGTCTCGTATCTACAGCCTCATCCTGCCACTTGAAAGCAAAGCCGGCTCTCGTAGCATGATGTCCTGTGACGCTTCCGCCTGCAGCGTAGGCAGTGTCATCATAGCATATGACAAGTCCATCCACAGGCACATCCATCCTGCCACTCTCGACATCCCTTGTCCAGCGTTTTACAGCCTCATCAAGGTCTGCCGCATCTGTTGCCTCCCTTTTGACAACATTGAATTTCATATCACTAAGATAGCTCATTCTATCTCCCCATGATATGATATCATCATCTATATGCACGAGTGTAAACGCATAAAACACTACATGTCTGCGCTTCACTTCTTCCACATCATCGAGATTTAATGTGCCGGAGGCAAGGTTCCTTGGATTGGCATATTTCTCATCATCGTCCTCGATTGTATCATTTAACAGTTTAAAATCCGTGTAGGAAATTGTCGCTTCCCCTCTTACAACCATATGTCCATTGTATGGTATCTCCTTTGGGAAGCCGCTTATGGCATCCTGCAAAAAGGTGATGTTACTTCCTACAGTTCCATTTCCTCTCGTCAGTATTTTCACAAGCCTGCCACCGTCATATGTGAGCACGAGTGTCAGTCCGTCAAGCTTCCATGAAAGCCAGATTGGCATATCACCTGCCCATTTCTTAAGCTCCTCAATACTCTTTGTCTTGGCAAGTGAAAGTGCCGGATACTCATGTGGCTCACGATTTCCTGCCTCTGCCTCATAGCCTGCATTATGTGTCGGACTGTCCGGACGGATATATCCTGTTTTTCCTCAAGCTGTGTAAGTTCATCAAACAGTGCATCCCACTCGTAGTTTGGCATTATTTCATCTGCGCCGTTGTAGTAAGCCCTGGACGCGCGGTTAAGACTTTCAACAAGCTCGTCTATCTTATCTTTTATTTTGTTATTCTCCATGCTGTAATAATCCCCTGTCTGCTTTACTTTGCTCTTCTATCCTGATATTTCTTATCCGTATGTTTCTTATCCGTATGTTTCTTATCAGAATGATTATTATTCGTATCAGGCATAACCGGCTGATTCGAGGAATCCGCAATCAGTCTTTTGAGCCCCTTGTATTCAAGTGGTGTAACTGCCCTGTACTTTCCTCTTGGCAGGTCACCAAGCTCAATATTCATGATTCTCACTCTCTCAAGCTTAACCACACGGTAGCCAAAGTATTCACACATCCGTCTTATCTGTCTGTTGTAGCCCTGTGTCAGAATAATCTTAAACTGCTTTGAGGACAGCTTTTCACATGGCACTTTCTGGTTGTCACCCCAAGCTCTACAAGCGGTACGCCTCCTGCGAGCCCTCTTATGAAGCTGTCAGATATTGTTTTGTTTACTGTGACAATATACTCTTTTTCGTGTCTGTTGCCGGAGCGCATCATCTTATTTACTATCTCGCCATTGTTGGTCAGAAGTAAAAGTCCCTCTGAATCCTTATCCAGCCTGCCAATGGGATAAATGCGCTTTGGGTAATTAAGATAATCTATCACGTTGTTTTTTTCCCTTTTTTCTGCTGTGCAGACTATGCCGGCCGGCTTATTGAGGGCAATCAGTATCATCTCTTCTTCCTTTGATACTACCTGTCCATTATATGTGACAGTCTGTCCCTTTAGAACTCTGTCACCTGTCTTTGCTGTCACACCGTCTATTCCTACTTTGCCGGCTTCTATCTGCCTGTCTGCCTCACGCCTTGAGCACACGCCCGCTTCACTGAGGAATTTATTTATTCTTACACCATTTTCTTCCATACCATATCCTCTTTTTAGATTGCTTTATCCGATATACATAAACCAAACAGCAGCCTTTTCTACTCTTTACAGCAGCCATTTGCCATGTAGATTAAAACACGGAGACCTTTAAGCCTCCGTGTTGCTTCTTATGATTGTATGCACATCTGTTACTTTATATTGCTTTTACTGTCCTACTGTCTGGAGATTCTCTGTCTTGATATAAGCTCTGCCATTTGTTCCGGCGCTGTAGGATACTATAGTCCAGTCTCCCTCTGTGCCATATGCTGTAAGTGTTACCTGTTCCTTTAAGAGACCAAGCTCCTTTGCATCTGTGCTTGCACCGTCACGTACCTTTACAACATCCTTTGTCACTACCTGATACTCAGCCGGTGCCTGTGGCTGCTCGGCTGTCTGCTGATTGGCTGCATTTGTATCTGTGGTCTGTCCTGCGTTAGCATCCGTGGTCTGCTGATCTGTGGTCTGTCCTGCATTTGCATCTGTAGTCTGCTGGTCTGCAGTCTGTCCCGCATTTGCATCCGTGGTCTGCTGGTCTGCAGTCTGTGATGCATCATCGGCCTGCTGTGTATCTGCCTCTGTAGTCTGTGTGTCTGCATCAGACTTCTTTAAATTGGCAATGCCTGACGATGTGTACCACTGCTTTATAGCACCTGTGAGTGTTGTCTCAAGCATAGTCTTTAAATTGGCATCAGAACCGACCGCCTGCTCATATGCCTTTTGTACCTCCTCATGAAGGTCTGCAAACTCAGATGAAGCAGTATACTTAGAAATAAGCTCCATAATATCGTCATCGAGTTCATTCTCGCAGTATGTTCTGTTGAAATTACTGTATACATTGTTTATAAAGAGCTTTCCGTCCTTACCTGTCTCTATATAAAAGAAGTCAAGTGTAGGTGCCTGTGTATCAACTCCCGTAAACTTTATGCTGTTTTTAACAGACACAAAGTATGTTCCCTTTTTCAAACCATTCTTGGTGTAATGTGTAATGTCATTGACTGACTCATAGTACTGGCTGACAACACCAATATAGCTCTTCTCGTTGTCGCTCATAGGTGTCGCAAGCTTGCCAAGTGTATCAAGGTCATCACCCACGTATGCCTTGTAATAATCAGCAAGTAATGTGCTGATATCGTCCTTGGCGTCATTTGTGTAATCCTTTTCAAACTCAAAATCCTTCACCGAAATCTCTGTCTGTGATCCGGCTTCAGTATTGGATTGTCTGCCATTATTGCCTCCTGCGACAACTACTATAAGTATAAGTATGAGTCCTACAAGTACACCTGCTACTCCAACGTATTTTTTATTTTCTGCGCAAAATTGCTTTATATTATCCAATGTTTCCTTGTTAAAAAAGTCCTTCATATGGTTCCTCCATTAACCCAACATATCAAAATCAAAGTATGTGACCGACGCGAATCGAACGCGCACTCGCCGGAGTCGGAGTCCGGAATTTTATCCATTAAACTACGGTCACAAAAAAAGTTACCAACTATTTATATCACATCTTTTACTTTTTTTCAATGTTACTTTTTTATTATTATAGTCTTTTAGTGTTTTATTATAACTTATTATGCATACTATTATAATTGATAAAAATTTGACAATATATTTCATTTATCTTATTATTTAACTGTTTGGGCATTATATATTGGAAATTTTTTCCGATATGCCATAAAATATACCATTTTAATTAATACAATTACAATTTATATAAGGAGCAGTATTATGAGTTTCACATTTTTAAACCAGCTTCCAACTCCTGCACAGATTAAGGAGGAATATCCTCTGTCAAAGGAGCTTACCGAGCTTAAAGCGAAGCGCGATGCAATGATTTCAGATGTTATCTGCGGAAAAGATGATAGATTTCTCGTCATTATCGGACCATGTTCAGCCGACAACGAGGATTCAGTCTGTGACTATGTCAGCCGTCTGACAAAGATTCGGAGGATGTAAAGGACCGCGTAATCATCATCCCTCGTGTATATACAAACAAACCAAGAACAACCGGCGAGGGCTACAAGGGAATTGCCTCACAGCCTGACCCTGAGAAGGCTCCTGACATGGTTGAGGGTCTTATCGCCATGAGAAAAATGCACATCCGTGCCATCGCAGAGAGTGGACTCACCTGTGCAGATGAGATGCTTTACCCTGAGAACTGGGGCTATGTTGAGGATCTTCTCTCATATGTGGCAATCGGCGCTCGTTCTGTTGAGGATCAACAGCATCGTCTCACCGTCAGCGGCTTCGATGTGGCCAGCGGCATGAAAAACCCTACAAGCGGTGATTTTTCCGTCATGCTCAATTCTGTTTACGCAGCACAGCACCCACATCATTTTGTTTACAGAGGCTATGAGGTTGAGACATCAGGAAATCCTCTGACTCACGTTGTTTTAAGAGGTGCTGTCAGCAAGCATGGCAACACTACAACAAACTACCATTACGAGGACTTAATCCGTCTGCACGAAATGTACGACAAGATGGACGTTGTCAACCAGGCGGCTATCATCGATACCAACCATTCCAACTCCGGAAAGAAGTTCAAGGAGCAGATTCGTATCGCCAAGGAAGTTATGCACAACAGACAGCTTTCCTCTGATATAAAATCACTTGTCAAGGGTCTTATGATTGAGAGCTATATTGAGGAGGGCAGCCAGAAGATTGGTGAGCATGTCTACGGAAAATCCATCACCGATCCATGTCTAGGATGGGAGGATTCAAAGAAGCTTATCTACGACATTGCAGAAATGAATTCTTAAACCACAAATTATGCACACATTTTTTTACAAAACACAAGCCACAGGAGTATATATCCTGTGGTTTGCATTATTTTGTCGGTTTATTATTTAATCATATTACTATAAGCAAGAACTGCACTGACTGTTTTGGAATCCTGGATTTTTCCGGCATAAATCATGTCGCACAGCTCCTTTAGGGTGTATATTTCTACATCGATTGACTCGGCGTCATCTAGATGCTGCTTGCCCTTTCGTGTTTTAGCAAGATAGACATCTACTTCTTCGTTGCAAAAGGCAACTGTTGTGCGAAGTGAAAGTAAAAACGAGATATCATCAGAGCTGTAGCCCGTCTCCTCCTTAAGCTCCTTTCTGCACACAGTCTGGTATCTTCTCCCACAAAGTCTCTGCAGCCGGCCGGAATCTCTATTGTCTCCCTCTCGAGAGCATTTCTATACTGACGCACCATGATTATCCTGCCGTCATCAAGCACCGGAAGCACTGCCGCAGCGCCCTTTCTGTGTGAAACAAAATCCCATTCCTCAGTCTTACCGTTTGCAAACTGCATTGTATCCTTGTATATATCGAGTATTGAACCCTTATATACAAGCTCTCTTTTTTGCCGTTTCATTTCATCAATCATTTTTCCTGTTTACCTTCTAAATAATTTAAATTCAGAGTTACCGTTTTGATTAGAAATCCACCTCTGTATCATAATAGCAGCATTTGAGAAGCTTCTCCATCTCCTCCTGGCTTGGCTGGCGAGGATTTGAGCCTGTACAAGCATCAAGGATAGCATTTGCAGCAATCTCAGGAAGTCTCTCAAGGAATACCTCCTCCGGTACAAAGCCCTGCTCTGTTGGATAGCTGTCTGCTCCATAATTCTTGATGCAGTGTGGGATATTCAGATCATCATTCATGCCACGTAAGTATTTGATAAGAAGCTCAACCTTCTCATCAAGTGTCTCTCCACCCAGTTTCATGAAATCTGCTATTACGCCATAGCGTTCCTTCGCTGTCTCATCCTTTGCATTAAAAGCAATAACCTTTGGCAGATACATGGCATTGGCTGCTCCGTGGATGATATGTGCACCATAATCTGCAAAAGCTGCGCCTGTCTTGTGTGCCATGGAATGAACTATTCCAAGTAGTGCGTTGGAGAATGCCATTCCGGCCAGACACTGCGCATTGTGCATCGCATCTCTTTGCCATATCACCATTGTATGAATCAATCAAGTCATGCTGTATCATCTCTATTGCATGGAGTGCAAGCGGATCTGTAAAGTCACTGTTGGCTGTTGATACATATGCCTCGATAGCATGTGTCATGGCATCCATTCCTGTGTGTGCAACAAGCTTCTGTGGCATTGTCTCTGCAAGATCAGGGTCTACGATTGCAACATCAGGTGTAATCTCAAAGTCTGCGATTGGATACTTGATACCCTTCTCATAATCTGTGATGATTGAGAACGCAGTAACCTCAGTTGCCGTACCAATGTGGATGAAATAGCACAGAAATGTGCCTTATTTCTAAGCGACGGAATACCAAATACCTTGCACATATCCTCAAATGTGATATCCGGATACTCGTACTTAATCCACATAGCCTTAGCTGCATCTATAGGTGAACCACCACCAATTGCTACGATCCAGTCCGGTTCAAACTCAGCCATGGCAGCCGCACCTTTCATGACTGTCTCAACTGACGGATCCGGCTCAATTCCCTCAAAAAGCTTTACCTCCATGCCTGCTTCCTTCAAATAAGCCTCGGCTTTGTCTAAAAAGCCAAATCTCTTCATTGAGCCTCCGCCCACACAGATAATAGCCTTCTTTCCCTCAAAGCTCTTTAATGCCTCAAGCGCACCCTTTCCGTGATATAAATCTCTTGGTAATGTAAATCTCTGCATTGTAAAACCCTCCATATGATATTTTATTATATAGTTTCTCCCTTGTAATATTTATAAATATTGCAGCCATCAAATACTTAATAGTTGCTAAATATTACACTTACCATTTTATAACATTTTACTAATTTTGTCACGTACCATTATCTATTTTTGTGAATACAAGATATCTTATACATATATTTTTATGCAATATGTATAATTTTCTTCAATAGTAATGAACAGTTACCGATAATTTATTTCATACCATAAGCACTACATTATAAAAATCGGCTGCATTTGTGTTTTTCATATGTTTTCATACATTTTAGCAAAAAGAAAAGGCTTCATACGAAGCCTTTTCAAATGTACATGTTATTATGTCAAACCGACAATACGCTAATGCTCTACTTTGCGTAATCCACTATACGTGACTCACGTATTACATTAACCTTTATCTGACCCGGATACTCTAGCTCAGACTCAATCTGCTTAGATATGTCTCTGGCCATGATAACCATGTCGGCGTCGCTGACCTGCTCAGGAACTACCATAATACGAATCTCTCTACCAGCCTGAATAGCAAAAGATTTCTCTACCCCTTTATAACCATTTGTAATGTCCTCTAACTGCTGAAGACGATTTGAATATGTCTCCAAAGTCTCTTCTTGCACCCGGACGTGCCGCACTGATTGTATCAGCTGCCTGCACGAGACATGCAATAAGTGACTCCGGTTCAACATCACCGTGATGTGATTCTACTGCATTAATCACAAGTGGTGACTCTTTGTATTTCTTACATAATTCGGCACCGAGCTGGATATGTGAACCCTCCATCTCGTGATCTACTGCCTTACCTATATCATGTAATAAGCCTGCACGCTTTGCCATTCTGACATCCTCACCAATTTCAGCAGCCAGTAAGCCTGCCAGCTGTGCAACCTCGATCGAATGCTTTAATGCATTCTGACCGTAGCTTGTTCTAAACTTCATCTTTCCAAGAAGACGCACAAGCTCTGGGTGAATACCATGTATGCCCACCTCAAGTGTGGCAGCCTCACCCTCTTCACGAATCATATTATCGACTTCTTTTTGTAGCCTTCTCAACCATCTCCTCGATGCGGGCCGGATGGATTCTTCCGTCAACAATAAGCTTCTCAAGAGCTATTCTTGCAACCTCTCTTCTAATTGGATCAAAGCTTGACAAGATAACTGCCTCGTGTGTCATCTATAATCAGATCTACACCTGTCATAGTCTCGAGAGTACGGATATTACGTCCCTCTCTTCCTATGATACGTCCCTTCATCTCATCATTCGGAAGCGATACTACTGAAATAGTAGTCTCAGACACATGGTCTGCTGCACATTTCTGAATAGCTGTAACCACGTAATCCTTAGCCTTACGGTTTGCCTCTTCCTTTGCTTTGTTTTCCATTTCCTTAATCATTTTGCAGTATCAAGTTTTACATCTTCTTCAATGGTCTTTAAGAGATATTCTTTAGCTTGCTCGGAGGTTAATCCAGAGATTCTTTCAAGTTCCTGTAAACGCTGCTCGTTAAGCTTTGATATTTCAATCTTCTGCTTCTTGAGTTCCTCTTCCTTAACTGCAAATCCGGCTTCACGCTTCTCGATAGCTTCGAGCTTCTTGTCGACATTTTCTTCCTTCTGAACGATACGACGCTCATTACGGGAAATCTCGTTTCTACGCTCTTTGATTTCCTTATCCAGATCATTCTTAGCCTTTATAGACTCTTACTTGATCTCAAGCATAGACTCGCGCTTCTTTTCCTCCGCAGTCTTTACAGCCTCATCAATGATTCCTCTTGCCTTCTCCTCAGCATTTCCTATCTTGGAGTTAGCAGATTTCTTCTCGTATGAAGCGGCTGCAAACCATACAATCAATGCAGTAATAATAATAGAAACTACAGCAGTAATGATATACGGTAGCATTACAGGAGCACCTCCTTTATTAAATTTTCATTGTATTTCACAAATTACAACAATTAAATTCTATACTTTTTGGTGCAAATTGTCAAGGTAATTGTGACCTCATTGCAGAAAGAATCTGGCTGCTCTTAAAGCCTCTGCGCATAAGAAACTGGTATATCCTTCGAAACTCCTTTTCATCACAGTTATCGATCATAGTGTTTCTTTTCAAGCAGCTTTGCTATATGTTTCTCTTCATCAGCAGTGTATTCGCTGTCTATGGCACAATTTATATCATATCTGCCTATGCCCTTTGTCATAAGCTTCTGCGCCAGCTGCCTGCGGCTTAAGCTGTCCTGATGATACCGACATATGTGGAAGCAAATCTGTAATCATCAAGATAATGAAAGTTCTTGACATAATCTATTGCTGCATCCACACAGCAATCCGGATATCCGCCCTATGTGAGCTTTTCCCTAAGCTTTCTTTCACTCCTGTCCATCTGTTCAAGCAGATGAAGTGCTCTCTTTTGGCTCTCTTTCCTACCACCTCAGTTATCAGCTTTTCGTAATCCACTTCACTGATAAAGGCTCCTCCATAATAGAGTACCGCACGGCCTCTGTACGATACAACACACATGTCGTGCCATTATCAAAAGTCGTGCGGTATTTGCCTTTACCAATATTCTCATATCCGGTAATCTCTATCATATATAACCCTGCTCACTTATTATTCTTCTGCTTCAGGCTTTTCAGAGTCTTCCTGTACTGCAGCATCTTCATCCTCAGGCTGTGTAAAGTAAAACCCTTACCTTTGCCTCAAGCATATCAAAAAATGCCGGATTCTCATGGATATAAGTCTTTGCATTCTCACGACCCTGTCCGATCTTGTCTCCCTCGTATGCGTACCATGCACCGGATTTGTTGACAATGCCTGCATTTACTGCAAGATCAAGCACATCTCCTTCTCTTGAGATACCCTGTCCAAACATGATATCAAACTCTGCCTCCCTGAAAGGAGGAGCTATTTTATTCTTAACAACCTTTACGCGGACATGGTTGCCGACTATCTCACCGCCCTGCTTGAGTGACTCAGTTCTTCTGACATCAAGACGCACTGATGAATAGAACTTTAATGCCCTTCCGCCTGTGGTAGTCTCAGGATTTCCAAACATCACACCTACCTTCTCACGAAGCTGATTGATGAATATAACGATACAATTTGACTTGCTGATAACTGCCGTGAGCTTACGGAGCGCCTGGCTCATAAGTCTGGCCTGAAGACCGACATGGGAATCCCCCATATCTCCGTCAATCTCGGCCTTTGGTACGAGTGCCGCAACTGAATCGACAACCACGATATCCACAGCGCCCGAACGTACCATTGTCTCTGTTATCTCAAGTGCCTGCTCACCGCAGTCCGGCTGTGAAATATAGAGATTGTCAATATCAACACCTATACTCTTGGCATAAACAGGATCAAGAGCATGCTCTGCATCTATAAAGCCTGCGATGCCGCCTCGCTTCTGTACCTCTGCAACACAGTGGAGTGCAACCGTTGTCTTACCTGATGACTCCGGTCCGTACACCTCAATAATCCTGCCCTTCGGAAGACCTCCGAGTCCTAATGCAATATCAAGGCTTAATGAGCCTGTAGGTACTGTCTCTACATTCATATTGGCTGAATTGTCACCAAGCTTCATGACAGAGCCCTTTCCGTATTGTTTCTCAATCTGCGCGATAGCAGCGTCTAATGCTTTTAATTTATCTTCCTTTGCCATAATAATCTCCTATTCTCTCGCGAACAAACGTTCGTTCTGTTATTATAATAATACACTTCTATTCAATTGTCAACTAATAAATTGGAATAATTACAGAATCAGATAGCTGCCCGTGCTGCTGTTTGTGCCTCACGCTATACTCTAAAACAGCTATAGCTAAAATACTCAAAAATATACAAATAAAACATAATTAAAAAGACAGTTGCTTTCACAACTGTCTTCATTATACACATAATCTCTCACTAACGTCAAATTCAACCTTGAAATCCTTACCTAGTTTCTTCCAAACTCAGTAAGCACAAGTCCGTCATTTCTATCGAGTGTCATGCCGATGCTCCACTCATTGATGAACAGAAGAAGCGGATTGCCCTTCATGTCGACAACCTTCTTCATATCGCTTGTTCCGTTAATTGTATCTACATTGACCTCATCCTTGTTCTCAATCCATCTGATATGCTCATATGGCAGATTCTCTAGTCTGATCTGCACATTGTACTCATTTTCAAGTCTGAATTTAAGCACGTCAAACTGCAGGACGCCGACAACGCCGACGATGATCTCCTCCATGCCGCCTTTGTACTCCTGGAAGATCTGGATCGCACCTTCCTGTGCAATCTGATTGATTCCCTTTACAAACTGCTTTCTCTTCATGGAATCAACAAGTGATACCCTCGCAAAATGCTCAGGTGCAAATGTCGGGATGCCCTCAAACTCAAATTTATCCTTTGCTGTCGTGAGTGTATCTCCTATAGAGTATACGCCCGGGTCAAACACACCTATGATGTCGCCAGCATATGCCTTGTCCACTATTTTTCTCTCATCTGCCATCATCTGCTGCGGCTGGGAAAGCTTTAGGCTCTTGCCTCCCTGCACATGGTATACCTCCATGCCGGCTGTAAACTGTCCGGAGCAGATTCGCATAAATGCAATTCTGTCCCTGTGTTTTTATTCATGTTGGCCTGAATTTTGAATACAAATGCAGAAAAATCCTCTGAAAAAGGATCAATCATTCCGATGTCAGATTGTCTTGCTGTCGGTGCATATGTCATCTTAAGGAAATGCTGTAAAAATGTCTCAACACCAAAGTTGGTAAGAGCGGATCCGAAAAATACCGGTGAAAGCTCTCCTTTGTGACAAGCTCCATGTCAAAATCTGCACTGGCGCCATCCAGCAGCTCAATCTCATCCATGAGCTGGCTTTTAAATTCCTCTCCTATCTCATCGGAAAGAGCGGATCATCTATATGAATAATCTTCTCCGAGCCCTCTTTTGTACCCTTTAAGGTATCTGCAAATGTCATGACCTCCTTGCTGTTTCTGTCATACACACCCTTAAACTGCTTTCCTGAGCCTATTGGCCAGTTGATAGGACATGTAGCGATACCAAGCTCTTTTTCGATGTCATCGAGAAGCTCAAACGTATCGTTGGCATCACGGTCCATCTTGTTGATGAATGTAAAAGATCGGGATATGGCGCATGACACAGACTTTAAACAGCTTTCTGGTCTGTGCCTCAACACCCTTGCTCGCATCAATTACCATGACGGCCGAATCGGCTGCCATCAGTGTACGGTATGTGTCCTCTGAGAAATCCTGGTGTCCCGGTGTATCAAGGATATTGATGCATTTTCCTTCGTATTCAAACTGTAATACAGAAGAAGTGACAGAGATACCTCTTTCTTTTTCTATCTCCATCCAGTCCGAAACAGCATGCTTTGCCGTAGCCTTTCCCTTTACCGAACCGGCCTGGTTTATTGCCCCTCCGTACAAAAGAAACTTCTCTGTCAACGTAGTTTTTCCGGCATCCGGATGGGAAATTATTGCAAATGTTCTTCTTTTTTCTATTTCCTGTCTTAAGTTATCAACTGATATTTCCTCCAAACAAAATCAGAGTATAGTATAGCTTAAAACGGTTCCCATTTCAAGACACTAAAAATTTATGTATCAGTCCATCGTCGATATGACAATATTTGATGCCCCGATATTTGTCTTGCGCTTGATAATGTCCTCTATCTGAGCTCTCTTCTCATCAGTCACATCGTCCTTTCCCACAATCACATCACAGCATTCATCACTGAGACTTACCACAGCATTCTTAAATCCCTTTGCCTCCAGCATCATCTGGGCATCCTCCTCCATCTGTGCATTTTCTGTCAGCTTCACCATGGCATCGACCGCGCTCTTCTTCTCTGCCTCTGACACTCCTGCATCATCGATAATCTTCTGCAGAGCCTCCTTGTTCTTTGAGCGCACCTGCTCGCGTCCCAGCTTCACCTGTGCCACACACTCCTCGCTCTCTGTGGATGCACTTGTCAGTACCGTTTCGCCGGCATTTAATATTTCCTCTGTCGAGTCTGTCTCAAGCGCAACCTCATCTGATGCCTGTGTATCCTCACATTCCTTAGACTCCTTTGTATCTGCCTTTCCATTTACAGCTTCGATTTCAGTGGAAAGCACATCCTTTGCATTCATAAAGGTATCCCTGTTATCGTAGCTTATGTAACCGACCACTGCCAAAAGAAGTGCAAGTGTCGTAATAATTATCTGATTCTTATGGCTGCCTTTCTTCACTTTTATTCCTCCCTGGATATCATTTTTGCTATTTTTATTTTATGCATGGGCACATCAAATAATGCAGAAACCGCATTAGAAATATCGTTGTTTACCTGTGGGCTTCCTCCGCCCTGCGCTACCACAAGCACTCCTGAAACAGTCGGTTTGTCCGTGCTTGTGACATAAGGTACGCTTGCATCCTCGTCATCGTATATTACCGTAGTCTTTTCAATGCTCTCCGAGGTCTCCTTAGTATCCTTATCCACTATCCTTGTGCCATCGTCTGACAGCGTAATCATCACAGATACCTCGCCCACACCGTCCATCCTTTCAAGAATACCCTCAAGCTTTTTTTCAAGCAGCTTCTCATATTCTTCATCATCGCAGGTGCTTTCACTTACTGACTTGGCTTTAGCTTTCTTTTGTGAATTACTACAGGTATTTTTATCCTCTTTTACCGGAAGCACCACAATAAGAAGCAGTACTCCAACAAGTAAAATCACTATGTAGTCAGTTTTCTTCAGCTTCGAAAGCCGTAAACAAATCTGTCGTATCCGCGTCATATTCATACGAAATCCCTCTATTTTCTTTGTAAGCTCAGCAAATCTCATGTCATATTCATACCCTGCCGCAAGAGGCTTTAGAATAATGACCGCCAAAACACCCCAAGCACAAACCTAAAATACCTCCTGTACTGCTCCTTTGGCGTTAAATATGTCATTACCATGAAAAAAAATGCCAGATACAAATAACTCTTCATGCCCTATCAACCTCCCATAAAGCTTGTAGATGCACATACTATCGCAATCACTATAAAAAACAATATAGATGCATCTCTTATCACGATATAATACAGATTTCCTGCCCTGGCAACGGCTTCTATGCCATCCACAATCCTGCTGTCTGAAACCGGCTGCAGCGCAGCGGAAAGCAATCTGTACATCAGCGAAAAGATTAGTGTTTTTACAAGCGGGGTCAGCACAATAAAAAAAAGCACGATAATCGCCGCCATACCAACACTGTTTTTTATGAGCATCGCACAGCCAAGCATAATTTCACCTGCACCCTGCCCAAGCCTCCCACACCCGGTATCGCCTGAAAACTTTTTAAGATAAGACTTTCCGATATTTTGTCCTTTGCGGGAGCAATCATGGCCTGGACTATGCCTATGCCTGCCACTATCTTTATGGATGCCTTCATTATTTTTGTAACTGCTGATTCAATAAACTCTGCAAGCTTTTCAAGCTTCTTTTCACTAGATACGTGATAGAGCACCTCAAGCACCAGAAACAGATGAATTCCCGGTATGAGCACCAGCTTTATAAGCCATTCCACTACATAAATGAGCACAAATGCCAGCATGTAAAGCGATGCCGAAAATCCTTTTCGGAAGCAAGAAGTACTGTCGCATATGCCGGCACAAGCGCTGTAAGATAAGTCAAAAGCACATCAATACAGCCCTTTGCCACATCAGACAACACAAAAGATGCCATAAGCATTGATATGACTGATGCATACATAAACAGAAAGCTTACATTGTATACATAATCCTGCCGCCAGAAAATAAGCCTTGAAAACACCATAAAAAGTATCGTATAGCACAGCACATTTATAATAACAGGCTTCACCGCCGCTATCTCATAAAAAAATAGCTCATAAATATACTCACAGATTTTTTCACCGGCCTTTTGATCTCCTGCCAGAATGGCATCCACTATATCCGAAAACGATAGTCTGTCCGGCAGATAATCCTTTGAATATTTTTCAATCTCTGACATATCTATTTTTTCAAGCATCTGCTGCTCAATTTTATCTGTAATTTCGGTGTCCGACGCATACACAAAACACTGCGGCAAAAACACTACAGCCAATATGATTATTATCAAAATATATTTTTTACAAATCAAAACAGCTCTCCAATCAGCTCTATCAGACAAGACATCACCGGAATTGACATCACAACAATTGCTCCCTTCGCAAAAAGCTCTATCTGCGATGCAATTGCGCTATGACCACAGTCCTTACAGATTGAGGATGAAAACTCCGCAATATATGCAATCCCAAGCATCTTTACCATAGTGACAAAAAATGCCGGTTCCACAGGAAGCTTTGAAATAAGTCCTTTAAAAAACTCAATTGTTGTGCCGAGCCGCTCCAATGCAAAAGCAAAAATTATAGTGCCGCAGGCCACTGAAAGAAGCATTGAAAGCTCAGGTCTGTCACGCTTTAAAAGCACTGCAAAAAATACTGCCGCAATTCCTATTATCCCAATCTTCAACATATTACAAAGAAAACATATCCTGCATTGCCTTAAACAGCTCACTTATATATGGCACAATCCAGAACAATACAATAACAAGCCCGGCCAGACTAAGCAGGAAAGTCATTTCCTCCCTTCCACTGTGTTTTAAGACCTGTCCGAGCACCGTAATCACTATTCCAAGTGCTGCTATCTTAAAAATAATCGAAATCTCCATCATCAAGTCCTTTCATCGCATACAACAATATGTTTAATCGGATTACCACATTTTTATACAAACATTTTTATATAAGCATTATTGATATCATAATCCCTCCCAAAATCCCCACCGGACAAATCACCTTCATTTTTTCAACATAATCTTTCCTGTAAAAATCTATCTGTTTATGTATGTCCAAAGCACATTCCTTAAGCCGCTGCGCCATCGCAGCTGCATTTTTCAAAGAATGCACCTCCCATTTCAACTATCATTTTCTTTATTTTTTCATCAGATACCCTGCCCCAAAGCACCTTCTCCCACACAGCCTTCCAGCCCTCCTCCCCGCTTTTACAGCTCCTGTTTGAAAGCACTTCTCCCATTCTCCTGCATCCCTCATTAAACACCTCGCTCTTTCCTCTTATACTGTTAAAAAACTGTGGTGCCTTCATTCTTTCTCCTGCCAGATAAAATGCCCCCTTTTCAAGCAAAAGCATAAAATCATACAGCATCGCTATATCTGCCTTTTTTCTTTTGCTGTAATCGTTTATCAGCCCCGATACCGCAAACAGTACTGTACAAAAGCCTGTAAGCTTCATCATAAATGCTATAGCGCCTCACCCCTTTTTCATCATGGTCTATAAACACAAACCGTTCTATGGCATGTGGCAGAATTTTTCTTTGCAGATCATCTGCATTGGTGCCATGTACACTGCCAAGTATCCTTATTCCGCAACTCACAAGCTGATTTAGTGCCTCGATATCGCTTTCTCCTCCCAGCTCATCCACTGCAATCACATCCGGTGACATAGAGCGCAAAAGCATCCTCATGCCAAGTGACTTCGGACAGTTATCCAGCACATCACTGGAATTGCCTATATCGTTTTGAGCCACTCCCAAGTAGCACGCCGCTATCTCCGAGCGCTCATCGACCACCGACACCTTAAGAGCTTTTTTTCCGTCACAGCCATCTGAAAGTATCCTTATGCAGTCTCTTAAAAATGTTGTTTTTCCTTCTCCCGGCCGTGATATAACCAATGTATTGTAAATGCTGTTTTCATCCCGGATATAAGGCATCAGCGGCATTGCAACGTCCCTTATCTGATGGGCAATTCTGATATTTAAGGACGCTATCTCACTGACTGCTGTAACCTTTCCTCCATCGCAGCCCATCTGCCCTGCAATTCCCACACGATGACCTCCCTCCACTGTAAAATAGCCTGCTGCAAGCTGCGGTGCTATCGCGTGGAATGAATATCCGCTCAGATAATTTATCATCTCCTCAATATCGCTATGTGAGATATACACCGGCTCTACATCCTCCCGCAAACATATACTGCACCTGCTTTCCGGCGCGCACCCTGATTTCCTCCAGACCACACGGCATGTACGCTTCTGCCTCAGCCTTCATCTTTTGTGGCAGATAATCAATTATATCCATATTTTTCACTCCCTATCCCGACCTGCCACCGACTGTTATTCAAATTAAAAAAAGGACACAGACGATTCTGATAAATCATCTATGTCCTATTTATATTACATGTCCAATTATTTTAGAACGTGAAAATTATTATTTTACATCCTGTCGAGCTGAGAATCCAAGCATATCGATACAAGCCTCAAGTATCTCCTTTGTGAGCACAAGCAGCGAAATATATGACTTCTTAAGCTCTTCATTCTCCTCAGAAAGAATCTTTGTGTCATGGTAGAAGCCGTTGAATGCGTTGGCAAGCTCGTAGATGTATGCACATATCTTGTGTGGTGCAGACTCCTCGTATGCGCTCTCAATAGTAGCATTGAACTTTGCCAGAGAGAGCATGAGATTCTTCTGTCCGCATTGACTGCCGGCATGATCGCATCCTTCAGTGCGCTGATGTCGCCACCCTTTGCCTCATACTTTGAGAGTATTGACTTGATACGCACGATTGTATAAAGGATATATGGACCTGTGTTACCCTCAAAGGATGTGAATCTGTCGATATCAAAGATGTAATCCTTGCTCGCCTGATTAGACAAATCACCATACTTGACTGCTGCAAGCGCTACAGTTTTGGCTGTCTGCTCAGCCTCCGCCTCGTCAATATTTAAATTTTCTTTTTCCTTCTGGTTTTCCTTAATCTTATTGAGCATCTCATCGTCAATTTCCTTGAGGAGGTACTCAAGACGCATTACTCCACCGTCTCTTGTCTTGAAAGGCTTGCCGTCCTTGCCGTTCATGGTTCCAAAGCCGATATGTACAAGCTCTGTAGTATCAGGTACTATGCCTGTCTTTCTTGCACAGCGGAACACCTGGATAAAGTGCATTGACTGACGTGCGTCTGCCAGATAAATCACACGGTCAGGGTTGTTCTCCTTCATACGCATAACAAGTGTTGCAAGGTCTGTAGTGCTGTAAAGTGAGGCTCCGTCAGACTTTAGGATGATACATGGCGGAATCTCCTTTGTATCTGTATCCTCCTTCACATCCACAACCAAAGCGCCCTCACTCATATGTGCAAAACCCTTTTCCTTCATCATTTCAACCATCCCAGGTACATATGGCTGTGCATCCGACTCTCCCTTCCACAGCTCAAAATGAACATTCAGATTCTCATAATTTCTCTTAAGATCTGTTACAGAGACATTCATGATGTGTGAAAGCAGTGCCTGATAGCCTCTCCTGCCTCCCTGAAGCTCTTTTGTGGCAAGAAGTGCTGCTTCCTTGAAGCTCTCATCTGATTTTGACTTGCCGCTGGCTGTCGGATATATATCCTCAAGCTCAGATATGGTAAACGGTGCCTCCTTCGGGTACTCTCCTGTATAGCTCTCATCAAAATAAACGAGGTCAGGCTTTCTCTCTCGAAGCTCTGTAATAATAAGCCCCATCTGAAGTCCCCAGTCGCCGAGATGCACATCACCGATCACATTGTGTCCCATGAACTTTGCGATACGCTTAACGCTCTCTCTGATTACTGCTGAACGAAGATGACCTACATGAAGAGGCTTTGCCACGTTTGGTCCGCCGTAATCCACTACTATAGTGAGTGGCTTTTTGGCCTTCTCCAAACCGTATCTGCCCTCGTCATCCTTCATATCGTTCATATATTTTGCCAGAAAAGCGGTATCCATTTTGATATTAAGAAATCCCGGCTTTACTGATTCTACTGACTCAAACATCTCATCTGACTCAAGGAGCGCCGCTACCTTGTCTGAGATCATAAATGGTGCACACTTATACTCTTTTGCCGCTGCCATTGCTCCGTTACACTGGAACTCACAAAGGTCCGGTCTGTTTGAAAGTGTAACCTTTCCGTACTTCTCGTCATATCCTGCACTGACGAATGCCTTTGTCACTTCCTCTGATATCAAATTAATCAGTTTTTTCATTGTATTCCTCCTGATATATAGCTGTTTTGCGTCAAACAGCGAATACACTTATATTAGCACACAAATGAATTGCTTTCAATATCAACCGTCATTTTTGCCTTCTGAGTAAATATTAACCGGCAACGTAACCTTGCATTTGCACCCCAAAGGAGTATGATTTCATATGAAAATTTAAAGGAGGTCTTATCAATGAAGATAAAAACCAAACAAATAACCGTTACTGCAATTATGCTGGCAATCTGCCTTGTCAGCCAGTTTTTTAAGAACTTAAGCGTATACATCACAGGTCCAATCATTAATGCAGCTTTAATACTTACCGTACTCTATGCCGGAATGGCATGTGGCATTATCCTAAGCATTATCACACCTGTCACATCATTTTTCATCACAGGAAGTCCTGTTATGGCGGCTATCCCTGCGATGTTTCCATGTATCATAATAGGAAATATCATTCTTGTAGTATGTGTGGACTGCTTCGCAAAAAATGCGGCAAAGCTGCCGGTTTTCCTGTATCAATTGCAATAGGTGCCATACTAAAGGCCGTTTTCATGGGAATAGCCATTGCACTTATCATTCTACCTGCATTTCTGCCTGCTCCAATGCACAAGATGCTGCCGGTTTTACAGCTTCAGTTTTCAGTGACACAGCTTATCACCGCTGTTATCGGAGGTGTATATGCAGTCATAATTGCGGCTGTGCTTAAAAACTTCTTTAGCACAGGAAGACTAGATATTCAATTATCTGCTTATGCTTCCAGATATCCGTGCATATTTTTAAGCGCATTTTTCTCAAGCCTTGATACCTGTGCCTGAGAGATATTTATCTCCTCTGCCACCTCTATCTGTGTCTTGCCTTCAAAAAAACGCAGCTTAATAATCTGTCTCGCTCTGTCATCAAGCAGCTTTAAGGCATCGTCGAGAACCAGATTTTTACCCATGCTTCCTCTTTGTTTTTCTTATCCGATATCTGATCCATCACGTAAAGTGTATCACCACCGTCAGTATATACAGGATCAAAGAGGGAAAGCGGTGTCTGGATTGCATCAAGTGCGTATAGTATATCGTTTTCGGGGATGCCGCAATCCTTTGATATTTCCGCTAAGGACGGTTCGTGCACCAGCTTTCTCGATAGCTTTTCCTTTGATTTAATAGACTGATAAGCTGTATCCCTGAGGGAACGTGGAATGCGGTATGCACTGTTGTCACGCAGATACCGTCTCACCTCACCGATAATCATCGGAACAGCATAGGTGGAAAACTTAACACCTATAGTCGGATCAAAATTATCAATTGATTTCATAAGTCCGATGCATCCTATCTGAAATAAATCATCCATATTTTCATTATGGTTTGAAAACCTTCTGATTACCGAAAGCACCAGCCTTAAATTTCCACGAATATACTTTTCTCTTGCAGCCTTATCTCCCTTTTTTATTTTCTCAAACAGTTCTTCTTTTTCATCATCCTTAAGTACCGGCAGTTTTGATGTGGTCACTCCACATATATCAACCTTATATACAGACATGGGAATCCTCGGATAAATTTCTTTATCTAAAGCATTCCCATTTACAGTAATTTTATTCAATTAATCCGCGTATATAATTCTACAGCACTGCCGCTATTTTTATATCCTTTTCATCCTTAAGCACCAGCACACTGTTGTCTTCAAGCAATGTAACTGTAGGCCTTGAATACTTCTCTGTCAAAAAAATTATTTTGGCCTTTTTGCCGTTTGTCAAAAGCACAGTGCTTCCGATATATGAGCTTGCAATCTTCTTCAAAAACATCCCTATATACTTCGGATGATACTTTGATATGCCATCATACTCAAAATCTGCTATCACATCAAACGGACACCCTTCACGGTAACAGCGCTTTGACGTAATTGCATCGTAGACATCGGCTATCGTAATAATAGCTGATATATCATCAATTTTATCTGCTGTATATCCAAACGGATATCCTGAGCCGTCAAACTTCTCATGATGTAAAAGTGCCGCACGCTTCGTGCTTTCAAGAATCTTGAAATTATTAAGTATCTCATAGCCATATACCGTGTGCTTCTTTATCACCTCAAACTCTTCCTTTGTGAGCTTTCCCGGCTTCAATAATATCTCATCCGGTATCTTAAACTTGCCTATGTCGTGCAACAGACCTGCCATGGAAATCTCATCCAGCTTTTCTGTATCAAGCCCTGCCCATACACCAATGAGACGTGCAATGATTGATACATTCATGGAATGTGCCATCGTAGATACATCTGTCTGCTTTAATACCTGAAGTGCGTCAAATAGCTCATATGAAGTCTCAAACCTGTCAAAAATCTCTACCGAGTCCCTGATGAGCGTATTCTTATCCGGGATGATATTCCTGTATAGTATGTCATTCATATATTCATGCAGGTTATCGATGGAATCACGGTATTTTTCCTTAATAATGGCATATTTTTTATTCCATTCTTCTTTTTCCTGTGCTGAACTTCCCTCAACATAAACCGAAGCTATATTGTAGAATCCAAACTTTGCTATATCAAATGCCGATACAGCCTGATGTCTTTTAAGGATAAGCTGTCCCTTTGGCGAAAACACATCTACAGCCGTAGTCATTCCCTCTTTTAGTTCATTAACCTTTATTTCTCTCATAATACTGTTTCCTCTTGTCATTTATCTTGTCATTTATCTTTTCACTTGCACTCATTATACCACAATCTCTCTAAATGGGCACTGACTTTATGTACTTCTTGACATTCAAAGCATTTTTGTTAACATAGCAAGGCGAAAATAAATGCGTCAGTTCGAAACCTTCCTGACGTAAAACAAAACTAAAGGAGAACTAAATATGAGAAACAAAAAAGTATTATTTGCAGTACAGGCAGCTATGATTGCAGCACTCTATGTTGTGCTCACGTATATCACCAATCTGCTTGGTCTCGCATCGCACCATTCGGTACGCTTTTCTGAAGCGCTTTGCATCCTTCCGGTTTTCACACCGGCAGCCATTCCGGGTCTTTTCATCGGATGTCTGATTTCCAATCTTATCACTGGCGGCATCATCTGGGATATCATCTTCGGAAGTATCGCTACACTGCTCGGTGCACTTGGCACTTACTTCCTTCGAAAGAAGAAGTTTGTATACACCCTGCCACCGGTCATCGCCAACATAATTATCGTGCCACTCGTGCTCAGATACGGATACGGTTTTACGACTGTATACAAGGGTGTTGATATCTCTCTTGTTTTCAATGCAGTTACAGTCGGAATCGGTGAGATCATATCAATATGTGTACTTGGAAGCCTGTTAAAGGGAATACTTTCAAAATACAGAAATGTCATTTTCAAGCAGGACGAGGCGTAGTTACATACATAGCACTTTTAATAAGCTGCGCGTCATAAAATAAAAAAGGGGCTGTAAAATAAGTCCCTAATATAAGAAACGCCAATTCCGGCAAATGTCGGTTTTGGCGTTTCTTTGTATTAACTTTTCTATTTCTAAGCAAGTATGCATCTTTTGCAAAGTTTACAGCACGATACGGATTCTCATGATACTTTTTGTCCGTCGTTTCTTTTTTGTACATGGTAAATTTCATGTATTTTTCCATGCCGTGTTCTTCACAATAAAGATAATTATTGTAAGAACCGTATCCGGCATCAGCAACCGGATATTTCGGATAGTGACCATATGTGCGATTGAATTTTTCCATCAAAGGCACAAAGCATTCCATATCGGATGCATATGGTTTTACGTCGATTACAGCTATGTATTCATCACAGATGGCTGCCTGTAGGTTGTATGCCGGAAGTAGCTGATCGTTTCCCATGTAATCACGCTTTAAACGCATGAAAGTTGCATCATGATCTGTTTTGGAATAACTGTTTCTTTCTTCTCCACAGGTCTCGATATGATATGCATAGGATTTCAAACGTTCCAGATATTCATGCAATTCTTCGTATTGTTTTTGTTGAATGCTTTTTCTATGACCACGTCCGGAAACGAAAGAAGTTTCATCCAGTCCAGTTGTTTCTTTGTACATCGTAAGTAATTCAGAGACATAGTCAACCGCGTACGCTTCACGCTTTTCAAATTTTATTCCGAGATATCCAAGTACTTCCAGATTCATAGCATCAATCAAGAGTGAAATCTTGTCAAAGACTTTCTGCCGGTTTTTCACACACGATTTTTTCCATACCCAGGTATATCGATTGGCATTTGCCTCAATTTTTGTCCCGTCAATGTATGTATGCTGCAGATCCACGTGATCTTTGGCAAAAATATATGAATTAATGTCTTCAAATATCTGCTCGATAGAATCGGTTAGTTCATTTCGGATTAAGTTTCCAAATGTAGCAAAAGAAGGTGTTTTCATGCCATCAAGAAGATACATGTAACGAATGTCATTACGGCAGAGCTTTTCTATTTCTCGTAAGGAGCAGATGCCGTTTTCCATAAAGGCAAAAAGTATTACTTTAATGAGTTTTTGAGCATCACATCTTGGGCGACCTGTTTTATAGCCTTTCTCTACAAAATATCTGGATAGGTCAATGTGATCCATAACCTCACAAAAAGTGTATACCGGATCGGAAATATCGATCAATTTTTCGATTTCTAATGGTAATTTCAGCTGACGCATAGTATAATTACCATTGGTATTGTTATTTAGTAGCATAATTAATTATACCAAAAAATCGCTCAGACCTCACGGTCTGGGCGATTTTCTGTCGGGGATTTTACAGCCCCTTTTGTTTTTTACCAGACCTAATGCAGCTGTCAGTTAATTTTTGTAAGTTATTCCTCCCTAAATTTCCATAGCATCTACCATTATACTTATTTCTCTCTTGCCTGTATCCTGATTTGCATTTGCCACAAACTCATAAACCGGACGATAATATCCCTTCGAATCCGGTGTGTAACTTATCTTCACTGATTTTACAACTAAATCAGATAATTGTTCATCTTTATCATAATCCGGGAAATAAAATTTTCCTGCACATAGCCTGTCATAAGCCTCTTTTTCTGAAATAACATCTACCTTTTTATAAGGCGTATATTTTATCATGGAGTCTCTGAAATTTGCAATTTTACCTGACGAATTAATACAACATTCTATCGTTCCCTTATAATACAAGCCATCGTCAAGAATTTCTCCATCGTTTGTAAACCTATAGTTTCCTGCATCATATTCCTCGATTGGTGCAAAAACTGCGTTTTCGGGAATAACCACTCCTAGATTTTCCAGCTTTTCTCTGACAAATTCCTCTGAAAGTCCAGCGTCAGCATACGAATTTTCATCATCTATATTTGAAAAATCCGTGAAACTTACTGTTGGTCCTTCGTAATCGCACCAGATACTCAGGTTACTGCCCTCATCATCAAGGCTGGTACTGTAAAAATAATAGTATCATCATATATGTCTGTTTTGAGTCATCTATTAAAACACCATACTTTGAAAAGTACCCGTCGGCAAGCTCCCTCGCCTCATCTTCTGTAGCCCTGTGAATTGTGTATACATCAAGCGGATCTGCCTCATCTGCCAGACTCACACCATCTGCCATCGAGACATCCACATTTTGATTTGAAATATTATCGATTGAAAGATTACCATATTCCATACTATTGTATACAATAAAACAGCTGCAAAGCTATAATTGTAAACGCAAGCGGAAGCTGTGCCACCAGACATTTTCTTATGGAAATGTTCTGTCTTTCACAAACATTTTCATCATGTGCCACTCCACTGACTTCATTTGTATTATCTTGGACTTTCTTCCTTGAACAGACTGCCACAAATATCAGTCTTGCAACCGAAAATAATCCATATCCGATCATTGCACCTATCGTATTATTTATGATATCGTCAGTTTCAAATACACCTCGTCCCGTGATAAGCTGCACAACCTCTATAAACAGTGCAAACCCAAACCCGCACAAATATATTTTCCACGCTCTTTTAATCTTTCCAAAACAAATTGGTAGTAAAAATCCAAACGGCACGAACATACATATATTAAGTATCAGATTTCTCCATTCCTGTGCACTAAAATTGTACCAGGCCTCTTTGTACGAAGAAAATGGTTTAAAGTTAGCCCGGTACTCAAATCCCCAAAACCAATACCTCCTCTTAGCAATGTCACATAAAGGACAACAACAATGTATACTGCAAGTACACACACCAGTCCTATTCTGCCAATTGAAATCTGTTTTTTACCATGCAATATTTTTTTATAAATCATTTTGTAGCCTAAAAGCCAGATTATTGCCAAAAAAGCCACTACAATAGTGGCAAAAATAATGGCAGACTTTCCTAATCTCATAATATCTGATATTCTCATTACATTCTCCTCATACACTGCATTTTATTCATCTATATACAAATTTTAAAGCTGCGTGTCTCCGTTAAAAGTTTATTATTCTACGTCTTTAACCACTTGCTGCCTGATGAATATATACGTTTCTAAAAAATCTTTATAAAAATGGTACCATATACATTGGAATATAATAAATTCCGTTTTCCCATTTGTAATCTTTTGTTTTAAAAAACTGGTTTATCCATGCATAAATCCACCTTTCCGCCACAATTATAACGCAAATCCCCTTTCATGTAAATCTGAATTATAGTCAAATCCCTATTAGTTTTCTCGCGTTTTTAACGCATATCCCCCTTTGATTTTCCTGGCTATTAAATTTACATCTATTTCTTCATCTTCTCATTATGTACATATATCACAGTTCTTACACAAAAATAGTATCACATATTTTTATTAAAGTATCCTGTCTCTTCCCACACCTTCTTATCTGGACAATAATAACTATATTCTCTTGAATTTCCAACTTTCATTGCTGTTCCAAATTTTAATATTCCTTGTTGTATGCCAATTCTTATATATTATGCATCCTTTCCAATTGCTTTAGCAATCTCTGCGATAGGCACATTTCTATGTGTTACCTATTAGTTACCGGAACATTTTCGTGTGTTTTGAAGGTGTCTGATAGATTTTCAGAATATAAAGAAAACCCCGAAAATACAAGATTTTCGGGGTCTGTTGCTCTTTTTCGATATTCGGTTGAACTATCTCTTTGTTAACGTTTTGATATCCTAAAAAGCCCATAAATAGGGGATTTGTGTGTCCCAGTGTTGCATATATGTTGTATGCGATTGACTGCCCACACATTCCCTTTTTGCTTTATTACTTTGATATGCTGTGATTACATTCTATCTATCCCACTTATCACACAGCGCATTTATCTGGTCTGCAAACTTGCTCAAGTCCTTATTAGCCATACCCTGGCACTTCTGGATAACAGATACAAGCCTCTGGCCTGCTGCCACAAGACGGTCAAATATAGTCTTCTCTCTGCTTGCCATGCCATATGCAGCCTTTTTCTCCACAAGCTTGCGGGAACCATCTGCCACCTTCTGATTCGTGATAAGGTCATAGGCATCACCACTGTACGGTGCCACTGCATCATAGCCGAAGGTCTCATGCACGTGGTTTGCAAAGGACTCTGCTGTAGACTCCTCTCCATGGACTATAAATACATGCTCCGGCTTGTTTTTATTGCGCCAAGCCACTCGGTAAGCTGATTTTTGTCTGCATGTCCACTGATACCCGGCAGATTTACTATGCTTGCCCTTACTTCTATTTCCTCACCAAAAAGCTTCACCTTTTTAGCACCGTTTAAAAGTGCATAGCCAAGTGTTCCCGGAACCTGATATCCTACAAACAAAACTGTTGAATCACTTCTCCAAAGATTATGCTTTAAGTGGTGTCTGATACGTCCGGCCTCACACATACCCGATGCTGAGATGATAACCTTTGGCTTCTTATCGAAATTAATCATCTTTGACTCATCCGATGATACTGCCACACGAAGTCCGGGGAACTTGATTGGATTGATGCCTGCCGAAATAAGCTCCATAGCCTCCTCATCAAAGCAGTCCGATATATTCTCATGAAATACATTTGTCGCCTCAACAGCAAGGGGGCTGTCGATGTAAACCTCAAAATTCGGATGCTCCGGCAGCAGATTCTCCGTCTTTATACGCCTGATAAAGTAGAGCATCTCCTGCGTCCTGCCCACTGAAAATGCCGGGATTACCAGATTGCCGCCTCTTGTAAAGGTCGCATTGATGACCTTTGCAAGCTCCACCGCGTAATCAGGCGGCGTATCGTGCAGACGATTGCCATATGTAGATTCCATAACCACATAATCAGCACTGTCCACATACTGCGGATCCTTGATGAGCGGCCTGTTGTGATTTCCGATATCGCTGAAAAACAATCTTTTTGGTCACATTCTCCTCAGTCACCCACATCTCAATGGATGATGAACCAAGCAGATGACCTGCATCCACAAATCTCACCTTAAGCCCGGACATATCTCATACACACTGTTGTAATCACACGGTGTAAAGTGCTGCATGACATTCTGTGCATCCTCCACATTGTACATAGGAGTCACTTCCGGTCGGCTCGTCTTGCCTTTCTGTTCTTCCACTCCGCCTCAAATTCCTGAATATGTGCAGAATCCTTTAGCATGATGTTACATAAATCTGTTGTCGCCTTTGTCGCAAAAATGGTGCCCCTGAAACCATGATTGTATATGAGCGGCAAAAGACAGTGGTCAATGTGTGCGTGTGTGACAAACACATAGTCTATGAGTGAAGGATTGACCGGTATCTTGATTCACGTACAAATCAGCTCCCTGCTCCATTCCACAGTCAATAAGTATATGTGTGTCCCCAAATGTCAGATAGTGACAGCTTCCAGTAACCTCTCTGTCAGCACCGATAAATTCCAATACCATACTACCATCTCCTATTCTGTTTTATAATAGAAACTTCTCAGTGGTTCTGAATAGTTTCTTATGATAAAATATTATACCACACTTATGCCATTTTCTGTATTTCTTTCTTCAATCTTGCCATTATTTTTTTCGAGCCTTGATATGTATGACTGTGAAATTCCAAGGATGTCTGCCACCTCCTTCTGCGTCAGCTCCTTATTCTCCACACGGTTTACTCCAAATCGAAGCTCTATTATCTGTCTTTCACGCTCGTTCAATGACAGCATGGCTTTTTTTAGCAGTGATATCTCAACCTCAGTCTCGAGATCCTTATATATGACATCCTCATCCGTCCCCAGTATATCTGATAAAAGCAGCTCATTTCCGTCCCAATCCGTGTTTAGTGGCTCATCAAAAGATACCTCAAGCTTCACTCTGTTGTTGCGGCGCAGATACATAAGAATCTCATTTTCTATGCATCTGGATGCGTATGTGGCAAGCTTTATTTTCTTCTCAGGATTGAATGTGTTTATCCCCTTTATGAGACCAATTGTGCCAATTGATATAAGGTCCTCCACGCATACTCCCGTGTTTTCAATTTTTTAGCCAGATACACCACAAGCCTTAGATTGTGCTCTATAAGCTGCTTTTTTGCCTGTTCCTTTGACATTGCCACATTTTTATCCACCAATGCAATCAGACAGCACTTCTCCTCATCTGTCTCAAGCGGAGGCGGCAACACCTCCGTCCCTCCTAAGTAAAACACCTCATTTGTGTGCGGCTTGCTTCCCAGAGTATTTTCCATACCCGTTTTATTACTAAAACAGCTTCATTCAAAATCATATCATATGCATTGTCCTCAAATAAACTATCCGATGCTCTTCCCACCAGCACATTATGTAAAATCAGCTTACCATTTCCCTTCATGACTGTCATCTCATCAAATTCACACACTTTAATGCTTCCACCATCATTTCCCAGACTCTTGTACGGCACATCAAAAAAGACGGCATCTTCTCCTACAATATCAAACAATGCACTCCCGCCTATGTGCACCGGAATCTGCTGTGGCTGTTTTTTTAGCAGATTTCCCGTATCATACAAGGCTGTGGCACAAGCTCTTTTACCATCCTTTAAAAGTGTGACCCTATATAGTCTTCTGCTCTCATTACTTCGCTCACAGAAGCACTTTAACACTATGTATGATATGACAAAACCAAAGCATATCATAACTGTCGCATCAGAGCTGAAAAAGCTGTCTAACGCTGTTACTATGCCTCCGGTCAGCACTGTTACAAACATACATAGTGCAAAAGTCTTAGAAACGGGATTTTTCTGCCAGCCTTTCTGCCTATTGCAAGCCTTGCCGCAAGCGGTACGACCACCAGAACAGAGGTCCATTTATAAAACGCATAGCTGCCTGCCAAAGAAGCAGTACACATTCACATACCGATGCACCCACCGCTGAAGCAATCAGACGTACCACCGTCCCGATCAATGGGATTTTTAGCATATATATGACAAATATAAGTATGAGACAGTTGGTGATAAATGTACGAAGAAGAAAAATATCGAGATAAAATGCATAGATAATTTTTCACCTCACTCACAGACAAGAATAGCGTAAAAGCAGGTTTTAAGTGCCGTAATATGTCGACAATAATCAAAAGACATGCAGCCCAAAAGCTGCATGTCCTATAAACTATCGTCTTGAATTCTTAAGGAAATCCGGAATATTAATCTCTACAGGCTTAACCGTGCTCTCGGCTGGCGTGGCTTCTGGATACCTGTATATGCATGTGCAGGTGCTGTCTGCTGTGGCTGGGCAGCTGTATGAAGTCCGCTTGTTGCTGTTGAGTGAAGTCCTGCTGTTGCTGTGGATTGTGTTCCCATGCGAAACAGGTCTTGCAGCTGTCTGATTCGGATATACCATACGGTTTTGCATACCGCCTGCCATTCCTGCACCATGCGCTGCCTGCTTGCCCGGCATATCTATCTTCTCTGAAACATCCTCCAGTCCTGTAGCAATAACAGTGATAGAAGCGATCAGTCATGCTCTCATCAAACTTGGCACCAAAGATAATATTGGCATTCTCTCCTGCCAGATCCTGTACGTAGCTTGCTGCATCGTTTGCATCCATAAGGGAGATATCTCCTGAGATATTGATAATTACATGTGTTGCACCATTTATCTTTGTCTCAAGAAGAGGTGAAGCAACCGCAAGTTTAACAGCTTCGATAGCCTTATCATCCCCCTGTGCACTACCGATACCGATATGTGCCATACCCTTGTCCTTCATGACAGTCTGTACATCTGCGAAATCCAGGTTGATAAGTGCAGGAAGATTAATAAGATCAGTGATTCCTGAACTGCCTGCTGCAATACCTCATCTGCCTTCTTGAGTGCATCCGGCATTGTTGTGCGACGGTCTACTATCTCGAGAAGCTTATCATTTGGAATGACAATAAGTGTATCAACGCTCTCCTTAAGTCTCTCTATTCCTGAAACAGCATTAATCATTCGCTGCTTTGCCTCAAATTTGAATGGTTTTGTAACAACACCAACTGTAAGTATGCCCTGATCCTTTGCTATCTTTGCAACAACAGGAGCTGCACCTGTACCGGTTCCGCCTCCCATACCACATGTGACGAATACCATATCAGCACCCTTTACTGCTGCTGAAGCTCCTCTGCGCTCTCCTCAGCGGCCTTCTGACCGATCTCAGGCTGCGCACCTGCGCCGAGTCCTTTGTAAGCTTCTCTCAATCTGTATAAGTGTAGGAGCCTTACAAAGCTGTAAAGCCTGCTTATCTGTATTGATACCGATAAACTCTACTCCACCAATATTCTCATCAATCATTCTGTTAACTGCATTGTTACCGGCTCCTCCGACTCCAATGACAATAATCTTTGCGCTGTTATCAGCCTCGTTACTTCTTATCTCAAGCAAGGTGATTCCTCCTCTTTCTTTCCCAAAATTTAATTTTCTATATAAAAATATCGAATATTCTTAAACTCATTTATTCTATAATATAATTTTTCTCCAAAATAATCAACTATAAAATATGATTTTTTTTATTTAGTTTTTCATTATTCTGACTTGTCAAACACAATATTTGTTGTTTCTTCCGTCCAGCTCTCTAAATGTAGTGTACCGGACTGTCCCTCAAGCGATGGCATGATAGCCTTAAGCCTCTCTATTTTACGTGTAAGCTTTGTAGTGTCACCAATTATCACACTCACATTACCATACTTGACTACCGGTGCATTTTGCGCACCATAATCCACAGAATCCGGCACAAGGTCCTGCCTTTTTAATCCCTGGGTAAGCTCAAGGATATCTTTTAGCATAGTCTGCTTAATAGGCAGCTTCTCATAAAGCACTACCTTGTCACAGCTTATGCCGTCTATGCATGGCACACCCGGCACCGTGTCTGATGATGTCTCCACCACAAAGCCATCCTTATCAAAATATGCATTCTCATTAATTCCAGGAATATATATGTATCCAAGCATTCCTTTTTCATAAACTGATATATGAAGAGTATGCGGACTATCCAGGCTTATGCTCATTGTATCAATAAACGGTATTTTTTAGTATCCTTTACCTTATATTTCAGATAAACATACAGTGAATTCCATGAGTACTTATCATTAAGTACCGCATCCTCTATAGTCTTTTGGTCGTAAAGCTCATTGCCCTCAACAACTACCCTTTTTACCGTAAACAGCTTAAGGGCAATGAGAAACAGTATCGCGAGCACTGCTATCGTAATTAGCAGTCCCATAAAAATGCTTTAATCTCTTTTTATGTTTTCTTTTTTCTTAATCATTATATTTCACGCCTTAATCTACACATTTTCAAGCCTGATGCCTCTTGACACAGACAAAACAAGCCCTATTTCCGCCATCAGGAATATGATTGACGTACCTCCATAGCTGATAAACGGCAGAATAACGCCGGTATTTGGAAGTGAATTGGTAACTACCGCAATATTCAGTATCACCTGGATTGCAATATGACTCATCACACCAATCACTAAAAGCGAGCCATACAAATCCCTTGCATTGTTTGCAATGACCATCATACGCCATATAAGCAGTATAAAGTAAAATAAGGCAGATAGCGCCAAACAGTCCAAGCTCTTCACAAATAATTGTAAATATCATATCATTTTGTGACTCCGGCACATTGCCAAGCTTCTGTAAGCTCTCTCCAAGTCCTTTTCCAAACAATCCGCCCGAGCCTATCGCATAAAGTCCCATCATAGTCTGGAATACTGCGTCTGTTCCCGCAGTCTCCGGATGCAGCCATGCCTCAATACGTGTACTTCTATAGCCTGCCAGCATGACAAACGCCACCGCAAACACAACTACCGCCACTGCTACAATAATAAACTGCAGATACTTTGGGCTTGCGACAAACAACATACAGACCGAAATGCCTATGATGATAACTGCCGTACTCAGATTGCTGATTGCAACAACTATTATGAGCGGAATAAGCATAGCAAGCACCTTTACCAGACTTAAAAATTTATCAAACTGCTTGGGTATCTTGTCTATAATCATAGCCATAAACAGTATGACCGCAATTTTAGCCACTTCTGAAGGCTGGAACTGTATTGGTCCTATGCCAATCCATCTCGATGAACCATGTGAGCTTGAGCCTATTTTTGGCACAAACACAAGCACACACAGTATAAGCGATACTATATACGCAAAAAAGCCAAGCTTTTTCCAATATCTGTAGTCGACCTTTGCCAGAAATACCATAGGTATAAGTCCCAGTACAATATTTCGTATCTGAAGCTTAAGATAGTGCATGCTGTCATGATTTTTGATGGCCGATGTGTATGCACTCGAGCTATATAGCATAACAAGACCAAAGCAGAGCAGAAATATAACTATAAACAACAGGTTGTAGTCGAAATAAGGTATTCCTTTTTCTTTTTTCTTTATTCTTGCTACTTCTTCTACGCTTTCCTGCCAAAATATTTACTCCTTAAATCCTTTTACTATTTCCTTAAAGATACGTCCGCGCTCCTCATAGTTAGGAAACATGCCCCAGCTTGCACATGCAGGTGATAAGAGCACTGCATCACCTGAAACAGCATGCTCATAGCAATAATTTACTGCATCCTCAAACGTATCCTTCTTTACAGTATTCATGAATCCGTGTCTGTGTGCACACTCTTCGATTTTATCTGCAGTCTGACCGATAAGCACAAGCTCCTTTACTTTGCCGTCAAAGGCCTCTATCCACTCATCATACTCAGACTGCTTATCATATCCACCGCCAATGAGAAGTGTCGGTCTGTTCATGGCACGTATACCCTGAATGGCTGCATCAGGATTGGTGCCCTTTGAATCGTTGTAGAATCTGACTCCACGCTTTTCGGTCACGTACTCTATCCTGTGCTCAACTGCCTTAAATACCTTAAGCACCTCGACAATCTTATCCATCGGTACCCCAAAGCTTATAGACATGGCACACGCTGCCATCACATTCTCAAAATTATGCTTTCCGAGGAGGTTCAGCTCGTTTACATCAATTACCTCATCGCGTACACCGTCGTGTGCGTATATGATTATGTCTCCGTCCAGATAAAAGCCCTCTGAAAGCTCAGACCTACTGCTGAAAAATATAACCTTAGCCGGGCACTCTGCTGCAAAATCTCTAAGCACCTCGTCCTCGTAGTTTAACACGCAGTAATCATCTGCTGTCTGATTTTTTGTGATATCCTCCTTTGCCCTGATGTAATTTTCCATAGTATGGTGTCGATTCAGGTGATCGGGTGTGATATTTAAAATTGCGCTTACATGTGGCTTAAAGGTATCTATCGTCTCGAGCTGGAAGCTTGAGATCTCTGCAACTGTTACTGTCTCACCGGTGCTTCCTGTGACCATTGATGTATAAGGGATTCCGATATTTCCTACCACTCTCACATCCTTAAAGTAATTCTTCATTATCTCACCTGTCAGAGCTGTAGTGGTCGTCTTTCCGTTGGTTCCTGTGATAGCGATGATCTCACCTGCCCCAAATGTGTATGCAAGCTCTATCTCACCCCATATTTTAACGCCCCTGTCACGTAAGGAATTGACCATAGGAATGTCTGTTGGTACTCCCGGACTTAGCACAGCCACATCAAACTCATCAATCTGTTCATCTGTCAGGTCGCCTAAAATAAGCGGCACCTCCTTAAGCTTTGGTGCTTTCTCATAAAGTGTTTTTGAATCCAGTTCTTTATTTCCATCAAACAATACTGTATCGATGCCATTTGCGCACAAAAGTTCTGTCGCTGCAATGCCACTCTTTCCTGTTCCGACAACAAGTACCTTTTTTCCTTGTAAGCTCATTTTTATTCCTCCATCTTTTATTGCAGCCATCCGTATGGATATGTTTAACAAATCAAATTCTCCAAACGACTGCCTTAATCATTAAATTATAGTATACGTTATTTAGTTCTATTTCGCAAGAGCCCGTAAATCAGTTAAACACTCCTATCTCCTGTGCATACGGTATGATTTCCCTAAATATTTCAGCTGCAACCGGTGCAGCGATTGTTCCGCCATAGTATGCACCGCCCTTTGATTATTTATTTTCACAAGCACCATAAGTGCCGGATCATCCACCGGATAAAACCCAAGGAACGAGGCTATATATACATTGTCACTTCTCGGAAGTGTCTGCGATGTAGCAGTCTTTCCTCCTATCGCATAACCTTCAACCTTTGCATTTTTCCTGAGCCCTCTGCTACCACGCCCTCCAAAGCTTTCGCAGTGTATCAGAGGTCTCGTCACTGCATATACGATGTCTGTTCAAAGGACAGTACCTCTTTTACCGTGCCTTCAGTGTCATGAATCTCCTTACCTATATGAGGAGTAATTCTGTTACCACCATTTATAAGCGATGATACTGTTGTCATAAGCTCGATGGGTGTGAGCTGGAATGACTGTCCAAATGAAATTGTTGCAAGCTCCACCTGGCCTATCTTATCCGGCTGATGCATTATGGTGGCGGCCTCTCCCGGCAAATCAATACCTGTCTTATCAAGCAGACCAAACCTCATGAAATCAGCATAATACCTCTCACTGCCTATTCTAAGGCCTAAATCAATAAAGACCGGATTGCATGAATTCTGTATTCCCTGCACAAAGGTCTCACTTCCATGTCCTGTTCTCTTATGGCAGTGTATGCGTCTGTCCTCCACAGTAATATATCCCGGGCAGTAAAAGCGGTCATCAAGGCTCACCACATCCTCCTCCAGTGCGATTCCTGCCGTAATTATCTTGAATACGGAACCGGGCTCATATGTATCACTTACACAGCCGTTTCTCCAGGCTTCATCATTGTTTTCACATGAAAAAGGATCATTCAAATTATATTCCGGGTAGTCGGTCATGGCATATATTTCTCCGTTTTTAGGGTTTAATGCAATTATACTCACACTGTCTGCCAGGTTTTGTGCATATGCCATCATTGCATTTTTCTCACATACTCTTTGTATATTTATGTCGAGTGTAGTGACAAGTGTGTCTCCTTTTTGGGGAGCTTCTCTTCTCTCCTTATAGCCCTTCACCTCCACACCTCTGCCATCACATACAGTGTATATCCTCCCGGGTGTACCACGCAGAATTTCATCATATGTGGTCTCAAGCCCAACAACACCCGACCATCTGCTCCTGCAAAGCCTATAACCTTTGAAAACAACTCATTAAGCGGATAGTACCTGACACTTGACTCGTCAACCTTTACCCCTGCCAAGCCATATGATAGTATTTTATCGCCTGTTTTTTTAGAGACATTATTCTTTATTTTTTCAATGGATGTAACCTTATCCACCTTACTGCGGATAGTCTTTTCGTCAATCGAAAGCTCACTGCTTAAAACAGAGATGACTGCTTCCTTGTCGGTTATCTGATTGTGTATAACGCTTATGTTATATGCAGTTTCATTTGTCGCTATTATCCTTTCATTTCTATCCACTATATCTCCGCGTATTCCTGCAATATCACGCTCTCTTTCCTGAAGCGCACTTGCCTTTTTACTGTAATAATCGCCTTTTACTATCATGAGATAAAACAGTCTGAAACACAAGGCGATAAGAACAGCTGTCAGTATACTGCAAAATACGCATATTTTTCTTCTGTAGCGCGTATTGTTAAGTATCATAAACAAAATGCCTCAATATTTTACACTAATATATGCAAAAATATTGAGGCTATTCTCTATTCGCCCTGCTCACCCTCCTGGGTGACCTTTTCTCCTGTCGGAGGATTTGTGCCTGTTATCGTAAGGTCAGCATTTACACCGGTCTGTTCCTCATCAGGGTATATATTCATATACGGAAGTACTTCCTTTAATATCTCCCTGGTCGTTCTGTGCATAGTTACTGTGAGGCTGATCCTGTACATTCGGCTGGTCGATTACAGTGTAAATAACAAGCTGCGGATCCTGCGCAGGCACACAGCCTATAAATGATACAAGATAGCTGCCCCTCTTTCTAAGGTGCGTTGTCTCATCATACATCTGCGCTGTTCCTGTCTTGCCTCCCATTGAGTATCCGTCAACCTTTGCCACCTTACCGGTTCCGTTTGCAACTACGTTCTGCAGGTAGTTTTTAAGTGTCGCACTTGTATTCTCTGACACTGTCTTTTTTAGCAGTGTAGGCTCAATTGTCTTTACTGTATTGCCGTTGTCATCTGCGATTTTCTTTACTACGTGCGGCTGATAATAATTGCCGCCATTCACCAGTGAGGAAAATGCACTGACCATCTCTATCATGGTACAGTTATAGTTCTGTCCGAATACGTTTATCGCTAAATCGACAGGCTTTATATTGTCGAGTGTATACATGAGCGTTGATGTATTAGCCTCACCCGGCAGGTCAACACCTGTCTTTTGACCAAAGCCAAATACACTCTGATAGTACAGAAAATTTTCTGCACCAATCTTATATGACATCTGCATGAGTGCATCATTACATGAATCCATAAGTGCCTTTTCAAGTGTCTCTATGCCATGTCCGCTACGGTTGACGCATGATACCTTTTCACCGCCAAACATCTCGTATCCATCACATAAAAATGTCATATCAGTAGTGAGCGTGCCTGTATCCAGTCCACATGCCACGGTAAAGGCTTCTGTACAGACCCCGGCTCATATGTATGTGTAACACAGAAGTTCTGCCACAGCTTATTTAGTGCATCCATCTCCTGAGTACTGTCCTTTTTAAATGCCGCAAGCTGTTCCTCGCTGTAATATGCACTCATATCCCTTGGATTGTTCAAATCAAAATTCGGATAATTCGCCATGGCCAGTATCTCACCATTTTTAGGATTTTCTATAACGACTGCAATATTTTCTGCGCCAAGTCCTTCTCTTGCATTATTTGCATAAGTATCTGAGAACAGCTTTATCTTGTTCTCAACAATCGACTGGATATTTGCGTCTATAGTTGTGTACAGTGTATTTCCGTTTTGTGCAGCAATTACTGTCTTCTGGAAATCATTGTCTGCATTCAGATAGCCGTACTCCTGCCATTTACACCATTTAAAGTGTCATTGTAATAGTTTTCGAGCCCGGTTGTACCTACATTTCCGGCGGAGGTAAAACCGATAACTGAGCTTGCCAGTGTTTTAAACGGATAATTTCTCTGATACTCTGTCTCAAACCACACACCCTTGATGTTTGGGTTCTTCAGATTGCCCTTTTCGTCAGTTGCATCCTGCAGCTGTACAAATGGCTGAATTGCATCATATGACAGCTTTTTAACAGTACAATATATTTGTTATCCTCGCTGTTATTTGCATAATCCTCAGGTGTTGCCCTGTCTAAATCCGAAAGCACTGTGTCAGTGCATCTATCGTCGAAGTTATATACTCTTTCTTGCTGGTCATAACCGAGCAATCAAGTACAACATTATAAACAGCCACACTCGTAGCAAGCACTGTGCCGTTTGAATCTACAATATTTCCTCTCTGAAACGGTATTGTTTTGCTGTCATATGACTGTAATGATAGTACCTTTTTAGTATATGCGTCTCCGCTTGTATATTCAATAAACATCAGCCTGCCAATGAGTCCAAGCATGGCTACAACTATTAACATAAACAACGCAAACAGCTTTGTTTTCATTTTGCGTCCGATTTTTCTTACCGGTCTTTTTCTTGTCCTGGCTGCCAATATGATTCCTCCAATTTATTCAGGGATATCACTGTACTGATCCATATAGTTGTTCTTATCAACTGAGTAATAAACTATTTGATCCTGTGAAGCATATTTCATACCAAGTCTGTTGATAGCTGCATCCTTGATTGCATTTAAATCGACAGATGTAGTAATCTGCTTGTATCTGGCATCATTGTCAGCCTTCATATCATTTATCTGGCTCTCAAGTGCTGCAACCTCCTTCATCTGCTGTGTCACATTTGACCTTATCTGAATAAGTGAAACAGATACAAGGGCTGAAGCTGCCACACACGCTGTGAGAAAGGCTACAAATGCCCTGTTCATTGAGAGTGCTCTCTCGATTTCTTCTTGCAGATGTTCTTCTGTTTTTCTTTCTTCTTATTTCCTCAAGCTCTCTTGTCGATTTCTGTGGTCTTCTGACCGGTGCTGCCTCGTCAAGCTCTCTTACGGCATTCCCATTTATATAATAAGTAGTTTTATTCATTTAGCTGCTCCTTTTGCTGTCATTCTACAATTCATTCTTTTCAAACACACGAAGCTTTGCACTCTTCGAGCGTGAATTCTCTTCAAGTTCCTTTTCTGACGGAAGGATAGGTTTTCTTGTGATAACCGTTCCCTTCGATTTATTACCGCATACACATACCGGAAAACTCGGTGGACATGTACATGGATTTTCGTTTTTTTTGAAATTGGATTTTACTATTCTGTCCTCAAGCGAGTGGAATGTGATTATACATATCCTGCCGCCAGGATTAAGTAAATCTATCATGTCATCCAGGTTGTCCCTTAGCACATCAAGCTCATGATTCAATTCAATTCTTATAGCCTGATATGTTCTCTTTGACGGGTGACCACCGGTAGCTCTGACCTTTTGGGGTATCGCTGCCTTTATTATCTCGTTGAGTTCTCCTGTTGTCTTTATCTCTTGCTTTTGTCTTGCTGCTACAATGTGCTTTGCAATATTCTTTGCAAACTTGTCCTCACCGTAATCCCTGATGATACGGTACAGATCATTTTCGCTGTAGGTATTTACTATATCCCTTGCAGTAAGGGCATTTCTGTCATCCATACGCATATCAAGCGGTGCATCCTCACTCCTGTAGGTAAAGCCTCTCTTTGGTGTATCAAGCTGGAAGGATGACACTCCAAGATCCAGCATAATACCATCCACCTTTTCAATTCCGAGTGAATGAAGCACATTCTTCATATCAGAATAATTGCTTCTGACTATCGTTACCCTGTCTCCAAACTCCGCAAGTCTTTCTCCTGCCGCCTTTATGGCATCTGCATCCTGATCTATGCCTATCAGTCTGCCCTTGTCCGAAAGTCTCTTTGCTATCTCATATGAGTGCCCGGCTCCTCCGAGAGTACCATCCACATATATCCCGTCGACGGATGTTTAAATTTTCAATTGTCTCGTCCCTTAAGACTGAATAATGCTTAAATTCCATGTGGTCTCTCCATTTAAAATCAAATTCCTATGCCAAGCTCTGCCATATGATCTGCTATCTCATCCATATCGTCAAAATCAGAGTTTTCAAGGTATCTGTCCTTGCTCCAGATTTCTACTCTGCTGTATACTCCGACAGATACTACTTCCTTATCTATACCTGCGTATTCTCTTAAGTTCGCCGGTAAGAGGATTCTGCCCTGCTTGTCCACCTCACAGGTGGCTCAAAAAAGAATCTCATAAATTTTCTTGCTTCTCTTGATGTGAGTGGTTTGTCGCGAAGATTTTCCTCAATGCGATGCCATTCTTCGTTGGAATAGACGAACAGACAGCCATCTAAGCCCTTGGTAACTACAAACTCATTACCAAGCTGTTCACGGAACTTTGCCGGGACAATCATACGGCCCTTGGCGTCTATTGAATGATTATATTCGCCCATGAACATGGCATCCATCCTCCTTTTCCTTATTTTGAAGCTTTCCACCACTTCACTCCACTTATATGGTATTTTGCTCCACTTTCCACCACTTGTTTACAATATTACACCTAACAGCCTACAAAATCAAGGCTTTAAGCCAAATTACCATAAAAAAGCAACAAAAAAGACGTTCAGTCTTTTCGTGGACTTTGCGTCTTTTTTATAAAATACATATGAAATTTACTCTTTAGTGGAGGATTGTGGTGGAGTGTCCACCATTTTGCCCATTTTCATCTGCTTATATCTGACAATACCTATCCATATGGCTGATACTGCCACCAAAGTGGCGGCAAGTGCCATAGACACCGGATAATTGATATGCGGGATGAGAAGCTGGTCTGTACGCAGGCTTTCTATCCAGAATCTTCCTATACCATAGCCTAGTAAATATAGAAGAAACACCTCTCCGTCAAACTTTCTGTGCTTAAAATAAAGCATCAACAAAATAAATAAGCACAGGTTCCAAAAGGATTCATACAAAATGTAGGATGCACCGAGATATACTCCACTCCGTCTATCACAGTTGTATGTGACATAAGCTTTTCAGTCAAATCCGATGTCCTGACAGCTGATACCGGAAGCTGCATGGCAAAAAGTCCGTCATAATAATCGCCAAATGCCTCCCTGTTGCAAAGTTTCCCCATCGGCCAATCGCCTGTCCCAGTATCAGTCCAAGCCCCGCCGTATCACACAACAGTGGAAACGACAGCTTTCTGACCTTTGCAAAAACGAATGTGGTGATAATTGCTGCTATCACTCCTCCGTAAATTGCCAGTCCTCCCTGCCTGATATTGAATATGCTAAGCAGGTCATCCTTGTACAAATCCCACCTGAATACCACATAGTATATTCTTGCGCCTATCACCGAGCATATGATTGCCACAAGTGCCAGATCAAAGTATGTATCAGGATTTTGTCCTGATTTTTTAGCCACATAGCAGGCCACGCCCAGCCCCGCAAGCATACCACATGCTATTATTATGCCATACATCGCAATACCAAAGCTTCCTATTGATATGCTCTTTATCACATGCTGCAGATATATATGAAGATGTGGGAAATTTATATTATAATCCATATTTTTCCTTTCCTCGACTGTAATTGCTGTCTGTCACACCATAATATATACAGCAGCAATCACAAATTACGAAATATATGTACCCGGAGCACCATAAACCTGATACTCCGGGCAACTGTCATTATGCGCTTCTTAGTCTACGCCTGACACTCAAAGCTTGCACACTCTGTACTGCACTTGTTTGGTGTACAGTTTTTCTTGATGCCAATCTGATTGGCCATGCAGCTATTGTGATCATTGTACTTACACTTTGCCGCATCACAGTGCACATCTGTCTCCTTGTGAATAGCTAACTCTGCAGATACCTCACAGTCACAGGCCTTGTTTGAAAAGCTGCCACACTGTGTATCGCAGGCTTTCTTTGCCTTAGTTCCTTTCACATCGATTTCTCTTAGCTTACAGCAGTTATCTGCATTATACGCACATTTTTCAACATTACAATCAAGTCTTGTCATACTTTTGCCTCCTTTGCTTATGCATAGGCTAGTATGTCCTGATTGATTTTTTTTATGCTTTTTAATTAATTATCTGTGTTTTTCCTCTTCCGGAAGCTCCACTCTGATTTCCTTTGTACGGATTTCCTTGCAAATCTGGTCGATGAAATCTGAAAGTGGCTTAACACCCTCATTTCCTTCAAAACGGCTTCTTACCGATACTGTGCCGTCTGCCTCCTCGTCAGCTCCGACAACAAGCATATATGGAAGCTTATCCATACGAGCCTCACGGATCTTGTATCCCATCTTCTCAGCTCTGTTGTCAACTGTCACATCGACATCATTGCGCTTAAGCTCATCTGCTACCTTTTTAGCATAATCAGCATACTTCTCTGAGATAGGAAGCACTCTTACCTGCTCGGCAGAGCCATGTAGGGAACTTGCCTGCGTAGTGCTCGATAAGCCATGCAAGTGTACGCTCATAGCAGCCGAGTGATGTACGGTGGATGATGTACGGACGGATTTTATCGCCGTTTTGATCAATATAGTACAGATCAAAATTCTCAGCAATAGCACAGTCGAGCTGTATTGTTACCATGGTATCCTCTTTACCGTATACGTTCTTGGCCTGGATATCAATCTTTGGTCCGTAGAATGCAGCCTCGCCATCGGCCTCAACAAAAGGAACATTTTCCTCAATAAGGATGTTACGAAGAACCTCCTGTGTTGAGTTCCAGTACTCATCATCTCCTAAATACTTTTCTGTGTTCTTTGGATCCCATTTTGAAAGACGGTATGTCACATCATTCTCGAGTCCCAGCACCTTAAGGACATATCTGTTAAGATTGAAGCATGCCTTGAGCTCCTCCTCACACTGGTCAGGACGGATAACATTGTGACCCTCTGAGATAGTAAACTGTCTGACACGTGTCAAACCATGCATCTCTCCGGAATCCTCGTTTCTAAACACTGTGGATGTCTCACCCATTCTGTAAGGCAGATCTCTGTATGAGTGCTGCTCTGCTTTGTATACATAATACTGGAATGGACATGTCATCGGACGAAGTGCCATAACCTCTTCCTCGCCGTCCTTCTCAGGATCTCCGAGAACAAACATGCCGTCAAGATAATGATCCCAGTGTCCTGAAATCTTGTACAGGTCTGATTTTGCCATGAGTGGTGTCTTTGTACGCACATAGCCCCACTCCTTATCCTCGAGGTCCTCAATCCATCTCTGCAGCTTCATAATCATCTTTGTGCCCTTTGGCATGATCAGCGGAAGTCCCTGTCCGATTACATCTACCGTTGTGAAAAGCTTCATCTCACGGCCAAGTTTGTTATGATCACGTTTCTTAGCCTCCTCCATTCTCTCAAGATGTGCCTTTAAATCCTCTTTCTTATTGTAGGCTGTTCCGTAGATACGATGGAGTCTTGCCTTGTTTGAATCACCTCTCCAGTATGCCATTGATGATGATGTGAGCTTGAAAGCCTTTACTCCCTTTGTGCTCATCAGGTGTGGGCCTGCACATAAATCTACAAATCCACCCTGGTCATAGAATGAAATCTCCTCACCCTCAGGAAGATCCTCGATCAGCTCTACCTTGTACGGCTCATCCTTTTCCTTCATGAATTTGATTGCTTCCTCTCTAGGGAGTGTAAATCTTGTTATCTCATTACCCTGTTTGATGATTTTCTTCATCTCTGCCTCAAGTGCATCGAGATCCTCTCTTGAGAATGGCTGTGAATCGAAATCATAGTAGAAACCATCGTCAATTGCCGGTCCGATTGTGATTTTTGCATCCGGGAACAGATTCTTTACTGCCTGTGCCAGTACGTGTGATGCTGTATGTCTGATGACACGAAGTCCTTCCTCATCACTTGCTGTGATTATATTGAGTGTGCAGTCCTTGTCAAGAACTGTTCTTAAGTCAACAATTTCTCCGTCAACCTCTCCTGCGCAGGCTGCTCTTGCAAGTCCCTCGCTTATATCTTTTGCGATTTCATATACGCTTTTGCTTCACTGTACTCTTTTTATGAGCCATCCTTCAATGTTATCTTCATGGTTATCTCTCCTTTATTTTTAATATAAAATCCCCGACACCGCATTGCTACGACATCGGGGACGATAAGCTTTGTTACCGTGGTTCCACCCACATTCTTTCCGCCTGAAAACATACTGCTTGTCTGTATCCGACAGAAACTCATTTGACTATAACGGTGTCACCGGGCTTTATTGGAGCCACTCCAAGCTGGTGTTCGGTATATCATCCACCGGGGAGCTTTCACCACTCTTTGGACTTTGATTCTCGTCTTCCAAGGCTTCCCTCTCTGCTGCTTTTAATATACTTACTGTGCTCTTCAACGTATTGTTATTATGCTGTTGCACATATGTATGTAATATACGCAAACATGTGCCATACATATCTTTGGAACAATTAATGTTTCTTTCAAAAATGATAATATACTTATTTTTCTAATCTGTAAAGTACTTTATGCATTTTTTCCGCAACATTTTTATATTTCTTGCCCGAACCGCATGGACATGGGTCATTTCGGCCGATTTTCTTACCTACTACCACTGTTCCTGACTTCTTCTGCTCGAGGTAAAGCGCATGCTTTGTCTCTGCGTCAAAGATTTCATCCCATGCCGGGAGATTGTAAAGCCAGTCTGCCTTTGCATCTACCATGTTCTTATAGAGCTTTTTTATCGAAAGCAAGGCTTACCTTTGTGTCCTCATCCATCTCCTCGATTGGGTTTGGGGTGACAAGGCTGTCATTGATTCCGTCTAAGAAGCCTGTCATCTCCATGATTGATAACTCATATTTCTCAGCAAGCTCTTTGACTGTTCCCTCTACTGCCTCATCCGGATTTGCAAGGAGCTTCTCATATACACCTTCTCCAAGAGGAAATAATGCTGCCAAAACGCTGTAACTCTCCCGATCTGCTTTGTCATTGTAGGCAATCTTGTGCCACTCTTCTAATAAAGCCATTTTTACTACCACCTTTATCTTTTATAAACTGATATGAGACCAAACAGCCTCAACTTCACATATGGATGTATTATACCAAAATAACAGCTTGACGTCAATTTTGTTTTTTATATTATAATTATTAAATAACTATTCAAAACCACGGAGAACAATTCATGAAAAAGACAAAACGTATTCTGGCACTGATTGGCGCCATCCTTTTATTACTTTTATATGTTGTGGCATTTGTTGCCACTGTGCTCGATCACACGAGTGACATGAGCTACTGGAAGGCAGCAGTTGCCGCAACTATCATTATCCCGGTGCTTATCTGGGCGTATTCATTTGTATACAGACTTTTAAAGGGTTCTGATGATAAAGAATCTGATGATGTAACCAAAAAACCATGAAACGCAAAATCACACCTGAATTATCATCTAAAGACTGGAAGGAATTCTGCAGCCGTTTTCATTTTGACAACGATAAGCTGCCACTTATCCGGGCAATATACACCGCAATGCTTCCATTGGTGGATGCCTTTGCATATTATTCCATAAAACAGGATTTGCCCGGGGTATCCCTGGCACACTATGCCTACGGCCTCGTGACACTCGGAAACGGTGTAGACGAGCTGTCAGAGCTGTATTTAAACCATGAGCAGCTTGAGGAAGCATACATAGCAGACTGTTTAAGCCTCATGCTTTTGTCAAACGCATATGAGCAGTTTGCAAAGGCTGTCGAAGAAGAAAGCTCTCTTTATGCCATTGAGCTGTCATTTTTAGGCGATGAATATCCGCTTGAGCTGCTGCCTGAGATTTTGAGCACGTAAGCCCTGATGGTATACATCTCACCGGTTCAAATATGCTCAAGCCACTTAAGACAGCCGCCCTCATAATAAAGCTTGACTCACAAAAGCAGAAAAATATCAAAGAGCTCTGTAATACCTGCGCGAACTGTAAAATCTGTCGTGCCCATCAAGAAAGGCCCCTGGTCCTAAGCTGCCACACACCTATGGTGCCATGCAGATTTTTAATATCAGACATTGAAGCCCTTCTTTTTCTCGTATGAGCCTCTCATTTTCTCAACCAGAAGTGTCAGATTCCTAAACAGTGACTCAGCAGCAAAGCCAAACACTATCATGAGAAGAATACATATATTTGACAAATCTGTCAGTGCAAACAGTTTCTTTAAGAAGAAACCCGAAAATACCAGACCTGCTATATTTCCGATAATAACAGCATATTTCATTCCATTGAGTGGCTCACTGATTTTAAAGAGAATCATGAAGCCCACTACTGAAAGTACAAGCGTCGCTATCGTTCCTATGCTTGCATCTGATATACAAAATACTTCTCCGCATACGACAAGCGCTCCGACAGCTATTACATCCGTAAGTCCACCCGGCAGTGCCTTTAGCATGACATTGGTGATAAAGTGCCCCTTTATCCTGTCCTTATTCTGCTCCAGTGCCAATAAGAATCCCGGTACTCCTATGGTAAACATACTGATGAGCGATACCTGTGCCGGCTCAAGCGGATACGTAACCATAAGGATAACCGAAAACAGTGAAAGTAACAGTGAGAATATATTTTTCACAAGAAACAGGCTGGCTGAGCGCTGGATATTGTTTACCACCCTGCGTCCCTCATATACCACATCCGCATATGTGCAAAGTCAGAGTCCAAAGGACAACCTGGGCTGCCTGGGCTGCCGCCTCACTTCCCGATGCCATAGCCACACTGCAGTCTGCATCCTTCATGGCAAGTATATCGTTGACTCCGTCTCCGGTCATCGCAACTGTATGTCCTTTAGCCTGCAAAGCCCTTACAAGCTGTTTCTTCTGCTTTGGTGTCACTCGTCCGAATACAGTATATTTATTCACTGCATCGGCTATTTTATCCTCAGTATCGAGTGTTGCCGCATCAACAAAGCTTTCTGCATTTTCTATCCCTGCCTGTATGGCAATCCTTGAAACAGTACGCGGATTATCACCTGAAATAACCTTTATAGCAACACCCTGACTCTTGAAATACTCAAAGGTCTTTACTGCATTCTCCCTGATAGGATTGGCAAGTGCCACAAATCCAAGCGGAGTAACCTTGCCGTTTATGCCATTCTCCACGTTTTCTACATCATACCTTGCAAACAAAAGTACTCTGTCTCCTTTGTCAGCGTATGGTATGATTTCTTCCTCAATGCGCGCAAAGTCATCGTGCATGATAAACTCCGGTGCTCCGAGCAGATATGTTCCGTCAGAAAAGGTAACGCTGCCATACTTGAGGCTCGACGAGAAGGCCAGCTGTGAAACCGCTGTACGATGCAGTGCAGATGTATTATTTGTCAAAGCATCCGCTGCATATGCTTTTAGTGCGAGCATAGTCGCATTGTTGTCAACCGAGGCATTTGCATAATCTAAAATAAGACTCTTAAGCTCATCTAATGTCAAAGCTGTCTGTGTGCCATCTGCTCCACTGTTTTACAGAGAAAAATTTCCTTAAGCTTCATATCAGGCTCAGTAATTGTGCCCGTTTTATCCACACAAAGCACATCCACACGCGCAAGCGTCTCAATACTTTTCATATCATGAAGCAAAACCTTTTTCCTTGCAAGCTTCATAGTGCTTAAGGCAAGCGCCACTGTTGTCAGCAGATATAAGCCCTCCGGTATCATTCCTATAATTGCTGCAACTGTCGATGTAACGCTCTTTGTGATAGACTCGCCATTCACAAAATGGCTCTGCCAGAACAATATAAGCCCAATCGGAATAATAACTATGCCAACCCATTTGACAATCAAATTGATGGAGCGTATCATCTCTGACTGCTCCTTGCCGCCCATTGATTTTGCCTCAAGGCTCAGCTTTGAGATATATGATTCATTACCGACCTTTTCAAGCCGTGCATAGCACTCTCCCGATACAACAAAGCTTCCCGACATGAGAGTGCTGCCCTCTGTCTTTTCTACCTCATCAGCTTCACCTGTGAGCAGTGATTCATTTACCTGTATATTTCCGGATATCACAACCGCATCCGCACAAATCTGCTTTCCTGCGGTAAGTAAAATCACATCGTCCTTTACAAGTTCATCCGTACTAATCTGCTTTACGCTGCCGTTTCTGATAACATCCGCATGCGGAGCATTCAGTAAACTCATTTTCTCAAGAGTCTTTTTTGCGCGGATTTCCTGAACGATTCCGATTACCGTATTTCCAATAATTATAGGCAGAAATGTCAGATTTCTGAAAGAACCTACCATTATGAGAAGTATCGTTATGACAAGAAATATAAGGTTAAAATATGTGAAAACGTTTGAAATCACAATTTCCTTTGTTGTCTTGTCTGTAGATATATCAGCTCTGTTGGTAAGTCCTTCCTCCACTCTCTGCCTTACCTCTTCATCGGTAAGGCCCATGATATTTATGCTGTTGCTGTCTTTGTTCATCTGATTCATGCTATTCACCGTTTTCCCTCATCATTCTACATCATAATAATGATACATTTTGACCCTTTAATCATTATAATGGTACAACATCAGCACGATTTCAATACCTATTTCATAAAAAAAAGATGAACTATTTCTTAAAGTTATCATTTTTAAATTATTAATCCATTGCTACTCACTTTCAGTCTCAGTACTCTCACTGTCTTTAGTTGCAATCATATCATCTATAGAATCCGGAATTGTTCCAGGGATTGTGGTACCTGAAAGATATACATCATCATTTACCTTGATATAGTACTCACCAAGCATAGCGTTTTTCTCCTATTTCTTATACGCGTTTACCTGTAATCTACTTCTTTCTCCTCATTGCCCATACAACGATTCCTATGATAATAAGCAGTATTGGTACAGCTATCATTATGATAAGTCCAGTAATAACCGCCTGCAGCGTATTTATAGTGATATTGCTTAAGGTGTAATCCTTCACTGGTATCACACTTGATGCAAGCTCAACATTTCCGGTCATTGATGTGATAACATCCTTGAACATGTCTGCATTGTTGCCGGAAACGGCATTGTCATATGAATCATCAACCACATAAGGCGTACCAAACACAACAATCGATGCGCCGGTGCTTGAATCATTTACAGCAAGACCTGTAGTAAACGGTCCGTTCTCATCTGCGTCCTCTGCCTTCGATGTGGTGATATTCTTCCAGTCCTTCTTTAAAACTGCGCTGTCTGATGTAGAAAGCAGCTTTGTATATGTCACATCATCTGTATCCTCAGGATAACTGATTGCACAGCTTCCTGCCAGGAATACATATCCGTCTGTTGCATCTGAGGTGTAATCTGTCGTCTCAACCGTTGGAAGCAGGTAGAGAGGATTCTGATAATATTTTGAGCTGTCATTTTCAGCTATCACACCGGTCTTGAAGCTGACATTGTAAGCCGAAAGTATCTTGTTAAAGTTTGCAAGCTCGTCATTATATGCGTAGCAGCCGACAATCAGTGCCTTTCCACCGCCATTTAAATAATCAATCACCTTCTGAGCGTCTTCCTCGTTGAAATCAACAGTCGGGGAATTAATGATAATGGCTGTTGCATCTTCCGCACCTTTTCCTCGTTAAAGAGCTCTAAACTCTTAAGATTTGCATTTGCCTTGCTTACAACACTCTGGAAATTGCTTCCTATTTCCGTTTCATTGTGTCCTGTTATCTGATAAATTACCGGGAGCTCATCTGCATCCATTGTGACATACTCTATAGCACTTGTAATCTGTCCCTCGGCATCATAGCCTGTGATGCTAGACTGCGACTGGTATCCGTAATAATATGAAGAGCTGTCATATTCATATATATCATTGTAATCAATCACCTTTGAACTGTTTTTGCTCTCGATGATAAGGCTGTTTGTGGTAGGTGTCGTGTCTGTGTAATCCTGATAAAACTTCGGGCTTGTCGCCGGATCTACATATTTTACCTTTATATGACTCGAAAGATCCTTGTATCTGTTGATTGTCTCATCTATCTTTGCATCCTTTGATTTCTTGGAATTCAAAACATAGATTGTGATATCCTCATCGAGCTTACTTACCCTGTCCTTTGTATCGTTTGTGAGCGAGTACAGCTTTGTAGCCGAACAGTCAATTGATGTGTACTTGGCAGGAAGCGCTGTCACCACAAGATTTACAACCACACAAATTGCACACATTACGACAATCATTCCTGCTGAAAATGCCCCTGTGCCTATCATCTTCTTTGAAAATGCCCATCTTCTCTTCTGGATAGACTGCGTCGTAAGGAAGCATAAAAGCAGGATAACCGTCACATAATAAGCTGCCGATGTGACACTAAAGCAGCCACTTACAAAATTCTCAAATGGTGTGTACAAATCAAAGCAATTAAGCACCTTTGTGAGCAGATTCCCACTTGACGAGATGAGCCCTGTGATGGACTGCATCATGTATGAGAGGAATAATGCCGTAAATGTAAGTATTGCAGATATTATCACACTCTCAGATATGGACGATATAAAAAGTCCCACGGCGATGCATGATAAACCGTAAAGCCAGTAGCCAAACAAAGCCACATACGCTTCACTGAGCGCCACCTTGCCGTAAATTGACAACACGAGCGGTGAAAGTGCAAAAAGCGCTATGACTATGGTGTATACTGCTGCCATTGCAAAATATTTTCCTGCTACAATCCTTCCGACAGATACAGGCGATGTCAGCATAAGCTGATCTGTCTTTGTCTTTTTCTCATCAGAAAGCGATCTCATCGTGAGGATTGGCACTGCAATCATCATAATAAAACCTATTCCATTTAAATCATATGAGATATACGGATAACCGTTTTTCAGATTGTATACATAAAAATATAGGCCATACACTGCAAGAAGTGCTGCAACAAACAGCCAACCTATAACGTTTTGGAAATATGATTTGAATTCTCTTTAAATATTGCAAGCATTATTTCTCATCTCCTTCCCCTGTAAGCTCAAGGAATACGTCCTCGAGTGACTTCACAACAGTATGCATCTCAAGGATTGGCATATGCATTGCACTTGCAAGCTCAAATATTTCCTCACGTATATCGCAGTTTGCTTTTGCTATAACCTTAGCCTTCACTGTTTTCTCTTCCTCAGACTTTTCAAATGTGACCTTATCAACATTTACTATCTTCTCAAGCATTCCTCTTGCACCAATCTCGTCTGATTTGAGGACAAGGTTAATTTCCTGGTTCTTTGACATGAGATTAATCAGGTTCTCTGTGGCATCACTTGCTACAAGCTTACCCTTTGATATGATAAACACATGATCACACACTGCACTTATCTCACTTAAAATATGCGAGCTAAGTATCACCGTATGATTTTCTCCAAGCTTTTAATAAGCTCACGAATCTCTATTATCTGCTTTGGATCAAGTCCCACTGTAGGCTCATCCAGTACGATGATTTCAGGGTAGCCAAGAAGTGCCTGGGCGAAGCCCACTCTTTGTCTGTAGCCCTTGGAAAGGTTCTTTATGAGACGGTTTTTCACCTCCGTGATGCCAGTCATGTCCATAGCATCTGCTATCATTTCTTTTCTCTTTTTCCTGTCGAGCTTTTTGAGCTCTGCCACAAATTTGAGATACTCATACACCGTCATATCCACATAAAGCGGTGGTATCTCCGGCAGGTATCCGATACATTTTTTTGCCTCCTCAGGCTGTGCAAATATATCATAGCCGTTTATCTTTACTGTTCCACCATCAGCACCAATATATCCGGTAACAATATTCATGGTGGTTGACTTTCCGGCGCCGTTTGGTCCCAAAAGTCCGTATATCTTTCCCGGCTCAACAGTCAGCGAAAGATGATCTACGGCCATATGGTCGCCATATTTCTTTACGAGATTACTAATTTCTATCACAGTAATGCTCCTTCCTAAATTATTATGACATCAGGTATAAAGAGTGTTCAATTTGTGAATTCTGAACACTCTTTTGTACATTATTTATAATTTTAATACTATGATATTTTAGCTGTACTAATTGTCTGCGCGCACAATCATAGCTTCTCTGTCAGCACCTGTTCCGATGAACTTAACAGGTACTCCGATGTATTTCTCTATGAAACTGATGTATTTCTGTGCATTCTCAGGAAGCTCCTCGAAAGTCTTACAGCTTGCGATTTCATCTCCCAGCCTCCTTCAAGCTCCTCATATACAGGCTTTGCGTTGTTTAAAACCTTGAGATTTGTGGTAAAGTCCTCTGTTACCTCACCGTTTACATCGTAGCCGGTGCAGACTTTTATTGTATCAAACTTGCCGATTGTGTCGAGATGGTTTACAGAAAGTGCTGTAAGTCCGTTAAGACGCTTAGCATATTTTAAGGTGACAAGATCTAACCATCCGCATCTTCTCGGGCGGCCTGTTGTGGTGCCGTACTCATGTCCGAGCTCACGGATTCTGTCTCCGGTTGCGTCAAGAAGCTCTGTCACATATGGTCCCTCACCTACGGCTTGAGTATGCCTTGATGACACCGTATACATTTCCGATATCTGAAGCAGAAAGACCTGTTCCTGTAAGAATACCACCGATTGTAGGATTTGATGATGTAACATATGGATATGAACCAAAGTCGATGTCAAGGAGTGTAGCCTGCTCCCTCAACAACCACCTTTTTTCATCCTCAAGTGCCTTGTGTAAGAGGGTGATTGTATCACATACATATGGCTCAAGCTGTGCTGCATAGTCACTGTACTCTGCAAACATCTTGTCGAAATCAAGCTCCTTTGTATAATCAGTCTCAGGATCATATACCTTAAGAGTGCAAGCTTAAGCTCTGTCTGCTCCTTAAGGCGCTCCTTGAAATCGAGGTGCGTATAAATCCCCATTCTGATTCCGCTTCTCTCATACTTATCGCAGTATGAAGGTCCGATACCCTTTCCTGTAGTACCGATTTTCTTTGCCTTTCTCACCTTCTCAAGCGCCACATCAAGCTTACTGTGATATGGGAAAATGACATGCGTTTTGTCACTGATTTTTAAGTATTTATCTACATCATATCCGTGCTCCTTTAAGTTGTTGATTTCCTCTAAAAGAACCTGCGGATTTAAAACTACTCCGTTTCCGATCACTCCGATTGTATGTCCTGATAAGAGACGACGGAATAAGGTGCATTGCATATTTTACTCCGTTTGTCTTAATTGTATGACCGGCATTGTCTCCGCCTGTGCATCTTACTGCTACATCAGCGTCTGCTGCAAGGTAATCAATTACCTTACCTTTTCCTTCATCACCATAGAAACATCCTATTACTACATCTACCTTTGACATTTTACATGCCTCCCTTGTATTTTCTGACACGACACATTGTGCCATGTTACTGCTTGATTTTAGTGGTATATTTATTATGCTTTGTAACTATTAATAATTATTTATTACAATACTCTATCTTCTTAGAGCAGGCTATTGCAAGCGCTCCGGGTCCTATATGGCATGAGACCGAAAGTGAAAGCGGATTCATGACTATCTCGTTATTTGGAAATGCTGCTGAACCTCTTCCTTAAATGCCTCCGCTGCTGCAATATCATGCGTGTATGCCATTTCAAGATTTATCTGGCTGCCATCCGGATTATTGAAGCGCTTCTCAAAATCCGACTTCATGGCATCTATCATGATGCTCTTTGCCTGCTTTACGGTACGTGCCTTTGCAAATGCATCAAGCTTCTCACCCTGAATCTGAAGCACCGGTTTAAGCTTTAAAAGTGTGCCAAGAGCTGCCGCTGCAGGTGTGATTCTACCACCCTTTTTGAGATAGTTAAGAGTATCTACCATGATATATATGGAAGACTCAAACTTTGCATCCTCTAATATCTGCTTTATCTCAGCTGCATTTTTTCCTGCTTCTGCCAGGTTCTTCGCATCTATAACCGACTGGCGCATTGTAACTGATATTCTCTGATTATTGACTACCTGCACTTTGCCGTCATAATCCTGCGAGAGCATATATGCTGTCTCACATGAGCTTGAAAGACCTGATGACATTGGAATGTATACAATCTCATCATTTTCCTTTAAAAACTCATCCCATTTATCTGTTACATCACCAACCAAAGGCATAGATGTCTTGATATCGCCGCCTGCCGTAAGCTTCTCATAGAACTGCTCCTGCGTCAGATCGATATTCTCATAATACATCTGCTCATCGATGTAAAAAGGCATTGGAATCACCTTAACTCCAAGCTTCTTTGCCTCGTCAGGTGTGATACCGCTGTTTGAATCGGTAACTACTATAACCTTACTCATTAATTCTCACTCCGATATAAATATTCGTTGTCGTATTTTTTCCAACACCGCTCATTATACCATAGGTGTAATTGTTTGAAAAGAAGTTTTTAGCGCCCTGATAATATTTACAATATCAGGACGCTAAAACGTATACAATGTTTATTCTATTATTTATAATTATACAGTCTCTTCTCTAAGCTACGGTTCTGTATGATATTCTTAACAAATTCTACAAGCACCTTGATAATCCCCACAAACCAGAAGCCTCTAAGCTCAAGCACAATTCCATCAACCATTCCCATGCTTATCATTCCGCTTGTCATTTTAGCAAGACCACGCAAAGGCATATTTAACTGGAAATTTAAATCCGGGCTGCCTTTCTTTAAGCTTCGGTTAAGCATCCCTGTGAGTATCGCCCATATCAGCCATCCCAGAGGACTTCTTGCGTGATTCATCTCTCCAAGAGTCATATTACGGCTGATATCAGGTTTTCCATCCGGTATTTCATGTCCAAGAAGTTTTGCAAATTCATCTTTACCGACATTTTGTACATCACCTGACTCATAATGGAAAGCTCACTCATATCATATGGTTTCTTATCTGTTGTTCCTTTGAGGGTTATCTCATCGCTTAATACTATATCCTCAGATGATCTTCCGACAGATATTTTGTAAACTCCTTCTTCCTGCTCCCAGCTGTTTGTTTTACATTCCAATAGCGGAAAGCCTTATCATCCAGAGGAATTGTCACTCTTTTGCTCTCGCCGGGTTTAAGTGATGTCTTTGCAAATCCTTTGAGCTCACGCTTAGGTGTAAAAACCATATTTCCCGGTGCACTTATGTATAGCTGCGATATTTCTTTTCCTGCAGCATTTCCTGTGTTTGTCACTGTAAAGCTTACACTGTCCGCTTTCACACTGATATCCGAATATTCAAAGGTTGTATAGCTTAAACCAAAGCCAAACGGAAATGCTGTGGCAATGTCCGCTTTCTGATAATACCTGTATCCTATATATATGCCTTCACGGTATTCCACAGTTCTCTTTTACCGGCAAAATGATGTAAGGAAGGGGTGTCCTCATATTTTTCTATCCAGGTCTCTGCCAGCTTTCCGCTTTTTATGACACCTGTCAGTGTATCTGCCACAGCGCAAGCTCCGGCCTGTCCACTTAAGCAGGCATAAAGTATCGCATCACAATATGATTTCCACTGTATTTCAATACTGCTTCCTGCAGACAGTACTACGACTATCTTTCTGCCGTCTCTGTGAAGTGCTTTAAGCAGTGATACCTGGTTTTGTCTGAGCTTCATCATCTGCCGGTCAAGTCCTTCACTCTCCTGCACCTCATCAAGTCCCAGACAAAGAATAGTTATTTCAGCACACTTTGCAAGCTCTCGCGCTTCCTTTACAGCCACATGATCCGGTTGTCCGAGACGGTCAAATCCCTTTGCATATCCGACTACCTCTACAGACGATTTTTCCATGCAGTCAAGCAGATTATCAAGAGCTGTAGTATTTACCATACTTGAGCCTGCTCCCTGATATCTTGGATTTTTTTCTCCGATAATCGCAACCTTTGTATTGCGTTTCAGTGGTAAAATACCGTTATTATTTTTGAGCAAAGTCATACTTTCCGCGGCCGCCTTATATGCCAGATCATGATGTTTCTTTTTTATATCATCGGGAAGATTAAGCTCCCCGTCTTTTAGCACTGCATTTTTAGTGGCTTCCTTTACAGCCTTCCCTGTTGAGGATATAAGCTCTAAAAGCTCATTAACTCTTGCATCAACATCGCTCCCTTCTATCTTGCCGCTTTTACCGCTGCGATCAGCTCTCTTACAGAATCGCCTCCCGGTGCAGGCATTTCGAGTGTTGATCCTGCCTTTACCCCGAGTGCATGGTCATTTGAACCACCCCAGTCGGTTACAACAGTTCCTTAAAGCCCCACTCTTTCTCAATATTTCAGATAGTAAATGCTCATTCTCATTGGCATAAGTACCATTTATAAGGTTATAGCTTGACATGATGCATTTCGGTTTTCCCTCTTTACCGCAATCTCGAAGCCTGTCAGATATATTTCACGCAGAGTCCTCTCATCAACGATACTGTCAGATGCCATTCTTCTTGTTTCCGATCGTTTACTGCGAAATGCTTCGGACATGCCGCTACTCCATTCTTTTGTATACCACGGATATATGCGGCTGCCATTTTTCCTGCCAGATACGGATCTTCCGAGAAATATTCAAAATTTCGTCCGCAGAGCGGATTTCTTTTCATGTTAAGTCCCGGTCCAAGCAAAACATTTACTCCAAGAGTCGCTGTTTCTTCTCCCAGTGCTTCTCCTACCTTCTCACCGAGTGTCTCGTCCCAGCTGTTTGCTATAGTTGCAGCCGGTGGAAAGCATGTGGCCTCCACACTTGGATTTAAGCCTAAATGATCTGAAGCGCCTGCCTGTTTACGAAGTCCGTGCGGTCCATCCGAAAGCCATATTGATGGGATTCCAAGATTTTTATATTCTCTTGTCTGAAATACAGATTTACGATAAAAGTGCGCATTTCTGCTCTAAAGTCATTCTCATTTAAGTCTCTCCTCCGGGAAAATAATCTTGTAAATAGGAAAATATATAGCCATCTGCACGCCACCATTAATAACCGTTATAAGTATATTATAAAGTGCAGTCGGAACATATTTTTTACAGATAGGCACATATATTCCCATAAGGAAGCTGCATGCTATTGTAATTAAAACAAAGCCACTATATACCACGCTATCTGATACCATATATTTCCCTTTGATTTGAATGTAACGTTGCGCTGCATAGGAAAATTAATGCACTGTGCAATAAAAAGCGTTACTGCAAATGCTGCAAAATATCCCATTCCACCTGTAGCGTCTCCCGTAACAGGATAATTGAACACGTATGTATCAACCGGTCCTACTGCCAGATGAATAAGCTGACATGGTATATCGCACCAGTCTGTCAGTTTGTAAAAAACAGATGGCAGGAACGTCAGCAGAAGATACTGCACAACTGTCACAAACAGTGAAAATGCATAAAACTTAACAAACTGTGCTATCAATTTATGTTTTATTGAAAAATCATTCCATTTTTCTCTTATTAAATCCATTTATTCCTCCATATTAATTATTATTGATTCCTGTAACTGTTCAATAATTTCATATTCTCAAGCCGTATTGTATTGCTGTAACAGGTTATAAGACCATTACCCAGCAACAACCGGAACAAGTATTTCGGCCTGATTTGAGCCATCAAAAGCTGTTATTCTTATCTCGTTTTCATCACCTGCACGTACAATAGCAAGTGCCTCACCATAATAAGTCTCTGTTTTATCTCCAAGATATCCCAGCTCATTATATGGACATGCATTACCAAAGGCTTCCAGCTTCCCGCCCTCTACAGTCAGCTGTATCATTCCTCTCTCAAGCGGTTTTGTAATCTTGTTTTATCAGTGTAGCGCAGTCGTACATATGCCAGATGTCCATGCTTAACGCAGCTCTTTTCTGCTTCCATTGTGATAACAGTCTCATTTTCTGCTGTCTGAAGCATTTTTCGTCCGATTTCTTTTCCACTATTATCATAAGCCACTGCTTCTATACTGCCGCTTTCATATGTACATGAAAATCTTGCAATACAGTCATTTTTAAGCTGCTTTGAGCCCACCTGTTTTCCGTTTACAAACAAATCAACTCTTGCTGCTCTCGCATACACCTCAACATTGGCTTTATTTCCGTCACAGCCGCCAAAGCTCCAGCTCTCAAGTGCATTTGACATCTTCCAGGCTGACGGACTGTGCCTGTCATTTGTATGATTTACAGGACACACTCCAATAAATGGTCCCATCTCCTGTTCCAATGCCACTCTTGTATATAAAGCTTCACACAACGGCTTTCCTGTCAGATCTACTCTTCCTGAACCGGCAGATACCCAGCCAAGCTCACCGTTAAAATTTTTGGCATAGTCACTGTATTCCCATGAACCAACCATTACCTCACCGAGATAATCCATTCCCGCCCACACAAAGTCACCGACAAGGCGTGGATTTGTTTTCGCCATCTCTCTAAATTTGTATGCATCATTGCAGAACGTCTCACTTCCGAGTATAAGTCTGCCCGGATACTTCTTTAAGTCATGTTTATAGCGGTAAATACCGTAATTATATCCGGCTATATCCATATTGGCAAAAGCATCCCTCGTCTTTACATCACAGCCGTGAAGCGTTGCCCCGCGCTTCATGAATTCATCTCCTAAAAGACCTGCCAGATTGTTAAAGAACTGGCTTCCGACAGCCTTCTTCTTTCCCGGCTTCTTCTCAGCTTCTTTTTGGCTTTTTATCGCTGTACACGCCAAAGCCTATAGAGCTTAAAAAATTGAAGAATATATTAACCCCATGTAACAGGCCGTGAATCATCCAGCCCATGTAAAAACTCCGTCATATCACCGGTAAGCTTTATTCCTCTCTGCTGCGCAGTCTCACTCACCTCATTTCCTGTAGAGTACAGTATTACGCTGGGATGGTTATAATCCTTTTCCACCATATCGGTAAGATCCTGCTTCCACCATTTGTCAAAATAATTGACATAGTCATATTCTGTCTTGTGGATATACCAGTGATCAATATATTCATCCATGACAAGCATACCCTGTCTGTCACATTCATCCAGAAATACCTTTGAGCATGGATTGTGTGCGCTTCTTATGGCATTATAACCATTCTCTTTCATAAGGCGCACCTTGCGCTCTATGGCATCCGGATCACACACTGCTCCAAGCAGTCCGTTATCATGATGAACACATGCCCCGAATAATGATACGCTCTTTGTTTATACAGATGCCTTTTCTCCCCAGGAAGCTCTCTTATTCCAAAGTTCTCACTTACCACATCATTTTGCGCTTTAACACGACATTTATATAAAAACGGCGTGTCAACATTCCAAAGTTTTGCATCCGGCACATCAATGATTTCTGTCACCTCGCACGCACATTCACTTTTGCGTGTGCAGACAGCATTACCGTTTGATCGATTATCTCTATGCTTACAGGTGAAGCTGCATTGGTTTGTACACTCACCTCAATTTTTGCCGGTTCAATCGACACCGTGCGGATTTTACACCATTTACCGGAATGTATATATCATCCCCACCCATAATGTGACAGGGCGGTATATACCTGCACTGAATACCAGCGGCTGTTTGGCTGATCGGCATTTCTGGAGATCACACTGATGTGGTTATGCTTGCCTATGTGAAAAAGCTCTGTAGCATCAACATAAAAATTAGTGTATCCATATGGTCTGAACGCAGCTTTTATATCATTAATCCAGACTTCTGCCTCGTGATAGACTCCTCAAATTCCAATATCATTTTTTATTTTTATATTCATCACCCGGTATGAAATCTTTTCATATAGGTAATCATAACCCTCATACCACCCTGTATTCGTACAACCGGGTGCATCCTTGCTTTTTTTCTCTGCAAGCATTGCATCATGGGGTATTCTGACCGGTGTTCCCTCGCCTGTTTCATCTAAATGTTTTACTGTCCATCCATCATTCCATGAAACTGCTTTCATTTATATTCCTATCCTTTCAATTAAATTATATTGCCCAACTGTCCTATAATATAATCAGGAATAAGTATCCATCCTATTTTCGGATGGATACTTTTCCAGATATAGTCAGTCTATTTTTCTTTTTAACAAATGCAGTTACAATCATCACAATATCTGCAACAATATAAAGTGCTGCGCCAACAATAGAGATATGTAATGCACTTGCCTCAGATGCCGGATAATTCACCGGGATAAAATATACATCTGCTGCCAGAGAAACACGACCTGATATAAACCAATAAAAGCTTACTAAAAGCATTACATTTATTAAAACTATAAGTATGTCGTATACTACTGCATTTACTTTTCTTCGCCTACAGCTGCAAAGGCGGCTATGATGATCGCTATTACCGTGCAGATAACAGGCATTGGATTCATGACTGCGGTTGCAAGATATCCGGTCACGGAAGTCACAATATATATGATCATTCCGACAAGAGCGGCTATTGCTGCGATCCAAAACCAGATTTGATTTATTGATGATTTTTTTCATGCTCATTCTCTCCTTATGCCTCCTGTTTTTGTTCTTCTTATGCGGCTTATGATGTAGAAAACCACGCATAGTGCACATATTACCGCAAATACACCTGTGCAAGACTTGTATGCCACTCTCCACCATGTCATGACATCCTCACTATGTGTAGTCTCATTGATTCCGTTCATCGCTGCACTGTTTGCAAGCGCATATAATGCATAGTGAAGATCCTGCTTGATTGCCAGACATACATCTCTGTCTTTGCTCAAAGACTTAGCGTTCCAGTATGTAATCTCATCTCCTGCTCCAAATCCACAGAATGCTGTTGTTCCGGCAAGAATTGACTCCTTAGGTGATGCCTTAAGTGATACACCTGTAAAGTCTGTTACATTGTAGCCGTTAAAGCCCCACTCATCTCTCATGATCTGAACCTGTACACCGGCATTTGCACTTGATGCAACTGCACCGATACGGTTGTAGGATGACATAACTCCGAGTGCACCCTGTGTATATGTATCTGCCTTTGTATCGTCAGACTCAAATGAAGCCGGTTTTCCATTTGCCTCAAATGCCTGCTGGAGACCTCTGAGCTCTACTTCCCTTGCTTTCTGCTCGTTCATGAATACCGCGATTCCTGAACGGTTGATCTCGATCGTTGAATGCTGCGTGCTTGATATTTACAAGAGTACCCTTTGACTGTGCTCCGAACAACAGCACTTCCGATATATCCTGTAAGGATCGGATCCTCTGAGTAATACTCAGCTCCACGGCTGTTGTATGCATGACGGTGGATGTTCATTCCAGGTCCGATCATGATAGGAAGATTAAGTACAAGTGTGCTCTCACCGAGTGTTATCTCACCATTCTCATATGCAAGCTCTTTATTCCAGCTATAAGCTATATTTTCGTGATACTCCAACTCGTGTTGCATTGTCATAATCTTTTGCATCCTTATAAGGTGTTCCCTGGTAAGAGCCCTCTGTCAGGTAATGTGAATCTGATCCTCCAGGACCGTCATCTGATGTATACTGCATGAGTCCGATTGAAGGGATTGCTGCAATATTATGGAATGCATTTGCTGCAAAGTTAAGGAACTCATCAATAGTTATCTTATCTATCAGCTCGTCCCAGCGAGGATCGTCGTAATCAGCACCCTTTAAATCCATGATCGTCAGGTCACTTGATGTATCACCAAATACAAGATCCGATGTATCATCATCTGTTTTAAGCTCTATAAAGTCATTTCCAAGAAGCTTTGAAAGCTCGTCATTTGCTATAAGACCGATATTGTCTTAGGAAAGTTCCGTTCCAGTCACTTCTTGAAAGATATGTTACTGTATCAGGGATAAATGAATTGATATCCATTGAATAATCCCCATCGGAAACTGCATTTGTGATCTCAGTTCCGTTTTTGCTTGTTGCAAATGTTGTACTGTCAACATCTCCATCCCAGCTCCAAGAGTATGAAAGTGATGCATTTCCATCTGCTGTCATGCCATCTGCTGTTGTCTTTCCCTGTGCTGCAAGGATGTTGTTAAGTGCATCGTGTGAATTGCTTCCAACCGCAAAATAATATGTTCCCGGATCTACGATGTATGTCTTTGCATTTTCAGAGTCATAGCTTGCAAGGTTAGACAGATCAATATTAAGTGTGATTGTCTCACTTGCTCCCGGCTCAAGTGTCTGTGTCTTTTCAAAATCTATAAGCTGTACTGCTGATTTTTCAATACCATACTGCTTATCATAATCCGTGTATGGTGTCTGTGCGTAAACCTGTACTGCCGATTTACCTGCCACATCACCTGTATTGGTTGTTGTCACTGTAACCTGTGCTGTTTTCTTATCATCTGCTATCACAACATCATCAAGTGTCTGCTCGAAGGTTGTGTATGAGAGTCCATAACCGAACGGATATACAACCTCATTGCTGTAATCCCAGGTTCCATCTGCCTCTGAAACAGTTCCGTCTGCATTTGCATATGTTCCTGCCGAAGCCTCTGCGCCTCCGTTTCCAAGAACTATATCTGCATACCTTGTCTCATAATAACGATAGCCAGTGTAAATACCCTCAGCTTCTACGAGATAAGAGTTTACATTTGCACTCTCTGAGAAATCACTTGCATTTGTCCATGGAATGTTTCCATAATTCTGCATTGCAGGTGCAAGAGCACTGTTTTTAGCAAACACATCTCCCAGATATGATGATGGAGAAACAGTTCCGTTTAACACATCTGCAACACCATAGAAGCCGTAAGCTCCCGGATATCCTATCCACATAATTGCATCAATATCAGGATCATCCTGTAAATTTGCAATCTCCATAGGGTTTGTTGCATTGACAAGCACGATTACTTTATCGAAGTTTGCCTTTGCCTCATTTACCATCGCCATCTCTTCGTCGCTGAGACTTAAAATGTTGCCTGTAACTGTCTCAACACCGTCAGCGCGTCCCTCTTCTCCTGGATAATAGCCGTCACCGCCTTCTCCACCGACTCTTCCAACTACTACGATAGCTGCATCATTATACTCATCATACTGTGAGTTATAGTCAGGGTTAAGCTTTGCTAACTCATCAAGTGTCAGCTCGTGAGGATCATCATATGCTGTGATTTCTGAATACTCAGGTAAGATTCCACCACCAAACTGTGGTACTGCCCATTCTTTTCCATCAAAAAATTTCTCATATGCTGCCATCATTGATGGATTGATCTGAAAGCCTCTTTCTTTGAATGCATCAAATATCTGCACTGTAGATTTTCCATCTGCCACACTTCCACCGGAATTGCTGTATACCGGTGCATAGCTGCGGATACCGAACATTGTAATCTTTGCATCACTTTTGAGTGGCAAAGAAGCATTTTCATTCTTCAGAAGTGCAAATGTCTCCGAGATGTGCGGATAGCCAATTCCTTAAAGCCATCATAAGCCTCCTTGGCTGATGTGAATTTTGACTGATATGTCCATGAATCTTGTGCATCCTCTGTCACTGTTACCTGACTTCTGGTTCCGACAAACGCATCTACCGATGTACGATATGTCTCCAGAATGTTTCCTGCCAGTAATGAAACTGTAAGGAACAGCGCTGATGTCATAGAAATACCACGCCACATGTTTGTTTTTCTAAACATACTTATCTTCTCCTTTTCTGTTGATAAACAAAGGTTATCAATTTTTCTCAAACCGCACAATGGATTTTGCATGAACTGTCATTTTGATACTTAATCTGTCCTAGATGCACACTTTTGTACGCGATTTCCTGTACAAAAAACTTCCCATACCATCATTTTGGCACAGGAAGTAAAATATCAAGTGAAAACATATTATCTTTTGATCCGGCTGACAAAAAGCCATGATATTTTTCTACTATCATGCGTATGCTCTTCATTCCAAAGCCGTGATACCGTTTATCCTTCTTCGTAGTCTGAGGTAATCCTTCCTCAAAGAAAGCTCTCCAAGATACTGATTTTCTACATGAACCAGTATCATTCCACGGCTTTTCTTAACACGGATGTTAATGCAGCGTTTTTCTTCATCGTTTATCTTATCCACTGCCTCTATAGCATTATCAATCGCATTTCCAAACAGTGAGTAGACATCCGATTTCTTCATGAACGAAAGCAGCTCTCCATCTATCATACAGTCAAGACGTATCTTTTTATTCTCACACTGCATGAACTTTTCCATTAAAAGCACATCCAGTACTTCGTTTCCTGACTTAAAAGCCGTATCGTATATATCTATAGCTCTTTTTAAGTCAGCAAGCTCATCCTCAGGTATATTGTTGCCGAGCGTTGCTATCTGATTTTTATGTCATGACACTTGACATTGATAAGATCTATAGTTTCCTGCGAAAGCTTCATCTGCTGTTTCTGCTGATACAGAAGATGCTGCATGATTGCATTACTCTCCTGCTCCTTCTGATTTCTGACAATCTCGCACTGAAGCATAAGAAGGAACAGACAGCAAATCATATCAAACATCGCAAAAACCGTATATGGCTTATAACCGACATCATACTTGTCAAATAAATTTTGGAACCAGTTTGTACAAAGCTGCATACCGATAAGAAGAATCAGTACTGTCGGTGAGCTGGTATGCGTTGTTTCCAGACTTTCCTTCCTTAATTTGTTGCCGAAGAAAAAACCGCATACAGCCTCAAATACCACTATCGCTACCACGTATACAATATCATTTAAAACAGAGATTTCTATTCCGTTTCTTGTAAAAAGCATAACAACAGAGCTTGCTGCCTTAAAGCATAAATGCTGTGTAGCTGCCGCTGCGGTATTATAAAAAGCCGACTCCATAAAGTTCACATGAAAGCAGAATGTCACCCCTAAAGTGCAAAGCAACAAAAAATACTGCGGTACGCATACTGTCTGTCAATGGATTTTTAATTGGAAGAAGCTGCCACAGCATAGACACCATAAGCATTCCGATAATCACAGTAAACACACGCACTACAAAACTTTTTCTGTGTTTTGTCCCCATATATAAAATGCGGTCGAAAAGACTAATTCAAATACATAACCATTGGCAGCAAAAAATGAATGTATCAGATTCATAGCACATTATCCCTTCCCATAGCCTCTGCCAGCTCTGACATAAATGCTTTTTCCTTGGTCTGCTGATTTGTAATTCTTCTCCGCCCATTAGCATAAGTGTATAGCCGTTTACTCCGACTATATGTCTCTGATTTACGAGATAGCATTTATTACATCGCAAAAGCCTTTATCCTTAAGCTTTTCTTCTGTCTCAAGAAGAGTTCCGCTGCCCTCAACAATTCCATCCTCTGTGTGATACATAAGCCGGTGTCCCTGTACCTCAATGTAATGTATCTTTCTGAGTAAAAGACGCACATACCCGCCCTGCCGCACGACAAGTATTGCCTCTGAAGCGGCCTGATATCCTGCAAGGACACGTTTCAATTTGAGTTCGAAATCACCATAATATACAGGTTTTACTATGTAATCAGTTGCATTTACCTCATAGCCTTTTACTGCATAGCTTGCCATATTTGTAACAAACACAAGTATTACCTTCTGATCCAGTCTGCGAAGCCTGTGTGCCGCTTCCATCCCATCTATTCCCGGCATCTCTATATCCATAAAAACAGCATCATATACTGTACGATATCCATCTAAAAATCCAGAGCATCATGAAATTTAACTACTTCGAATACTTCATCGTTTTCATTTGCATATCTCTCAAGAAAGCCTGCCAATTTTTCTGTAGCAGACTCATTATCTTCTACTATAGCGAATTTATACATGACAAATTCCTCTTTTTCATTGATAGTATGTAACTAAAATCTTGCAAATAGTATAAACCATAATACATAAAAATCCAACAGCTTACAAGACCTAAATTATAGGAAAATAAAAAATCAGAGGCAAGCGAGCTTATGGCGCTTTTTACTTACATCGTAGACACGGCTGGATTCTCCAGCCTCCGTATATTCGCAATCCGCACTTGCGTGCTTCTTGCTCATATCCGGACATTCGTCAAATAAAAAATCAGAGGCAAGCGAGCTTGTGGTGTTATTCTACTTACATCGTAGACACGGCTGGATTCTCCAGCCTCCGTATATTCGCAATCCGCACTTGCGTGCTTCTTGCTCATATCCGACATTCGTCAAATAAAATCAGAGGCAAGCGAGCTTGCCTCTGATTTTTATTTTCCTCATTGTCTACGATTACATCATGCCCATTCCAGCGCCGGCACCTGCTGGCATAGCCGGTGTATCCTCTTTAATTGTAGCTACTACAGACTCTGTTGTAAGAAGTGTAGAAGCTACTGATGTTGCATTCTGTAATGCACTTCTTGTAACCTTCGCCGGATCAAGGATTCCCTTCTCAACCATATCTACATACTCTTCTGTAGCTGCGTTGAAGCCTGTTCCCGGAGCTGACTCCTTTACCTTGTTGATGATTACGGAACCTTCAAGTCCTGCATTTGCAGCGATATAGTAAAGTGGAGCCTCGAGTGCTTTCAGGATAATCTTGGCACCTGTCTTCTCATCTCCCTCAAGTGTATCAACAAACTCTGCAACCTTCTTTGAAACATGGATGTATGCGGATCCACCACCACCGATGATTCCTTCTTCAACTGCTGCTCTTGTAGCATTCAGAGCATCTTCCATACGAAGTTTAGCTTCTTTCATCTCTGTCTCTGTAGCTGCTCCAACACGGATAACAGCTACGCCGCCTGCCAGCTTTGCAAGTCTTTCCTGTAATTTTTCTTTATCGAATTCAGATGTTGTCTCCTCAATCTGACCACGGATCTGGCTTACTCTGCCTGCGATAGCATCCTTGTCTCCGGCACCGTCAACGATAACTGTATTCTCCTTCTGAACCTTAACTGACTTAGCACGGCCAAGCATATCGATTGTTGTATCCTTGAGCTCAAGTCCAAGATCAGAGCTGATCACGACCACCTGTAAGGATTGCGATATCTTCAAGCATTGCTTTTCTTCTGTCTCCATATCCAGGTGCTTTAACTGCTACAACGTTGAATGTTCCACGAAGCTTATTAACGATAAGTGTTGTAAGAGCCTCGCCCTCAACGTCCTCAGCGATAATAAGAAGTCTTGCTCCTGCCTGAACGATCTGCTCAAGAACTGGAAGAATCTCCTGGATATTGGAAATCTTCTTGTCAGTGATCAGGATATACGGATCATCCAGAACTGCTTCCATCTTATCCATATCTGTGCACATATATGCTGAGAGGTATCCTCTGTCGAACTGCATACCTTCTACAAGGTCAAGCTCTGTCTGCATTGTCTTAGACTCTTCGATTGTGATAACACCATCGTTTGTAACCTTTTCCATAGCATCTGCTACGAGATTACCAACTTCCTCATCTCCTGCTGAGATAGCTGCTACCTTTGCAATCTGCTCCTTGCCCTTAACCTTCTGGCTCATATCCTTGAGTGCCTCAACAGCCTTGTCTGTAGCCTTCTTCATACCACGACGAAGCACGATCGGGTTTGCTCCTGCCTCAAGGTTCTTCATTCCTTCGTGAACCATTGCCTGTGCAAGAACTGTAGCTGTTGTTGTACCATCTCCGGCAACATCATTTGTCTTAGTGGCAACTTCCTTGACAAGCTGTGCTCCCATGTTCTCGAAAGCATCCTCAAGCTCAACCTCTTTCGCGATTGTTACACCATCATTTGTAATAAGCGGAGCACCGAATGATTTATCAAGTACTACGTTTCTTCCTTTTGGTCCTAATGTTACTCTTACTGTATTTGCTAATTTATTTACTCCAGCTCCAAGTGCTGCTCTTGCTTCTGATCCGTATTTGATTTCCTTTGCCATGATTTATACGACCTTTCTATTTATATATTTGATATTTAATTCCAAAATGTAAGCAGCTATGACCGGATATGTAAAACGTACCGGATCTTTAGCTTCTATCCGTAAATTAATCTTACTCTACAATTGCAAGAATATCATTCTGTTTTACGATGATGTACTCTTCTCCGTCAAGCTTAACCTCTGTGCCTGCGTATTTAGAATAAATAACCTTCTGTCCGACTGTTACCTGCATCTTAACTTCCTTGCCGTCAACCATTCCGCCAGGTCCTACTGCGATAACCTCAGCCTCCTGTGGCTTCTCCTGTGCTGAACTTGTAAGGATGATTCCCGATTTTGTTGTTTCTTCTGCTTCTAACTGCTTTAATACTACTCTGTCTGATAATGGAACTAATTTCATTGTATTGCCTCCTTTTATCTCTGTTAGCACTCATTTCTTTCGAGTGCTAATTTCTTTCTGTAAATAAAATATCACTATTGCATTTCAATGTCAACAGTGATATTTCATTTTAATATTTATTTTACATTTTCTATATCAATCCGTAATGCTTTAACGCATTTTTCACTCCATCATCTGAAATATCCGATGTGACATATTCCGCAATTTCTTTAACCGGTGGCATTGAGTTGCCCATCGCGATTCCATGTCCTACACTCTCAAGCATTTCAAGGTCATTTACACTGTCGCCTATCGCATAGGTTTCATCAAGCGGGATATCCAGATGATTGCACAGCCATTTGATGCCGGTTGCCTTTGAGGTTCCCTTCGGCACGAACTCCACGACATTTTCCACATGCTCAAGTATCAGAAAATCATCGGCAAACTCTGCCTTCACACGTTCATAATCAGTACCATCTATCACGTCAGCGGAGAATTTATTAATTCTTATCTCGCCGTCATATCCTCTTATTATATGTGCATGCTCACCAAGTGACTCAAAAAGGTAATCCACATACGGATCATCCTCAAAACCCTCGTCATCTATCCAATAGTCTGTGGAGCCCTCAAGCACTACAGGCATTTTACACTCAGAAAGCACCCTTATGACCTTTTGTACCATATCTGCGCTCAGGTCATTTTCGTATATTACTTTGCCATCCATTTCAATATAGTTGCCACATGCCGCAATTATTCCATCAAAACCCATATTTAATAGCTTCTCTGACCTCACACTGGCTCTGGCACGTCCTGTACATATAAATGCCAGATGTCCGTTTGCCTTGAGGGCTGCCACAGCCTCTAGTGTGCTTTCAGGAATTACCATGTCATCGTCCCATATTGTTCCGTCTATGTCAAAAATACTGTTTTACTCATTTGCTGCTCCTAATATTATTATTATCATGTCAAACACTGCTATCTTAACATCTTATAAGTCAAATTTCAATCAATTAATCCACAGTACCCGCACCTCTAGAAAGCAGTAATTTTGTATGTCAAAAATCCCGGTGCAATGCACCGGGATTTTGATATAAAATGTATGAAATAAAATTTATTAAGGAGAATTGCTACAATAATTTGTTACTGTACTGAGAGATATGAATATCCCATGAGACTCTCATCAACCTCTCTGGCAGCCTCACGTCCCTCTCTGATAGCCCATACTACAAGGGACTGTCCACGGTGGTTATCACCTGCCACGTATACGTTTTTTACGTTCGTAGCGTAATGTCCCTCCTGTGTACTTACGTTTGTTCTGGCATTGAGCTCTACACCAAATGCCTTTGCCACATAGCTTTCTGTTCCAAGGAAGCCTGCTGCTATAAGCACAAGCTCTGCCGGAAGCTTTTTCTCTGATCCCTCTACCGGAACCATCATGAATCTGCCTGTCTTCTCGTCCTTTTTACTCTCAAGACTTACAATTGTAAGCTCCTTTAGGTTGCCGTTTTGTCCTTGTGGAACTCTTTTACGGTTGTCTTGTAGATACGTGGGTCATGTCCGAATACTGCAATGGCTTCCTCCTGGCCGTAGTCTGTTTTAAGACCTTTGGCCACTCCGCCACGGATTGTTTGCGGCACGCTCTGTAGGCGGACAAGGCATCATCTCAAGCTGTGTGACCGATTTGGCGCCCTGACGGATTGCAGTTCCGACACAGTCGTTTCCTGTGTCACCGCCACCGATAATGACCACATTTTGCCCTTTGCAGATACAAACTTGCCATCTGTCAGGTTTGAATTTAAAAGGCTCTTTGTATTCTGGGTAAGGTAATCAACAGCAAAGTAAATACCCTTTGCATCTCTTCCGTCTGCCTTTATGTCTCTTGGATTTTTGGCACCACAGCAAAGGATTACCCTGTCATACTTCTTGTAAAGCTCTGCCGGCTTTATATCCTTTCCGACATCACAGCCTGTGACAAAATGAATGCCCTCTTCCTTCATTATATTAACTTTTCTGTCAATAATGCTCTTATCAAGCTTCATATTTGGAATACCATACATGAGCAGGCCACCGACGCGGTCCTCTCTCTCATATACTGTAACCTCATGGCCTCTCTGGTTAAGCTGGTCTGCTGCCGCAAGTCCTGAAGGGCCCGAACCAATGATTGCAACCTTCTTGCCGGTTCTGACCTTTGGTGGCTTTGGAGCTGCATATCCGTTTGCATATGCAGTCTCTATTACACCATGCTCATTGTCCCTGACTGATACCGGACTGCCCCAGTGTCCACATGTACATGCCTTCTCGCACAGTGCCGGGCAGACTCTTGATGTAAACTCAGGGAAATTATTGGTCTTGTGCAGACGATTATATGCCTGCTCCCAGTTGCCGGTATATACAAGGTCGTTCCACTCGAACCAGGTTGTGCAGAGGACAGCGATGTCATGGCTGCTATTGTCATTCCCGACTGGCAGAAAGGAACTCCGCAGTCCATACAACGGGCAGCCTGTTTCTGTTGATTTTCTTTTGAAAGGAACACATGGAACTCGTTAAAGTTCTTAATACGCTCCTTTGGCTCTACAGACGCTGCTTCGCATCTGTCATATTCCATAAATCCTGTTGGTTTTCCCATTATCTGCGTCCTCCTTAGCCTCTTGTGCTGGCATAAAATGCCTCAATCTGTGCCTGCTCTGCGTTAAGACCCTTTTCTTCCATCTGTACAATAGCCATCTGCATACGGTTGTAATCGTAAGGAATAACCTTCTTGAACTTAGGAAGATACTCACTGAAATGATCAAGGATTTCCTTACCCTTTTCTGAGTTTGTAAGTGTTACATGCTCTTTTATCATTTCCTTAAGCTCTAACACATCGTACTTGTTTGAGACCTCCTCAGTAAATACCATCTGCTTGTTGGTTCTCATGTAAAGGTCATTGTCCTCATCAAGCACATATGCTATTCCACCGCTCATACCTGCTGCAAAGTTTTTCCGGTCTTTCCAAGGATAACTACACGGCCACCTGTCATGTACTCGCAGCCATGATCGCCGACACCCTCAACTACTGCTGTTGCACCGAATTTCTTACGCAGAAACGCTCACCGGCAACACCGTTTATGAAGGCCTTACCGCTTGTAGCTCCGTAAAGTGCTACGTTTCCGATGATGATATTATCATCCTTCTCAAACTTGACTCCTGCAGGTGGATATACGATGAGCTTTCCACCTGAAAGACCCTTTCCGAAGTAATCATTTGAATCTCCGACAAGCTCAAGTGTAAGTCCCTTAGGGATAAATGCTCCAAAGCTCTGTCCGCCTGCACCGTTACACTTGATAACAAAAGTGTCTTCATCCAGCGCATCGTCATATTTCTTTGTAATCTCAGAACCAAATATTGTTCCGAGAGATCTGTTTGTATTTGTTACCTCAATCTCAATCGCGCGCTTTTGTCCGCTCTCAAGTGCGCTCTTAAGCTGTGTCATGATCTCAGTCATATCCTTTGTCTTTGAAAGCTCAAAGTCATATACCTGCTTAGGATCGAAGATAACACTCTGCTTTTTGCCGTCAAACGGATTATTAAGTATACAGTCAAGGTCAATCTTTGACTGTCTCTCGCTTAGATTATCACGCTTCTTTAAGAGATCTCCACGTCCAACGAGCTCATCCACTGTCTTTACGCCAAGCTTTGCCATATACTCACGAAGCTCTTCAGCGATGAAACGCATGAAGTTCTCAACGTACTCCGGCTTTCCTGCAAAGCGCTTACGAAGCTCAGGGTTTTGTGTAGCAATTCCTGCCGGACATGTATCTAAGTTACATACGCGCATCATCACGCAGCCCATCGTTACAAGCGGAGCTGTTGCAAAACCGAATTCCTCGGCTCCAAGACACGCTGCTATTGCCACATCACGTCCACTCATTAACTTACCATCTGTCTCAATTCTTACTTTATTTCTAAGACCATTCATAAGAAGAGTCTGATGTGTCTCTGCAAGTCCAAGCTCCCAAGGAAGTCCTGCATTCTGAATCGAGCTTCTCGGTGCTGCTCCTGTTCCTCCGTCGTAGCCTGAGATAAGCACTACCTGTGCTCCAGCCTTTGCAACGCCTGCCGCAACAGTTCCTACACCGGCCTCAGAAACGAGCTTGACTGAGATTCTTGCATCTCTGTTTGCATTCTTTAAGTCGAATATAAGCTGCTCCAAATCCTCGATAGAATAAATATCGTGGTGTGGTGGTGGAGAGATGAGTGCAACACCCGGTGTTGAAAGTCTTGTCTTTGCAATCCAAGGATAAACCTTCTTTCCTGGTAAGTGTCCGCCCTCACCCGGCTTAGCACCCTGTGCCATCTTGATCTGAATCTCCTGTGCGCTTGTTAAGTATCTGCTTGTGACACCAAAACGTCCTGAAGCAACCTGCTTGATTGCTGAACAGCGGTTCTTTCCGTCTTTTCCGATTGTGAGACGATCCTTGTCCTCTCCACCCTCACCGGTATTTGATTTTCCGTGCAGATGGTTCATGGCAATTGCCAGTGTCTCATGTGCTTCTCCAGAAATAGATCCGTAAGACATCGCTCCTGTCTTGAAACGTGTCACAATTGAGTCAACGCTCTCAACCTCCTCGAGCTTGACACCCTTCTTAGGATAGTTGAAATCCATGAGTCCACGGATGTTTGTATTTTTCTCTTCCTCGTCCACAAGTGCTGTGTACTGCTTGAACAGATTGTAGTCACCGCGCTGTGTCGACTGCTGGAGAAGATGGATTGTAGCCGGATTGTACAAATGGTCATCGGCTCCGCTTCTCATCTTGTGTCTGCCCTTGCTGTCAAGTGTAACATCTGTCTCAAGTCCGAGCGGATCGTAGGCTGCAGAGTGAAGCTCATCCACATCGTTCTCGATATCCTGTAATGTAATTCCACCGATACGGCTTACTGTATTTGTGAAATACTTATCAATAACACTCTTGTCAATACCGATTGCCTCAAAAATCTTTGAGCCCTGATATGACTGAATGGTTGAAATACCCATCTTTGCTGCAATTTTACGATACCTGTGATGATTGCATGGTTGTAATCATCGATTGCTGCATAATAATCCTTGTCAAGCATATGCTCGTCAACAAGCTGCTTAACTGTATCCTGTGCCAGATAAGGGTTGATTGCACTTGCACCAAAGCCAAGCAGTGTTGCAAAATGATGAACCTCTCTAGGCTCTCGACTCAAGAATGAGTGAAAGCGATGTTCTCTTTTTGTCTTTACAAGATACTGCTGCAATGCAGCAACTGCAAGCAGTGAAGGAATTGCAACGTGGTTCTCATCAACACCCTGTCTGAGAGGATAATAATGTTGGCTCCGTCCCTGTATGCACGGTCAGCCTCTATATAAAGTCTGTCTACTGCTTTCTCAAGACTTGTGTTCTTGTAATATATAATAGGTAAAACCTCTACCTTAAAGCCATCGGCCTTTAAATTCTTAATCTTCATAAGGTCAGTGTTTGTAAGGATTGGATTGTTAATCTTAAGTACACGGCAATTTTCCGGCTTCTCCTCAAGCACGTTTCGGCCTCACCGATATAGAGTGTGGTTGATGTGACAACCTCCTCACGGATTGAATCGATAGGCGGGTTTGTTACCTGTGCGAAGCGCTGCTTAAAGTAGTTGAATAACGGCTCCCTGTTACGATAAAGCTGCAAGCGGTGTATCAGTACCCATGGCCGCTGTGCCCTCAACACCATTTTTAGCCATCGGAAGGATTGAATCCTTGAGTGACTCATATGTATAACCGAAGGCTCTCTGCATTCTCTGGCGCTCTTCCTTTGTATACTCGGTACTCTCTGGTTAGGAATCTTTAAATCCTTAAGATTTACCATGTATCTGTCAATCCACTCACCATAAGGCTGCTTGTCTGCATATCTCTCCTTGAGCTCATCATCATCTATGATTTTTCCTGCAACAGTATCCACAAGGAGCATCTTTCCAGGACGGAGACGATCCTTTTTCACAATCTTTGTAGGGTCAATCTCAAGTACTCCGACCTCAGATGAAAGGATAAGATAATCATCATCTGTCACATAGTAACGTGATGGACGAAGTCCGTTTCTGTCAAGCACTGCTCCGACTAAATCACCATCTGAGAATACGATTGAAGCCGGACCATCCCATGGCTCCATCATTGTAGCGTAATACTGGTAGAAATCCTTCTTCTTCTGAGTCATGATTGAATTGTTTGCCCATGGCTCAGGAATCATTATCATAACGGCAAGTGGAAGCTCCATACCACTCATTACCAGGAATTCAAGCGCATTATCAAGCATTGCTGAGTCAGATCCTGCCGCATTGATAACCGGCAAAACCTTCTGGAACTCTTTTAAGCTTTGGAGACTCCATGTTCTCCTCACGGGCTGACATCTTGTCAGAATTTCCAAGAATAGTGTTAATCTCACCATTGTGCACGATAAATCTGTTTGGATGAGATCTCTCCCAGCTTGGGTTTGTATTTGTAGAGAATCTTGAATGTACTGTGGCGATTGCTGACTCATAATCAGGATCCTGTAAATCCATGAAGAACTGTCTGAGCTGCTCTACAAGGAACATTCCCTTATATACGATTGTTCTGCTTGAGAATGAAACCACATATGTATTGTCGTTTGACTGCTCGAATACACGTCTTGCAACATACAGCTTTCTGTCAAACTCAAGTCCTCTCTCAACATCCTCGGTCTCTTTACAAAGCACTGCATGATGCATGGCATACAGTCTCTGGCTTTTTAGAAGCTTATCAGGCTCTGTAGGCACTTCTCTCCATCCGAGAAACTCAAGTCCTTCCTTTTCCACGATAACCTCAAGCATCTTCTTTGCCTGAATAGTCTTGAACTCATCATTAGGGAAGAAAAACATTCCCACACCGTAATCTCTCTCATCTCAAGCTCTATTCCAAGCGGCTTTGTAACCTTCTTAAAACTTATGAAATCTGAAGCAGGATGCCGACACCGTCTCCCGTCTTACCATCAGCGTCTTTTCGGCTCTGTGCTTTAAGTTCTCTACGATTTTTAAAGCATTTTCTACCGTCGCATGTGTTTTGATACCTTTGATATTTACTACTGCACCAATTCCACAGTTATCATGCTCGTAGCGAGGATCATATAATCCCTTAGCTGTGGCTGTGCTTTCATTCCATTGTTTACTCATAGGTTCTTCCTTTCCTAGTGTAAATTTGTTAACGGATAACTTATTAAGAAGTGAATCATTTCCTGTTTATGATTTTACAACTATGAAAGCTCAATGTAAATAGTTTTTTTCTCGCTATTGTCTGATTATTTGATAACTTAATATTATAAAGTTGTTTTTCTGACTATATCTGTATTTTTATCCTTTTTATAATGGTATACACACAATTTACTTTTTAAAATTCCAAAACTTTTTTCAATAAAGCAATGCATAAAACACTGTTTCAGCAAATTGTGTCTGAATTGTGTATGCGTTACAGTAGCTTTTCATGTCTTATATCATAAAAAAATCAGCTATACTTTTTATTGTATAGCTGATTTTTATAAACATCCGGTAACTATCCTAAATCGCATTGCTCATATTCGTAAAACTGCACGATACTCATATTTTGTCTGCACTCCGTTTTGGTCCATGCTAAACATTTTCTTCTGTGTGCTTCGCATAATAATAAAATATCACAGCACCAACACCAAGGCACATGACAGATACCACCCATGCCATTACACTGCCATCAACAGTCCACTTCAAAATACCAGTCTCTGTCCTTATAACAGCAAACGCATTTGCGGTAATATGACCAATCATAGCCGCATACACATGCCCTGACTTATACATGAAAGCTGCAAGCACAAGGCCAAGTAAAAAAGCATAGACAAACTGCACTATATTAAAATGAATGAGCCCAAACAAAAGCGCCGACAAAAATACCGCCTGTGGCACATTCATTATTTTGCGCATATTTCCAAATACAATGCCTCTGAAAACAAGCTCCTCCATAATCGGAGAAAGAATTGCCGAGCCAATCAGCTCAATTACAAGAGTGCTTGCATAAAAGCTCTCATTTGCCCTGGCATATCCTTCTGAGAGCCCGATAAGCGGTGACATGGTGATGATATTATTGAGCGCAAATGAAATAAAAAGTGTAATCACAATCACCCAGAGCACATTTATAAAAAGTGCCCTGTCTATCTTTGGTTTTTTAACAAACATCTGCTGTGTCGGCTTATAGCTTGCAAAATACATAAATGGTATTGTAATTGCTGCAGATATTATCTGCGCTATCATGTATGTCGAAGCTGTGTGTCCGATAAACGCAAAAATAAAGTACATTGCGCTCAGAAAAACAATGTAGTAAAGCACAATCGGGACAATTATTTCCCACACTATCGCTCTTAATTTTAAATTCTTATTCATGAAATCCCATTCCTATCTACTGTTTATAACCTCATGTCTCAATGCATTGCATTTTCATAAAAGCTAATCAAAAGCCTGGAAAGTACATCGGAAGCTGCCTTATATCATCTATCACAGCTTTTGCACCGGCACTCACCATCTCGTTAACATCTCCAAATCCAAAGCTTACAGCTATGCTTGGCACATTGACACGGTTTGCTCCCTCGATATCAAACATAGTATCTCCGATTAAACACATCTCATCCCTTGGAATGTCTGACCACCGGCGCATCACCTCGTTAAGCACCTCTTCCTTTGTATCTATCCTGCCGTCAAATGTAGCTCCGACCACCTCATCAAACATATCCAGTATTCCAAAATGCTCCAAAATACGCTCACACGATTTTTCCGGCTTCGATGATGCAAGTCCTATCCTATAGCCGGCTGCTTTAAGCGCCTCTATGCATTCCTTTACTCCCGGAAAAGCGAACATTCAAATATACCTATTTTGTTATAGCGTTCTCTGTACTTTTGACCGCTTCAAGTGCTCTCTCCTTAGTAAATCCGTAATGCTCCATAAATGTGTTTATGAGCGGCGGTCCTATAAAGAAAAACAGACTGTTTCTGTCCGCTCATCTATGCCAAAGTGTGAAAGTGCATATTGTGCCGACTTTGTGATGCCCTCTGATGAGTCAATCAGCGTTCCGTCCAAATCAAATAATATTGCTTTCATTTGTTATCTCCATTGCTTTAAATTTATTGTACTTTTAATTAAAATGCTAGGTCAGTATCTCATTTAACACTCGTCCGACAGCATCGGCAAACTCGTTGATACTCTTTATCTTCACAAGACTTCTGCCGAATATCTTTGTTGCAAGCTCACTGTCATGTGCACTTCCCATGAAGATGCCAATTACGTCTATTCCATGGTTTTAAGCCTCTGCACCTCATTTACGGTATCCTTAACAGCAAGAGCATCAGTGTACTCCTGTCCTTATAAAAGGCTCCCTCCCCTGCTATCTGATCATCCTGGGGGCTTGCATCCGAAAACATGAAAAGTAACTTCTTTGGCTTTGAACTTAGCTCCATCAGATGTGATGCCGCGCGCAGAGCAAGGCCATCCCTGTTATTTCCTGCCGCAACAAAATGAAACAGCTCATCCTCCACACCATAATCGTCATATTCCTTAAAGATGTGCATCACCGTGTAGCCTCTTATACTGCAGTATGAGTAAATCTGCACCGGTATGCCACAATTAGTCAGGCTCTTTGACAGTACATATGCCTGTGCTGCTATCTTCTGCTGCATCTGTTTTCTGGAAGAAGACGCATCCATCAGTATGTCGACAGAAAAGCCCGGCGTCTCCACCTCATCTTTTCGCTCAAAAACACGCGGATTGTCCAGATACAGGGCCTTCCATACTCTCGAAGGCTTTATACGGCCGTGTGTTGAAGCATCCATAAATGTCTCATCTGCTGTCTCCAGGTGCATTCTAAGGCTTTCTGTAAGTCTCCTTATACTGTTTTGATACACTGCCATGTTTTTTTCAAAATGCTCTTTATTCTTGTCATATTGCATGGCTGTCTCTTTTGTAAATGCAAGAATTTCCCTGCGTTCTCTTTTGTTGTCAATCTCATCAGGTACAGTCTGCTTTTTCTCCGATGAAATACCTCTGGTAAAAAGCAAATGACAGTTTTTGTGATTTCCTACACAGAGCTTTTCTCCATCTCGGCCTGCTGCCTGTCAGAATACATGCTTTTTCCAAAGCAGGCTGTCACATACCGCTTCGCTTCTATTGGATCTTTCTGCAGTGCAAACTGCAGCAGATATCTCTTTGAATGCTCCATAGACAAAGCTGCTGTGTCCGAGGCCATATTTTTATCATAAAAGCTATTCGCTCTGACATACTGTGTGCTGACTTTTCCTATTGAATGAAATGCTCCTGCTACCTTCTGCAAGAAATATATGCCCTGTGGCTTTGCCACCTTTATCGGCTTATACGAGAAATACTTCCACAGATTTTCTCGCGTTTTTCTATAATCTCATCCGTTGTCATATCAGGTGTAAAACAAAAAGCATTCAGTATCTCTTCATCCTCCTTGCAAAGACCTAAGGGTTTTCCAAGTATCCTTCTGCAATGTGCATTTCTGATTATATCAATCCTCGAATACTCCCTGTTTTTATTGACTCCTGCAAGGCTCTTTTTCGCGTACTCAAGCCTTAAATCATATAAGGCAGGCCTCGTTTGTCTCTCCTTTTCATACAGGGCATTTTCCAAACCTATCCATAAAAGACCCTCATAAAGCATGGCGTTTTTTCCTGTCAGCTGATTGAATAAGGCATCTATCTTATCATGCTCATACCACTTGTATTCAAGCCCAATAATCAGATTAAGGTAAATATCCGCAGTGCCATCCGGTGCAAATGCCAGAAAAAGCGGCTCTATGTCATAATCACAGGCCGCCATCCATATGAAGTTTCTTGCTCTTTTTGCTTCCTTTATATCCTGTTCTTCCATATGTTCCATTCCTTCATATGTCACAAGCTCATATCAACAAAACAGCTGCTCTCCGCTCATCTTCCTTGAGATTCTTGCACGGATTGTATCACGGATAAGCGTCTGCTCATATTCATCAAAGCTCTTGTTTGTTATTCCCATATCCAGAGCTGTATATATATTTAAGCCCTTTTCCATCATACCAATTGAACCGATGAGACCACGCAGATCAAGTGCCTTTGACGATATTTCGCCATTTTTGCACTTGGTATGCAGTTCAAGAAATACCTCCGCAAGCTCATTTGCTCCCGCTTCACGTATTGCAGGATAATGCTCCTTTATGAGCTTCACAAGGCTCTCTTTTGAAATCATAGGCATCCGGATTACCGCAAAACGTGATACAAGGGCCTCATTCAGCTCCTTTGTGCCTGCATAGCCGTAATTCATCGTGGCAATAAATCTTGTTGCCGGATGAAGCGACAGTCTGTCATAGCCCGGCACATCTATTGTACGTCTGAAATCAAGTGTGGCATGAAGCACTGCCATAGCCTCACTTTTTGCCATATTTATCTCATCAAGTACCGCAAAGCCGCCTGTTTTTGCCGCTGTATACACAGGTCCCGGTCTGAAGGATACTTCTCCGGCGCGAAAAGTATCGGTTCCGATAAGTGATGCTGCATCCATATTTACGTGAAATGACACATCCCAGCGTGGTCTGTTAAATACACCTGCCAGATTCTCTGCGAAAAGATTCTTTCCTGTGGCCTTTTCTCCGACTAAAAGCAGATTTTCTCCACACAAAACAGCTGTTATAGCCTGTTCCCACACATCGCTTCCGTAATAAAACTGTGTAGGCACGGGGATTCTTGACTCATACTCCTTGTCCACCGGATACTGCGAGCGGAACTTTTCAATTTCCTTAATCAGATTTTCTGAAATGCCAAGCTCTCTTAATTTGTCCAACAAGCTCATCGCTTCCTTTCATGTCAGATATTTTAACTGCTCCAGGCCATACATACTCAAAACCGTACACAGTTTATGCTTTACGTTATATTGTCATACGATATATTATTTCTTCACGCCCTTGGTGTCACGGTTTGCAATGTGCAGCCTGTGAAGCGCCACCTGCTTACCCTTTACCTCGACCTCTTTTTCCTCCTGGTCATAAAGCAGATAAATGTCAGTAAGCTCATCCTCTCTGTCAAGCCTCATTCCCCTGACACCTACTGCTGCCTTTTTCTTTTCAGGAATAGTGCCACAGTCGATTCGAAGGAACATTTCCTTTTTTGAACGCATTACCATTGTAGCATTCTCTGAAAGCATGTCAACAAATAACAGCTCATCATCATCCATGAGCTTTGTCGCCTGCGAGGTCTTTCGTGTCACCACAAACTCAGCACCATCCACGAGCTTTATCATGGCTGACTTCGTTCCAAATATAAGCTTGTGCTTTTCAACATCCATAAGAGGCGCTATAAATACTATATCCTCCTTACTGCTGTCATAGTTGCTTACATTGTCAATAGGTGTGCCCTTGTCACGGAATTTGCCGTAAGGCAGGTCTAACACCTTGACAAGATGCATGTTTCCGTTGTTTGTGAAAATGCACAGCTTATCTATATTTTGACCTTTAATATCAGCTTGTTCTCTGCGTCAGCTGTATCTTTGTTTCTATCATAGGTTGAAGTATCTACTGTCTTCACATAGCCGAAGCGATCCATGAGCAGCACTACATCCGATACCTCAAGCTCTTTTTTGACCACAACAGCTTCCTCGAGATTGTCAAGCTCCGTGCGTCTGTCCCTTGCATACTCCTTGCGGAACGCTTTAAGCTCCTTCATAATGACCTTTGCCATGGATGAGCGATGCTCTAAAATATCGCTGTACTCTGCAATCTTTGCCCTGGTCTCCTCGTGCTCCTTAATCAGAGCCTCAATTTCGAGTCCAATCAGCTTGTACAGACGCATTTCAAGGATAGCAGCTGCCTGACGCTCAGTAAAGCAAAGCTGGGCTGCCATGGCCTCTGAAGCCTTTGACTTGAATTTAATCCCCTCTGTCTCTCCGTTTATGAGACATGCCTTTGCCATTTTCTGGTCACGGCTTCCTCTTAATATTTCAATAATCAGATCTATCACGTTGCAGGCCTTTATGAGTCCCTGCTGTATTTCTTCTTTCTCCTGCTCCTTTGCAAGAAGTGTCTCATACTTTCTTTTGCAATCTCATACTGGAAATTGACATGGTGCCTTATGATTGGTACAAGACCAAGCGTCTCGGTCTTCCATTTGCGACGGCCAGCATATTTACACCGAAAGTGTCCTCCAGCTTTGTCTTTTATACAAAGGTTCTTAAGTGCCTCAACATCAGCACCTTTTTTAAGCTCTAAGACAATTCTTATTCCCTCTTTCGATGATTGGTTGGTTATGTCCACAATATCCGTTGTCGCTTTTGACTCGACAAGTGAATAGACATCATTTAAGAATTTTCCTATATTGGCACCAATCATTGTGTATGGGATTTCCGTAATGACAAGCTTGTCCTTTCCTGCCTTCCCCTTCTATTTCGATTCTTCCACGGATTTTTATCTTTCCCTGTCCGGTCTCATATATTGCTGCAAGATCATCCTGATTTGCAACAATGCCTCCTGTCGGAAAATCAGGCCCCTTTATATACTGCATCATCTCGGCTGTGGTGATATCAGGATTTTTCATATAAGCAATCACACCGTCCACCACCTCGCCAAAATTGTGTGGCGGAATGCTTGTCGCCATGCCGACTGCTATACCCTCAGCTCCATTTATCAAAAGGTTCGGCACCTTGACCGGAAGCACCTCTGGCTCTTTTCTGTCTCGTCGTAGTTTGGAATGAAATCAACCACATTTTTGTCTAGATCAGCAAGGTATGCTTCCTGTGTGATTTTTTGAAGTCTTGCCTCAGTATAACGCATGGCAGCGGCTCCGTCTCCCTCGATTGAGCCAAAATTACCGTGTCCATCGATAAGCGGCATGCCCTTTTTGAAGTCCTGTGCCAAAACAACCATCGCATCATAGATTGATGAATCGCCGTGTGGATGATATTTACCCATGGTATCTCCGACGATACGCGCACTCTTTCTATATGGCTTGTCGTACCTGATGCCCAGCTCATGCATATCATAAAGTGTACGCCTTTGTACAGGCTTAAGCCCATCGCGCACATCCGGAAGTGCTCTTGCTATAATAACACTCATCGCATAATCAATATAGGATTTCTGCATCAGCTCCGAATATTCGGTCTGAATTATATTGTTGTCTACATTGTTATCTATATTTCTATCCATGTCTTTCTCCGATTATAAATACTGCTTAACTATTCAGAACCACTGAGAACCAAAGCTGCTGCGTCATGCTTACACATCCAGCTCCGCGTCATGCGCATGCTCGTATATGAACTCTTTTCTCGGTGGCACATCACTACCCATAAGCAGTGATGTCACATCATTTGCCAGGCGCCCATCCTCTATTTCAATACGCTTTAGCATCCTAGTTGCGGGATTTAGTGTGGTATCCCAGAGCTGCTCCGCATCCATCTCTCCAAGACCCTTATATCTTTGCAACGTAAACTTGCCTGTATGTGTCTTTCTGTACTTGTCAAGCTCCGCATCGTCATACAAATATTTTTCCTCGCCCTTTGACGGAATAGCCTTGTAAAGCGGAGGCATGGCAACATATACATGTCCCTCTAAAATAAGCTCAGGCATAAACCTGAAGAACAGAGTCAAAAGCAGCGTGGAGATATGAGCTCCGTCCACATCGGCATCGGCCATGATGATGATCTTATCATATCTCAACTTTGTAATATCAAAGTCATTTCCGTATCCTTCAGAAAATCCGCAGCCAAATGCATTGATCATCGTCTTGATTTCTGCGTTGGCAAGTACCTTATCAATACTTGCCTTTTCAACATTCAAAATCTTGCCTCGAATCGGCATGATTGCCTGAAACATACGGTTTCTTGCCATCTTTGCCGAGCCGCCGGCAGAATCTCCCTCTACGATAAAAATTTCACATTTGGAAGCATCCCTGCTCTCACAGTTTGCCAGCTTTCCGTTACTGTCAAAAGAATACTTCTGCTTTGTCAGGAGATTGGTCTTTGCCTTCTCCTCAGCTTTTCTAATCTTTGCGGCCTTCTCAGCACATGATATTACCGTCTTTAAGACCTCAAGATTCTTGTCAAAATAAAGCGGTACCTCGTCATTTGTCACCTTGGCAGTTGCACGGTTTGCATCCTGATTGTCAAGCTTTGTCTTTGTCTGACCCTCGAATCTAGGGTCGATGCTTTACTGACACTACAGCAGTCATGCCGTTTCTGACATCTGCTCCGTTGAAATTCGCATCCTTGTCCTTTAATATACCAAGCTCTCTGGCATATGAATTGATAATACCTGTAAAGGCTGTCTTAAAACCTGTGATATGCGCTCCACCCTCAGAATTGTATATATTGTTGCAAAAACCAAGTATATTTTCATGGAACTCGCTTGTATACTGAAAAGCCACCTCAACCTTTATATTCTCACTCTCTCCTGTAAAGTAAATGACATCATGCAGCTTTTCTATATTTTTATTTAAATCCTTTACAAAACCGATAATACCCTCAGGCTCATGATACTCAATATGCTCTGTCGCATCACCTCGTTTGTCCTCGTATATGATTGTAAGCTTCGGATTGAGATACGCTGTCTCCTTCAGTCTGTTCTTTACATCCTCTTCCTTGAATCTTGTCTTCTCAAAAATCCCAGGGTCCGGCAGGAAATTAATCCTTGTTCCTGTCTTTTTGGTTTTGCCTAAAGTAGGAAGCAGGCCATTTTCAAGCTCCACGACAGGAACACCCTTTTCATATCTGTCATGGTGAATAAAGCCATCTCTGCTTATCTCCACATCCATATATGTGGATAATGCATTTACAACCGACGAACCAACTCCGTGCAGACCTCCACTGGTCTTATATACAGAATTGTCGAATTTACCTCCTGCGTGCAGTGTCGAGAATACAACACGCGCCGCAGATACACCCTTAGCATGCATACCTACAGGTATTCCACGTCCGTTATCCTCCACCGTACACGAACCGTTTTTCTCTAGAGTTACCCTTATGGTATCACAGGCACCTGCCAGATGCTCATCTACGGAGTTGTCCACAATCTCATATATCAGATGGTTTAGTCCCTTGGTTGTGACACTTCCTATATACATACCCGGTCTTTTTCTGACTGCCTCAAGTCCTTCTAAAATTGCTATGCTCTTCTCATCGTATGTTTGCTTCTTGGCCATACTTGTCTCCTACTTCTTTAAATTGCGTAATAATTATATTATCTGCCCTGCCTGCTATCCTTGATATGCGCTAACACCATCGTAGCTATTTTAAATATCATAGCATCATCAAAGGTTCTGATATCAAGTCCTATCGACTTCTCAATACGCTCTAGCCTGTACACAAGCGTATTTCTATGCACATAAAGCTGTCTTGCAGTCTCTGAAATGTTCAGATTGTTCTCGAAGAACTTGGAGATTGTAGACATTGCCTCCTCGTCATCAAGTATCTGTGGCACCTCATCACCAAAAACCTCACGGATAAACATCTCACACAGACTCATTGGAAGCTGATAAATAAGTCTTCCTATGCCCAGCCTGTCATATGCCATAATTTCCTTTTCCACGTAAAACAGCCTGCCGACCTCAAGCGCCATTTTTGCCTCCTGATAAGACTCTGCAATCTTTGAAGAACATCCGTCGGATTGCCATAGCCCACCCGTACCTTAATCATAGCCTCTGCAAGCAGATTGTCAACCAGACTTCCTGCAATAGATGAAAGCTTTTCCTGAAGCTTTGGTGAATCTATGTCCTCAACATCCTTTACCAGCACTACATTATGCTCATCCATCGCCACCACAAAATCACCGCTTCTGATATCTGCCAGATTCTTTACAAGCTCAACTGCTATCTCATTGCTGTTCTTTCCGGTATCTATAACATATACTACTCGTTTTCTGTTTTCTATATGTAATTTCTTGGCACGATTTATTATATCAGAACCGAGCATATTGCCAAGAAGAATATTCTGAATAAAATTATTTCTGTCATATCGCTCTGACTCACCGAGCACAAGTGTCCGAAGCTGACAAACTGCCATCCTGCCTATTACAAGATTCTCACTCGTATACGGGCAGAATATTACGAGCACATACTCAAGCTCTGAATCAATTTCAACCGCAAATGCGATTGCATCGTTTTTTCCCTAACATCCTCTTCGGATACTATAAACTCCTTCACAAAAATGTCGCTATGTTCGCTCTTCCACCGTACCTGTCAGATGCTTTCCCTTGGCTGAGTATAAAATCGCATCAAACGAAGTAATATTTTTTATTTCCTCAAGTGATTTTTTCAGTTTCTGATTCGTAATCATATTCTTATCCTCTCATTACTGTTCTGACGCAGGCAAGTAAAAACTTCCACAAGTCATAAGCTGTAACCCTGCTATAATTTAACACCGGAACTTAACTTTTCAGAACCTCACACACATTCGCAAAAGAAAACCGGGTGTAAATTATACACCCGGTCTGTCAATTTACAACTATTTAATTTTAACGAACTAGTTGGTAATTGTCAATTCAGTTTCTTTATCAAATACATGAATCTTGTGTGGATCAAATGCAAGCTCAATGTGATCACCGTAACGAGCCGGTGTATCTGAATCAACTCTTGCTGACATATTTGCGCCTGCAACTGTGAAGTATAATAATACCTCTGCACCAAGTAACTCATATCCTGTAACATCTGAATCAATCTTGCATGTAGCAAATTTATCAAGATGCTCTGCTGAATCGTAGATATCCTCAGGTCTGATACCGAATACTACGTTCTTTCCAGCATAACCGCCATCGATAAGCTTCTTAGCCTTTGCCTCTGGAAGTTCAACCTGGTATTTATCGAATTTAAGGAATGCCTTTGCTCCCTCAACAACACACTGAGCATCTATAAAGTTCATCTGAGGTGATCCGATGAATCCTGCTACGAACAGGTTGTTTGGCTGATTGTAAAGCTTCTGTGGGCTGTCTACCTGCATGATAACACCATCTTTAAGAACAACGATTCTTGTTCCAAGTGTCATAGCCTCTGTCTGGTCATGTGTTACGTAGATGATTGTAGCACCTAATCTGTTATGTAATGAAGAAATCTCAGATCTCATCTGTACACGAAGCTTTGCATCCAGGTTTGACAGAGGCTCATCCATAAGGAATACCTTAGGATTACGAACGATAGCACGTCCCATAGCAACACGCTGTCTCTGTCCACCGGAAAGAGCTTTTGGTTTACGGTCAAGCAGTTTTTCCAGGTCAAGGATTCTTGCTGCCTCCTCAACTTTTGCCTTAATCTCATCCTTTGGAACTTTACGAAGCTTAAGTCCGAATGCCATGTTATCATATACTGTCATATGAGGATACAGAGCGTAGTTCTGGAATACCATTGCGATATCACGATCCTTTGGCTCTACATCGTTCATTACTTTTCCGTCGATGATAAGCTCTCCTGAAGAAATCTCCTCCAGACCAGCGATCATACGAAGTGTTGTAGATTTACCACATCCGGATGGTCCTACAAAGATGATGAACTCTTTGTCTTCGATTTCAAGGTTGAAATCCTTAACTGCCTCAAATCCGTTTGGATAAACTTTGCAAACGTTCTTTAATGATAAACTTGCCATTTTAAAAATACCTCCTAAGTATTATGTACATATATGTAACTGTTCAGTGCCTTGACTGTCTGTTACCTTGTTTCTTTGTATCTTTATAATACAAAACATATCGTCAATTGGCTATAGTCAATCCGCCAAATAATTTAACGTGTTGTTGTCATTATGACGAAACACAGTCTGATATCGAAACAATTACAAGGTAATTACTGCAATAAACGTACTAATTACAGCTTAGAATATCCAAAGCCATTGACCATAGCCTCAATCGGCAGCCCCTTCTTGCAGAATGGACACTCTGTAACAGGATATGTCTGGTAGTTTACCACATCATCGTCATCAAACAGCTTATCAATCTTTACTCCATTGACCTCATCGATGGTTGAGAATATGGACGCAATACATGTGACCATACCGCCATAATAGTTGATACACTCCATCGCTCTTCTGATTGTCTCACCTGTTGTGGTAGTTGCCAGAAGAAGTACAACGTGCTTGCCATCTATAGCGCCCTTATTGTTATCCCTGAAAGCATCTGTCCGTTGTTAATCTCAGGCGATACAACGTAAATTGTCTCGTGCTTATTCACAGACATAAGTCCGTTTCGCTCAATCTCCTGGCTTAAAATGCACCAATCATTTCTGTTCCATCCATACATACGATTGTATCTATATATGAATGATGCGGTACCTTGGTGTAAAGAGCCTTTGCAGCTTCCTTTGCCTCGGACACACGAGTCTTGATGCTTGTCACATCTACATAATAATTAATATGCGAATGACTTGTAGCGAAATGTCCCGGTATAGCGTGTAAGTTTAAGCCTGCACTCTCCTTTGATTTAAATTTTACAATACGATTTTCCATGATAAGTCCCCCTTTTTAAGTAAAGATTAGTTTTAATTGTAACTCATTTGTGATTAATTAGCTCCCGTAGAACCAAATCCACCGGCACCACGCTTCGTATCAGAAAGCTCTGACACCTCATTAAACTCAACAGCCAGATATGGCATGACCACAAGCTGCGCTATACGATCTCCGGGATTAATAGTGCGTGCCTGCGTTCCATCATTGTGAAGAGCTACAATATACTCTCCCTGTAATCACTGTCACACACACCCACGCAGTTTGCCGGACGAAGTGCCTGCTTTGCAGCTAAACCACTTCTGGCAAAAACTGCCCCAAAATATCCGTCAGGAATCTCTATTGAAAGCCCCGTGCCTATCTTTGCTGTCTCGTGTGGCTCAATGACAAGCTCCTTAGTAATGTCGGCATATAAATCATAGCCTGCTGCATATTCACTTCCCCTTGTAGGGATTTTGGCTGTGGTTGTCAATTTTTTTATATTTATTTTCATTTTATAATTTCCCCTGATGTAATTTTATATATGACCGTCTATAGCCATTTATTACCCAACCTGTTAACTAATTATTTCCACTCCAGACTTGAGTGCTCAATCTTCCTGTCACGAAGCATAAGCTCTGAGACAGCCTCCTTTGCCGGCTTATCCTCAAAAAGCACCCTGTTTACTTCCTCGATAATCGGCATCCTTACATCATATTTTTCTGCAAGGGCAAGTGCAGCCTTTGCTGAATAGATGCCCTCTACAACCATCTTGACTTCTTTTGTTGCTTCATCCATTGTGTAGCCCTGACCTATGAGCATTCCGGCCTTTCTATTACGGCTGTGACGACTCTCACATGTAACAATAAGGTCTCCGATACCTGTCAGTCCAAAAGTGTCTCCGCCTTTGCTCCCATCTCAATCGCAAGCACAGATATTTCTGCAATTCCTCTGGTAATAAGCGCTGCCTTTGTATTATCTCCATAGCCAAGTCCGTCTGCAATGCCTGCCGCAAGTGCTATGACATTCTTGAGGGAGCCTCCAAGCTCCATTCCAAGCACATCAGGACTGGTATACACACGAAATACCTCATTCATAAAAGATCCTGTACTATCTCAGCGGTCTTCTGTGTCCTTGCTCCTGCAACAACAGTCGTAGGAAGCAGCCGTCCGACCTCCTCTGCATGTGAAGGTCCACACATTACAGCCACATCAGCGCAAGGTATCTCACTCTCTACCACATCAGATATTGTCATAAGAGTGTTTTCTTCAATTCCCTTTGCCACACAGACAATTATCTGTCCTTCCTTCACAAACGGAGCCATTTTTACTGCTGTGCTTCTGGTGAATACAGAAGGTACCGCAAGTACAAGTATATCGTTATTTTTGATTGTTTCCTCTATATCTGTTGTAAAGGTAATGCTATCCGGAAGCTTTACTCCAGGAAGCTTATCAATATGCTCATGCTTTTCTTTAAGCATCTCAATCTCGCTCTCCACGATTGACCATATTTCAACAGAATGTCCGTTATTTGCAAGCACCAGGGATAATGCTGTTCCCCAGCTTCCTGCACCTATAATACCTACTCTACTCATTTTCTATGCCTCGTATTTTATATAATTATTATAATCAAAAACTATTATTTACTTTGCCTTCTGACCAAATTTATTTTCAGTTCCGCTTAAAAGTCTCTTGATATTGGCTCTGTGTCGCCAGATAGCCATCGCCGTAAAACAAGCAGCAAGTATATCAAACTCGACCGCATAATTGCCACTTACTCCAAGCAGCCCCATATGATTAAACACAATTGCCTGAATCAGAAACGATATAACAACCAGTATAGAACCAAGTGAGACATATCTTGTTATGGCTACAGCAAGAATAAACAATACCAGACATATCGGAGCCGCAATCGGACATACAGCAAGTATCACACCGATGTACATGCTATTCCCTTTCCTCCCTTGAAATTGAGAAAGAATGGAAAATTGTGTCCAAGCACCGCTCCAAAGCCTGCATACAGCTCTATGCATTTAACAGCCTGTGGATATGTATTTCTATATATGAAATAAAATATCAAAACCGCTATGATTGCCTTGAACAAATCACCAAAGAAGGTAACTGCACCGGCCTTCCATCCAAGTGTCCGAAGCGTATTGGTGGTGCCTGAATTACCGCTTCCATGCTCTCTTACATCTATTCCATGTGCCTTACCATAAAAATATCCGGTCTGAAAGGTTCCAAAGAAATACCCTACGACCAATGCTAAAATCCTAGCCAGTATCATTTTACTCATTTTCCTTTCGTTCTCTTGTAATAAACTTAAGTGCAGTTCCTCTGAAACCAAATGTATCCCGATTCTGTTCTCGAGATATCTGGTATATGAGAAATGCATAAGATTCTTGTCGTTTACAAAGATTACAAAGGTAGGCGGCTTAACCGAAACCTGAGTCACATAGTATATCTTAAGTCTCTTGCCCTTGTCTGTAGGCGGCTGCTGCATGGCAACTGCCTCCGTAACGATCTCATTTAGCACTCCTGTTGCAACACGCATTGAGTTATTTTCTATAACAACATCGATGAGCTCAAATATCTTGTTGAGTCTCTGACCTGATTTTGCCGAAATAAACAGTATCTCTGCATATGGTATAAAACTTAATATCTGTCGGATTTTCTCTGTGTGCTTCTTTACGGTATTATTATCCTTTTCAATGGCATCCCATTTATTAACGACAATGATAACTCCCTTGCCTCTTTCGTGTGCAATACCCGCAATTTTAGCATCCTGCTCAGTAACTCCCTCTGTAGCATCTATCACTACAATGACAACATCAGCTCTCTCAACTGCGGAAACTGCACGTATAATACTGTATCGCTCTATATCCTCTTTTATCTTATTCTTGCGCCTGAGACCAGCTGTATCGATAAATATATACTCCTTACCATCATATTTTATGGCTGTATCGATAGCATCTCTTGTGGTGCCTGCTATATCTGACACTATTACCCTGTCCTCACGGGCAAGCTTGTTGATAAGCGATGACTTACCTACATTAGGCTTACCTACTATAGCAACTCTCGGTCTGTCATCCTCATCGTCCTGCTTAGATGAATCCGGAAAATGCTTTACAACCTCATCAAGCATATCTCCGAGTCCGAGCATCGAAGCTGCAGATATAGGATGTGGATCACCAATTCCTAAGTTATAAAACTCATACACATCCGTCATATACTTTTCAAAGCTGTCCACCTTATTGACAACTAATACAACCGGCTTGTGTGAACGACGAAGCATATCCGCAACCTTTGAATCTGAATCCACAAGTCCCTGCTTTACATCTGTGATAAAAATAATAACATCTGCAGTGTCAATGGCGATCTGTGCCTGCTCTCTCATCTGTGACAGAATCACGTCTCCGGATTCCGGCTCAATACCACCTGTATCAATCATGGTAAAATTATAATCAAGCCATGATACATCTGCATAGATTCTGTCTCTTGTGACACCCGGAGTGTCCTTTACTATAGATATCCTCTCTCCTGCAAGCGCATTGAAGAGAGTAGATTTTCCAACATTTGGACGGCCAACGATGGCCACTACTGGTCTGCTCATATACTCTCCTGTTCTAAATTCATATTAGATTATAGACTAATTGTAACTATTCAGAATAACGATAAAATAATAAACAAAACATCTATAACAGAGTAATTATATCACAATACCATTTACAGAGACAACTATTCATATGTCAAAAGTGGTTCTTTTGATGAAATTAATCCATTTTCTTTAAGAACAGCTATCAGATTAGTACAGTTTTCGCCAAAACTAATGTTGACCGAATACGTTTCAATACCATCGGAACGGGCATCCCCAAAATCAGAATACTCCTTTGTCACACCCAGTATATCCAACAGCTCCTCATACCATGTGAAGCCATAGACATTCCATCTTTTTCCAACCCTGTTGCCCTTTGGCACTGTAAAATTCAGCATAAGATTGTACATATAGCTGGTATCCTTATCCACTCCGTCAAGCATTCTCTGCAAATTATATTCCTGCATCACACCGGCCTCAACATCCTTCTTTACAGCATCAAAAATATCCGCAGCAACTTTTCCGTTAAAGCGCTCATTCAGCACATCTACATATTTATCATTATACTGCTCTGCCGAGCCATTGATAAAGGTAATATCTGTCGTATCACACTGCATTATAGCATTAATAATATTCTGTGGTTTATTTTCCTCCGCCATAATCGCCTTGCACTGCTTATGTGGATTAAAATCATCCGTTGTATGATATACACGGTTGACCTTTTCTCCATTTTTTAATGTATATGAGATTGTAATATACCCGGAATCATCATATCTCTTTTTAAAATAATCCTTTTTCTGCGCCATAAGTATCTTTTGAGTCTCTAAAATCTTTTCAACATCCTTTCCCTCCAGATTGATATCAAAATCTATGGCTATACGGGCAGAATCAATATCCGCAAGCTTCGGTATATAATTTTCCTGCACATTTCCGTAAACTGTTATACCTCCAAATACAACTACAACAAAAGCACCAAAAGCAATGATTTCCTTAAATAGTGCTTTAGAAAAAATTTTAAAATTCTTCCTTATAATCATCTCTAAAAGTAAGAAGACTATGATTCCAAGCACCACTGCAAGCATCATAATTGCAGGAACACCAATGCTGATTCTAAGTCCAAGCAAAAGCGACGCTGCAACAATAGATAAAATCAATCCTCCCAAACTGCCAAGCCCCCATCTGAAAACCGGCTTAAGCTTTGGAATAGCTATAAAACTTCCTGCATTTTCCAAATCTCTTTGCTTATAAATCTTATAAGAAATAAAGTATATAACTGCCGCCGCGATAACATAGACTACGATAGTATTTGTGCCTCTGAAAGTATATTTAATGCAGTAATAATCATCTCCTGCTTTCTTCATGGTCGGATGAAAGCCTACCCGATTGAGAAGCTGTAGCATGGGTGCAAACCACGTAACACTTATTTTCCTTACAAATTCCATATATGGAAGCCCGTATGATACATATGTGAGCACATTGGCAATAGCAATAACCGCTCCTCCATACAGCAGATTGACAACCGCATACATCACTGCTACAGAAACAAGCTGTCCCGTAATCATTGCGCACAGACACACCAGGCTGTACATAAAAAATGATATTCCCATTGCAGCAAGCAGATTGATTCCAATATGTACCACCTTAGTATTTCCATATGATATACATATAACAAACGACATAATGTACTTAATTATCTGCGGAATCCACATAAACAGCAGACCTGTCAACACATTGGTCGAAAAAAGCTGCCGTCTTGTCACAGGCATAGAGTGAATCATATTACAAGCTCTCGAATTATACAGGTAACTGAACATCGCCATGCCTGTAACCAATGCCATGACAAAATGAAAATCATATCCGCCTCCATGCTAATAGCCGGGGACATTATATCAAGCATATACTTATGCCAGTTTTGCCATAAATAAACTCTGCATTCTTAAATCTGCTCCACATGGAAAACGGACCGTTGAGTAATAGCACTATTGTATACAGTGTCCAGATTGGCCAGTAAAGCTTTACATTCTTTTGCAGCATTGTTCTATTAATAAATGATATCTTTGACTTCATAGTCCTCTCGTCCCATCTCATAGATAAATATTTCCTCCAGAGTAAGAGGCAGTACATCCACTACCTGCGGACTGTCTTTGCCATCTGTAATTGCCTTTACTACAGCATCTGGCTCTCCACGTACTATAACAGTGTATACTCTTCCTATATTTGACATATGAAGTACTTTAAAATCCTGCGGTATCTTAGGCATGCCATATGGACATGCAATCTGAATCTTTGAAATATTGCCCTGCAGCTCCGTAAGTGACCTCTCTATCATAATCTTTCCTTATTAAGAATACCTACATGATCACATACATCCTCCAGCTCACGCAGATTATGGGACGATACAACAACTGTGGTATTATTAACAGCCACATCATCAAGCATGATAGACCATATCTGTCTTCTCATGACAGGATCAAGCCCATCAACAGGCTCATCGAGTACAATAAGCTTTGGTTTACAGCACAGCGCAAGCCAGAAGGCAACCTGCTTCTGCATTCCCTTTGAAAGCTTTCTGATATTTCTTTTAACATCTATAGATGGAAAAAACTCCTGCATCCTGTAAAACTGCTTCTCATCAAAGCCCGGATACATTCCCTTATAGTAATGCATCATATTAATCGTATCAGACTGCAAAAAATAAAACATATCATCCGGTATATAAGCCATCTGCCCTTTAATCCTTGCATTTTCATATACAGGCTCACCATCAATAAACACTTCCCCTGCATCCTGTCTCATTACGCCTGTAATATGTCTGATAAGTGTAGATTTGCCGGCTCCGTTTGGACCAACAAGCCCATAGACAGCACCCTTTTCCACGTTCATATTCACGCCGTCGAGTGCTGTAAAATCATCAAATTTTTTCACTAAATTATTTATCTGTATCATCATTACCCTCTGTCACAACATCTTCTGTCTGCATATCTTGTGTTACAAATCTGACTAGGTCATCTTCCATGCTCAGCTGCTCTTTCGCATCATCCATTCTTGTTCTCAATTCCTCAACAGGTGTTTCAAGCACAAATAACTCTGTCACCACCTGGTCAAAGAGTATTTTCAAATTCCTTGTCAGACTCTGCCTGGCTGTCTTAGCATCAGCAACAAAGGTTCCTTTACCACTTTTAGTATAAAGATAGCCTTCCTCCTCAAGTTCCCTGTATGCTTTTGCGATAGTGTTAGGATTGATTGCATACTTGCAGGCAAGCACACGTACAGACGGTAGCTTTTCGTCCTGCTTAATAACATTCATAACAATCATTCGTCTGATGCCTTCCTTAATTTGTTCATAAATAGGCTTTGAATCTCGATAATTTAACTGCATATCGTTCTCCCCTGTTCATATACGCCAGTACCGCTGTGACTTTTATATTAACTCAAAGAACCAAAAACTGTCTGGCAGCATCAGTTCCCGCACAGTGTACTATCCAACGTGATACACCTATTTTAACATATATAGCTTTAGGCATTTCTTATTATTTCCTTAATAGATTGTGCGAAAATTACTTAAGAAACATAAAAGCTCCAAGATTTCCACGCTTTCCATGACTTGCTCTATGCGAAAATAAAAGAGAGGGATTACAACAAGTGCATATATTGCTTATGGCAATATTGTCTTCCTGTACTCCTGCCTCCACCAGCACTCTCCTGTTACATTCCCAAAGGTCGAGCTGATATTTGCCGTCTCCCTTATAGAGCAGAATATCACTCGCATGAGGATCGTCTGTTGTCGCAAACTCATCCACAAAATGCTCTGCAACATCCTGACTTATCTCATAGCAGTCCTGACATATTGAAGGTCCTATCGCAGCTATAACATCATGTGCCTCGGTACCAAACTCCCTGTTCATAGCAATAAGTGTCTGTTTTCCCATACGATTTACAGTACCTCTCCAGCCTGAATGGCTAAGCCCTATTGCCCTATGTACCGGATCAACAAAATAAAGCGGTACACAATCAGCATAAAATGTGGCAAGCACAACATTTGGCTCATTCGTGATAAGTCCGTCCACATCTGTATATGGTCTCTTTCTTGTCACCCCGATGCCACACTGCTTTTTCCAACTCTCAAAACATTGGTAGTATGTGTCTGGTCTGTCGTAACAATCTGCCCTGCCTCTGCTCCGATTGCCTCCGCCACTCTTTTATAGTTTTCTAAGACCTTTTCCTCGTCATCTCCACGTGTAAAGCTTAAATTTAAGCTATCAAACATTCCTGTACTGATGCCACCAAGACGTGTTGTAAAGCAATGCTCTATCATAGAAAGCTCATTTAGCTTCTTAAAATGTAACAAAGGAACAACACTTCCGCTTGAAAGGACGTGCTTTTTTAATTCCAGAACATCTTTATCATTCTTTGCAACAAAATCATTTATAGTAATTTCATCAACATTTTTGTGTATATTTTCAGCCTGCATATTCTTATCCATCTTTATATTCTTATCCTTCTTTATATTCTTATCAATCTTTATATTATTATCAATGTCTGTCTTCATATTTATATCTATGCAACTATATTTTACCGATAACTATTGCTGTTTAAAATTTCCTGTTCCTTATCTGTTTTCATGAAATAGTCTGGTCTAACGTTTATAAATTAACGGTTCCGTAATACCTGTCCGTAACTGCCAAGCCAATAGTTATTGACTGCCCTCAAATGCATTCTTCAACACAGTAACCTCGTCATCATCCACTGCTATCACATCAAATCTGCATGGCGTCCACTCATCCAAACCATGTTTCATAAGATAATACCTTGCAACTGATATAATTTTTTTCTGCTTGCTATAACCAACTGCTTCAAGAGCCCTGCCACAGCCGTTATCTCTACGATATTTCACCTCACAAAAACATATTGTATCTCCATCCTTTGCTATTATATCTATCTCTCCAAAGCGGTTTCTGTAATTGCAGGCAAGTACACTATATCCCATATTTATTAACTGCTCAGCTGCAAGCTGCTCATATATACTTCCAACACTTCTTTTATTCATAACTGCCTCACATATCATATAACCTACACACTATCTTTGGTCAATTTTTGCCTTAAGATTATCCAGATCATTAACAAAAACAAGTATCTCTGCAACAACCTCATACAACTCCGTTGGAATCATATCACCTATTTTAAGCCTAGACAGTGTATCAGCAAGCTTATCGTCCTTATATGTAGGCACATTGCTTTCCTTTGCCCTCTCAATAATTTTGTCAGCAATAACACCCTTGCCTGTAGCTAGTATTTTAGGTGCTGCTTCTCCCGGCACATACTCTATAGCTACGGCTGTTTTGCCTATGTCTATTCCATTATTGTTGCGATTATCATTTTCGCCATGCATACAACTCACCTGTCCTTCTGAAGTAAGTTTTAATCATCTGTGACTATTCGTAAATTATCTTATACACTGCTACGCCCTAATGTCAAAGGAATATCTATGCACCTGACCTGTAGGTGGCAAATCCTTTTTCAGAAATCCAGCGACAAAATTCATCTGTTTCAAACCACTATTTACATTCAATTCACAATTATAGCCCTTATCCTGTAATCTCTTTTCCAACACCGGCAGAAATTGCTTTACCAGTGCATATGACTCATCACTATCCAAATAGAAATTAGTTGTAACCTTCCTATGAAGCATTTTAATTGACACATCTGTCCCACCGAGATGTTCTAAATCCAAATGTAAAAATGCTGATAATTCTTTGTCCGGATTGGACATACTTTTCTTATTTGTATACACATACAACTGTCCGCTGGCGTTTTTTTCATTCATCTTCAATGGAACCTGCACATATGTATATGCCTCGTTTATCTGATTCATAAATTCAATATTTCCACGGATATTATCTGCCAGTGCCTCTGCTTTAGGATTCACCACTCCTGATGTTTTCAAAATAATTTCCATATTTGTTATCTGTTTTTCAATTTTGTCGTACAAGCCATCAAGCTTCTTAGGATTCTTCTCTAAATCTCCCGGTTTAATCATCCATTGCTGTTCTAAAGCCTCCTTCAACATAAGCTTAAAGGCTTCTCCTGAAAACAAATGTCTCAGTGTATCGGCATTTGCCGGTGTATTTTCCAACATACTTTTTATATCGTTAAGTATTCCTACGACACTGCTATCCTCTGAATACAAAGAAATATTGTTTTCCTGTAAATCCGGAAGCAGCATCCTGACCTGTTCATTAAGCTCTTCTATCTGCTTATCCGATAAAAGAAATCCAATAGTATTTGATTTTCTTTCATTCTCCTGTAAAAGGATGGTATCTGTTGCCGGAGCATTGTTTATTTTCTGCGTTGTGTGAATGTCCTGTGATTCACCGGAAACACTGTTTAATGATTCAAATAATTCAGCAATATTAAAGTGTTTTTTTACTACAGGTGCCGATTGATTATCACGAATTATTGCCTCATACTGTGACATATCAGAAGCTTCACTTGATATAAATGCCTCTTCCGGCAGCCCTTCTGTAACAATATTTAAAATATCCCTTGCCTGGGTTACAAGCTTATACATTGATAAATCTTCGGCTGAAAGAGCATTCGGCAGTTCATCTATCAAACTATCCATAGCAATTGTAATAGCCTGTTTGTCATTAGCATAATTTTCAAACTGAGCCGCATTTACCTGATTAATTTCAATTCCAAGCCTCTTTAACTCAACAAGTGTAGTCACATTAATATCCTTATTATCCTGCACAAGCTGATACATCTGATTAAGGCTTGTCTTATCAATTGGCATCTGCTCTTCCATCATCTTGTTCACCATCGACAAATTTATGCCATCCACCGGCAGTCCTGCAGACTTTAGCGCATCCATAAGTGTGAGGTTGACTCCCTCGCCATCAACTGTATATGGTTTTATTTCTATAGTGCCTCCATCATTATTTTTCACCAAAAACACAGACTGTCCCTGTTCAAATGAAAACTTTCCTGCCAGCCTTGCCAAAATCTGCTGACCATTTGACAAGGCAAGCTTAACCTGATTGCCACGGACACTGCTTACTGTTCCCTCAAATATCATCCCTTTTGACATTTCATTTAAAGAAGATACCAGCTTTTCAACGCCCTTTGCTCCTGTCATAGGCTCACCATTTGCCACTGAATTGTTGTATTGACTTACCAAATTTGATATCTGCATAGCATCACCCTGATATAGTATCGTTATGTTTAAGTATACATGTATAAATTGTATCATTTATTGGTATTTCTGTCACTATATTACTGTTCACACACCACAGTGTAACCGCAACAATTGATTTCTTTCAAAAATCAGGTAAATTCCACCATATTCTTCCTATACCACTTTGGACAAAGATTGCGCTGACATTGTGGATTGAACCGCTCCCTTATATCAGTGTGCTCAAAATACACCTTCCATAACTGCTCAAAACTGTCTGTCTTCACCGGCACACTTCTCTCAAGCTGTTTAAATTCACTTTCATTGATATAAAAGCACTCCTTAAGCCTCGGGTGAACCACTGCATACCTTCTTCTATCATCATAGATTACAAAATTTTCCCCGGGATACCTGTCCACAAAATGCCACATAACAACCGGTATCATATCGCATTTTGGTTCAAAGTGCGCCAGCAGATAGTTTCCATTATCACTAAAACGAATAAACCCTCTTATCTTGTCAGCCTCTTTATTTACCTTTCTTGAAAGCTCAAATACCTCCATAACATATTTATCGGTCATATGCTCCATAATCCTTTGTCCCACCTTAAATGCTCTGACAAGAAATCCAAGCACTATTGTTGCTCTATTACCAGAATAATGGCACAAAGCATCAAATACAGTCTCATATATCTTAAAACCTAGCTTCTTTTGAATTGTCAAAATTGTCTTTTGGACCTTTACCTCATCTGTTTCAATATCTATCATCTTTGAAAAGTGTATAGTTTCCTCCAATGCCTATCTCAATAGAAATATTGTCCCGGTATACTTCGTGATTTTCTTTTTGCATTTGATTTTTGTATACAAAAGCATCATATATAGCGGTAAAAATCCCATTTATATTATTATCACATCTAAATATTATATTATCCATGCATACTTCTCCCTGCAGCTTTACAAAAATATTGTCTATTCAGATATAAAATCAAATATACTCATCTGCTCATAAGTACATGATTTATTATCAGCTAAAAGCATAGTATCCGGCCTTTCGTTATATATGAGATGCCTTGTAATATAGCTTTCATCAAGCTTTGTATTGTACATCATACGACCATCACAGGTGATAAAGTACAGTGCTCTTTTGAGCACGACACCCATTTTCTTTAAATCTGTAAACGAAAGCCTTGCATGCTTTCTGGCTTTTATAATACGCCTGACACTGTTAGTGCCTATTCCGGGACCCAGAAGTGTATAATAATCCGCCGTCATAATCTCAACCGGAAAACACTCCAGATGACCTACAGCCCACTGACACTTTGATCAATATAATCATTAAAGCTCTGATTATCCTCCGACAAAGCTCTCCTGCCTTAAAGCCATAAAATCTCATAAGAAAATCTGCCTGATAAAGCCTGTGCTCTCTTTAACGGTGGCGGCTGCCCGATACCCGGTAATGACTCATCCATATTAACATTCACAAAGCCGAGTAAAATACTCTCTTCATATCAAACCTGTTGTACATTGCTTCTGCTACAGATATAATCTGATAATCACTCTCTCCGGTTGCTCCCACAATCATCTGTGTACTCTGCCCCGCCGGCACATAATATCTGTCCGGTCTTTTGATACTTAAGCCTGATTCCCAGCTTTTTCTGCAAGCTTATCAGCCTTCCCGCAATCTGTAGCAACCCTAAGGCTTCTGTGATACTCTGATAATCTTGCAGTACTATCTTTTATTTCGGCCATCTGCTCATAATATGCCTGCTCATCTATATACATACGGTTTTTCATACTGCTATTGCCATGATACATTCGGCTGTCCTTTATACCATTTTGAATAAATCTCATAGGTGTAAGAATGTTTTTACGCGCCTTATTCGGAGCAACTGCCCTAAGCCCTTCCGCTGTGGGCAACTCCAGATTAACACTCATCCTATCACAAAGATATCCAATCATCTCAAGAACCTCAGAGGAGGCTCCCGGTATACCCTTAATGTGTATATACCCATTGAAATGATATTTGTTTCTCAAAAGAAAAGCGTGGTATATAAAAGCTGCATGGTATGCTCGGGCGATTCTATGATACAGGAGAAAAAAAGTCCCTCTATATAATTGCGTCTGTAAAACTCAACAGTAAGCTTACATACCTCCTCGGCGTAAATGTCACTCTTTCAACATCATTAGTGCATCTGTTGATACAGTATTTGCAATCATAAATACATTCATTTGTAAAAGTATCTTGAGAAGCGATATACACCTGCCATCAGCTGTAAACGAATGACATATTCCACTGGCAAATGCACTCCCATATCATTTCCATTACCCGAACGGGATGCACCACTGGAAGTGCATGCAACATCAAACTTTGCCGCATCAGACAGAATCTTAAGTTTTTCCATAATATCAGCACTGATTGACGTTAACATAAGACCTCCTCATTATCTCGAACATCTGTTTGTATTATACAACATATGTTCGGGTAAATCAAGTGAAATTTTTGGAAAAATATTGTTATGGTTCATAAACACAAACCATAGCTATCTTAAATGCATTAAGATACTATGGTTTTATTTATAATAATTATCGTAACTATTCAGTTGCAAAAATATCGTAGACTTTATAAACAGACTTTATTCCGACTAAAAATATTCTTAAGAGCTACTGTATGACATGATTTTATCCCAATTTAGTCTTAAAAACTCGATTATCCTATCCCACAGTTCATCCTGGAAAACTGCAGATCCGCATGGTCAGCGCCTTCTAATGCAATCAAATCTGCATCACAGCCATTTTCAATAAGCTTATCATAAAGCTCTTCACTCTGCTCAAACGGAACTGTCTGATCATTTATACCGTGAATAATCAAAATGGAGGAGCATCTTTTGTCACCTTAGACACCGGAGAACTATTGTATGCTTCCTTGATATTTCTCATAATATTATATCCGAGTAAAGTGACTCCATAGATGCTGCGCATTCTTCGGCATCTTTATACTTAAATGTGCTAATGTTAGTAGGTGGATACCATGGACATGCTGCTGAATACTGCTTGACTCTTCAAGATATTCTCCAACATCACGAGCTTTATCATGATCCAATGCCGCCATACATGTCAAAAATCCTCCGGCTGATTCTCCCATCGCACCAAAATGTTCCTTGTCAATTCTGTATCTATCTGCATGTGCCTTCAAATACGATTGCAGCCTTCACATCCTCTATCTGCATAGGATAGCAACCCTCATTTGATGTGCGGTATTCCACACTGCAAACAACAAACCCCGATGAGCAAGCGTGCTAAGATATGATAGATGTGCTGACTTATCCATCCTCATCCATCCACCACCGCATATCCATACTATACAAGGATAACGCTTGTCAGACATATCTTCCGGATATATTAAATCGAGTTTTAAATCCCTGCGACAGTGATCATACCACGAATCCACCTGCGCATATGTAATATCAGACACCTGCACATATTGTGGCTTCGTCACATTAATCTTAAGCTTTTCCTTCATTTAAAAATCCTCCTTACATTTGTAATCCATTTTGAAATACAAAATTAATATCATTTAAAATAAATACTTTATGCCCATTATAATACATCTATTTTCATTTTTAAACATAAAAAAACCTTGAAACAACTATCTTGCTTCAAGGTCTAAGAACAGGGGATGAGAGAATCGAACTCCCACCAAAGGTTTTGGAGACCCCTATCATACCATTTGACCAATCCCCTATATTTAAATATTATATCAAATATAGAAAAAGGACGCAATAGGAATTACGTCTTATTTTAATATACCTTCAAAACTGCATACAAATTTGATTAATTTAATCGGCACCGAAAAACTCATCTCGATTCCGCTTCGCTTCATCTCGATGGATTTGCTTCGCAAATCTGCGTCCAATGAAATCCAGATTTATGCAGACACGTCTGCAAAATCCATATTTCATTGTACTTGTTTTCTTCGTTATTAACCAGATTAAGCCCTCGACCTATTAGTAACAGTCAGCTCCATGTGTTGCCATGCTTCCACCTCTGCCCTATCTACCTTGTAGTCTTCAAGGGGATCTTACTCACTTATGTGAGGGATATCTCATCTTGAGGGGGGCTTCACGCTTAGATGCCTTCAGCGTTTATCCCTTCCAGGCTTGGCTACTCTGCTATGCACTTGGTAAGTACAACAGATCCACCAGCGGCCAGTCCACCCCGGTCCTCTCGTACTAAGGGCAGCTCCTATCAAATTTCCTACGCCTACGCCGGATAGGGACCGAACTGTCTCACGACGTTCTGAACCCAGCTCGCGTACCGCTTTAATGGGCGAACAGCCCAACCCTTGGAACCTGCTACAGCTCCAGGATGCGATGAGCCGACATCGAGGTGCCAAACCACTCCGTCGATGTGAACTCTTGGGAGTGATAAGCCTGTTATCCCCAGGGTAGCTTTTATCCGTTGAGCGATGGCAATCCCACTTTATACCACCGGATCACTAAGTCCTACTTTCGTACCTGCTCCACCCGTCGGTGTCACAGTCAAGCTCCCTTCTGCCTTTGCACTCTTCGAATGGTTTCCAACCATTCTGAGGGAACCTTTGAGCGCCTCCGATACCCTTTCGGAGGCGACCGCCCCAGTCAAACTCCCCGCCTGACATTGTCCCATTGCCAGTTCATGGCAACTGGTTAGAAACCCAGTACTGCAAGGGGTGGTATCCCAACAGCGACTCCCGACAAAACTGGCGTCCCGTCTTCTTCGTCTCCCACCTATCCTGTACATGCAATGCCGGGCCCCAGTACCAAACTGGAGTAAAGCTCCATGGGGTCTTTCCGTCCTGGCGCGGGTAACCAGCATCTTCACTGGTACTTCAATTTCACCGGATGCATTGCCGAGACAGCGCCCAAATCATTACGCCTTTCGTGCGGGTCGGAACTTACCCGACAAGGAATTTCGCTACCTTAGGACCGTTATAGTTACGGCCGCCGTTTACTGGGGCTTAAGTTCAAAGCTTCGCTTGCGCTAACCTCTCCCCTTAACCTTCCAGCACCGGGCAGGCGTCAGCCCATATACCTCACCTTTCGGTTTTGCATAGACCTGTGTTTTTGCTAAACAGTTGCTTGGGCCATTTCTCTGCGGCCTCTTACTGGCACCTCCTTCTCCCGAAGTTACGGAGTCATTTTGCCGAGTTCCTTAACAATACTTCTCCCGTCGGCCTTAGGATTCTCTCCTCATCCACCTGTGTCGGTTTGCGGTACGGGCACGCATTACACAATAGCAGCTTTTCTCGGCACATGGCTCACACGCTTCACTACTTTATT